>Ga0209633_10000056_pt1 | contig 132122 bp, 138 predicted proteins | sample Cruoilmetagenom1_FD_187290 | JGI IMG/M metagenome (GOLD analysis project Ga0209633, IMG submission 187290) | Oil polluted marine microbial communities from Coal Oil Point, Santa Barbara, California, USA - Sample 1 (SPAdes) (version 2) | ecosystem: Environmental > Aquatic > Marine > Oil seeps ... | reverse complement strand
ATGATGACGTTGGTTGCAATACCGATGTGTCAAGATTTAGGGTTAAAGTTGAATAAAGCCTAAAGATTAAAATTAAAAAGATGACTGTTTCGTAAATGGCCGTCTTTTTTAATTGGGATAAAATGGAAGAGGTTTTGAGGAGGGTTGGGAGGTTGATGAATATTGAATAACTAAAATTCAACAATAGACGAATTTAGCTTTGTATTTTTTATATTCAAATGGAAAATATAGGAAAATAAAAAACTAAATATTTATAGATTTATATTGAGATGTAAATGACAATCTAGAAAAAATTTTAATCAAAAATATTAAACATTTTGGTGTAATTGTCTCAACAAGCCAAAGTGACAAGATTACGTATATTATTGTTAAAAAGTTGTTTTTAAATACTGTTATTAAAATAATAGGTTTATAATTTTTTAACATAAATAGTACATAAAATAATCCGTGCGATATTGAGTAAAATACTATTGGCCAATGTCTAACTTCATGATTAAAAAAACTAATTTTTGCGCTTTTCTTTAGATCTTCTTTTAATTTTTCATCATTTTTTACATTTTCAATTGGCGGTCTAAGTCGAGATTTAAATATTTTTCCATTCAAAGTTTCTTCTTCGAAAAATGGTTCATAGGAATATTTATCCCCCGAAATAATATAAAGCAATAAATAAAATATTTTTGATATAGACCAGAACAATAACCGCAGAAAGAATTTCCAAAAAAATATTTTTGATCTAAGCCAAAAACCTCCAAAAAATCTGGTTGATTTTATATGTTTATTATAAATTTCTTCAATGATTTTATCGGCATTAATTTTTTTATTTTTCTTATAAAATTTTTCTGTTTTAATATCATAGAAATATGAACCGTGTGATTCAAAATCAACAGGATCACTAAGTTTCGGATTGGAGCGAATTCTGATACCACCATCCGAAGTTACTATCCCATAAGTTGTATTTATAACAAGAGGTTTTCTATTGGAATCTTTGTTGCTTGTATCATTTTCATAAACATAAACAGATAGTTGTGTGGCGTTTCCATCGTTATTAAATGAATCTTTTCTAACGCTGAAACCTAGACTACCGTCTGTATAAAAAGCCTGATTTTTAAATTTATGCTTATTAAAATTAAATTTCTTAAAAATTTTTCTATTTTTTCATTTATCATAGACTTTATTATTTTCAAAATTTAACAATCGGGTTTTTATATTGAACTTTAAATTTACATAACTATTTAATTTCATAGGCAATAGAAAAGACACTTTCTGTTAACTTTTTGAGTGGTTTTTTTATTGTAATTATTCTTTTTCTTTCACAGTAAATCTCCAGCGGAGTATCCGAATAAATTTCGACTAATAAATTAGCGAATCTTAAATAATTTTCAGTTTCAAATAATTTTTTCGAAAGTGAATTATCTTTAAAAAATCTTCTTAAATCTTTTATTAAATAATCAAATTGCAAAAATTTTCCATTATCCTTGTCGTTTATAAATTCTCTTATAATATCTGCCACTGGTTCAGCTCTATTAATTTTTGAATGTAAAGCCCAATTACAATAAAAGTTTAAATATTTATATTCACTTTTTTGATTATTGATCTCAAGACATTTCCTAATCTTAGATAAAATATAAACCACCTGACATTCAGTATGAATATCTTTTTTTAATTCTATGTTTAGTTTTTCTAGTATTTCTATTCGTCCCATAATATTTTTCTTAAATTTTATCAATTGCGTCTTTGATTTTTTGTTCGTAAATTTCTTGAGCTTTAAAATAATCCAATAATCTTTCCCTTTTTTTCTTTTGGAAATAAGCTCTGACCATTATATTTCAGATCATCAATTCGATTGTGGCTTATATCGTTTCTTAAATCATTCAACTTCCATAATATATTCATGGGATTATTATTGCATATTATTTCGTGTATTTTAATCTTATCTGCAAAATATTTTAAATTATTAATAACAAGAATTTATCAAATATCTTCATATGTAATTATTCAAGAATTTTATAGTTAGAAATTTTATAGTTATCCTTCAGCCAATTAAAATAATGGTCATTAGGCTTGGGATTCAAGTGTTTTAATAACTGTTTACCAACGGGAGAAAGTCCAAAGAATCCAGGTATGCTAATTTTTAATGTATTTACATCTCCCGGTGTAATCGGTGAAAATAAAATATTTTTATTAAAATAAACAATTTTAAAATTTTTCTTCTCATGATTTTTCATTGATCTGGTCATATCATTTGGCAAAAATAAGGCAAGACTTTGCAGTAACTGAAGGCTCCTAAAATCTAATCCGAGTTCATTCATAAATTCTTTAGCATTTTCAGGTAAAGAAAATAAATCTTGTGGTATTTGATCGCTATTTATCAATAAGCTACAAATTTTTTCAAACAATTCTAGCTCGCTTTTGCCGAGCATTTTAATAATTTGGAGCATGCTCATTGAATAAGTACCTGGTGCGTTATATTCTCCTGCAATAATCTTTGCTATTAATTCCTGCATTTCATCGTTTGAAATCTCTTTTGAGTGTTCTAGTAACCCCCAGAAAACATCATTGTCATCAGCAATTTTATTTTCTGATGTAATAATCATTTTTGAACTTTTTGATAAAGTATTTCCAAAATTAGAATATTGTCGTCCCATTTTCGTTGCCTCTGCTTGTAACCAAAAAGGCTTTTCTAGTACTTCCCATCTTGACTTAACTTTGTCAGCCTCAATATCACTTTCAGCTTCAAAAACTTTAATCGATTTTCCTGTGTATTTCAAAATAACAAAATCAACAAACTTATCTGCGACTTTTGATAATTTTGCTGTTGCTAAGTCTTTTATCGGTTGAGGTAAATAATTCATATTTTTAAATTATTCTTCTCGAAGTTTGACAACCACTTTTTTTCATATAGTTTATTTAATTTTTAATAATCGTTAAAATTCAATTTGCACTTCGGTAAATTTTCGGTTATAATGAAATTATACGCTTAATAAAAAATAAATCAAATACAAAAATGCCAACTCTGACAAAAAGACAAAAACAAATTTTGGACTACATTAAAAGTTACATAAAAAAGAATAAAATATCTCCTACTTTTGAAGAAATAAAAAAACATTTTAAACTTTCTGCTATTTCTACAGTGCATCAGCATATTCAAACTTTATCAGAAAAAGGTTTTCTAAATAAAGAAGGGAGTTCTGCTAGAGGCATTGTTCCGGTAATAAAAAATAAAATAAAAAAAATAATCAATATTCCTATTGTTGGTATTATTACGGCCGGAAAACCAATCGAAGCGATTGAAGTTGAAAGAGGAACAATTCCTATTTTGCAAAAAGAAATTCAAAAAAATCAAGAATATTATGCTTTACAGGTAAAAGGAGAAAGTATGATTGAGGAAGGAATATTCGATGGTGATATTGTGGTAATAAAAAAACAATCATCTGCCGAAAATGGTCAAACTGTTGTTGCAATAATAGATGATAATGAAACAACTTTAAAAAAAATCTACCGAGAGAAAAATTGCTTTAGATTACAACCAGCCAATCAAACAATGTTGCCCTTTTACAGAGAAGAAGTTGAAATCAGAGGCGTTGTAGTTAAAATTGTTAGAAGCTTTAAAAATGACATTAAACCCACCAATCAAAAAAAACTAAGAACTATTGATTTATTTGCTGGAGTGGGCGGAATAAGATTAGGATTTGAAAAAACTGGATTCAAAACTGTTTTTGCTAATGATTTTGATGAACATTGTAAAAAAACTTATGATTTAAATTTTAAAAGATCCAAATTAATCGTTGAAGATATAAGAGAAATTGGAATTGATGATTTGCCAGAATTTGATTTTCTTTTGGGCGGATTTCCTTGTCAAGCATTTTCAATCGCTGGTCACAGACATGGATTCAAAGACGAAAAAGGAAGAGGGAATTTGTTTTTTGATGTTGCTAGAATTATCGAATCCAGAGAGCCGAAAGGATTTTTACTAGAAAATGTAAAAAATTTGAAAGGTCATGATGGAGGAAAAACATTTAAAATAATAATGAAAAAACTTAAAGATCTTGGTTATCACACAGATGCCAAAGTTTTAAATAGTATGGAATTTGGAAATGTTCCTCAAAATAGAGAAAGAATTTACATTGTTGGATTCAAAGACAAAAAACATTTAGAAAATTTTGAGTTTCCTGATCCAGTAAAACTAAATGTAAGCGTGCAAGATTTATTAGAAAAGAATATTGATAAAAAATATTATTATGAAGGTAAACCTTTGTATGAAAAAATAAAAGATTTTGTTGTTGATAAAAACACTGTTTATCAATGGAGACGAAAATATGTTAGAGAAAATAAAAAATGTGTTTGTCCAACCTTAACGGCTAATATGGGAATGGGTGGACATAATGTACCAATTATAAAAGACAACAAAGGCATCAGGAAATTAACCCCTTTGGAATGTTTTAGAATACAAGGTTTTCCTAAAAGCTTCATCTTGCCGAAAGATCTTTCTGATTCTGCTTTATATAAACAAGCTGGAAATTCCGTGACAGTAACTGTTTTGGAAGCTGTGGCTAAAAAAATGATAAAGGCAATCGAATAATTTTCTATTTACCAAACTTTTACGTTTTCTGCGATTGGTTTTAGCTTTTTATCTTTTATTATTTTGTCAGTAATGCTAAATCTTGGTCGTTTGCCTTGATTTTGTTGCTGTTTCATTGTCTGTTTTTTGTTAACTTTCATGTTGTAAATTGATTCTGAAGGAATTTTATAAACATTAAAAGTCCCATCAAGCTTTCCTTCGTTGTAGAAATCTAAAAAATATAAATCGTTCCATTTTGAATTAGGGCCGAAAGAAGTTAGATCAGATTTTACACTACAAGCTTTAATTTGCTCTGCCTTTCCAGTTTCAGTGTTAAAAGTATCAAAAGAAGCTGCTGATTTTCCCTTCAAAGATATGAATCTTTTTGATCCAGAAAACAAACAAAAAGCCACTTCTGATAATCCTTCAGGAAAATTTGGCTCTCGAGACTTATAATCACGCAAACTTAATTTTAATTTTTTCCACATATCAAAAAGTCTTTTCCATTTTTTGCCGTCACTTTTATTAAAAGTCATTAGCTCTAATATACAATCTTGATTAAAAACTTTTGCTTTGTGTTGCTTGATTTTCATAATTCTAATTTATTTAATAAAAAAATTAATATCCTTTTTGTAAATTTTTGCAAATTTCGATAATTCAATGGGGTCGATTCTTCTTTCGCCTAATTCACATTTGGAAATAAAAGATTGAGGCTTGTCTATTTTTTGAGAAATTTCTAGTTGAGTTAATCCAGAATCTTTTCTCGCTTGTTTTAATTTCTCTAATAATCTCTTATATTCCTTTGTATAAATATTTTTTGACATATTTTTTAATGATAGATTATAGTTTAGTTTAAAACCTATTTTGGAATATCCCAAAACAGGATTATCATTGAAAGGATATGTTATCATTAAGTAAGTAACTATTCAATATTTAGTAATGAAAAATAAAAATTAACCATTACGGTAAAATTGAGGGAGTTTTACCCTTTTCAAGGGTTTTTAGACAAAATAAAGAAAAGCCCTTGCAGGCTTGTTTTGTTCGAGAATAGGGATTCGAACCCCAATTGACAGGATCAGAACCTGTTGTCCTACCATTAGACGATTCTCGATGGTAATTCCTAAATAGCTTACCTGAAAAAAATAAGATTGAAAAGATTTTAAGATTTATTATCGACTGTAAATTGAAATAGAAGACTATAGAGATCAATCAATGAAAAAATAAAATACTACCATACTACGTCGCATGATAGTAAAATTTAAAAAAAGTGATTTGGGAAGAAAAGAGTTAATTTTATGGCGGAAATCTGCTAGACTATAGTTTCTTTGAAAATTTAGGGGTAATTTAAGGTAAACTTTTTGGGGAGGGAAGTGTTATGACAAAGAAAAAAATGTTTAAAGTATCCATGGAAGTTTTGATGGGAGCGATTATAGGTTGGATTTCAATTTGATTTTGGTATTCAATACTTTTTTTTGCAATACTTTCTCTAATATTTTTATGGCAGGAGGAGTGTTGTTCTTCGTATATGCCGAACTTCTTGTATTTTCAGCAATACTTATAGATGCTGCGAAAAACAAAAAATTAGATGGTGATTTCTATGAAAAGGTTGTTAAAGATTTTTGGTTTATCAATTTTTTTTGGTATTGCTATCTTCATTTTGTATTTCCTTTTTTTGGTATTCTTTGCTGGAAATTTGATATCTTAGAAATTACAAGAGATATAAAAGCGTTAAACTCGATTGGGAAAGCCATGCGAATTCTTGAGAAAGGAGTTGATTTGAAAAATCAACTTTGAATATTTGGCGTCAGATCGAAGCGGCAGCTGAAGAAGCTGGGCTGAAAGAAGCTCAATGGGAGGAATTCAAAAAGATCGTCGTGATTTGGCTGAGATATCGCAATCAAAAAAAACCGAATAAAATTTTGAAAAAAAATCAACGGGACTGGAAATGGTTTTAAGTCTTTGATTTAATCAACTATTTTATTAATTTGAAAAATAAAAAAGCCGAATAAGAAACTTTACGAGGCTTTTTTAAACGCTTAAAAAGGGATAAAAGAGTAATTCTATTGACAATTATTGGTCTGTATGCAACAATACTAATAATGAATTTATTGGAAAGGTCTGTTTCTAATGGGCTTTAAAAATGAGTTCTCACAATTTTTAATGGATTCAAGTCGATTTCTGTTGGAGTTGTTTAAATTTAATAATGCAAAAGTTATGCAAGGTATTGTTGAAAAAATAACAGACAAAGGGTTTGGTTTTATCAAACATGAGGATCACGAAAAAGGTATCTTTTTCCACGCTACTTCTTTAGAAGGAGTAGATTACAATGATCTAAATGAAGGTGATAAAGTTGAATTTGAATTGACTGAAACACCACGAGGCTTGAATGCTTCCAATGTTACTTTAGTTACTGAATAATATAGCTTTAGAACATAGTTTACAAAAACCCCACGCTTCGGCTGGGGTTTTTATTTTGCTTATTTTTCTTAAACTGATATAATTATTGAATTAAATATATAAATATTAATAAAATAAATCTATGGATTATTCAAAAAAGGCTATTGCTTTGCATAAAAAACACAAGGGGAAAGTTGAAATTGGTTTGAAAATTCCCTTAAAAACAATTGATGATTTATCAATGGCTTATACTCCTGGCGTGGGAGCGGTTTGTCAGGAGATCGCCAAAGATAAAAAGAAAAGTTTTGAGCTAACTAATCGGAAAAATTCGGTGGCGATTGTGTGTGACGGAACGGCGGTTTTGGGATTGGGGGATATTGGTCCGGAAGCGGGAATGCCAGTGATGGAAGGGAAATCAGCGATTTTTAAAGCTTTTGCTGATGTGGATGCTGTTCCGCTTTGTATTAATACCCAAGATACTAAGGAGATTATAGAATTTTGTAAACAAATTGAGCCGAGTTTTGGCGGAATAAATTTGGAAGATATTTCGGCTCCTCGATGTTTTGAGATTTTGGAGGTTTTAGAAAAAGAACTTTCTATTCCAGTTTTTCACGATGACCAAGATGGGACGGCGATTGTGGTTTTGGCGGGTTTGATCAATGCTTGTCGAGTAAGTGGAAAAGCGATGAATGATTTGAAAGTTGTAATCAATGGTGCTGGAGCGGCTGGAATTGCCACGGCCAGACTTTTATTGGCTCAAGGAGTTGGCGATATTGTTTTGTTGGATAGTCAAGGTGTGATTTATCGAACTCGAAAAGGTTTGAATAAATTTAAAAAAGAAATTGCCTTGAAAACCAATCGGCAAAATTTGAAAGGAGGATTGGTTGAAGCAATGATTGGAGCGGATGTTTTTATTGGACTTTCGAAACCAGGGTTGGTGAATGCTAAGATGATTAAATCTATGAGTGCTGGTCCAATAATTTTTGCAATGGCCAATCCTGTGCCAGAAGTAATGCCGGAGATTGCGCTTAAGGCTGGGGCGTCAGTAGTTGGAACCGGAAGGTCTGATTTTCCAAATCAAATTAATAACGCCTTGGTTTTTCCTGGAATTTTCAAAGGATTCATTGATAATAAAGTCAAAACTGTTACCCAAAAAATGAAATTAAAAGCGGCCATTGCCTTGGCTTATGTGGTTAAAAAATCTAGTAAAAATAAAATTCTTCCTAATGTGACTAGCAAAGAGGCTGTAAAGGCAATTGCAAGAGCCATAAAGTAGTCAAAAAGAATCATAAAATAAATAACTAACCTAGCGGTTATTTTAAGTTTGGAAATTTAGTTTTTCTTAAAAAGTTTCGAAAGCCAATTGGGGTGAGTTTCGGTTGAAGAGGCGTTATTTTCGTTGAGAGGTTTTTCTTCCTTGGGAATCGGAATCGCTTTTTTAACTTCTTGGAAAATTCGAACTAATTCTTGCTTGACTTCGGGGCTTTCATAATCAGCATTGTGAGCTTTGGCTCTGGCATAGACCGTTTTGCTTTGGTCTAAGTGTAAATCAAAAATTAATTCATTATTTACTTCTTTAAGATAAAGATGAAAGCGAGGATAATGATTGCCAGTGATTTTTCGAACAAAACTTCCTTTTTGAGTTTTGGGATCAAAAATTGAAAAATAACCGCAATTCCTAAGGATATTTTCGGGTGAATGAGTTAACTTAGCGGTTACTTTAAATTTCATTTTGATTTGTATTTAATTTTTTCGAAATTATTTAAGCTTTTTAATAAATCTATTATATTGACATTATTATATTTTTTATTTACTAAATTGTCAATTCATTGCCCAATAATATTAAAGGATTTATCATGGAAAATATTTTTTAAAATTTAAACTACCGAGGGTTAGTTTAAGAAGCAGCAGGGACGTGTTAAAATATCTTTAAAACAGCGAAAAACAACAAAAATCAATGAAGCTCTGGACAAAAAGTTGTTTTTTGTTATAATTTCTCTTGTTATCGTAAAGTAATAAGTTTTTTTGTAGATATCATGATTTTCCGCTTAAAGATGCGTTCTAATCAGATATTCCAAATATCTTTTTTATTTTTTTAAGGGCATATAGCTCAGTTGGTTAGAGCGCAACACTGATAATGTTGAGGTCTCAAGTTCGAATCTTGATATGCCCACAGGAGGAATTATTGTCGAGCACTTTTTCTACTGCAAATTCAAATTTTTAGTTAAATTATCTGAAAATTTTCTCAACCTATGAATATAGGTATCGGAAATATTTCAAATAATTTAACTTAAAAATTTTAATTTTCGTAAAGAAATTTTACTTGTTTAAGATTGCTTAAATTTATAGTTTAACAGTAATTTGTGATGGGCCAGTAGCTCACCTGGTAGAGCACCTCATTTGCACTGAGGAGGTAGCGGGTTCAAGTCCTGTCTGGTCCACAAATCAAAAATCGCGAAAGCGATTTTTTATTTTCGCGAACCAGAAAGAAGCAAACTGCTTTGCTTCTGTCAGGACTTGAAAGCCAAAGCGTTGTGTGAGTTTGGTGATCGAAGCGAACCAAGGCGAACACCGCGATGCGGGGTCGAAAGATTTTTTCGTCAGGGAAAATACTTATGACCAATCCTGTATGTCTATTTTCAATTAAATAATTGCCAGTACTTAAAAATTATGCTATATTAAATTTAATAATAAAATTATTTTAAAAATTCACATAATAAAAACAGTATTTTTGTTAAAAAATTATATAAAAATTAATCAAGCGAAATAATTAAGTTTTTTTAACATAGTGTGAGATGCTTTTAACTAATTAATATTAGAATTTATGTCATTTGAAGAATTTAAAAAATCAGGTTCTAATGATTCGCTTTCAGAAAGGAATGAAAATAAGGTTGAAAAAATTCCAAACGAAAAAGAAAATGGGTTATTAAAAGAAGAAATGGAAAATGCCATTAAGACAGGGGATGTAGATTTGGCATTAGGAGCGTTCTTGCAACTAAATGAAAAATTACCAAAAAATAGAGGCGAAGAATCATTTGATTATGCGGGTAGTTATGCAAAAGAAATTATGGATCTTTCTATTAATACTGCAAAGACAGATTCAGCGGATTTCAACAAAATTAAGTCTATGATAGAAATATTTCTTTCTCTTCGTGAATATTTTCCAGAAAGTCGAGGTGAAAGATCATTTGATTATGCGGGTAGTTATGCAAAAGACATAATGACAATTGTGATTAACGTTATCAAAAAAGAAAAGGAAGATGATAGTAGTATGATAAAATTAGCGAAAGAAGCTTTAAAAGAATTAAGTCCATATCTTCCAACCGAAAACAGAGGGAGGGAATTTGATTATGCTACTAGCTATGCTAAAGATCTTGATTGTTTGTCGTAATTAATAATCTTTATAATTTCGATTTTATTTTTAATTTATTCTAAATAAAAACGGCTTTTCATGTTCTGAAAAGCCGAATTATTTTTACAGTGTTTTCAAAATTTTTAAAATGAAGCAATTTCGGGTTGATTTCCATGTTCATATTCGACCCGGAATCCTTTTTTGCTAGTGGTGGGCAAGCAGTGTTTTTTGTTTTTTTTATCGAAAGGTAATATCATCATTAAAGAAAATTTTTTTTGACATTTTTCTCGGGCAATGACATACCAGCTAATCGTTTCAATCCTTTTTTGTTCTAGCTGATTAGAAATTTCTTCCCCTGTCTTTTTGCATTCTTTCCTTAATTCTTCAATCTTGTTTGCCTTCAGAGTCTCCTCTTTTAATATGTTGAAGGTGCATGCACTAATTTCATTTAATCAAGTAAAATTTTCTTCAATTGTCAATTAAAAATTTTTTAAAAAATCAATTTATTCAGTATTTTTTCAGGAACGTTCAATGAACATTCATTGAACGTTCCTGAAGCCAAAACAAAAACCTTGAATAAAAATATTTATTGAGCTAAAATCAAGCTATCTGTTTAATTAGCTTCATTTTAATTTAAATACTTATGCCAGAGCAAAAAATTCCAGAATATAATTTCAAAAAAATCGAAAAAAAATGGAAGGATAAATGGGAAACGGATAAACTTTATCAACCCGATTTAGATAAAGCTGAAAAACCATTTCATAATTTAATGATGTTTCCTTATCCTAGCGCCGAAGGATTGCACATCGGCGGAGTTTACACTTTCACTGGAGTGGACACCTATGGCCGATACAAAAAAATGCAAGGCTTTGATATTTTTGAACCAATTGGCTTGGACGGTTTTGGAATTCATAGCGAAAATTATGCGATGAAAATCGGAGAGCACATCAAAACAGTTTCTGAACGAACTGAGAAAAATTTTTATAGACAATTGTCTTCTATTGGAAATATGTATGACTGGTCCAGAACTGTGGAGACTTATAAACCAGAATACTACAAATGGACCCAGTGGCTATTTTTGCAACTTTTTAAAAGGGGTCTAGCCTACCAAAAAAAAGCCAAGGTCAATTGGTGTCCGTGGTGTAAAACAGTTTTGTCTGATGAACAAGTTATTCAAGGGAAGTGTGAGCGTTGTGAGTCACAAGTTGAGAAAAAAGAACTTAAGCAATGGTTTTTTAAAATCACTGACTACGCTGAAAAACTTTTAAAAAACCTTGAGTGGATTGACTGGTCAGAAGATGTCAAAATCAATCAACGCAACTGGATTGGAAAATCTGAAGGTGCAAGGGTGAAATTTGAAATTTCAATCAAGAAACAAGAAACAAGAAACAAGAAACAAACAAATTCAAAATATCAAATATCAAATGTGGTGATTGTTCATGGAAGTAATTCTACTAAAGAAGGCTCAGAGAATAAGGAGAGCGGTCCAGAAAATTTAAGACATTGGAAATTGTGGCTAAATAATAAATTAAAAGAAAAAGGAATAAAAGTTTCTAATGAAATATATCCTAAAGATTGGGCACCAAAATATTCAGATTGGAAAAAGATTTTTGACAAAATTGATATCAATGAAGACTCTATTTTAATTGGACATTCTGCTGGCGGAGCTTTCTTGGTTCGTTGGTTAAATGAAACAAAAACTAAAATTAAAAAATTAATTTTAGTTTCTCCAGGAAAATCTGGAAAACAAAGCAGAGAAGTTTTATCTAGTTTTTATGGAGGTAAAATCATTAAAAATATTGATTTATATGTGAAAAATAAAATCGTTATTTTTACTTCCAATGATGATATACCAAAGCATATTCAAGGAGCAGAAGAATACAAAAAAGAGCTTCCTGCTAAGGTTATTAATTTAAAAAATCATGGACATTTTACTATTCAAGATATGAAAACAGAGGAATTTCCGGAGCTTCTTAGTGAGATATTGGAAGAGAAAAAAGAAAATCAAATTGAAGTTTTTACGACCAGGCCGGATACGCTTTTTGGTGCAACTTATATGGTTTTGGCACCAGAGCACAAATTGATTGAAAAAATGAAAGATGAAATAAAAAATTGGGAAGAAGTGCAGAAATATATTGATACGGCTAAAGGAAAATCTGAACAAGAACGGAAAGAAGAAGAAAAAGAAAAAACTGGCGTTGAAATAAAAGGAATCAAAGCTATTAACCCAGTCAACCAAGCGGAAATCCCAATTTGGGTAGCTGACTATGTTTTGTCTGGCTACGGAACTGGCGCCATTATGGCCGTTCCCGCCCACGACGAACGCGATTTTGAATTCGCCAAAAAGTTTGGGATTGAAATTAAATGCGTTGTTGAGCCCATAGGTGGACCAATTATTTTTGAAGGTCAAAATAGTGGTATTGCGTATGATGAATTTATAAAAGACTTAAAAGAAGGAAAAATTTGTTCTTCTATGATTGGAAAATCTATCAACTCTGAATTTTTAGATGGTTTAAAAACGGAAAAAGCCAAGCAAAAAATGATCAAATGGCTGGAAGAGAAAAAACTAGGCGAAAAATCAATCGACTATAAACTCAGGGATTGGTGTGTTTCAAGACAACGTTATTGGGGACCTCCAATTCCAATCATTCACTGCGAAAAATGTGGAGCGGTGCCAGTGCCAGAAAAAGATTTGCCAGTAGAATTGCCAGATATGATTGATTTTTTGCCAGAAGGAAAAGGCAAAGGGCCGTTGGCTAAAAACGTAGAATTTGTGAATACCGTTTGTCCTGTTTGCGGTAAACCAGCTAAAAGAGAAACGGACGTTTCTGATCCATTTGTAGATTCTTCTTGGTATTTCTTGAGATATTCTTCAACCGAGTTTGATAACGAGGCTATCAATAAAGACCGAGCCAAAAAATGGTTGCCGGTTGACAGCTATATTGGCGGAAAAGAACATACCGTTTTACATCTGTTGTATTCTCGGTTTATCACAATGGTTTTGAACGACTTGGGCTTTATCGATTTTGAAGAACCTTACAAGAAATTTTTTGGTCACGGTTTGATTACCAAAGATGGTGCCAAGATGAGCAAATCTAAAGGTAATGTCATTAATCCTGATGAGATGATCGAAAAATATGGAGTGGATGCAGTTCGGCTTTATCTCAGATTTTTGGGAGATTTTTCTCAAGGTGGCGATTGGCGAGATGATGGAGCAGCCGGAATGGCGAGATTCATGAAAAAACTTTGGCAAACTTTTTTTGATTTAGAGGGGGCAGGAGAAGGCGTAGAAAAAACTCAGATGATTGATAAAACTATCAAGGCGATTGGAGAGGATTTGGAAAAACTTTCTTTCAACACGGCCATTGCTCGATATATGGAATTTATTAATTGGATTCGAGAAAATTCTGCGAACTTTAATTTAGGACAAACTCAAAAAATCAAAAGAACAATGGCGTTAGTTTTAGCTCCAATGGCACCTCACATTGCTGAAGAATTTTGGACCAAATTAAAGAACGATAAATCAATTTTTCTTGAAAAATGGCCAGCTTATAATGAGGAAAATTTGGAAGATGACCAATTTGAACTAGTGATTCAAATCAATGGAAAAGTTCGAAATAAAATAACAGTTTCAATCGGAGTCGAAGAAGATGAAATCAAAAAAATTGCTCAAGAATCTGAAAAAATTAAAAAACATCTTAAAGGGCAAACTATTAAAAAAATGATTTATATTAAAGGAAAATTAATAAATATTGTAATTTAATGTTTTTTAATAAAAAACCTCAAATAAAGAATAATAAAAAATTGCCAGAAGCTTTCATCAAAACTGCTAAAATGTGCGGAATGAGAGAGCTTCTAAAAAGTAAGAACAAATTTTTCGTAGAAGGAAATGAAGTTTTAATTCAAACATTTTCGAAAGGAATTAAAGCTATTTATGAAGAACTTGAGAGTGGAGTAAAAGCCAAAATTATTGTTCAAAAAAATCAAAAAATCAAAGAGCCATTGTTTTTTTGTTTTGGGTTAAAAGGAGGAAAAGAAACCCAGGCAATTTATCCAGAAATTATTTTAGAAGAAAATTCTGAAGTCGTTATTCATTCGCATTGCACTTTTCCTAATTCCAAAGACAATCATCACAATATGGAAGGTGTTTTTAAGATTGGAAAAAATGCTAAATTTTCTTATATTGAGCAACACTATCACGGTGAAAAATCTGGAGCAACTGTGACACCGAAATTGAAAATTGAAATTGACGAAGACGGGCAATTTGAAAGTGATTTTAATTTAACTAAAGGGACCGTTGGAAAAGTCGAAATCGTCCTAGAAGCTTTTTTGAAGAAAAATGCCAGAGCGGAAATTAGAACCAAAGTTTTTGGAACTAACAAAAAAGATGAAGTCAGAATAACCGACATCATTCATTTGGAAGGAGAAAATAGCAAAAGTCTCGTGACGATGAGAGCGGCTGCCAAAAATGGTGGACAAGTTTGGATGCAAGGAGAAACTTTTGCCAAAGCTCCTGGTGCTTTCGGTCATATCGATTGCCAAGAGATTGTAATCGGCAAAAATTCAGTTGCTAAAGCCGTTCCAATCGTTGAGGTGACCAATGATCAAGCTCGCGTCACCCACGAGGCTTCAGTGGGAAAAATCAACCAAAAAGAACTAGAAACCCTAATGACCCGTGGTTTAAATGAAAACCAAGCTACCGAACTTATAATAAAAGCTTTAATGAAATAAAAATAAGAAGCAAAGCCAAAAGCCGGAAATTTTATCAAAAAAAGTCTGGGCGGATTTTTTCAATAGATAATTGATTATTTTAGTGAAAAATAGTAGTATTGTGTTAGAATGTATTTAGGGACTATTTTTAATTAAAGTCTTATTCAAAGAAGTCGTAATAAATAATAGAATAAAATGTCTAATAAAAAATTTGAATTAAATAAAGACTCAAATATTCTAGAAACAATTGAAAATTATCCAGTTTCTGCTGAGATTTTTGTTAAACATGGTTTGCCTTGCCTTGGTTGTGCGGCTGCTCGATTTGAGAAACTTTCTGATGTGGTTGAGGAATTTGGAATTGATTTGGATAAATTAATAGAAGATTTAAAAGTGTCTAAGAAATAAATTCTAAAATGTCGGTTAAGCAATTATCTTCTGATGATTTTGAAGAACTAATAAAAGATAAAAAAGTTCATCTCATTGATGTTCGGGAGCTTTTTGAGTTTCAACAAGGATTTATCAAAGGTGCTAAGCTCTTTCCTTCAACTCATTTTTCGGACGAATTAGAAAAATCAAAAATTAAAAAAACTGATAAAGTCGCTCTTTATTGTCGCAGTGGAAGCCGAAGCCATTTTATCGCAGAGCAATTAAGTCAATTGGGATACAAAAATATTTTTAATCTAGAGATGGGAACTATTGAGTGGCTTGATTACGGCAAAAAATTGACTAAATAAGTCTTCATTTTCGGTGTACTTTTTCGTCAAATTTTTCGTTATTTGCTCACCGTATCATTCAATATGCCTCGCTCGGTACTTAAATTTTCCTCAAATTATACTCAAAAATAAAAACTTTTTTACATCTAGCGTTATAACAAAAAAATAAAATGATAAAAAGAATTATTGGATGTTTTAAAAAAGGAGAAAATTCTTCCAAGTCTATTTTAAACGCCGCTTTTTTAGTGGCCAGTCTTGGTCTAGTCAGCCGTTTTTTAGGACTAATAAGAGATAGAATACTAGCTTCTAAATTTGGTGCAGGAGATACTCTTGATATTTATTACGCCGCTTTCAAAATTCCAGATTTAATCTTTAATTTATTAATTCTTGGAGCACTTTCGGCGGCTTTTATTCCCGTTTTTACCTCATTAATTTCTAATAAAAGGAAAAAAGAAGCCTGGGATTTAGTCAATAAATTCATATCTTTAGCAGGAATTGTTTTATTTCTAGTTATAACAATTTTGTTTTTTTTAGTGCCTGTTCTTGTCAGCTTAATTACTTTCGGATTTAGCGCTGAAAAACAATTGGCCGTTATAGGCTTAACGAAAATAATGTTATTTAGCCCTTTGCTTCTAGGGTTTTCAAGCATTTTAGGCGGAATTTTAAACTCTCATAAAAAATTCTTTTTTTATTCATTAGCTCCAGTGTTTTACAATATTGGAATAATAATCGGAGTGGTTTTCTTTGTTGAAATGTTCGGAATTGCTGGTTTGGGATATGGTGTTATTTTGGGAGCGTTGATGCACCTTTTGATTCAAATTCCAGAAGTAGTCAGGTGCGGACTTAGATTTAAACCGGACTTTAATTTCAAGGACAGTAACTTAAAAAAAGTTTTAATCCTTATGGTTCCTCGAACAATGGGCTTGGCGGTCGTTCAGGTAAACTTCCTAATCGTCACAATTTTAGCCTCAACTCTTGAATCGGGAAGTTTGGCAATTTTTAGTTTGGCCAATAACATTCAAAGTGTTCCTCTTGGTTTGATTGGAGTTTCGTTTGCAATTGTGGCTTTTCCGACTTTGTCTTGTGCTTGGGCTAGAAATAGAAAAAAAGAATTTGTTGACAATTTCTCAACCGTTTTTGAAAAAATCGTTTTTTTTATAATTCCGACTTCCATAATTTTTATTACCTTACGAGCTCAATTAGTTCGAATAATTCTTGGTTCTGGCCGTTTTGATTGGCACGACACTATCTTAACTTTTCAAGCCTTAGGGATCTTTTCTTTATCTTTATTTGCTCAAACTCTAATTCCGCTTCTTACCAGGTCTTTCTATGCCATTCACAACACCAAAACCCCGTTTTTTATTGGCCTTTTTTCCGAAGCTATTAATCTGTTTTTGGCTCTAGTTTTAATCCAAAAATATGAAATAATCGGTTTGGTTTGGGCTTTTTCAATTGCGACCATTGTTAATATGTTTTTATTATTAATAGTACTTCGAAAAAAAGTCGGCAATCTTAACGAAAAATCAATAATTGAAAAAACCTGGAAAGTAATGAGTGCTTCGGTGGCGATGGTAATCGGGATTCAAACCACTAAATATCTAGTAGCTTTTCTCTTTGAAATTTTTGACTTTAATGTTTTTGGACAAGTGATAAATATGTACACTTTAATTGGAGTTTTGATTCAAACTTTGTTATCATTAATGGCAGGGTTTGTGCTGTTTTATCTAGCGAGTAGAATTCTTAAAATCAAAGAACTCGATTATTTTATTAATCTACTTAAAAAGAAAATTTTTTCCTTCAAAAGACTAGCTAAATATGAAAACGTTGAGTTGGATCATTTAAAATAATTTTAATAAAAATATTTATGGAATTTAAAAAAACGAAACTTCAAGACGCAATTTTAATTGAACCAAAATTTTTTAAAGATGAAAGAGGTTTTTTTGTGGAATCTTATTCTAAAAAGATTTTTAAAGAAAACGGTATAGACGTTGAATTTGTTCAAGACAACCATTCATTATCAACTGAAAAAGGGGTTTTGAGGGGTCTTCATTTTCAAGAAGCGCCACATTCTCAGTCAAAATTAATTCGAGTGACAAAAGGCAAGGTTTATGACATTATTGTTGATTTAAGAAAAAATTCTTCGACCTATAAGCAATGGCAAGGTTTTGAATTGAGTGCAGAAAATGGTTTAATGCTTTTTGTTCCGCAAGGATTTGCTCACGCTTTTTGCACTTTAGAAGAAAATACTGAATTTATGTATAAGGTTGATGATTTTTATGCACCAGAATGTGACTCTGGAATTATTTGGAATGATCTTGAATTAAACATCAACTGGCCGATTAAAAATCCAATTTTATCAGAGAAAGACAGCCAGCTTAAAAAATTGAAGGACTTAAAATTAAACTTTTAATATGAAATATAAAAATATTTTAGTGACCGGTGGGGCAGGCTTTATCGGTTCAAATTTTATTCATTATATAATCAAAAAATATCCAGAAACCAAAATTATTAATTTGGATGCCTTGACCTACGCTGGGAATTTAGAAAATCTGAAAGAAATAGAAAATAATGAAAATTATAAATTTATTCAAGGTGATATTTGCAATGAAGCGTTGGTTGATAAAATCGTCAAAGAAAACAAAATTGATTTAATTGTTCATTTCGCAGCTGAATCTCATGTTGATCGATCAGTTTTGGATAGTAAGGATTTTATAAAAACCAATGTTGAAGGCACGAGAGTGCTTTTGGACGTGGCTTTAAAAAATGGAAAAATTCGTTTTCATCATGTTTCTACTGACGAAGTATTTGGCCATCTAGGAGGGAATGATAAGCCTTTCGATGAACTTACCTCCTATAATCCTCGCAGTCCGTACAGTGCTTCTAAAGCTGCCTCTGATCATTTGGTGCGAGCTTATTTCTATACCCATCAATTACCAATTACAATTTCAAATTGTTCTAATAACTACGGACCTTATCAATTTCCCGAAAAAATTATTCCATTATTTACTACAAATCTAATGGAAGGCAAAAAAATTCCAATCTATGGCACTGGAGAAGCGGTTCGAGATTGGATTTATGTTGATGATCATAATCGAGGAGTAATGATGATTATTGAGAAGGGAAAAATCGGCGAAACCTATTGTTTAGGAGCAGACGGTGAAAAAACCAATCTGGAAATTACTGGAAAAATTTTAGAATTTATGGGTAAGGGAGAAGATCAAATTGAATACGTAGCTGATCGAAAAGGGCACGACTTGCGATATGGAATTAACGCTTCGAAAATTAAAAACGAATTAGGCTGGGAACCAGAAATAGAATTTGAAGATGGACTAAAGAAAACAATCGAATGGTATGAAAACAATCAAACTTGGTGGAAAAATATAAAATCTGGTGAATACCAAGAATATTATAAAAAACAATATCAATAATAATTGGATATTATGAAAAAATGGAAAAAAGTCAAAACCATTGAAATTCATGATTATAACGGTTATTACCGAGTTGAAAAAGATGAAGTAGTCACTCCTGGCGGAAAAACTGGCCAATATTCAGTAGTAAGAGGAGCTTCTTTTGCAGTTGTTGTCCCGATTGATAAAAACGGTGATATTTGGATGGTGAAACAACATCGTTATCCCATTGATAAAATTACTTTAGAATTACCCTCGGGGGGATTAGATGGAGAAAATCCTTTGTTCGCGGCTAAAAGAGAACTAGAAGAAGAAGCCTCTTTGATTTCTAGCAATTGGGAAAGGTTGGGAGAGTTTTACGAAGCTAATGGCTTAGCGGAAGCCAAAGCCTATGTTTTTATTGCGTATGATGTCAAAAAAACGAAAAATCCTCGACAAGATCCTCTCGATAAGGATGTTTTTGAAGTAGAAAAATATTCAATAAATCAAATTAAAAAAATGATTATCAATAACGAGCTGATTGACAGCCCTTTGATTTCTGCTTTTTCTATGGCATTTTTCCAAGGCAAATTAGACAATTATTTATAAAAAAAGATATGATATACAATAAAGAATAAAAAAATAATAAACAATAAAAACAAAAGAATCAAAATTAAAAATTAAAATTAATCCCATTGTTCAGTCAATGGGATTATCAAAAAAAATGTCAAAAAAGAAATTTCATGAAATAGAACCAAAAATTAGAGCTCAACTTTTGGGAAATTTTTATCAAATAATATCTCAAATTAAGAACAAGGAAAATGCTCAAAAATTTTTAAAAGACCTATTGACTCCAGGTGAATCAATCATGATTGCTTATCGAATTGAAATTGCAAAAATGCTGTTAGAGGGATTCGGTTATGATGATATTAAGAAAAAATTGAAAGTTGGTTCTAGCACGGTTAATAATGTTAATAAATGGTTGTATAGTGGTTTTGGCGGATATATGGAAGAGCTAAAAAAAGCAGAAAGCCAAAAAAAGAGAAAAAAGGTTATTCCTACTAATGAGTGGGAGGCGATAAAGAAGAAATATCCAGCTCATTTCCTTATTTTTAATTTATTAGATAAATTTAAAAAATAAAAATATTTATAATCCCATTGTTCAGTTAATGGGATTAAAAAAATACTTATTAAAGTATAAATATTAAATAATAATTTTAACTTAATAAAATAATATGAAAAAAGTTTTAATTTTGGGAGCAAAAGGGAACTTAGGAACACAGTTAGTAAAAGTTTTTCAGAACAATTATCAAGTTTTGGCTTGGGATAGAGAAGAACTAGATTTTCTGAATTTTGAAAAATTGGCGAAAAAAATCAGAGCGGAGAAGCCGGAAATTATTATCAATGCAGTGGCCTATAACAATGTTGATGCTTGTGAAGAAGATATCAAAGAATTGGATTTAGCTTATAAATTGAATCGAGATTTACCTAAAAATTTAGCTCAAATTGCCGTTGGAATAAAAGCAAAATTAGTTCATTTTTCCACTGACTATGTTTTTGGCGGAGAGGTCGACCAAAAATTCTACAACGAAAAAGATAGCCCTAGTCCAATTCAAAGCTACGGAGAAACAAAATATGCTGGAGAAAAAGAAATCGCTCGAATAAAAGTAAAGAATAAAAACTTAAAATATTTCCTCATCAGAACTTCAAAGTTATTTGGACCAAAAGGCGAAAGCGAATTTGCTAAAGCAAGCTTTTTTGATGTGATGCTGAATTTGGCAAAAACTAAAGATCAGTTGGATGTAGTCAATGAAGAATGGAGTTGTTTTACTTATACTTTCGATTTAGCCCAAGCGACAAAAACTATTTTAAAGAAAAACTATAATTCGGGAATTTATCATATTGTTAATGATGGAGCTGTCAGCTGGTACGAGAGTGTTATCGAATTATTCAAGATTCAGAATATTGAAATCAAAGTTAATCCAGTCGGTAGTGACAAATTTCCTCGGCCAGCCAAACGTCCAATGTCTTCAATCTTGCAAAATACTCGTTTTCCAAAACTTCGAAATTATACCGAAGCTTTAGCTGAATATTTAAAAAATAAAGTATAATTTTTTTTGGATTACGTAATCGTTTACGTAATTAATTACGTAAATTTGAATTGGATATTTTGGTTTATGATTGGAAATGGTACTATTAATATAAATCTGAATTTTTAAACGGAATCAGGGCTAAAACAACTGAATCTTCATAACATTTAGTTCGATTAACAATGCCATCGGTTAAAATTCCGACTGCGCCACCTTTCTGCTTCGAATTATTAGTTTTGAAAACTAAATCCGTCACAATTCCAACTTCCTCGCCTTTTTTTAAAAATTTATTCATTTTTTCTGGAAGATAAAAAGTCGCAGTTCTGGATTTTCCAATTTGATTTTTTGATTCAATTATTATCCAAGCAAAAATTTCCGTGTCTTTTTCTTTTAAATTTATTCCACCCTCAATTCCAATATAAAAATCAGCGTTTGGAATTTCTCTTTGAGCGTTTTTGATTCTATTTTGAGCGCCTTGAAAAGTTTATTCATTTCCTATTGGTTAGTCGGGAACTTCAGAAGATGAGTCTAGGCTGACAAATTCAAATTTATCTTCAGGAAACATTTTTTCAAAACCTTTTCTGGAAGCTTCCAATTTAACTGGATTTTTTGAACTAACAATGATTTTTTTCATATTATTTTTTAAAATTAAAAAATATTATTAAGCAAAGAATTAGATAAAAATAGAGAATTTTATTTTTTTTGATCTCAATAAAATCTAATTCAAAAATTGAATCAAGTCTAAAAATTTTATTATTACATTAAGAATAACAGAAAGAATGAATAATTAAAAATTATTTAGTTAGTTGACAAAAACATTTTTAAATTCTAGAATTTTTTATCAAGTTAAAGAACTTTGACAAAAATAACTATTTTTTCAATTTTAAAGGGAGGAATTGACTATGAAAAAATCAAATGAAGTTCAAGCAGTTTTAACTCAGATTTTTCTAAAGAATAATTTTGGTTATTCAACATATTTAAGCATCGTTTCTGGTCACGCTTTATATAATTCAGTTATCGTTAACAGTGATTCGGTAAAATTTGAGCAAGGACCAAATGGAGAACTTCTGGAGATTGTTTTTTCAACTCATGGTGTTTATGATGCTGATTTTTATTGGTTGACAGAAGGTCAATTGCCTCGAATTAAATTTCGTTCTTATTATAAACCATTATGGATTGATAGGATTAAAATTAAAGAAAATATATTAAGTTAAAAAAAGATTGTTTAAATCAAAGGAGTAAGATTATGGAAACAAAGGGAATAAATCCAGTTCAATCATTTTTAATGGGACAATTTGATAAAGATGAATTGAAAAGTAAAGTACCATTTATGCTTTTTTCGAAAGATGGTGGCGTATATCGTTCGGTTATAATTATGCAGGGTTTTGAAAAAACTCGTTATAACAAAGACGGTATTTTACTGGAAACAGTTTTTATGGTTAATGGTGGATTGAGCGCCGATTGTTATTGGATAGCCGAAGGAGAAAAACCTCGACTAGAGATTCCAACTGGTGCACTCGAGGTTGATTTCATCGAAATCGGGAATCAATTTGGATAAAAATTGATAAAAAAATCAAAAGAAAAGCGGGCTTGTAAAAAATGAGTCCGCTTTTAAAATATTTTTTGTTCACTTTTTCGACAAATAAAATAAAATTATTTTCTACTATTTACTGAAGAATGGTAGAAAAATTAAATCTTATTTTTTGTTTTCCCAGCTTCAAGCTAAGCCGTTTCTTAATCTGTTTTTTGAAATCAAAGAAAACAGAGAAGTCAAAATAATTATATCCAACAAAAATCGACAACCGTTTTTTAATTTAATGAAAGGCTAAAAAACATTATTAGCATAAGCTGAAATAAAAATTAAAGTCACAAAAATTAAAGTTAAAATCTAACTTTCCCAAGAAATCGGAGTGAAGTCATAACCATATTTTTTCGGTTTAAACCAATATTTATTTTTGTTCATTTTGTTTTAATATTAATAATTATTTAATTGTCTTAACGATAATTTAAGAAAATTTTTAGGTCAAAATTAAGCAGAATTTAAGGGACAGCGAAATTTATAGCTGTCCCTGAAAAATTTGATTCAATTTTTGAAATCATTTACTTTTCCTTTCCAAATTGGAATATTTTTGATTAATGTAATTTTATCAAAAGTTATTCGTCCCCATTCGTCAACAACACGAATAATTTTTATTGTTGATTGATGGCAGGCAAATCCCATACTATTTTCCAAATTTCTCATATTATCGGCTAATATTTCGGAAATTTTTTCAAAATTAGACATATTAAGCTCCTTTTTTGGAATATGATTATATTTTAGGAGAATACTTTTTGAATACAACTTAAATTTAGAACAAACGATATAATTTTTCAATAGATTTTTAATGTTCTAAAATCTAGACAAATTATTTAAAAAAGCTATAATTAGATTTTGAGCTATTTGAAAATAATAAAAGAAAGGAGTAGGTTCAATGACGATGAACGATCGTTTTAAACTAACAGTTTCATTTTTAGGCCTTTTAGTATTTGGCTTGGGTATTCGTTCTGCTGGAATAATGTTGCTAAATTTTTGGCAAAAATTTACTTTTGATGTTTTTGGTAGTATTAAACTTTTTGATTTTCTCGTTGATGAATTTTTTATTTATACCGTTGGTATGGTTATGGGTGTATTTATGATTAAAATTTATCGAAAAGAAGATAAATATTTTTGTGGAGAAAAAACTTGTACTCTTACAACTGACATTTTCTCTAAAATATCTTCAGTCGCCGGAATTTTAACTTTTATCGTTGGAGGATTCGGCTTTGCACTACGAATTTCTCATTCTTTTTTCAAGTAAATTCTAAAAACGGGTTCGGTTCAAACACACCGACCCGTTTTTATGTTTTTTAAAGTATGTTTTTTGTTTTAAATAAATAAATTAATTTTGTTCAAACATAGAAAATGCTTTGAAACAATTTTTTTCTTTGTTGTGTTTTTCAATAATAATATTATTAGGAGTTCGACAATATTTACCACCACCCCAGGTTGAATGGTAATCAGTTTTATTTATCAATATTTCTAGATTTGAGCAAAAATAATTGTCATTATTTTCAGCTCCCTCTAGAAAAGCTTTGTTGAATTTTGATCCACATCCGTCATAATTCGGGCTGTAAAATGTTCCTGCTAATACAATATAAAAATAAGTACCAAATAAATTAATAATGATAATTAAAACGAAAAACAATGAAGCAAATATTTTTTTATATTTTATCGTTCTTTTTATTAAAAAATACAAAATCGTAATTAAAATTCCTGATGAAATTATTAGTAACCAATTTACTAGATAATAATAAAATGGATTTGAAAGATATGAAAATAAGTATTTCTTCGTAATATAAGCACTTGGCAATTGTAACGGAATAATTGTTAATAAAAATACAAACAATAAAGTCAAATTAGATTTTTAAAAAAAGGCACTAATTGTGAAAAACATAAAAAAAAATAGACAAACCATCAAAAGAAGAATCAAGCTATTAAAAAAATATTGGCCAAATAAAAAAATAACAACAAAAGATCCAAAAAAATAAAAGATAAAAGACTTTTTTTGTTTTAATAAATTTATAATATTGATCATAATTATATTTTTAAATTTTATATTTATATCTTTTCAAAAATTAAAACCATCTTCTTTGATTTTTTATAATCTAAATATTTTTTGCCAAATATTTTTTCAAGATTTTTTTCTTCAGGATGTTTGGTTTAACCGTAGTTTTTTCAGTTTTAAAAATATTATCGGTGATTATATTGATAACAATACCAAAAATAATTGGAATAAAGCCAATTAAATTATAAGGAAATTTTATTATTGTTTTAATTTCAAAAATATAATTAACAATAATCGACGCTAATAATATAATCCAAAAATAAGTTGGAGGTAGTATTTTGTTTTTCATAATCTATTTTAAATAAAAATATAATATTAAAATTTGAATTAATTTAAATTTATATTTTATAAACATTACTAAATTAATCAAGCGGGGAAACTGGTTCGTTTCCCCGGTTGGAATGGTTAACTGTTTTTTTAAATGTCAAATTTCATTCTCCATATCCTTTCTGAAATAGGTTTTTTCTTAAGTGAGTCAACCATTTTTTTTGCATCTTTGCATCTTTCGTTAAAAGTTTTCCCCTTCCATGCTTTTTCCTTTTTCTGGATACTTAAAGGATTATTGATTTCTATTCTGTTTTCAGACATCTCAACCTCCTTTTTGCATTATCTACTGATTAAAACTCCATCTCGTCTTTTCAAAGCCTCGATGTTTTTCGAGGAATGATCAGAACTTGCATTTAATAACAAAAGCTTATCATTCCAACGTTTTTTCTTTAACTTTCTAGGTCGTTTAGCTTCTTCAGTCTTTTCGGACATGGTAAACCCTCCTTTGAATAAAATTTTTTAAAATATTCCATTAAACATCTCAATAATAACATACACTAATTTCCAAAACAAATTGAAAATTTATCATATCAATTATAAAAAACTAATCCAAAATCAATAAATTTTCCATTGAAAAATCCCTTTGTTGTGGTAAAGTGATTAAGAAAATAATAAGCTTAGTTAAAAACTGAAAGGAATTTTATGAACAAAACCAGAAATTTTTGTATAATCGCTCACATCGATCACGGAAAATCAACCTTGGCCGATAGAATGTTGGAAATGACCAAAACGATTGAAGGTCGAGATATGAAAGAACAACTTTTAGATACTATGGATTTGGAACGAGAACGAGGAATTACTATCAAACTCCAACCTGTGACGATGAAGTATGTTTATAAAAATCAAAAATCCAAATTATTTCAAATTAATCCAAGTCAAAACCAAAATTCAAAATCTCAAATCACTAATGATTTGAACATTCGAAATTCAAAATTCAAAATCAAAGATGAGTTCACCTTGAATCTCATCGACACTCCTGGTCACGTGGACTTCGGCTACGAAGTTTCAAGATCTCTAAAAGCCGTTGAGGGTGCAATTTTGTTAGTGGATTGCACTCAAGGTGTTCAAGCTCAAACTTTAGCCAATCTTTATCAAGCCATTGAACAAGATTTAGAAATTATTCCAGTCGTAAATAAAATTGATTTACCCAACGCCGATCCAGAAAAAACTAAAATTGAAATAATAAATTTATTGGGTTGTAAAAAAGAAGAAATTCTAGCGGTCAGCGGAAAAACTGGAGAAGGTGTTGACGCTTTGATGCAAGCGGTAATCGAACGAATTCCCGCTCCAGCAGAAAAAGAAAATGCGCCTTTGAAAGCTTTGATTTTTGATTCTAAATATGATTCATATAAAGGAGTTTTGGCATTTGTTCGAATTTTTGAAGGAAAAACCAAAAGAGAAGACGATATCTATTTAATCGGAAGTAGCAAAAAAGCCCACTCCATCGAAGTCGGAAAATTCTCTCCCGATTTGCAAGCGACTGAATTTTTAAAAGCCGGAGACATCGGCTATATTGCAACAGGACTTAAAAGTGTTGATGAATGTCGAGTAGGAGATACTGTCACTTCGAAAGCAGATTTTGAAAAAAACAAAGTGGAGCCATTATCCGGCTACAAAGAAGTTGAACCCATGATGTATGCCAGTTTCTATCCAACTGAAGGAGAAGACTATAACCAAATGCGAGACGCTTTGGATAAATTAAAACTGAATGATGCCGCCTTAGTTTTCGAGGGAGAAAGTTCTCCAGCCTTGGGGCGAGGGTTTCGAATCGGTTTTTTGGGAGTTTTGCACTTAGAAATTATTAAAGAACGACTTTCAAGAGAATTTAATTTTGAACCAGTCATAACCACTCCTAGCGTGGTGTATGAAATTGAGAAAACCACTGGTGAAACATTCAAAATTTATTCAGCCGCTGATTTGCCTGATCCTAGTCAAATAGAAGAAATAAAAGAGCCTAGAGTGAAGTTGGATGTTTTAATGCCTTCTAAGTTTTTGGGAGATGTAATGGAATTGATTCAGCGAAGTACTCGGTCGGACTATCTTGCCACTGAATATTTGGATGCTGAAAGATTAATTTTGTCTTTCAATTCGTCCTTGGCCGATATTATTGTTAATTTTAATGACAATTTAAAATCTGTCACTTCAGGTTATGCTTCGTTCAGCTATGAATTTGTTGACTATCAACCAGCTGATTTGGTAAAATTAGACATCTATGTAGCTGATGAAAAAGTGGATTCTTTCTCTCAAATTATTCACCGAGATAATACTTTGGCGATTGGAAACAAAATTGTCAAAAAACTAAAAGACGTTATTCCTCGACAGAATTTTTTAATCAAGATTCAAGCCGCGATTGGTGGAAAAATTTTGGCCAGAGAAAACATCAGGCCTTTCAGAAAAGACGTCACGGCTGGAATGTATGGAGGCGATATTACCCGAAAGCGAAAACTCTTAGAAAAACAAAAGAAGGGGAAAAGTCGAGCCAAGCAATCAGGAAGAGTAGAAATTCCGCAACAAGCGTTTTTGGAAGTACTTAAGAAGTAATTTTCAATTTTCAATTTACAATTTTTAATCAATTTTCAATTTAAAAATTTTCAATGACAAGCTTCGCTTGTTTGAGTTTGAAAATTAAATCATTGAAAATTCAATGTAAATTGAAAATTGCGAATTGAAAATTAAATTTTATTTATAAAATTTCGTATGTCTAAAAAAATTTGTATTTTCGGAGATAGCATCGCTCAAGGATATTATGACCTCGAAAAAGGTGGTTGGGCGAATAGGCTGAATCTTTTTTCTTTGAGAAAAGATGAAGACAAGCCAATTTTTAATTTAGGTATTTCGGGCGATACCAGCTTTGATTTGTTAGAAAGAATTGAAAACGAGGTTAAATTAAGAAAAGTAAAGGTCATAATTTTTAGTATTGGTGTCAACGATGCTGGAATTGAAAATGGAGAATCTAGGATTGAGATTAAAATCTTTAGAAAAAACATAGAAGCTATTTTTAAAATATCTGAAAAATTCACTTCCGAAATTGTTTTTCTCGGCTGTTTGGATGTCGACGAAAAATATTCCACCCCAGTTGAATGGAACGAAAATCTTTATTATTACAATAAGGAATTGAAAAAATACGACACAGCGATAAAAATTTTTTGTCAAGAAAAAAACATAATTTTTATTCCAATACAAGGATTATTAAAGAAAAATGAACTTTTTGATGGAGTTCATCCCAACGCCCAAGGCCACGAAAAGATTTTCCAAAAAGTTAAAAATTGTTTGGAGGAGAATAAGATAATATAATTTTACATTGTCATTCCCGGGGAGGCGGGAATCCAGGAGCTCAATTTTAATTTTTTTAAAAAATACAAGCGAAGCTTGTTGTTTGAAAATTAGAGATTAAAAATTATTTATAAAATTATAAAATTATAAAATTTAAAAAAATATGCCAGACAAGAATAACAAAGAGCTGACCCAAGATTGGGCCAAAGCCACCAAAATGTTCACCATCGTCTCTGGTTGGATTGTTGGACCAATTATTTTGGCTTTATTGTTTGGAAGTTGGCTGGACGAGAAGTTTCAGACCGGCTTTTTTTTCGTCTTGACTTCCGTAGGAATTGCGTTTATAATTACTTGCGTTGGAATAGTTAGAGAGGCTCTTGGAGCCATCAAAAAGTTAAAGTAAAAGATTGTTTCCGAATACTAATTAATTTCTTTTTCCTAAAATGGGAGTAGGATTGCTTTTGGTGTTTGGATAATTTAAATTACCTATAAAGATAATCAACAAAAATGTCAGAAGTCAAAACGACTCAAGCAGTTGAAACTCAAACCCAACCATCAAACGTTCATCAAGAAACTCAAACCGAAGTTGCTCATGAACCAACTATCTACGCTGAACCAATTTTTCAAATAGGGAATTTTAAAATAACTAATGCGTTCTTTAGTAGTCTTTCAGTGACACTATTTTTAGTTGTCGCTTTTATTTTAGTCAGAAAAAAAATACGACAAATTCCAAAAGGTTTGCAAAATTTTGCTGAAATGATTTTAGAGGGTGGTTTGAATTTTGCCGATACCATTACCAGAGACCGAAAAACTTCTGAAAAATTATTGCCAGTTGCTTTGGCCTTTTTTCTTTTTATCTTACTCAATAATTGGTTTGGTCTTTTACCAATAATCGGAACAATCGGTTTCTATGAAATGCACGAAGGACACAATGCTTTTATTCCATTTTTCAGAGGTGGAACCGCTGATTTGAATATGACTTTGGCTTTAGCTTTGTTCGCCGTGTTTTTTAGCCACTTTATCGGGGTTTTCACGATTGGCGCTTGGAAACATTTTAACAAATTTATCAACATTGAAACTCTTTTGGAAATTCCTAGAAAATTCAAAGAAGACAAAAATGTCGCGTTTATCAATCCGGTAAAATTTTTTGTAGGATTTATGGAAATTGTGGGTGAGATTGCCAAAATAATGTCTCTGTCGCTACGACTTTTTGGAAATATTTTTGCTGGAGAAGTTTTGCTGGCCTCGATGGCCATGATTTTTGCGTTCATCCTACCAATCCCATTTTTCTTTTTAGAAGTTCTAGTGGGAGTGGTGCAGGCAGCGGTTTTTTCGATACTTACTCTCGTCTTCCTTTCTATGTCCGTCACTGCCGAACACTAGTCAGGAATTTAAAATTCAGCCCATTTCTTCGTCAAATTTTCTGCCACTCGCTCGATGTATTATCTAATACATCTCGCTCGTTGCTCAAGTTTTCCTTGAATTGTACTAAATTTTAAATTTCTGAAGTCCAAAGATTTATGATTTAAGATTTTCCTCGGACTGCACTCAAAAATAGAAATCTAGGATAAGTCATTTGGTTGAAAGGTTCATAAAGTTTATAAAGTTCATAAAGTTTTTTAATTGCAAGTTGTTCTTGAATCTAAAAAACTTTCAACTTTACAAACTTTAAAGACTTTCTAACTAATAACTAATTAATAAAATATTATGGAAGCAGAAGTTTTGAAAACCGCCATTGATTTGACTATGCTAGCCAAAGGTTTGGTAATGGGAGTTGGAGCGATTGGTTCTGGTATTGCAATCGGAATGATTGGCTCTAAAGCCATGGAAGCTATTGGACGAAATCCAGAAGTAGCTGGAAAAATAATGGCCCCAATGTTGTTAGCCATTGCTTTCGCTGAAGCTATCGCTATTTATTCATTAGTAGTAGCATTTATTATCAAATAATTTGTCGTAAGGCAATTATTTGAATTTTCTTAGGCTTTATCTTTTCTAAAGGTAGAGCTTAGAGAGAATTGATAATTTTAAATTTTGAATAAATCCTAATTTTCAAGTTTAGAATGTTCCATTAGAGAATGTTTAAAAATTGAAAAATTAAAACATTCTAAATTGAATTAAAATTTAAAATTTAAAATTCAAAATTAATTTTTTTAAAAAAATTGTTATGGATGGAATAATCGAAGCTTTTCATTTAGATATTAAATTGCTGATTGCTCAGTTGATAAATTTCACTATCGTACTAGTTGTTCTATATAAATTGGTTTATAAACCACTTTTGAAAACGATGAATGAGCGGACTGGAAAAATTGAAAAAGGTTTGAAGGATGCTCAATCCTCCCAAGAGCAATTGGAAAAAGCCGAAAAAACTAGAAATGAAAAAATCAAAGAAGCCAAAAAGGAAGCTCGGGAGATTTTGGAAAAAATGCAAAAAATGGCAGAGAAGAATAAGGCAATTATTCTGGAAAAGGCTAAACATGAAGCCGATGACATTATGATTGAAACCAAAAAAACGATTGAAATTGAAAAAGAAAAAATGATTAAAGAAGTCAGACAGGAAATTGGGGAATTAACTGGCTTGGCTTTGGAAAAAGTTTTAGATAAAAAGCAAGACAAGGAAACCGACAAAAAAATAATTAACAACGCTATCTCCAAAATTAAGAAAAGTTAGAATTTCCATTTCTGGTGCATTCCTTTGTCGAACCTTCTACCACTCGCTCGATGTTTCATTTAATACATCTTGCTCGTTGCTCAGGTTTTTCTCGAATTGCACTCAAAAAAAGAAACTTCTATATACTGGAATGTAATCAATCAAATTAACTAGAGATATAATATATATGAAAGCAACTAGCGAACAATATGCCAAATTATTACACGAAGCTTTCAAAACTTCGAGCGAAAACGAGCGAAAGGCCTTAATCAAAGGCATTGCTACTTTGATTAAACAAAATGGCGCTACGGCAAAAATGGCAGACATTGAGGCTCGATATCAAATTATCAAGAAAAGAGAATCTGGAAAATTGGAAGGCGTGATTTGTAGCGCTTGGAAATTAGAAGAAAAAGAATTAAAAGAAATTCAACAAGCGATTGCAGTCAAAAAGGACGTTTCAAAGAAATTAATTAATTTAAAAAATGAAATTGACGACAATTTAAAAGGCGGATTTATAGTGAAATTTGAGAATGAAATATATGACGGAAGTTTGGATAGTCGAATTAATCGTGTTAAAAAAGCGCTTGTTGGGTAACCCAAAAATTTATAATTTATAAATTGTTTACAAATTACAAATTATAAATTCAACGTAGTTGTTTAAATTAATCTTTGATATAGAATTTTCAATTTCAAAACATTCATTAAATAGTAAATAGTAAATTGAATATTAGTTTATTGTTTATTGAATGAATATTGAATATTGAAGATTGATTATTTTCCAGCAGTTTTTTGAAAAATTATTTTAGGAAAGCTAATATTTCATTTTTGAGAGGAGGTCAAATATAAAAGATGTTTTATTTTTATTGTGGTTATTTGGTTCATTGGTTTATATCTTTATTCTTTTTTATATTCCAGTGAAGAAACCTTGGGAACATTAAAAAGAACAAATAATTTAACAAGAGGAGAAATCAATGTTTTTCTCCCCAATTTTCCTAAGATAATTTTCAAAATGTTTGTAAATATTGAGTTTAACATTGAGTGTTTTGAATAAGACTAGATTAGAAAGATTTTGCGTAGTAAAATTCCTAAACTTTTAACTTTATACTTTAAGCTTTTAATTAAATCTATGAATAAAGATTACATTATTGAAAATTTAAAAAAACAAATTTTAAATGCTGACGTTGATCTTGAAACCAAAAAAATTGGTCGAGTGATTGAAGTTGGCGATGGAGTAGCTAAAATCATTGGTTTGGACGAAGCGATGATGTCGGAAATGATTAAATTTGAAAGCACTGACGGAAAAGATTCTGATGTTTATGGAGTGATTATGAATCTAGAAGAAGGCAATGTCGGAGCAATCGTGATTGGAAATATCGAGAAAGTTCGAGAAGGCGATACAGCAGTTTCTTTGGGAAAAGTGCTTTCAGTTCCAGCTAGTGAAAAAATGATTGGACGAGTAATTAATCCAATTGGAGAAGCCATCGACGGAAAAGACGCTTTTGAAGTTACTGAAACCTATCCAATTGAAAAAATTGCTCCAGGAGTGATTACTAGGGCAGGAGTAAATGAACCAGTTCAAACCGGGATAAAAGCTCTTGATGCTATGATTCCAGTCGGGAGAGGACAACGAGAGCTGATTATTGGCGATCGACAAACTGGAAAAACCGCTATTGCAATTGATGCCATTATCAATCAAAAAGGACAAGATATGATTTGTATTTATGTGGCAATTGGCCAAAAGAAATCTAAAATTGCTCAAATCGTGAAAAAATTAGAAGAACATAACGCAATGAAACACACTATTGTGATTGTGGCGGGGGCTTCCGATCCAGTGGCTTATTCATTCATTGCTCCTTATGCGGGATGCACAATCGGAGAATATTTTATGGATCAAGGCAAAGACGTTCTGATTGTTTTCGATGATTTATCAAAACACGCGGTTTCTTATCGACAAATTTCACTTTTATTGAAACGACCGCCAGGACGAGAAGCCTATCCTGGAGATGTTTTCTATCTCCATTCCAGACTTTTGGAACGAGCAGCTAAATTAAATAAGGATTACGGAAATGGATCAATGACTGCTTTGCCGATAATTGAAACTCAAGCTGGTGACCTTTCCGCCTACATCCCAACCAACGTGATTTCAATTACGGATGGACAAATCTTTTTGGAAGCCGATCTTTTCTATCAAGGAATTAAACCAGCCATTAATGTGGGGCTTTCAGTTTCTCGAGTTGGGTCATCTGCTCAAACCAAAGCGATTAAAAAAGTGGCTGGAAAAGTCAAATTGGAATTAGCCCAATTCAGGGAGCTTGAAGCATTCACGAAGTTTGGCTCAGAATTGGACGAACAAACTCAACAAAAAATCAATCGAGGCTTTAGAACTCGAGAAATTTTGAAACAAGATCAATATTCACCGTTATCGATGGAAGAACAAGTAGTTTCAATGTGGTCTTTGAATAATGGTTATTTCGATAATGTTGAAGTTAATTGTATCCGAAAAATAGAAACCGATTTGTTGAAATATTTCAAAGATGTTGGTAGCGATATTTTGAAAGAATTATCCAAGAAAAAAGACTTCGATGAAGCCTTAGAAAAGAAAATCAAGAAAATCGTAGAAGACTTTAAAGGAACAATTGAGTCCGAAAGTGATGAAAAATAGTTAGAAAAGGCATAAGATACAAGAAATAAGGACGCAAGAAACAAACAAATTAAAAATTAAAAAAGTTAAATTAAAAAATAAAAGCCTGCGGCTTTTGAAACTTGAGATTTTTAATTTATAATTTGAGATTTGTTTGTATATTGTCTCTTGTGTCTTGGAAATTATTCAATGATTTTAATTTTGATTGACAAGAGAAATATCGTTTAATTTAAATTTTTTTATTTAACATGTAATTGTTATGGCCAAAGGAACCAAAGAAATTCAAAGACGAATCAAATCCATTAATAATACTCGAAAAATCACTCGAGCAATGGAAATGGTGTCAGCTGCGAAAATGAAAAAAGAAATTGCTAATGTCTTAGCGATCAGAAACTATGCTCAATCGGCTTGGAATGTTTTGATGAACTTGTCAAAGAGTTTGAAACGGTCTCGACATGGTTTATTAGAAGTCAGGGAAGTCAAAAATATTTTAGTGGTGATGATTACTTCCAATCGAGGTCTGTGCGGAAGTTTTAATTCTCAGCTAATCAAGAAAGTAATGGAGCAGGTTAAAAATCCTGATTTAATCAAAGTCAATCGAATTAAAGATAAAAAAATCCCATCCAAAGTGAACAACAAGGATTTAAATTTTGAATTTATCACTGTTGGAAAAAAAGGATTTGATTTTCTAAATTGTAGGGATTATGAAGTTTCAGCTTTATTTGAAAAATTTAATTATAATCCAAGCTTGGAGAATGTCCGGTCTTTAGCCAAAATTGTGATGGATGATTACACTTTGGGCAAATACGACAAAGTAGTAGTGGCTTATACTGATTATGTTAATACTATCAAGCAAATTCCTCGATTAAGACAGTTATTGCCAGTTTCTAGTGTTGATATTGAAAAGCAAATTGAAGAAATTGAAGAACAAAGAAAAGGCACACCGAAAGAGCGAATCGAAAAACTTGAAAGTCGATGGCACGGAATTAATTATAAGATTGAACCAGAACCCAAGCAAGTAATTGACCATATTTTACCTCGTTTGATTGAGATGCAGTTATATCACGCAATTTTGGAATCAAACGCCTCCAAAGAATCGGCTCGAATGTTAGCAATGAAAAATGCCACTGACACTGCCAATGATATGATGGAACAACTGCAATATTCATATAATCAGCTACGTCAGATGGGAATTACCCAAGAAATTGCAGAAATCACGTCGGGGAAGATGACGATGGAGGAATAGAAATAATTTTTAATTTTATAATTTTTAAATAAATCTCAATTTTTAAATTCAAAACGCTTCGGACGAGAATGTTTAAAAATTAAGGTTTTGAATTTATTTATAAAATTCAAAAATTAAAAATTTTGTTTAACGCCTTGACGGCGATCACTAGTCTCTAAATAATTATTTAATCAATTAATTAACTACAATAAAATGTTAAAATCTTTCGGAGAAATTGTCCAAATAATTGGACCAGTTGTCGATGTTGAATTCAAAGAAGGCAATTTACCAGCGATTAATGATGCTTTAAGACTTAAAAACAAAGCTGAGGTAATTGTTTTGGAAGTTGCCAAACATATCGGAGCAAATAAAGTAAGAGCTATTTCGATGCAATCCACTGACGGTTTGCGAAGGGGAATGAAAGTTGAAGCCACTAGCGCTCCAATTTCCGTGCCAGTTGGACCAAAATCTCTTGGACGAATGTTCAACGTTTTGGGTGAACCAATTGACGGCAAGGAAGCTATCAAAGACGTCAAACGTTACCCAATTCATCGAGAAGCACCAAAATTCAAAGATCAATCAACTAAACAAGAAGTTTTAGAAACTGGAATTAAGGTAGTTGATTTAATTTGTCCTTTCTTGAAAGGTGGAAAAATCGGACTGTTTGGCGGAGCTGGAGTAGGAAAAACAGTTTTAATTCAAGAATTAATTCGGAATATTGCTCAAGAACACGGTGGTTATTCAGTTTTTGCCGGAGTAGGAGAACGAACCAGAGAGGGAAATGATCTTTATCACGAAATGAAAGACTCAGGAGTATTAAACAAAACTGCGTTAGTTTTTGGTCAAATGAATGAACCACCTGGAGCTAGACAACGAATTGCTTTATCTGGTCTTTCAATGGCGGAATATTTTCGAGACGAGGAAAGCAAAGATGTTTTATTTTTTGTCGACAATATTTTTCGATTTACTCAAGCTGGATTGGAAGTTTCAGCTCTTTTGGGAAGAACTCCATCAGCAGTGGGTTATCAACCAACTTTGGCGGAAGATATGGGGAAACTTCAAGAGCGAATTACTTCTACTCATAAAGGTTCAATTACTTCAATCCAAGCAGTTTACGTGCCAGCTGATGATATTACTGATCCTGCTCCAGCCACTACTTTCGGTCATTTGGATTCAACTGTAGTGCTTTCTCGAGATTTATCTGAATTAGGAATCTATCCGGCGGTGGATCCTTTAGATTCTAATTCAACCATTCTAAACCCTCAAATCATCGGCAAAGAACATTACCAAGTGGCTCGAGACGTACAATTAGTACTTCAAAAATATAAAGATTTACAAGACATTATCGCCATTTTGGGAATGGAAGAACTTTCGGAAGACGATAAATTAGCAGTCAACAGGGCTCGAAAAATTCAGAAATTCTTATCTCAACCATTTTTTGTAGCAGAACAGTTCACAGGGTCAGAAGGAAAATATGTTAGTATGAAAGATACAATACAAGGGTTTAAGGAGATTTTGGAAGGGAAACATGACGCTCTCAACGAAAACGACTTTTACATGAAAGGCAACATCGCCGAAGTGGTCAAAAAATAGCCGTTGAGATTTTTTATTCAGCGCATTTCTTTGTTGAAATCAATAATTCCGACTCGATGTATCAACTTAATACATCTCGTCGAAATTATTAATTTCGCCTCGAACTGCATCTGAATAATAAAATCTCTAAAGATGTTCTGTTTGTGTTGTCATTCCCGCGCCGTGTGTGCCATAGCTTTAGCGACGGTGTATGGCGGGAATCCAGAAATTAAAAATAGATAATTTAAAATTGAATTGAAATTCAAAATTTGAAATTTAAGATGCCCTTGGGGGGGTGCAAAATTAATCATATTTATAAAAGTAAGTATACATGTACATACATTTGTAATAACAAAAACACTCAGAAAAACAGAGGTCCGACCGCAGTGGAACGGCGGTCAAACCTCGGGAAACCACGAAAAAAAATCTTGAACATTCAAAATTTAACAAAAAGAAAAGCCGTGCAACCAAGTTTCGGTTGCAGGCTTTTCAACAATTATTTCTTTATTATCTCTTCCGAGATAATAATAACTCCTAAATAGACGCATAAACAAGCAGCGATTAAAGAGGCGATATAAGCTGATAAATACAAGGTTATTTGAAATAATGTTGTGAATTCTTCAGGTTTTATCGGGTGCAAACCTAAACCTAATAAAACGATGAATATTGAGGCAAGACCTATAATCAAAAGAAAAACTCCTATCCTAAATCTTTTCCTTGAGCTCTTGATTTGATCCGCTTTTTTTTCTTCGATTACAGTATTTTTTTTAACCTTGTCCATGAAGTTCTCCTTTTAAATTTTAAATTAAAGTGCTGTTCATTAATTCAAACTATACCATAGTACATTTTGATTAGATTGTCAATATTTTATGATTTTCATTTTGCATTTAATCTTGTTATTCCCGCGGAGGCGGGAATCCAGAAAGTTTAAATTTTAAAATTTATCAATACCATTCTTCAAAACTTAAACCATTAAGTTTTGATTGTGAGATTGAGGGATTAATTTTGAATTTTAAATTTTGAATTTTGAATCAATTTTGAATTATTTAATTCTTAAAAAACACAAGCAAAGCTTGTTGTTTAAAAATTAATAAATTAAATCATTGAATTAAAATTTAAAATTTAAAATTCAAAATTTATTTAATCTGAAAATTAATAGAAGAACACAGATAAATAAAAAACTTAAAATATTATTTATATATTTATATGAGCATTCAAAAGAAGATTAAATTGAAGATTGCCACCCAAGAAAAATTAGTGGCGGAAAAGGAGATTGATAAAATTACTATTCCAACTGAAAGTGGGGTAATTACAATTTTGCCCGATCATATTCCGTTGATTACGACTTTAGCACCAGGTGTTTTAGAAATTACCAAAGAAAAAGGAAAAATAACCGAAATGGTGGTCTCGGGAGGTTTTTTGGAATTGCATGCTAATCAATTAACTGTTTTGGCTGACACCGCGGAAAGAGCCGAAGAAATCAACCTTGAGCGAGCTGAAAAAGCTCGAAAACGAGCAGTTGAAGCCAAACAATCCGAACGAAAATCAATGGATGAAAATCAATTTGCAATGATGCTTTCTCAACTTGATAAACAATCAGCCCGAGTTAAACTAGCCAAAAAATTCAGAAGTCGAGGCAGCCGCCGAATGCGATAAAAGTTGTTGGGTTATCATAATAAAAAATTGGATAATTTTAATTTTTTATTTTATTTAAAAAGCAATACAAAACCAAAATATCAAAATGCTTTGGACAAAATAGAAAAACTATGTTTTAATTTTAATTACTTAAAAGTTCTTTATAAATTTGTTTTTTCTTCTGAAAATAATTTAATTGCCGTTTGAGTCTAGTTATTTATATAAATAGTTTCAAATGGCACTTAACTTTAATTTTTTTGGGAGGAAAAATGAAAAAATATTTTGCGAAAGAATTGATAGCTAAGGTAGCAGGATTAAATAATATTGCGGAGGCTGTTAAGTCTCTCTATCGTCAGGGAAAAGAAAATCTTGGCGAAATGTCAATCGAAGATTTTTTAAATTTTTTGCCGCTTAAAGATAAGTGGCGGATTTTGGACGAGAAAGGAAATTCAATGGCCATTGGATTTTCCGACGGATCGAAACTTTTGAAAAACGAATCAGAAGAATTGATTTGTTTTTGATTTTAACCACCGGTGATGTATTCGATATACATCACCGGTTTTTTACGTTTAAAAATGAAATTATTTATTAAAATAGAAGTCTTTGAACGCTTGGACAATGTTTTTTTTGCGAGATATCAACAGATGATAGATTAAACGCAAGAAGAAAATCGGCCAGAAGTAGAGAAGCTTGGTTAGTAGCGAAAAATGTTTATGGAAAAAGATTAAGCCGTTTTTGACGAGATAATAAGTTTTAGTATCGGAATCAGAAGATTGAGATTCTTGGTGAAAGCAAATTGCTTTCGAGACAGTTTTTAATTGGAAACCATTTTGACGAGCTCTTAAACAAAAATCAGCGTCTTCATAATAAAGAAAAAATCTTTCATCAAAGCCATCTATTTTGTCAATGACAGCTTTTTTTATCAATAAACAACAACCGGTGAGATAATCCGAGGAGAGACTTTTAGCGGCAACATGGAGAGTTCTCATCTGCCACCAATCAATTTTGCCTTGTTGAAAAATAAGTTGATTATTTGTAGGATTTTTAATGATTGGTGAACAAAGTCCTAGTTTTGGATTTGAATCAATTGCCTCGATCAACCTGGCTAGACAAAAATCATCGAGAACAGCATCAGGATTCAACAATAAAAATAAAGAATTTTTAAAATTTTTATTAGAATATTTAAAGCCTTGATTAACCGCTCGAGCAAATCCACTATTAACTTTGTTCTTAATCAAATCAATATTAGAGGCTTTAAGTGTTTGCAGTTTCCTCCAAGTCTTATCAGTCGAATTATTATCGATAATCAAAATATTCGTTGGAACATTTTGCACTTTAATCGATTGCAAACAACTCTCAATGCAATTTTGAGAGTTGTAAGTGATTATTATGATTGTAAGAATCTTTTTGGTTTTCATTGAGAAATATTCTTCAATTTTACACCCAAGGGGCATTATAAATTTCGATTCAATTTAAAACATTTTAATGTTTTAATTTTTAAAATGACTGCAAGCGAAGCTTGTCGTTTAGAAATTAGAAAATTAAAACATTGAATCGAAATTTAAAATTCGAAATTTAAAATTATAAAAACCTTTTTAATTTGCAATTTCCAATCTTCGATTCAAGCTTAATTAAAAAGCATAAAATATTTTGTTTAAGCTGGTTTTCTAAGTAATTCCATAATTTCTTTTCGAGAAATTATTTTAAAAACCAACAAGCCAGAAGTATAAATAACCATTCCAATTAAAATTAAAATAAAGAAGTTTAATTCTTGAAAGAAATAAATCACAGCTCCCATTAAAAATCCAGCTGATAATATTTGAGGAAGTTTTTCTACTCGAGGAAAAAAATGCAGTTTTTTCCAAATAAAATATCCAGTCAAAAGAACGACTAGAACTTCAGTAATAACCGAAACAATAGCCGGGACTAGATAGGCATTATCGGGAAACTGAGGAATAAAATAAAGATTACTTAAAACACTAAAAATAGCACAAACCAAAAGTGCCCAAAAAATTGATTTTTGAAGTCCAGCCGCAATCATGATATTCATAAAAAGAGTGCCGAAAAAAATCAAAGCCAAAGTAAACAATCCGATTTGAAGCACTAAGATTGATTCAAAAAAATCAGGACCAGCAATCAAAGCAATCATTTTATCGGAAAGCAATAATCCTCCAATCACCAATGGAATGGTCAGAATGAAAAATATTTTGTAGTTTTCATTGACTAGAAATTTAAATTTAACCTTGTCTTTAGCTAGATAATAGGAAAATAACGGCATTGTTAAGCCAACAATCATTGCTGGAAAAAAACTAATATTTTCAATGACTTTTTGAGCGGCGCTGAATATTCCAACGTCTTCTGGTGGTCGTAAGACTGAAAGCAAAATTGTATTAGATCTAAAATAAACAAAGGTTAACGCAGTTGCCATCCCTAAGGGAATTGATTGTCTTAAAATAATTTTCCAATAATTGAAATCAAAAGCTGGTTTGAATTTGATGAATTTTCGAGAAAGCAACAGAACAAAGATGAAATTCAATAACATATTGACAAAAAGAGTTCCGACAATTAAATAGAAATTCCATTTGAAATAAACGCCTAAGAAAATTAATCCAACTTGAATTATTTTTCCGACCAGTTCTGCACCTGTCACTCGATCCATAATCAGTCTTTTTTGAAACATTCCAATTAATATTTGATAAAGAGAAGAAAGAGTATGGGAGGCAGCCACAATCACTATGGCGATTTTTAGTTCATATGGATAGGGAAGAAAAGGAACAACAAAAGGGGTGATAATTAAAATTGCGATGGAAATAAAAAGTCGCAGACCAACCACGTTGGCTACGATTTTTTTCTCGTTGGCATCAGGTTTAGCAATTTTCATTGCAGTCGTTTGAGGCAAACCCCAATCTCCTAATGCTCCAAATAATGGTAGAAAAGCCAAGGCAGTGGCATAGAGTCCGAATCCGTCTTGGCCAAGATATCTAGTGATTAATCCGATTCCAACCAAGGCTGTAGCAGTGCTTAAAACTTTGGTGACGGAAGAAAATATCACATTATAAGTAATTCTTCTTGAAACTGACATTGTTTTTTTTATTTTTTGAAATTTTTTCTATTCTGCAGGTTTGATAAGTACTCGACGTTCCAAGCCTTCGCCAACACTTTCGCTTTCAACTAAATTTTTTCGAGCAACTTTCATGTGTACCAACCTTCGTTCATAGCTATTCATTGGATTGAGTTCAATGGCTTGGCCAGTTTTTTCTACGTCAGCAATGACATTAGCTGCTTTATCGATGATATCTTCTCGTTGATTTTCGATGTAGCTATTAACATCGACAATGAAATTAAGTTTATCCTCTAATCTTTTAGAAACAATAATTCGAATTAAATGTTGAAGGGCAAAAAGATTATTGCCCGATTTTCCAATCAGAAAGCCTGAATCTTTGCTTTGAATTTGAACGCAAACTGAATCATCATCTTCTGGCATCGCATTAGTGACAATAAAAACATTGCCTTTTGCATTAAGTTTTTCAAGAATTTCCTTTGTCACTTTTTCTAAAACTTTTTTTTGTTCGTCAGTTATCATTTTATTCAAATTAATTGATTATTTTTATCAGACTAATTAATTACTTCGAAAGTAGTCTTATTTTAAACTAATTCTTAAAAATTGCCAAGAGAAAGGACTTATTTGGCCGTGATTTTTTCTTTGTTTAAAATCCAATATTGTTGTATTACCATAAACAAGGTTGTCACAAACCAATAAAGAAGCAAACCAGCGGGGAAGCTCAATCCAATCACTAGCGTCAAGACTGGACCCATATAAAGCATCTGTTTCTGCATAATTTCACCAAATTCAGGTTCTTTCTTAGGATCTTTTGCTTCAACTGGTTTATTTTTTTCAACTCGTTGCATCATCATTTTCCCTTGCCAATATTGAAGTCCAGCCGTAATCAAGGCTAGCGGAAGATTGATTTTGCCTTTGGCTGTGACGTCTAAAAATCCGAAAGAAATATTTTTAATTTCCATTGGGTTATGAACAAAGCTATAAAGAAGGGTCGTAGCTGAATCATAATCAATAACCGCCAAGAAGACTCGGTAAAGTGCAATTAATATAATCAGCTGAATAATCAATGGCAAACATCCACTGGCTGGATTGACTTTTTTTTCTTTATAGAATTTCATTATCGCTTCACCTTGTTTTTGTTTATCATGTTTGAACTTTGCCTGAATAGCCTTAATTTGAGGCTGAATTTCTTGCATTTGTTTTTGCGATTCAATTGATTTTTTGGAAAGTGGTAAAAGCAAAACTCGGATTAGCACAGTCACTAGTATAATACTAACGCCTAAATCAGGAATTAAATTATAGATTCCGATTAAAATATTAAATAACGGTTGATAGATTGTGGCAGAAAAAAAAGCGGTAATCATTGACATTTCATTCTTTATTAATTTTTAATTTTACAAACTTTTTCCGCCATAGGCGGAAACTTTATAAACTTTAAGAACTTTCTAACTAACTCAATTATCTTAATAAATTTGCTGACAAAAGACAAGCTTTCATATTTTCTTGAGTATTTTTTAGTCCAGCTCTTTCGTGGAAATTTTTATCAAAATAGAAAACTAAATCGAAACCTGGCTTTATTTGATCAGTAAATTCGACGAAAGTTTGTCGAAGCACTCTTTTTGCCTGATTTCGGTCAACGGCTTTCTTTGAATATTTCAAACCAATCGAAAAAGCCACCTTGGTTTTTTCGGCTTGAGTGGCACAATATCTTAAAAATAAAAAACTGCTTTTTACAGTTTTTCCATTTTTGAAGACTTGAGTTATTTCAGAATTGCTTTTTAATTTGTATTTTTTAGCTAACATTTTTAATTTTCAATGTTAAATATCTTCCAACAAAAGTCAACTAAACTGTTAGTTTCGCTCGACCTTTTCGTCTTCGTCGCAAAAGCACGTTTTTCCCGTCTTCAGTTTGACTTCGTTTCAAGAAACCATGAGTTCGAGCTCGTTTTTTTTTCTTAGGTTGATAGGTTCGTTTTGGCATTATATTTAAATAAAAATTATTCAATAAAATAAAGATTGCGTTTCAACAACTAAAGAGAGTTTACCAGAGTATTTGAAGATAGTCAATAATATAATATCTGATATTATGTTAGTACTGTGTATAAAGTATTAAGCGATTTAATTTATGAAAATCCTCTTTCCCGAAGTTCGACCGCTATACGGACAGCGGTCGAACCTCGGGAAACCATGAATAAAATCTCAAAACAAAGTTTTTCGAAGCATTATTAAAAACCACTCCATCGATTCTATTGACAAAAGTGACAAAATATGCTATGTTTAAACATTAAAATCAGAAATTGGAAACGCAAAGAGCAAAAGAACTTTGAAAATTGAATAAAGAAATTTTTCCCCAAAAATTTAATTTAATTACCTTTTAAGGTTTTAGCTTTATTTGTCATTCTCGCAGAGGCTCGCTTTGCTGGAACTTAGGCGAAGCGGGCGGGAATCTAGAAAACTTTAAATGGTAATTAAATTTTAATTTTAAATTTCTAAATCAACTTCAAAGTTTTGGATTAATGCGTGAATTTATCCGCACCAAACTAAAGCCAATTGAATAACCGGCAAAGTTGAGGAGGAGAAGGAGAAAAAGTGTTAATAAAAATTTTTAATTGGTTCACTTCTGAAAAAATCAGAACTTTGGTCCTCGCCAAAGTTTTGAAAAATAAGGATATTTCAACAAAATTTACGGCAGTAAAGTTTGCTGGAATTAAGAACAGAATTAATATAGCTCAATTCCATTTAAAAATGTTTGAAATTTTAAACATTAAAAAGATGGACAATATAGTCTATCTTTTAGACCAGAATGTTTTATCGGCCGAAAAAAAAGATGATAGATTAATTTTCTGGGATAAAAGTCAATTTAATTTCAAAACCAGAAAAGTTATGAGGAGTTAATAAAAGTAAAACAGTAGGAGGGTTTAGAAATTTCTAAAAGCCCTCCGTATTATTAAGATTTTAAATTTAAATTTGAAGTTTTATAATAAGCAAAAACCACTTGAAAGAGTGGCTTTTGTTTTGACAAAAGATTACTTATTGATCCGCAAATAAAATTTAGAGAATTAAATTTAGAGGAAAATAAAAAAAGAATGTTTAATGAACGTTGTCAAAAAAACAAAAGCTAATTACCAATTACTAGTTGCTAATTACGAATTACGGACAAAAACTTCTATTTGATTTCATAAAATATTATTATATAATTAATTTAAGAAAAAAGTTTAGTTCTTTTTCGATTTTTTGAATAAACGTTTATAAAGGAGGGATGATTATGCTATTATTTTTTTTATTGGGAATGGTAGCAATAATTGGAATTCTTGAATTGGTTTGTCAAGAATTAGCAATTGGTTTGGTGATTATTTTTATTTTTGTAATAATAGTAAGTTCCTTATTTTCTTCAATTCTAACATTTATAAAGAAAGATCATTGAGAAGGGGGTGATGAAAATTTTTGTTATCCCCGACTTAACCAGTTAATTAATTTATATTTATATAAAAATGCTAATAAACAGAAGAAAAAAAATAATCAAAATTATTTGGATTTTTGTAGGAATTTTAGGGATCATTGGAATGGTAGGCTTTACTATTATTCCATTGTTCCAATCAATGTAGCGCTATTTAAGATATTTGATAAGAAGCGATTTTCAAAAAAAATAGCCTAATTTTTTAAAAAACAAAATTGTTTAATAGAAATAAATATTCTAAAAACAGAGAGAACGGTTTGCAGTCCATTAAGATTAAATCTTTGGTCATAATTTTATTAGCGCTAATCGGTTTTTCGGGTTATCATTTTTTGCAAACAAAATATAAACAAAAAGAAATCAATCAAGAAGTCCTTGATTTACAAAATCAAATTGATGACTTTGAAAAAAAGAATAAAAATTTAGAACAACTTTCGGATTATTTGAAAACTGATGAGTCTAAAGAATTGAAAGCCAAGCAAAAATTAAATTTAATTAAAAAAGGAGAAAAAGTAGTGATTGTCAAGAAAGATGAAATTGAAAAAACCGTTCAAGTTGAAGAAAATGTGAAACCAGAAGTGAAAATTGATCGACCAAATTATTACTGGTGGTGGCATTATTTTTTTGGGATAGAAAAGCCAGAAGTAACGTCTGCTAAATCTTATGAAAAATAGAGGAGGCAGATTTTGAATTATTGGAATAAATATAAATCATCTGTAATTAGTCAATGGTCATCAATAAGCAAGAACAGCAATCAATGATTACTGATTACCAATGACTAGTGATCTAAAATTATACATTAAGTGATTCAGTCATTCAAAATTGATTCAAAATTTAAGATTTAAAATTAAATTAAACTATCATGACATAATTTTGTTTATCTTAAAACAGGAATGTTAGGGAAAAACTTAAATAACCATTAAGATATCAACATGAATTACGAAAATTTAAAAAAAGAAGACCAAGCTATTTTTGATATTATTGAACAAGAGAAAGAACGACAAATCAATGAAATTGAATTGATTGCTTCGGAGAACTATGTTTCCAAATCTGTTTTGGAGGCAATGGGTTCTGTTTTGACGAATAAATATAGTGAAGGCTATCCGGGACATCGCTATTATGGTGGAAATCAGATGATTGATAAAGCGGAAAATGTGGCCATTGAAAGAGCTAAGCAGCTTTTCGACGCCGAACACGTCAACGTTCAACCCCTTTCTGGTTCACCGGCTAATGCAGCAGTTTATTTTGCTTTTTTGAAACCAGGAGATAAAGTAATGGGCTTGAAATTGGATCATGGTGGCCACCTTTCTCATGGTCATCCGGTAAATTTTTCTGGAATGTTATATGATTTTGTTCAATATGAAGTTGATTCAAAAACTGGCAAAATTGATATGGAAGAAGTACGAAAAGTGGCGTTAAAAGAAAAACCTAAAATGATTGTAGCTGGATACAGTGCTTATTCTCGAGAGATTGAATGGGATAAATTCAAGGAAATTGCTGATGAAATTGGCGCCTATACTTTTGCTGATATTGCTCACACCGCTGGATTGATTGCCGCTAAAAAAATGAATAATCCAGTGCCTTTTTTTGATGTAGTTTCAACGACCACTCATAAAACCTTGAGAGGACCTCGGGGAGCAATGATAATGTGCAAAGAAAAATTTGCCAAACAAGTTGACCGAGCAGTTTTTCCTGGAATGCAAGGTGGTCCGCATGATCATATTAACGCCGCTAAAGCCGTAGCTTTTGGAGAAGCTTTGAGACCAGAATTTATTGAATATGGAGAACAAGTCATTAAAAATGCCCAAACAATGGCAGATGAATTTGAAGCCAAAGACTACCGAGTGATTTCTAACGGAACAGATAATCATTTGTTAGTAGTTGATATGACTAGTAAAGAAATCGATGGTAAAACGGCTGAAATTGCCTTGGAAAAATGTGGCATTTCTGTTAGCCGTTCCACTATTCCAAATGATCCTAATCCACCAATGAAACCTTCTGGTGTTCGATTTGGAACTCCGGCTGTGACAACGCGAGGAATGAAAGAAGCGGAAATAAAAAAAATAGTAGAATGGATTGACAAAGCGATTAAAAATAGGAATAATGAGAAGACTTTAAAAGAGATTAAAAATGAAGTTAAAGAATTTTCTAAGGATTTTCCAATTCCAAGTGCCTGACTCGTTAAATGTGCAATTTATTCAGCTGGATTTGAACAAGTTAGAAAGTTACAAAATTAAAGAGTCTATAAAGTTAGAATGTTTATAAAATGAATATTAAAAATTTTAAGGATTATTTCGTATCGAAATCGAAAATAAAATACCGTAAAATGAAGATTGATTTGTGGATAATATCTAGTTTAAAGAATGAAATATGAAATGTAAGATTATTAGTGGAAAGATTATTGCCGAAAGGATAAAAGATCAAATCGTTGAAAATGTCTTAACTTTGAATAGAAATAAGGTTCAAAATGCAGAAGTGCGTCCTAATTTGGCAGTGATACTAATAGGTTCTAATGAAGAATCAGAAATCTATGTTAGCAAAAAAGTCGAGGAAGCTAAAAAGGTTGGCATCGACACTCATTTGTATCGTTTTTGCGATGAAGACGAACAGTCGAATATTATCAAGACGATAGAAATGCTAAATCAAGATGATGAAATAGATGCTATTTTAATACAATTACCATTGGCTCAAAAATTTGATACTGACAAAATAATCGAAACAATCGATCCAAAAAAAGATGTTGATTGCTTTCATCCAGTTAATCAAAAGCGAAAAATTGATAAAATAATCGCTCCAGTGCACGGAGCAGTTTTGGAAATTTTAGCCGAAGTTGAATATCAACTTGAAGGGAAAAATGTTTTAATAATTTATAACTCTGAAATTTTTGGAAAAAATCTAAAAAATATTTTAGAACAAAAAGGAGCAAAAGTAAAAGGAATCGTTTCTGGCAATTCTAATCTATTGAAAGAAATTTCTGAAGCTGATTTGTTAATTTCAGCAATGGGAAAGCCTCATTTTATCGAAAAATCAATGCTTAAAAAAGCAGTTGGAATTATTGATATAGGAATTTCTCGGGATGGTAAAAAAATAAAAGGAGATTTTAATCCTCAGGATTTTGACAATAAAGACAGTTTCTACACGCCAGTTCCAGGAGGAGTTGGCCCAATTACGGTGGCGATTTTATTGAGAAATACTTTGGAATTATTTAAGCTGAGAAAAAAGTAAGGCAAAAAAATATTTAAAAAATAATGATGACGAAAACAAAAAAGTGGATATCCTTTGGGACTATTGGCGTAGTAATAATTATTGGAGTAGTTATTTGGTTTGGAAAAGACGATGGAGTCAAAGATCTGCAAAAAGAAGTGGTCGAAAAAAGCAATTTGAAAAAAACTATTTCCGTCACAGGTTCTTTACTTTCCGAAAGTCCAATTGCCTTGAATTTTGAAAGTGCAGGAAGAGTGCAGTTTATTAATGTCAAAATCGGAGCCGAAGTTATTGAGGGTGATGTGGTGGCAATCCTAGATAACAATGTCTTAAGTGAGCAAGTCAGAAAAGCTAAGGCTACTTTAAATAAAGCAATCTTAAGTGAAAAAATGAATAGTGATTCAGCCAGAGAAGCACTGGAAGGAGTTGATAATGCAGAAGATTATCTGGAAGCCGTAGAGGATTATTATGATCAGTTAGTAGATGCAGCCGAAGTTGCCTATGACAATGCGGTTAATTATGAAGATGATGCTGAAAGCTATTACAATCAAGTCGCTTCTGACTCTGGAGTTGACAGTAAAGAAGCCAAGAGCGCATTATTGACTTTTACCGCCGCTACTAATTCTAAGGAAAGTGCAGAAGAGGCCTTAACGACCGCTCGAAAAAGTCGAGACCTCAATATTATTGCTGCTGAAAATTCGCTGGATACTGCGGAAGAAAGTTTGGAAACAATAGAATCTGATTACGCTGAATCTAGTCGTAATTCTGCCGTTATTGCAGCTCAAGCCGACTATCAAATTGCTTTAGAATCTTTAGAAAATTCCTCTCTCAAGACTCCACTAAATGGAATAATTTCTAAAATCAATTATGAACCAGGAGAGGTAATTGGCAGTGCTAGCTTGGGAGAATCTTTTGGAGAAATGATAACTAATGATTTTATTTTAGAAGCAGATATTCCTGAATCTGATATCTCAGAATTGAAATTAGGTCAAGTGGCAGAAATTACTTTTGATGCCTTTGATTTTAGTGAAAAATTTATAGCAAAAATAATTGAAATTGAACCAGCTTCAACAAAAATTCAAGATGTTATTTATTATAAAGCTAAATTAAAAATAAAAAATTCTAATTTGAAATTTAAAGAAGGAATGAGTGCAGACATTGATATTTTAGTGAATGCCAAAGAGAATGTGTTAAAAATTTCAGAACAATTTATTTTTGAAGAAGAAGGCAAGGAGATAGTTATGGTTCAAACAACAGAGAGAGCAGAATTGAGTAAGAGGGAAATCAAAACTGGACTGGCTGGGGATAATGGCTTTGTTGAAATCTTAGAAGGCTTAAGGGAGGGAGAAGAAATTTTTTATCTTGAAGACGAATCCTAATTTAAAAATATAATTTAATAAAATTTAGTATGAATAGAGTTTTAAAAGCGGGATTATTGGTAACTATTTTTTTGATATTAATTGGAATGAGTTCTTTTCTTATTTTTCGTTCAAAAGCCTTGGATAGTCAGGTCAATGATTCTAATGTTGCTCAAATTTTTGAAATAAAAAAGAATGAAGACGCCAAAACAATCGGTCTTAATTTAGTTGAAGCAAACCTAATTGAAAGCAAATATTATTTCTATTATTATTTACGTTTAGAAGATTTAGCTCAAAAAATTCAAGCTGGAAATTATGAGCTAAGTCCGAATATGACCATTCAGGAAATAACCAAAAAAATAGTAGAGGGGGAAATAAAAGAAGCCTATAAGAAATTAATAATTCCCGAAGGATTCACTAATGCTAAAATTATTCAAGAAATAGAAAAACTTAATCCGTCATTAGCCAAAAATTTTGCAGAAATTATTAATTGTCGATGTCAAACTGGAGTCGAATGTGCTTGTATGGAGATTAGAAACAAATATGATTTTTTAAAGGAAATTCCAGCCGGAGTTGATTTAGAGGGTTATCTTTTTCCAGATACTTATTATGTTTATCCGGAAGATAATGCCGTCAAATTATTTAATAAATTTTTAAATAATTTTGAAGATAAAGTAACTCCAACAATGATGAAGTCCATTAAAAATCAAAATAAAACTTTGCACGAAATTTTAACAATGGCTTCCGTAGTTGAGAAGGAGGTTCGTTCTGATCAAGATAAAAAGATTGTAGCTGGGATTTTTTGGAAACGAGTAGATGATGATTATTTTTTGCAAAGTTGTGCTACTTTGGCTTATATCTTAGGTGAAGACAAAAAACAATATACAATCGAAGACACGAAAATAGATTCACCTTTCAACACCTATCAAAACACTGGTCTACCTCCAGGACCAGTTAGCAACCCAGGACTAAAATCAATCGAAGCCACAATTTTGCCTGAAAAATCTGATTACTATTTTTTCTTAAGTGATTTCAAGACTGGCGAGACAGTTTTTTCTGAAACGCTAGAAGAACATAATATCAATAAATATAAACATGGTTTATGATAAAGAAATTTCTAAAATTAGAATGGAAAAGTATCTGGGCTGTTTGTTTTCTTTTGATTTCAGGTTTAATTACTGTCTACTCCTGTTCTATTGGAACTGAAAGAGGAGAAGTAAATATTTTTTATAAACAAATTATTTTCTTGGGGATAGGTTCATTATTTTTTCTATTTTTTAGTTTTTATGATTATCGAACCTGGAAAAAATATAGTAATTTCTTGTATTTTTTAAGTCTTATTTTGTTAGTAGCAGTTCTTTTCTTAGGTAGTAATATTCGTGGAACTTCAGGCTGGTTTAGACTAGGTTTTTTTAACCTACAACCAGTTGAACTCGTGAAAATTTTTTCTATAATTTTTTTGGCTAGTTATTTTATGAAAATTGGTCATCTAAAAATTGGATTTAAAGAATTTTTTGGTTCTTTTTTAATAATGTTTTTACCAATTTTTTTGACGTTAAAACAACCTGATTTAGGCTCAGCTTCAGTTTTAATTGTGATTTGGTTAGGAATGTCTTTTCTGGCGGGTGTTGACAAGCGATATCTTTTTCTATTATTCTTAATGATAATAGTTGGATTTTTTTTGAGTTGGAATGTTGTACTAAAGGATTATCAAAAAGAACGAATTCAAACCTTTTTAAATCCCGATAGAGATCCACTGGGAAGCGGTTATAATGTTATTCAATCAATGATTGCAATTGGCTCAGGTGGAATAACAGGTAAAGGAATTGGCAATGGCTCTCAGAGTCAGTTGAATTTTTTACCAGAACGACATACCGATTTTATTTTTGCCTCTATTAATGAAGAATTTGGAATGATCGGATCTTCTTCGGTTATTGGTTTTTATTGGTTCTTATTTTATCGACTTTTTTGTATTATTAAAAAAGCTCGAGATAGATTTGGACAATTGATTGTTGGCGGAATTTTAATAATGTTTTTTTATCAGACAGCGATAAACATAGGAATGAATATTGGGATTGTTCCTGTTACTGGAATTTCATTGCCATTTTTAAGTTACGGAGGTAGTTTTTTGATTGCAACCATGATAAGCTTTGGATTGTGTCAAAATATTTGGAGCAAAAAAAGAAAAATGATTTTGGAAGATTATTATTGATTAAATTTAGAAATTATCGATAATACTTTTTATTTAAATAATTAGTTTTAAAAAATGAAAAAAATATTTTTTTTGATATTAATTTTTAGTAGTATTTTTTTTACTGCCCAAGTTAAAGCATTAGAATTAAACAAGGTTCGATTGTATATTTTTCATATGTCAGGTTGTCCTCATTGCGCAGCTGAGATTAAGTTTTTAAATGAAATTAGAAGCGATTATCCTAGTTTAGAGATTAAGGATTTACTAATAGATAAAAGAGAAAATTATCTTATTTTCGAAAAAGTTGTTGATAAATTTGGATTATCTGGTGGTGTTCCAGCCACTGTGATTGGAGGAGAAGTAATTGTCGGATATAATAATGAGGTAGGAATTGGAAGAAAAATTAAAAAGCGAATTGAAGAATGTTCCACTCAAACTTGTTCTTCATTTTTGGATGAAGAACTTGGTTTAGAACCGATAGTAGGTGGATTTTCAAACGAAAAATTTCAATCTAAACAAACCGAAAAAGATGATCATAGCTCTCATAAAACAATTCAGGTTTTTGGCAAGGAAATTTGCTTGGAAGAAAATGGATCGCTTTGTTTTTTGGGCGGAGTTTTAGGGTTGGCGGATGGAGTTAATCCTTGTATGTTCTCAGTTTTAATGTTTTTGTTGGTCTACCTAATGGGAATCGGTTCCAGTCGAAAAGCATTAAAAGCTGGAATTGCCTTTGTTATTACCACTTTTTTGTTTTATTTATTTTTTATGTTTGGTCTAATTAAAATTATTTCTGTTTTACAAATTGCTAGAGAAGTTCGGATTATAATCTCCATATTCGCTTTATTTGTAGGGCTAGTAATGATTAAAGATTATTTTTTCTATGGAAGATGGTTTTCTTTTGAAATTTCTAAAAAAACAAAACCTCTGTTGGAAAAATTAACTAAAAAGGGAACTGTGCTAAGCGCAATAATTCTAGCCTTACTTTCTAGTTTGGTTGAACTACCTTGCACTTCTGGAATTCCCTTGGCTTATGTTTCGATTTTAAGCACTAAGGAAGTTTTTGCCTTTGGCTATCTAATTTTGTATAATATATTTTTTGTTTTGCCTCTTTTGATAATTGTATTTGGAACTATTTTCGTTTGGAAAAAAGTTGAAAAAGTTGAAGAATGGAGAGAGAAGTCAAAAAAATATATGCGCTTAGTGGCCGGAATTCTCCTAATTTTACTATCGATTGCAATTTGGAATAATTGGCTATAGACACTTTTTTAATCTAGCGTTAATAGTTCAATAACAAAACAATAAGAATATTTTTCATAAAAACAAACCTTTTGAGGTTTGTTTTTATTGACTTTTATAAATATTCTGGTAGAATGATAAACTATTTATTTTAGAAGAACAACTCGGTGTCGTTCATAGGTTCAGTGTAAAGCAATTTCCCTCCTAGCTTTACCTAAATTTTATGAACGACTCCAAGTTGTTTTTTGTTAAGTTTAGTCAACTGAACAAATGAATTGATTTGACTGATGGAACAAAAATTAAGATTAAAGTGTAACTAGGAACTTTTCTAAATTTATTTTTTCGATAATTTTAAATTCTTCTTTAGAAAAATTTTTCAAAACAAATATTTCTGTAGCCAATTTATTTTCTTCTTTTTCTATGCCAAAGCGTAATCTTTTAAAATCTTTTGTTTTTAAATGATCAATAATTGATTGAATTCCTTTGTGTCCAGCCGAACCAGAATTTTCAGAAAACTTGATTTGGCCGAAAGGTAAATCAATTTCATCTTGAATAATCAAAATATCCTGAGACTCAAGTTTGTAATAATTTGTCAAACTGCTAACTACTTGTCCAGAATTATTCATAAAAGTTTGCGGTTTGCAAAGCAGAATTTTTTCTCCAGCATAAACAATCTCGGCTATTTCTGAATTGGTTTTAGAATCCGATTTAAAAAGAACTGAATATTCTTTTGCCAATAAATCTAAAATCATAAAACCAATATTATGACGAGTTTTTTGATATTTTTTGCCAGGATTACCTAGACCGAATATAATTTTCATAAAATTATTAAAATTAATTGTTATTAAATTTTTTCATTTTTTTCACACCTAGGCTTGCATGTTTGAACACAGTTCGAGAAAAATCTGAATAGCGCATGAAATTTACTTAGTTGGTACATTGAAAAGCAATAGAGGATTTGACCCGCTTTCACTGAACCTGCCTACTGGTAGGTAGTGCTACAGCGAGACAAGTAAAGAAATGAGTCGAACAAGCAAGCCTTAATTGTTGTAAAGTATATTACCATCATCATCCAAGATTAGTCCACCTTCAAATTCATCAACATTAATTTGATCGATTTGTTTTTCTAGTTTTTCTAATTCTTTACTAGGAAAACAAAGAATAATATCTCCTGGATAAATAAAATTATAAAGATCTTCGATTCTAGCATTAAATTTATTTGTTAAATCATTCAACGTGTAATATTTATCATTCATTGAAGTTAGAATTTTAATTTCATTTTGACATTTTTTAGTAATTTCAAGATTTTCTTCAAGTGTAACTTCATAGCCCATTTTTTTAAACAAATTTTTGATTTGATTTTTATTTTGATAATTTTCTGACATTATGACTATATTAGCTGCTTCTTTCTTAATTTCCACTTTTTCTTTTTCTTGTTTCTCTAAATCAAAAATATTATCAACCAATTTTTGAATTTCTTTATAATTACCAGTTCGAGGAACTAAAATAAAGGCATTTACGTTACCCAAAAGAACATGAGAAACTGCCAATAAAGAATCTGAACTCCAAGCATCTAAAACTTTGGTATTCATTTCATAAGTATTAATATTGTTGAAAAGCTTGATGAAAGATGGAATTTCATCTAACTGAATGTTTGTTTCAATATTTTCTCCAGCAATATTTAATAAACTAGTAAATTTAATTGGATTAACAAAATTTTCAATTGATAAAGCCCTTCTTTTGGCAGATGAAATAATCTCTTGTTGTCTTTTGAGTCGAGCAAAATCACCGCCAGCTACGTGTCTAACTCGAGCATACTTCAAAGCCACGTCACCATTCACCAAGTGGGTTCCTTGGTTGATTCTGAAAGTTTCATAAGAAGTGCCCTGTCCAGGATAATGAGTGTCGATTATATCTTTCTCGACTTGAATAATAATTCCGTTAAGTTCATCAATAACCTGCTTAAATCCTTCGAAATTAATAGTTAAATAATAATCAATTGGTTGACCGGTGATTTTTTCAACAGTTTCCTTAATTGAATCGATAGGATTTTCGTTCTTTTTAGGATTTTTTTTACCATAAGCGTAAACAGCGTTGATCTTTGTGTAAATCTGAGTATCAGAAATTTCAACATATAAATCTCTTGGAATAGAAATTAAAGATGTATCATAATTTGTAGGGTCGACGGAGGCTAAAATTATAGTGTCAGTAAGATCGGCTCCCTTATGGCCTTCGCCTCCCATTCCCAATAAGAGGATGTTAATTCTTTTTCTCTCTTCACCTTTTAATTTTTTAGATTTATTACTAATCAAATTTTTAGTAGCAGAAATTATTGTAGAAGATTGTTCTTGATTATTACTCAAGATTGTAATTTTCTCAAAAGAATAGATTTTTATAAATAAACATCCTCCCCAGATTAGAGCAAATAAAATAATCAATAAAAACAATCTCAATAAAAAATGAGGCCAAATTATTTTAAATTTATTTTTTTTATTTTTCAAATATTTTTATTAGCTATAGCGTTTATTCTAGTAGATTAAACACGCCTTGAGATAAAAGCTTGTTTATCCATACTTACTTTGTTATAATTCTAACAAATAACTAACAAAAATAAAATGGCATCTTTAAGTGACTTACATCGAAGGCTTTATAATAAAAATACCGATGATTTAGAAAAAAGAGAATATTCTCCCGATAAATATGCCACCGAAAAAGACCTCGGAAATAAAAAAATTACATTTGACAAAGATCTGATTGACGACCAATTTGAAAAAACTCATTCAGAAATTGAACCAATGGTAGTTTCAAAAATTGATAGAAGTAAAACTAAAATAATTTTAGGTGTTTTTGTTATTGTTGCTATGATTATTGGAATAATTATTGGTTATGTTCGATATAAACAAGAAGCTTTCAAACAAGAAAACGTTGTCATCGAATTTCAAGGAAATAATTTAATCAAAAGTGGAGAAGACCTTGATTACAAACTTTTGATTCATAATAATAATCGAGTAGCTCTTAAAAATACTCAAATTAAAATAGAATATCCTGAAGAATTAACATTCATAGCGACAAATTTTGCTAAAATAAGCACTTTAAAAAGTTTCTACATAAATATTGGGGATATGGAACCCAATGAAACTAGAGATTATCAGTTGAAATTCAACGTTTTTTCACCTCGAGGAAATCAAATTTATTTAAAAACCAATTTTCGCTATGAACCCTCAAATTTTAGTAGCGTTTTTAATGATGAAGCTAATCATAACATTAACATAAATGGAGCGATTGTTGATCTTTCCTTGATTTCGCAACAGGAAGTAACTAGCGGAGAATCCTTTAAAATTATTTTACCTTTAATCAATAATACTGGTAATGATTTAAATAATTTAGTCTTAAAAATGGAATACCCAGAAGGCTTTAGTTCGAAGCAATCGGATTTAATTAAAATAGAAGGAACTGAAAATAAATTTAAAATTCCCCAATTAAAAGCTAATTCTAAGATAGAAGTTGAAATATTAGGTAATTTTACAGGAAGTGCAGATTCTATCAAAAAAATAATTGGAGTCATCGGAGTATTAAATGACGAAGGAATTTTCTCATCGATATCTTTAGCTGAAGAAACAGTCAAAGTTATTCCTTCTAGAATAGTAATAACTCAAGACTTCCTTAATAATTTTGATCGAGGAATTCATTTGGGTGATTTTTTGAAATATAAAATTAATTTTAAAAATAATTCAAGCAATCCTTTGAGCAACCTAATTTTAAGAGAAAAAATCGAAACTAATTTAGTCGATCATATTTCAGTTGTAGCAAAACTGGGTCATTATGATCAAGAAAAACAAGAAATTTTGTGGAAAGCTTCAGATGTTCCAGCTTTAAAAAATCTTAATCCAAACGAAAGTGGCTCAGTTGAATTTAGATTTAAATTGAAAGAGTCTTCTATTCCCAAAAAAAATGAAATCAATCAATCAATTTTTACCCAAGCTAATATTAGCAGTTTAAATATTAATACTTCTTTATTGGAAGGTAAGAAAATTTACTCTAAAAATAAAGAAATAAAAGTTAATACTGATTTGGAAATCTTGGTTTCTGGAGAATTTGGCGGAGACGTTTTTAAAAATTATGGTCCAATACCATTAAAAGCTAACGAGGAGACAACTTTCGCGATGAAAGTTGTTCTTAAAAATAATTTTAACAAAATAGAAAATCCTGAATTAATAATCACGTTACCCTCGGGTATTAATTGGAAAAACAGTTTTCAACGAAGTTCAGGATTAGTAACTTTCAATGAAAGAACTAACGAATTGAATTGGAAATTGAATGCTCTTAATTCTCAAGTTGGACATGAAAATCCAGCAGAGGAACTAATTTTTCAAATTGGAGTAAATCCTCAATTGAATCAAATCGATGAGAATATAAACCTTATTAATTTAATTAAATTTACAGGTTTTGAAAGTTTTTTAGGAACAACCATCGAAAGAAATATGAAAGAATTTAAACTTAGAAATATAACAGATTATGCATTTTAAAATTAATAGAGAAGCAAAAACAAGCAGAACAGGTGAGCTAAGAACAAAAAGCGGACGAGTCAAGACTCCGCTTTTTATGCCTATTGCCACTCGAGGAGCGGTAAAAACAATTCTACCAAGTGAAATTGAAGAAATTGGTTTTGAGGTAGTACTTGGAAACACCTATCATTTATCGCTTAAACCTGGCACTGAATTAATAAAAAAATACGAGAATGGTTTACATGGTTTTATGAATTGGAAAAAATCGATTTTGACTGATAGCGGCGGTTTTCAGATTTTCTCACTTGGAGCCCGAGCCAAAAAACGTTTTGGTGAATCGGGAGTTAAATTAACTGAAGAAGGTGTTCGATTTATTGATTCTACTAACGGAAATAAATATTTTATGAGCCCTGAGGATTCAATTCAAATTCAGCTAGATTTGGATACGGATATTATAATGTGCTTAGACGAATGTCCATCTTATCCCTGCACTCAAGAACAAGCCAAAAAATCGCTAGAATTAACCACTCGTTGGGCAAAAAGATGCAAAAAATATTTTGATAAAAAAACTAAAGGAAGAAAAAAGAAACCTTTATTGTTCGGAATAGTGCAAGGTTCTAATTACGAAAAGCTTCGAATTCAATCAGCCCAAGAACTAGTAAAAATTGATTTTGACGGTTATGCTATTGGTGGTGTGGCTGTAGGAGAGCCGAGAGAACAACTAAAAGAAATTTTAAAATGGACCTTGCCCTATTTACCCAAAGACCGACCTCGTTATTTGATGGGACTAGGAAGACCTGACGAGCTAGTGGCTGGAGTTGTTAGCGGAGTTGATATGTTCGATTGTGTTATTCCAACAAGAGAGGGAAGACACGGAAGATTGTTTTTATGGAAAGACGATCCTCAAAAAATAGATTTCAAAAAACAAGTAATTTTTTTTGAAACTATTAATATTAAAAATGCCAGATTCAAAAAAGACTTGGGCAAACTTGACGAACATTGTGATTGTCCACTTTGCAAAAATTTTTCTCGAGCTTATCTTAGGCATTTATTTGATGTTAATGAAACACTTGGAAGTCGATTGGCCTCTGTCCATAATTTGACTTTTTATTTTAAATTAATGGAAGCTTTAAGAAAAAATAATGAATAATATTAAAATTAAAATCGCTGAAAATGCTGGATTTTGTTTTGGAGTTAAGCGAGCTATTGGGTTAGTTGAAGATGCTTTGAAAAATAGCAAAGAACAAGTTTATTGTTGGGGTGACTTAATTCACAATCCAGTTATGATCAAAAATTTAGAGAAGAAGAGCTTAAAAATTATTGATAATTTAAAAGATTTTAAAGAAAATTCAGTTTTTATAGTCAGAAGTCACGGAATTACTTTAGAAGATTTAAATTTGATAAAAACCAAAACCAATAACATAATTGACACCACTTGTCCTTTTGTTAAAAAAGCCCAAAATTGTGCTGAGAATTTTAAAAAACAAGGACTTCAAGTTATTATTGTCGGAGATAAAAACCATGTTGAAGTGAAAAGCATTAATTCCAGAACAGGAAATCAGGCTTTCATCGTAAATAATCCTAAAGATTTGGATAAAATTAAAAATAAATTATCAAGAAAATCAGGGATTGTTTGTCAAACTACTCAAAAAAATTCAAAATTAGAAGAAATAATAGCAAGCTTAAAAAAATTAAAAGTTGATTTTGAAGTTCAAAATACTATTTGTTTAGATGCGACTAAAAAACAAAAAACGGTTTCTGAACTTGGAAATGAAATTGATTTAATTATAGTAATTGGAGGATTTCATTCTAGTAATACTACCAAGCTAGCCGAAATTGGAAAATCGAAAAAAATAAAAACTTTTCACATTGAAAAAGCAAAAGATATTTCAAAAAAATGGTTTTCCGATAGCGTTAAGGTCTTTTTAACCGCTGGCGCCTCAACTCATCCCAATGAAATAATTAAAGCAAAAAAGATTATTAAAAGTTTGACTTTTTAATAAATCAAAATTCTGATATACTAAAGTAAAGAATTATTTTCAATCATTCTTTTTATTGCAATTTTCCAATTTTGGTTAAATTCTTTAAAAATTCTTTCAACTTAGCTTCGGCTAATGCCTCAAAAATTTTAAAATAATTTACCTCAAAATTAACAAATTTCGCAACCCGCCGATACTAAAGCTTTGACGAGGTAGGCAAAATTATGACTGTAAACAGTCTCTTTAGAACTATTTCTAACTATTTTTTTATGGCAAGAATAATATCATTGGTCAATCAAAAAGGTGGTGTTGGTAAAACTACTACTGCTGTAAATTTAGCGACCTATCTGGTTTCAGCAGGAAAAAGTGTATTATTAGTTGACTTGGATCCACAAGGTAATGCTTCCAGCGGATTAGGAACTGATACTCAAAATCTTAAAAAAAGTCTTTATGACAGTCTTGTTTCGAAGATCCATCCTAAAGAAATTATTTTAACAGTCGATTCTAAGGGATTAGCTTTACTTCCTTCCAACCAAGAACTTTCCGGAGCAGCCGTCGAATTAGTGGGCGTGGAAAAACGAGAATTCCAATTAAAACAAGTTTTAAAACAAGTCGAGAAAGATTATGATTTTATAATCATCGATTCACCACCAAGTTTGGGTCTTTTGACAATCAATGGACTGGTTGCTTCTAATGAGGTAATAATTCCGGTCCAAACTGAATATTTTGCATTGGAGGGACTAGGGCAATTACTCAACACCATTGATTTAGTCCGAGAAAATCTAAAGCCCGAATTAGTCATCACTGGGATAGTTTTGACTATGTATGACAAAAGAAACCGGCTAGCCCGACAAGTCGTCAAGGAAGTTAAAAAGTATTTTCCAGAAAATGTTTTTGATTCAGTAATTCCTCGAACAGTTCGATTGGCAGAGGCCCCAAGCTTTGGAAAGTCGATTTTGCATTTTGACCGATTTAATAAAGGTGCTCAGGCTTATCGTCAATTGGCTGATGAAGTCATCGCTAGATAAATTCATTTTCAAAGTTTATAAAATTTTCGCCATAGGCGAACCCGCCTATGGCGGAAAAACTTATAAAAACGGTTCCGTAATAAGTAATAAAAATAAAAATGTCTAGAGAAGGAGGTTTGGGGAAAGGGCTATCTTCATTAATTCCTCAAAGAAAATCAAATAATAATCCAGCTCTTAATAAAAAAACCAAAAAAACCAACTTTGCATCTAGCGATTTGGACAGTGAAATAGTAAGCAAAGATTTAATTAGAGATGGAAAAGATGAATCTTCGAAAAATTCAATTTTAGAAATTGAAGTTGGTCAAATAAAAGCCAATCCTTTCCAACCTCGACAATATTTTGATGAAAATAAATTAGAAGAATTAGCTACTTCTATTCGTAAACATGGAATTATTCAACCATTAGTGGTGACAAAAAATTCTGTTGGTGGTTTTGATTTAGTGGCAGGAGAAAGACGCTTCAAAGCTTCTCAAAAAAATGGTTTGAGCACAGTTCCAGCAATCGTTAAAAAAATCAGTGACAAAGAAAAATTAGAATGGGCTTTGATTGAAAATATCCAAAGACATGATTTAAATGCTATTGAAGAAGCCAAAGCTTACCAAAGATTGGCTGATAATTTTAATTATACTCAAGTAGAAATTGCTCAACAAGTAGGGAAAAACAGATCAACCATCGCTAACACTTTAAGACTTTTGGATTTATCTTCTAATATAAAACGAAAAATCAGAACGGGTGAAATTAGTGAAGGTCACGGACGAGTTTTGTTGAGCCTTGAAGACCGAAATCAAAGGGAAACGATGGTTAATCAGATTATTAATTCCAAACTTAGCGTTCGAGAAACAGAAAAAAGAGTAAAGAAAATTAATAATCCAAATTCAGTTGAAAAAAATAGTTTAAATCAAACTCCGGAAATATTGGAATTTGAAGATAAAATCAGTCAAGCACTTGGGACAAAAGTCAGCATAAAAAAAGGGCAGAAAGGTGGAAAATTTATTTTAAATTATTATTCAGAAGAAGAGTTTGGTAATTTATTTAATAAATTAATTTCATAGAAAAAATAATGCAATTTTTCGAGCCTGAAAAGGAATTTAAATTAAAAAAAACTGCTAAAAAAAATGTAAATACTAGAGCCAGAGCACTTTTCTTGTTTTTAATTTTATTATTAACTGTTATTTGGGCAGTTGATAATGATTTTGCAGTCGCTTTGGAAAAAGGCAAAATTAAACAAAAATGTTTCTATTCCAACCGGTACACTAAAAGCGACAACAATAAAATAATTCAAGAAAAAGCGAATAATGCACTAAAAGACCATTTAAAATCAATTGAAAAGTTAACTGGTTTTATTAAAGCTAGACTAATTCTCAACAATAATCAAAAAATTCCTGAAATTGAAATTATTTTCGAAAAAGATATCAATAAAAAGAATAGAATTCCAGAAACTATTTGTGGATTTAAAACAATAATCAAAGAACAATGATAGAAGATTATATCATAAACGTTTTCACCGATGGTGGATCAAGAGGCAACCCAGGCATAGCAGGTGCAGGAGCAGTAGTAAAATTTAAAAATGAAACTAAAAAATATAGCCAATTTTTAGGTGATAAGATTACCAATAACGAAGCTGAATATCGAGCTTTAATTTTGGCGCTTAAAAAAATCAAACAATTAATTGGAAAAGCAAAGGCAAAAAATGCAAATTTGAAATGTTATGCTGATTCTGAGTTAATGGTCAAACAGTTAAACCATCAATACAAACTCAGCAACGAAAATATCCAACAAATGTTTCTTGAAATTTGGAATTTAATGCTTAATTTTAAAAATGTTGAGTTTTTTCATATTCCCAGAGAAAAAAACAAGGAAGCTGATGCAATGGCCAATAAAGCCATGGACGAAAGAGAATGATTATATTTTTAATAAATTTCTTTGCCTGTTTGCTGGTAGATAGATTGAAATTAATAATTCCAGTTCGTCGTATCAATATCAGTACATCTCACTAAAATTATCAATTTTACCTCGAACTTTACTCAAAAAAATAATTATTCACATTTTAAGATTTTTAACTTTAAGAATTAACATCATGAAAATAGTAGTTTTAGCCGGAGGAGGAGGAACAAGATTATGGCCAATGAGCAGAAAGAATAAACCCAAACAATTTTGCAAACTTACTTCTGATAAAACTATTCTAGAAGAAACTCTTGCTAGATTTAAAGATTGGCCTGCTGATAAAATTTATATTGCAACAACTGAAAGTCTAGTTGAACCGTTGAAAGAAATTCTACCAGATTTTCCAGAAAAAAATATCATAATTGAACCAGACAAAAGAGATACTGCTCCAGCGATGGGCTATTCGGCAGTAAAACTTTCCTTGGAAGATGAAAATGAGCCAATCGCTTTTATCCCTTCTGATCACTATATTGGACAACTTGATAAATTCGTCAAAGCAATCAAGAAAGCCGAAGAAGTCATCAATGAAACTGGAAAATTATTAGATATTTCTATCTACCCAACTAGTCCTAATACGGCTCTTGGCTACACCAAAGTTGGCAAAAAAGTCTTAGAAAAAGATGATGTTGAATTTTATCAATTTGAAGGTCATACCGAAAAACCAGATTTTAAAACAGCTCAAAAATACCTAGAGACTGGTCATTATCTTTGGCACGCTAATTATTATATGTGGACACCTAAATTATTTCTAGAAGCTTATAAGAAATATGCACCCCAACTGCACGCTTATTTAATGAAAATTAAAGAGGCCATCAGAAAAAATGACAAAGTGGAGATTGATAAAATCTATGGCAAAATGGAAAAAATTTCAATTGACTACGCTATTATGGAAAAAATGTCGCCAGAGAACGTTTTGATTATAAAAGGTGATTTTGATTGGAAAGATATTGGAGGCTGGGACACTTTACATGAAAATTTAATGACCAAAACTGATGAAAAAAGAAATTTAGTTCAAGGAGAGCGATTGAACATCGCAACCTCTAATTCTATTATTTACGGGAAAGAAGGCAAAGTGATTGCAACTGTTGGCTTGGACGACGTTGTAATAGTTGATACTGAAGATGCTTTGTTGGTTTGTTCTAAAGCTAAAGTTCAAGATATCAAAAAAGTTATCAAAGAGCTAGAAGTCCGAGGGAAAAAATATCTTTAAAATAGCAGATGCTATTTTAAAAAATTATTTCAAAATCCAAATTGTTTCAAATTATTCCAAATGAAATCTAAATTTAAAATTAAAATTAAAAAACTCGCTGGAAGGCGAGTTTTTCATACTTTATACTTCATACTAAATACTATTTCCTCCAAATCTCCATCGAACTACTAGTATACTTAGTCTCTATCGGCTGATAAGTTTCTCTGATGTAATGACGAACTTCACCATTAGTATAATCAAAATCATTATCACTAATAACAATCCAGATTGAATTGTTCTGTGATTCTAACGATTTAAGTTTTTTTAAATCCAATTTTTTCTCTGGTTGATGTTCACCACCAAAATCAAAAACTGGAATATTTTTATCGGCATAATAATAATTTCTAAAGTTTCTCGTTATTAACAAGGCATTTTTTTCTCGATGTTTTAAATAATAAGTAAAAACTTCTTTGTAATTAGCATGGTCCCATTTGGTTTTGTCTTGATAGAAACCGTTGGGTCCAGAAAAATAATTAAAATTATAAAGAATTAAAAATAAATACAAAATAGAGCCTCCCATCAGTAATGTTTTTTGAAGATTATTATTTTTGAAAAATTGATACCATTTTTTTTGAGAAAAAATCTCGGTTATTTTTTGTGCTATAAAATAAATTCCAGCAGCTACTATAATAGTTTGAAAAGTTTGAACTAAATAAATATATTGAGCACCAGCGGAACGATTCCAAATGAAAACGGCTGATAAAAATGGAACTAGAAATGCCAATAAAAGCCAAATATTTTTCTTGAGATTTTGTTTAATCAAGCCACCCGCACCAATAATAAAAAAAGTGACTGCCAACAAAGAATGACTATAGTCAATGGTGATATTTCCAAAATGACCAAAATTATTCTCCATAAGACCCAAAAAGTCAGAGGATCTTCCAACAAAGCCCGTTAGCGTTAAAAGTAGCAGAGAAGCTAAAGGCAAAAGCAATAACCAGGAATATTTGTTAGCTATTTTATTATTTTTCTTCCATTCATAAATTGCAAAAAATAAAATATAAACTCCAATAGTTGAAAAAATGTTGATAGTTAAAAAATGAGTAGCAAAAGATAAAACAAGTAAAAAGAAGGCTGGAATAAAATAATTCCAATTCAGCTTGGTTTTTCTAGACAATTGATTCAAAAAAGTTTTGGACTTCCCCGGAATTGTTTCTAAAAATTGATAAGTCAATGTTGATAAGATTAAATAAACTGGTGCAAACATCGCATACATTCGAAGATGTCGGTCAAAAGTAATAGCGGAAATACTAACGGCCCATAGAAAAGCACTCAAAAGAGCGATAATAAAATTTTTGGTATAAAAATAACCAACAAAAAACATTAAAATTATTCCGATCATTCCCCAGAGAACACTGATCAGTCTGAAATTAAATTCTGTTGGAGCAACAAAATCCAAAAGTTTACTAACTTGAAAATAGTAAACTTGTCCTCGCGTATAGTCACCGTCAGTTAATTCATCTTTATTCCATTCCCAAAACTTCCATTGCCCAGTCTGGTGATGTCCTTGGCTAATGTTAACCCCAATAAATTCATCGGCTTTCAAAGACATATTATTAAGTTTGTAAATTCTCAAAAAACCTCCCAACATCAAAATTACTCCTAAAATTATCAAAGATTTTTTTAAATCAAGTTTCATTTTTGTTTGTAGTTAAGATATAGATTTAGATTTAGTTTAATTTTAGACTTATCTAATTAAATTGACAACCTATAAAAATTTAAAATAATTTACAATTTACAACCCGCCTACCGGCAGACAGGCTTACAATCAATTTATAATTTCAAAATTTTCAATTGCCAAAGGCTTTATTTAAAAATTATTGATTCATCAAAAATTATAAACTGGTTTTGAAAAATTTTTAAAAATATATCATTATAAATACATCTATAGAGGTATCTATAGATGTAATGATATTTAAAACAAAAATTATAAAAATAAAATAACAAGGTTTTTCGATGATTGTTTTTCTTATAAGTATTGCAATAATGCTTTTTATTATGATTCCTTTATATTTAAATAGAATAAAAACTATTTAAGAAACCAAAAAAAAGAACTGAGCAACAAATTGGACAAGTATAGAAACAAGTCAATCAGCACGTGAAAGACCTAGAGACTAAGATGCAAGCTAATCTAAATTCTGCATTGGAATAAAAACTATTATATATTATGGAAATATTTTAAAAAAATAAAAATTATGTATTTTTTTAGGGATGTCTTTTTGGACATCCCTAATTTATTTAAAACAATATTCCAGGGGAATTAGCCCTGACGGGTTATTTGAAAAAATAATTAACCCTGACACTAAAATAGGACTCTCCTATTAAGCGCTAGAAGATGACCACCTCCTTTTGAAAAGCAATGAGTTTTTTGGGCAAAGAAAACAATTTGACACCGTCTAGCTGTGTAAAAATTGTTTTTTCTTACTCTCCAACTAGGATGCATTTTACCTCCTTTATTTTAAAGTTGTGGCTTTTAATTTTAAAGTAAAACCCTAATTTTAATTTAGCAGATAATTTATTTTTTACAAATAGAAAAAATTTAAATGTTAATTATGAATAAAGAACATTTTACTCCCATACACTGGAGTATGGGAGCGGGGAATGTTATTGAATTTAATTGAATAGACGCTTTGAAAAAAAGCGTTTTTGTGATTTAATAGTAATCTAAATCAAATATTACAAACTATGAATATCAAAGAGCTAGAAAAATTTTTAACAGAAAAGAATGAACCCAGTTTTCGTTTCAAGCAGATTTGTCAGGCGATTTTTAAAGACGGGATAATTTCTTTTTCGGAAATTTCAACGGTTTCCAAGAATTTACGCAGTCAGTTAAACAAAAAATTCAAAATTTTGCCATTCAAAGGATCTAAAGTACTTATTTCAAAAGAAAAAAACGCTATTAAAGCGCTTTTAAAACTAGAAGACGACAGTTTAATCGAAACAGTTTTGCTTTCGCCGCAGGAAGGGCATTGGTCAGCTTGTATTTCTTCTCAAGTTGGCTGTCCGCTAGGTTGTTTATTTTGTGCTACTGGAAAAGGTGGTTTTAAGCGAGATTTAACTGCGGATGAAATCACTAGTCAGGTTTTATTTTGGCGACAATATTTAAAAACGAATAAACTAACTGGTCAATTCAGCAATATTGTCTATATGGGAATGGGCGAACCGTTTTTGAATTGGGACAATGTCAAAGAAAGTTTGAATATTTTAATTGATGAAAAATTTTTTGATTTTGGTCGAAGGAATATTGTTGTTTCAACAGTAGGAATTGTGGAAGTAATGGAAAAATTTGCTCAAGATTTCCCTCAAGTTAATCTGGCTCTTTCTTTACATTTTGCTAATGACACCAAGAGGGAACTTTATATGCCCATTAATAAAAAATATGGATTGAACGATTTGAAAAATTTTCTTCAAAATTATTTCAAAACCAATACCCGTAAAGTTTTTATCGAATATATTTTATTGAAAGACATCAATGACAGCCAAGAAGATGTTTTAAAACTAGCTAATTTTCTAAAATCTATTGGAAAGATGCAATTAATTCATGTTAATTTAATTCGCTACAATTCAATCGGCGGAGAATTAAACGCTTCCTCCAAAGAAACCGCTCAAAAATTCAAAGAAGCCTTAAAGACAGAAAGAGTTCATTGCACTATTAGAAAAAATATGGGCAACGACATTCAAGGCGCTTGTGGACAACTCGCTGGAAAAAATAAATAAAAAATCCAAATCCCCACACCCATAAACTGATTTACGGGAGTGAAAAAATATTTCAAGACAAGAATAAAGACCAAGATTCAAGTTTAGAATTTCGGTCTTTAACATTTAAATACATTCATTTTTCAGGCAAGTTTTTTTATTTTAGCCTGAATCTTTGAAGAGATTAATTCAAAACAATTTTGAGAAATTCTTTCTTTTTCCCAGTATTTTTTAGAATATGCCTTCAATTATCAAAATTAAAGTCTGGAATTTTTGATAGATCATCCTTCCAATCTTCATCTAGAAAAAAATTCCAATCAATAATTGGATTAAAAAATATTTCCGAAAGCAAAAATTGGTCTCTCGTTTCCCTAATAAAAAAAATCGCCTCCTTTTTACTAAGATTGAATTCCTCCATGGTTTCTTTGATTTCTTTTCGCAGGATCTCTTTCCCATTGTTATCTCGCAAAATAAACCTCCCTTTTATTTTACGATTAAGTGGTTTTAAAAAGATTAAAATATTTTAACAAAATATTTTCCGCACTTTCTTTTCTCCCCAATATATATTCAGTACTTCCGTTAATTAAATGACCTCTATCATTCACGCCATTATCATGAGCTTCTTCTAATGCTTTTTTGAAAATTTCTTCTTGGTCTGCAGTTAATTGAAGTTTTTTCATAAATATTAATCCTTTTCAAGGTTCTAAAATTCAAATTATCAATATAAGAAAAAATACAACAAATTCAATCTTTTGTCCATAGCTTGAAAAAATTGCAAAAAATAAAAAAAGGGTTATAATAATAATAATCTTAAAATTAATAGTTAAAATCTTTTATGAATTTTCAGAGTGAGCAAGTGAAAAAATATTTTTGGATAATTTTAGCAATCTTATTTTTGTTGTCGCTCAAGAATGCCATTGCTGTTTTAATAGTAATAGGTTTAGTGATCTTTTTAATTAAAAAATTTAATCTTAATAAAAATCATATGAATAATTATAATAATTTTGATCTTTCAAATTTGGGTCAATGGGTCAAAAAAGGAACTAGCTTAGTGATAATATTGGTGATTTTAATAATTTTACTGCCTCTGTCAATTGTAATTATTGACGCTGGAGAAACTGGAGTTTATTCATTATTTGGAAAAGTCCGAGATCAAGAGTTAAAATCTGGCTTTCATCTAAAAAATCCATTCGCCAAGGTAACTAAGCTCACTGTTCGAACCGAAGAATATACAATGAGCGGAGTTAGCACAGAAGGGAAAGTTCAAGGCATTGATTCAATTGTAGCTCTTACTAAAGAAGGCTTAGAGGTGTCCTTAGACATTACAGTTTTATATAAATTAAACGAGGAAAAAGCTTCTAATATCTATAGAGAAATGGGTTTGAATTATGAAGATAAAATTATTCGACCAATAATTAGAAGTTCCATCCGAGGTGTTATTGCCCAATACGATGCTAAAGTTATTTATTCTCAAAAAAGATCAGAGATTAGTGAAAAAATTTCTAGCGACCTAGATTCTCAATTGGCTAATCGGGGAATTATTATGGAAGAATTTCTTTTAAGAAACGTTGTTTTGCCGATGAATTTGCAAAAATCAATCGAGGAAAAACTTCAAGCTGAACAAGAATCAGAAAAAATGGATTTTGTTTTAACTAGAGAGACTAAAGAAAAAGAACGAAAAATAATTGCAGCCGAAGGACAGAGAGAGTCACAAACAATTATTAATCAAAGTTTGACTCCAGCCTATTTGAATTATCTTTATATTCAAAATCTTCAAGATCGAGAAGGAACAATCTATGTTCCAATCGGAGACAACGGCATACCGTTATTCAAAAATATTCAATAATCTTAATTTTTAAAAATTTAAAAATCCTCAAAAAGCTCTTGGTTTTCCAAGAGCTTTTTTATTTTTAAATTAATTTTCTTCCCACTGGTCTTCCCACTGGTTGAACCAGTGGAAACCAATGGAAAATGAGAAAATTCAAGATAAATCCGTTGACAAAAGCTTTAATCGGTTGTATTATTAAACGGTTTGTGAGTAGTTCTTTATTAATTCTTTCAAAAGATATGGGAGGTATCAATTGAAAAAAAGTAAAATTTTATTTGCGTTAACATCTTCACCCGAAAGCTGTGAGTTCGGCCGAAAATTTCATTTGTATTTAAATCAGAAAGGTATTGAGTATGGATTTAAAAATTCTTTTTCTGGAGAAAAAGCCGCCTTGTTAGTCAATAAGGAAAGATTTCAAATCGTCATTATTGACAAAGCATTACCAGAATTTAGAATTTTAAAAGGCACTTTAAATGTCATTCAAAATGAAGAAGATCTAAAAGCTGGAGCTGGAAGTATTATTGAAATAGATTTCCGGCAATCTTTTTTAGAAAAAATGAGGTTACAAAAACTGGTAATTTATCTTTACATAAAACTGACTTTTTTCAAACTTAAGCGGAAGATGTGAGAAATGAGCCAAAGAATTTTAATTGTTGAAAACAACGCTTTTTTTCTTGGTTTTTAAGAGAGACTTTTATTCTTTCTTTGAGTAAGGCCAAAGTTAAAACAGTAAGTTCAGCAGAGAATGCTTTAGACTCACCAGAAGAAGAAACCTTTGATCTCATTATTTCCAATATTTTGCTTCCTCATAAAACAGGAATTGAAATGACGGAAAAACTTGAAAAAAGTGGAAAAATAATCCCAATAATTTTTATCTCCTCCTTTAGAGAGGAATTAATAAAAACAGAAAATAGAAATTTCGCTTCATTTAAAGCTACTTTTTTAAAGTCGCTTAATGGATCTGTTGAATCTTTTATTGCGACAGTAAAAATGTCTTGATAAAAGAACAGAAAAAAAATGTGGGGGTTTGCCAAAACATGGTGAGCCCTTTTTCTTTTCTAAAAATTTATGCTATTTTAAATAAATACTGATTAAAATATAGATAAAAATGGATTATAAAATAATAGAAAAACTAAAAAATTGGCGGGATGAATTGGCCAGAAGATCCAGCAAGCCAGCTTACTATATTCTAAGCAATAAAAATTTGGAGGATGCTTTGCGTCTTAGCCCTGAAAATCCTCAAGCACTAGAGACCCTTTCTGGCTGGGGACCGAAAAAAATAGAAAAATATGGACGAGAAGTTTTAATAATGATTAATTCCAAAGAAAGTCCAAAGAATAATTCAATCGAAAATATTCAAGAAAGCAATTCCCCAAGTGACGAGAGTATTTTATCGGTCGCTCAATATATTAATTTCATTAATTTAACTGTCCAGCAATTCAAAGAAATAAAAGTGGTGGGCGAAATCAATGACTTAAGTGGGATTGATCGAGGTTTGGCTTTCTTTGACTTAAAAGATTCCAATGATCATGAATCAACCATGCAATGCGTAGTTTTTCGAAATAATTTTTTATACCTCAGTCATCTGCTAGAAGAAGGCTTAGGCGTGATTGTTTATGGCTTGCCTTCAATTTATCCCAAAAATGGCAATTTTAAATTCGTAGTCACTCGGATTGAACCGATTGGTGAAGGTGGCTATAAAAAAGCCTTGGAAAAACTAAAACAAAAATTACTAGGAAAGGGTTATTTCGACCAAGACCGCAAAAGAACTTTGCCAACGGTTATTAAAAAAATTGGACTAATAACTTCCAGTAACGGAGCCGCTATTCATGATTTTAATAAAAATTTAGCTGATTTTGGTTTTGAGGTTTTCCTGAAAAATGTTTATGTTGAAGGCGATCAAGCAGAGAACTCAATCATCAACGCAATTCAAATGTTTAATCGACAAGCTCAAAAATTGGATATTTTAGTGCTTATTCGAGGTGGAGGCAGTTGGGAGAGTCTAAAAACTTTTAATAGTGAAAAAGTAATAGAAACAATAATTGCCTCAAAAATTCCGACTATCACTGGAATTGGACACGAAAATGACGAAACTTTCGCCGGAATGAGTTCTGATTTCGACTGTTCCACCCCTTCAATTGTAGCAACTCAAATTAGCCAAACCAGAGAAACAATTTTAACCAACTGCCAAGAACTTTTAGAAAATTTGGAAGCATCCCAAGAAAGCCTTTTGAATAATTATCAAAAAAAGATTGTGAATTATTTAAGTCGTTTAAACTCTAATATTGAAACTGTTTTTAACAATTTTAATCAATCAATCAAAACTATTTTTTTCTTATTGAATGAAAAAATTTTTCAAACATCTTCTTTATTGCAAAAATTAGAAAATTTTAAAAATCGAATTATTTCAGAAGCAAAATCAACCTTGGAAAATCAAGAAAATTTAATCAATTTATTCCAATCTAAAATCAATTTTCTGAATCCCAAAGATATTTTAAAAAAAGGCTATGGAGTGGTCTATTCGCAGAATAGAAAAATAATTAGCTCCATCAAAAACCTTAAAAATAAAGAACTAATCGAGGTTGAATTACAAGATGGAAATTTTGAGGCAAAGATTGGTAAAATTAGCAAAAAATAAATTAGAAATTTAAAGAACAAGATATAAATTTTTTAAATTTATAATTTATAATTTGTAAACAATATTAAATTTTCAATAACAAATTTTAAAACATCGAGTTTATAAATTAAAAATTAAAAATTTGCCAGTAATCTCTCTTGAAAAAATCATTAACAAAGATTAAAATAAAATTTATAGAATAAAACATTAACTTTATAGCTCATGTCTGGACACAATAAATGGTCAAAAATTAAAAATAAAAAAGCGGCAACCGATGCCAAACGCTCCAAAATATTTTCAATGATTTCCAAAGAAATAATTTTAGCTGCTGCCAATGGAGCTGATCCAGAATATAATTTTCAACTTAAAATGGCCGTCGATAAAGCCCGGTCAGCTAATATGCCTAAAGACAATATTGCTAATGCCATCAGAAGAGGAAGCGGAGCTTTGAAAGATGGAGCAAAATTAGAAGAATATCTTTTTGAAGCCTACAGTCCTAATCAAGTGGCAATGTTGATTCGAGCGGTGAGTGATAATAAAAATCGAACTTTATCAGAAGTCAGAACCTATTTAACAAAAAATGGTGGCAAGATGGTTGAAGGCGGTAGTATTAGCTGGCAGTTTGATCAAGTAGGAAAATTAGTTATCTCCGAAATTGACAAAGATGAAGATGAATTAGAAGAAATCATTATCGAATCTGGTGCCGACGATTTTCTAAACAAAGATGGCAAATTAATTATTTTCACCCCCTTTCAAAAACTCCAAGCAATCAAAGAATATCTAGAAAAAGCTGGATTAAAAATAACAGAAGCTACCACCCCATATCTTCCTCAAAATGTTTTGGAAATTAGTGATCAGGAGTTGGAGGCTTATTCTAATTTTGTTAATAAAGTTGAAGAGCAAGAGGATGTGGTGGAGGTTTATGATAATCTTAGTTAGTTTTTAAGGTTGAAAGTTTATAAAGTTGAAAGTTCGTAAAGAATGTTAAAAAACTTTAAAATTCAAATAAATAATCAATCTACAATAATCAACATTCATTCAATATTTAATTTATCAATACTCAACAATTGAGTATTAAAAGATTTTATTATTGAATGAATTTTGACTATTAAATGTTGAATGTTAGGGTTAAAATTCATTTTTTTTATTAAACTATGGTCTCTAATTTATGGCTAAAAACATTAAAATCCTCGGCATCGATCCCGGCACAGCCATAACCGGTTGGGGCTTGATTGAAGAAAAAAAAGGCGAACCAGTTTTGATTGCCTATGGTTGTATCGAAACCCCCAAAACTCATTCGGACGTCAATCGCTTAGTAGAGATTGCTCGAGATTTAAGACAAGTTCTGGATACCTATCAACCAAATGAAGTAGCCGTTGAAGATCTTTTCTTTTTCAAAAATCTTAAAACCGCCATCAAAGTTGCTCAAGCACGAGGAGTGCTATTATTAATTCCGGCCGAAAAAAAAATTCCAGTTTTTGAATATACTCCCTTGCAAATCAAACAAGCCTTGACTGGCTATGGACGAGCCGAAAAAAAACAAGTTCAAATAATGGTTCAAAATATTTTAAAACTAAAAAAAATTCCCCAACCGGATGATGCCGCTGATGCTTTGGCAGTGGCTCTATGTCGACAGCAATCGAGAAAAATAGAAATGCTAGATAAATCAAATTAAATCCACAAAGGGACCGTATCCAATCACCCTTTTTACTACAATTTTCTATTTTTGGCTAAATTTATCAAAAATTTTAAAAAAATTTATCTCAAAACTAGAAAATTTCGTCACAAAACTGTGATTGGACACAGTCCCATAAAGACTAGCCGAATCATTTTAAATTAGCTATAATTAAAAGTATCCTTTTTAGAGATGATTTTTTAAGGCGTCGTTTTTGAAAAATGCCGCTAAAAACGATAGAAATGACATTTTTATTAAATAAAAAAATAAATGAAAATAATTGAAAAAAGAAAATATTCATTCTTACTTTCTAGTCTACTTATCATTACTAGCGTAGTTTTTATTGCAATGTGGGGATTGAAGTTGGGTATTGATTTTACGGGAGGAGTTTTGAGTGAAGTTAAATTTCAACAAGAAGTCTCCAAAGATGAAGTTAGAAAATTAGTCAAAGAACTTGAACTTCCAAGTCTATTAATTCAACCGGCTGAAAATAATTCTTTTATTATCCGTTATCAATCCGAACAAAATAAAATTAATCCAAAAGTGGAAGAACTTTTAAAAGAAAAATATCCAGAAACAGAAATTTTAAGAACAGAATTCATCAGCTCTTTGGTTTCTTCAGAATTAAAAAGGAATGCTTTCTATGCTGTAATTGTTTCGATTATGGGAATTACTTGGTATATCGCCTGGGCTTTTCGAAAAATTTCTTATCCCATCAATAGTTGGAAGTATGGCCTAGGAGCAATTCTAGCTTTAGTGCATGATATCATTATTACTTTAGGATTTTTTGCTTTCTTCGGCAGATTTTATGGAATTGAAGTTGGAATTCCTTTTGTGGCTGCTTTGCTAACTATTTTTGGATACAGCGTCAATGATACCATTGTTATTTTCGACCGAATTAGAGAAAATTTATTACGCTACGGAGCAGGAAAAAATTTCGAAGGAACAATTAATAAATCAATTAGAGAAAGTATCGCTCGTTCCTTAAATACTTCCTTGACAGTTGTTTTTGTTTTATTATCAGTGATATTTTTTGGAGGAGAAACTATTAAATATTTCTCATTGGCTCTATTAATCGGAATTTTATTCGGAACCTATTCCTCGATTTTTGTTGCCACCGTTTTTGTAGCTGAGCTTTGGAAACGTGATAAAAAATAAAGCTGGTTAACAACCAAGAGAATAAAAATCATAAATAAAACAATGAAAATCGCTCTAGTTCACGATTATTTAGTTCAAAACGGTGGAGCTGAAAGAGTTCTACATGCTTGACTGAAATTTGGCCTGATGCCCCAATCTATACAATCCTTTATAACGACCAAAAATTTCCAAGATTTAAAAATAAAAATGTAAGAACTTCATTTTTACAAAAAGTTCCCTTCGCCAAAAAATATCATCGGCTTTTCCCACCCTTGATGATGAATGCCATTGAGGAATTTAATTTGGATTATTACGATTTAGTACTTTCTGATTCCTCTAGCTTTGCCAAAAACATCATAACTTCACCCAAAACTTTGCATATTTGCTACTGTCACACCCCGATGCGCTATGCTTGGGACGATTGTCAACACTACACTCAAGAATTTGGATTTCCAAACTGGCTCAAAAAAATTGTGCCTTTCTTAATGAATTATATTCGAGTTTGGGATTATTTCTCTTCTAATGGCGTAGATTATTTCATTGCCAACTCCAAATTTGTTCAAGGACGAATTAAAAAATATTATCAACGAAAATCAATTGTCATTAACCCTCCAGTAAAAGTTGATAAATTCTATATAACGCCAAAGAAAGAACTTGGGAATTACTTTTTAGTAACTGGCCGAATGATGAAATACAAAAAAACAGATCTAGTAATTAAAGTTTGCAATGATTTAAAACTTCCTCTTAAAATAATCGGAAGAGGAATTGAATTAAAAAATTTAAAAAAAATAGCTGGACCAACCATTGAATTTTTAGGTCGAGTTTCTGAAAAAAAATTGCGAGAAGTTTATTCTAAAGCTCAGGCTTTTATTTTTCCCCAAGAAGAAGATTTTGGAATTGTTGCCATTGAAGCCTTGGCCAGTGGTCGACCAATTGTGGCTTTCAGAGCTGGTGATATTGTTGAACACGTTGAAGATGGTAAAACTGGAATATTTTTTGAAAATCAAACCGAAAACTCTTTGAAAGAAGCTCTAAAGAAATTTAAAAAAACCAATTTTGATTCTAAATATATTAGAAAAACTGCAATGGGCTTTTCGGAAAAGATATTTAAGGTTAAAATAAAAGAAGAAGTTGAAAATAAATATAAAATTTTTTTAAAAAAATATGAAAACAATTGAAGATATTGATTTTACTGGTAAAAGCGTTCTAATTCGTTGTGATTACAATGTCCCAATGGAAGGCAAGACCTTAACCGATGAAGAAGATGATAAAATAGAATTTTCCTTAGGAACCATTAGAAAAATTTTAGAAAATCAAGCTAAATTTATTTTGTTAGTTTCCCATCTCGGAAGACCCAACGGTAAATTTAATGAAAAATTCTCAATGAAACCAGTGCAAAAAAAATTAGAAGAATATTTAGGACTTGATGTCGAATTAATAAAAGATATTGAAGATATTAAAGTAGTTAAAGAAAATCAAACAACTGAATTAGCGATTTTAGAGAATATTCGTTTCTGGAAAGAAGAAAAAGAATCAAATGATCTTTTTGCTGAAAAAATTGCCAGTGGTTTCGATGTTTATGTCAATAATGCCTTTTCGGTTTGTCACAGAAATCATGCTTCTTTAACAAAATTTCCTGAATTCTGTAAAGAAAGATGCGCTGGCAAATTATTAGCCGAAGAAGTCCGAAATCTAGAGATAGTAAAATACAATCCTAAAAGACCAGCTGTTGCCATAATCGGCGGAGCTAAAATCAAAACTAAATTACCGGTTATTGAAACTTTAGCCAAAGAATATGATTCCGTCTTAGTTGCTGGAAAAACCGCCAACGAAGCCTTGGACAAAATAATAAGTTTTCCAGAAAATGTTTTTTTACCAATTGATTTTTCACCAAAATCAGAGAGTGAAGCCAGACTAGATATTGGCGAAAAAACTCGAACAATGTTTATTGATAAAATTAACCAAGCCAAGACAATCATCTGGAATGGTCCACTAGGAATGTTCGAAAGAGGAGATTGTGCCTTAGGAACAAAAGCCGTCGCCAAAGCCATTACTGAAAATAAAAAAGCTTTTAAATTAGTCGGAGGAGGAGAGACGGTCGCTGCTGTAAATTATTTTACCAATCCAGAAGATTTTGACTATATGTCCATGAGTGGCGGAGCAATGCTGGATTTTTTAGCTGGAAAAGAACTCCCTGGACTCAAAGCACTAGAATAAAATCTCATAAACAATAATTCACTAAAAATGAAAAAAGTAATTTGCATCGGATCGGCTGCTAAGGACATTTTCATTGTTTTGGATAAAACTAAAATTACTGAAAATAAAGAAAGTCTAACCGAAAAGAAGATGATGTCTTTTGAATTTGGAGCAAAGATATACGCTGAAAATTTAATTGAGGAAGTTGGTGGAAGCGCGGTTAATGTTGCAGCCGGATTAAATTTAGCCGGAATTAAAAGTTTTGTCTTTGCTCGAACTGCCAAAGGCGAAGTAGGGAAGTGGATTGAAAAAAAAATTGGAAAATTGAAAATAAAAAAAAATTATCTACAATGCCGAGGAGCCACTCCCAGTTCAATTTCTGCCATAATATCTGATCGAGAACATCTTGATCACACTATTTTAAGAACTGGAGATTCAGTCGAAGAATTTGATCTGAAAAAAGCCTTAAACAAATTCAGAGAAAAAGTTGACTGGATCTATGTTGGATCTCAGAAAAAAAATTCCTTAGAAAAAATGGAAGAAATTATCAAATTTGCTCATAATAAAAAAGCCAAATTAGCTTTTGTTCCAAGCAGTTATCAAATTGAAAATGACATCAATGAATTAGTCAAATATTTTAAAGAATTTGAAATAATCTTTCTTAATCGAGATGAAGCGATTGAAATTCTTCAGAATCTTGAAGTGAAATTCAAAGACACTCCATTAAATTTACTTCAAGAAATTAAAAATTTAGGTTTTAAAAATGTTGTAATTACCGATGGTGCTAATGGAGCCTATATTCGCAAAGACATTGACAGTTTTCATTTAGAAGTGAACAAGACTAAAAAAATTGAAACGGTTGGAGCAGGAGATGCTTTTACTAGCGGATTTCTAGCTAGCTACATTGAAAGTACCGATATTAAAAAAAGTTTAGCTTGGGGGATTGTCAATAGCGGAGAAGTCCTAACTAAAATTGGAGCCACCAAAGGTTTGCTGACTAAAAAAGAAATGGTAAACCAAGAAAAAACTTTAATTGAAAAAATAGAAAAAATTTAAATAATCTCAAAAAAAAATGGAAAAGATGCTAAGTCCCAGAAGCATTGCAGTTGTTGGTGCTTCAGACAAAAAAGGAAAAATAGGAAATATTCTAGTTAAAAACCTCAAAAATAAAAAATATACTGGATCAATTTTTCCAATTAATCTTCGCCATAAAATCATCGAAGGACTAAAAGTTCATGAATCAGTCTTAGAAATTAAAGAAAAAGTTGATTTGGCAATCATTGCTTTGCCAGCTTTCTTGATTTTACCAATTTTAGACGATTGTATTGCCAAAAAAATCAAAAATATTATAATAATTTCAGCTGGTTTCGCTGAAAGTGGAAAGGATGGGCAAAAAAGAGAACTGTTAATAAAAAAGATTGCCGAAGAAAATGATTTGAATATTCTTGGACCAAATTGTTTAGGCTTCATTAATACCCATAAAAATATCAACGCTTCCTTTGCGAAAAAAAAAGTTTTAGCTGGAAATGTCGGTTTGATTTCTCAATCAGGAGCTTTCATCACCGGTTTATTGGATATGGCCAAAGAAGAAGATTTGGGTTTTTCTACTATTGTTTCACTGGGAAATAAAACAATCTTAGACGAAATTAATTTCCTAGAATATTTAGCCAATGACCCAAAAACCAAAGTAATCGGTCTGTATTTAGAGAACATTAAAAAAGGAAGACAATTCTATAACACAGTAGCAAAAATAACCCAGAAAAAGCCAGTTTTGATTTTAAAGGCTGGTAATTCACAGAAGGTTCAGAAGGCCATTATGTCCCACACTGGAGCAATGGCAGGAGAAATAGACGTGCTAAAGAAGGCTTTTGAAGACGCTGGAGCTTTATATTTCGAAGACATCGCTACTTTTTGGCAAACTCTAAAAATGTTCAATAATCATCCGTTGCCTCAAAACAACAAGCTAGTCGTTTTGACTAACGCTGGAGGACCCGGAGTAATTATCACCGACTTAATCGAAAAAAAATCTATTCTTGATTTCTATAATTTTACCAACGAAGAAAAACAAACCATCAAAGTCACCCTACCGGGAGCTTCTTCGGTTGAAAATCCGATTGATATTTTAGGTGATGCAGATTCAACACGATACGAAGATTCCCTAAAAGAATTAGTTAAAATTAAAAAAATTGGAGCAGTTTTGGCGCTTATCACTCCTCAAGCCCAAACTGATGTAGACAACATCTTAAAAGTAATTAAAAAATCTGAAGACAAAAGCTCTTTTCCAATCATTCCAATTTTGATTGGAGCTAAAATAAAAAATGCCTTTCAATTTCCCCAAGAAACAGTCAATGCCTTAGAAAAAATCAGCGAATTTCAAGCATTTCAAAAAATCACCAAAAAGAACAAAAAAGAACCTTTGAAATTTGATATTCTAGCCTCAGCTAAAATCAGAAGCATTGTCAAAAACGCCCAAGAAGAAAAAAGAAATATTTTCTTTTACGAAGAGTCTTTGGAATTAATGCGATATTATGGAGTCAACTCGTTGAAAGCTTCTTTAATTGATGAAAATTTTAAAATTTCTAAGATTCCAAAATGTCTTGTAATGAAAATCGATGACCCTGGTCTTTTACACAAAATGGCTCAAGGTGGAGTGAAAACTGGAATAAAAGGAACCGCCAAATTCAAAACCAACCTTAAAAAACTTCGAAAGAAATTTAAAAATAAAAAAATCATCATTCAAGAACAAGTTGAAAAAGGAACTGAGATTATTATCGGATTAAAAAAAGATTCAAATTTTGGACCAATTTTACTCTGCGGAATTGGAGGAATTTTAACTGAAATTTTTGACGAAAAACTTCTGTGGATTTTACCAGTAAGCAAAGCAGAAATTAAGAAAGATTTAAGAAAGTCAAAACTAGGCAAAATTTTTCAAAAAGAAGATTTAAATCTCGACTCATTGGTTGATGAAATTGACAAAGTAGCCAAAATTGGTTGGCAAAATAGTTGGCTAAAAGAATTGGATATCAACCCGATGTTTTTCTACCAAGGTTCAAAAAAACCACTAGCGGTTGATATCAAAGTAAAAATTGATAATTCTTAAAAAGACATTTTCTTGAATTTAACGAAAATATTCAGGAATGATTTCTATTGTTTTATGGAAAAAAAATGGGAGCTTAAAAAAATAAATAAAAAAAATAAACATTATTTTCCAGAATTAGAACCAACTACCGAACAAATTTTAACAGAAAAAGGTTTTAAGAGCGAGCAGGAACTCGAAGCTTTTTTTATTCCTGATTATAATGGCAATCTGCACGATCCGTTTCTTTTGAATGATATGAAAAAAGCGGTTCAGAGAATTTTAAAAGCCCAGAAAAATAAAGAGAAAATTTGTATTTTTGGTGATTACGACGCCGATGGTGTGACGTCTTCGGTCTTATTAGCAACCTTTTTAACTGATGAACTGAAATTAGACAATTTTTGCTATATTCCTAACCGAGAAGACGAAGGCTATGGAATGAACCAAACCGCCATTGATTTTATTCAAAAAGAAGGTGCGACTTTGATAATCACCGTCGATTGTGGAATTACTAATCTAGAAGAAGTTGATTACGCTAACGAAAAGAATATCGATGTAATAATTTCAGATCATCATAATGTAATTGGCAAAGTGCCAAAAGCTCTAGCAGTGATTGATCCCAAAAATCCTAATGAAAAAAAATATCCTTTCAGAGAATTAGCTGGAGTCGGTGTAGCTTTTAAAATTTTACAAGCAATTGCTATTGAAGATAAAAATATTAACGAAGAAAAACTGAAATGGTATTTAGACTTAGTAGCAATTGGAACAGTGGCTGATTGTGTTCCGTTGATAAATGAAAATCGAACTTTAGTAAAATTTGGCTTGATGGTGTTGTCAAAAACCCAACGAGTTGGATTACGCCAACTTTTTCAAGTTGGTCGAATAAAAATCGGGGAAAGTGAATTGCCAACCGCTGATCAAATTGGCTATCAAATCGCACCCAGAATTAATGCCGCTGGTCGAATGAACCACGCTAGCATTGCCTATAAACTTTTATTAGAAAAAGATGAAGCCAAGGCCAACGAATTAGCCCAAGAAATTGAAGATCAGAATAAACAACGACAGAAAGTGACCGCTGATATTCTCAAAAAGGTTAAGGCTGAAATAAACGCTTTAGCTGAAATTCCCAAAGTCATCATCAAATCATCAAGTCAATGGAAAATCGGAATAGTTGGACTAAGTGCTGGAAGATTAGCCCAAGAATTTGCTCGGCCAGTGATTTTACTTCAAGAAAAAGGCCCAGTTTATCGAGGCTCGGGACGTTCTATTCCAGGCTTTAGCTTAGTTAACGCCTTGCAACATCAAGAAAAACTCTTGAAAAAATACGGTGGACACGATCAAGCCGCTGGCCTAACGCTCTTGAAAGAAAATTTTGAAGAATTTAAAAAAGACTTTTTGGCTGAGGCTGAAAAAAAACTAACCAAAAAAATAGTGAAAACTACCTCAGTTGACGCCTGCTTGAAACTGAGAGAAGTCAATAAAAAACTTTGCGAAGAACTTTTGATGCTGGAACCTTTCGGAAAAGGTAACGAATTACCAATTCTAATGTTGCGAAACTTAAAACTAATTGACAAAAAACTTTTGGGCAAAGAAGATAAGCATCTCAAACTTTGGGTCGGCACTGATGACTGCACTGAAATTTTTGAAGCCATTGGATTCGGTCTGGGAGCAGATTCCCAAGATTTAAAAATCGGCCAGCAAATTGATTTGCTATTCAATCTAGAACAAAACAATTGGAACGGCAACAAAACCCTCCAACTAAAAATAATCGATTACCGAAAATCTAAATAGGGTTTAGTGTAAGGTTATCTAAACGTTGAAAACTCTAAAAAGTGCCTTTCGAGAGCATTGCTATTGCTAAATGAGCTAAAAAATGCTATTTTTAGATTCAAAACAAAAAAGTAGAAGTTTCTTATTTAAATCAACAAACAAGGAGGTGAATGATGAATTCTGGAGATAAAAAAGGTTTCTTGAACTTTTGGGAAGAAAACAGGCAGAAATTTGCTGTATTAGATTTATAATCGACTTTAAGAAAAAGATTCAAAGAGATACTCTGACGAGAATTTCGGCTCCTGTGATGGAATTAAAGAAGAAACAGAAACAAGCGAGTTTTTCTCTTGGAATAGCTTCTTTCAAACTTCAGTTTACAGATTTCTTGGAGGTTGTTGAGAATTGTTTTTTAATTAAAGCTCCCCTTGGGGAACCTTTTTCAAACTTGATTTTAATTTTTGCTCCGAGAATTTATAAAGAATAATAGAATTAATACTATGATTAAATCTAATATTAAAATAAATTTTTTATATAAAATTTGATTTTTAAGTCTTATTATTGCATAATAAGGTTATTGAGAGATATTGAGGTGTAAAAAATAAAAATATTATGGCAAATAGCAATCTAACGAATGCAAAACGGGCGAAGAATGATGAATTTTATACACAGTTCAATGATATTCAAAAAGAAATTGAAGCTTATTTGGATTATGATTCAGAGGTATTTCGAGGTAAAATAGTTTATTGTAATTGTGATGATCCTTATGAAAGCAATTTTTTCCGTTATTTTGTGCTCAATTTTGATAAACTTGGATTAAAAAAACTTATTACCACTAGTTATAAACCTTCACCTGTTGCCAATACTCAACTAAGCCTTTTTGGCAATGATAAAACTCTCATTCCAGTCAAAGGACGGCCGAAAATAACTGCTAACAAATTTATTATTAGTGATGTCGGCGATATAGATGGGGATGGTCAGTTTAATTTGAAAGATATTGCTGAACAGTTGAAACAAAATAAAAACAATGAATGGGAACCGTTGGAGAAAAACGGTGATTTTCGAAGTCCGGAATGTGTGAAATTGTTAAAACAATCTGATATTGTCGTCACCAATCCGCCTTTTAGTCTATTCCGTGAGTATGTTAAACAGCTTATGGATTATAAGAAAAAATTTGTGATAATCGGCAATATGAATGCTATTACTTATAAAGAAATTTTTCCGTTAATCAAGGAAAATAAAATGTGGCTGGGCGCAACTGGAAATGGAAGTGATATGGTTTTTGCTGTTCCAAATGGTGCAGAAATTGCAGAAAGCGATCGACAAAAGGCCGCTAGACTTGGTTATGTTGGTGATTATACAAGACTTGGAAACTCTTGTTGGTTTTCCAGTCTTGACCATGGTCGTCGTCATCAACCGTTGTCTTTGATGAATATGGCGGATAATAAAAAATTTAATAAAAGAATTAAAAAAAATGAGAATAGTTATCAAAAATATGATAACTACGATGCGATTGAAGTGCCCTTTACTAATGCTATTCCCAGCGACTACGATGGAATAATGGGTGTTCCAATAAGTTTTTTGGATAAATATTCCCCCGAGCAGTTTGAAATTTTAGGATTAGATGATCATAGATTGCAATTATCTAAATGGAGAGGTAGAGGTCCTGAATTAAATGGAAAATGTGTTTATAGAAGAATTATAGTTAAGCATAAAAATAATTATGAAAATTGATTTTACAAAAAAACAATATGAAAATTTAAAGAGAGATTTTTAAAAATGCAAGAATGTATTATTAAATGGGAAGAAGAACTTGAGAAAAACGGAATTGAAAAATTAGGAATTACAAAACAAAAAGACTAATATTCTTTAAATTAAAAATGATAAAAAATAAGTTAAGGAAATTGAAAATAAACTTAAAAATAGTTAAATAAAAAACAAAGATGATTCAAGGCAATTTTTGAGGTTATTTAAAAATAAAAAAGATGAAGTATATTTATATAGATGAAAGTCGAATATCGAAATCTCGATTCCAATTATTTGGAAGTTTTTGGATTAATAGAGATAATTCAGGGGATTTTGAGAAAGAATACTGGAAACTTTGGGATAAAGAATTTCCTACTAGAAGAAGCGAACTTCATTGGGTTAAAGTTTCAAAAGGAAAATTAGAGACTTATAAAAAATTTATTGATCTTTTCGCAACTTATCCGGGAACTGATTTTAGATGTGTTTTATTGGACACGAGAACTTTGGATTATAAAAAATATCACAATGGAGATAAAGAATTAGGATTTTATAAATTTCTTTATTTTTTTATTAGCAGAAACATTGAAAAAGACTTTAAATTTAAGGGAATTAAAGATAAATATAAATTAATCTTAGATAGAAGAAGAAGACAAATAGGAGATTAAATTGAAGTAGGAAGACTTGATGATTTAAAGAAATTTTTAAATAATAGATTAAATAAAATTTGTCAAACAGGTGAAATTTCAGTACGAAATGTTGAAGCCGTTGATTCTAAAGAATCACCTGCAATTCAGATTGCTGATATCTTAATGGGAGCGATTGGCTATTCTTGGGATGGATATCAAACAAGTCCAGCTAAATTAGCTCTTATAAAACACATAGAAATTATTTTCGGATTAAAACTAAAATATCCCACTCCCTATTTGACTGATAAAATTAATATTTGGAAATTTGAATTTAACAATAAAACGAAAAAGCGCCCCACTTCCTACTCCCTTTCAGGTTAGGTGCACACTAGGTGCACCGTTCGGATAGTGGTGGCGCTTTCTGTATCTCTATAGTAACATAATTTCAAAATATTGCAATAGTTTTTTCAAAAAAGTGTAAAAATTAAGAAAAATAAAGTGAAAACAATTTTAAAAACCGACATTACGGTTAAAGAAATTTGCGAGGGATTTGTCTATAATGAGTTAGAAGGAAAAGGTTTGTTTGGCTTATCTGGTAAGTTAACCATCCAGCCAGAATATCAAAGAAATTATATTTATGCTGATGGCAAAAAAGATGTAGCGGTTATTGAATCTATTTTAAAAGGTTATCCATTGGGCTTAGTTTATTTCGTAAAAGTAGCAGAAGATAAATTTGAAATTTTAGACGGACAGCAAAGAGTCACTAGCATCGGACGTTTTGTTGCCAATAAATTTGCCATTAAAGATGAAAATAGAATGGAGCAGTATTTTAGTGGAATTGCTTTTGATAAACAGAAAAAAATTCTAGAAACAAAACTAACTATCTATGAATGTGAGGGAGAGGAAAGCGAAATCAAAGAATGGTTTAGAACAATTAATATCGTGGGAATGCCATTAAATAATCAAGAGTTGTTAAACGCTATTTATTCAGGATCTTTCGTCACTTTAGCGAAAGAAGAATTTAGCAACAGCAAAAATTCTAATATTCAAAAATGGAGTTCTTATTTAAAAGGTAATGTTAATCGACAAGAATTTTTAGAAAAAGCTCTTGATTGGGTAAGTAAAGGAAAGATTGATGATTATATGAGCAATCATCGTTATGATGAAAACATCGATGAATTGAAAAATTATTTCAACAGCGTAATTGATTGGGCATCTAGTGTTTTTATAGACATAGAAAGTGAAATGTGTGGGTTAGAATGGGGAAGATTGTATGAACAATATCACAAAAAAGCCTATAATCCAGTCGAGCTATCTAAAGAAGTTCAAAAACTTTATGGTGATTCGTATGTTAAAAATCGTAAAGGTATTTTTGAATATGTTTTAGGAGGGTCTGTTAATACAAAACTTTTAAATGTTAGAATTTTTGATGAAGCAATCAAAAAATCAGTTTATACAAAACAAACTAAAACGGCTAAAGAGAAAAGTAAATCAAATTGCCCACTTTGTGCTATTGGAAATAATGCTAATCAAAAGAGAATTTGGAACTTAAAAGAAATGGACGCTGATCATATAACAGCTTGGAGCAAAGGCGGAACAACCACTATCGATAATTGTCAGATGTTATGCAAAACACACAATAGAGCTAAGGGGAATAAATAAAATTAATCATAGTATTAATTCTATGATTAAATCTATAATCAATTTTTATTGAAATTATTAACTAATAATAAAATCTCTAATATAAACTGTTCAAAAGAAAAAAAATTTGAAATTTAGATTTTAGATTTTGAAATTGATTTGCCCGTCTCGCATCGCTTGCCGAGGTAAAGATCAATTTGTAGTAATTGGGGTTTTGAAATTTTAAAACCGTTTATTCAATGAACTTTTTTAACCCAAATAATAAGGTAAAAAGCAAAAATTCATCAAGACAATCCGTTTACTCTTGACACAAATCCAAAAATACCTTAATATTTTATTTATCAAATGAATTTTGCTTAAATTTGATGTTAGCCAACGGTTACATTCTATCGTTGTCTTAATATTGTCTTATAAAAGAGGGCTGTTAAAGCGTTTTTGCGACAATAAAAATGACTGAAAAAATGTTAAAAGTTTAATGTAATTTATAGATGTCCAAAGAACTAGTCCAATTAGAAGGAGAAATCGTCGAGCTATTACCTAGCACGATGTTTCGAGTTAAATTAGAAAATGGACATGTGATTTTAGCTCATATTTCTGGAAAGATGAGAATTCATTTTATTAAGTTGATGCCGGGAGATAAGGTGGAGTTAGAGATGAGTCCGTACGACCTTACCAAGGGCCGAATCACGAAGAGGCTTTAGAAATCTTACATTTGGTAAATTTCAAGCAAAAATTTCCGCTACTCGCTACATTTACAAGCTCAGTAAACTCCGCTCGTTGCTCAATTTTTTCTCGAAATTTCCTCAAATCTAAAATTTCTAAATTTTTTTAATAACAAGTTATTGATAAGATAAGATTGTAAATAATAAAGATTTTATAGTAAAAATAGAATTATGAAAGTCAAAGCCTCAGTAAAAAAAAGATGCGAACACTGTAAAATCGTAAGACGAAAAGGAGTTGTTTTTGTGATTTGTAAGAACCCTCGACATAAACAACGGCAAGGCTAGAATTCTCATGTTTGGTAAATTTCGAGAAAAAATTTCCGCTACTCGCTACATTTATAAGTTCAGTAAATTCCGCTCGTTGCTCAATTTTTTCTCGAAATTTCCTCAAACCTGAAAATCCTAAGTTTTTCAGAGAAAAATGATTTTAAAAATTTCTAATTTTCCAAACCTCATAAACTAGTCAATAAACTTTTGATTTTACAAATTTTCCAACTTTATAAACTTAACATAATATTTATGGCCGTAAGAATAGCCCGAGTTTCAATTCCAGAACAAAAAAGAGCTGAAATTGCTTTAACTTATATCTATGGAATTGGAAGATCTAGATCAAACGAAATTTTAGCAAAATACAAGATTGACCGAGATCGAAAAATCAAGGACTTAAGTGAAACTGAAATCAACACTTTACGAAAAGAAATTGAAAGCACTTACAATTTGGAAGGTGAACTGAAACGACAAAAGCAAATGGACATTAAAAGACTGAAGGAAATTAACAGTTATCGTGGAGCTCGTCATCAAAGCGGATTACCCGCCCGAGGACAACAAACCAAAACTAATGCTCATACTGCTAAGAAATTTAGAAGAAAACGATAATTTAAAAACGATATAAACAATTGATTAAAATTAACCTCAACGAAAATGGCCGAAGAAAAGCAAGCTAAAGATAGTCTAAAAGAAGAAGACAAAAAGGAAGTTTTAAAAACTCCAACTCCTCCAAAGGAAGTTGCTTTAACAACGGCTGAATTTGAAAAACAACGAGAAGAAGAGGAAGCTAAAGAGGCTATTAAAGAATTCAAAAAAGAAGAAGCCACTAACGCTCCAACTCGAACTACTGTTTCAAAAAATACTTCTGGTAAATTTGTTCAGAAATTGAAGAAACGAAAAATTCGAAGACAAGTTCAGCGAGGACAAGCCTATATCAAAGCGACTTACAACAACACGATGATTACCTTATCCGATTTGCACGGAAACGTTTTAGCTTGGTCTTCATCTGGTTATTTAGGTTTTAAAGGAGCCAAAAAAGCTACTACCTATGCTGCCAGTCAAGTAGTAAATGACGTAACAGAAAAAGTTCAAAAATATGGATTGAAAGATTTAGATATTTATGTTAAGGGAGTTGGTTCGGGAAGAGAATCAGCCATTCGAACTTTGGCTCAGAAAGGATTTAATTTGAATATGATTAAAGATCGAACCCCAATCCCTCACAATGGATGCCGTTCACGAAAACCAAGACGAGTTTAATAGCAAAAATTTTGAAGAAAGTATTTTATAAATCAAGAAGTAATAATAATATAGTTACACAAAGATGGCGATAAATCAAAGAAACAAGTGTAGATTATGCCGAAGAGCCGGGGAAAAGCTCTTTCTTAAAGGCGACCGATGTCTTTCACCAAAATGTGCAATGGTCAAACGACCATACGCGCCTGGTATTCACGGAGCAAAAGGAACTGGTAGAAAGGGTTTAACTGAATACGGTAAACAATTACAAAAAAAGCAAAAAGTGAAGAGAATCTATGGCGTAACCGAAAAACAATTCCGAAAACATTTAAATGAAGCCGTAAAAAAACCGGGAATCGCTGGTGATAATTTAATTTCCAAATTAGAGTCCAGACTAGACAACGTTGTTTTCCGAATGAATTTGACTTCTTCTAGAGCCGCAGCTAGAAATTTAGTCAGTCACGGACATTTTCAAGTCAATGGAAAAAATTTAAATATTCCTTCTGCTTATGTTGGAATTGGTGATAAGATTACCATTAAAAAAAATAAACAAGCTAAAAACTACTTTACCGATCGACAAAGTATCCTTAAAAAAGAATTGTCAATTCCAAGTTGGATAAATTTTGATGTTAACAAAATGGCAGGGGAAGTTATTGCTGTTCCAACTAAAGACGATATCAATGTGAGTATGGATGTCCAAGAAGTAGTAGAATTTTATTCTCGATAATAAATTATTTATATAAAGATTAACTTTAAAAAAATGCTTTTAATAACATCACCAAACACTCCTAAATTTGATAAAATTGACGAACGAACTTCTCGATTTTTAATTGAAGGTTGTTATCCAGGTTACGGAATAACTCTGGGAAATGCCTTAAGAAGAATTTTATTATCCTCATTGACTGGTGCTGCCGTCACGGAAATCAAAGTCAAGGGCGTAACACACGAATTTACTACAATAAAAGGAGTCAAGGAGGATGTTGTTCAAATGATCTTAAATCTTAAAAAAGTTAGATTTCAACTTCATACTGATGAAAGCATTAAAGTTTTCTTGAAAGTCAAAGGTGCTAAAGAAGTGACTGCTAAAGACATCAAAACTACAACTGATATCAAAGTAGCCAATCCAAACCAACACATTGCCAGTTTAACTTCGGCCAAATCTGATTTGGAGATTGAGTTAACTATTGAAAAAGGTATTGGTTACGTTTCAGTTGAACAACGAGAACGAAAAGAAAAAGAATTAGGTGCAATTGCTATTGATGGAATTTTTAGCCCAATCGAAAGAGTAAACTTCAAAGTAGAAGATATGCGAGTTGGAAAAAGAACTGATTATGACCGAATTATCCTTGAAATAAAAACCGACGGAACAATTACACCAGAAAAAGCCTTCACTGAAGCAGTCAAAGTTTTATTAAAACAATTCAAGGCTATTTCTAATATAGAAGAATATCAAGAAGAAATCGAAGAGAAAGAGATTAAAAGCCAAAAACCAGATAAAAATGCCAAAAAAGATTTTGAGATATCTGCGTTAGAGCTTTCTACTAGAATTCACAATGTTTTAGAATCGAATGAACTTACCAAAGTTTCAGAAGTAGCCAAATTATCAGAAAAAGAATTACGAAATCTTAGCGGAATGGGAAATAAAGGAGTTGATGAAATCAAAAATTCTATTGAAAATTTTGGATATTCACTAAAAAAGAATGATTAATTTTAAAAACTGATTAGTATGAATAAAAGGATCAAAGGCCGAAGCCTTGGAAGAGAAAAAGACCAGAAAAAAGCACTAATGCGAACTTTGCTGGTCAGTTTAATCGAAAACAAGAAAATTATTACAACCTTAGCCAAAGCTAAAGAGTTGAAACCTTTCGCTGAGAGCAGACTGTCCTTAGCCAAACGAGGATTAGTAAATGAAATAGAAAAAACTTCGAAAACAAGACTTTTAAAAAAAGAATTACCAATTAAAAGTATCCGAGAACTTTTTTTAATCGCCAAAGAAGCCAAAAGAGCCGGAGGCTATACTAGAATTATCAAATTAATGCCAAGAAAAAGTGATTTTTCAAAGATGGCAATGATTGAATGGGTAGATAAACTGAAAGTTTCCGAGAAAAAATCGCCCGAGAAAAAAACCACTGTTAAAAAAGTCGAAAAAATCAAGAAGAAAACAACTGATAAAAAGAACTAATTAAAGCAAAATGAAGAATAGATTAGATCAACAAAAAGCTCCTGAATTCAAATTATTTGATGCTAAAGGAAAAATCTTGGGAAGATTGGCGACTGAAATTGCCAAAGTTTTATCAGGAAAAAATGAAGTCGATTTTGAACCTCATATTGGAGGAAGCAACTGGGTAGTAGTTATCAACTCCGACAAAGTTCGACTTTCTGGGGAGAAAGAAAACAAGAAACTTTATTGGCGATATTCAGGATATCCAGGTGGAATATCCAAAACTACTTTTAAGGAATTGTTAAAAAAAGATTCGACCCAAATAATTGAAAAAGCCGTTAAGGGAATGTTACCAAAGAATAAACTCAGTATTGAAGCAATGAAAAGATTAAGAATTTTTAAAAATGAAGAACATCCATATCAAAGTCAAATTAAATAAGGGATTATTTCCTAACGTAATTATTTTGATTTACAATATTTAAATTAATTTAGATGACTAAAAAAATTCAGGAATATTTCGAAGGAATTGGCAGAAGAAAAGAAAGTGTTGCCAGAGTAAGAATAATCAAGGGTGAAAAAGCTGATTATATTATTAACGACAAAAAAGCTGAAGTTTTTTTTCCTGTCAAAAAATTCCAAAAAGCCCTTTTTCATCCACTAATAATAGCTGGACTAGAAAAAAAATTGGCTATTTCCGTCAAAGTTAATGGTGGTGGTTTAAGAGGTCAATCAGATGCTATCAAATTAGGACTTTCTAGAGCTTTAGTTAAGTATGATGACGGTCTACATCAAATTTTAAAAGATCAAGATTTGCTAAAAAGAGATGCCCGAAAGAAAGAAAGAAAGAAGCCTGGCTTGAAGAAAGCTCGTCGATCAGCTCAATGGAGAAAACGATAATTTTTTAGAACAACTTCAAAAACCTCGAATTAATCGAGGTTTTTATTTGTAATTGACATTTAAAATGACTTGTTTTACAAAAAAAATATCTTAAGGTATCATATGATAAGAAACTGTTTGTAAATAAAAAATATATGGTAAGCTTTGTAAAAAGAAAAGTCAAATCCCTTACACTAGGAGAAAATTTAAAAAAAATCAGAAAAAAATCAGGAATCTCCTTGGAAGAAATGGCAGTTCAAACAAAAATCAAACAAGATTATTTGAGAAAAATCGAAGCTGGTGACTTTGAAAAAATGCCTTTTGATGTTTATATTAAAGGTTTTTTACGAAATTATGCTAAACATTTAAACTTGAACCCAGAAAAAGTAATCGCTCAATTCAATAAAGAAATTGGAGTTCGAGAAAATATCTTAAAATATCAAAAGAGGGACCAAGAAAAATTAAAAAATAGAATTCCCAGTTTAACTATCACTCCAAAAATGGCTTCAATTTTCATCTCTTTTATTGTAGTTTTGATAGGACTAATCTATTTTTATTCAGAATTGGACAGTTTTTCAAAAAAACCTAACCTAACAATCAAGACACCAAACTCTAGCGACAGTATTCAAGATAGTTCCGTTAAAATTGCGGGAGCTACTGATATTGGCAATAAAATTAGTATAAACAATGAATTGGTGCCAGTTAACTCAACAGGAAACTTCGAGGAAACAATTGGTTTGCAAAAAGGTTCTAACGAAATAATTATTGAAGCATCAAATAAACGCGAAAAACATACTCAAAAAATATTGAATATTATTGCTGACTATGAACTAAGAGTCTTAGAAGTAGAAAATCAAAATACTCAAATAGATTCAATTCCTGAGGAAAATTTTTTTATAGAAATCAAAAGCTCTGAATTTATTGATAATTTATTGATAAAAGTAGATGAAAAAAAAATCCAAAAAAATCTCCTTCATTCTGGCACTATTTTAAAAATTGAAGCTCAAGATAAGATAGAAATTAGCTCTAGTAATGTTGCTAGAACTTATGTTAAAATAAACGAAGAAGAATTTTTTGTTTTGGAAGAAAAAATTAAAAATTTTGAAAAAATAATTTTAAACAAAGATGGAATAGTCGAAGAGGAAAAAGAGTAACATCAAAATAATAAAAATTAAAAACGCTTATGACCGCAAAAGATAAAATCAAAAAAGTAAAAAAAGTTGTTAAAAGACAAGATTGCAATGAAGCAATCGAAGAAATCCGAACAAAATTTGGAGAAGGCTCGATTATGAAATTAGGAGAAATCAAAAAAGTCGACATTGCTTCAATTTCAACCGGCTCTCCATCACTTGATATTGCCTTAGGAATTAACGGTTTACCAAGAGGCAGAGTAGTTGAAATTTATGGTCCAGAATCATCCGGTAAGACAACTTTAGCTTTGCATGTTGTTGCCAATGCCCAAAAAGACGGAGGAGTAGCTGCCTTTGTTGACGCCGAGCATGCACTAGATCCATCTTACGCTAAAAAAATTGGAGTAGATGTTGAAGAGCTTTTAATATCTCAACCGGATAATGGAGAACAAGCACTAGAAATCGTTGAAACATTGGTTAGATCCAACGCCGTTGATGTAGTTGTAGTCGATTCAGTCGCTGCTTTGACCCCCCGAGCAGAAATCGAAGGTGATATGGGTGATTCTCACATGGGACTTCAAGCCCGATTAATGTCTCAAGCTTTGAGAAAATTAACTAGCATCATCGCCAAAACCAACGTAATGGTAATATTCATCAATCAAATTCGAATGAAAATCGGGGTAGTTTTTGGTAATCCCGAAACCACCACTGGCGGAAATGCCTTGAAATTTTACGCCTCAGTCCGATTAGAAGTCAGACGAGCCGCCCAAATCAAACAAGGCGATCAAATAATTGGCAATCGAGTTAAGGTCAAGGTAGTAAAAAACAAAGTAGCTCCCCCTTTTCAAATTGCCGAATTCGACATTATGTACAATAAAGGAATTTCAAGAGAAGGCGATGTAGTTGAGCTTGGAACTAATCTGAAAGTTTTAGACAAGGCTGGAGCTTGGTTTAGCTATAAAGGAGAAAAAATTGGACAAGGCAGAGAATCAGTCAAAAAATATCTTCAAGAAAATCCCAAAGCTTATAATGAAATATTGGCAACCATTAAGGAAATAAAAAACAAGGAGGCTTTATAAGAAGACTGCCTTCAAATATATAAAAATAATAATGTCTAAATTAAAAATCTTTATCGTTATTTTCATTGGACTTTCAATTCCATTATATGTTTTATGGAAAATTGTTTTAGTCGATTTTGATTATTCCTCAATTAGCGCTGCTCAATCTGGCGTCAAAATTACATCACAAACAATTAATAATCAAGAACTTTTAGTTTTTCCAGAAGAAGAGAACTATTTTTTTGATAAAATTAATCTAGTTTTAAAACCAAACAAAGCATTTATCAATAGAGACAGAGGGAAGATCTTAGCTTATCAAAATTTCCTAGTCTCTTTCTACCCTCAAATAGAAGATGCTTTGAACAAAACCGAATTAAAAAATTTACTTTTTGAGGGAAATTCCACTGATTTACCCGCAGGCAGTTTGTTTTTTAATGGTGATTCTATTAGCATAATGCTTCCAAATAATACTTATCGATCAATTTTTTCAGCTGAGTTATTTGAAAAAATGGGTTATCAATGGAAAGACGTAGTTGACAAAAAAATTGGTTTTGCAGGCGGGCTGCAAGAACTAGAGAGTTTCCTATATGGAGATGCTCATCCAAATGGAACTTTCATCGAAGTTAATGGTAAATATTTGTTAGTCTGGGATCAAAAACTTTTTCCACTAGAAACAGGGATTGACCCAAAAAATTTTTCACAAACTTCACCGATCAAAATTAACACCCTGAAACCAGAACCATTCGACAATTGCAATTTAATTTCCAACAAAAACGAACTTATTTGCAATTTGACTAAGGAGATTAATTCGACCAAGTCTAACTATATTTTTATTACTTCGGATCTAAAAAGTGACGAAATTCAAGAAATTAAATTAAATCTTTCTACTACTCCTTCCCAAAAATCTTTTAAAAATAATTTTCTAGTTAGCATCGACAATATTAAATTAAAATTGATAAAAAAATATCGCGGTTATATCCCCTTCATCTAAACTAATATGAACATCCAAGCAATCTCCAAAAAAACAACGAGCATTCTAAACAACAACGCTACTTTTGTTTTTTGGCTTCTTTTAGTGTTATCCCTGGATTATCTAGTTTTATTTTTCATCGAATCAATCCTTCCAGGCTATGTAATAAATCATTTTAATTTAAATTTTTTATTATTAATAATTTTGGCTGGCTGGCTAACTTTATCTATTTTTTCAAAAAAGGAACTTACTCCTAAAAATTTTCCTATACTAAATAATCTATTCAAAATTTCATTGCTTTTAATATTTTTCATTGGGACTTGGTTTACTTTATATAAAATAGCTCGATTAGAACTCTTAATTTATTTTTTATTCCTAATAACAATCGGTTATTCATTATATAAAAATAAATAGCTAAAATTTATTAGTCTTTTTAAAAACAAAAGTTTTTTTGTATTGTTTTTTATTTGGTTTGATATTATAATATTGGGGTTGTTTTAAATTTAACTTTTTATATATTCAAATGAATAAAATCGTTATTGGACTAGTCGGTGAGGTAGGTTCAGGCAAGGATACTGTCGGAAAATATTTAGAAGAAAAATATGGAGCTAAGCAAGTTCGATTTGCTGACCCGATTAAAGACGCCCTTTCAATTTACTTCAATAAATTATCACGTGCTGATCAGCACTGGTTGTTCACTGCTTTTCAAGAAAGATTTGGCGATGATATTTTAAGTAAAGCAATCAAGAAAAGAATTGACGATGAACCCAATCAAATTGTAGTAGTTAACGGTCTTCGAATGCCTCCAGATTTGAAATTCATCAGAAGTTTTGAAAATAACAAAATCTTATATGTTACTGCCGGTGCCAAAACTCGTTGGGAAAGAGCATCAAAGCGAGATGAAAAAAGTGACGACAGTACTTCTTTCGAAAATTTTGAAAAAATTGATTTAAAATCGACTGAAGTAAATGTACCAAAAATCGGAGCCGAAGCTGATTGCAAAATCAATAACGAGTTTGATTTAAATCACTTATTAACCGATACTGATAAATTTATGGAAAACCTCGGTTATCAAAAAATTAATTAAAAAACTTTTATATTTCAACAAAATTTCAACAAAAAAACTGGGTTGTCAAAATCCAGTTTTTTTATACCCTTTTCAAAAAGCCTCTTTTTTTATTTTTTATTTTTGATAGAATATCAACACTGATTTGTAAGATAATAAATAATTTAAAGCTTATGGCGCTTTCCGATAATGATATTTTAAAAGAAATAGATAAAGGAGAAATAATAGTAAAACCTTTTAGTAAAAAATACATTCAACCTGCTAGTATTGATTTACATTTAGATAAAGATTTTTTAATTTTCAATACAACAGAAAATTTTATTATTGATGTAAAAAAACCTACAGAAAATTTGATGAAAAAAATAAAAATTAATGAAAAAAAATTCTTCATTCTACACCCAAAAGAATTTGCATTAGCTTTAGTTTGCGAAGAAACTGGTGTTTCAAATAAATTAGTTGGTAGACTAGAAGGCAAGAGTTCGTTGGGACGTTTAGGTCTTATAATTCATACGACAGCTGGATATCTTGATCCAGGAAATTCTCTGAAAATGACATTGGAACTTTTTAATGCAGGAAGCTTGCCTATAAAACTTTATTATAAGATGCCCATTGCTCAAATGGCATTCGAATATCTTTCGTCTCCTTGTGACAAAATCTACGGAGCAAAAGGCTTAAATAGTAAATACTACGGAGATAAAAATGTTCAAGCTTCAAAAATGTTTAAAAACTTCTAATGAATAAAATAACCGGCTAATCTAAAAAATGATTAAAAACATAATATTTGATATTGGAGGAGTTTATCTTGAGGGTAATTTAAAAATTTTTTTAGATAAAGTTTGTTTAATGTTGAATTCTAAAAACAATCTCTATAAAAATGATATCGTTTTTAATAAAGAATACAATCAAGGTTTGATTTCTCCCGATGAATGTTTTCGCAAAATTTTTAAATCAAAAAAATTATCAGAAAAAGATTTGAGGAAAATCAAACAAATCTGGACGAATAATTGGAAAATTAATCCGGAAATGAAAAAAATAACTCAAAAATTAAAAAATAATTATAAATTGATAGTTTTGTCTAATTCAGATATTTTAAATTCACAAAAATATAAAAAACAAGGTTGGTATGATGACTTTGATGCAACCATTTTGTCTCACGAAGTTGGTATCACCAAACCAAATAAAAAAATATACGAGATTATGTTAAAAAAATTACTTTTAAAACCCAACGAATGTGTTTTTATTGATGATCAAATTGAATGTCTTGAACCAGCAAAAAAAATAGGAATAAAAACGATTTTGTTCAAATCAGCCGAAGACTTGGAGCTAAGATTGTCTAATTTAGGTGTTATTTTTAATAAAAATTAATTAATATAATAATGAATATTTCTGAAACACATGTTATTAAAGATTTATCGCAAGGAGGCTTCATCTTAGTTCTTGATAATGGTGCTTCAATTGATGGTCAAGCCGAAGCAATGTTACAAGCACTTCATTCTCGTTCCACCGGAGGAATCAAACATCATCTTAAGATTCTCAAAGAAAAAGGGGCTGAAAATTTTATGGAACAATTCTATGTTGGTTATGGACATAAATCAATTGGTGATTGTGGTTCTGGAACTGTTTTTGTTGAAGGAATTTCAATGTTAGCAGCTAAAGCAATTCAGGATTGGCGACTTTATTCAGGACAAGAAGCCTCTACTAGATATGTTGATTTTTCCAAACAAAAATTTTTGGATCCTTCAAAAACAAAAAAGGGCAATGAAATATTAGAAAATTGGAGAAATTTTTATTTAGAAGCTCAAAAACCAGTTCAAGATTATTTAAAAGTTCAATTTCCTAGAAAAGAAAAAGAAAATGAAGAAATTTATGAAAAAGCTATTATTGCCAGAGCTTTTGATATTACAAGATCTTTTTTACCAGCTGGAGCCACCACAAATGTTGCTTGGAGAATGAATTTCAGACAATTCGCTGATGAAATAATGTTGCTTAGACACCATCCATTGGAAGAAGTTCGTGATATTGCAGAAAAAACTGAAGAAGCTTTGGGTGAAATGTACCCAAGTTCTTTCGGACACGAACGTTTTTCAAACACAGAAAGATACAATAAAAATTGGATGCAAGGAAATTATTACTACAAAAACGATAAAGCCAAAGATTTTTCTTTGATTTATGATAATGTTGATAGAAATATTTTATTTAATTATCGAAATGAGTTAAAAGATCGTCCAATGAAAACTGAATTGCCAATGGCAATTGCAGAATGCGGTGTAGTTGCTTATGAATTTCTTTTAGATTTTGGTTCTTTTCGTGATTTACAAAGACACCGAGCTATTGCTCAAAGAATGCCTCTTTTAAATTTTGATCACAATTTTAATCCTTGGTATTTAGATTCTTTACCAAATAATCTTCGAGAGAAAACAAAGAATTTTATTAAATCTCAAGAAAATAAAATTAATGAATTAAAATTAGAAGAAACCGAAAAACAATATTTTATTGCTATGGGTTATCAAGTTCCCTGCAGATTTTCAAGTGATTTAAAAGCTCTCGTTTATTTAGCAGAATTAAGATCAACTCGTTTTGTTCATCCGACTTTAGTGAAACAAGTTTTAAAGATGATTGATAGTATGAAAAAATTATTCAAAAAAGATGGGCTTGTTCTTCATCTTGACGATGCTCCTAATAGATTTGACATTGAAAGAGGAAAACAAGATATTATTGAAAAATAAAAATATGAAAAAAGGAAAATTTATTGTAGTAGATGGAATGGATGGAGCTGGAAAAAGCGTTTTTCTTGAAAGTTTAAAAAATGAATTAAAAAAAGATAATCAAAAAATTTTTGATGTTAATGAATTTTGGGAAAAAAATAATCGTCTACCTGATTTTTCTGAAGTTGAAAATTTCGAAGCGCTTTATAGTAGTGAGCCAACTTATTTTGGAATAGGTAAATTCATAAGAGAAGTTCTAATTTCGAAAGATTCTAAAATAAATTATTCGACTTCTGTCTTAGCTCAAGCTTACGCCCTAGACAGACAAATACTTTACGAAGGCTTGATTTTACCTTTTTTAAAAAAAGGAGGATTAGTTTTTCAATCCAGAAGCGTTTCAACCTCTTTGGTTTATCAAAGAATAACTGGGCGAAAAGACGAAATAGACTTTGAAGAAGTTTTAAATTTACCAGGTAATCAATTTGCGCTAAAAAATTCACCTGATTTTTTAATAATTTTGACAGTAGATGTTCAAAAAACAATAACTAGATTAGCCAATAGAACAAAAAATGATAACTCAATTTTCGAAAAAGCAACCTTTCAAAAAAAAGTCAAAAAAGAATTTGAAAGCAATTGGTTCAAAAAAATGTTTGAAAAACGAGGCACCAAAGTTATTTATATGGATGCTAATAAAACAATTGAGTACTCAAAACAACAGATGATAGATTTTTTTAAAAAAGAATTAAAATTTATTAAAAAATGAAAATCCAAATTAAAAAAATCAAATCCGACGCCGTTATTCCAAAATATGCATTAGAAAATGATGCGGGAATGGATTTGTTTACTAATCAAGATATTAGACTTGAACCTGACCAGAGAACCTCTGTTTCGACTGGAATCGCTATTAAAATTGAAAACGGATATGTAGGTTTGATTTGGGATAAAAGTGGCTTAGCCCACAAAAAAGGACTTAAAACTTTAGGAGGAGTTATTGATAGCAATTACACCGGAGAATGGTTCATTGGCCTAATCAACTTAAGTCAAGAAAAAATTCTAATTAAAAAAGGTGAAAAAATAGCTCAAGTTCTATTTCAAAAAATTGAACATCCAGAAATAAAAATAGTGACTGAATTGGAAGACACCAATCGAGGCAATCAAGCCTTCGGAAGCACTGGAAAATAGATCCTCCTAAGACGAACAAATTCATAAAATTTAAAAATGAAACAACCAAAATTAATTCAAATCAAAAACTTAGCCAAAACTTATAACAACGATGGGGTAGAAACCAAAGCCTTGAAAAATGCCACTTTTGAAATTGAACCAGGCGAATTCATTGCCATTATGGGACCAAGCGGTTCAGGAAAATCAACTTTGATGCAAATGTTGGGATTTTTAGATAAACAAACAGCTGGTGACTATTTTTTTAAAGGCAAAAATGTTAAAAATTATTCCGATGACGAACTTTCTGATATCAGAAACCAAGAAGTTGGCTTTGTTTTTCAAGCTTTTAATTTATTACCAAGAACCAGTGTTTACGAAAATGTAGAACTACCTCTCTTGTACAATACTCAGAAAAACAATAAAAAAGAAAATAATCTAAAAATAGACAATGCTCTTAAGGCAGTTGGATTGGAACATCGAGTTGATCATTTGTCTAATCAAATTTCAGGCGGGCAAAAACAAAGAGTGGCTATTGCCAGAGCTTTAGTCAACAACCCCAGCATTATTTTTGCAGACGAGCCAACTGGAAATCTTGATTCAAAATCAGGAGAAGCCATTATGAAAATTTTTGAAAAATTAAATAAGGCCGGTAAAACCATCATCTTAGTGACTCATGAAGAATCAATCGCAGAATATGCTCGAAGAATTATTCAGGTGGGGGATGGGAAAATCACGAAAGATCAAAGAATCTAATTAATTTTTAATTTTGTAATTTTGTAATTTTTAAATAAATTTTAAATTCTAATTTTTAAACCTAGCGTACGAAACGTTTTAGATTTAAAAATTGAGATTTACCTGCCTGCCGATAGGAAAGGTTTATAAAATTAAAAATTATAAAATTTAAATTAAAAACAAAAGCCTTCGGCTTTTTAAGTTTGAGATTTTTAATTTATAATTTGAAATTTGTTTGTAACTTGGAATTTGTAACTTGGAATTTCAAATTTATTTTAAAAATAAATTTGCTATGTATTTACTAAACGCTCTAAAATTCTCTCAAAAAAATCTCCTAGCGAACAAAACTCGCTCTTTTTTAACTATCTTGGGAATAATTATTGGTGTTGCTTCCGTCATTATTATTATGGCCATCGGAAATTCAGCTCAAAGATTAATTCTGAAACAAGTCGAAGGAATAGGTTCTAATCTAATCGCCGTCACGCCAGGCGCTTCCAAAGAGAATGGTCCTCCCGCTTCAATTTATGGAATTGTTATTAAAACCTTGACGAATGATGATTTAGAAACTATAAAAAAAAGCGAAAGCATTCAAGGACTTTCCGCAATTGCCGGTTATAATAATGGAACCGTTTCCGTTTCCAGAAAAAATCGAGATGAAAATTTAAGTTTAATAGGAACCACCAGCAGTTATCTAGAAATAGCTGATACAAAAATATCTCAAGGTCGATTCTTTTCCGAAAAAGATGATCGGTCTTTAGACAAAATAGTAGTCTTGGGCCATACAATTGCTAAAGATTTTTTTGGAAATGAAAATCCAATCAATCAAAAAATTAAAATAAAGAAATATTATTTCCGAGTGATTGGAGTCCTAGAAGAAGAAGGGACTTCAGCTTTTGGAGCATTAAATCAAAATGATTCAGTTTTAATTCCTTTGAAAACCGCTCAAAAATTAATCTTGGGAGTAAATTATCTAAATTTTATTAGAATAAAAATAGCCAATCCCAATCAAATAAATCTAGCTAAAAAACAAATTACTCAAATTCTAAGAGCTGAACATGATATCGATGATCCAAGCAAGGATGATTTTGCTATTAAAGATCAAGCCATGGCGCTAAAAACCCTTGAAAAAGTAACTGACATCATCAGATATTTTCTTTTAGCCGTCGCCTCAGTTTCTTTGCTGGTAGGAGGAATTGGAATAATGAATATTATGTTAATTTCAGTCAATCAAAGGATTAAAGAAGTTGGACTCAGGAAATCGATTGGAGCTAATAATAAAGATATCTTGACTCAATTTTTAATTGAAGCAATTTTCGTTTCTTTGATTGGCGGCTTGATCGGAATATTATTAGGATTTATTATTTCTTTTCTGATTTTCATCGTGGTCAATTATCTTGGCTATGACTGGGAATTTTTAATTTCTATTTTTTCAATTGTTGTTGCCGTTGTGATTTCCGTGACGGTTGGAATTATTTTTGGAGTTTATCCTGCTCGAAAAGCTTCTCGAATCAGTCCGATGGAAGCCCTTCACTATGAATAGATTATTTTAATTAATTTTACGAATTCGAATGATTAACCTTTTAAGATCACAAAAAATCGCTTTGCACTTGGCACTAAAAAACTTATTCAGAAACAAGAAGCGAACAGCCTTGTCTTTATTGGGCGTTATAATCGGAGTAATGCTAGTAATTATTGTTCTATCTTTGGGCGCTGGAATGAAAAAATATGTCATCGACCAAGTTGAATCTTTTGGTAGCGATATTATCAATCTAGAAATTAAAGTACCAGGAAAAGACAAAAGTTCCTCTGGAAATGCCGGAGGAATTGCTAGCGGAACTGAAATTAAAACTTTAAAACTAAAAGACGCCGAAGAAATTGCTAAATTAAAAAATTTAGAAGCTTGGTACGCGGGAGTAATGACTCAAAAACTAATTTCTTTTGAAGATAAAAATGAAACCGCAATGATTATGGCCGTTTCAGCAGGAGTTTTTGAGATTGATAGTAATATGAAAATTGAAAAAGGTAAAAAATTTACTAAATCCGATGATGATAATTACCAAAAATACGCAATTCTAGGAGCTGAAATTACTAAAAATTTATTTGGAAACAAAAAAGCCATCGGCAAAAAAATCAAAATTGGTAATCAAAAATATCAAGTCAAAGGGGTTCTAGAGAAAAGAGGATCAACTGGCTTTTTTGATTTTGACAGCATTATTTATTTACCAGTTCAAACTGCTCAAAAAAAATTACTAGGAACTGATTATGTTCAGTGGATAGTTTTTAAAAGTAACGACACTCAAAAAGATGCCATTACTATCAAAACAATGGAAAAAATCCTAAGAAAAAATCACGACATTGACTTACCAATCGACGATGATTTTACCATCACCTCAATGTCTGAAGCCACTGACATGGTGGACCAAATTTTTAGTATTCTCAATGCCTTATTAATCGGTCTGACTTCAATTTCACTAGTAGTTGGTGGAGTAGGAATAATGAATGTGATGTATGTAGCCGTCACAGAAAGAACTTCTGAAATTGGCCTCAGAAAAGCCCTAGGCGCTAAAAATAAAGATATTTTGATGCAATTTATTTACGAAGCAATTATTTTAACTTTAATCGGAGGTTTAGTAGGAATTATAACTGGCGCTGTTTTTTCAAAAATTGCTGAAATTGTTGCTTCAAAATTTGAATTTATTTTAAGTTTTCCCGTCACATTATTTTCTGTGCTTTTAGCTGTTGGTTTTTCAATGATAACTGGTGTTATATTTGGTTATAAACCAGCTAAAAAAGCTTCTAGATTAACACCAATGGAAGCGTTAAGAAATGAATAAAACATCTTGATTTAAAAGAATAAACTTGATAAAATTAAGTTGGTTTTAAAACATCAAACAAAAAATGGAAAAACTATCTATTAAAAAAATTAAGAAAGGATTTTTGTATATTATTTTATTTATGATTTTTTGTTCTGCATTTTTAATTACTTTTTATTTTTTTAGCCCTCTCGGAAAATTTAATCAAAGATTTTTTAAAATAATTCCTTACCCTATCACTTTAATTGATGGCAATCAGTTAATCACTACCCGGGATCTTTTACAAAATGTCGAATCTTTAGAAAAATTTTATAACTCTCAAGATTTTTCAGAAATAGGGCTAAGAATTGATTTTGAAACAAAAGAAGGTCAACAACGTTTAAAAGTAAAAGAAAAAGAAATTTTTAATAAACTTATTGAAGATAAAATAATTCAATCGATAGCTAGAGCCGAAGGAATTAATGTTTCCAAAAAAGAAGCTGGGCAAGAGTTGATTTCTAAAGCTCAAGAAGCTGGAAATACCGAAAATCTAGCTTTAAATCTCAAAAAACTCTATAATTGGAGTCTAAGTGACTTTAGAGATAAAGTCATTATTCCCAGAATTTATTTAATTCGATTAATAGATTATTATGAAAAAGAAATTGACAAGACTAATTCATCGAAAAGTAAAATCAACCAAGCCTATCAATCATTAACTGATAATAACAATTTTGAAGAAGTTGCTAAAAAATATTCAGAAGGAGAAACCGCTGAAAATGGTGGCTCAATTGGTTGGTTTAAAAAAGAATATCTTTCTAAAAAGATAGCCGAAAAAGCTTACTCGATGCAACCAGGTGAGTTCTCAGAAGTAATCAAAAGTTCTTTGGGAAGTCATATTATTTATCTAGAAGAAATCAAAGAAAAAAATAACGTAAAAGAAGTCAAATTAAAACAAATTTTTACTCAAGAAGGAAGTTTTTTAAATTGGCTAAATACCAGAAAAAAAGAATATTCAATTAGAACATTTTTAAAAGATTATTATTGGGATAAAAAAGAGTTAAAAATAAAATTTTCTAATCAATTACTAGAAGAAAACGAAACGATTTTACGTAGCAACTCAAATGGAGACCCCAGTGTCTATTAATTATTATAAACATTTATGAAGCTAAAAATCGACGAGGAAGCCTGCATCGGTTGCGGTATTTGTCAGTCACTTTGTCCCGATTGTTTTTTGCTAGAAAACGGAACAGCAAAAATAATAAATACTAATTTTAAAAATTGTAATTTAAACGAAATTGCTGAAAATTGCCCAAGTCAAGCCATTTTAATTGAAGAAGAATAAAAAATAATATTTTAACTAAATTTTAGATTAATTAAAAATAAAGATTAAAATAAAATGATAAAGAAAAAACAATCAATAATAATGAATAATAATAAAAATATATATTTTTATTTGACTTTGTTGATTTCAATTAGTAGTTTAGCAGGTGCTTTAGGTGGTTTCTTCGCTAGTGAAAGATTTTTTCAAAAAAAAATCAATGAATTAGAAATTTTTCAAGATAATTTCACCTCTAAAAATAAAATTTTACAAGATTCAACTCAAAGTTCTTTATTGGAAGAAGATCAATCAGTCGTAAAAGTTGTTCAAGAAAATGCTCCTGCTGTCGTTAGTATTGTCATCACGAAAGACGTTCCCAAACTAGATAGTTTTTTTAATGATCCCTTTTTTAATCAATTTTATTCAGGTAACCAAGATGAAACAGAAACAGAAACTCGAGAAATCGGAGGTGGAACAGGATTTATTATCGACTCCAGCGGTTATATCATCACTAATAAGCACGTTGTTGATGATTTAAAAGCCAATTATACTATAATGCTAAACAACCAAGAAACTTTTGAAGCCAAAATTTTGGCTAGAGATAATTTTTTAGATATAGCTATTTTAAAAATAGAAGGAAAAGATTTGCCTATAATTAAACTTGGAGATTCCGAAAACTTGCAAGTCGGGCAAACAGTAATTGCAATAGGTAATTCTCTAGGTGAGTTTAGTAATACAGTTTCTAAAGGAATAATTTCTGGTCTAAAAAGAGAAGTAGAAGCTGGAAATTCTTTAGGGCAAACTGAAATTCTTGAAGAAGTCATTCAAACTGATGCTGCTATTAATCCAGGTAATTCAGGCGGTCCTTTGTTCGATTTAAAAGGAAATGTGATTGGAGTTAATGTAGCAATGGCTCAGGGAGCAGAAAACATCGGTTTCACTATTCCGATCAATCAAATAAAAGATATTTATAAGAGTGTCAAAGAAACAGGAAAAATTGTTAGACCTTATCTAGGAGTTCGCTATTTGATTGTAAACGAAAAAATCAAAGAAAAAAATAATTTATTAGTTGATTATGGAGCTTTAATTCTAAGAGGAAATAGCCGAGATGAATTAGCCATCCTTCCAGGAAGTCCAGCCGATAAAGCCGGATTATTAGAATACGATATTATTTTAGAAATTGATAACGAAAAAATTACTGAAAAAAATAATTTAGCCAAGATAATCCGAAAAAAAGAAGTTGGGGAAGAAATTGAACTTAAAATTTTAAGTAAAGGCAAGGAAAAAATAACTAAAACTACTTTAGAAGAATCTGATTTTTAAATAAAAAAATATGCTCAAAGTCACTAATCTAACAGTTTTCAATAAATCAGACAAAAAAATTATCCTCGACCAAGCTAATCTAGAAATAAAAGAAAATGAAATTCATTGTCTTTTAGGAAAAAATGGTAGCGGTAAAACAACCCTAGCCTACGCCTTAATGGGAATTAATGCTGATTTAATTCAATCTGGACAAATTAACTTTCAGAATAAAGTCATTACTAAGAAAAAAATTTATGAAAGAGCTAACTTGGGTCTGACTTTAGCTTTTCAGGAACCAGCTCGTTTTGAAGGACTTTTAGTTAAAGATTTTCTTTCAATTAGTAGTAAGATTAATTTCAAAAAAAATCTAAAAAAGACTCTTGAGCTTTTAGACTTAAATAGCGAAATTTTAAATCGAAAAATTGATGAAAAACTAAGCGGTGGCGAAAGGAAAAGAATTGAGTTAGCCTCGGTTATTTTAATGAGACCTAAATTGATGATTTTAGACGAACCTGACGCTTCTTTGGATATAATAGTTTATAATGAACTCTATGATTTATTGCTAAAAATAAAAAATGAACTAAAATGTTCGATTTTGCTCATTACTCATCGAGAAGAAGCTGGCTTAATTGCTGACAGAGCCACCCTAATGGAAAAAGGCAAAACAATAATCAACGGAAAATTCAGAGCAGTAATGATGGAATATTGCAAAAGATCCAAAACCAAAAAAAAATGTATGGCTGGCAGAAAAGCTCGTAATAAATAATTTATTGTGATATAATTTAAATAAGTTAAAAACAAATAAAGAGACCTTTTCAAATATATTTTATATTGTAAAATTTTGTTTGGAAAAAATCTCCTAAAAAAATGGCTTTATTTTTTGGAAAAGACAAAAAATTTAACAAAGATTTTTTTCTAGCCTTAGATATAGGCACAGAATTTGTTAAAAGCTTAGTGTATAAGATTGACGAAGAAACTCAGAAAGGAGTGGTTCTTGGAGTAGGAAAAACTAGACAAAAAATTGGTAATATGACCAGTGGAGCAGTTAGCAATATCGAAGGAGTAATCGAGACTTGCCGAAAATCAATTGATTTAGCCTGTCAAGAAGCTGGGATAAAGGGGGTCAAAAACACTATAATTGGAATAGCCGGAGAATTCGTCAAAGGTTCGACTACCACTGTTCATTACGAAAGAACTAAACCAGAAGTTAGAATTGATTCTCCAGAAATAAAAAATATTATTCAAAAAATTCAATGGAAAGCCTTCGAAAGAATTAAAAAACAATTAGCCTATGAATCTGGACATTCTGATATTGATATTAAACTAATTAATGCTGCTGTTGTCACGGTCGAAATAGATGGCTATAGAGTAACTAATCCAATCGGTTTTCAAGGCCGAGACGTTTCAATGAGCGTTTTTAATGCTTATGCACCGCTAGTTCATCTCGGAGCTATTCGAAGCATTGCTAAAGCTCTAAATTTAAAATTAATCACAATTGCCGCTGAACCTTACGCCGCCGTGAATGGAATGGGACTTGAAAATCATCCTGATTTTGGAGCAATTTTAATTGATGTTGGTGGAGGAACCACTGATATTGCTGTTATTAAAAATGGTAGTTTGGAAGGAACTTCAATTTTTGGATTAGGAGGAAGAAGCTTTACTAAAAGTTTAGCTAAAAAATTTAGCCTATCATTTAAGGAAGGAGAAACAGCTAAATTACTTTATTCAAAAGGTAAAATTGAGCCTCAATACATCAAAAAAATAGAAGACTCACTGCGAGAAGATTGTGAAATTTGGCTTTCTGGAGTAGAAATAGCACTGGAAAATTTTTGTTCTTCCCGACTAGATTCATTGCCACCTAGAATATTGTTATGTGGAGGCGGAAGTGGCTTACCTGGAATTTATGAACAACTAAATTCTGAAAATTGGCTAAAAAAAATACCGTTTCCAGACAAGCCCACTGTTGGTTTTATTCAACCTCACGACATCATAAAAATAATTGACAAGACTGGAAAATTAACTAATCCTCAAGACGTAACACCAATGGGATTAGCTAGTTTGATTTTAAACAATGAAAATAAAGACGTTCTATCAGAAGCTTTAAATAATGCTTTGAAAATAATTCAAAACTAAAAATTAAAAAATGCACAAAACTATTTACATTGACATTGATGAAGAGATAATTGGAATAATCAACAAAATTCGCAAAGAAAATGTCAATGAAATTTTTTTAGTTATTCCAAAAAATTCTTTACTTACTCAAGGAATTATAAATTTGAAATTATTGAAAAAGGAAGTTATCAAAATGAAAAAAAACGTTATCCTTGTTACCTCCGATCAACATTCAAAAAAAATTATTGAGAGAGTTGGCTTAAAAACAAGGAACAAATCTATTCAAGATTTTGTCGGTAACAAGGAACCCGAACCTTCAAATCAAATAAAAACCCAGCCTGAAGATTTACCAGAGAATGTCTTGCCTCAAAATATGAAAAGAAAAATCGGCAGTTCTAATTTTTATAACTCAGACCAAAAATCTTCAGTAGAAAAAGAAGAATCGACCACTCCAATAAAAAACTTAGGTTTATTTTCAACTCCAAAAAACAAAAAAATAATCGTTGCCACTCCCAACACTTTTGGCGAAGAACATATTCAAAATTATCAAAACAAGAAAGAGTCAGAGACGCTAGTCGACAAAGCACCAGAAGAAAAAAAATTCAGAATAAATCCTGCCTTTGAAGAAAAAAACGAAAACAATTCTCAAGAAAAAGCTTTAGATAATTTTTATCAAGACAATAAAGCTAAAAATGATTTTACTAAACCACTAAAAAAAACAAGGGGGAAAAAGAGAAAAAAGCCTTTAAATAAAAAAATTGGGAAAATATTATTCTTTATAATTTTTATTTTATCAATATTGATTGTTGGATATTGGTTTATTTTAAATTGGCCCAAAATGACAGTTGAAATTTTTTTAAAAAACGAAGTAGTCAACACTAATCTTGACGTAACTGTTTGCCAAGAAGAAACTAGAGACGAAAATTGCCTTATCGGTAAATATGAGGAACTTCTAATAGAAATTACAGAAAGATACAATGCTAGTGGTGAAAAATTTAGCAATGATAAAGGAATGGCTCGAGGAATTGTTAAAATATATAACAACTACTCCTCGAAAGATCAACCGCTCGTTGCAACAACTCGTCTGTTATCGAAAGAAGGAAAACTCTTCAGACTAATTAAAAATACCATAGTTCCAGGCTTAACTGACAACCAACCTGGAATGGTAGAAGTTCAAGTAATTGCCGATGAAGTTGGCCAAGATTACAATGTCGAATCAACTGAATTCACAATTGAGGGGTTTAAAAATAGTGATAAATACACTAAGTTTAAAGTTATTTCAGAAAATTCTATGATCGGTGGAACAAATGATAATGAGAATAAAAAAGTAAAAGTCGTCACAGACGCAGATATTAATTCAGCTCGAGAAAAAACTATAGAAATTTTTAACGAAAAATTAGAAGAAAATATAAAAAAACAATTAACTAGAAATGAAGCTTTTGTTTTGACCTCAATTGAAAAAGAAATAACAAACAGCGATTCTTCTTTCGCTTCAGGCGATATAATCGATCAATTCGATTATAAACTTCAAGAAAAAGTTAAGCTAATGATTTTTAATGAGAACGATTTAAACAATCTTATTAAAAGTTCTTTCAACGAAGAAAATTTAACTGATTTAGAATTTGACAAAATAAGCAAAATTAATTTCACTAAAGATATTTCTGATTTTGAATCTAAAAAATTAAATTTATCAATAACGGCCGAAGCTATCTATTGGCCTATTCTGAAGAAAACTCAAATAAAAAATTCTCTATCAAATAAAAATCATACTGAAATCAAAGCTTATTTATCAAATCTTAAACAAATCGAAAAAGCAATCATTTCTTACAAACCTTCTTGGCTAAGTTCTTTTTCTGCAAAAAATAGAAACATTAATATTCTTGAAACTAAATAGCCAAAAAAGCTTCAAAATAGCTCATACACAGAAAACAAAAACTCGAAAGTAAATTTTGAGTTTTTTCTATTGCCAAAATATAATTTTTATGTTATAATTCAAGCTAAATTTGATTAATTTTTATCTTTAAAGAAAAATCATAAAACAATCTAATTGGATTAAAAAAAGTCAGAATTGGTTTAATAAAAATTTTGAAAGAAATCTGATTCTACCAATTTTCATAGGATTAATGATCTCTACTTTAAATATAGTTTTAACCTTAAATATTTTAGCAACCGTTCTTGTGGCTATTTTGTTAGTGGCTATTTTTATTTTTTCGAAAAGTTTTTCTAAAGGTTGGTTATATTTACTAGGATTAGTTATTTTATTCCCAACAATAAAACTGGGTTCTGGAAATCTTTCTTTATTTGATTTGTTACTTTTTTTAATTTCAATAATTGGAATGATTAAACTAGCCCAAACTGACAAAAAAGTTTTAAAAAACAAGCTGACTTTTCCATTTTTTCTTATGTTTTTAATCAGTTCTTCTTATTTATTTTTTGGATTAATCTTCGATTTACTTATAAGAAGTTCGATTTGGAAAATTTCCTTAAATATGATTTTAATCTGGTTTTTACTGGTTGGTTTTCAATATTTTTTTCAAACCCAAAAAAGAATAAGACGTTTCTTTTCTCTCGTAATAGCCGTAAACGTTACTCATTCTATTTTTGGAATTATTATGTTTTTAGGTAACTGGCAAACATCAATCGGGATGGGAATTTCCACCGGTAAGTCAAAGCATTTGATTTTTAATCAATCTACTCATCAAATTAACGGATTTTTAGGAATTGGTTCAACCGATCAAATTGGAGCCAATCCTTTAGCCGCTTTATTAATAATCAGTATTATTTCAACTCTTGGTTTTTTACTTTTGAATCAACAACAAGAAAAAAACCTAATCAAAAAGAAAGTAAAGAAAAAAAACAAAGTTAAATTGTTAGACAGTATTTATAAAGTACAAATCTTTAAAGAAAAATTCAAAAATCGTAAACTTTTCAGAAAAAAAATTTGGATGTCCATTTTATTATTAATTCAATTGATTGGATTATTTTTAACCTTTGCTTATTCAAGTTTGATTTTCTTAGGAATTGGAGTTATGACGATGGGAATTCTCACTAAAAAAAGAATTTTAATCACCTTAACCGCTATCTATTTAATCATTTTAACAATGATTTTACCGAGTATTTATTCTTCTATTGAAGTTGTTTCTAATGAAAATTTAAAACAATGGTTTGGTGGTTTTGAAACAATTAAAAATAATTGGATTCTAGGAGAAGGCCTCGCTTCTCAAGAAGAAGGTTTCTCTAGCCAAACTCTTCAAAATAATTCTTATTTATTATTTTGGAGTAATTATGGAATAATCGGACTAATTCTTTTTATTCGAATTCTTTGGCAATATTTTATTGACATATATAAAAAATACGAAAGCACTCAAAAGGGAGAACGCATTTGGTTTGTTATTGTCGCCTCTTGTTTTGTAAGTTTGCTCTTAGAAGGATTGACTAGCAATGTTTTAATTTTTGGTCCAACCGCTATTATTTTCTGGTTAATGTATGGGATTATTTTAAACTTAGGAAAAGATAATATTAATAATCGTTTTAAAAAAATTAATTTTAATTAAATATGAACAACTCAAATTTTTCAATTAATCTAGAAGGAATTAAAGATAGACCTCAAAAAAAAGGCTGGAAATTTTGGCTAATTTTTTGGTCATTGTCAGTCACTCTTCTAATCGCTTGGTTTTTATTTTTAGAAAATCAAAAAAATGGATTGATAGGAATAGCTAATTTATTTAGTCCGTTATTAAAAATAGCCCCGATCGAAGAACAACAAAAAACTGAACTAAAATCAATTTTTAAGATTGCTTCAATTTTAACCGAAAAAAAAGAAGTCCAAACTTTTTTGATTTTATTGCAAAATAATATGGAGTTAAGACCTGGGGGAGGTTTCATTGGTTCTTTTGGAATATTAAAAATTCAAAATGGCAAAGTGATTGAAATTGACATTCATGATACGAACATTTTTGATGATAGAATTGCCACCGGGATAACACCCCCTTATCCAATGTCCGAAACTCTGAGTATAAAAAATTGGGAAATGCGAGACAGCAACTGGTCGCCAGATTTTTCAATCAACGCTCAAAAAGCCATTGATATGTATAAAATGGAAGGAGGAGAAGAAAAATTTGACGGAGTCATCGCAATTTCGACTGAACTTCTTGGCTCTTTCCTTGAAGCAGTTGGTTCAATTTCAATCGAAGGCTTTCCTGGAGAATACACTAGCGAAAATGCAATCGAAAAACTTGAATATCAAGTTGAAAAAGGCTATTGGCAACAGAACATCGATAAAGGTCAACGAAAATATATTATGAAATATTTAGCTAAAGAAATTTTAAATAAAGTTCAAGCGCTTGGATTAAATGAAAAAAAAGATTTATTACTAGCCTTGGAAAAACATCTAAACCAAAAAGATGTTATGTTGAAATTTTCCGATGTTGAACTTCAGGAAGAAATTCTCAAATTAGATTGGGATGGAGAAGTAATAGCCGAATATCCTAATGATTATTTAATGTTTGTCGATGCCAATCTAGCAGCTTATAAAACCGATTTAAAAATGGCAAGATCATTCAAATATCAAGTTGATTTTTCTGGAAATGCCCCAATTGCTAATTTAGATTTAACTTACACTAATACAGCCAGAGTCAAAGACTGGATGACTAATAATTACCAAAGCTACTTGAGAGTCTATACCCCCAGAGAAAGTTGGCTTTTAGGTTCTAATAATTTTCATCCGATGAAATTTGGAGAAGAATTTAATAAAAAATATTTTGGAACCCTAATTCAAGTTCCCCTGGGAAAAACCAAAACTTTTCATTTTGAATATCGCCTACCAGTCAATTTTAATTCCGAAAACTATAATCTAATGATTCAAAAACAATCTGGAATTTCTGCCGTTAAAGGAGAAATTGAAATAATTAATGAAGATCAAAATAGTCAAAAATATTTAGTTAACACCAATCAAGATTGGGAACTAAACAAAAAATAACACTCTAGAAAAATTTAGCAAAAACCAGCACCTCGACAGGGCTGGTTTTTTGCTTGAATAAAGCTTGATTAAATGATATTATAAAAACATCATTTAACCTTAAAGAAGAATATGAAAGTTAAAGAAATTTTTGATTTAGCCATTAAACAAGGAATAGCAAATGATTTTCGCTCCAAAGAGGAAATTAAAGAATTTTTAGACCAAAAGAAAGAAATTTACAATGAACTGTCCAAAGAAGAGAAGTCTTATTTTGATCAAGAAGATTTGATAAATCCTTACACTGATTCAACTGTTCATTTTGACAATGGAAAAGAAATAAAAAAGGTTTTAGCCGGAATTGACATCACAATCGGTAGTTTGTTATTAGCTAAAGAGTTAAAAGTCGATTTGATTATCAATCATCATCCAGTCGGAAAAGCTCTGAGCAAACTAGATGATGTAATGAATTTGCAAATAGACGCTTATGAAAAATTTGGAGTACCAGTTAATATTGCTGAAAAATTGACTCACAAAAGAATTTCAGAAGTATCGAGAGGCATTAATCCCGCCAATCACTACAACATAGTTGATGCTGCTAAACTTTTAGGAATTAATTTAATCAACATTCACACTCCCGCTGATAACTGCGTAGCTCATCTGCTTCAACAGACAATTAAAAAAAGTCAACCGCGCTATATTAAGGATATTCTAAAAACTTTAATGAAAATTCCTGAATATCAAGAAGCCAAAAGAAGATTCAACGGTCCAACTTTATTCTCCGGAAAACCTACTAGCCGTTGCGGAAAAATCGTAGTTTCTGAAATAACTGGCGGAACTGAAGGCTCAATCGAAATTTATCAAGCAATGGCTAACGCTGGAATTGGCACTACAATCGCCATGCACCAAAGCGAAAAACATCGAGAAAGTGCCGAAAAAGCCCACATCAATGTTGTTATCGCTGGACATATTTCCTCTGATTCAATTGGAATGAATTTAATTTTAGACCAATTAGAAAAAAGGGGAATTGAAATTATTCCTTTTGGAGGCTTAACTCGTTTTTCTAGAAATAACTAAAACCAATGCAATACACTAAAGAAATTTTAAAAAATGGCACCCGAATAATCTTAGCCCCCAATACAGGAACCGAAACCGTGACAATTCAAATCTTAGTTGAAGCTGGTTCTAAATACGAAACCGCTGACAACAATGGAATTTCACATTTCCTAGAACATATGATTTTTAAAGGCACAAAGAAACGCCCTACGGCTAAAATAATTTCAGAAGAATTAGATAGTGTTGGCGGAGCATTCAACGCCTTCACTGGCAAAGAACAAACTGGCTACTGGGTAAAAGTTCCCAAGCAACACTTAAAAATGGCCTTGGACGTGGTTAGCGATATTTATTTAAATTCGACTTTTAAACAAGAAGAAATCGACAAAGAACGAGGGGTAATTCTGCAGGAAATGGCAATGTATAAAGATATGCCGATGCACCACGTTTGGGATGTTTTTGAAAATTTATTTTATGGTAACCAACCGGCTGGCTGGGACATCATTGGAACGATTGAGAATATCAATCGTTTTAAAAGAAAAGACTTTTTAGATTACTTAAAAACTTTTTATATTCCACAATCAACCGTGATTGTTGTGGCTGGAAACTTTGATAAAAATAATGTTTTGAAAAAAATAAAAGGTTCTTTTGAAAAAAACCCTCAGCTCAAAGAAAAAACTGAAAAATTAAAAACGACTCAAAATCAAAGAAGACCTCAATTGAGAATTCACGCTAAAGAAACCGACCAAACTCATTTAATTATCGGGGTTAAATCAGTCAATATGTTCGAAGAAGATCGCTATCCGATCGGTTTATTGGCCACTATTTTAGGGGGAGGAATGAGTAGTCGAATGTTCGATGAATTGAGGGAGAAGCGAGGTTTGACTTATTACGTCAATTCAGACGCCGAACAATACACCGATTCTGGATATTTTTTTGCTAGCGCCGGTGTCCAACATAAAAATTTGGAGGAAACCATTCAACTAATTTTGAAAGAATTCAAAAAAACTACTCAAAAAAAAGTTTCCGAAAAAGAGCTTCGAAAAGTCAAAGAGTATATCAAGGGTAAAACTTTGATGTCGTTGGAATCATCAACAGCTGTCGCTTCCTATCTGGGAAATCAAGAATTATTTAGAAAAAAAATTAAGAAGCCAGCTGAGATTTTCAAAAAAATTGATGCCGTCACGGCTGATGATTTAATGCGAGTAGCTAGCGAAATTTTTAAAGATGAAAATTTAAATTTAGCTATAATTGGACCGCATCAAAACAATCAAGCTTTGGACCAATATCTAACATTTAAATAAATTTTGATCAATAATCAACAATAAAATGAAAAATTCAATCGAAATTTCTACCAACACCTTGATTAGAATAACCGCGATTATTTTAATTTTATGGTTACTGTTTCTTATCAAAGGAGTCTTTCTCATTTTATTTATTTCAATTATTATTGTTAGCACTTTAGAGCCATTAGTGGACAAACTTCAAGCCAAAAAAATTCCCCGAATGGTTAGTGCTGTCGCTTTATATTCAATTTTTTTCAGTTTGATATTTCTTTGTCTTTATTTAATAATCCCAGTTTTAATTTTTGAGCTGAAACAATTAGGCGAAAATATTCCCGATTATTTTAAAAATATTAATGGATTTTTAATTAATCTGAATACTTTAGTAGCTGGGTCTAATTTGGAAATTGATCTGCAAACCTTGATCAGTAACGTTTCTTCCACTTTGGCTGATTTAATTTCTCAAATATTTTCCAACTCTTTTGCTTTTCTGGCTAATTTATTCAAGGGCTTGATTATTTTCGCTTTGGCTTTCTATATGATTGTTAAAAAAGAAGGCATTAAAGGATTTTTAGGTTTTATTTTACCCAATAAGCATAAAGTTTATTTTATTGGTTTAACCAAGCGAATTCAAAATAAAATGGGCAATTGGTTGATTGGACAAGTTTCAATTGCTTTTTTGATTTTTGGTTTAGAATTTTTGATCTTATCCTTACTAGGTGTTCCTTATGCTCTTTTGTTGGCTTTATTGGGTGGATTTTTTGAAATAGTTCCTTATATTGGACCTTTTATTTCTTTCGTTCCAGCCGTTTTAATCGCCTTGACCGTTTCTCCTTTGACTGCGGTTTTTGTCGCTATTTTGTATCTAGTTATCCAACAAATGGAACATCACATTTTCACCCCATTGATTATGAAAAAAGCGGTTGGCTTGGATCCAGTGGTTGTGATTTTGGCCTTAATGACCGGCGCTAGTCTATTGGGAGTTTTGGGAATGTTGATTGCTATTCCTTTCGCTACTGCCTTGAGTGTTCTCGTTAAAGACTTACAAAACGATAAATTTCTTAAATAAATTATTTTTTAAAATGCAAATTTTTGGAGTTAAAATTGACTCAGAATCAAAAAAAAATGTTTTAAAAAAATGTTTGCAAAATCTGCAAAAATCTGCAAAAAAACCTTTATTTATCGTTACGCTCAACCCAGAGATCCTTTTAACCGCTAAAAAAGATTTAAAATACAAAAAAATTATTAATTCAGCTAACCTCAGAATCACCGATGGATTTGGAATTAAATTTATCAGCTGGTTGAAAAAAGAGAAAATTGGTGCTAGAATAACAGGTGCCGATTTAGCTCAATTTTTATTAGAAAAAGCGTCCGATTTAAAATTAAAAACTGGAATAATATATCTGAAAGAAGGCTGGAGCACCCAAAAAGAAATTGAAAAAAGTTTGACTGCGATAAAAGATTTTAAATTAATTGGAGTTAAACTTGAAAATCTTGAAAATTTTGATTCAAGTCAAGTAAAAAATTGTCAATTAATTTTAGTTGCCATCGGACATCCTCATCAGGAAATAATTATTCACAACAATCTCTCAAATTTCAAAAAAGCTCGAATAATTATGGGAATTGGAGGCACCTTGGACTTTTGGACCAAGAAAAAACTACGCGCCCCAAAAATTATAAGACGGCTTGGCTTGGAATGGTTATGGCGGTTGACACTTCAACCCAATCGATTTTTTAGAATTTTTAACGCTGTGATTAAATTCCCAATTTTAGCATTACTAAGCAAACAAAATGAACACCCCAAAAACTAAAAATAGTGAAATTCGAGTTAGATTTGCTCCATCACCGACTGGAGCAATTCACGTTGGAAATTTAAGGACGGCTTTATTCGCTTGGCTTTTCGCCCGAAATCAAAGAGGTTCATTTTTAGTCCGAGTAGAAGACACCGACCAAAAAAGACTTGATCAAGAGGCCACTAAGAAGATTTTTGAGACTTTAAATTGGGCCAAATTGGATGTTGACGAAGGGATTTTTCTAGATAAAAACTCAGAAATCGCCCAGAAGGGAGAATTAGGACCCTATATTCAGTCGGAGCGTTTGGCGATTTATAAAAAATATATTCAAAAACTTATCGACAGCGGAGAAGCCTATTATTGTTTTTGTTCAGCTGAGCGGTTAAAAAAAATTCGAGAAAAACAACAAGCCGAAAATCAACCGCCAATGTATGATAAAAAATGTCGCGATCTAAAACCGAAAGAAATTGAAGAAAAAATCAAAAAGGGAGAACCTTATGTGATTAGAATGAAAGTTCCAGAAAATGAAATAATTAAATTCACCGATAAAGTTTTTGGTAATATTGCAGTCGAAACCAATACCATCGATGATCAAGTGCTAATCAAAACCGACGGTTTTCCAACTTATCATTTCGCCGTAGTGGTCGATGATCATTTAATGAAAATTTCTCACATTTTCAGGGGAGAAGATTGGTTGCCCAGCACGCCTAAACACATTTTATTATATAAATTTTTCGGTTGGAAACCGCCTAAATTTGTTCATCTACCTAATGTTCTCGGGGAAAATAAGAAAAAACTTTCCAAAAGACAAGGTGATGTCAGTGTGAAAGATTTCAAAGACAAAGGCTATCTGCCGACTGCTTTGATTAATTTTTTGTCATTATTGGGTTGGAGCCCCAAAAGTGATCAGGAATTAATGACTAAAGCTGAATTAATCGAAAAATTTTCAATAGCCGGATTGCATAAAGCTGGAGCAATTTTGAACTATCAAAAACTAGATTGGATGAACAGCCAATACCTAAAAAAAGAAACCGATGAAGAACTTTTGGCGAAATGTCAAAAATATCTTAAACCCTATTTCAAAAAAAATAACCTTAAAGAAAATTCCGAAAAAATTAAAAAAATCATCACCATTGAAAAATCTAGAATTAAAAAACTTTCTGACATTACTGTTAATTTAGATATCTATTTTAAAAATTTAGATTATAACGCCGAGCTCTTAAAATGGAAAGAAATGACTTCGGAGGATTTGAGAAAGGCCTTAGTCTTGGTTCTAAAAATCACTGCTGAAGCTGATTTATCTGACCCTGAAATATTTCAAAAAAATATTTTAGCCCAAATTGGAGAAGCTAGAGGCAAACATCTTTGGCCTTTGCGAGTGGCTTTGTCCGGTCAAGAAAAAAGCGCTAGCCCATTTGAATTAGCTTGGGTTTTAGGCAAAGAAGAAAGTATTAAAAGAATAAAAAATGCAATAGAAAAAATTTAATATTACATGTAATGTCCATAAAAACTCCAAAAACAAATTACTTAAATAAACCGTTGCTGATATTGGTGATGCTTTTTGTAATGCTTTTTGCGAATCTGCAAATTCAAGCCGATGAATTTGATGATAGAATCGAAGAATATTGCAAAGATCACAGCGAAGAAGAATGCGAAGATTTTAAAGAAACGGTTGATTCAGAAGAGACAGAATACGATACCCTAGAAAATCAACTGAAAAACGCTGAAAAATTAGCTAAATTAAAAAAACAACAAGGTCAAACTCTAACAAACCAACTCCAAATTTTAAATCTTGAAATGAACGATGTTAAGGGCGACATCCAATCATTATCTTCAAAAATAGCCGCTACTCAGAAAAAAATTGATAATCTTGAAGAAAAAATAAAAATCAAGACTAAGAACATCAAAGAAAATCAAAAAAGTTTAGGGGAAATGCTCAGGGGCTACCATCGACTCAATCAATCTTTCAACTTAAGCCTTCTTTCGAGTGAGAATGGATTAAGTCAAGCTTTTAGTCAATCTGATTATTTAAGTCAAATTTCAACCAAAATTAACAGTGCACTAAAAATAATAGAAGAAGAGAAAGAACTATTAGCAGAAGAGAAAGAAAATGAACAGTTAGAAAGAGGCAAATTGAATAGTGAAAAATCTGAATTAGATAAGGAAAAACAAAAACTGGATCTTAAAAAAAATGAAAAGGGAAGTCTTTTAAATCGAACCAAAGGAGAAGAAGCTAATTACAAGGCTTTGATTTCCAAAATTGAAAGTCAAATGAAACAACTCTTAATTGACGTAGATTCTCTTTCCGTGGCCGAACAAAAAGAGCTAGACTATATTTTAAAAAATGCCGAAAAACCGAAAAAGGGCTTGGCTTCAACTAATTGGTATTATTCTCAATTAGATGAAGAATGGGCTAGTGAAAAATTAGGTGGTAGTCGTTATACTATTGGCGATTCAGGTTGTGCCATTACTTCAATTGCTATGGTTTTCACTTATCACGACGAGAAAGTTGATCCAGAAGACTTAGTCGATGCATCATCTTTTACTAGTCAAGGTTATATTGATTGGAGTTCTGCTCCTAAAAAATTTGATATGAAATTAAAAAAAGATAAATATGGAACTTATCATGGAAATATCGACTGGGATGATGTTGAAGATTTAATTGATGATGAAAATCCCGTCATTGTTTATATCAATGGAGGCGCAGGTGGCCATTATGTAGTTGTTCACGGTTATGATTCTAAAAATGATGATTTTGTGGTTCACGACCCCTACTGGGGTTCAAATCTATTATTAGGCACTTCTAAAAAATTAGTTAGTAGTTTATACAGAAGAACCGCCAATGTTGATCAAATGATTGTCTACAAACCTGATTGAAATTAAAAAACCAAGAAACTTTTTTGTTATTTTTTGACCTTAGGATTTAGTTTTAATTATTATTTCTGCTAAAATTTTGAATTATTAATTAGATTAATATTTTAAAATATTCCAACGAAATAATAGTTAAAACTAAATCCTAATCCTTTGAAAATTATTTTACTTTTTATCAAAACAAGCAAGAGAATAAATTTCACAACAAAACTGCAATCACCTAAGTAGTCTTGTGAAGAAATGATATTAGATAGGCTTCAAAGAAAGTTTCAAAGACGACCTAATTTACCTTGAGTTTGAGAATGCTTGATTTATGATGTCGCAAAATATACATTGTGCGACTTCATATCTTAATTGAATATCAACCAACTAACTGTCCAAATCTTAAAATTTTCCTCTCCAATTTTCCTGTCCTTCCAAAGCAGTTCTTTAATCTTAAAACATTTTGACTTGCATCCTGCTCGCAATTGAAATACCATCGACTTGCATTTGAATTGTAAATTAAATCATTGAAAATTGATTTAAAATTTTCAATCCGCCAAACTTTACAAACTTGCCAAACTTGCCAACTTTCTAAACTTTTAACTTTCTAACTTTTAAACTCGCCCATGAAAACCTCTTACTCCGCCCTAAATTCCTTTCAAACTTGCCCTCTTCGCTACAAATTCAGTGCAATTGATAAAATCAGAACTGGCAAAAAATCCGCTGAAGCCGTCTTCGGAAGCATGATTCACTCCACTATGCAGTTTATTCACACTGGAAGCTTCATTTTGCCAACTCAAAAAGAAGCCTTAAACCATTTTTCCCAAAAATGGAATTCAGACGTTTTTGACAATGAATTTCGAGAAAGAGCTGCTTTTGCCCAAGGCATTAAAATAATTCAAAATTATTATAAAAACAATAATCCTAGCGATTTTCAAATAGTCGATATTGAATCTCGTTTTTCAGTTGATTTAAAGCACAACAATGAAATCCATCTTATTTCCGGAATTATTGATCGAATTGATAAAACTGACGATGGCTATGAAATCATTGACTACAAAACCGCCAATAAACTTCCCTCTCAAGCTCACGTCGAAGACAATCTTCAACTTTTAATTTACCTTTTAGCTTTTTTGAAAAGATATCCTCAACTAGCCAAAACTCCTGAGAAAATTAAACTAAGTCTTTATTTTCTAAAGCACGACACCAAACTTTCAACTGTCAAAAACCTCGATCAGCTCACTCAAGAAAAAGAGAAAATTTTTGATTTATTCGATGCAATTAAAAATTCCGATTTTGAACCTCAAACTTCTCCGCTTTGTGATTGGTGCGATTTTCAAGAAATTTGTCCAATGTGGAAACATAAATTCAAAAAAGAGCTAACTGCCACTGACGAAGAAAAAAACTCAATTATTCGACAATATTTAGAATTGCAAACTGAAGCCAAAAATATTAGAAAAGAAATTTCAGCCCTTCAAAAAAATCTACTAGAAATTATGGAAGGCGAAAAAGTTGATCGCTTGTTTGGTAACGGAAAAATCGTCGCCAAAACTCATCGACAAACTTTCAAATACAACGAAGAGAAACTCAAAGAAATTCTTAAAAAAAAGAAACTTTGGGACCAAGTCGTCAAAGTCAACCAACTTCAGCTCAACAAAGTTCTGCAAGTTTTACCATCAAAGGAGAAACAAGCAGTTGAAAAATTAAAAGAACTAAAAAGCGAAAGCTACGGCCTAAGCATCAGACAAGATAAGGTAAGCTAAATTTCAAAGCTCAAACTATTTTAAATTATTTCAAATCAAAACCAAAATATAAATGTCAAAAATCCACTTATTGTTCACACCATTTCTTTGTCATTCTCGCGGAGGCGGGAATCCAGTCTAATTAAAAAAATGCTCCTAACTCTTGCCTCGCCACTGCCTGCCGGCACAGGCAGATTTAATAGCCCATCTCGCCAAGACTTACCTCGGCACAGCTTTAGCAAAGACGGACTCGCCGAGGTGGAAGTTTTATTTTGATAAATTATCTTTTTTTCCAATCATACACCTCTAATTTTCCTCTACCTTTGTCGATGATAGTCATTTTTTGTTTCTCTTTCCAACCGTATTTTTTGATCATTTCCTTTGGGATAACTAAATAATAGCTATATCTAGAAGTTTTTGTTAATTTCACTTCATATTTTTCCATAATTTTGATTTAGACGATACCATAGAACGTTCTATGGTATGTTCTATTTTAAAAATTAAATATTGTATATAAAAACTATTGAATATTTAATGGTTATTGAATATTGAATATTAACTTCAGTTCAATCTTTAACCACAATTCTTTTAAATTAACTTCTTTTCAAAATATTTAATTATTCTAAAAACTTCTTCCTCAATCCTCCCTCTTTCCCAAAGAGGGACTGAGAGGATTTTTATTTTAAATTTGAAATTTGAATTTGATTTGAAATAATTTAAAATAGTTTGAGCTTTGAGCAATTTAATGAATATGATATTTTTCATACTCCAGACTAAATACTATATACTAATCTTTAATAACCGTTCCATCAAACTCTCCTCCTTCCAAAATTTTACTCAAATTTTCAATGTTTCGACCTTCAGCTACAATTACCTCTAACCCAATTTCTTGAGCGTGCTTAGAAGCAATTGGGTCAAAAGGTGCATTTAATCCAGGATCCCATTCATCACCCACAATCAACCTAAAATCCACCCAGTTTATCTTTTTTATTTTTTTAGCATCTTTAAATTTTTTAGGATCTTTATCATAAACATATTTAATATTAGAAAGATTTAACATTTTTTTTACACCTAATCTTTCCGCTAAAATAGTTGCAACATAATCAGTTGACCAACCAGGTCGCCAACCAGCGGCCACCATTATTTTTTCCCCTTCATTGAAATGCAACATTAAATCCTCTTTAGTCCGAGGATTTTTATTTATTCTTGGATGAGTATAATCCCGAAAAATAGTTTTCAATAAATGAGCATTTAATCGAGTTGAATGAACCCCAATCCAATCCATATCATCCTGCTCTAAATTCGCTATTTTCCCAGCCGCTTTTTGATATTTACGAGCAATATCACCGCCACCCGTAACGATAATAAATTTTCGTCCTTTTTCAATTTGTTTAACAATTTCTTTTCGAAATTCTTTCAAAAATTTCCAATCAATTTCCCCTGGAACAATCAAAGAACCTCCCAAAGAAATCACAATCATTTCATTTTTTCCACCTCCCATAAGATTACTATTAATTATTTAAACCTTAATATTAAAATTTATAATTTATAAACAAAACTTTAGTTTCTAGCGAGTATTTTAAAAATTGCCCGTCTCGACGAGACCCGTTTCGCCTAAGGCTTGCCGAAGTGGAAAAATTAGATATTATAAATTGTTAACAAATTACAAAGTACTCTCGAGCATAAATTATAAATTACTAATTGCCCTCGGGTATAAATTTTCTTCCCTTTCAAAACCCATTGAATATTAAAAAATTGAATATTAAATGAATGTTGAATATTAAACATTGATTATTAACGGCTTTGCTATTTATTGCAACTCGCCGGCTGATACCCCATCTTCTCCGCCTCCTCCACTGACTGAAAACAAACTCTATTTTCTGGCTTTATTTGCTCTGCCCATCGACAACTCATTACGTGATATTTATCAGAATTTTTAGAACCCACAAATTGACATTGTTCCTCATTATTTCCAATTATTTCTGTTTTACTCGCTACTACTTCCGTTAAACCTTTCCTTTGAATAGCTTTCCCTAATGCAATTGCCTTTTTTTCTTCTGGATTTCTTTCAACTTGATTATTAAGAATGACTTTTAGCTCAGCCGATTTTTTCTCTTTTTCTCTCACTTCCCCCGCTCTAAAACTGATCATAGCAATTAAAATAACAATAATCACAAATAAAAAACGCTCTTGATTAGTTTTTATAAAGAATTTAAAGCTTTTAATATTTGACATTTTCATTGTAAAATACTATAATTGTTCTATTGTATTAAGGGATTGTTACCAACCATAATTTTTAAACAGTTCCACTAACACTTATATAAAAATATGTCACAGAAAAAAGCAGGAGGCTCAACCAGACTAGGTCGTGATTCGATTTCGAAACGACTTGGTGTCAAAATTTTTGGTAATCAAAAGGCCAAAACAGGTTCTATTATAATTAGACAACGAGGAACTAATGTTCGAGCTGGAGCCAACACCAAAAGATGTAATGACGACACTATTATGGCAATGAAAGACGGAATTGTTGAATTTGTCGTTAAACGAGTCAAAAAATTCACCGGAAAAATTGAAAAAGTTAAAATTGTCAAAGTTAGATAGCGATATTTTTTAAAAATAGAACTGTTTTTAAATAAAAATCCTTGTTGCCAAATGGCTCTCAAGGATTTTTATTTTTCATAACTTATTTTTTAATTTTTTCAATGCTGGCTCTAATTAAAGCTTGGAATAAAGGATTTGGCTTCATCGGACTTGATGTAAATTCTGGATGGAACTGACTTCCTAGCATAAAAGGATGTTCCGCCTTTGATAATTCAGCAATTTCCATTAATTTTCCGTCTGGAGATTGACCAGAAAAAATTAAATTAGCATCTTCCAACGACTTAATATATTCAGGATTAACTTCATATCGATGTCGATGCCTTTCCATAATATTTTCCGTTTTATAAGCCTCACTCGCCAAGGTTCCGGCTTTAATTTCACAAGGATATTCACCTAATCGCATAGTGGCACCATAATCGCTATTTTTCATTTTCTCTTTTTGCTCTGGCATCAAATCAACCACTAAATATTTTGCGTCCGGATTTATTTCAGCCGTATTCGCGTCTTTCAACCCAACCACGTTTCGCGCATATTCGATCACCATTAATTGCATTCCGTAGCACAACCCCAAATAAGGGATTTTATTTTCTCGCGCATATTTAATCACATTGATTTTGCCTTCTATTCCTCGACTACCAAATCCACCAGGAACTATTAATGCATCATATTTATCAAGTTCTGCTAAATCAGTTTCTTCCACTTCAAATTTTTCAGCATTAATCCAATCAATAACTGGCTTTTTTCCTTGATCAAAAGCCGCATGTTTCAAAGCTTCAATCACCGAAATATAAGAATCCGAAAGAACACAATCCCCTGTTCCAAAATATTTTCCAACTAACCCAATTCGAACTTCTTCTTTCGCATTTTTTATTTTTTTCACCATTTTCCGCCAATCATCTAAATCGCACTCTCCTCCATTTTTCAATCCAAGTTTTTTTAATACAGTAGAACTTAAACCATCTTTTTCAAAATTTAAAGGTATTTCATAAATAGACTCAGCATCCGGAGCAGAAATAACCGCCTCCTCTCGAATATTACAAAATAAAGCAATTTTTTCTTTTCGCTTCTTGTCAATTTCTTGTTCACCTCTGGCAATAATAATATCAGGCTGAACTCCGGCTTCATTCAACGATCTCGCCGCTTGTTGAGTTGGTTTAGTTTTCATTTCGCCAATTTTGACTGGATAAGGGACAAAAGTTATCATTACAAATAAAACATCGTCTGGATGTCTTAATTTCAATTGTCGCGCCGCCTCAGTAAACAAAACATTTTCATAATCACCAGTTGTTCCACCGACCTCAATTACCACCACGTCAGCATCATTTTTGACTGCTGATTTTTGAATAGTCTGGATGACTTCATCTGTCACGTGAGGAATAATTTGAACACACTTACCTTTATATTTTAAATTTCTTTCATTATTAAGAACCTTCCAATAAACACTTCCAGTAGTCATATAATTACTCCCAGGAAGTTTAATATTCAAAAATCTTTCATAATTTCCCATATCCTGATCCGTTTCCAACCCATCTGCCAAAACAAAAACCTCACCATGCTCAGTGGGGTTCATCGTCCCCGCGTCAACATTTACATAAGGATCAATTTTAATTGAGGTTACTTTATAATTATGTGCTTGAACAATTTTAGCAATTGACGAAGCAGAAATCCCTTTTCCGATTCCGGACATTACACCCCCAAAAACGAATATATATTTAGGACTTTGCTTTGACATTTTTTGTTTATTACAAATTAAAAAAAGGGTCAATCTTTCCGCTTGTCATTCCCGCGGAGGCAGGAATCCAGTTCATTAATTTAAAATTCGGATTTGATTTGAATAATTTTCCCGTCTCGCCAAGGTAGAGAATAATTTGCCTGTCTGCCAGTAGGTAAGCGTTTTGAATAATTTAATGAATATAATATTTTTTTCATACTATATACTCAAGATTATACATTCGACACTAATTTCCCCTCCTCTAATCTTATTTTAAAAAAATTATTTTTCCTTTACCGTCAATTTTATCGTAGTACTAATTCCATCTTGAAGTTTAATTTCAATATCGAAAACGCCAACTTCCTTAATTGCTTTTTTAAAAACAACGTTTTTTTCTTCTATTTCAAAACCCTTTGTATTAACCAATGCTACTATATTTTTTTGTTTAACCGAACCAAATAATTTTCCGTTCTTAGCTTTTTGCTCAATTTCAAATTCTTGTCCTTTGATTTTTTCAATTAATTTTCTAGCTTTAATTGACGCAATCTCTTCTTGAACTTTTTGACTTTCAACTTGTTTTTCTACTTCTTTAAGAACATTGTCAGTGGCTGGCTTAGCCATTTTATTAGGGATAAGATAATTACTTGCAAATCCGTCCGAAACCTCTTTAATTTCACCTGCATTTCCTAACTTTTCAACTTTTTTTAATAAAACAATTTTCATATCCGAATACTTACTGATTATTTTAGACTTTAATTAAAAACCTATTTTAAAAATTTTTCTTAAAAATAAAACAGGGTTCAACAACAACCCCTTAAATAAGAATAACAAAAAAAACTTTACCTGCCAAGAGATTTATAAATTCCGCAGTAACTTCAATCTTCTAAAATCAAAAATTTTCCTTAGGTTCGACCGCAGTGGAACGGCGGTCGAAACTAAGGAAAATTTCACCATTCCAATTCTCTGTTATTCCCGCTACTAATTTTGTCATTCCCTCGCAGGTGGGCCCCTCCCTTTTTTAAAGGGAGGCTGGGTGGGTTTTGCTTTTTAATTTAAAATTTAGATTTGATTTGAATAATTTGAAACAATTTGAGCTTTGACATTCACGATTTAATGTCTTTGTCATCCCCACGCAGGCTGGAATCCAGTCTTCAAGAACTAAATCATTCAAAATTGATTCAAAATTCGAAATTCGAAATTCGAAATTTATAATGCCCTTTGAGTATAAAATTTGAAATTGCCAAACTTAATACTCCATACTAAATACTTAATACTAGCTTCCCTTTTCATTCAAATCATTAACCGCCGCCGCCGCAATCGCCCCTTCACTACAAGCAGTAATAATTTGCCGATAACCATTAGAACCAGTAGTAATATCTCCTGCCGCAAACAACCCTTCAATATTAGTAGATTGATCAGGCTCAACTGCAATATATCCAAATTTATCCAACTCCAAGTCAAATTCCTTAAAGATTAAATCATCTGGCTGAGAACCAACTTCAATAAAAATACCATCAAAAGAATGTTCCAGCGAAGATTGCCACTCTTTATCCAAAACAATTTTTTCTACTTTTTGCTCACCTTTTATTTCCACTAAATTAGTTTCTGGCACCAAAACAACATTTTCCCTCTTGCCCGCATTTTCAATATAGCGAGGAATAGCGCTCGGCTTTTCCGCTCGAAAAAAAACTACTACTTCCTTGGCATAACGCGACAACAATAAAGCTGCGTTCAAAGCGGAATTTCCACCGCCTACTACTGCCACTCGTTTTTCTTTAAAGAATGGACCATCGCAAGTAGCACAATAAGAAACTCCGTGACCCGACAATTTATCCTCACCCAGAATTCCCAATTTTCGAAAAACTGTTCCCGTTGCCAATAAGACTCTCCTAGCTTCATACTCCCTCACCGAAGTTTTCACTTTGAAAATATCATTTTCCTTTTTCAATCCAACAACTTTTTCCTGTTTTATTTCCCCTCCCAATTTTTCCGCGTGTTCCTTCATTTTTTGCCCCAAATCAAAACCAGAAATTGCTGAAAATCCAGGATAATTTTCAATATTATAACTTTCATTCATACATCCCCCTAACTCCGCTCCCAAAAGCAACGTATCCAAATTATACCGAGAAGTATAAATTGAAGCTGCCAACCCCGCTGGCCCAACCCCTATTATAATCAAATCTTTCATGTGATTTTTTATTTAAAAAATTAATTTTGAATTTTGAATTTTGATTCAATTTTGAATTACTTAATTTTTATTGTTTTTTAGCGAAGAAACTATTTTCCCAAAAATTAAAGTTAGTTCTTGCGATTCCTGCCAAAGTTTTCTGGCTTCTAACTTTTTATCTGGGACAGCTACTGAAATCATTCGAAGCCAATGTTTAGTTTCTTGAATTTCTTTTTTGCAAATATAAATTTTGTTCTTAAAATCTTTTTTAGAACTAGCTCCATTAGCTTCACAATAATTAGCGCCAACACTGGTAGCTGATTTTATTATTTGATTTATTAATGGATTAGTAATAACATCTCTTTTTAAAGATTGACAAAATTTAATAATATTTTCACCAAAAATAGCGGTCCTTTCTTCTAAATCAAAATTTTTACTTTTATCTTTATCCATTTTAATTAATTAGAAATTATTTGCCTGCCAGTAGGCAAAAATAATTAAAAATTTATTCAAAATTAAGTCATTCAAAATTGAATCAAAATTCGAAATTCAAAATTCGAAATTGAGACTACCTTATTTCCCCAACCTCCTACTTCTTTCTTTAAAATCCTCCACCGCTAAATCCAACTCCTCAATCCCAAAATCCGGGAAAAGCTTATCCGAAAAATACTGTTGAGAATTTTGAGTTTGCCACATCAAAAATCCAGCGCTATTATGAGGATCAGCTTCCACTCCAGTCCTGACCACCAAGTCTACTTGAGGCAAATCTCTAGACAAAAGACAATTACTAAAAGATTCCGCTGTTATTTTCAAATCTCGACCTTCTTGTAAAATCTTATTTTTAATCTCTTTGACTGCTTCTAAAATATCATCATCTCCATTATATGCCAGCATAAAACTTAAAAAACTATTGGAATGATGTTTTGTTTTTTCAATATTCTCTTCTAAGATTCGTTTTAAACTTGAAGGAAATTGTTTTCGCCAATCTCCAATAACTTGAATTCTAGTCTTATTTTTAAAAATGTCGGGGTCATTAATCAATTTTTTAAAATATTTTTCATAAATTTTTAACAATTCCCGCTTTTCTTCTAACGGTCTTTTCAAAATATTATCTTTAGAAGAACCCCAAAAAGTCAGATATTTAATTCCATTTTTCAAGGCTTCCCTGCTCAGTTTTTCAATTTGATCCGCTCCCGATCGATGTCCTTCCCAAGGTGCCAAGCCTCGCTTCTTGGCCCATCTTCTATTCCCGTCAGGAATAATAGCCACATGATTAATATTTTTCATAATAGTGTAAAAATATTTTTAATAAAAAAGTTTAAATTGTTCCAAAATCCAAATTTTAATCTCGTCAAGAAACAAGACACAAGGACACAAGAAACAAACAAATCTCAAATTAAAAATTAAAATCTCCAAATTCTTTATTTCTTGGCTTTTTCAGTCTTTGAAATAATTGCCGATAAAATATTTATTAATTCTTGATTTTCTTGTTTTAAATCTTTAAGTTTTGGTTTTATTTCTGGATTAGCTTCAGTTATTAATTCTAGCCAATGCTTAGTTTCTTTAGCTTCTTTTCTAGAAATTCTTAATCTATGAGTAAAATCCTTTTTACCTAAAGCATCATTAGCTTCTCTGTAATTTGCCCCAATTGAACCACTTAATCTTACAATCTGACTTATTAAAGGATTGTTTATAATATTTTTTGACAATTCTTTACACAACCGAATAACTCTTTTGGCAAATTCAGTAGTTCTTCGTTCTAAATCATATATTTTTTTAGTCATTTTCTCAAAAAAGCCAAGGGCTTTTATTTTTAATTTTTAATTTGAAATTTTTAATTTGTTTGTATCTTGCTTGCCTCGCCGTAGCTTTAGCGGAGGTGGGTGTCCTTGTATATCTTATCAAAGCGAAGCTTTTTATTTGAAATTTAAATATTTTAATTTTTAATTTGTTTGTATCTTGCGTCCTTGTATCTTGTGTCCTTTATGACTTAATTTATTTATTTCTTGCTTGCCTCGCCGTAGCTTTAGCGGAGGTGGGTGTCCTTGTTTCTTGTATCCTTTTTAATAATTTCTAACTGTTATATATTCTGCAATTTTTCCCAAAAAATCCTTCCCTTTTTCATTTTTAGTATCAATTTGCTCCAAAACTCCAAAAGCCTTCTCTGAAAAACTTTTAGCTAAATTTTCCGAATAAGCCAATGCGCCAGTTTCAACAATCACTTTTCGGAAAAGTTCCAACTCATCCAAAGACAAATCTTTTTTACCAAACAATTTCTTGATTATTTTTTTCTGTTCCCTATTTCCATTCTCCAAAGCTTTTATCAACAACAAAGTTTGTTTCTTTTCTATTATATCAGAACCAACCGGTTTTCCCAATTTTTTCTCATCTCCAAAAATTCCCAAAACGTCATCCCTAATTTGAAAAGCCTTCCCAGTCGCCAATGAATACTCCGAAACATCTTTAAGCAATTTGTCAGAACCATTATTTGCCAAGATAATTCCCAGATGTAACGGCCCTTCAAAAGTATAAAAAGCTGTTTTCCCTTCGTGCATTTTCAAAATTTCATCTTCCGTCGTTCTCCCTCGAGCCTCCATCACCACATCTAACATTTCTCCTGGAATTGTGGTATATACAACCTTCTGCAATTGCTTCAAAGCTTTCAAAATAACTTCTGGCAAAAAATTTGAATCAAACAAAATTTCATTGGCCATCGAAGCCGCCAAATCGCCCGCAATAATCGCCATCGAATTGCCGAAATGATCAGGGTCAGTTTTAGGAAAAATCTTCTTTGCCACTTTTTTATAATATTCATGAATTGTATCAACTCCATGTCGTTTGGCATCTCGGTCGATAATATCATCGTGAATTAAAAGAAACGAATGAATTAATTCAATCGCCATCGAAGCATATAGAATATCTTTCTTATTTTTCTCGTCAATCACTCCGCCACCCAGCAAAAAACCATAATAAACCATGGCTGGTCGAATTCTTTTTCCGCCCGACATTGTAAATTTTTCCAAAATTTTTACCGCTTCCTCCGCCAAAGGATCCACCTTTCGAAAACTTTCTTTTTTAAACCGAAAATAATCCTTCATCAAAGGTTCAATATCCTTCCTAAATTCCGCTAAATATTCCCGAGCGTTCATAATACACTACGTTTAATTTTGAATTTTCCGGAGGTTCGACCTCTGTGGATACAGCGGTCGAACCTCAGGAAAATTTCGCCATTCCACTTCCTTGTCATTCCCGCGCCTTGTCCACTATAACCCTACCTACCGGCAGGCAGGTTTAGCGACGGTGTAAAGGCGAGAATCCAGCCTTTAAAAATTAAATCTTTCTTCACAAACAAAACTTTACAAACTTTTAACTTTCCAACTACTCTGTGACCCCTACGAGAATCGAACTCATGTTGCCAGGATGAGAACCTGGTGTCCTAACCACTAGACGAAGGGGCCAAAATTTCTAAATTGAATATTTCAATCTAACTCAATAATTCTAAACAAATAAGCTTGTATTGTCAAACAAAGCCTCTCTGAATTATTTCAAAATCCCTGCCTACCGGCAGGCAGGCAAGCTATTCCAAATTATTCCAAATCAAAACCAAAATCTTAATGTCAAAAATCCACTTATCATTTACACCGTTTCTTTATCATTCCCGCGCAGGTGGGAATCCAGTCTAATTAAAGAAATATCTCCATCGCTCCTCCCCCTTAAGAAATTATTCCCAAACAATTTTTCGTAGCGAAAAGTTAGAATTTTAAATTAAATTTTTTAAACACTGGCTTGTGTCAATGTAAAGAAATTTGAAAAAAATTTAATTAAAATTATAATTTTGTAGTAGAAAAAGAGTTTGGAAATAGTTTCTAAAAGGAGGATTGAGAGGGGGTTTTTGCTTTTTAATTTGAAATTTAGATTTGATTTTAATAATTTGAAACAATTTGAGCTTTGAAATAATTTTGCTTATTTTATTTAAAACTATCACATTTTTCCAAAAAACTCTCACACTCCTCCAAATAATCTTCCATCTCCTCCTCCGCTTCTTCCAAATCCTCCAAATTTTCTTCCAATCGCTCCAATTCCTTCGACTCAATCCCAGCTTTCTTAGCTTTCTTAATTATTTTTTCCTGTTGTTCCACCAAATCCTCAATTCGATCTTCCTCCTCTTCCGCCTCCTCACAATTTTTCTTAGACTTTTTATCACAAACAATTTTTGTCACCAAATCCGCTGGCTTCAACTGAGTTCCAAAATGTTGCACAATCAAATAACTCTTTCTCCCCTCATCATCAAACTCCAAAATCGCCACTCCAATCTCTTCAAAATTCTCCGAAAGAATATTTTCTCGATGCCCAGAACTGTTCATCCAACCTTCATGCACCGATTCGGCTGAAAAATACCCTAAGGCTAAATTTTCCCCAAAAAACTTATATTCATAATTTTGTTTTTGAGCAAAATACCAAGGGTTCAGACCCTGTGGTGAAACGTGGTCAAAATAATCATTATTCCTCATATGCTCTGCTTTCTCCATCGCCGACGAACTCAACTTCAAATTCTCTTTGACCGTCCCTAGCCCTTCAGCCGTCCTGACCTCATTCACCAAATCAATAATTTCCTGATTATCTCCAACAAAATCCCCTTGTTTTTTATCTGCAAAATTCTCAAAACTCTGAATCACTCCCGTTTCCAAATTTTCCACAATCTCCGTCGAAACTTCCCTCTCCGGAATAATCGTCTTAAAAGCAAATTCCCGAAAATCAACCAACCAAAAAAAACCGACTAAAGCAACGGTATAGAAAATTATCTTAAACAAATATTTAAGTTTTATGATTTTCAATTATTTATTTTTAGAAGAAACAAGACACAAGGACACAAGAAACAAACAAATCTCAAATTAAAAATTAAAATCTCCAAATTCTTTATTTCTTGGCTTTTTCAGTCTTTGAAATAATTGCCGATAAAATATTTATTAATTCTT
>Ga0209633_10000055_pt1 | contig 135787 bp, 127 predicted proteins | sample Cruoilmetagenom1_FD_187290 | JGI IMG/M metagenome (GOLD analysis project Ga0209633, IMG submission 187290) | Oil polluted marine microbial communities from Coal Oil Point, Santa Barbara, California, USA - Sample 1 (SPAdes) (version 2) | ecosystem: Environmental > Aquatic > Marine > Oil seeps ... | reverse complement strand
CCGACGCCGCCGGTCGCCAAAACGACCGCTCGGGCGGGCAGGAATTCTGTCTCGCCCGCGCCGAAGCCATTGGCGCGAGAGAGAAAGACGCCCGTTACGCGGCCCTCGTGCACGGCGAGCCTGTGTGCCGAAACGCCCTCCCTAACGTGGATGGAAGGCGTTTGCCGGGCGGCCAGGGTAACCGCGTCCATGATGGCCTTGCCTGCCAGATCGCCCTTGACCCGCAGGATCCGCCGCGCGCCGTGGGCCGCTTCGCGTGACAGCTGCAGCTTGCCTTCGATATCCCGGTCGAAGGGCACGCCGTAGCGCAGCAGATCCTCGACGCGGTCGGGCGCATGGCGGGCCAGCAGGTGGGCGATTGCCTCGTCCACGATGCCGGCTCCGGCGGAAATAGTGTCCGCGGCGTGGTCGTCGACGCGGTCGCCCTCGCTGACCGCCGCGGCGATGCCGGCCTGGGCCCAGGCGCTTGACGAGCCGGAGCCCAAAGGTTGGGCGGAGATCACGGTCGAAGGCATCGGCGCGAGCTTGAGGGCCGTGAAGAGCCCGGCAAGGCCCGCGCCTACGATCACGACGCCGCCGGCCGATCCATTCGATCGGCCGTTATGGCCTGCCTTTGGCGCCGTACTGGTCATGGCGTCCTCCGCCGGGGTGAGTCTCAACCGATCCCGATTGGGTGGTTAATTCTTCAGGGCGACCATGCGCTCGACAGAGCGCCGCGCACGATCGGCTACCGTCGGATCGATGGTCACTTCTTCCCTCATATAGACCAAGGATTCCAAGATCTTAGGCAGCGTAATCCGCTTCATATAGGGGCAGAGATTGCAGGGCCGGATAAACTGGACGTCGGGGTTCTCGACGGCCACGTTGTCGCTCATCGAGCATTCCGTCACCATCAAGACTTTGCTCGGCTGATGGTCCTGAACCCACTTGATCATGCCGCTGGTGGAGCCGGTGAAATCGGCTTCATCCAGAACATCCGGCGGGCACTCGGGGTGGGCGATAATCTTGATGCCAGGCTCCGCCTCGCGCATCTCACGCAGTTCATTAGGCGTGAAACGCTCATGCACGATGCAATGGCCCTTCCAGGCAATGATCTCGACGTCGGTTTGGGTCGCGACGTATTTGGAGAGATATTCGTCCGGAATAAAGAGCACCTTGGGAACGCCGAGGGATTCGACGATCTGAACCGCGTTGGAAGACGTGCAGCAGATATCGCACTCGGCCTTCACCTCGGCGGACGTGTTCACGTAAGTGACGACAGGGACGCCCGGATAGGCCTCCCGCAGAGCGCGGACATCGGCGCCCGTGATCGAGGCCGCAAGCGAGCAACCCGCTTCGAGGTCGGGGATCAGGACGGTCTTGTCGGGATTCAGCAGCTTGGAGGTCTCGGCCATGAAGTGGACGCCGCACTGGACGATGACTTCGGCATCCGTCTTGGAGGCTTCCTTGGCAAGCTGCAGGGAGTCGCCCACAAAGTCGGCGATGCAGTGAAAGATTTCCGGCGTCATATAGTTATGCGCCAAAATCACCGCGTTGCGCTGCTTCTTCAGCTCGTTGATCGCTTTGACATAGGGCGCAAAGGCCGGCCATTCGATGGACGGAATAACGCTAGAAACCCGCTCGTAAAGGGCAGCCGTTTCCGCGGCTAGCTCGGGCGTGTATTCGAGATTGGGCATCTTCAACACGCCGAACTTTCGGGTGCTGGTGCCGACTGTCGTTCCGCTCTCGATCAAAGACATGCGTGCCTCCTCGAATGGGGAGATCCTTATATACTCAAATTGAGCATATTAAGGGCGATAAAACATCCGGCGCAAGGCCGGCTCCCACATTTCCCTTAACTCAGACAAATGCTCATTTGTAATATAAGTCAATTTGGCCCGGATTTCCAGCCGATTTTTTATTCAACCGATCCATCGACCTCCGATACGGGTCACGCAAATCCATGGCGTTCCAGGGGCACGGGACGCTAGGATGGGCATCAGGCAGGAACGAATGAAGGAGAGCCCAATGACTTGGACCCGGCATTTTATGTTGATGGCGCTCGCCGCTGTGGGAGCATTCGCGGTGGCCGCAGTACCCCGACCAGTAGCGTCGGCCGACACGCAGGTCGAGAGCAAGGTCGACGCCTCCAAGCTCAGCAAGAACAAGCGGACCTTGCTCGGTCTCTATGTGACCGCGGAAGAAGCGGCCGAGGCCCTGAAGCAGGATCCCGACGCCATGCTGATCGATGTCCGCGCGCGCGGCGAAGTGATGTATGTCGGCCAGCCCGATGCGTCCGACAAGAACATTCCGATTGCGGAATTCGGGCCCTACACGTTCGACGCAAAAAAGGGCGCCTATAAGCTGGTTGCCAATCCCCAGTTTGCTGACGCCGTCGAAGAGCTGGTCGTGGAGAAGGGCGGCGACAAGGAGACCACGATCATCATGATGTGCCGTTCGGGTAGCCGCAGCGCCGCAGCCGCCGATCTGATGGCCAAGCGAGGCTACAAGAACGTCTACACCATGGTGGATGGCTTCGAAGGCGACATGGATAAGAAGACCGGCAGGCGGAGCTTGAATGGCTGGAAGAACGCCGATCTGCCCTGGACCTACAAGTTCGAAAAGGACGAGATCTACGAGAGCCCCGGCAGATAGGCGGCCATTGGCCTCAGATACGGCTCGCCCTGACACGAACGCCGGTCGCTGGGCGCTCCAGCAAGACCTCGCGGCGGAAGCGGAAGAGCTTGGCGGGCCGCCCGCCGGTCTGCGTCCTGACGTCACCGGTCGGCTCCACGAGACCGGCGTTTTCCACCAGTCGCCTGAAATTCTGCTTGTGCAGGTGGGAGCCGAATATGGCTTCCACGGTCTTTTGCAGATCGAACAGCGTGAAGTCGGCGGGAAGCAGCTCGAAGATCACCGGCCGGTATTTCAGCTTCGCCCGCAACCGGCTAATGGCAGTGGCCAAAACGCGGCGGTGGTCGAATTGCATCGGCCGGCCCAATGGGGAGAGATCGCGCCATTGACCGGCGGCCTCGCGCCCGTCGCGTTTTGCCTCGGCGACCAAGCCCGCCTCATAAAGCAGCTCATAGCGCTCCAGCGCCTTCTCTTCGTCCCAACTGCCGCCATCCGTCGCGAAGCAGATGCGCAGGCGCTCCTTATGGCTGAGTGGTCTTGCGGGATCCCCGGCGCCGCGGGGGTGCGCTCCCCATTCCCGCAGTCGGGGAATGATTTCCTTGCTCAAGATTTCCGGTTCTCCGGCGCGCCAATCTTCCCACGGCAAATACTGGTACCAGGGGCTCCAGGCGGCTCCGCGAAAGTGGGTCTCCTCGCCATGGGGCGTCAGCGCCAGATAACCTACCGAGACCACATGGGGCCCGACGTCGCCGGCCTCCGCGTGCCGGCCCCGGTCTCCAAAGGTATAGAGCTGCTCGACATAGCCAAGTTCCAGGCCGGTCTGTTCCTGGACCCAACGCCGCAAACCGATCTCCAATGTGCGGTGATCGAGCGGTGTGAAGGGACCGAAGGGCAGGGCGTCCCAGGAGTGCTCGGCCTGGGGTCCAGGCCGCACCACCAGGATTTGAGGTTGATCCTGCTGCAGGCTGACAATGGCGGCGTTGAGGCCGATTTCGATTTGAGCGTCCGCACTCAGGGCTGGCTGTTCGATCGCCCGTTTTTTCATGTCTTGGCTGGCAATTTGGTGGGCAGCGCAAACACATCCGCTTCGAAGGCCATTTGACCGCGACCAATGGAATCGATTGCCGAGATCATGCGGCCCTTGCGCTTGAGAAAGGCGTCGGCCAGCCGAACCAGCCGTTGGTTGGGCGTGGCGGTCGGTGAGGCTGCACGGATTTGCTGCGCGATATGCTCTTCATTGCTTTTCGGGTTCAAGGTGCAAAGCATGATGAAGGCGGCCGCGGTCGACCGGCTGATACCGGCCCAACAATGAACCATGATCGGCCCCGCTTTATCCCACCCGGCCGTGAACTCGATCAATTCGGCGACGTGATCCTCATGGGGCGGAATCAAGCCCGGTTGGGGCGCGCTGATGTCGTTCATCGACAGGCGCAAATGGTTATGGCGCGAAATGCCGGTTGGCGTCTCGACCAGGGTCTCGCCATTGATCAAGGTCACCAAGTGGCTTACGCCAGCTTTGTCCACCGTATGGTCCACCGCGCTGAGCGGCCCGACGATTATGCGTTCGCGACTCATTGTAATTCCGGCCTAAGCCATTCGTGTAACATCTTCGCGGCAGCCCGTTGCACCTAGCTATTTGCAGTTGTCGCCGCGCGCCTGCCTCACCCTCTTATGTCGTGAGTCGAGAATAGCGTTCAAGGTATTGCGCCTGGGCTTGGGGTGCTGAAACGGCTTCGAGCCCGCTCAAATCTCTCAACAGGCGCGCCTGATTTTTTCGGGGCGCGGCAAAGAATTTCCGCGCCTCTGACTCGCCAAACCCGGCCAACTGGGTGGCCTCGATATAGGCGGCGATCTTGTCGGACCGCTTGATCGCGTCCGTGACTTTCAGGGGCAATTTGGCGGGCAGCCCAAACCGGATATGTATGGCCTCCAGCAGACGCAGTTCCAGCGCCTTGTAATCGAGCCCGATCGCCGATTTGAAGGGGCTGATCAGGTCGCCAATCACATATTCGGGCCCGTCATGGAGCAGGGCAGCGAGCCGCCAATCGCGGCCCAAATCCGGCTCCAGAGATCCGGCGATCCGTTCGACCAGCAGACAGTGCTGGGCCACAGAAAGCGCGTGATCGCCGATGGTTTGGCCGTTCCAGCGGGCCACGCGGGCTAACCCATGGGCGATGTCCTCGATCTCGATGTCGAGCGGTGAGGGGTTCAATAGGTCAAGCCGCCGGCCGCTCAGCATCCGCTGCCAGGCGCGTCCCGTTGTGGCGGGCTTGCTGGGCATATCCGGACCTAGCTTCCGGGCGCGCTGAAGCCCCGCGCCAATTCCGCGCAGGCCTCATGGCGATGGCAGCTGACCAGATGGTCGTTCACCATGCCCATGGACTGCATAAACGCATAGACGGTCGTGGGGCCACAAAAGCGAAATCCGCGGGCCTTCAGTGCCTTTGCCATGGCTTTGCTGGTCGGTGTTTCGGCGGGAATTTCCTCGAGCCTACGGAACTCATTCATTTTTGGCGCGCCATCGACGAAGTCCCAAAGGAAGGAGGCGAGCGAGCGCTCTTCTTGCAGCTCGAGGCAGGCCCGGGCGTTGTTCACCGTGGCTTCGATCTTGGCGCGGTTGCGGACGATGCCGGCGTCGCTCATCAGCTCTTCGATCTTGTCAGGGCCGTATTTGGCGACGACACCGGGATCGAAGCCATCGAACACCGTCCTGAAACGGTCGCGTTTCTTCAGAATCGTGATCCAGGAAAGGCCTGCCTGAAAGCCCTCGAGAACCAGTTTTTCGAAGAGCGCGCGATCATCCGTCTTGGGCACCCCCCACTCGTCATCGTGATAGGCGACGTAGATAGGTTCGCGTCCCGCCCAGGGGCAACGGTATTCGGAGTCCTGATTTTGGCTCACGGTCCCTCGTCAGCCCTCTGCGCGGGGCACGCGGAACGAGGCCCAAGCCGGCTGCAGCAGCTCGATCGCCACATCGCCCGCCCTGATGGTCTTGCCCTCGGAGATGGCCTTTTCCGCCCGGTCGAGCCGCACCAACGCCAGTCCATCGCAGTCCGACACCGATCCCAGCTGTCCGATCGCCGCGCCGTCCGCCGCCACTGCGGAGCCATCCGCCGTCAACGGCACGCCTGCTCTAACAGGAACTATCCGCTTGCGCGCGGTCCCACGGTGCTCCATGCGCGAGACCACTTCCTGACCGACATAGCAGCCCTTCTTGAAATCAATGCCGTTGAGTTCGTCCAGGACGGCCTCGTGCGGGAAAGTGTCACCCAGCTGATAGTCGCGACCGCCTTCGGGCACGCCCAGGGCGATGCGGTGGGCATGATAGGCCGCCTCGCCCTCCTGCGTGCAGTCGGTATCAGAGAAATCGGCATCGGCGGGCGCGATTATTCGAAGGCCCAGCCCATCGAGCCTCGGGTCGGGGATCACCGCGCCGGCTCCCGTAAATCCGCCGGCAGCGCCCCAGACGGCCCAAATGCCCAGATCATCGGAGAGGTCGGCGAACTCGACGGCTGCCCGCAGCTTGTAGAATCGGAGTCGCTTCATTAGCTCTGGAATTGTGGACTTGGCGCAATCGATCAAAAGACCGTCATCGTCCGCGGCGACGAAAAAGTCGAACAGGATCTTGCCCTGTGGCGTCAAAAGGGCCGCGTGAATTCCGGCATCGGGCCCGACTTGGTCCATGTTGCTCGTGATCAGCCCTTGCAAGAAGTCGCGCCCGCCTTCGCCGCTGACGCGGAGAACGCCGCGGTCGGTGAGACGAGTTATCTTGCAGTCGCGCTGATTCATCGCATCGTCTAGCATCGCATGTGAGATCTATTGAACGAGTATCGCCGCTTCAAGCGTCCCTTCCCAATTAAAGGATTATGCATTGGCCGACAAATTTGACCTGATCGTAAAGGGCGGAATCCTCGTCAACGAGCAGCGCATGGGCGAGGCGGATATTGGGATTAGCGGCGGACGCATCGCGGCGGTGGGTTCGCTGGCGTCGAGTCAGGCAGAAAAAGTACTGGATGTCACCGGCCTCCACGTGCTGCCGGGCGTCATCGACACGCAGGTCCATTTCCGTGAGCCCGGGGCCGAGCACAAGGAAGATCTCGAGACCGGAAGCCGGGCCGCCGTGATGGGTGGCGTAACGGCGGTTTTCGAGATGCCGAACACCTCGCCGCCAACATCGGACGCCGCGGCGCTGGATTACAAGATTTTCCGGGCAATCGACCGGATGTTTTGCGACTTCGCCTTTTATCTGGGCGCAACCCACGACAATATCGACGAGTTGGCGGCGCTGGAGCGGCTGCCCGGCACGGCGGGTATCAAAGTGTTCTTGGGCTCCTCGACGGGCAGCCTTTTGGTGGAGGACGAGGAGTCCCTCGGCCGCATCCTCAAGGTGATTACGCGGCGCGCTGCATTCCACTCAGAGGACGAGGCCAGGCTCAATGAGCGTAAGCACTTGCGCCGGGAGGGCGATCCTTCCAGCCATCCCGAGTGGCGTGATCACGAAACGGCGCTGATTTCGACCAAGCGCTTGGTTCGTACGGCCCAGAGAGAGGGCAAGAGAATCCACGTGCTGCACACCACGACGGCGGAAGAAATCGCGTTTTTGGCCGACCACAAGGACATCGCCAGCGTGGAGGTGACGCCCCAGCACCTGACGCTCGCGGCACCCGACGCCTACCGCAAGCTCGGCACCAAGGCCCAGATGAACCCTCCGATCCGCGATGTGCGCCACCGCGAAGCGTTGTGGCAGGGCCTGCGCTCGGGCGTCGTCGACGTGCTGGGCTCGGACCACGCACCCCATACGCTGGAAGAGAAGGCCAAATCCTATCCCGACACGCCCTCGGGCATGACCGGTGTCCAAACCCTGGTTCCGATCATGCTGGATCATGTCAATGCCGGCCGGCTCAGCCTCGAGCGTTTCGTCGAACTCACCAGCCACGGCCCGGAGAGACTATTCGGCATTGCCGAAAAAGGGCACATCGCGCAGGGCTACGACGCCGACCTGACCATCGTGGATATGGGCGCCGAGCGGACAATAGAGGACAGTTGGATCGAGAGCCGCTGCGGCTGGACGCCTTTTGCCGGCACCAAAGTGAAGGGTTGGCCGATCGGCACGATGATCCGGGGCCGGACCGTGATGTGGGAGGGAGAAATCTTAGGCCCAGCCGGCGGGCGCCCGATCCGCTTTGAGGACAGGTCCGTAGGGCAGCCGGAGGGGGCTCACTCGTCAGCGGCGAAATAGTGCCATGTGCCGTCGGGTCCAATGCCGGATCGGAAGGAGCGGTAGGTCTTGTCATCCAGCATCGCCTTAGCCTTCTCGGCTCCGACGAGTTGGTAGAGCTGCACCTTTTCCGCGGGCGATAGCCGATCCAGCGGCACCACGGCAAAAAACGGCCAGATGTAACGCTCATCCGCGGTGCCGGGTTTTAGCCGGACGTAACCCGCTTCCATGACCTCGACCATGTCGGCCATGAGGGGCAGCCCTTGCCCGTCAGGGGACTGCGCTTTCCAAAAGGCTATCGGGTCCTTGGGCCGGGTCTTTGCGACCAGTGGCATCAGCTCGTTGCGTTCCAACACCATGCGCAGATTCTCGATGTCGCCGGAACGGGCAGCCTTCAGGATCGCATCGCGGGTCCTGCGGACGGGCGCGGGAAGCTCCTCGACGTCATAGAAAATCTCTGGCGCGTCGCCATCCTTCAGACCTTGTGCCTCGGCAGGTGGTAGCAAGCCGACTACCAGGAACGCCAAGCCGGCGGCCAGAGCCGCCACCGCTAGAATTCTCATCCAAAAACCCCTATCGCTGGACTGCCATGAGCCCCGTGATCTTTGGGCGGGCGAATTTCGCTCGTCAATATCGATTAAAGATGGGGACGCAAGCGAAATCGGCAGCCCGCGCGCAGACCCAAGCGCGAAGAACGGGGCCTATTGGGTGGTGCGGTGGAGGGTGAATTCGCCGTGGTTGATGCGCCGCGATAGGCCGTCAGTCATCGTGGCGACCGCATCTTCGCCATAGGCCGAAATCAAATCGCTCAAGGCCGCGAAGAGCGCGGCGTTCGCAAGCATTTCGGGCTCTATGCCGTCGTGAAGAGCCTCCTCCCAGGCGTCCATTATGTAGCTGAGCGCGGCGTGCTTGTGTTCTCTGAGTTCTGATTCGGGCTCGAAGCCCGTAGGCGTTTGTTCTGTCATGACGCGGTCCCTTATCGTTGGCCAAATTGCATTGGCCTGCCTGCACTTCGAACGAGACCTACCACAGGCTCATTGGAGACCTGACGGCGGGCATGAATTAAGGGTTAATCGGGCTAGGCGTGAACGCAGGAAAACTACTGGTTCCTCTGGACCAGCACGGAAGAAATCTGCTCGCCCTCTTCCATGAAGCGCTCAACGGCCTGGCGGGCGGGCTCGGTACACGACCGGTACGTCCTGCGATATCCCCGGTAGCCCTTGTTGAAGCCCTTCACCAGCTTTGCGCGGCGGATTGCGGTCGTGCCCTCGACCTTTACCAACTTCTGCATCTCATCGCGCCAAAGCTGGCCCTCGTCGGCGCCGCAGAGTTCGCGCAAGTAATGCACCGCACCCAGAATCTCGGAAAGCCGCATCAGCTGATCGTCATAGGGCCGGTCATCGGCGGTAGACCGGGATTGGGCGGCAACAGGTGCTGCCAAGCACGCAGCGAGAAGCGCGGCGGCGACGCCCGTCCACAGAGACCCGGACCCAATTTGCACGATGCTCATAGCGCCGATTCATAACCGATAATTATGGCGGCCGTCAGCTTCCGTGAATCGGCCGGTCGGGATGGAAAGCGTGAAACACAAAGGCGAACGTCACATCGTAGCGAATGTCAGTCGCGCCATCTGGCGATTTGCGCTGGGCGGTGACGTTGCCCACATCCCGGCCCTTGGCAATCGCGCCCGCATCGAGCGCTGAATTTTGTCCCGCGGACCAGCCGAGCTCCACGTCCCCAATCGATATCTTGGTTTTCTTGCGCAGATTTTCGAGCGGAACCGCGTGAGGTTCGCCCTTCACCTCCACCACGACGACGCGGGCCATTGGTGAAATGCCTTGCGGTAGCGCGCCCCGATAGAGAAACGGCACTTGGGCGGTGTCGTATTGGAGATATGGATTGCGGCCGTAATCGCGCGAGGAGGGATCGTTGGGCACCAGCACGCGCCCCTCGGGATGCCGGGCCTTGAAGTTGGAAAAGGATTCCAGGCGGGCAGGGCGGGTTTTCAGCTCTTGACCCGTATAGCTCCCGGCAATTGCTTCGCCGGTGAATTGCTGCCACCAGCTTTGCGTGGTGCGGTCATACATTACCAGGTCGGAATTCCGCAGCTTGCCCGAGACGCCGAATTCGAGCGTCTCGCCGCCCAGATTTCGCTCGAACACGACGGCCGAATTGCACAAGGGGCAATAGGTGACGGCGACGGGCACGCCCCCCACCACGTCATTGGCGATTTCGTGCCAGATCAGGACCCGCAACGGATAGGCGCGGGCGTCGCCATCGATCTCCAGGGCGATCACGGGCTCCATCTCGCCAAGTGATGTTTCCTGTTGAATGTCGATGAATTTGGGTTTGTCGATAGAGGGGATACCGTCGCGGGGTGGGCCGCCGGACAGGATCTCCTTGAAGTCGATCGCGGACTTCGAGAAGTCGGTTTGCCAGCCCTCGGCGCGCCACCTCTCTGGCGAGGCGGCCGCGGGCATGAGCCACGCGGTGGCGCAAAACAGAATACCAGCCGTGGCACATATCAGGGCTTGGGTAACTCGCATTGAAGAATGATCGTGGGAAGGCCGCGGCACGGCCAATCAAGCCGCATGAATTCTTTGTGAGTCCCGGGCTTCCGGCTAGCCGGAATTCAGCCGGTCGTATGCCTCATGGATGATCCCTTGGGCGCCTTCGGTCAGGTCCAGCTGATCCAATTCACTAAGCTCGACCCAGCGCAGTGCCCGCGTGTCGCTAGCCGCCCCGGCATCCCCGCCGAGCCAGCGGCCATAATAGACGGCCAAGACGTAATGCCGGTCGAGCGTCCCGTCGTCCCGGTGCAGAATCACATCGACAACGCCGGCCACGCCTTTGAGGTCGGCCGTGATACCGGTTTCCTCCAATAGCTCGCGATGCGCTGCCACGCGCGCCTCTTCACCAGCCTCTATATGACCGCCGGGCAGGGTCCAGATGTTTTGAAAAGGAGGTTTGGCGCGCTGCACCAACAGCACACGGGCATCGCGGAAGACGGCAGCGCTCACGCCTGGCCGCGGGAATTGGTTGCTCTGAGCGGGGTCGGGTTCAGCCAAGTCGGGCGCTCCTGATGGTCGCGACCGAGCCTAGCGGTTACGCGCAGCCCGTCTAGTCGAACAGCGCGTCGACGGCAGCTTGCTTGGGATTAACGCCATTCGGTAGGGCGTCGTCATGTCCGGAATCGTCAAGCGCTTCTTCGTGGTTGACGACGTCGGCCGCCACGTCGATCAGGTCGAGGATTTCGGGCACAACCTGGTCGCAAAGCCTTTGCAGGCCGGCGATATCGTTTTCTCCGACCTTCGCTTCCACGTCCCGCAGCAGGATCACCAGCTCCCGCTCCAGATTGCCAACCGCCGTGTCGAATGCATGACGGATGTCGTTGGGCGAGTTCTGATACCCCGCGATGGCCAACGCTCTGTCACGGAATCCGGAAGTCTCGAAGTGCTCCTCATAGGTCTTCGGCTTCCACCCCGAGAGGTCGGCGGCGATCTCCATGGGCGCCGTAGGCAGCAAATGCAGAAGCATAACTACCTCGTTGAAATGATTGAGGTAATCGGTTGTGAGCAGCGAATCCTGACTGACATTGGTGCCGATGGTGTGGGCGCGCAGGTGATCGGAAATTATCTCGCGATAGGATCTCGCGAAAGATTCCCGGCAAAATTCGACTTCACGCTGCTGAAGGGCCGTCATGGGGCGCGGACTCCGAGCTGATCGGCCTCGCCGTTCGATCGAAGCCGCACCCACTGTGCCGAAATAGGGTTGCGAAAGCCTTACCGCGCGCCGGGAAAAGAGTGGCGCCGCCAGTTCAGAGCAGTTTGCCGGGGTTTAGAATGCCATTGGGGTCGAAGGCTCGCTTGACCTTGCGCATCAGCTCCAACTCGACGGCTGACTTTGTCTCTGCAAGCAGCTCGCGCTTCATCCGTCCGATGCCGTGCTCGGCGCTCACCGAGCCGTCGAGCGAGACCACGAGTTCGTGGACTGCACCGGTCATCGCATCCCACTTCGCCAAAAAGTCCGCGGAGTCCATGTCGACGGGCCGGCTCACATTGAAATGGATGTTGCCGTCGCCGAAATGGCCGAAGGGCACGGGCCGGCAGCCCGGCACAATCCGCTCGACAAGTTCCTCGGCGCGCTCAATAAAGTCGGGGATCGCGCTGACCGGAACCGAGACATCGTGCTTGATGCCGCCGCCCTCGGGCTTCTGAGCTTCCGACAGCAATTCGCGCAACCGCCACAGGTCCCGGGCCTGGGCCTGCGATGTGGCGAGTGCCGCGTCGCCGATCAGGTTTGCCTCCAGCGCCTGCGATAGCAACGCTTCCAGCCGCGCCTGCATGGCGCCATCGGCATCTGGTCCCGATAATTCGATCAGCACGTACCAAGGATAGGCGCTCTTCAGCGGATCGCGCACGTTCGAGCCGTGCCGGATAACAAATTCCATGCCGAGACGGGGGATCAGCTCGAACGCGGTCATGACGCGGGCGGCGCCGTCCCGGGCGAGGGAAAAGAATTCCGCAACCTGTTTGAGGTCCGCAAGACCGACAAAGGCCGTCGCCCGCTCGGCAGGTTTGGAGAACAGTTTCAGGACCGCCGCCGTAATCAGGCCAAGGGTGCCCTCGGACCCGATGAAGAGATCCTTGAGGTCGTAGCCCGTATTGTCCTTTTCGAGCGCCCGCAGGCCATCCCAAATCTCCCCATTGGCCAGCACGACTTCCAGACCCAGAACCAGGTTGCGCACATTGCCATAGGCGAGGACTGCGGTACCTCCCGCATTGGTCGCGAGATTGCCGCCGATTTGGCAGCTCCCTTCCGACGCGAGGCTGAGCGGGAACAGGCGGTCCACATCGTCGGCCGCGCGCTGGGCGTTCTCCAGGATGACACCAGCTTCCGCCGTCATGGTGTTTCTGTCGGCTGCGAGGCTGCGGATCCGGTTCAGCCGCGCCAGGCTGACGACGACTTCATCGCCCGTCTCGAACGGGATTTGGCCCCCGACCAGGCCGGTATTGCCGCCCTGGGGAACGATCGCAATGCGCCGATCATTGGCCAATGCGAGGATTTGCGCCACTTCTTCCCGGGAACTGGGCTTCAAGACCAGTGCAGCTCTACCGACATATCTGTCGCGCCATTCGGTGAGAAACGGCCCCATCGCGGCCTCATCGCGAATGGCGTTCTTACTCCCCACGATTTCAACGAACCGGTTGAGGTCGTTGTCTGAAGGTGCGCGCAGCCTGTGTGCTGCCGAAGCTTTCATGAGATGCGCTCTAACGTTGCCTGCAGGGTCTGCGATCGCCAATGGGGCGCCAGTGTACACCAAGGGCGGTTGGAATTTGCGCTCAGGACTCTTCAGGATCTGCAGCCGCCTTGTGTAGCCGGTCATTGATGGCCTCGCCGAGTCCATCATGGGGAATCGGCATCGCGGCAATAGCCTCGACGCCGGAGGCATCAAGCTCACGCAGCGCCCTGAACAGGTTCGCCGCGGCCTCTCGCAAGTCGCCTTGGGGGCTGAGATTGATGGCCAGCGATGCGTTGGCGGGTGCGTCGGGACCGAAAGCCAGCAGGGCCTCGCCGGCCTCGACCCGATTGGCATCGAGCCGGAGATTGGCCCGCGGGGCGTAGTGAGATTCGAGCTGACCAGGGGACGTTGGCTTGCCCTCACGCGTCGCCGAGACCAGCGCCATCCCCAACACGTCTTCGATCGCCTCGCGGGGCACAGCGCCTGGACGCAGCAGGGTGGGCCGCTCGGTGGTGGTATCGATGACGGTGGACTCAATGCCTTGGACGGTCGGGCCGCCATCCAGGATCATTGCGGGCCCGTCGCCCAGATCGTCCTCCACGTGCTGCGCAAGGGTCGGGCTCACATGGCCGGATCGGTTGGCACTAGGTGCGGCAATCGGCAGGCCGGTCCCGTCAAGCAGGGCTTGGGCAACCGGGTGATTCGGGACGCGGAGCGCAACGGTGGCGAGGCCCGCGGTGGTCAGGTCGGCGATTCCCGAATTCTTTTGTTTCGGCACCACGAGGGTGAGGGCGCCGGGCCAGAAGGCCTGAGCCAACCGCCTCGCGGTGTCGGTGAAGACGCCATAGCGTTCCGCCATGCCGGTATCGCTGACATGCACAATCAACGGATTAAACCGGGGACGGCCCTTCAGTTCGAAGATGGCGGCGACCGCTAGACCGTTTGTGGCGTCGGCGCCCAGCCCATAGACCGTCTCGGTTGGGAACGCCACAAGCTCGCCGCGACACAGTGCTTCTGCCGCGCGTGCGATCCATTGGTCGCTGGCCGGTACGATCATTGCAAAATTTTGACGTTAATCACCCAAAGCCTTGGTATGCGCCGATTGTTGCCCCTTGCGCGCCAATCGCCATGGCGTAGAGTGACAGGGCAATCTGGTGGCCGGAACCCGCAAACAGCGGTAGCCCGAAATCTCACGCCTTTTCGCCCGCATCACGACCACCGGTCAAGCGATCCGCGTGCTCAATAACGCCCATTGGGAGGAGTAATGACCTACCAAACCCCCATTCAGGATATTTCGCACACCCTCAAGGCGATCGCCGAAATCGGGGGGCTGATCGATAAGGGTATCGTGGGCGATCTCGACGAGGACGTCGTTGCGGCGATCGTCGAGGAGGCGGGCAAGTTCGCCAACGAGCAGATGGCGCCGCTGAATCATATGGGCGACGTTGTGGGCTCGAAGCTGATCGACGGCAAGGTTGTGCTGCCGGAAGGCTGGGACGAGGTCTACCGGCAATGGGTCGATGCGGGTTGGGGCAGCCTGCCGGGGCCGGAGGAATATGGCGGTCAGGGGCTTCCGCTCACGCTTTCCATGGCGGTTAGCGAAATTTGGCAAGCGGCCTGCACCGCCTTCAGCCTGAATCCGATGCTGACCCAGGGAGCGGCCGAGGCGCTGGCGCTGCGCGGCAGCGATGAACTCAAGAACACCTATCTGCCGAAGCTCGTCAGCGGCGAATGGTCCGGCACCATGCAGCTCACCGAGCCGCAATCGGGCTCGGATCTGCGTTTCCTGAAGACCAAGGCCGTGCCCCAGGATGACGGCAGCTATTTGCTCAGCGGCACAAAGATCTTCATCACCTATGGTGAGCATGATCTCACCGACAACATCATCCATATGGTGCTGGCTCGCACGCCTGATGCGCCGCAGGGCACCAAGGGAATCTCGCTGTTTCTGGTTCCGAAATATCTGGTCGGCGACGACGGCCAATTGGGTGAGCGCAACGATGTTCACTGCGCTTCGCTGGAGCACAAGCTCGGCATCCATGCCAGCCCAACCTGCGTCATGCAGATGGGCGACGAGGGTGGCGCCAAGGGCTGGCTGATCGGCGAGGAAAACCAGGGCCTGAACTACATGTTCATTATGATGAACCGGGCGAGGCTTGGTGTCGGCATTCAGGGCGTTGGCATTGCCGAGCGCGCGCTGCAACAGGCGATCGATTATGCCCATGAACGCAAACAAGGCGCCACGGCAGACACGCCGCCTGGACAGATGGCGGAAATCATCGAGCATCCCGATGTCCGCCGCATGCTGCTCTCGATGAAAGCCAAGACTGCCGCCGCCCGCGCTATCTGCTACGTCACCGCCCGGGCGATCGATATTGCGGAGCGCTCGGACGATGAAGAGGAGCGCGCCCGCTCACTCGCCACCGCGAGCCTGTTGACGCCAGTAGCTAAGGCCTTTTCCACCGATCTAGGTGTCGAAGTGGCGTCCGACGGTGTCCAGGTCCATGGCGGCATGGGCTATATCGAGGAGACGGGCGCGGCTCAGCATTTCCGCGATGCCCGTATCGCGCCGATTTATGAGGGCACAAACGGCATCCAGGCCATGGACCTGGTGATGCGCAAATTGCCATTGGAGGGCGGCGGCACTATCCAGCGCCACATTTCGGAGCTCAAGGAAATCGTCTCGGAAGTGAAGGGCACCAACGAGCCCGCATTCGGGGCGACCGGAGTCCGGCTCGAGGAGGCGATCGGGGCATTTGAAGCGGCGAGCGCCTGGTTGCTGCAGACGATGCAAACCAACCAGAACGCCGCGTTGGCAGGCGCTACGCCCTACACCAGGTTATTTGGCATCACTACGGGTGCTGCATATCTCGCCAAAGGTGCTCTTGCCGAACGCCGGTCGGGCAATGGCTCGGGCAATGGGTTTACCGCGATCGCGCGCTATTTCGCCGAATATCACAGCGTGGAAGCGCCGGGCCTGGCCCGGGCGATCATGGGGGGCGCGGAATCCATCTTGGATAAAGACTCCGGCGCGCTCGCGGTCTGAAGCGCAGGAGATGACAATGACCGATTTTATCGCTGTCGAGCGGCAGGGAAGTGTTCAAAGCATCAGGTTCAATCGGCCTGAAAAGAAGAACGCAATCACCAGCGCCATGTATCACACCATCGCATCCGCCTTGCGCGATGGCGACGCGAACCCCGAAGTCGGTGTCCATCTGATACTTGGCAGCCCGGGCATCTTCACCGCGGGCAATGACATTTCGGACTTCATGTCGATCGCCCAGGGCGGCGAATTCGATCCCGACGCGTCAGGCTTTCTGCAGGCGTTGGCGACTACCGAAAAGCCGATGGTCGCCGCGGTCGACGGCATGGCGGTCGGCGTCGGCACCACACTGCTGCTGCATTGCGACTTGGTCTATGCAAGCCCGGCGGCGTTCTTCAAGACGCCGTTCATGGATTTGGGGCTGTTCCCCGAAGCCGCGTCGACGCTGCTGATGCCGGCCCGGATCGGCTATGGCCCGGCCTTCGAAATGCTGTGCCTAGGCGATGGCTTCGATGCAGAGCGGGCGCAGCAGGTGGGCCTGGTCAACGCGATCTACCCCACAACGGAATTGGAAGCCCGGGCGCGCAAGACAGCGTTGGCGCTCGCGGCGAAGCCGGCCGAGGCCTTGAAGGCGACGCGGCAGATGATGCGGCGCGATCCTGCTCAAGTACTGGCGCGGATCGATGAGGAGATCGCCGTCTTCAGGGAACGCTTGCGCTCTCCGGAAGCCAAGCGCGCCTTCCAGGCCTTCTTCGAGCGGCGCGCGACCGCGCCCAAGCGCGCGGTCGGCGAGTAACTTGGAATTCAGTTGTATCGACAAAGGGGTACGCGTAGCAAATGACCGATCTTAAAGGAAAAACACTGTTCATCTCCGGAGCGAGCCGAGGCATTGGGCTCGAAATCGGACTTCGAGCCGCGCGCGATGGCGCCAATGTCGCACTTGTTGCCAAGACGACGGAGCCCCATCCCAAGCTGGAGGGCACGATCTACACGGCGGCCGAGGAGATTGAGAAAGCGGGCGGCACTGCCCTGCCGTTGGTCGCCGACATACGGCACGAGGACCAGGTGGCGGCAGCGGTCGAGGCGGCGGTAAAGGAATTCGGTGGGATTGATATCTGCGTCAACAACGCGAGCGCCATTCAGCTTACCGACACGCTTTCCACGCCGATGAAGCGCTTCGATCTGATGCACGACATCAATACCCGGGGGACCTTCATGGTGTCGAAATACTGCATTCCCCATCTGGAGAAGTCCGACAACGCCCACATCCTGATGCTGTCACCGCCGCTCGATATGAACCCGAAATGGTTCTCCGGCTATCTTCCCTATAGCCTTGCGAAATACGGCATGAGCCTTTGCGTGCTGGGTCTGGCGGCGGAACTGAAGCCCAAGCGTATCGCGGTCAACGCATTATGGCCGCGCACCACCATCGCAACCGCCGCCATCAAGAACATCGTCGGCGGCGAGGCCATGATGAAAAGGAGCCGCAAGCCCGAGATCCTGGCCGACTCCGCGCACCTGATTTTCACCCAGCCCGCTTCAGACTTCACCGGCAATTTCTGCATCGACGACACCTTGCTCTCGCAACACGGCGTCACCGATTTCGACCAGTACCGCGTCGATCCCACGACCGATTTGCAAATCGATTTCTTCGTGCCCGAGGACAGCCCGGCCCCGGTGAGCCTGCAGGCGGCCGAATGATTGGATGGCGGGCACTGGCCGCGGCGGTAGCCCCGCGAGGCTGAGATGGCGACGCTCTACCTGACCCATCCCGTTTGCCTTGAGCACGATACGGGTCCTGGCCACCCGGAGCGCCCAGACCGTCTCCGCGCGCTTTACGCCGCGCTCGACCACGACATCTTCAAGGACCTGGTGCGCGAGGAAGCACCATCGGCGGAACTCGAAGACCTCGAGCGGGCCCATCCAAAGGCCTATATCGAAGCCATCAAGGCGGCCGTTCCCAAGGAAGGGTTGGTGAGGGTCGACGCCGATACGACGCTCTCGCCAAAGAGTTGGGAGGCGGCAATGCGCGCCGTCGGCGCCGGGCAGCGGGCGGTCGACCAGGTCATGACGGGCAAGGTGGCGAACGCCTTTTGCGCCGTGCGCCCGCCGGGTCACCACGCGCTGGATTCCCGTGCCATGGGCTTTTGCGTCTTCGGCAATATCGCGCTCGCCGGGCTTCACGCACGCGCCAACCACGGCGCCGAACGCGTCGCGGTCGTCGATTTCGACGTCCATCACGGCAATGGGACCCAGGCGATGTTTTGGTCCGACAAAGATCTGTATTACGCGTCGACCCATCAAATGCCGCTGTTTCCAGGCACCGGTGCCCTCGATGAGACCGGGGTCGGCAATATCTTCAATGCGCCGCTGCGCGCCGGCGATGCGGGCGAGGAATTCAAGGAAGCGTTCGGGACAAGGATCTTGCCGTCATTGGATGCGTTCAAACCCGACTTGATCCTGATTTCAGCGGGCTTCGATGCCCATAAGCGCGATCCCCTCGCCAATATCGAGCTGGTCGAAGAGGATTTCGTATGGGTGACTCAACAGCTCGCGGAGGTCGCGGACAAGCACGCCCAGGGCCGCATCGTTTCGATGCTCGAAGGCGGCTATGATCTCCAGGCGCTCGCCAATGCGGGCGGCATGCACGTCAAGACTTTGATGGATGCCGGCTCTTGAATTCCATGTGCTGGAGCGGATAAGCAGGAGACATGGCGAAGAAGGCGACAAACGAAGATGTCCAGGCGTTGAGCTTCGAGCAGGCGATGCAGGAGCTCGAACAGATCGTCGATCGCCTCGAGCGCGGCGATGTCGAGCTTGAGGAATCGATCACAATCTATGAGCGCGGCGAAGCGCTGAAGGCGCGCTGCGACGCCTTGCTGAAGCAGGCCGAAGCCAAGGTCGAGAAAATTACCGTGGATTCCGAAGGCAATCCGACCGGAACCGAGCCAATGGCGAGTGATGAGTAACCGCCGGATATTGGATGCGAGCTTTTCAATCTTTGATTCTGTGAAATGCCTCCATCGCCGGATTAGCGTGGAAATCCATGACGGCTTGAAATTTCAGAAAAAATTGCCTTTGTGAAGCGCCGCAGATTCGCCTAAAGGTGGTCCATGTGAGCCCCACTATGCGTATCTGAAGGGTGATATCGTCCAGTCGGGCTCGGCTGCTTGCAAAGCCGAAAGCGCCATAGGCGCGGCCCGATGTTGAAGGTGGGGAATGACACTGTGACGGCCAAATCCGACACGCCGCTGCTCGACAAAATCAATACGCCGGCGGATCTGCGCGAGCTGCCCGACAGCGAGCTTAAGCAGCTTGCCGACGAATTGCGCCTTGAGACCATCGATACGGTGTCGGTTACGGGCGGCCATCTGGGAGCGGGCCTTGGCGTCGTCGAGCTCACGGTTGCACTCCACAAAGTGTTCGACACACCGAACGACAGGCTAATCTGGGATGTGGGTCATCAGGCCTATCCCCATAAGATTTTGACTGGTCGCCGCGATAGAATTCGCACGCTGCGCCAGGGTGGCGGGCTCTCGGGCTTCACCAAGCGCGCGGAGAGCGAATATGACCCGTTTGGCGCGGCGCATTCCTCGACCTCCATTTCTTCCGGTCTCGGCATGGCGGTCGCCCGCGATCTAGAGGGCAAGGACCATAATGTGGTCTGCGTCATCGGCGACGGCGCCATGAGCGCGGGCATGGCCTATGAAGCCATGAACAATGCGGGCGCAATGGATTCGCGCCTGATCGTGATCCTCAACGACAACGACATGTCGATCGCCCCCCCGGTGGGCGCCATGAGTGCCTATCTAGCGCGGCTTATCTCGGGCAGCACCTATCGCCATTTCCGCCACTGGGCCAAGGAAATTGTGAAGAAGCTACCGAAGAATTGGGAGCGCCGGGCAGCGCGGGCCGAGGAATATACAAGAGGCTTCTGGACCGGCGGCACCCTGTTTGAGGAATTGGGTTTCTACTATGTCGGTCCCTTGGACGGGCACAATTTGGATCACTTGCTTCCGGTTCTCCGCAATGTGCGGGACGCGAAGAATGGTCCGATCCTAGTGCATGTGGTGACGCAGAAAGGCAAGGGCTACGGGCCCGCCGAAGAGTCCGCCGACAAGTATCATGGCGTCGGCAAGTTCGATGTCGTCACCGGAACCCAGGACAAGCCCAAGCCCAACGCGCCGAGCTACACCAAAGTTTTCGCCAACGCCCTGATCGACGAGGCGCGCCGCGATGACAAAATCGTCGCCCTGACCGCGGCGATGCCGTCGGGAACGGGGCTCGACATGTTCGCAGAAGAGTTCCCCGACCGCTGCTTCGACGTCGGCATCGCCGAGCAACACGCCGTGACCTTCGCTGGAGGTTTGGCCAGCCAGGGATATAAGCCGTTCGCCGCGATCTATTCGACATTTCTGCAGCGCGCCTACGACCAGGTGGTCCACGACATCGCGATCCAAGGTCTGCCGGTCCGCTTCGCCATCGACCGCGCGGGCCTGGTTGGCGCTGACGGTCCCACCCATGCGGGCTCCTTCGACATCACCTATCTGGCGACGTTGCCTGGATTTGTAGTGATGGCGGCGGCCGACGAAGCCGAGTTGGTGCGCATGGTCGCAACAGCGGCTCGGATCGACGACCGGCCGAGCGCATTTCGCTATCCCAGAGGCGAGGGCATCGGCATCGAATTGCCAAAGCCCGCCGAACCGCTGGAGATCGGCAAGGGCCGCGTCATGCGCGAGGGCTCGACCGTCGCGCTGCTCTCCTTCGGCGCCCGTCTTGGCGAATGCCTGGACGCCGCCGAGCAGCTGGCCGCTTATGGCCTGCCGACCACCGTCGCGGATGCGAGGTTCGCCAAGCCTTTGGATGAGGATCTGATTTTGCAATTGGCGGCAAACCATGAGGTTTTGGTCACCATTGAAGAGGGTGCGGTCGGCGGTTTTGGTGCCCATGTCTCGCAGTTTCTAGCCAATGCGGGCAAGCTCGACCGCGGTCTCAAGTTGCGCGTGCTGACGCTGCCGGACGTCTTCATTGATCAGGACAAGCCGGCCAAGATGTACGAGCAGGCAGGTCTGGATGCGGCCGGTATCGTGCGGACGGCCGTCGCCGCGCTGGGCCGCGAGCAGACGGCTGAGACGGGCAAGCGCGCCTGAGCCCGGGCGAACGTTGGGCAAGCCCGCCAAGCGCCAGCGTCTCGATCAACTCCTTGTCGCGCGCGATCTCGCCAGCACCAGGTCGCGGGCCCGGGATCTCATCCTGAGCGGTGCCGTAAGCGTCGATGGGCAAACCGTCACCAAGCCCGGCGAGCAGGTGAGCGAAGATCAGGCCCTCAGCGTCGACGAAGATGCGCGCCCCTATGTGTCACGGAGCGGCGTAAAGCTCGCAGCCGCGCTCGATGCATTCGGTTTTTTAGCCCAAGACCGAACGGTCCTTGATCTCGGTGCCTCCACCGGCGGCTTCACCCACGTGTTGCTCGACCGCGGCGCAGCTCGGATCTTCGCGGTCGAAGTAGGCCGCAGTCAGATGCACCCCATTCTGCTGCGTGATCCCCGCGTGGTGTCGTTGGAGGGATTGGACGCGCGAGATCTGGACGCCGGCACCATCAACGAGCCCATCACGGCGGTCGTGGCCGATCTGAGCTTCATCTCGCTGACCTTGGCCCTCCCGGTACCCCTCGAACTCACGGTTCCGGACGCCTGGCTAGTGGCGTTGATCAAGCCCCAATTCGAGCTCGAGCAAAGGGCGCTCGGCAAGGGTGGGGTTGTGCGCGATGAGGCGGCGCGCGAGAGGGCGGTGGAGAAAATCAGAGATTGGGTGGCGGCACAGAAGGGCTGGCTTGTGTCAGGTGTCGTTCCATCGCCAATCGAAGGCGCGAAGGGCAACCAGGAATATCTGATTGGCGCGGAACGGGTGGTGTGAGCAGACGCGGTATTGTGGTCCGAGCTTCAAGCCGACAACAGGCGTTCCACATATTGGGGAACGACCTCCGTCGCTGGGCCGCGGATTGACTCTGTGAACAGCGATGCACCCTCCGAGGGTTCTAGATTGAGCTCGACGGTGCGGGCCCGCGCCCGCTTTGCCTCCATTACGAAACCTGCGGCTGGATAGACCGAACCGCTTGTGCCGATCGAAATGAAGAGATCACAGCGTGAGAGTGCCTCGTAAATATCGTCCATCTGATAAGGCATTTCGCCGAACCAGACGACGTCGGGACGCATGCCGGCGCACTCGCCGCAACCGGGGCAAGGCGTGGCGGTCGTAATGTCGTCCGACCAGCCATGGCGGGCATCGCAATGGGTGCAAAGCGCCTGATCCAGCTGACCGTGCATGTGGATCAGTTTGGCGGTCCCGGCAGCTTCATGCAGCACGTCGACGTTCTGGGTAACGGTCAGGACCTCGCCCGGATGCTTCTTTTCTAGCCTGGCCAGGGCCTTGTGCGCCGCATTTGGCTTGGCCTCCACAACCTGCTTGCGCCGGGCGTTGTAGAAATCCTGAACCATGTCGGGATTGCGCGCGAAGCCCTCCGGCGTTGCGACCTCGGCCAAGTCGTGCCGGGTCCAAACGCCGTCCTTGTCGCGGAAGGTGCTGAGACCCGACTCCGCGGAGAGCCCCGCGCCGGTCAGGATCACAATGTTGTTGTAATAGTCGAGCATCGGGGATGTGTTCGTGGCGAGTGCTGGAATTCAGCACAAATGCGCGCATATGAGCAAGGGGTTCGGGGCCCCTTGAGAAATTGCCGCAAATGCGCGCTATAATCGGATCTCAAGGAGTCGAATGAGCAGATGGCAAACACGATTGGCATGTACACGCATCTAGCCGGCACCGCGGTCCGGGCGGGCTGGTATTACGGCATGTACGAGCTGATGAACCGGGTCAACAAGCGGCTCGGCGAACCCGAGACGAAGAAGAGCCCCAAGGGCCCGGTGCCAAGCATGGCGGAGCTGCGCAAGGAATGGCTCGGCCTGCTATGGGAGGACGCCCGCAATGTGCGCGACGGCATCTATTTCCCGCTGATTGACGACGAGTCCGAGACGGTTTTGGGCCAGCTCGACCGTGCGCGAGCGATGATTGCCGACCTTCCCGCCAATATGCGCCGGCGGCGCGCCGGGGACGGCCAGGAAGTGGCGCGCAGCCCTCAGGACCAAAGCTTGCCCGACTATTTCGTGCAGAATTTTCATTTTCAGAGCGGCGGATATCTGACGCCAGAATCGGCGCGGCTTTACGACGTGCAAGTCGAAACCCTGTTTCTGGGCGCCGCCAACGCCATGCGCCGCCAAGCATTGCGCCCGGTTGCCGAATATGTCCGGGGCCGGGATCAGCGTGGCGTTGCCGTCCTCGATGTCGCCTGCGGCACCGGCCGTTTCTTGGGCCAGCTTGCCCAAGCTTTTCCGGGTATCGCCGCGACGGGCGTCGACCTATCGCTGCCCTATTTGAGGGAAGCACGCAGCCATTTGCGCGAGCGCCGCTCGGTGCGGGTCGTGCAAGCCAATGGCGAGGCTCTGCCCTTCGCCGACGCCAGCCAAGACGTGGTGACCGCGATTTTTCTCTATCACGAGTTGCCGGCCCCGGTTCGCCGACGCGTGACGGCCGAGATCGCCCGTGTGCTGAAACCGGGAGGCATTTTCGTTTTCATCGATTCCCTGCAGACCGGCGACCGGCCGGATTATGACGGCCTGCTCGAGGCCTTCCCGATGCGCTTTCACGAGCCCTATTACCCGCACTATATCCGGGACGATTTGGACGGCATGTTCGCCGAGGCCGGGATGCAGGCGGAGAACGACTGGCAGGCCTTTATGTCCAAGGTGGTGGTCCGCCGAAAGTCTGAAGCCCAGCCCCAAGAGAAGGCTGCTTAGCCGCCGCTGCCCATCTGACCGCGATGCCTGAGATAGTGGTCCGCTAGCACCAAGGCCATCATAGCTTCGCCGATCGGCACCGCGCGGATGCCGACGCAAGGGTCGTGGCGGCCCTTGGTCGATATCTCGGTCTCGTTGCCGAACTTGTCGACGGTCTTGCGGGGCGTGAGGATCGACGAGGTCGGCTTGACGGCGAAGCGCGCAACGATCGGTTGGCCGGTTGAAATGCCGCCCAAAATGCCGCCCGCATTGTTGGAGAGAAAATTTGGGGTCCCATCGTCGCCGATCCGGATCTCATCGGCGTTCTCCTCACCGGTCAGTTCGGCGGCCCCAAAGCCCGCGCCGATCTCGACGCCCTTTGCCGCGTTGATGCTCATCATCGCGCCCGCAAGGTCTTGGTCGAGCTTGCCATAGATCGGAGCGCCGAGGCCCGGCGGCGCGCCTTCGGCCACCACCTCTATCACCGCCCCGCATGAGGACCCCGCCTTGCGGATTTCATCCAAATAGCCCGCCCATTTCTGAACGCTTGCGTGATCCGGCGAGAAGAAGGGGTTGCGGTCGACCTCGTCCCAATCCCAATTCCTTCGATCGATATGGTGGGGCCCCATTTGCACCAGCGCGGCCCGCACTATCAGGCCTGGCACCACCTTGCGGGCAATGGCGCCCGCCGCGACTCGCATGGCTGTCTCCCGCGCCGATGAGCGCCCGCCGCCGCGATAATCACGCAGGCCATATTTGGCGTGATAGGTGAAGTCCGCGTGGCCAGGCCGGAACTTGTCCTTGATGTCCGAGTAATCCTTGCCGCGTTGATCGACGTTCTCGATCAATAGCGAGATCGGCGTTCCGGTGGTGATCTGCTGGCCCGTCTCTTCGTCCTCGAAGGTGCCCGACAGAATGCTCACGGCGTCGGGCTCGCGCCGCTGGGTGGTGTGGCGCGATTGGCCGGGCCGGCGCTTGTCGAGATAGGCCTGGATTTCCGGGACGGTGATCGGAATGCCCGGCGGACAGCCGTCGATCACGCAGCCGATCGCGGGCCCGTGGCTTTCGCCCCAGGTGGTCACCCGGAACAAATGGCCGAAAGTGTTGTGAGACATAACCGTTCCAAACCGCCTGTTTAGCGGTTCTATCGGAGGGTTATTGCACGGTCAAACGTAAGCCCTCACAAGGGTTTACGCTGTTGCGGACAATCCTGAAGCTGAATTCCTAGACTTTCAGGACCAGCTTGCCGTTATTGCCGCCCGTATAGAGCAGGTTGAGGACATCGGGGAATGCTTCGACGCCGCCCTCGCGCACATCCTCCCGCATTACCAGCTTTCCTTCCGCCTGCCACTTGCCCAAATGGTCGACTGCCTCCTGAGCACGGTCGGCAAAATCGAACACGATAAAGCCCTGAATGCGGAGGCGATGCACGAGAACGAAGCGCATATTGTTCGGGCCCGTCGGGGGTTTGGTTGCGTTATAGGCCGAAATCAAACCGCACACCGGGATCCGCCCGAACTGGTTCATCAGCGGCATCACCGTGTCCTGGATTACGCCGCCCACATTCTCGTAATAAATGTCGATGCCGTCGGGGCAGGCCTCCTTAAGCTGCCCCGATAGATCGTCAGCCTTGTAATCGACGCAGGCATCGAAGCCGAGTTCATCCGTCACGACGCTGCACTTCTCCGGCCCGCCAGCAATACCAACGGCCCGGCAGCCCTTGATCTTGGCGATTTGACCGACGATCCCGCCAACGGCTCCGGAAGCCGCTGAGACCACGACGGTCTCGCCCTCCTTGGGCTTGCCGACGTCTAGCAGCCCGAAATAGGCCGTGGTACCCGGCATGCCCAGGCCACCAATCCAGCGCTCCAGCGGAGCCAGCGACGTGTCGAGCTTGGCGACGCCCTGGCCCTTGGAGACTGCATATTGCTGGACGCCGAACAGGCCTGAAACAGCATCGCCCTCCTTGTAGTCGGGGTGGTTGGAGGCATCCACGGTGCCTGCTGCGAAAGCGCGCATGACTTCGCCGATACCAACCGGCGGCGCATAGGACGGGCCCTCGTTCAACCAGGGCCGCATGGCGGGGTCGAGCGAGACATATTCGAGCTTAACGCGAAACTCACCGTCGCCGGCCTCGGGCACAGGTCCATCTTCGATTGCGAAGTCTTCGTGCTTCACCATGCCAATTGGGCGCTGAGCCAGCTTGGCCATCCTGTTGGTGCCAGACATCCGATCCGATCCTTCTAGTCAGTCTTTCACGACGGAGATGTCGGGCGCGTCTTCGGCCTTCATGCCAACCACGTGGTATCCGGCGTCGACATGGTGCACCTCGCCGGTAACGCCCCGGCTCCAATCCGATACCAGGTAGAGTGCAGCACGTCCGACGTCGTCGATCGAGACGGTGCGGCGCAGCGGAGAGTTGTATTCGTTCCACTTCAATATGTAGCGGAAGTCGCTGATGCCCGAGGCGGCCAGCGTCTTGATCGGGCCCGCGGAAATTGCATTCACCCGAATGCCCGTCTTGCCCAGATCCTCGGCCATGTAGCGCACGCTTGCTTCGAGCGCGGCCTTGGCGACGCCCATCACGTTGTAATGCGGCATCACCTTTTCGGCGCCGTAATAGGTGAGCGTCAGGAGCGCGCCGCCCTCGTTCATAAGCTTTTCCGCGCGCTGGGCGACGGCTGTGAAGGAATAGCAGGAAACCAGTAGGGTCTGCGTGAAGTTCTCCTGGGTGGTCTCCATATAGCGCCCGCCAAGCTGATCCTTGTCGGAAAACGCGATGGCGTGGACGACGAAATCGATTGAGCCCCAGGCTTTGGCGAGCGCGTCGAACACCGCATCGATGCTCGCAGGGTCGGTGACGTCGCAGGAGTAGACCATGTCCGACCCGACCTGTTCGGCCAGCGGAACCACGCGCTTCTTGATGGCATCGCCCTGATAGGTAAAGGCCAACTGGGCGCCAGCATCGGCGAGCGCCTTGCTGATGCCCCAGGCGATCGAACGATTATTGGCGACACCCATAATGAGGCCGCGCTTGCCGGCCATGAGGCTGCCAGCGTCTGACATATTGTGCTCCCGAGAGGCGCCCGCGTGCGGCGCATCCTACATGAATGCGGTTCGCGGTCCAGGACGAAAGCCCTTGGCCGAATCGGGTGCCAGGTGGGCGTTTGCGGGGGCGGACTTGGCTCCTGCTGTCCTAGCTGGAGAGGCTCCAGCTTCCGTCGATTTGACGGCAGGCGATGCCTTCGATCCGCTTGGCGTAGTCGCCGATCTTCAGCTGATAGGTCAGGCGGCGGCAGATCCGCCCCTCTTGGTTGCGAAATGCCGCTGTTGGCCTGATAACGCCTTCCAGCGCCATGCTTTTCTTGCGCCAGATGAGCGTGGCGCCGTCGCTCAACTGATCGAGCGCCACGTGAAGAGCGCGAAGCGCGGTGGCGCGGCTGCGCCCGTCGAGACGGTCGGGAAGAATCTCGACAGATACCGACCAGTCGGATGGTTGCTGCGGCTGGGTGCCTCGGGCAGGTGTGGAAGCCGGCAACAAAATCAGGCACAAGAGTCCGCAACGAACTGCAGACGCGGTCGCAAGCATACGCATAACTTATTCGCCCCAATCGATATGCGATCCCAAGGGGACGCGGCTACTATCAAACGCGTACATCTTGCGGTATCAGGGTGATCAAAGAGTAAACGCGTGTGCCGAATTCCATTCGGCCGATCCATGCGGCTTCACCGGCCCGCAGATGGGCGCCAGAAGGATTTGCGCGCGAAACCGCGCCCAAGCGGACGCCTGATCCGATGAGCAAGAAGCAAGATCCGAGCTATTACAGCGGGCCGCAGGCCGGCGATTTCGCCCGCGCGGACGAACCGTTATCGCTGTTTCAGGAATGGATGGCGGAGGCGGAAAAGCACGAGCCGAATGATCCCAACGCCATGGCCCTGGCCACTGTCGATGCCGATGGCTTGCCCAATTTGCGCATGGTGCTGCTCAAAGAGGCGGGACCCGAAGGCTTTGTGTTCTACACCAACCGTGAAAGCGTCAAGGGCCGCGAGCTCGAGGCAAATGCCAAGGCGGCATTGTGTTTTCACTGGAAGAGCTTGCGCCGCCAGGTCCGTGTCCGGGGTCCGATCGAGCAGGTCGATGACGGCGAGGCCGACGCCTATTTCGCTACCAGGCCGAGGGGCAGCCGGATCGGCGCCTGGGCCTCACAGCAATCCCGCGCGCTCGAAAGCCGATTGGCGCTGGAAAAGGCCGTCGCCAAATACACCGCCAAGTATGGTGTTGGCGAGGTACCGAGACCGCCATACTGGTCGGGTTATCGTTTGAAGCCGGTCGAGATCGAGTTTTGGCACGACCGCTCCTTCCGGCTGCATGAACGCATCGTCTTTCGCAGAAACGATGACGATGGCGTATGGTCGAAAACGAGGTTGTACCCCTAGACCTAGTTCGGTCGCGGGCGCGTAAAGCATGACAAACATACCGAACGAAGAGCGCAAGACCTTGATCCTGACCGGAGCGAGCCGAGGCATCGGGCACGCCACGGTGAAGCGGTTCTCGAGCGCAGGTTGGCGGGTGATCACGTGCTCGCGTCACGCTTTCCCCGAGGACTGCCCTTGGGAGGCGGGACCGGAGGATCATATCCAGGTCGATCTATCGGACCCGGCAAATACGGCTGCGGCAATCGCCGAGATGCGAACGCGGCTAAAGGACCAGGGCGGCAGGTTGGACGCGCTGGTCAACAACGCCGCGATTTCGCCGAAGGGGGAGGCGGGCGGCAGGCTCGGCTCCATCGATACCTCGCTAGAGGACTGGCAGCACGTCTTTCAGGTGAATTTTTTCGGTCCCATTATGCTGGCGCGGGGGCTGATCGATGAATTGACGCTCGCTCGGGGAGCGGTGGTGAATGTCTCCTCGATCGCAGGCAGCCGGGTCCATCCCTTTGCGGGAACCGCCTACGCCACGTCCAAGGCAGCACTCGCCGCGCTCACGCGGGAAATGGCGGCGGATTTCGGACCGCTTGGCATTCGGGTGAACGCCATTTCCCCGGGAGAGATCGACACCGCGATCCTCTCGCCCGGCACCGACAAGATCGTGGAAGAGCAAATTCCGATGCGCCGCCTGGGCGAACCCGAAGAGGTCGCCAAGGCGATCTATTTCCTCTGTTCCGATCAGTCGAGCTATGTGAGCGGGACCGAGCTCCACATCAACGGCGCCCAGCACGTCTAGCCGAGACAGAGATTCCAGGGAGCACCTGCCCATGTCGGCGCGGTCTGGAGCCGCCGTTCGGCTGCCTCAAGCGCCGTCCGATGCCAACCAATTCTGGGTCTTATCCAGGGCGCGCCCGAGGGAATCGAATAACTCGTTGATCTCGTCTTCTTCGATTATTAGCGGCGGACAGAGGGCCAACGTGTTGACCAGCGGCCGCAGGATCAGCCCTTCTTCCTCGCAGAATCTGGCCGCCCGCAGACCTATGCCACGCTTTGGATCGAACGGCGTCTTTTGCGCCTTGTCGGCGACAAGCTCCACGCCCGCGAGCAGCCCCACGCCCCGTGCCTCGCCGACCAACGGGTGATCGTCAAGGGCGGTGAGCCGAGCCTGGAATGTGAGTGCAACGCTGCGAACATGACCGACAATGTCGTCGCGTTGATAGATCTCAAGCGCCTTGACGCCGAGCGCTGTCGAGAGTGGATGGCCGGTGTAAGTGTAGCCATGGCCGAAGACGCCGATCTTGCGGCTCTCATCGAGCATGGCCTGATAGACGTCTTCGCTGACAGTGACGGCGCCGAGCGGCGCATAGGCTGAGGTGATCGCCTTGGCCACCGATATGGTGTCGGGCTTGATGCCGTAGGTCTCGCTGCCGAACAGATTGCCGGTGCGGCCGAACCCGCAGATCACCTCGTCCACGATCAGCATGATGTCGTATTTCGCCAGCACGGCCTGGATCTTCTCGAAATAGCTCTCAGGCGGAATCACCACTCCACCCGCTCCCATAACCGGTTCGGCGATGAAGCCGGCCACGGTGTCGGGACCCTCGCGCTGGATCATGTCGTCCAGGTCGTCAGCCAGCCGGCTGGAGAAGTCCTGCTCGCTCTCACCCGCTTCCGCATCGCGATAATGGTGCGGGCAGTGGGTGTGCAGGATGCGGTCGATCGGCAGGTCGAAGTCGGCATGATTTGCGGGCAGTCCGGTCAAGCTGGCGCTTGCGATGGTGACGCCGTGATAGGCGCGCTGGCGCGAAATCACCTTCTTCTTGTCCGGCTTGCCGCGGGCATTGTTGTAATACCAGAGCAGCTTGATCTGGGTGTCGTTGGCCTCCGAACCCGAATTGGTGAAGAAGACCTTGGAGGCGGGCGCCGGCGAAATCTCCTTGAGCTTTTCGGCAAGTACGATTGCCGGATCGTGGCTCTTGCCGCCGAACAAATGGGTGAAGGAGAGTTGCGAGAGCTGCTCCTTGGCGGCCTCGATCATCTCCTGATTGCCGTAGCCCAACGCCGTGCACCAGAGGCCGGCCAAGCCCTCGATATAACGCTTTCCGTCGCTGTCCCAGACATAGACGCCTTCGCCCCGGTCCAAGACAACCGGTCCCGTCTCCCGAATGGCGCTCAGATTGGTATAGGGAAAGACCAGGCCTTCGATATGGCGCTGTTGCAGGTTGGTGACGGACATGGGCTAGCTCTCAATTCAAAGTCGGGCGAAGCGCGCCGCAGCGTCGACAGGCGTCAGGCGGTCGCGAATGAAGCGTCGATTGCGGGAGGGACGTCGCTGTCAACGAGCCCCCTTTCCGAGAGGTATTCCAGATGCGCGAGGACCGAAAGTGCGGCGGCGCCGAACAGGTCGGGGTTCAGATCGGGATAGATTTTGGCGACGATTTCAGGGATCGAGCCAAGGCCATCCTCGAGACAGGTATAGATCGCGCCCTCCCGCCATTTGCGATGCATGATGTAAGCCTTGACGACGCGCTGCGGGGTCTCGATGCGCCCGCCGTGAGCCGGCAGAAACACCTTGTCGTTGCGCTTCATTAATCTTTCCAGGGAGCCGATATAGCGGCCCATATGACCTTCCGGCGGCGCCACGATTGTCGTGTTCCAGCCCATGACGTGATCGCCACTGAACACCGTGCGCTCGCCCATCAGGCCGAAGCAGAGATGGTCCGGCGCGTGCCCAGGCGTGTGGATCGCGTCGAGCGCCCAGTTTTCGCCGCGCACCGTATCGCCCTCGCGTAACGCCTGGTCGGGCGCGAAGTCCTCGTCGACGAAGCTCGAATCGGTCCCATCGGGCGTGTGCACGCCTCGCTCCTCACCGGTCGGGCCGTAACCGACCAGAGTGGCACCTGTTCTTTCCTTCAGCCTCGCGATGCCATCGGAGTGGTCCCGGTGAGTATGCGTCAGGACGATGTGGCTGATCCGTTCGCCCGAAAGCTCGGCCATCAGGGCGTCGAGATGTTCGGCGTTGTCCGGTCCGGGGTCGATCACGGCGACCTCGCCGGTACCGACCACATAGGTGTTGGTTCCCTTGAATGTAAAGGGCCCCGCATTATTGGCGACGAGCCGGCGTACGCCCGGCAGAACCGGTTGCAGCACGCCGTACTCGAATTTCATTTCGCGGTTGAAGGCGAGCTTTGCTGCCGACGGCTTCGTGTTCAGAGCTTGTTTCATGTTCCAGCGGTCGCGAGACCCCCACGCGGCGTCTCGTCAGTGTGCTCCAAGCGGTTCGATCTGCTGATCTGCCTGGCTGGCGAAAATTGGTCGGAGTGGCAGGATTTGAACCTGCGACCCCCTCGTCCCGAACGAGGTGCGCTACCAGGCTGCGCTACACTCCGATGCTCTCCCTGGGAGACGCGATTTATAGCCTCGCTCCCTGATGGCCGCAAGGAGCCCCGGAGCAGTGCCTCGCCATCGCTTCGATTGCCTATCGGGGGGTGATCTCCTATAAGCTGATCCCCAAATTCTCAAGGGAGGATCGGCTGCGGGTTGCTCTTTGCTCCGGTCCGTGTTCTGCCACCGGCAACTGCTTGGGGTGACCCTAACCCCTTGAAAAGACTTATGATAGGCCGTTTAACAATGGGGCGTAGCCAAGCGGTAAGGCATCGGGTTTTGATCCCGTGATCGCAGGTTCGAGTCCTGCCGCCCCAGCCAATTTCCTGAACAGGGCCAAGTGTTGTCTAACGGATATTGTCCGGGGCCGCGCTGCGGGCTTCGGCGATCAGCTGCTCGATATTGTCGCCGGTCAAGGATTGCAGGAAGGCGACCAGCGCTTCTGTCTCGGCCGGCGTCAGGTCCAATGGCCGGATACGCGGATCGACGCCCTCATGCGGGGCGCCGCCCTTGTTGTAGAAGGCGACCACGTCGTTCAGCGAGCGTAGCTTGCCGTCATGCATATAGGGCGCCGTCAGCTCCACATTGCGGAGCGAGGGCGTACGGAAACGCCAGCGGTCCACCGGATCAAGCGTGACTTCGTAGCGGCCCAAATCCGGCGAGGGCGGATCGCCGATTGTTAGCAGCACCTCCGGGGATACCCAAGTGGTGACGCCGGGCGCCATCTCCACCTCGACCATAGGCCCTTTGCTCTGCCGTTCTTGTTCGCGTCGCCAACCATAGCCAGTGTCATGGAACTGGCCATCGCTGAAGAGGGCGTAGCGGTCACCGACACTGTGGCAGGAAGCGCAGTTGGCTTTTCCGGTGAACAGCTCGAAGCCCTGCTTCTCTTGATCGGTCAGCGCATCACTCGCGCCGCCATACCGCCATCTGTCGAACCGTGATGCGCCGGAAAGCAGGGTCCGCTGATAGGCACCAAACGCCTGCCCAATCCGGTCCGGGGTAGGTCCGCCTCCGAAGGCGGCTTGGAACAGGGGCGCATAGTCCTCGAGCTGTGCGAGCCTGCCGACTACGAAGCCGATCGAAGGGTTGGCCATTTCGTTCGACGCGGTCATCGGCGCGACGAATTGGGTCTCGAGTGCTGGATCGCGGCCATCGTGAAACAGCGATTGGACATAGGCGACGTTGAGAACGGTGGGCGAGTTGCGGCGTACGGTCTTGCCCTCGAAGCCGACAGGCGTCGCCAGCTCGTTGTTCGTGAAGCCCTGTTCGGGTACGTGGCACATGGCGCAGGACATCGTGCCGTTGTGGGACAAGCGGCGGTCGAAGAAGAGCTTGCGGCCCAATTCGATCTTGGCCCGGGTCGGGGGATTATCGGCCGGGTGGGTGACCGGCGGGAGACCAAGAGGCGTGGACCGGCTGCGCTCCAAGGCGCGGTCGACCCAACTATCTTGTTCTGCGGCTTGTAGGGATAGCGCCGCTGCGATCGCAATGGCCGCTGTCAGCAGCAGCAGGATGAGGCGTCCGGGCGAGGGCATTCCAACTCAACTTCCTTTTTCCTGCGCCTCCTCCATGAGTAGCGTCTCGATGTCAGCTAGGAGAAGGCGGGGATCCAAAAATCCAAGGCCGTAGATATTGCGAATACGTCCCTTGCGATCGATCAGATATAGCCGCAGGAGATGATTGATCGTCTCGCTGTCCTTGGCAAGGTTGATCGATTGGCGGTAGTTGTCGAGGATCGGCTGCAGCTGGTCCCGCGAGGCCGTGGTGAGAAAACGCCACTCCATCTTCTGGTCGCGCTGCTCGTCCTCAAGGGCGGACTGGCCATAGGTTGCCATGGCGTCCGGCGTGTCGTGGTTGGGATCGAAACTGACTGTGATGAGTTTGGCATTTGCCGCCAATTCGGGCGAGAGTTCGCTGGCGTGGAAAAGCTCAAATAAGAGACCTGTCGCCAAGGGGCAGCCATCGGCGTCTTCACAGCTCGTATAGATGAAGCTGAGCAGGGCGATCTTGCCGTCGAATTCATCGAAAAGCGTAGTCGTGCGCCCGGTGTGATCGATCACCGTGCCGTCACCAGCATCATTCAGAACCGGAAGATCGTAGGTGCCGGGAACTGGGGCCTCGAAGTCGAATTCCTCAGTCCTGGGAAACAATGTTGTGAGAGTGCGGGGCTGTTTGGCTGTTGGGGCTTTGGATTCGGGTTTTGCGGAGCCCGACAGCGCCCTTTGGTCGCCGCTTGGAGCCTCTTGCCAAAACCACAGACCCGTGAAAGAAAGTGCGGTTATGGCACCAACGAGTGCCATAACCGCAAGTCGCTTCTTCATGGCGCAAACAAACTTTCAATTCCAAATTGATTGGGAGCGGGGTTCAGAGCCCCGCTCCCAGTTTTTTTACCCTGAGTAAAGCTCGCCGGAGCCGAAACGCATGATATGAGCACGGCCAAGGCCTTCCTTGGTGAAGTCGATCTCAAAGGCCTCTTTGAGCTCTTTACCGTCCCAATCATAGGCCTTCAGATACTGCTCGTTGTCATCACCCTTCTTGTCCCAATTCGCGAGGAGCGAGCTGGTGAAATACACCCGCTTTCCGTCCCAGCTTTGGGAAACCATGTTGATCTGTTTGCCGACCTCTTTCTCATAGATCTGCTTGGGGTTCTTCGGATCAGAAATATCGAAGAGCCGGGCCTTGCCATCCATGAAAGTGTCGACCCACATGGTCTTGTCGTCGGCGCTGATCGAGATGTCGACTGGCACCGGCAACTTCTTGGGATCGCCGATATCGGCCACTGCGGTGGCCTGCCACTCGCCATTGTCGTCCTCATGGATCAGCCAGATCTGCGAGGTTAGAGCGGTCGTCGTGAACGCGTAGTTGTGCTCAGGATCCCACGCCCAACGAATCTCCAAGGGCGCGCCTGGAACGTTCAGCACTTTCTTGGGTTTCTTGGTGTGCAGATCCCACACTACGACGGTCTGACCGAAGCGCTTCATGGCGTCTTCGTCTTTCACCATTTTGCCGAAATCCATCATGTAGTTCGACCAGCCGGTGAAGGACGACGTGAGCATGACGTTCTTCTTCGGATTCACCCGAACGTCATAGCCATAGCCATCGGCGGTGCCGTTGACCTTGGCGCCTTGCGGCTTCTCATTTGTCGGCATCCAGTGGGTCGCCACGAACTTTCCGTCGTTGGAATATTCGACCAACGCGGTGCGGCCACTGTTGTCCTTGTCGTTGGACAGTGCCGTGATCATCATGCGGCCCGGAAGCGCATAGAAGGTATGGGGTCCAACCGCGCCGCCGGAATCAGAGACGAAGGTGTCGATCGTCTTGACCAGCTTGGGATTGGAGGGATCGGTGGCAACATCGAAGACATAGATGTTGTTGGTGTCCAGGCCGCCGGCCCAAAGGTGGCGGCGATCAGACGTGAAGCCCGCGTGATGGGCCTCATGCTGGCCACCAACGGAAACACTGTTGATGACCTTTCCGCGCGTCTTCGAGTCGGGTCGAACGTCGATGGTCACCAGCTTGTCGGATTCGTCGCCAACGCCATCCTGGCCCAGAGTCCAGACATAGACGTATTCTTCCTGGCCGGTGATCTTCGGCATGTAAGGCGACTGGCACGTCTCGTCGGCCCCCAATGGCGGGGCTTGAAAGACGAGCACTAGCGTGAAAGCCGCCAGGATCGTCATCATCCTTGCAATCATGTACTTCCTCCCAGTTTCACAAGTCGTCGCAACAAAATTCGTGGTCCGTTGCTCGTGCAGTTAAGTGTCGTCCGAAGCTCGGACGGTTTGGGCACCGCTTACGCGCTTACCCGAGACTCTGCGCCCTCGATAGCCGATTCAGAAATACTTCCCTCGAAATGCTGAATGGCCGTGCCGGCCCGGACTGACGCCTGCTTCAGCGTCGTCGCCAATTCGCCGACCTTGCGCTCGGACATTCGGCGAGCGGGTCCAACCACGCCAAGGCTAAACATGACGCCGGCCGGCTCGATGGTCACCGGAACGGCAATGCTAATAACGCCTTCGTCGATCTCCTCTGCGCAAAGCGCATAGCCGCGCTGCCGCGTGAGTTCGAGCTCGTCTAAAATCTCTTCGCGCTGGGTAATAGTGGCGTCCGTAAAGCGCTCGACGGTGCCGCTCAACAGCTGATCGCGCACGTCGTCCGGCGCATAGGCTGCAATCGCCTTGGCGGACGAGCAGGCATGGACCGGCCGCGTACCGTAGCCCGGATGAATGAAACCGTTGCTGCCGTCATGAGGGACTTCCACGTGAATCAGATCGATCGAACCGTCACGAAAGCGCGAAAGGAAAGCGGATTCGCCCGTCTCGGCCACCAGCCCTTTCAGAATGGCCGCCGCGCTCCTGCCCAAATCGTTGTCCGTCTTGCCCAGCAGAGCCAACCGGACGAAGCGACTCCCGAGCATGTAACGGGACTCTCCTTCGACCGAGTCCAGCAGGCCGTGCTCGGAGAGTGCCGCGACCAAGCGATAAGAAGTGGGGCGTGGCAGTCCAGTGAGCCGAGAGAGGTCGGCAGCCGAAACAGGATTTCCAGCCGCGACTACTGCTTCCAGAACCTGGCAAAATCGGTCGAGCATAAATGTCTCAAGAGATGGACTAATGTCTCAGTAAACGGTCACACAATTGTATTGTGCGGTCAAGGCCAAAGCATCGAGTCATGCTGTACTTTGTGCCTAATATCACGTGATCGGGATCGACAGAATCCGTAGTTCCACGGGGGCAAGTACGTATGACCAATCCGATTCTGGTGACATTGACGCGCGGCGCGTTGGACGAAAGCATCCACCGAGGAGCGCTGGCCGTGGTTCGGCCCGGGGGCGAAATTGCCTGTGAAATCGGCGACGTCTCTATGCCTCACTTCACGCGCTCGGCCATCAAGGCGCTCCAGGCGATACCGCTGGTCGAATCCGGAGCCGCCGCCGCATTCGGGCTCAATCAACAGGAATTGGCGCTTGCCTGTGCCTCCCATAGCGGCGAGCCGGACCATCTGGAGGGTGTGCGAAGTCTGCTCGCCAAATGCGGATTGGACGAAGCCGCACTTGCCTGTGGCGCTCAATGGCCGCTGGGCATAGAGGCGGCCCGCGCCCTTGTTGCCGCCGGCGAACGACCGCGCCCGATCCACAACAATTGCTCAGGCAAGCACGCCGGAATGCTCGGCGTCGCGGTGCATCGGGGCGAGGAGACGAGCGGCTATGAGCAACAGGACCATCCTGTTCAAAGATCGATCGCGGAGGTCTTGGCGGATATGGCCGGTGTGGAACTGACGCCCGATCTCATCGGTATGGATGGCTGCTCCGTTCCGACTTGGGCGTTGCCGTTGCAGGCTATGGCCCGGGCCTTCGCCAGATTTGGCACGGGCGACGACTTGGCGGCGTCGAGGCAAGCGGCCTGCCGGGAATTGATGTCCGCCTGTTTCGCCGAGCCGTTTTACGTCGCGGGGACCAGGCGGTTTTGCACGGGCGTAATGTCGAAACTGCCGGCCCGTGCCTTTGTCAAAGCAGGCGCCGAAGGCGTCTATTGCGCGAGCCTGCCCGAGTCCGGACTGGGCGTCGCCCTCAAGATCGACGATGGCGCCAAGCGGGCAGCCGAAGCTGTGATGGTCGCCGCGCTGGAAGCGCTGTTGCCAAGTTCTCGAAAAGATCTTCGTGGGGTCTGGGATGGGCGGCTCACGAATTGGCGCGGCGCGATCACTGGCGAGACGCGAGTCTCAAGCCAATTGCAGGACGCGCTAAAGGGCGCAGGCTGAAGCCGCCGGCGCCGGTGCCGTGAAGTTCGATTGATTCCTTCAGCGCCTGGGGTGCAGTATGACGCTCTCGGGTCCAGATCCGGGCGAACCGAACACAATAGGAGTTTGTGGCGACATGAGCAGTGGACGTAGTTGGCTGACTAGCGTCTCGTCTGGCGCCGTTTTGGCCGTCGCGTTGGCGGCGTTCGCGGGCGGTGCCCAAGCGCAGGATTCCACCGGCGTGCTGCGCTGCGACGTATCGGGTGGCATTGGCTATGTGATCGGCTCCAGCCGAAGCGTTGAATGCGTCTATCGTGGCAATGACGGCCGCAGCCAGCGATACAATGGTGAGATCAACAAATTCGGCCTTGATATCGGCTTCACCAAATCGGGTGTCATCGTTTGGGGCGTCGTTGCGCCAGGAGTAAATGTGGCTCCTGGGGCATTGTCGGGAACCTATGCAGGCGTTTCCGCTCAAGCTGCCGCAGTGCGCGGCGTTGGCGCCAACGCGCTGGTTTCGACCAACAAGATCATGCTGAACCCGCTTAGTGTCGAGGGCGTGAAAGGCGTGAATATCGCAGCGGGCGTCACCGGGCTGAAGCTCGATTATCTCGCCGATCCATCTGGCCGTGGCCGAGTTCCGATAGGGACGCCGCCGGGCGTGGACGACCCCTATGGCCCCTATCCGGTCGTGCCGCCGCCGGGCTAGATCGTCTCTGGGATTAGCACTCCGCGAACTTCCCCCAACGCGTGATCGATCACGGCCCGCGCGCAGCGTCTTAGCTGAGCTTGGGAAAACCCAGTGCCGTCCGCATTGCCGCCGGAATTGGCAATCGGCGGGATATGAACGAACAGCGCGCTGCCCGGGTTCCCGGCGTCGCCCATTCCGTCGAGCGAAAGATAGTACGCCATGTTGCAGATATAGGGGCCGGCATCGACCGAGAGCCGGGCCGGCAGGCCTTGGCGCTTCAGGTGATCCACCAGGCGTTCGACCGGATAGGGCGTATGCAAAAGCCGAGGTTTGGCCGTTAGCACCGGTGACGGAGATAGACGCTCTCCCGTCGCGTCCGGCTCCCCCGATTTCCAGTTTTGCGCGCGCTGCTCAATGTGGAAGGCCTCACTACTCACCCGCAACCCAAAATGGATTGCGACATCCGGCTGGTGGTCCGCCATCAGGCGGGCGTGCATTTCCGGGAGAACGCTCCATTCCGTAGGGATGATCGCCGTCGCGATTTCCGCTGGTGGGTGGCGGGCGCCCAGGCGTTGGCTTCCGAGCCACTCTATCAGCTCGGCGGTCGGATTCTGGCCGGCGCCGGGAAAGGGACCGAAGCCGGTCACCAGAATGCGGGGCGCCGAAGGGGCTTCGCGCATCACCCGGACTTCTTCGCCGCCGGTCCCAACCCAACCAGCTCAACGATTTCCTCTACCGCCAGCGAGGGAGCGGCTTGACCTAAGCGCACCTGCTTCTCGAGCTCCGAGAGCCGGCGGCTGACAGCCTTGTCGCCGCGAAGCCGGGCGCGCAAACGCTCCTCGAGCATGTCGTGCATCCAGCGTACTGCCTGCTCCTGGCGCTTGGCTTCGAGTTCGCCCGTTTCGGCAAATTTGGATTGATGCTGTTCGATCAAGTCCCAGAGCTCGCCGATGCTGGAATTCTCCTTGGCAGAGACCGTAATCACCGGAGGTGACCAATTGGGGCTGATGGGCGTCAGAATCTGAAGCGCCGCGCGATATTCGCTGGCCGCCAACTGCGCCCTCTGCACATTGTCGCCGTCGGACTTGGTGACGGCGATCATGTCGGCGATCTCGATGACGCCCTTCTTGATGCCCTGCAGTTCATCGCCCGCGCCGGGCAGCATCAGAACTAAGAAGAAGTCCACCATGCCCGCCACCGCCGTCTCCGATTGGCCGACGCCAACGGTCTCGATCAGCAGCACGTCGAACCCCGCCGCCTCACAGAGCGCCATGGTCTCGCGGGTCGTCTTGGTCACGCCGCCAAGCGTGCCCGATGTCGGCGAGGGGCGGATGAATGCGTTGTCATCCACAGCGAGCCGCGGCATCCGGGTTTTGTCGCCCAGGATAGAGCCGCCGGAGCGCTCGCTGGTGGGATCGACCGCGAGCACGGCGACCTTGTGGCCGGCCGCGGTGAGATTGGTTCCAAGCTGATCGATCAGCGTCGACTTGCCGACGCCCGGGACGCCGGTAATGCCGACTCGAATGGCGTTGCCAGTGGAGGCTAGCAGAAGCTGCAGCAGTTCTTGGGCCAGCGCCTGGTGCTCGGGCTTGGTGCTCTCGATCAAAGTGATGGCACGAGCCAATGTCGCGCGGTCGCCCTCGGCGACGCCCTCGGCGTATTGCTCGAGGCTCAGATTGTTGCGTTGCCCCTTTTTGGAAGACATGGCAGCGGGTTAGGCGGAAACCGCCCCTATGGCAAGGATGGGATCGGAACAAGGTTGCCCAGAGTTATCAATGGCTGGCTAGTGAACTTACTAAGGGAAGACCCGTTTGATTAATTTGCCAACGGGTTCAATATTCCTAATAGTCATGGGATATGGTTGGCATGTAGCACTAGCGGTTTGAATTGATATCGAAAATGGTCAAGATGAAACGCTTTGCGAATAAATTCATTAAATCCCGTATTGCTGGAATTATTTATTTTTCAATATTTGTGTTCATATCGGATTATTCTAGTCATGCAACGAATTGTGAAATCTACAGAGAAGGTGAGTTAATATCCGGCGAATTACAAGTTTTTTCAGATTGGAACAAATATAAGACAGTCACAATAAAATATCGACCGGAATATCATGTATCTCCAGTGTCTTTGTGTGCGCTTGACGAGAGGTGTACGGGAGCATTATTTAAGTTTGATATTCAGTCAGGAAAACCAATTCCAAGCGATGATCTTGACTACATGCGGAATGTTTATGGATATACGCACGCGAGTCTACTCATTAATAGTCATGCATGGTTTCCGGTCGTGCGGCGTCTGCCGACCTATGCACTGCGACCAGCGGGTGCGTCATTCGAGGGCTATGAGTTTACAGGCGAAACTCTGGGCGGACATCGGCTCATTTTCTATCCCGACGATGAGGATGTGTTATCAGCTGCAAATGCTCGAAAGAAAGAGGAAGTCGGGATTCGTTTAGACAACAAGGGCGATGTCGTGAGCGTGTTGAGCTGCAATCGTATCGGTGCATATCCAAACCCTAATTGTTCGTACTTCAGTCAATTCGAGGAATTTGGCCCAATACTTTTGACGATAGCTATTAATCGTAAACAATTGCCAAATCTGCAAAAAGCAATTCAGCATGCAGAGGCATTTACATCCTGTCTCACACAACCTGTCGAGTAAATTACTGATGAAAGTTTCGGCGATCGCGTCAATCTCAATTGCGCGCGCCGACCTATTCCGCGGCCTGCTCCAGCTGGAACCCTAGGGCGTGGCTGAGTTTTTCGAGAAGGTCGCTGGCGGCGGTCGCGATCACGGTGCCGGGGCCGAAAATCGCCTTGGCGCCGGCCTGATAGAGCGCCTCGTGGTCCTGGGGCGGAACCACGCCGCCCACCACGATCATGATGTCGCCGCGCCCGAGTTTTTCGAGCGCCTCGCGGAGCTCCGGCACCAGGGTCAAATGGCCGGCGGCGAGCGACGAGATGCCGATGATGTGGACGTCGTTTTCGACCGCCTGGCGGGCGGCTTCCTCGGGCGTTTGAAACAGCGGTCCGATATCGACGTCGAAGCCGAGATCGGCGAAGGCCGAAGCGATCACCTTCTGGCCCCGGTCGTGGCCGTCCTGGCCGACCTTGGCGACCAGAATGCGCGGCCGGCGGCCTTCGTGCTTCTCGAAGGCCTCGATCAGTCTGGCCACCTTCTCGACCGCCTCGTTGTCCACGCCGACCTCTTTTCTGTAGACGCCGGAAATGGCCCGTATCTCGGCCCGGTGCCGGCCGAAGGCCTGTTCCATGGCGGATGAAATCTCGCCAACGGTGGCCATGGCGCGGGCGGCGTCCACGCATTTCGCCAGCAGATTGCCTTCGCCTGTTTCGGCGCATTTGGTAAGCGCGTCAAGGGCCCGTCGGGTGGCCTTCTCGTCGCGTTCTTGCTTGAGGCGTTCGAGCTTGTCGATCTGCATTTGGCGCACCGCGCGATTGTCGACTTTCCGGATTTCGATCTCGGCTTCGTCTTGGGGTGGAAACTTGTTGACCCCGATGATGGTCTGGTTGCCGGAATCGATCCGGCCCTGGGTCCGGGCCGCGGCCTCCTCGATGCGGAGCTTCGGCAGTCCCGCTTCGATCGCCTTTGTCATGCCGCCGAGCCGCTCCACCTCTTCGATATGTTCCCAAGCCCGCGCCGCCAGGTCGTGGGTCAGCCGCTCGATGAAATAGCTGCCGCCCCAGGGATCGATCACTCGGTTGGTCCCAGTTTCAGCCGCAATAAAGAGCTGCGTATTGCGGGCAATCCGGGCGGAGAAATCGGTCGGCAGGGCAAGCGCTTCGTCCAACGCATTTGTATGCAGCGATTGGGTATGACCCTGGGTCGCGGCCATCGCCTCGATGCAGGTGCGGGCCACATTGTTGTAGATGTCCTGGGCGGTCAGGCTCCAGCCGCTGGTCTGGCAGTGCGTGCGGAGGCTCAACGCGCGGGGGTCGGCAGGTTGAAACTGGCTCATCAGCTTGGCCCACAGCAGCCTGGCTGCCCGCATCTTGGCGATCTCCATGTAGAAGTTCATGCCGATCGCCCAAAAGAACGAAAGCCTCGGCGCGAAGCTGTCGATGTCGAGGCCTGCCGCGATGCCGGCGCGGACATATTCGACGCCGTCGGCCAGCGTATAGGCGAGCTCCAGATCGGCCGTCGCGCCCGCCTCCTGCATGTGATAGCCGGAAATCGAAATCGAATTGAAACGCGGCATATTCTGCGAGGCGTAGGCGAAGATGTCGGAGACGATCCGCATCGAGGGGCCAGGCGGATAGATGTAGGTATTGCGGACCATGAACTCCTTCAGAATGTCGTTCTGTATGGTGCCCGAGAGCTTGTCGGGAGGAACGCCTTGCTCTTCAGCGGCCACGATGTAGAGCGCCATGATCGGGAGCACCGCGCCGTTCATGGTCATCGAGACCGAAATCCGGTCGAGCGGGATGCCTGAAAACAGCGTGCGCATGTCGAGAATCGAATCGATCGCCACACCCGCCATTCCAACATCGCCCTGCACCCGCCCATGATCGGAGTCATAGCCGCGATGGGTTGCCAGATCGAAGGCAACCGATACGCCTTGCTGGCCGGCGGCGAGGTTGCGCCGGTAAAACGCGTTTGAGTCCTCAGCCGTCGAGAAGCCCGCATACTGCCGAACGGTCCAGGGGCGCTGGACATACATGGTCGGGTAGGGGCCACGCAGATAAGGCGGCAGGCCGGGCCAGGTGTCGAGAAAATCGAGACCCTTTCGGTCCGCCGACCAATAGACCGGCTTCACCGCGATGCCCTCGGGCGTTTCCCAGACCGGCTTCTGCGCAGGTTTGCCGCTGAGGTCCGGTTCGGCCTCGAAGGCGATTTTTGTGAAATCGGGTATCGGGCTCATCGGCTCAGTTCCGGGCAACGCCTAAGACGTCCTGGGCCTTTTTGAGCGCCGCGACTATGTCGCAGCCCTTATGGATGAACTCCTCGACGCCCGCCTCCTTCAACGTCTTACGTAAGTCTCCGGGCCGCCCCGCGAGATAGACATATTCCGCGCCCGCTTTGGTCAGAGCGTGGGCGGTATCCGCGCCAATCGAAGCGTAGACATCATCGCTCGAACAAAGGCAGGCAATTTTGGCGCCGCTCGACTTGAAGGCCGCGGCGGCCTCACCAGCCGTGCTGGCGCCATCGCCGGAAATTGCCTCGATGCCGCCGGAAGCAAACAGATTGGTCGCGTAGCGGGCAGGGCCGGAAAACTCCGATGGCTTGCCAAGATTGGCGAGAAACACTTGGGGCCGGGCGCCCGTCTTCTCGGCATAGGCGTCCGCGGCATCGCGGAACCGCTCGAAGGGTTCGGCCGGGCGGCGCAGCGGAATCGGTTCGACGGTTACCGCGGGATCATCGAGGGACTCAGGGACCGGGCGCGGCTCGACCGTGAGCTGCCCGTCAGTCAATTGAGGGAACGCGGTGACACCAATCAGCTCCTCGTCGGCCGTATCGACCGCCCGCTGCCGCGCCTCAGCCGTCTGGCGGATCATGTCCTGAACGGTGCCCTTGGCGAGCGCTTCGGCCATGCCCCCATCGGACTCGATCTGTTGGAACAGCTCCCACGCCTTTTCGGCGAGCTGGCGGGTCAGGGTTTCAACGTACCAGCTCCCGCCCGAGCTATCCAAAACACGGCCGAGCGAAGACTCCTCCTGCAGGATGAGCTGGATATTGCGCGCAATGCGTCGCGCTAGCGGGTCACTGGCGCCGAGCGCCCAGGTAAAGGGCAGGACCGTGATGGAGTCGGCGCCGCCAAGCGCCGCTGCCGCCGCAGCCGTCGTGGTGCGCAGCAGATTCACATGGGGGTCGCGATTGCTCATCATCCGCGCCGAGGTCTGGGCATTCAGCCTCAGACCGGGCAGGGCATCCGGGGCTCCGCTCACGTCGGCGATCCGGCTGATCAGGCTTCGCGCTGCCCGCAGTTTAGCGATGGACAAGAACTGGTCGGCGTCGACCGCAAGTGCGAAGCCGAACTGGGGGAGCGCGTCGTTCGGCGCCAATCCGCCCTTTTCCGCAGCGCGCAAATAGGCCACCAGTGTCGCGGCCAGACAGGCAAGCTCCATCGCTTCGCCGGCACCGCCATCGTGATAGGGACGCCCGTCGGCCAGCAGAGCCGTCACCAAAGGATAGGTCTCGGATGTCATATGAACCAGCGCAACCGCCTGTTCCAATGCCTGATCGAGCGACATGGGAAGACCACCCGCCCGAGCGAGGCTGCCGAGCGGGTCTGCGCCGAAGCCGCCGGACGCCGCGTCATTGGCGAGGCCGCGTTTTGTCCAAAGCGCCATCAGGTGTTGGGCCGCGCTGACAAAATCCGCTCCGGGTTCGAGGGCAATGCGAATGAATTCCGGGTAGACGCCCTCGAGCGTGCGGGCCAGGTCGGTATCCGAGCTGATCGCAATACCGTTTTGCTCGGGCGCGGCCAGCCGGAGCGTCACCGACGTCGCGCCGCCTTCGAGGTCGGCCAGAATCTGCTTGTTTGCTTTTGCTGGATCGCCGCTCGCACGGAGTTGGCGAATGTCCCAGGCGGGTTGATCGACTGTTTGGCGAAAACCCCTTGCAAAGGGCGCCTGTCCCGGCAGGCCGGCGGGATCGGGAACCGTCTCGTCCTGGCGGGTATAAAGCGGCTCGATGCGCAATCCGTCATGGGTCCGCGACACCAAGGCGTCGTCAAACTTCACGCCCTTTAGGGCCTTATCGACCAGCGCGCGCCAGGCTTCCTCGCTTGCGCCGGGGAATTCTCTCATAAAGGACGTTTCTGTCACTGGCGGCTCTCGGGCGAAACGGTTGCGCCGGCGGTTGCTATCGAGCATGAGAAAGCAACGGCAAATGCCCGGCGGCGTTGCCCACTCTTAGGGCGATTGCCGCCATTTGCAAAGCCGCGATGTGCCGATAGAGTGCGGCGCAGCATCCGGCGACGGCGAGAGGCCCCATGAACAACGACGAAGACGTCTATCTCGGCAAGAGCACCAAGCGCGAAAAGCTCTATCTCAAGCTCGCCAACCGGCATGGATTGATCACCGGCGCCACTGGAACGGGCAAGACCGTTTCTCTGCAGATATTGGCCGAAGGTTTCTCGAGCGATGGCGTGCCCGTGTTCTGCGCCGATGTGAAGGGCGATCTCTCAGGCCTCGCCGCAAAGGGCGAGACCAAAGACTTTCTCGAGGAGCGCGCCCAACAAATTGGATTTGACGATTACATCTATGATGCCTTTCCGGTGGTGTTCTGGGACCTGTTCGGCGAACAGGGCCATCCAATCCGCACCACGGTCTCGGAGATGGGACCGTTGCTTCTGGCCCAGCTGATGGATCTGAGCGAGGCCCAGGAAGGCGTGCTCAACATCGCCTTTCGGTTGGCCGATGATGAGGGCCTGCTGATCCTCGATTTGAAGGACTTGCGGGCGCTGATGTCCCATGTGGCCGAGCGCGCGAGCGAATTGAGCGCCGAATACGGCAACGTATCCAAGGCCTCCGTCGGCGCTATACAACGCCGGTTGCTGGTTCTGGAGGAACAGGGGGGCGAGAATTTCTTCGGCGAGCCGGCGCTCGATATCAGCGACCTGATGCGAACCAACTCCGACGGCAGGGGCTACGTCAACGTGCTCGCCGCCGACAAGTTGATGCAATCGCCGAGGCTTTACGCAACCTTCCTGCTTTGGCTGATGTCGGAGCTGTTCGAGGAACTCCCAGAAATCGGGGACCCAGACAAGCCCAAGCTGGTTTTCTTTTTCGACGAAGCCCATCTGCTGTTCGACCGAGCCCCAAGGGCCATGGTCGACAAGGTCGAGCAAGTGGTCCGCCTGATCCGCTCCAAGGGCGTCGGCGTCTATTTCGTTACCCAGAATCCGCTCGACGTTCCCGATACGGTTTCGAGCCAGTTGGGCAATAGGGTTCAACACGCGCTCCGGGCCTATACGCCGCGCGAACAGCGCGCGGTGAGGGCAGCCGCCGAAACCTTCAGGCCGAACCCCAAATTCAAAACCGCCGCCGCGATCATGGATCTGGGCGTGGGCGAGGCGCTGGTCTCGACCTTGGAAAAAAAGGGCCGGCCCTCGATGGTCCAGCGCACGCTGATCAGGCCGCCCTCTTCTAGGCTCGGCCCGATAACCAAGGCCGAGCGCAAGGCAGTGATCGCGGAAAGTCCGGTCTTCGGCGTCTATGACGAGGCCAACGACCGGGTATCGGCGTATGAATTGCTGAAAAAGAAGGCCGCTCAAAAGGCGGACCAGGAGGCGCAACAGCGGGAACAGGAAACCTCGCGCCAGACAAAGCGGCGCGGCGAGTTCACGATTCCCAAGATCCCGAAAAAGACCGCCACCAGGCGCCGCACCACGTCCCGCAGCCGCCGGCAAAGCGTGACGGAGACCTTCGCCAAGACGCTTGCCAGGACGGTCGCGACCGCCATAGGCCGGGCGATCACCCGGGGCGTGCTGGGCGGCCTCAAGCGAGGCGCCTGAAACCGCAGAATTCGGTTGGTTACGCAGTGCTTCGTCCCCATATCGATGGAGTATTCGAGGGCTGCCCTGGAGATGCCCGAGTTGATCAAGTGGGGAGTGTGGTGAGATGACCATTTTATTGCGTGGATTGCGAGGAGAGCCCGTCAAGCGGCTTCAAGAAAAACTGGGCGTCGACGTGGACGGCATTTTTGGCGGTGGCACCGAAAGCGCGGTTCGTGAGTATCAAAAGAAGAAGGGCCTCAGCGAGGACGGGATCGCGGGTCCCGATACCTTCGCCTCCCTCGGCCTTTACGAGCTGGTGCTGCTGCGGCGCGGCTCCCGGGGCGACACGGTCAAGAAATTGCAGGAGGCGCTCAAGATCGACGCCGATGGCATTTTCGGCGGCGGTACGGAGACGGCGGTTCGCACCTTTCAACAGGACAACGACTTGAAGGTGGATGGCATGGCCGGTCCCGATACCCTCGGCAAGCTCGGACTATTCGGCATCAGCGCCAAGACGATTGCAGCCTCCATCACCGAAGCCGGTGAGAGCGTCTGGGGAACAATCGAGGAAGCCGCGGACGGGGCGCTGAACAAGGTCAAATCCATCTTCGGCGGCTAGCCGGCAGGTCTCTTCCTATCTGGTCCTCGTTGACGAGGATCAACGCCGGCCGGTCATTGCCTGGTCCAGATTCGACCCTTAATTGCGCCATCGCATTGTCCTTGAATGCGATGGACAGAGGAGCGTGACACAAATGCGGAAACCGCTGCTTGGAGCACTCACGATTGGCCTGGGAATGGCGGCTGGGCAGCCGGCCCTCGCTGCTGAGAATGAGTTAAGCGTCAAGGGCGCGGCCCTTGCCCAGGAGCAATGCGGCCAGTGCCATGCGACGGGTGCCACGGGCGAGAGCCCGCATAAGGAGGCACCACCCTTCAGAACATTTGCCTCGAAATGGCCGCTCGAGAATCTGGAAGAGTCGTTGGCCGAAGGCATCGTGACCGGCCATCCCGACATGCCGGCCGTTACCTTGGAGCCCGATCAGATAACGGTGCTGATCGAACACCTGCACACGATTGCGCCCGCCAACTCGCAGCCCTCGGATTAATTGACACCCGAATGAAAAAAGCCGGGGGCTGGCCCCGGCTTAATTCTACGAATTGAATTGCTCTGGATTGCTGCGCTTAGGCAAACCCGCCGTTCTGCGCCGCCACCATGCAATAAAGCATTGGGATCGAGAGCAGGGTGTTGGTGCGCGAGAACAGCAAGGCCTTCCGCGCCGCGGCGGCCTTTTCGTCAGCGCTCGCCTCGACCATGCCGAGTACCTTTCTCTGGTTCGGCCAAATCACGAACCAGACATTGAACCACATGATGATGCCGAGCCACATGCCGATGCCGATCGGCGTGCTGGCGCCCGAGTCGGTGAACCCAATCGCCAGGGCGCTGAGCAGATAGCCGTTCAAGCCGGCGAGGATCAGGCCTGTCACGATGGTCGCCATGGCGCCCCAGCGGAAGTACCAGAGTACGGCGGGCGCGATCACCTTGCTGATCGCGGGTTTCTGATCGTCCGGAATATTGGGCATGTTCGGCACCTGCACGAAGTTGAGATACCAAAGCAGGCCGATCCACATCACGCCGCTGATCACGTGCAGCCATCTGAAGAAGAAGGTCCACCAGGCGCGGTCGGGCGCAATGCTCTCGCCCAACAGGGGCGTGACGACGACGTAGAGCAGCAGCGCCAGAATGAAGCCGCTGATCACCGTCAAACGAAGATTGGTCAGAATATTCTGCATTCCCGCCTCCTATCCCTTGCGATGCCTCCAGGCCGGAACAACACGCTGAATCTATGGAGGGAGCCCACCTTGAGGGAATCGAATAACGGCGAAACCCTAACTTCTATAACCGGGGGTGGCAAGGCGATCCCAGACCAGCGGCAAGGCTACGGAATTGCTCAAGTGAAGGCCTGAATTCCGGTCTGGGCCCGGCCCAAAATCAGGGCGTGAATGTCGTGGGTGCCCTCATAGGTATTGACCGTTTCCAGGTTCAGAAGGTGCCGAATGACGTGATATTCGTCGACGATGCCATTGGCGCCCATCATGTCGCGCGCGGTCCGGGCGATCTTCAGGGCCTTGCCGCAATTGTTGCGCTTCATAAGTGAAATCGCCTCGGGCGAGAGCTTGCCCGAATCCAATTGGCGGCCCAGCCGCAACGCACCCTGAAGGCCGAGCGTGATTTCTGTCTGCATGTCAGCGAGTTTTTTCTGAACGAGCTGATTGGCGGCAAGCGGTTTGCCGAACTGGCTACGGTCCAGCACGTATTGCCGCGCCGCGTGCCAGCAGAATTCAGCCGCGCCCATCGACCCCCAGCAAATGCCGTATCGTCCTTGGTTGAGGCAGCTGAAAGGCCCAGAAAGGCCTTCCGCGCCGGGTAGCAGATTCTGTTCCGGTACGAAGCAGTCTTGCAGCGCGATCTGGCCTGTACACGACGCCCGAAGCGAGAATTTGCCTTCGATTTTGGGCGTGCTGAGGCCTTTGGCGTCGCGCTCGATAAGAAATCCGCGGATCACGTCATCCTCGGTCTTGGCCCAAACGATAAAGAGATCCGCAATCGGCGCGTTACTGATCCAGCTTTTGGTTCCGTTCAAAACGTAACCATTGCCCGAGCGCTTGGCCCGGGTCGTCATTCCGCCGACATCCGAGCCGTGATCGGGCTCGGTCAGGCCGAAACAGCCGACCATCTCGCCGGATGCGAGCTTGGGCAGATATTTCTTGCGCTGCGCCTCGCTGCCGAAGGTGAAGATCGGAAAAATCACCAGCGAGTTCTGCACGCTGAAGGGCGAGCGATAGCCGGAGTCCACCCGCTCGATTTCGCGGGCAATCAGGCCGTAGGCGACATAGCCCATTTCCGATCCGCCATAGGCTTGGGGCAAGGTCACAGCCAGCAGACCGAGCTTCCCCATCTCGGTCATGATCTCCCGGTCGAAGCGCTCGTGACGGAACGCCTCGACGACGCCGGGCATAAGCTTGTCCTGGGCGAACCGATTGGCGTTGTCGCGTACGATGCGCTCGTCCTCGTTGAGTTGGTCGGAAAGGTCCAGAGGGTCGGCCCAATCGAATGGCGAGTGCGCCTGTTTCTTCTTCTTTTTCACGATGGGCTTGGTCATAACGGGCGCCTAACAAACGGTTGCGGTCGAAGCGTCATTGAAGTCCTGTAATCGAAGTTTGTCGAGGGACGGCTGTTCGCGTCCATCTCTTCACTGAATGCGATAGCGCACGACCCGATTGTTTCCGCTATCGGAAATCAACAAGTCCTGGCCCCTGATGACGACGCCCTCGGGCGTGGTGAATGCGCCGGGACCTTTGCCGGCCTTTCCGGTTCCGAGCACCTTAATCATGTCACCTGATGGCGAGATCACTTTGACGGTGTGGCTGTTCTTGTCGGCCACCACGAGGTTGCCGTCCGCCGTCATGTCCTGGTAGCGCGGCCCGCTGAATTTGTAGGTATCGCCTTCCAGCACCTTCAGCCGTTCCAGCTTCGGGGACATCAGGATCATCCGGTCGTTGCTGGAATCGGCGACCCACAACTGACCGTTGGGCGTGGCGATCACGTCATGGGGATGCCAGAGCCCGCCTTCCTCATGCACCGGCTTGCCGTCGGCGAAAGCCACGATGTTGCCGGAGCCCGCGCCAGTGGCATAGACCCGGCCATCGGTGTGGGCGAGCACGCCTTCCGGCGCTGCGATTGAGCCGGTGATATCGCCAACCCGTTTACCGCTCGCCCCGTCGATCTCATAGATCACGATCCGGTCATTGCCGGTGTCGGCTACATAGAGCTTGCCGCCGGGCCCAATGTCCACGTCGTGCGGGGCGGCCAGGTCGTCGGCCTCGCCAAAGCTGCCGACCAGCTTCAGCGTATCGGCGTCCAGCACCGCAACGCGGTCGTTTCCGAGATCGGACACGTAGAGCAGCTTGCCGTCATTGGAGAGTTCGATGTCGTGGGGATTCGAGAGAACTGAATCGCTAGCGGCCACGAATTCGGCCTCGAAGCCGTGGGCCGGGCTCGCCGCCATCAGCAGAAGGGCGAAGAGACCGAACAAGGATCGCATCACGTGCGCTCCGTAACCATCAGGGCGAAGGCATAGGCGAGCGCGACTTCCTTGAGCCGGTCGAACCGTCCCGATGCGCCGCCATGACCCGCCGCCATATTGGTCTTTAGCAGCGTCAGATTCTGATCCGACTTGAGCGCGCGCAACCGGGCGATCCACTTGGCGGGCTCCCAATAGGTGACGCGGGGATCGCTGACACCGGCAAGGGCAAGAATGTTGGGGTAATTCTGCGCCGCGACATTGTCATAGGGCGAATAGGCCGCGATCCATTTGTACTCCTTCTTGCGCTCGATCGGGTTTCCCCATTCGGGCCATTCGGGCGGTGTCAGGGGGAGCGTGTCGTCGAGCATGGTGGTCAGCACGTCGACGAACGGGACTTCGGCAATGACGCCGCGAAACAGGTCGGGCGCCATATTGGCAACCGCACCCATCAGCATGCCGCCGGCGCTGCCGCCATGGGCAATGATTTTGCCGCGGGCGGTGAAGCCTTCGCTCGCCAGATATTCGCCCGCCGCGATGAAGTCGGTGAACGTGTTGACCTTTTTCTTGCGCCGTCCGTCCTTGTACCAACGGTAGCCCTTGTCCTTGCCGCCACGGATATGGGCGATGGCGAAGACGAAGCCGCGGTCGACCAGGCTCAGAATGTTGGTCGAGAAGCTAGCCGGGATGGATATCCCGTAAGCGCCATAGCCATAGAGCAGCAGCGGGGCCGAACCGTCCAGCGCAGTTGTCTTGGCGTAGAGCAGCGACACCGGCACGAGCTCGCCATCCTTGGCGGGCGCCATCACCCGGCGCGTGACATAGGCAGACGGATCGTGGCCGCTCGGCACCTCCTGGGTCTTGAGCAAGATGCGCTCGCGGGTCTCCATGTCGTAGTCGAAAATCTGCATCGGCGTCGTCATGGACGAGTAGCTGAAGCGCAGGGCGGTTGTATCGAACTCGTATCCCGGCGACATCCCAAGCGCATAGGCCTCTTCGTCGAAAGCGATCTCATGCTCATCGCCATCGGCGAGACGGCGAATGACAATGCGGGGCAATCCGTCTTCGCGCTCCAGGCGCACCAGATGATCCTTGAAGGCGACGACGTCGAGGATCAGGCGACCCGGGCGGTGCGGTTCGATGGTGCGCCACTGCTTGCGCGAACTTGTATCGACCGGGGCCTCGACGATCTTGAAGTCCTCGGCGCGGCCCGCATTGGTGAGGATGATCAGGCGGTCGCCGTGATGCTCGACAGAATATTCCTGGCGGTGCTTGCGCCGCGCGATCAGGCGGGGCTCGCCTTCGGGGTCGTCTGCATCGATGACGAAGACTTCGCTGGTCTGATGGTCGTGGGCGTTGATGGTGATGAAGCGCCGGCTCTGGGTCTCGCCGACGCCGACGAAGAAGCTGGCATCGGCCTCCTCATAGACCAGCACGTCGTCCTCTGGCGGCGTCCCCACGCGGTGCCGGTAGACCTCGCGCGGACGATGATTGTCGTCGAGGCGTGTGTAAAACAGCGTCTTTCCGTCCCGCGCCCAAACCGCGCCTCCGGCAGTGTCAGGAATGTCGCCGCCAATCTGGTCGCCGGTCGCGATGTCGAGGACGCGCAGCGCGTAATATTCCGAACCATTGGTATCGCTGGCATAAGCGATCAGCGCGTGGTCGGGACTGTGGCTGACGCCGCCGATCCTGAAATAGGCGTGTCCGTCCGCCAACGCGTTTCCGTCGATCAAGACCTGTTCGCCGGCCCCGCCCAGAAGCTTCCGGCAGAACAATGGATGTTCGCCGCCGGTGACATACCGAGTGAAATAGGCGAAGCCCCCATCTGGCGCGGGAGGGCTGGAATCGTCTTCCTTGATGCGGCCCTTCATTTCCTCGAAGAGTTGCTTCTGCAGCCGCTCGGTCGGCGCCATCTCCGCGGCCGCATAGGCGTTCTCGGCTTCGAGGTAGGCTCGAATCTCCGCATCGAGCACGTCCGGGTCCCGCATCACTTCGCGCCAATTCTCAGCGCGCAGCCATGCATAGCCGTCCTCGCGTTTGATCCCGTGATGGGAGTCGGCGTGGGAGCGGATGGCTGCAATCGGCGGGCGATCGCGCCTTTTCGATGTCACGGCGTCCATTGCGGTGGGACCGGCCTTGTTCTTGGGGATTAGGCAGCTTCCGGAGAGCGCCCTTTGTCCTGCTGGGTCTCTTCGGCGTCATCGCCGGTCTTCAGGTCCAGCGCCTCGCCGTTAATGCAGTAACGCAAGCCGGTCGGCTCAGGGCCATCTGGAAACACGTGGCCAAGATGAGCCTCGCAATTGGCGCAGCGCACTTCGGTGCGCCGCATCAGCAGCGAGTTGTCGTCGTGCTCGCTTAGCGCTTCGGGCGTGACGGGCGCCCAATAGCTCGGCCAGCCCGTGCCCGAGTCGTATTTGGTCTTGGAGGAAAACACCGGCTCGCCGCAGCAAACGCAATGATAGGTACCGTCCCGTTTTTCGCTCGCATGCGAATGTGAAAACGGCGCTTCCGTGCCATGCTTGCGGGTGACGCGAAACTGCTCATCGGTCAGTTGCGTGCGCCATTGCTCTTCGGATTTATTAACCTTTTGCTTCTCTTTTGCGGTCATGGGACCCTCGAAACGATTGGCAGAATTACTATCTAAAAGATGGTCAGCATTGGCGAGCCCCGCAAGGGTTGCGGAGGGCTGTTTTCGCAACAGCGAAGGCGACCGACAAGCCGGCCTATCGGTCTGGAACGACTGGATTATATAGGCGACATCTATTGAAGGAGAGAGCGAATCGACGACAATTCGCCGATCGCGATTCGTTCGAACGCTGGTCTGTGCCCGTATCAGCTGCCGCCCGCACAATCTCAGCGAATAGGCAAGTGGGAGTGACTTGGTGCTCTATTTGAGCTTGGGTCTGGTTCTATTCAGCTTTTGGATATTGCTGTCGGGCCATTACACGGTGATAACGCTCACGGCCGCCGTGTTGTCGACCATTGCCGTGGTCGCCATGACCGCCCGCATGAGGCTGATCGACCGGGAGGGCCACCCGACCTATCTACTGTGGCGCGTTATCGGCTACCACCCTTGGCTGGTGCGCCAGATTCTCGGGTCTGCCTGGGACGTCAGCAAGCTGATCCTGGACCCGAATCTGCCGATCTCGCCCACAATGGTGGAAGTCCGCGGGACGCAGAAGACGCCCGTTGGAATAGCCACATACGCCAATTCGATCACTCTCACGCCCGGGACGCTCTCGGCGCGACTTCACGGCAATGACATCCTGGTCCACACCATTACCCGTGAGGGCGCCGAGCATCTCAAAAAAGGCGAGATGGATCGGCGGGTCACCGAATTCGAGGGCGGCGAATGATGTTCTCTGCCGCCGCGCTTGCGGTTCTTGCGGCACTCGGGCTGACTGTCGTGCGTGCATTGCAGGGACCAACCGTGTTCGATCGCGTGCTCGCCGGAAATTATGTCGGCGTCGGCGCAATTCTGTTGCTGGCGCTGGTGGGGTTCATTACGGATCGTCCCGAATTCCTCGACATCGGAATCCTTTATGGGCTGCTCAACATCATCAGCACATTGGCCGTTCTGAAGTACTGGCGCTATGGCGATTTGAGCCATGGGGGCGACGAGGAGCCACCGTCGACATGATCGATGCGGCCGTAACGGGGCTCAGCTGGATCCTGCTGGCTGCCGGTGCCTTCTATTTCTTTGTGGGTGCGCTTGGCCTGGTGCGCATGCCGGACGTCTTCACGCGTATGCATGCAGGCAGTGTCGGCGACACGGCGGGTGCCGGATTGATGCTGGCCGGTATGATGGTGGTGGCGGGGTTCAGCCTGGTCAGCGTGAAGCTGATCGTCATTCTCGTCATCATTCTGTTCACCAGCCCGATCGCGACCCATGCGCTGGCGCAAGCCGCCCTGCATGCGGGCGTGGAACCGTTGCTCGCCGGTAAGGGCAGTCGCGGCTCGGCGGGCTCTAAACCTCCAGCTAGCAAGAAACCAGCTTCGAAATCCAGACGGCGCGCGCCCTCGCGCAAGGCTAAGGAGGCGACGCGATAGAAGCCCTGATCAACATGGTTTTGCTGACCATGATGGCCGTCATCACGATCGGCGTCGTGCGTCTGCGAAACCTATTTGCCGTGGTGATCCTTGGCGGCATCTACAGCTTTCTGATGGCAAGCGTGATGATCGTGCTGGACGCAGTCGACGTGGCCATGACCGAAGCCTCCGTCGGTGCGGGGCTGGCCACGGTGCTGATGCTGGCCACGCTCTACCTGACCAAAGCGGAAGAGCGCGTTCCCGCGCATTCGCCGATCCTGCCTCTGTTCGTCGCGGTCGGCACCGCAGCGGCCCTGGTCTACGGCACAATGGACTTGCCGTCCTTCGGGGTCGCCGACACGCCGGTTCATACCAATGTGGCGCCGCGCTATCTGGAACGTTCCGTTCAAGAGACGCTCGTGCCCAACGTCGTGACGTCGGTGCTCGCGAGCTATCGCGGCTTCGACACCCTTGGCGAGACCACTGTGATCTTCACTGCCGGAATCGGCGTGCTGCTGCTTCTCAAGGGCCGCCGCCGAGTCAAACCCGGTCCCAAGCGGAAAAGGATCCGGCGATGAGGTTGGATGTCATTTTCCGGGTGGGGGCCAAGATGATGCTGCCCTTCATCTTGATCTTTGCGTTCTATGTTCAGTTTCACGCCGATTTCGGGCCCGGTGGCGGCTTTCAAGCGGGCGTCATCTGCACCGCCATGGTGATCCTTTACACGATCATTTTCGGCCTCGACGCCGCCAGGACAGTGGTGCCGCCTTGGATCCCGGAACTGATGATTCCACTCGGCATCTTGATCTTCGCCGGCACCGGGATGGTTGATCTGCTGCTCGGCGCGAATTTTCTGGACTATTCGGTGATGGGTCCCGACGCACCCCACGGCCAGGAATACGGCATCTTGATCGTGGAATTCGGCGTTTTGGTCACGGTGTTCGGCGCCATGACCTCGATCTTTTTCGCGATCGTCGGGCGGGGGCGCTGAATGGATTTTCTGCACGAGATCGCCGCCCACTATAATCACTGGATCACCATATTCCTGATGGTCTCGGGCCTCTATATCGTGGTGGCCCGCGGCAATATGGTGAAGAAGCTGGTCGGGCTCTCCCTGTTCCAGACTTCAGTCTACCTGCTCTACATCTCGCCCGGCAAAATCCTGGGCGGCACGGCCCCCATCATCTCGGACCAATTCGAGGTCTACTCGAACCCGCTCCCCCATGTGCTGATCCTGACCGCGATCGTCGTCGGTGTGGCGACCTTGGCGCTAGGGCTCGCGCTGGTCGTGCGCATAAACGAGGCCTACGGCACGATCGAGGAAGACGAGATATTCGCCGAGGACGAGGACGAATGATCTCGACCCACCTGCCGGTGTTGCAAGTGGTCTTACCGCTGTTGGGCGCGGTGCTCTGCGCCATGCTGCATCGGGGCAACTGGGCTTGGGCGGTGGCGCTCGTGGTCAGTTGGACGATGCCCTTTATTGCGGGCTCGCTGCTGCTCCAAGTGGTCGCCGATGGGCCGATCAGCTACGCCATTGGCGGCTGGTCGCCGCCCTGGGGGATCGAGTACCGGGTCGACGTGGTGAACGCCTTCGTGCTGGTACTGGTGTCGAGCGTGGGTGCGGTAATCATGCCCTATGCACGCCTTAGCGTAGCCTCCGAGATCGCGCCCGAACGGCAGGCTTGGTTCTACGCCATGTATCTGCTCTGCCTGTGTGGGCTGCTCGGCATTACCATCACCGACGACGCCTTCAACGCCTTCGTGTTCCTAGAGATTTCGTCGCTCTCGGCCTATGTGCTGATCGCACTGGGGCGGGACCGCAGGGCGCTGCTGGCGGCTTATCAGTACCTGATCCTCGGCACCATCGGCGCCACGTTTTACGTGATCGGCGTGGGCCTGCTCTACACCATGACGGGCACGCTCAATCTGGTCGATATCGCGGGCCGCATCGACGCCATTGAGACCACGAGGCCGATTCTGGCCGCGCTCGCATTTCTGACAGTGGGCATCAGTTTGAAGCTGGCGCTGTTCCCGCTGCATGTCTGGCTCCCGAATGCCTACGCATACGCACCCTCGGTGGCGACCGCTTTCCTCGCGGCCACCGCAACCAAGGTCGCGATCTACCTGCTGCTGCGGTTCTTCTTCTCGGTGTTCGGCGTGGGTTTCGTGTTCGACACACTCCCTGTGACAACGATCTTCCTGGCGTTGTCAGTCGCCGCGATGTTTGGCGCCTCCATCGTCGCGGTGTTCCAGGACGACGTGAAGCGCATGCTGGCGTACTCGTCCGTGGCGCAGATCGGCTACATCACGCTCGGCATTGCGCTCGCCAATCAGACGGGACTGACCGGGGGCATCGTTCATCTCTTCAATCACGCGATAATGAAATCGGCGCTGTTCTTGGTGCTTGGCGCGGTTTTCTATCGGATCGGTTCGGTCAAGATCCAGGAACTCGCAGGCATTGGCTACCGGATGCCTATCACGATGGGCGCCTTCGTGATCGCAGGGCTTGGCATCATTGGAACGCCGGGTACGGCGGGTTTCATTTCCAAATGGTATTTGGCGCTCGGCGCCCTCGAGGCGGGCGACTGGTGGATCGTGTTTCTGCTGGTCGGCAGTTCGGTGATCTCGATACTTTATATCGGCCGCGTGGTTGAAGTGGTCTGGTTCCGGCCGGTCGGCGAGGCCGCGAAGGCGGCCAGCGATCCCCCGAATTCGATGATGATACCCGCCCTCGTGTTGGTCGCCGCTACGGTCTATTTCGGGATTGACGCGGATCTCACGGTGGGTGTGGCGGCGCAGGCCGCGCAGACCCTGCTGGAAGGTCTGAAATGACACCCCAAGCGCTCGTCATTGCGGCCATCCTGATCCCGTTCGCGGGCGCCGGACTGATCGCGCTCATGCGGCGGAACCGCAACGTGCGCGATGCGGTTACGCTGGTCACGGCTCTGGCGCTGGCCGGCGTTGTCTATCTGATCCTGGGCGACGTGCTGGAGGGCAGGGCGCCCGCGACGGGCGCCTTTGAGATTGCGCCTGGGCTAGAGCTTGGCCTAGCGGTGGAACCGCTCGGCATGCTGTTCGCCTGCATCGCGGCCAGCCTGTGGATTGTGAATTCGATCTATTCGATCGGCTATATGCGGGGCAATAACGAACCCAGGCAGACGATCTTCTATGTCTGCTTCGCCATAGCAATTGCCAGCACCATAGGGGTCGCCTTCTCGGCCAATCTACTCACCCTATTCCTGTTCTACGAGCTGCTCACACTCAGTACCTATCCGTTGGTGACGCACCGGGCCGATGAAGAGGCTGTGGAGGGCGGACGGACCTATCTGATCCTGCTGCTTGGCACATCGACCGTGCTGTTTCTCCCCGCGATCATCGGGACCGCGCTGATTGCGGGAACCCTCGACTTTACGCCCGGCGGCATTCTCGCAGGCAAGGCCAGCGGCCTGACCATTGCATTGCTGCTGGCGCTGTTCATGTTCGGGATCGGCAAAGCAGCCCTGATGCCGTTTCACCGCTGGCTGCCCGCCGCCATGGTGGCGCCCACGCCCGTGAGCGCTCTGCTACATGCGGTGGCGGTCGTGAAGGCGGGCGTGTTCGCTGTGATGAAGGTGGTGGTCTACATCTTTGGCATCGATCTGCTGGCCGCCTCGGGGGAGAGCGAGTGGCTCGTCTACGTTGCCGCCGCGTCGCTGCTGACCGCCTCTGTGGTGGCACTCACCAAGGACAATCTGAAGGCCAGGCTCGCCTATTCGACCGTCAGCCAGCTTGCCTATGTGGTGCTCGCCGCGGCGCTGGCCAACAGTCTGGCGGTGGTGGGGGGGAGCATGCACATCGCAATGCATGCGGTGGGCAAGATTACGCTGTTTTTCTGCGCGGGCGCCATCTACACGGCGGCCCAAAAGACCGAGGTGAGCGAGCTCTCAGGTCTCGGCCGCGCCATGCCATTCACCTTCGCCGCCTTCTTTGTTGCGGCGCTCAGCATCGTCGGCCTGCCGCCCCTAGGCGGCGTCTGGAGCAAATGGTACCTGGCGCTCGGTGCGCTGGATGCCAAGCAATTCACGATGGTCGCGGTCTTGATGGTCTCGTCGGTCCTGAGTCTGGCCTATTTGCTGCCGATTCCGTTCAAGGCCTTCTTTGGAAAGCCCGCCGACAACCCTGGTCCGAGTGCGATCAAAGAGGCGCCGTTGCCCTGCCTGATCGCCATCGGCCTAACCGCGATCGCCTGCGTGGTGCTGTTTTTCTTTCCAACGCCCGTGCTCGAGCTGCTCGAGCGCATAGACGTGCGCTAGGCGGAACCAATGGCAGGCAAGAGGAAGCAGCACCTGTTCGACGACCCGTTGAACGTGAAGCGCGCGATCTATCTGCTCTATGCGATTTGCGGGATCACGTTGCTCGCCGACTTCCTGGTCCGCCGCCATATCGACCATCCCTGGGAAGGCACGATCGGCTTTTATGCCATCTATGGCTTCGTGGCCTGCGTCCTGCTGGTTCTGATAGCCAAGCAGATGCGCAAGGTCCTGATGCGCAGCGACGACTATTACGATGACTAGCGTCGCGCCCTTCATGATCTTCTTTGTGGGCGCGCTGCTGGTGGCGTTCACCGACGGCAGAGTGCGCCAGGGCGTTCTGCTCGCGATTCCGGTCCTGGGCGCGATCAACCTGTTGGGCCTTGGACAGGGTGCGGGTCTCCAGGTCGAGCTGATGGATTACCGGTTGACGCTGGTCCGCGTCGACAGCCTGAGCCTGTTGTTCGGCATCTTGTTTCATCTGGCAGCCTTCATCGCGATCCTATTCTCCTTGCATCTACGCGACACGCTGCAGCAGGTCACCGGCGTGCTTTACGCGGGCAGCGCGTTGGGGGCGGTATTCGCCGGCGATCTAATCACGCTCTTCATCTTTTGGGAGCTGCTGGCCATCACCTCGGTATTTCTGGTGCTGGCGCGGCGCACCGAGCGCGCCTTCGGTTCGGCGATGCGCTATATCACCATTCAGGTTACCTCGGGCGTGATCCTGCTCGCGGGCGTTCTGGTGCGGTCGTTTCAAACCGGCTCGATCGAGTTCGGATTTATCGGTCTCGAAGGGCTTGCCGGGTGGCTCATCTTCATCGCCATCGGGATCAAATGCGCGTTCCCGCTGCTGCATAACTGGCTCACGGATTCCTATGCCGAGGCGACGCCCACGGGGACCGTCTTCCTGAGCGCTTTCACGACCAAGGTTGCGGTCTACGCCCTGGCCCGCGCCTATCCCGGAACCGAGTTGCTGATCTATATCGGTGCGGTGATGACCATGTTCCCGATCTTCTATGCGGTGATCGAGAACGATCTGCGCCGGGTGCTGGCATACAGCATGATCAACCAGATCGGCTTCATGGTCTGCGGCATTGGCATCGGAACGGCGCTGGCCCTCAATGGCGCCGTGGCGCACGCCTTCAACGACGTGATCTTCAAGGGGCTGTTGTTCATGTCGATGGGCGCCGTGCTTTACAGGACCGGCAAGATAAATGGTTCCGAGCTCGGCGGGCTCTACAAGTCGATGCCCTATACGACCGGCTTTTGCATCGTGGGCGCCGCCTCGATTTCGGCCTTTCCGCTATTCGCAGGATTTGTTTCGAAGTCGATGGTGATGCTGGCGGCGCTGGAAACGGGCCACCCCATTGTTTGGTTGGCGCTGTTGTTTGCCTCGGCTGGCGTTTTCCATCATGCCGGCATCAAGATCCCGTTTTTCGCTTTCTTCTCCTACGATTCCGGCATCAGAACCAAAGAAGCGCCGCTCAACATGCTTATCGCCATGGGGCTGGCGGCCTTCATCTGCATCTTCAACGGCAGCTATCCCTGGGTGCTCTACAGCTTGCTGCCCTATCCGGTCGATTATGAGCCTTACACGGTGAGCCACGTCCTCACCCAATCTCAGTTGCTGTTCTTTTCCGCGCTCGCATTTTGCTGGCTGAAGCTGGCGGGGCTCTATCCGCCGGAACTGCCCGGCGTAAACATCGATGCGGAGTGGAGTTACCGGAAAGCGCTGCCCGCGGCAGCGCGTTGGGGCTATGCCATGGCCGTTGCCTTCCGCCAAAACGTCGTCGATCGCCTGCAGCGCCGGCTTGAACGCCTGATGCGCGAAATCTACCGGCACCACGGTCCTCAAGGCATACTTGCGCGCACCTGGCCAACCGGAAGTATGGCTTTTTGGGCTACATTATTACTTGGGGCGTATCTGATTCTGTATTACTTGTAGCGGGGACATGCGTCGGGTTAGCCACCGGCGGCCCATCAGAATTGAGCGTTGTCAGCATTGATCTTCGTCAAGGCGAGGACTAGCGTCGATGATCTTAAATCTTTGCGTTGAGACTCATAGTTCTCGCCGGCTTTCAAATTGCGGTAATCGATTCAGGGGTGAAATAATTGTGCTGCCGACATCGGGTCGTTCACCGGCCCGAGTGCGATTCTGAAACGTGCGCTATTTCAATGACTTCCTGTCGCTAGAATGGCACATTAGAATGACTGTAATACTGCAGCGAATCGTTCGAAAGTCATATTAACTTCATATTACAGGGTTATCAGTTTGATTAATGTCGGGGAGAGGGTTTGTATACTGAAGTTGTATTACAGGAATACATGCAACTTTTGCGATCTCAAGCCTCATAATGGGCCTCACAATCCTGGTGAAGACAAAGGACCAATTGGATGGAAGAAGTAGCTGAAAAAAGCGAACTTGTGGAGCTGACGGCGGACGTTGTGTCGGCCTATGTCAGCAACAACACCGTGGTCGCGACCGATCTACCAACTGTGATTAATGATGTTTATGACGCGCTCAGTAAGGCGTCGGCGAAGGCATTGCTGCCGCTCAAGGAAGAGCTCAAGCCTGCGGTGGCAATCAAGAAATCGGTGATGCCCGATTACATCATTTGCCTTGAAGATGGAAAAAAGTTCAAATCTTTGAAGCGCCATTTACGGACGCATTATGATTTGACCCCCGAAGAATACCGCGAAAAATGGGGGCTGCCCCACGATTATCCCATGGTGGCGCCGAATTACGCCGCCGCCCGCTCGGCATTGGCCAAGAAGATGGGATTGGGCCAGCGGCGCAGATCGTAGTTTAGTTTTCTTCAAACAAAGTTGGGAGTCGACTTCGGCTTTTTTAGTTGGCGCACGGCGCAAGCGTTGGGCTTGCGTCTGTCCAGCACGGCTCGTTCGCGTCAGGGGCCGGGGTCGACCATCCATCTCACCAGAATAGCTTTGAGATTACGAAGGCCTCGGCTTTGCAGGCCGCGATGGCGCGCGTTGGGTCCTATTGAAGAACCGGAGCTTGTTCGAGAGTGGCCTGTGCATCGCTGCGGATTCGTTTGACCATCGACATCAGGCCGTTGGATCTTTGTGGCGTCAAATGGTCTCTCAAGCCCAGCCGGTCGAATACGGCCTCGGCGTCCGTCGCCAGAATATTCTGCGCCGGCTGGCCGGAATATATCGCCAAGAGAATTGCGATTAGCCCACGAACGATATGGGCGTCGCTGTCGCCGATGAAACGCAGCTCCGGACCGCTTGGCGAACCATTTTTGGCCAAGCTGGTCGAGAGCCAAACCTGACTAACGCATCCCTGGACCTTGTTGGCGGGCGTCCGCGCGGCGTCGGGCAACGGCTCGAGACTCCGCCCCAACTCGATGACGTAGCGGTAGCGGTCTTCCCAGTCGTCGAGCAGCTCGAAATCAGCAAGTATGTCGTCGATGGTCATGGGCCTAAGGGTTCCGGAACAAGGCCCGATATCAGTAGCGGATTATGCGATCGCTTTGCAATGGCCGGCCTCGACGGACCGACAAAATACGCGCGCCCGCGGACGGAAAAGGGCAGTGATTCCGTCCGGAGCGCGCGCCTAGCCTGGCGATAGCCGCCAGTATTCAATTGGCACCATGCGGCGTAGGCCCGAGGTCCAAACCGCGCGGTCGTTAGCGGGGCGGATCCCAAAATAGCCGCGCCCTCAGGATCGTAATTGGGATCTTACCAGGCTGGGTCAACATCACCTGGTGTGAGCGTGTTCTGCGAATCGCCGATGCCGTTGTCCGTGGATGCGACCCTTTCGGCGGCCTCGCCGGACTTCGCGCCTTTCACGAAATCCGTCACCATCTTGACGCCGAACTTCGCTTTCTGAGTGAAGGTATCAATAGCGGCCGCGCCGGTTTCGCAAGTGCTCGGATTGCGGTCACAAAAACTCGAAATGTCCTTCACGGCGGATTCCGCCGTTCCGTAGACGGTCATTTGTTCCTGCTTGCTTGTTGGGAGCAGGAGAATCAGTATCACGAGCCAAAACGCTATTCTGAAGAGAATCATCTGTCTGCCCTTGTCAATTTATCCACCCATTTTCATGGGCGACGCCCAAATGCTAGCGATCGGGCGATAAGAACCAGATAATTGACGGCACTAATCTTTAATCGAATTTGGTCTTAATTTTATCTATCGGGACTTTCCTGTCTCGATCGTTGGTCGACGCCAGGCAAGAGCCGCGTCAATACGGCGTTGGCAGTGTGCTGGCGCCGTAAGCATGTCGGGGCCCGCTGTTCCGCCTCCGGTTTATCAACTGTTCATCATAGGCGCTGATAATGGCGTGACCGGCCATGTTGAAGAACAGGCGGGTCGACTCGATTCGGGATCAAGACTGCAAAAGTGATGACGGCTCAGTTTGCCAGAATAGCGTTTTTGGGTTTCGTCGGCTTGACGGTCGCGATTTCCTATAACGCTTTGTTTCTTCAAGATAATCCGCACCGTTCGCCATTGGCTAAGAAGGTTCCCACCAAAGCTGCGTCCGGCCGGGCGCAACTGGCGCGCGCAAAAAACCGCAGCCAAATCTCGAGCCCCTCATCAAGCCGGGTGAACATGGTCAAGGCAATCCAACGCGAGCTTCAAGCCCGCGATTACGACCCCGGGCCGGTGGATGGCGTAGCCGGAACGTTCACCAGGGCGGCGATTATGGCCTACCAGATCGATACCGGGTTGCCTGTTACGGGCGCGACCTCGGGAAGCTTGCTGGAACATATCGTCCTGGGAGAATCGACCGGTCCACTCGCGGAGCAGACCGATATTCCGGACGAGACCGTGGCGTTCATCAAGAAGGTGCAACAATTCCTGAAGGATCAGGGATACGAGCCCGGGCCCGTGGACGGCATATTGGGGTCGGGCACATCCCGCGCGGTCAAATCGTTCGAGCGCGACAGGGGACTCGCGGAGACGGGGCGGATCTCCGGCAGGCTGGTGCGCCAGATCGCGGCATTGGCTGGCGCCGAATTCGCCAGTATCGACAGCAACTAATCTCCCTGCCTCCCGCCGATTAGCGTTTTCTTAACCATGACGGCCGCCAAATGTGCCCGATGGCCGGCATATTCTTGCGCTAGATCGACAATCGTCCATTTGCCGGCGGACAGCCTTTCGGCTCAAGGGCCAAGGAGGCCGCGATGGCCACGCTGTTACAGTTTCGAAGACCCGATGATGGGGCGCGGAGATGCCAGGCCGAACGCCGGCCACGCCGACGTCGAAGCGCCGAGATTACGATCTTTCCGGGAGTGAGGATCGAGCGGCAAGGAAAGCGTTTGGATGACCGCTCAGCTACCTCGCAGGACGGGCATGGGAATCCCGAAGGTGAGACTGCGTAATCGCGACGAGAGTTGGCGTCGATCCCTCAGATGTCAGCCGAATTGGGCCGTGCCTTCAATTCTGATTTGCATCGGCGAAGTCTGACCCCGCAATCGCGACTATTTGGCGTATCAGCTTTCCCGAGATCCGCCCCGTTTGGGGGAGATCGCGGTCGCGTTCGAAAGCCCTGATAGCGCGGCGTGTACCACGTCCCGGAACTCCGTCGGCGGCCCCCGGCCTATAGCCCTGATCGCTGAGAAATCGCTGAACCGCGGCGATCAGATCGCTCGTCTCGGAGGGCATGCCGGACTGTTCCGTAATCGGATCGGGAGCCTCACCCAAAACGATGTGCTTGAGGAGGTTATTCGACGCAATACCAGTGACGGCAAGGCCTGCATCCGATTGGTAGGCCATGATTGCAGCCCGGGTTTGGAGATCTGCGAAGCCATCGGACGGCCCCGGATCATAGTCCCGCTCCTGCAGCTCGCGCTGAATGGACGTGACCATGTTGCCCCGGTTGTGTGCCAAGCCCCCATGCGGGACCACGCGGTCGCAGCGCGCCTGCCTGAGCGCTTGTTCGGCGCGCTCCGCATAGCTCACACCCGCCAGCGGCACCCTGATCACCGCCAGCCCCGTGTTTTCGGGTGCGGTCACCACCACCACATCGTCGCTGTCGTAAAGCGCTTCCGTTTCCGTATCCAACAGCGCATTGCTCTCGGTCGACACAATGATTTCGATCTTCTCGCGATTAATATCGCCGCCGCTGATCGTGTAGAAATTGGCGCCATTGGGCCGGTAGAACGCGATCATCCAGAGCTCGTCTATGATCCGTGTCGAGATTCGCACCGGGCCCCTCGTGACGTCGTAGCGGCAGAATGCGTAGCGCATATCCGGCGCCATCAAGGGCAGGCTTTGGTGAGCCGGGCTCGCGGCCGGCAGCACGACGAGCTTGTTTGGCTCGGCAAGCGAAGAAAGCCTGTTCCAAGCGTTTCGAGGTGCAATTTGGGGGAGGCCCAGAACGGTCGCAATGTGAATCAGCCCCGCGATGATCACAGCGAGCAATATTGCGAACCAAGAGATTCTTATCGGCATGCCACTCTCCGGATTTCCGGAAGTGCTCTGTCGACTTCTCGTCCGCCGACGGTGCTTTCAGTCGTCCGGGGGGCATAAACCCGCATCACCAGCTGTAGCTGATCGCTCTCGCCGGCCGGCAGCCAATTTCCTGGACGTGCATCCCGGGAGACTGCGATCTGGAATTTTCCGTCGGCACGCAGCGCCACGTCCCGGCTGCTGAAGGCGTGGCGGTTAGCCTTATTTGGTATCAGGCGTCCCGACGTTTCATATGCGGCGATGCTCCACCAGGCGGCGTCGATGGGTGTGCCCTCGATCGAATATTCACACTCCGAAGTCAGCTCATCTCCGTCGCCGTCGACGCGGGCCACATAATAGAGCGCGCTGGTCGAGGTGATGGGCAGCCGCCCGGAACGGGCAAAATGAGCCCTCGTATAAGGATCGGCATTGGGACTTCCCGCCGAATACCAAACCGACCAAGGACCGAGGCGTCCCGTGGTCAGCGCGGAGCCTTGATCCACCATTTGCCAAGCGGAACCCAGGCCCAAAAAGAGAGTTAGGCCGGAATAGAACAGAATTGTGAAAAAGGTCCACATATCGCGGTGTGGCTCGGTACCTTACTCGCCAGTTTCGGCCATCCGGCGATCCTTGCGCCGCTCGAGGTCGGTGCGGCGTCCGCCACGCCTTGCCTCGCCCGGCTCTGCGCCAGACTCTGCTCCGCTTGGCTCGGATGACGATCCGGGCGCCGACGTATCGGCGGCAAACTGCCGGGCATCCACGAAGGCCGCGTGCATATCCTCCAGGACCACGCGGGTTTTCGGGGACATCCTGCGTATGCTCGAAGCGATCGTGCCATAGGTCGGGTCGGCCCGCTTCAGGGCGGCCATCTTCTGCATTGCGGCGACCTGATTGGGATGCAGGGCCACGCCGGGAATTTGTGGAATATCGGGCGTCGCGTGGGCGTAGATCATGTATTCCTTCCAGGTCATGGCGGGAAGGCTGCCGCCGGTCACCCGGTTCATCGGTCGGTAATTGTCATTCCCGAACCAAACGCCGGTCACATACTGGCCGGTGAAACCCATGAACCATGCATCGCGCCAGCTCGAGCTGGTGCCGGTCTTGCCGACAGCGGTGGTGAATCCGAGCTGCGCGCGCCTCCCGGTTCCGCTGGAGACGACCAGGGCCAGCATGGAATTGAGCTGCTCGACATGCTTGCGGTCGAAGATCTGCTTGGGCGGCGGCTCGTCGCGCTCGCGCAGATATACCACTTCTTCATCGGTGTTTCGGATCTCTTCGATTACATAGGGCGGCGTCCGTTTTCCGCCTGCGGCCATAACGGCCATTGCTGCGGTGTGCTGCAGCGGCGTGATGCCTGTGTCGCCAAGGGCCATGGAGCAACTCTTGCGGACGTTGAGGCCCAACTTCTTCGTGTTCGCCAATACCTTTTCACGTCCCACCTTCAACGACAGCTTGACCGCGACCGTGTTGATCGAGCGCATCAATGCGTGGGCCATGGGCATGCGTCCGCGATAGCCGCCCGAATAGTTTCTGGGCGACCAACGACCGCAGCCAACTGGACCGTCGACGACAGTTGACTTCGGCGTGTAGCCGTTCTCGAGCGCGGTCAAATAAACATAGGGCTTGAAGGATGAGCCGGGCTGGCGCAGGGCTTTGGTCGCGCGGTTGAACTGACTCTCGCCGTAGTCCCGGCCACCCACGATTACCCGAACTGCACCATTGGGCTCCATCGACACCAGTGCCGCCTGCTTTGCTCTCTTGCCGCGGCTGAATTTGCGAAGCGTATTCTCGACCGAATCCTGTGCTGCCCGTTGCAGACCCATATCGACCGTGGTCACAGCGGTCAGCACAAATTCGTTCTTGTCCTGCATCACGCGCTGGACTTCGTCGAAGGCATGGTCGAGGAACCAGTCCGGCGAATAGAAATCGCTGCGGTCCACGATCTCCGCCGGATTGAGTCGGGCGCCGTGGACTTGGCCTTCGGTCAGGAAACCGGATTCGACCATATTGGTCAGAACCACATTGGCGCGCCCGCGAGACGCCGGCAGGTCAATATGTGGGGCGAATTTACCTGGCGCCTTAAACAGGCCCGCCATCATCGCGGCTTCGGCAAGAGTTACGTCGCGGATGCTCTTGTTGAAGTAAAGCTGCGCGGCTGCCTCGACCCCAAAGGCGCCGCCGCCCAAATAGGAACGGTCCAGATAGAATTTCAGTATTTCCTTCTTGGTAAGCCGCGCCTCAAGCCACAGCGCCAAGAACGCTTCCTTGATCTTTCGCTTCAGGGAGCGTTCCGGCGATAGGAACAGGTTTTTGGCAAGCTGCTGGGTGAGCGAGCTGCCGCCCTGGACTACATCGTTGGCACGCACATTCTCGACCATGGCGCGCGCGGTTCCGATCACGTCGATACCGAAATGGTGGAAGAAGCGTCGGTCCTCAGTGGCGAGCGTCGCCTTGATCATGTGATCGGGGATCTCATTGAGCGGCACCGCGTCGGAGTGCAGGATACCCCGCTTGCCGATCTCATTGCCGTAGCGGTCCAGGAATGTGACGCTGAACTTGCCGGCCGAGCGCCAATCATCCGTGGTTTCATCGAAGGCGGGCAGGGCGAGCGCAAGCATCACCACAATGCCGCCAGTTCCCATCGTCAGCGCTTCGGAAGAGAATTCGCTCAAAATCCGGCGGAAGCCGGATACGTGGAAGCGGGCAAAGAAACTCGAATAGCTGCTCCAAGCCGAACGTAGACCTTCCCAGAATCCGTAGATGCTGGAGTCGATCAGGGAATCGAAGGCGAGCCAGTCGACTCGCTTTCTGTTCCGGCCGCTTTTAGAGATCCAATCGCGCACGGGTCAAATGTTGGCCTGAGTTGCCGGCAGCCGCTCCGCCGGCGCGCTAGTTTGCTATGATTCAACAAACTATAGCGCTAAATCTGTCAATTCCTTGGTGAGGCGTAAAGCATGGGTAAACAAAATCAACCCTTTTGGCGTTCCAAGGGGCTTGAGGAAATGTCGCGGGACGAGTGGGAATCGCTTTGCGACGGCTGCGCCCAGTGCTGCCTGATCAAGCTGGAAGACGAGGATACGGGCGAACTGTTTCACACCAAGATTGCCTGCAAACTGCTCGATATCGGCGCCTGCCGTTGCCAGGATTACGACAGTCGCCACGCACAAGTTCCAGACTGCATCCCCTTCACGCCCGAGAGTATCCCCGAGCTCAGCTGGCTGCCTAAGACTTGCGCCTATCGCCTGATCGGCGAGGGCAGGGATCTATTTTGGTGGCATCCCCTGGTCTCGGGCGATCCCAATACGGTCCACGATGCGGGCGTCTCGGTGCGCAGCTTTGCAATCTCCGAACGCGGTGTTCCGGAGGCGCGCTTCGATCGCCATGTCATTCGTGAGCCGCTGCGCCGTCGCTACAAGTAACCGGTTCGCTCTGCCGATGCCGGCCGCAGCCGCATTAATTCCAACGAATCCGGATTTCTTTTTGTGTCCTAGGCCCTTAAGACCCTTTCTGAGCGAGGCATTCATGTCCGGTTCAGGCGGGCGCCGATAGGCTCGCGGACAATTCGGAGTATTTACGAACAAGAGGCGACCGTTGCGCTTTACACTCGTTTTCTTGACCGCTCTCATGGCTCTGGGGGCCCTGGATGGGGGCGGGCGCCAGGCTCTGGCCGCTGACTGTCTGCCTTGGTCGCAGGCCCGTCCGATCATCGCGCAAAACGGGTTGATCGGTTCGGAACAAGCCAGCGCGCTCGCCCAGCGCAACTATCCAGGGGAAGTTCTGGTCAACGTCAAGTTTTGCCGTGAGGGGTCGAGCTACGTCTATCTGGTCTCACTGCTGCGGCAGGACAACAATCAAGTGCGCCGGGTGATGGTGGATGCGGCCAGTGGCAGGCTTTAGTGAATCTTCACAAATGCGCGGCGATGATATTTTCGACACTTGGGTAGCATACGCGGATATGACCCATGCGACTCCTTGTCATCGAAGACGATCCTGATCTGAACCGGCAGCTGGTATCGGCGCTGAACGATGCGGGCTACGCCGTCGATACTGCAATGGACGGCGAAGAGGGACATTTTCTCGGCGACACCGAACCCTATGACGCGGTGGTTCTGGATATCGGTTTACCAACCATGGATGGGATCAGCGTGCTCGAGCAGTGGCGGCGCAACGACCGCACCATGCCGGTCCTGATCCTCACCGCGCGCGACCGTTGGAGCGATAAGGTGGCCGGCATGGATGCCGGCGCCGACGACTACGTCGCCAAGCCGTTTCACATGGAAGAAGTTCTGGCGCGGGTTCGCGCATTGCTGCGCCGATCGGCGGGTCACGCCACGAGCGAAATCGAGTGCGGTCCAATCAGACTCGATACCAAGACCGCGCGGGTCACGCTCGATGGCTCAGCGATCAAGCTCACCTCGCACGAATACCGCCTGCTCGCTTATTTGATGCACCACAGGGGCCGCGTGGTCTCTCGCGGCGAGTTGGTCGAGCATCTCTACGAACAGGATTTCGATAGAGATTCCAATACGATAGAGGTATTCATCGGACGCCTTCGCAAGAAGATTCCGGCCGATTACATCAAGACGGTGAGGGGGCTCGGTTACTCTCTGGCGGATCCCGAGAATGAGGTTTAACTCGCTCGCATTTCGGCTCTTCGCCTCGGCGGCGGCGTGGACCCTGATCGTGCTGCCGATCACGGCGATCATTCTGATTTCGCTGTTTCGCGGCGCCGTCGAACGCAGTTTCGATGCGAGGCTCAACACCTATCTGACCGACCTGCTGGCCGAGACATTGGACCCCCAGACCGGGCAACTCTTGCCGCCCCCCGATCTCGGCGTCTCCGAGTTCAATCTTCCGCTGACGGGCTGGTACTGGCAGATCACGCCGATTGTCGAGAGCGGCGGCGAAAACCGGCCGATATTCTCATCGACCTCATTGTTGGCGGAAGTCCTGGAACTCCCGAGTACGCAGGACTCGGCGATCAATTCGGACGGGTTGCTGCGCGCCAATATTACCGGACCGAAGGGGCAAAATCTCCGGGTCGTGGAACGCGAAGTGGCCCTCGACAATGCGGGCCGGCAGGAGCGCTACTCTTTCGCGGTGGCGGGCAATGGCGAAGAGGTCGAGAAGGAGATCGACGACTTCAAGTTCATCGCCATATCGGCCCTCACCGTGCTCGGCATCGGGCTGGTGTTTGCAACCCTGTTCCAGGTCCGTTTTGGCCTGAGCCCGTTGGGGACGATGCAGGAAGGTCTCTCGGCCATCCGCTCAGGCAAGTCGGAGCGGTTGGAAGGGGAATATCCGGTCGAGATTCACCCGCTACAGCAGGAATTGAACGCGCTGATCCGGTCTAACCACGACATCGTGGAGCGGGCCCGGACCCATGTCGGCAATCTGGCGCACGCGCTGAAGACGCCCCTCAGCGTTATCACCAATGAGGCGCGAAAGAGCCGCACTGGCCTGGCCCGCAAGGTGACGGATCAGGCTGACGTGATGCAGACCCAGATTTCCCATCACCTTGACCGGGCGCGGATGGCGGCGCGAGTCCGTGTGATCGGTGATGTGACCGACGTAGCGCCTGTGCTTGGCGGGCTGTCGCGTGCGGTTAAACGGATCTACAAGAGCAACGGCGTAGATGTCCGCGTCTCTTGCCCCAAGGACCTGAAATTCCAGGGTGAAAAACAGGATTTGGAGGAGATGGTCGGCAATCTGCTGGACAATGCCTGCAAGTGGGCGAAGTCCCGAGTCACGGTCAACGCTAAGAGATCGGCTGCCGACCAAGGAGGGGCGGGCCACTTCACTGTCACCGTCGACGATGACGGTCCAGGACTCTCAAAGACCGAGCGGAAAGCGGCAGTGCAGCGGGGCAAACGGCTCGACGAGACCAAGCCCGGCTCCGGGCTCGGGCTCTCGATCGTCGCCGATTTGGCCCATCTCTATCGCGGCGAATTCGAGCTGGACGTCTCGCCGGCGAAGGGGTTGAGGGCAAGGCTGCGGCTTCCAGCGGCCTAGACTGGGTCTGAGCAGAACTTTGGCCGCTATTTCCGGCCCGTCTCGGGGGCGAATATGAACCCCAGATGAACAGGCCGTTCAGGCGCCTCTCAGTGGGGTTGAAATAGATTCCAAACACACTTCTACGGGCTTAAGGCAATGGGACCTATACCCCTCATCGCAATTTCGCTGTTCGCCATTCTGTTGGCGGCATGCGGACCTGGACAAAAGGCCGGCAGCGGCGCCGTGGTGGGCGCAGTAGCCGGCGGCGTAATCGGCAATCAATTCGGCAGTGGAGGAGGGCGCGCCGTGGCGACAGCGGTCGGCGCCGTGGTCGGAGGCATTGTCGGTCACGAGATCGGCCGCAGCTTGGATGAGGCCGATCGCAGAGCAGCGCAAGAGGCCGAATATCGGGCGCTGGAATATGGCAGGGCGGGTTCGGAAACGCCCTGGCGGAACCCGAATTCCGGGCACTATGGAGGAGTGACCCCGGGCCAGCCTTATCTCGCGGGCAATCAGCACTGCCGCACCTATACGCACACGATTTATATCGACGGACGGCCCGAGACCATGAGGGGTCGGGCCTGCCGTCAGGCGGACGGAACTTGGCGTAACGTCGGTTGAAGCAGGGGGCCCTGCTTCGTACGCCTTGCTTATCGCCCCCGGTAGCAAGCGTATCGAGCGCAAAGGCGGGTCACCTCTGGGCCCGTCTTTGTCGTGTCCAATTGCCCACTTATGACCAATTGAGGACTTCGAAAATTTGCCGGAGACGGCCTCCCACGTTATGTGACCTGTTATGCTGTTGTGGCTCATCTTCGCCGCGTTGACTGCCGGAACCCTGACAGCCGTGCTGTGGCCCCTGATGCGTGGGTCGGCCGATATGGCTGCGAAGAGCACTGGCGATGCCGCGGTCTATGACGATCAGCTGAAGGAAATCGAAGCCGACCTCGATCGCGGCTTGATCAGTGCGGCGGACGCCAAGGCGGCCCGCACCGAAATCTCCAGGCGGCTGCTCGCAGCGGCCGACGAAGCTCAGACCAAGACACAGGCCGGATGGGCGCCGGACAACAACTCCCGGATGCTCGCTTTGGGCTGCGCGGTGATTTGCCTGCCGGTGCTCAGCCTGGTGCTGTATCTGAGTTTCGGCTCCCCGGGCCTGCCCGGCCGGCCGCTGGCAGCGCGAATGCAGGCGCCTGTCGATTCCCAAAGAATCGCAGCGCTGGTTGCGCGGGTGGAGGCCAGGCTCCGCGAACATCCCGAGGACGGCCAAGGCTGGGACGTGATCGCGCCGGTCTATCTGAAGCACCAGCGCTTTCAAGACGCGGCCCACGCCTATCAGCAAGCATTGAGATTGCTTGGCGAGGATACCAGGCGGCTTGAAGGATATGGCGAAGCCCTGGCGCTTTCCAGCAACGGCATTGTTACCGACCCGGCCCGCCGCGCCTTGGAGGCGGCACTCTCCCGCGATGCCTCGCTGCTGAAGGCGCGGTTCTGGCTGGCGGTCGCCAAAGAGCAGGACGGGCTTCATGAAGAGGCCGCGGACGCATGGCGGGAGATGCTGGAGCGCGGCGACGAGAACGCACCTTGGCGGGCAATGATTGAAGACCGGCTGCGCATAGCGGACGCCAGGACGTCGGGTGATCCGCCCCAAGCTCAGGTGGCAAGCCCGCAACAGCCAGGCCCGTCAGCTGGCGATGTCGAGGCGGCTAAGCAAATGTCGCCTGCCGAGCGCACCGCCATGATCAACCAGATGGTCGAAGGCCTTGCCGCAAGGTTGGCGGAGGAAGGAAACGATTTGAATGGCTGGCAACGGCTGGTGCGGGCCTATGTGGTTTTGGGCAAGCGGCAGCAAGCGTCCAAGGCGCTGACCGATGCGCGCCGAAATTTTGCCGCCGACCCTGAAGCCCTGGCCGCGCTCAATGCGCTTGCCAAGGATTTGGACCTGCAAGGATGACACGAAAGCAACGCAGATCCGTTCTGATCGGCCTCTCGTTTGTGGTGCTCGCCATCGCGGCAGGCTTGGTTTTGACCGCGTTGGAAGACAGCATCGTGTTCTTTTACAGTCCCAGCGATGTGGCGGAGAAGAGCATTGCGCCTGGCGAGCGCTTCCGTTTGGGCGGTCTGGTCGAAGAGGGCAGCGTCGTGCGCGGCCAAGGGACCAGGATCAACTTCGCCGTGACCGACACCAACCGCACCCTGAAAGTCGCCTATGACGGCGTCCTCCCGGACCTGTTCCGCGAAGGCCAGGGCGTGGTGACCGAAGGCGTGCTGAACCAGGACGGCACCTTTGTCGCTGACAGCGTGCTCGCCAAGCATGACGAGACATATATGCCGCCGGAGGTGGCCGACGCTCTGAAGAAGCAAGGCGTTTGGCAGGGATCGGACGGTAAAGCGAATTAGCCGATGCGAGAACAGGTCAGGTAAGGATACGCGCGTGATCCCCGAAATCGGACATTTCACCCTGATTCTGGCGCTTGGCGTCGCGGTGATGCAGATGCTGCTGCCAGCCTGGGGCGCCCACCGCGGTGAGCCGGCCCTCATGCGCATTGGCCGGCCCGCGGCCCAAGCCCAGTTCTTGTTGGTGCTGGCGGCGTTTCTCGCCTTGATGGCGGCCTATATGACGTCCGACTTCTCGCTTGCCAATGTCTGGCAGAATTCCCATTCCGCCAAGCCGATGCTCTACAAAATCTCCGGCGTGTGGGGCAATCACGAAGGCTCGATGGTGCTCTGGGTACTGATCCTGGCGCTGTTCGGGGCGGCGGTGGCGACCTTCGGATCGAACCTGCCTGAGACCCTGCGGGCCAATGTGCTCGCCGTACAGGCCGCGATTTCGGTGGCGTTCCTTACATTCATCGTCGCCACGTCGAATCCCTTTACCCGGCTGAACCCCGCCCCCTTCGAGGGCCAGGACCTCAATCCGATCCTGCAGGACCCGGCACTCGCCTTCCATCCACCCTTCCTCTATGCGGGCTATGTCGGCTTCTCGATCGCATTTTCCTTCGCCATGGCCGCCCTGATCGAGGGCCGGATCAACGCCGCTTGGGCGCGCTGGGTGCGGCCATGGACGCTGGCCGCATGGATGTTCCTCACCATCGGCATCGCCATGGGCTCCTGGTGGGCATACTACGAGCTTGGCTGGGGCGGTTGGTGGTTCTGGGATCCGGTGGAGAATGCGTCCTTCATGCCGTGGCTGGTCGGCACAGCGCTGCTGCATTCGGCACTCGTCATGGAAAAGCGCAACGCGCTGAAAGTCTGGACCATCCTGCTGGCGATCCTCACCTTTTCGCTGAGTCTGATGGGAACATTCCTGGTGCGCTCGGGCGTCCTGACGTCGGTGCACGCCTTTGCCGTGGACCCCGCGCGCGGCGTCTTTATCCTCGCCATCATGGCGGTATTCATAGGCGGCGCGCTGGCGTTGTTTGCCTGGCGGGCGCCGATACTGCGTCAAGGCGGCCTGTTCGCGCCGATCAGCCGCGAGGGCTCGCTTGTTCTGAACAATTTGCTGCTGACCACAGCCTGCGCGGCGGTGTTTATCGGCACGCTTTACCCGTTGGTGCTGGAGGCCATAACCAGCGAAAAGATCTCGGTGGGGCCGCCTTTTTTCAACGCCACCTTTGTGCCGCTGATGGTGCCGTTGCTGCTGGTGATGCCATTCGGTCCGATGCTCGCCTGGAAGCGCGGTGACATCCTCGGCGCATCCCAGCGGCTGATGCTGGCCGCCATACTCGCCGTGGGGGCCGGGATCGTGACTGCCGCCCTGCAGGGGCCGGGTCCCTGGCTTGCGCCAATTGGAATCGCATTGGGTCTCTGGCTGATCGCAGGCGCGCTTTCCGAAACGGCCTTCAGGGTAAAACTGTTCCAGGCGCCGGGAGCGGAAACCTGGCGCCGCGCCATCAACTTGCCGCGCTCGGCGTATGGCTCGGCGCTGGCCCATTTGGGCGTGGGCGTCATGGTGCTGGGTATCACGGCCACCAGCGCGTGGCGGACGGAAGAAATTCTCGCCATGAAGCCCGGCGAGAGCGTGGAGATATCAGGATATACCCTGACGTTTTCCGGCGTCGCGCCGCGCCAGGTCGCCAATTACCGCGAACAGGTCGGCCTCTTTAAGGTGACGCGGGGCGGCCGCGACGTGGCGCGCCTGATGCCTTCCAAGCGGCAATTCGTCGCCCGTCAAATGACCACGACCGAAGCCGGTATTCATGCGGCCTGGTCGGGCGATCTCTATGTGGTTCTGGGCGATGCCCAATCAGAGGGCGCCTTCACGGTCCGGCTCTATTTCAATCCCCTGGTGCGGCTGATTTGGATCGGCGCCATCATCATGTTTGCAGGTGGCTTCGTCTCGCTTTCGGACCGGCGTTTGCGGGTCGGGGCGCCGAAGCGCGCCGCGCCGCGCGATGCTGCGCCCGCTCCCGCGGAGTAGAGGATGGCTGGGCGAACCCTGATCTTGCTTTTGACCGCGGGGCTGATGGCGTGGGCGGTGCCCGTCCGAGCCGTTCAGCCCGACGAGATCCTACCCGATCCCAAACTCGAGGAACGGGCGCGAGATATTTCCGCCGAGTTGCGTTGCTTGGTCTGCCAGAACCAATCGATCGATGATTCCGACGCCCCACTCGCGCGCGACTTGCGCGTCTTGGTGCGCGAGCGGCTCGTCGAAGGCGATAGCGATAGTCAGGTCATCGACTTCGTCGTGGCCCGTTACGGTGAGTTCGTGCTGCTCAATCCCCGCTTTGCCCCCCACACCTACCTGCTTTGGCTCGGACCGCCGCTGATACTGCTGATCTCTATCATCGCGCTCATAGGCGTCTATCGGCGGCGTGACCCGGTCCTCAACAAAGAGCAACACAAGGCGCTCAGCGCGGCGGAAAAACGCAAGCTCAAAAAGCTGCTGGATCAGGGCTGATCCGGGACGTGGACTCATAAACACGCAACCAGAGCCGTATTGAAGCCGATGGAATCAGCAATGTCGGCAGGCACCTAAAATGTCCGCTTTCGGGGGCAGAGGGGACCCCAAATCATGCGGTTATGAGCGTCCGCTAATGACCCAAAGCGGACATGCCAAACAATTTTGGTCTGACGCTGGGAACAGCCGCGAGGTCCGTCGTCGCAGGCTCACATCCGAGCGAATAAGCAATTCCGAGGGCCTTCAAGGCGTCCGCCTGTGGCAGGAATACTACAGTCGGCAAGAAATGTCACAGAAAAGAACCGAATCTCTTTGGCCTCATCAGGACCCTCAGTGTAGAGTTTCAAGAAATGGGCGGACCGCGGGTCCGAAGACGGGGGAGAGATATGTTTAAGAAAATCGTCAAGACAGGTTTGGCCGCATTGGCCCTGGCCGGCTTCATTAGCACCGCGCAGGCCACCGGCCTGGGATCGGGCGACGGCAGCTGGAACGGCGCCTATGTCGGCGGCCATGCGGGCGGCGGCTGGGGTGATGCCGATATCAGTGCAGAGTTTGCTGAATTGCAACAGACTTCCCAGGACAGCTTTGACCTGGATGGTTGGCTGGCTGGCGCCCATATCGGTGCCAACGTGCAGCACGGCGCCTGGGTGATTGGCGGCGAGCTTTCGTTGAGCGCGGCCGACATCGATGGCTCGAAGACTACCGACTGCGCGACGATATCGTTCGATGACGAGAGTATTTCCTTCCCCTGCAAGAAGGACGACGAATGGCTGGCCTTGGGCATGGCGCGCTTCGGCTACGCGCCGGGCGCTTGGATGGGCTACCTGACGCTCGGCGTCGCGGTGGTCGGCGCCCAGACCAACAATGAAATCGAGTTTAGTGAAGATGGGCAAACCGATGGGCCCTTCCCGCTTTCCGCAGGCTCGAGCACGGATGTGGGCTTCGCCATCGGCGGCGGCGCCGAGTTCCAGCTCGGCAACGGATTGATTGCCGGCGTCGAATATATCCATGCCGAGTTCGACGACATCCGCGACGGAAGCGGTTTTCTCGTATTCGATTACAGCCAAGACATCGACATCGTGCGGGCCCGGCTGAGCCTGATGTTGGACGATTGCTGCGGGGCCGTAGCGCCCTCGAAGACCGGCTTGGCCGGCGGATATGCCGGCGTCCTGCCGGCGACCGGCAACCCCTGGTCGGGGGTCTATTTCGGCGGTCATGTGGGCGGCGGCTGGGCCGATACCGACGTCACCTTCGTCTCCTTTGACGAAACCTTTGCTGAGACGTTCAGGGACAGCTTCGATCAGGATGGCTGGCTCGCCGGTGTTCATCTGGGCGCCATGGTCCAGCGGGGCCACTTCGTAGTGGGCACCGAGCTCTCGCTGAGCGCCGCCGAGATCGACGGCTCGAAGGGCCAGAACTGCAGCACGATCTTCGGGGACGACATCAATTTGGGTTGCCGCAAGGAAGACGAATGGCTGCTGCTGGCGATGTCGCGCTTCGGGTACGCGCCGGGGAACTGGATGGCCTACGTCACCGCTGGCGCGGCGATCGTCGGGGCGCAGACCGACACCACCCTTAACGGCCTGGATGAAGGATTGTTTGCATTGCCGTTCACTTCGGGCGTCAACACCGATGTGGGCTTTGCCATCGGCGGCGGCGGGGAGATTAAGCTCGGCTCCAACATCATCGCCGGCGTCGAGTATATCCACGCCGAATTCGACGATGCCCGGAACGGAGATTTTCTCTTGGTGAGCGAGTGGGAGCAGGACATCGACATCGTGCGGGCCAGGCTTTCCATGATGCTGAACGCCTGCTGCGAGGGCCAGGCCACCTCTAAGACGGGCTTTGCCTCGGCGGGTGCGGCGACGGGCTGGGGCGGCTTCTATTTCGGCAGCAACGCGGCCATTGGCTCGGCCGACGCCGATGTTTCGTTCGAAGACTTCGATGATGGAACAACCTTCACCGACAGCATCGACGACATGGACGGCTATCTGGCGGGCGCCCATTTGGGCGGCAATGTCCAGCATGGCGCCCTAGTCTTGGGCGGTGAACTCTCGGTCAGCGCCGGCGAGATCGACGGCTCCAAGGGCCCGGACTGCTTTGCAGATGTCTCTGATGGTGCCCCCGTCGAGTGCAAGAAGGAAGACGAATGGCTGCTGCTCGCCATGGGCCGCCTCGGCTACGCGCCGGGCGCTTGGATGGCCTATGTCACCGCGGGCGCGGCGGTGGTCGGCGTGCAGACCGATATTCTTTCGGAGGGCATCCCGTTGACGGCTGGATCGGACAACGATCTGGGCTACGCGATTGGCGGCGGTGCCGAGTTCCAGCTCGGCAACGGCCTGATCGCCGGCGTCGAATACATCCACGCCGAATTCGATGGCACGCAGGACGGCGGAGAAGAGTTGGTGCTGGATTGGGAGCAGGAGATCGACATCGTTCGTGCGCGCTTGAGCTACAAGTTCGGTGGCTGCTGCCAGGCGGCGCCGGCGCACGTGCCATTGAAATAGTTTGTCTTGACCATGACGTCCCTTGGGGGCCGGCAGCGCAAGCTGCCGGCCTCATTCATTTGAGCTCAAGGACTTGTTTCTTCGGGCCGATCACCATCGCTACCACTGGACCTTTCCGAGACTGGCCCTAAATGCTGAGGCAACGGAGACCTGGAATGCCCGCTTTTGGCTATTAGCCGACTCTTTTGTTTGCCATCCTGCATGACCGCTTTTGGGGTGCTAAGCGGACGTATGCCGCATCGGTCCAGCTGATGCCCGTTTATGAGTACATAACCTAGCATACCGAGTCCCTGAATCCGCTGCCCTGCATGAGGCCGTCTGCTCTTGCCCGTCTGAGCTGACGGACCCATGTTTAGCCGGCGATTTCCGTTCCAATCCCAGGAGCCGGCCAATGCCCAAAGCCACCGAAAAAATCAGTTTTGCGGGCGCCCAGGGGCATCGACTGGCGGCGCGTCTCGATTTTCCTGCCGGACCGCCCCGCGCCTACGCCCTCTTCGCCCATTGCTTCACCTGCTCCAAGGACATCTTCGCAGCCTCCCGGATCTCGAGCGAGCTCACGGCCCATGGTTTTGCGGTGCTGCGTTTCGACTTCACCGGGTTGGGCGCAAGCGAGGGCGAGTTCGCCAACACCAATTTCTCGTCGAATGTCGAAGACCTGCTGATGGCAGCCGACTATTTGCGCGAGAACCATCAGGCGCCCGCTATTCTGATCGGTCACAGTTTGGGGGGTGCTGCCGTCCTTGCGGCCGCTCCCGACATTCCCGAAGCCCGGGCGGTGGCGACAATCGGCGCGCCGGCTGACGCCGAACACGTCGTTCAGAGTTTCGGCGCCAAGCTCGATGAGATTCAAGCTCAAGGCATTGCTGAGGTGGAGTTGGCCGGGCGCAATTTCACGATCAAGAAACAATTCGTGGACGATCTCAAATCCCAATCGGTGGCCGAGCGCATCGGCGCCATTAGACGGCCGCTGATCATTTTTCACGCACCCGGCGACGCGATCGTCGGAATAGAGAACGCGGCTACGATCTTCCAGGCGGCCAAGCATCCCAAGAGCTTTATTTCGCTGGACGATGCCGACCACCTGCTGACCCGGCGCCAGGATGCGGCCTATGTCGCCGACGTGCTGAGCGCCTGGGCGTCCCGTTACATTCCAGACGCCAAGCCTAGCCACGTGCTTCCCTTCCCTGGGCCCAGGGGCGTGGTCAGCGCAACCGGCACCGGCGCGGGCAAGTTTCAGCAGGAAGTGGTTACGCAAGACCACCGGCTACTCGCGGACGAACCGGAAAGCTTCGGCGGATTGGATAGCGGACCTTCGCCCTATGATTTTCTCTCAATAGCGCTTGGCACTTGCACTTCCATGACGATGCGGCTCTATGCTCAGCGCAAGGGCTTGCCACTCGACCAAGTGAGAGTGCATGTTCGGCATCGCAAGATTCACGCCGAGGATTGTGAGAATTGCGGCGAGGGCCGCGAAGGCCGCATAGACCGGTTCGAGCGGGAGCTCGAAATCGAGGGCAATCTCGACCAAGAGCAACGTCAGAGGTTGACCGAAATTGCAGACCGCTGTCCCGTGCATAGGACGCTCGAGAAGAGCTCGGCCGTGGTCACTAAGTTGAAGGAGCCCGCAACCGCTTGATTCGCAGGAGCGGCAGATGGGGACCTGCAATTGCCAACATTTGCTGCTAAAGCTCAGTTAATGGGCGCTGGTGGGCCCCATGCTTACAGAAAATTAATGCGCTGGACAGCGCTACGAAAGGTGGAACGCTCTATATAAGGGCTCAATTCCAGCGGCCATGTCCGGAAGGACAAAGTGTGGCCGGCGGCGAGAAAAGAGGACAGATTAGATGACACATTCCGAGAAGTCAGTTCGCACCGAGGCGCCAGTGAGTTGGCGGCGGCGCCTGCGCAAATCGGCAATCATGACGGCCGCGGGCGTATTTGGATTGGGTCTGCTCGGCACGACACTGGTGCCGGATTTGGGGCCGAAATTCAGCACATCCACGGCGGTGGCGCAGACGATGCCGAATGGCGCGGCGCCGATGAGTTTTTCGGTGCTGGCCAAGAAAGTGAAGCCGGCCGTCATCAGCATTCACGTCAAGAACGGTTCGAAGAGAGCAAAACTTAACCGCGACATGTTCAAGGGCATGCCCGATATTCCCGATGATCATCCGCTGAACGAGTTCTTCAAGCGGTTCCGAAAGGACATGCCAGATGGACGCTCGCCGCGACCGAGTCTCGCGCAGGGATCCGGCTTCATCATTTCCGAGGACGGCTACGCAGTCACCAACCATCATGTGATCGACGACGCGGACGAAATTCGTGTGACCATGGATGATGGCGAGCAATATGACGCCACCATGATCGGCAGCGACTCCCGCACCGACCTCGCACTTATCAAAATCAAGTCGGACAAAAAGTTCCGCTTTGTCGAGTTCGCCGACGATCCCGCGGAGGTGGGCGACTGGTGTTTGGCGGTCGGCAATCCGTTTGGACTTGGCGGCTCGGTGACGGCGGGCATCATCTCCGCCCACAGCCGCGATATCGGATCGAGCCCCTATGACTTCTTGCAGATCGACGCCGCGGTGAACCGGGGTAACTCCGGCGGACCCGCATTTAATCTCGAGGGCAAAGTGATCGGCGTCAACACGGCGATCGTCAGCCCCACCGGCGGCAATGTCGGCATCGCATTTGCGGTTCCCGCTGAGCTAACCCAGCAAGTTATCGCCCAACTCAGAGAGACCGGCTCGGTGGCCCGTGGCTGGCTCGGCGTGACGATCCAGAACGTCTCCGACGACATCGCCGACAGCATTGGTCTCGATGAGCCCAAGGGCGCCATGGTGACCAAGTTTTCCGAAGGCGGACCCTCGGAGAAATCCGGCATGAAGGTCGGTGACGTGATCGTCAAGGTCGACGGCAAGGACGTCAAAGACTCCCGTGACCTCGCCCGAAAGATCGCGGCATTCGAACCGAAATCCAAGATCGAGGTCACCGTCATACGGGACGGCGATGCGGAGGATGTGACGGTGAAGCTGGGCAAATTCCCGGGCGCCAAAAAGTTGGCGGCGCTGGAATCCGGTAAGCCTGTGGGCGAGGAGTTGGAGGATTTGGGCCTCTCGCTTGCGCCAGCATCTAACTATGACGGTGCCGGCGACGATGGCGTGGTCATCACCGACATCGATCCCAACAGCCAAGCGGCTGAAAAAGGATTGAAGGCAGGCGACGTGATCCTGGAAGTCGCAGGCAAGGCGGTTAAGAAGCCCAAGGACGTCGCCAACAATGTGCGCAAGGCTAAGGACAAGGGCCGCAAGGCCGTGCTGCTCCGGGTACGCTCCGGCGATCAGGACCGCTTCATCGCGATCCCGCTGAAAAAAGTCTAATCTCTCCCCGATGGGGCGGCGCGAACCTGAATGGGCGGCGCCGCCCCGACCCGTTTTTCTTACATGTCTCCGCAAGCATTCACAGCCGAACATCAGGGCTTTCGCTGGCCGATGTCTCATGTAGGATCGCCCGCTATGCGCGTACTGGTCATCGAGGACGAGGCGGAAACGGCGGCCTATTTGAAAAAGGCGCTCAAGGAGTCCGGTCACCTGGTCGAGCATGCGGCCGATGGCGAGACCGGATTGGCGCTTGCCGAGGGCAATGCCTATGACGTTATGATCGTGGACCGGATGCTGCCAAAGCTGGATGGTCTCGCGGTCATCGAAACGCTTAGGGAACACGACAACCGAACGCCAGCGCTGATCTTGAGCGCGCTCGGCGAGGTGGACGACCGGGTCAAGGGATTGCGCGCGGGCGGAGACGACTATCTCAGCAAACCATACGCCTTCAGCGAGTTGCTGGCACGAATCGAGGCGCTGGCGCGGCGCTCGGTGCCGGAGGAGGCGGAGACCCGCTATGTGGTCGGCGATCTTGTGCTGGACCGCCTGTCCCACAAGGTGGCCCGGGCTGGCCAGTCCATACCCCTACAGCCCAGGGAGTATCGGCTTCTAGAATATTTGATGAAACACGCTGGCCAGGTCGTGACCCGTACCATGCTGCTGGAAAGCGTTTGGGGCTATCACTTCGATCCGCAGACCAATGTCATAGACGTCCATATTTCGAGGCTGCGGGCCAAGATCGACAAGAATTTCGAGAAGCCGCTGCTCCACACCATACGGGGTGCCGGTTATACGATCCGTGTCGGCGGTAGCTAGACTTCTCCGCACTTCTGCCTTTCGGCTGTCACTCCTCTATATCGTTGTGTTCGGGACCGCGGCCGCACTCGCGATCGCATATATCTATTGGAACACCAGCGGCCTCTTGGAGCGTCAGCTCGAAGGGGCGATCCAAGCCGAAATAACGGGCTTGGCCGAGCAGTATCACGCGGGCGGAATCTCCCAATTGACGCGGGCTGTGGCTGGTCGGAGCCGGCGCGAAAGCGATGAGCTCTATCTGTTGACCGACCGCAACGGCCGCTACGTCGCCGGAAATCTGACGTCGGTGAGCCCAAACCTCTGGAACACCGTCGGCCAAATCGAATTCGTTTATGGCCGGCCCGGCAGAGGCGGTCCGAAGCAACGTCTGGCGCTTGCCAATGTGTTCCGCCTGCTCAACGGCTACCGGCTGATAGTCGGGCGCGACATCGAGGACAGGCGCAGATTTCAGACCGTGATATGGCGCGCCTTTCTTATCGGCCTCGGCGTCGTCGCGTTGTTTGGCATTGTTGGCGGAATTTTTGTCAGCCGCAGCCTGCTGGCGCGTATCGAAGAGGTCACCGCTACCAGCAGGACCATTATGTCCGGCGATCTTACCGGACGCATTCCTGTCTCGGGCGCCGACGACGAGATCGACCGCCTGGCAGAAAATCTGAATGCCATGCTGGATCGCATCGAGCAGCTGATGACGGGCTTGCAGGAAGTCTCGGATAATATCGCCCATGATTTGAAGACGCCGCTCAATCGATTGCGCAACCGCATCGAGGGCTCGCTCCGTCAGGGCGGCGGCGAAGCTGCCTACCGTGATGCTCTCGAACAGACCATTGAAGAAGCCGACGACCTCATCAAAACCTTCAATGCTCTTCTGAGCATTGCCCGGCTCGAGGCGGGTGCGGTCGGCAAGAGCATGGAAGACGTCGAAATCAGCCAGCTGATACAGGACGTTGCGGAACTCTATGAGCCCGTGGCCGAGGAACGAGGCGTGGAGCTGAAAACCAGGATTGCTAGTGGAATCACCATGCGCGCCGACCGGCAGTTGATCGGTCAGGCGCTGGCCAATCTGATAGACAACGCCTTCAAGTATGGTGTGAGTAATCGGTCCACGGGCGGGTCGAAAAAGGCTCCGTCAATTTCGATCGCGGCCAAGAAAGATGCTGACCGGGTGGAGATCAGCGTTGCCGATCATGGTCCAGGCATCCCCAAGAACGAAGGGGAGCGGGTGCTGGAACGCTTTGTTCGCCTCGAGGAAAGCCGAACGCCGCCCGGCAGCGGGCTGGGATTGAGCTTGGTCGCTGCCGTCACCCGTCTCCATGGCGGCGACGTCCGCCTCGAGGGCAACAAGCCGGGGCTGCGCGTCGTGCTATCTTTGCCAATGAATTCGGGCAGTGGGGGAAACCCGGCGGCCTGAAACATGTGACGGACATCGAAGGCCGTCTGCGGGGGGGCACGGTGGTGACAGCGCTGGCCGAAAAAATTGGCGACATCCCGCCGATCTATGACGAAGACAAAGCAGCCCTTTCACTGGGCGAACTGGAGGCCATCGCCGAGGCGGATGATAGCCTCGCAGGACTCAGAGAAATACTAAACCCTCCCTGCAAGGCCCGCGATCTTATCGCCGCGGTCTCCGGGTCATCACCCTATCTGACGCGCATCATCCTTCGCGACCCAGCGGCCCTCCAAGATTGCCTCTCGGGCGAGCCCGAACACTATCTGGAAGCGCTCGGCGCATCCCTTGAATCGGATATATCGCAGACGGAGTCGCTGGAAGAGGCCATGCGCTTGCTGCGCCGCTATAAGCGCAAGGTCGCCATGCTCGCCGCCTTGGCCGATGTGGGGTCCGTTTGGCCTACCATGCGAACCGCTGCGGTGCTGAGCCAGGCCGCGGATCTGACGCTCGGCTGTGCCGTTGGGTTCTTGCTCCGCCGTGCAGTGGCCGCCGGCGATCTGTTGCCCCCGGAACAGGACGATCCCGATAGCGACTGCGGGTATTTCGTGCTGGGCATGGGTAAGCTCGGTGCCCGCGAGCTCAACTATTCGAGCGATGTAGACTTGATCGTGTTTTACGATCTGGAGCGCGCCCCGCTGCGCGATGGCCTGGAGCCCAGCCCGTTCTTTGTCCGCATGACCCGCGACCTCATCCGTATGATGCAGGAGCGCACGGAAGACGACTACGTGTTCCGGACCGACCTGCGGCTGCGGCCCGATCCCGGCGCCACGCAGGTGGCGCTTTCCACCGATGCGGGTCTCACCTATTACGAGAGCTTCGGCCAGAACTGGGAGCGCGCCGCGCTGATCAAGGCGCGCGTGGTGGCGGGCGACCGCGAGGCAGGCGAGGCGTTCCTTGACCAACTCGCCCCGTTCGTTTGGCGAAGATATCTAGACTACGCCGCCATCGCCGACATCCACGCCATGAAGCGCCGGGTCCATGCATTCAAGGGTCACGGCAAAGTGGCCGTCGCCGGCCACGACATCAAGCTGGGGCGTGGCGGAATCCGCGAGATCGAGTTTTTCGCTCAGACCCAGCAATTGGTGGCGGGCGGACGGCAGGAAGAGCTCCGCATCAGGCCGACGCTCAAGGCACTCACCAAATTGACGAGCCAGGGCTGGATCACCCAGCAGGTGGCGGATGAACTAAGTGACGCCTATCGATTTCTTCGCCACGTCGAACATCGGCTGCAAATGATCGCCGATGAGCAGACCCACCAGCTTCCCTCCGATGAGGCAGGTCTTGATCGCGTGGCCTGCTTTAGTGGCTTCGAAACGACGGAAAGCTTTGCGGAGACCCTGATCGGACACCTCACCAAGGTCCAGGAGCACTATGGCAGCCTTTTCGTCGATATTCCCGAGCCCCCGGAGATGGCGGAAGAGCTGGCGATTCAGCGCGATGACGATGACCCCACCCAGCTCAGCGCAATCGAGAAGATGGGATTCCAGAATCCGGCGACAGTGGTCTCAACCGTTCGCGCTTGGCGGTCGGGCCGCTATCCCGCGACAAGGAGCGAGCTCGCCCGGGAGCGGCTGAATGAATTCCTGCCCCATCTGCTCGAAGCCCTTGCCGCGACCGCCGAGCCGGATCACGCGCTTGCCAGCTTTGACCGGTTCCTGTCCGGTCTGCCAACCGGCGTCCAGCTGTTTTCGTTATTCCGATCGAACCCCAACCTGCTCCGGTTGATTGCGGACATCATGGGAACGGCGCCCCGGCTCGCCAATGTGCTGAGCCACCGTTCCCGCGTGTTGGACGCCGTGCTCGATCCGGGCTTCTTTGGCGATCTGCCATCGCCGGTCGAGCTGGGAGGCTTGGTTGCGCGAGAAGTCGGCGAGGCGAGCGACTACCAGGAAAGCCTGGACCGCGCGCGGATCGTTGGCCACGAGCAGGCCTTCCTGATCGGCGTGCGCATTCTCTCTGGCACCGTAACGGCGGATCAGGCAGGCGGCGCCTATGCGCAGCTCGCAGAAGCACTGGTGCGGACGCTCCACGGAGCAGTAGAGGGCGAGCTGGAAACCGCGCACGGCACGATGAAGGATGGCGAGGCGGCCATTTTGGCCATGGGCAAGCTCGGTGGCCGCGAAATGACGGCGGCCTCCGACCTGGATCTCATCGTGGTCTATGACTTTGCAGACGATGCCGCGATGTCCGATGGCGCCAAGCCGCTCTCGGGCAGCCAGTATTACATGCGTCTCACCCAACGCTTGATCAGCGCGCTGAGTGCCCCGACCTCCGAGGGAACGCTCTATGAAGTGGATATGCGGCTGCGGCCATCGGGGCACTCTGGACCCGTCGCCACCAGGTTGGAAAGCTTCGTCGATTATCAACGGACCCAGGCGTGGACCTGGGAGCACCTGGCCCTGACCCGTGCGCGCGTGATCTCAGGCCCTCAGAGACTTCGGGAGGCCATCGAGGCAACCATAGCAGAGGTGCTGGCATTGCCGCGCGAACGGGTGGATGTCGCGCGGGACGTCCATGACATGCGGGCCAAGATCGAGGAGGAGAAAGGCACCAGCGATATCTGGGACCTGAAACAGGTCCGGGGCGGCTTGGTCGATCTCGAGTTTATCGCGCAGTTCCTGGAACTGGTCTCGGCACATGAGTATCCCCAGGTGCTCGATCAGAACACCTCGGCCGCGATCGAAAAACTGGCACGGGCGGGCGTCCTGGAGGGGAGGGATGCCGATATCCTGCGCCCCGCCACGCGTCTCTATCACAACCTCACGCAGGTCCAGAGGCTATGTCTCGATAGGCCCTTCGATCCCTCTGAGGCGCCCGATGGCTTTAAGAAACTTCTGACCGACGCGGCAGGCCTGCCGGACTTCAATACGCTCGAGGCCCATTTGCGGGAGACCTTAGAGTCCGTCCACTCGGCCTTCGACCGATTGATCAGATAATCGGTGCGCGCATTGCCGGAAAACTTCGACGGATTGCTCCGGCTCGCTCCGTAAAACCTTCAGAACGGCTGCGCAGTCCCTGAGCGCTGGCCGAGTTTTTTTGGAGGACTAAATGACGAATCGAGGTTTCTTGGTACTTGGCGCCGCTTTTATGGCGCTGTTATTCGCCGTAGCCAGCACGGTCTATGCATTCGCTGAAGTCGGACCCGGCCGTGGTGGTAAGCAAGGCTATCACATGACCCGCGGCCATGGCGGCGGCTGGCTCAAAAAGGCCGATGCCAACAAGGATGGCGAAGTCACATTCGACGAGGTCGAAGAACTTCGTTCCAAGCGCTTCATCGAATATGACGCCAACAAAGACGGCGTCGTCACTGGCGAAGAAATCGAGGCGGTCATACAAGAGCGCGTCGAGAAGAGAGCCCAGCGCATGACGCGTCGCTTTGACCAGGACCGTGACGGCAAGATCACGACCGACGAGTTCAACCGCTTCGCCAAGGAGCGATTTGGCTGGATGGATCTCAACGATGACGGCAAGATTGCCGGCGACGAGTTGCCACGGCGCATGCAAGACAAGGGCAACAAAAAGAACTGATCGCAGCGCCGAAATTGGAGACGCTTTGGCGTGCAGCCAGAAGAGGTCGAGCCGGGCCGCGTTCAAAGAGCGCGGTCCGGTCCAATACCCGATGACTCGATTGCAGGCGATGACGCACTTATGGCGCGTGTGGCCGGGGGTGACGCGCGTGCATTCGAGGCGATCGTCAATCGGGAGCTCGACCGGGCACTGGCAGTGGCGCGTCGGGTGGTTGGAAATGACGCCGAAGCCGAAGACGTCGCGCAGGAGGCGCTTCTCAGGCTTTGGGGGCGGGCCGCGAAATGGCGGCCGGGGCAGGCGAGGATTAGAACATGGCTTTACAGAGTGTCGGTCAATCTGAGCATCGACCGGCTGAGGCAACGGAAGGGCGAACTGGTCGCGGAACCGCCGGAGCAGTCGCAGCCCGCAGATCAACAGCAGTCGATCGAACAGCAGGAGCTCAGCCGGAGCATGGACAGAGCGCTGCAGGCTTTGCCCGACCGGCAACGGATAGCGCTGGTCCTGTTTCATTACGAGGGCGCCTCGATGGTGGAAGTGGCGGAAGTTCTGGAGACCAGCGCCGATGCGGTCGAGTCGCTTTTGGCGAGAGGCCGGCGGGCGCTGAAGAAACGGCTCGCGCCCCAGTGGCGCGCGATGTTGCCGGACATGACGGAATGAGAATGGTGCTGGCATGACAGCGGATCGAAACTTGAAACGGTTGGAAGCGGTGCTCGATGCATTCGGCCCCGACGCGGCGCGCTGGCCGCAGGCCGAGCGGCGCGAGCTCTTCGAGCTAATCGACCGGGACGCCGAAGCGGGCCGGCTGTTTGCCGAGGCCGAGGCTCTGGCGCGGGTCATGGCGGCGGCGCCCAGCATGACTGCCTCGCAGGCGCTCAAGGCGCGCATTCTGCAGGGCACGCGAGCAGATGGCTCCACCGCGGTTCGCGCGCGGCCGATTTCAGGAGTGCTGCAGGGCATCTGGGCGAGTTGGCGGCCGCTGGTGCCGGCCATTCCCACGGCGGGATTGATGGCCGCCTCACTGGCCGTCGGACTCTATCTCGGAGCCATCGGTCTCGCGCAGCCCGTATTCGAGGGTGCGCTGGATTATGCGCAGATGAATGGCGACGAAGAGGACGAGGTCAGCTTGTTTGTTGCGCCCAATGACTCTGACTATGGCTTGGAGGCGCTGTTGTGAGCGATACCGGCACGACCGCCGCCAATCCAAAATCGCGCCGCTGGCTTTGGGTGACGCTGATCATCTCGCTGGCGCTCAACCTGCTCTTTATCGGCGTGACCGTAGGCGCCTTTCTGATGGGGGGACCATGGGGACCCCCGCGGCATCGCGTTATGGCCGCTGCCATGAACGAGGTGGTGCGCTCTATGCCGGATGAGCGGCGCAAGGCCGCCCGGGAACTGCTGGACCGCATTGGCCCCGAGATCCGATCGCTCCGCCGCCAGGTACGCAAGGCCCGCCGTGCCACAGTCAAGGCCTTCCGGAGCGATCCCTTCGATGAGGCGGCCTTCAAGCAGGCGGCAGACGAGGTGGAATCGGCCGAAATGAAACTCCGCGAGGCAAAAACAGCCATTGCCGTCCAATTGGGGGAACACTTGACCGCGGAGGAGCGCCGCCAATTCCTGCGCACTGTTATGAAAAAGAGCCGGGCCGGACGATGGAAGCGCCGGCATGACCGCGAATTGCCGCCCCCGCGCGGCGGCGCGCAAGACATGCCCGAGGCGGATGATGGGGATGAAGACACGCCTGATCAGGACGAGCCGGATCAGGACAGGCCCGCTCCGGCAAGCCCCTAAGCCGCCGACGCGCCTTCGGCTTCGTCGAGACCGGCGCCTATAAAAACGGGCCTCAACGGCAGCACGACGCTGACCGTGGTGCCCTTGCCTTCCTCGCTGGCGATCTCGATATGGCCACCATGCATTTCGACGAGCGACCGTGAGATGGCGAGACCCAGCCCACTGCCCTTGTGGCTCTTGGTGAACTGATTTTCCACTTGTTCGAATGGCCGGCCGAGCTTGTCGAGCTCCCGCTCGGGAATGCCGATGCCGGTATCGGCGATGGCGATGCGGACCCGTCCCTTAGCGCTGCGGCTGAGGCGCACCGAAACGGTGCCGTCGGCGGGCGTGAATTTGACGGCATTGGAAAGCAGATTCAGCAGGATCTGCTTCAACGCCCGGCGGTCGGCCTGCATTTCCAGCTTGCGGACGCCGGTGCGTTTCAGCGTGACATTCCGCTCCTTGGCGCCCTGGGCCACAACCCGGATGCTGTCGCCGACGATTTCACCCAGATCCAGCTCTTCGACGTTCAGCGTGATCCGCCCGGCTTCGATCTTCGCCATATCGAGGATGTCATTGATCACTTGCAGCAGGAAATTTCCGCTTTCGTGAATGTCGCGGGCATATTCGTCGTACTTCTCGCTGCCAAGCGGCCCGAACAGGCCATTTTGCATCACATCGGAGAAACCGATCACGGCATTCAACGGCGTTCGCAGCTCGTGGCTGAAATTGGCCAAGAATTCGGATTTGCTCTTGTTGGCGGCCTCGGCCCGGTTCTTCTCGAGCGCATATTTCTCGGTCAGATCGACCAGCTGTTGCTTCTGCTGCTCGAGTTCCCGGCGTGAGAGCTGAAGGTCCGCGACCGTCGCCTTGAGTTCCTTTTCGCTCTCGAACAGTTTCTGTTCGTTCTGTTTGAGGCCCGTAATGTCGGTGCTCACGCTCACATAGCCGCCATCCTTGGTGCGCCGCTCGTCGACATGCAGCCAGCGATTGTCGTCAAGCTGAGCTTCATAGGTGCGGGCGTCGGAACCATTGGATTTCGAAACCGGATTCTGGCTGCGCACGATCGGCTGGGTCGCCGTGGCGGCTACCTTCTCATATGGCGTGCCCGGAACCACGATGTCGTCGGTGAGGTCGTGGAACTGCTGGTACTTGCTGTTGCAGAGCACCAAGCGGTTGTCGCAGTCCCATAACACGAAGGCTTCGGAGATGGATTCGATTGCGTCGCGCAATTGGGCGTCGGCGCCCGCAGTCCAGGCAGTGCTGGCGCTGGGGTCCTGAACGGGCCTGACGATCGCGACCAAGTGTGACTCACCGTTCTTGGGGTTGCGCTCCAAGCGGCCGCTGAGTTTCACCCATATCCAATTGCCCTCGGCGTGCTTGATCCGGAAGGTCTGATCGATTGCTCCGTCCTTTTGGCGCATGGCCTGTTCGACCCGGGCATAGAGGTCGTCGTCCTTGTGAACCGCCTTGGTAATATCGCGAAAAGATAGCGCATCGTCTTGGGGCTCTTGGCCCAGGAGACCGAACATGGAGCTGGACCACCGAACGTGCCCGCGCGCGACATTCCAATCCCATAATCCGCAGCCTGCGTTCTGGAGCGTTTGGTCAAGTTTTGGCGAGAGCGGAAAGGCGTTAGCGGAGCCTGACGCGGCGCCTGTTTGCGGCAACCAGAGAAAGGCCGCGCCGAACAGCACTAGAAGCAGGCCGGTGGTGGAAAAAATCGTGATGTCGAATGCCGCCTCCTTCCACCAGCCCCGCAGCGCCTGGTCCTGCAGCTGAATGATCGCAAGCTGGGCGGTGGGTTTGTGCAAATTGCGGATCGTGGCGAGCGCCTCGGCGCCGTCATCCAAGGTCACCGGCAGCGCGCCTGCCGGCGCGCCGAAACCGATCAGAGGTTGGCTCGACCCAATGACTTCGTCGACGGGTTGATCCAGCCTCTCGGGATGGTAGGGGGCGGTGGCCTTGATCCGCCCGTCGGCGCCAGCCAGCAACACCATGCGGCCAGCCAGTGTGGCGCCCGCCGGCAGGCTCGACGCCAAATCATTCTGCCAATTGTCGCTGTCTTCGCTCCCTCTAGCCTCTAGCGATGCCGCAGTGGCATCGGCGATCAGCCCCAATTGTTGGCGCGCCTCTTCAAGAGCGACGCGCTTGCCGTAAATCACATGGGAGGCGGTGCCCACGATCGTCAGTGCCAAGAAAACAGAGATCAGGATGAGGATCAGCCGGCGCAGAGTCGGCGCCGTGAACAGGTGCCGGGCGAGCCTTTCAGCTTGCTCGCCAGCCTGTTGCAGCAGGACTGAAGGTGCGAATCCTGCAGGAGCGGACCGGGTCCGCGCCATATTTGGCCCCTCGATCGTTCTTCCAATAAACGCGGGACAAAGAACTGCCGCATCCGCGAATCACCTAACTATTTGATTCCAAAGGCCGCTCACTTGTCCAGAGAGAACATGTGGAGAACCTGTGAAACACTTTGGGAAAACTAACGTGCGGCCGACTAGGCCAGCGTCTTGGTCACGATCTCGAAGACGTCGCGGGAGAGGCCGTCATGAGCGGCAATCCGCTCAAGTGCTGAGCGGGCATGACCCTGGCGGCCGGGTTCGAGCCTTTTCCAGCTCTTGAAGGCGCCCGACAGGCGTGCCGCGATTTGGGGATTGAAGGCACCGATCTCCAATATGGCGTCTGCGACGAAATTGTAACCGGCACCGTCACCGCGGTTGAAACCGATCGCATTGGCCGCGGCGAAGGTCCCGATCAGGGCGCGGACCTTGTTGGGGTTATCGAGGGAGAAGTGGGCATGCGTTCTCAAGGCCTTCACGCGCTCGGGCGTATCGGGGAGCGAGGAGAGCGCCTGCAGAGCAAACCATTTGTCGATGACAACGTGGTCGTCCTTCCAGTTGTCATAGAAATCGGCGAAGACTTCCACGCGGGCATCGTCATCGATATGGGTCAGAATCGAGAGCGCCGCCATCTTGTCCGTCATGTTCTGGGCGTTGAAATAATGTGTGCGCGCCCGCGCGACTTCGTTGGCTTCTGCCTTGGCGCACAATAGGGATAGGGCCGAATTGCGCAGATCGCGCCGACCTACGCTGGCGGCATCGGGCGAGTAAGAGCCGCCATCTGCGTAAGCCTCGTACGTCTCCAGCAGCAGTGGCCCCAGTTCATCGCGAATATCGCCGCGCACGCCGTTGCGAGCCTGGTGAATAGCGTCCGTGTCGACATTCTCATGAAGCTCCCGGGCAATATCGGCCTCGCTTGGAATTTTGAGGAGTTCCGCCCTGAAGGCGGGTTCCAACTCGGTATTTTGCAGCGTGGTCCCAAGCGCCCGCGCAAATGCGTTTCCGGTTGCCGGTGTCTCGCCGGCCCGCAACGCCTCCACCATGCCGGTCAATAACCGGGTGACGTAGCGTTGGCTGGCCTGCCAGCGATTGAAGAGATCGCTGTCATTGGTCATCAGGAATTCGAGCTCGGCGTCGGTTTGCGGCGAAGTGAGATTGACCGGCGCCGAGAAGCCGCGCAGTAGGGAGGCGACGGGGCGCGACGCGATATTGGGAAAGCGGAAGACCTGCGAGCGCTCCCGCAGTTCGATTAGGCCATCGGCGATCTCGTCGCCGGCATCGTCCAGCAGGGGAAGGTCGCCACCATTTGCGCCCAGCAGCCCGATCCGCAGTGGGATCGGAAGCGGCCGCTTCCCAGTCTGCCCGGGCGTCGGTGCGGTGACCTGGCTGACGGTCAACTCCGCGACCTTTGCGTCGCCGTCATAGGCAAGCTCGCAAGTAAGTTCGGGCGTGCCGGCCTGGGCGTACCACTCGGCGAACGCATCGAGATCGGCGCCATTGGCGTCCGCCATGGCGGCCAGAAAATCCTCCACCGTCGCGGCCTCGCCATCGTGGCGCTCGAAGTAGAGATCCAATCCCTTCCGGAAGCCATCCCGGCCAAGCTGGGTTTGCAGCATGCGGCAGAGCTCGGCGCCTTTCTCGTAGACGGTAGCGGTATAGAAGTTGTTGATTTCTATATAGGAATCAGGTCTTACCGGGTGCGCGAGAGGTCCACCGTCCTCGGGAAATTGATGCGCCTTGAGGGCGCGGACATCCGATATGCGTTTCACGCTTTTCGAGCGCATGTCAGCGGTGAATTCCTGATCGCGGAAGACAGTGAGACCTTCCTTGAGGCAGAGCTGGAACCAGTCCCGGCAGGTGACCCGATTACCGCTCCAATTGTGAAAATACTCATGCGCGATCACCGCCTCGATCGCCATGTAATCGGCGTCGGTCGCGGTGTCGGGCCGGGCCAGGATCAGCTTGTCGTTGAAGATATTGAGGCCCTTATTCTCCATGGCCCCCATATTGAAGTCGCTGACAGCGACGATCATGAAGATGTCGAGGTCGTATTCGCGGCCGAAGCGGCGCTCGTCCCAGGCCATGGCGCGTTTCAGGGACTCCATGGCCCATTGGCAGCGGTCCTCCTTGCCGGGCTCCACATAGATGGCGAGATCGACGATCCGTCCTGATTGGGTGGTGAAGACGTCCCGCAAAACGCTCAGATCGCCGCCGACCATGGCGAACAAATAGCTCGGTTTGGGGTGGGGGTCGTGCCAGCGGGCGAAGTGACGGTTGGTGCCTGCGATCGCGGCGATCTCGGCTGGATTGCCGTTGGCGAGCAGCACCGGCACCTGATCGCGGTCTGCTTCGAGACGCACGGTGTAGACCGAGAGCACGTCGGGTCGGTCCAAGAAGTATGTGATGCGGCGGAAGCCCTCGGGCTCGCATTGGGTGCAATAGATCTCTCGGCTTCGGTAGAGGCCGGAAAGCGCCTTATTGCTTTCGGGGTCGCACAAGGTGGTGATTTCGAGCTCGAAGGGCTCGGCCGGGGCATTCGGGATCAGCAGACCCGCATCGGTGAGTTCATAATCGTGAACGCCCAGCACGCTCTCATTGAGCGCCAAGCGATCGAGATGCAATCCGACGCCGTCCAGAGACAAGCCATTGCCGTGGGAGGTGACTGGATTGGGCCTGATGGCGAGCTTCGAATGCACGCGCGTCGCCTTGGGCTCCAGCGCGACGTCGAGATCCACCGTGTCGATCAAGTGGCTCGGCGGCGTGTAGTCCTTGAGATAGATGGGTTGGGGAGCTGACTGGTCCATGGGCGAGGCGGGGTGTCCGTAGCTTTTTCGAGTTTAAGGGCTTGCATGCTAGATAGCGCCAAGCATCAAAGCCAGACACCAATCCGTCTAAGCTCCGGGCTTTTGCAAGCCGGGGTCAAGTTCAGGGAGATCAGCGCATGGGCAGCTCGTCGAAGAAAGCCGCATACCAGCACATCATATACCAGGAAGACGGCGATACGGCCCGGATCACGCTGAACCGTCCCGACGTCGTGAATTGTTTATCAATTCCGATGTCGGACGAATTGGTCGACGCCTTCGAGCGATTGCGACAATCGAAAACTATCAGGTTCGTCGTGATCGACGGCGCCGGCGGCAACTTTTGCGCCGGCGACGACCTGAAAGAGATGTCGCTCGGCCATTGGGGCAATTCCAACGACTATTTCCACCGCGTCCGTTACTACCAGTGGATGGCTTATGCGCTGGAGGAGCTGGACAAGATCACGATCGCGGCCATCGACGGTTTTGCCGTTGGCGGCGGGCTCGAAATCACCATGTGCTGCGATTTCGCGATTGCCACCGAGCGGGCAAAATGGGGCATGCCCGAAGTCGATTGGGGGATTACGCCGGGTTGGGGCGGCACCACGCGGCTGGCACGTCTGATCGGGCGGCGCCGGGCCAAAGAGATCAACATGCTGGCCGCTTTGCATCCAGCCAAGACGGCTGTTGAGTGGCATCTTTGGAACCGGGTTTGCGACGACGACAAGCTCGATGACGAAGTCGATGCGCTGCTCGAACTGTTGCGCGCCAAGAGCCAGCAGACGCTGCGCCAGCTCAAATTCATCCTGAACAAGAACGTGGAAACCGATCTCTACACGGCCCAGGCTTTCGAGGCGCTGTCGGCGGCGTGGACCGCTTCAGTGAATGGATGGGCAGAGGTGCCCGACGCCGATGGCGGCGAGGGCCTAAAGGCGTTCCGCGAAAAGACAGGCCTAAAAGATAAGCGCCGAACGCTGGGCAAGGATTTCTGGGTGGATCAAGCCTAGGCGTCCCTCGCGGCACGATCCCTGTTTGCGTTCGCCGTCAGTAGCGAAGATAGGCTTCGCGCTCCTCCGCCCAAGCCTGTTCATCGGGCTCGGCGAGGGCGTCCAAGTCGCGCGGGGTCGCGGCCGGGTCGTCCACCCATTCCCGCAACCGCGGGCCGCCATTGATGACGTCGATGGCGGGCTTGCCGTGCTCATACTCGTAGGCGAAATCCCGCCACAGCGCGTAGTCCGGATACAGACCACGGATCGCCTTGAAGGCGAGCGCCTGGAGCCGCCACGGCTTGAAAGTTCGGTGGTCATAGCCCGGACCTTCGGCGTGAATCTGAACGCCATTGCAGAGCTCGGCCGCGTGCTTGTGAAAGGTAGGCTCGAACCAGCAATCGCGCAGCGAGCAGCCCTCTAGCCATTGCGGTGCGAGCGCACGCATTTTGTTCAGGACATCGCGGGCGTCGATGTCGGGCGCACCGAATAGCTCTAGCGGCCTTGTGGTGCCGCGCCCCTCGGAGAGTGTCGTGCCTTCGAGCATGACCGTGCCCGCATAGGCCCGCGCCATCGATAGATTCGGCGCATTGGGACTGGGATTGATCCATATTCGCGTGCCCAACGGCCAGCCGAAGCCCGGCGCTGCGTCCGGCTGCCAGCCTTGCATCTCGATCACGCGATAGTCGACGTCGAGTTTGAGGGTTTCAAGGAACCACGAGCCCAACTCGCCAAGGGTCAGCCCGTGACGCATCGGCAACCGTCCAGCGCCGACAAAGCTTTCCCAGCCCGGCCGCAGCAGCAGGCCTTCGATGGGCCGGCCAATCGGGTTGGGCCGGTCCAAGACCCAGATGGCCTTGCCGTGGGCCGCGGCTGCTTCCAGGACGTAGCGCAAGGTCGTGATGAAGGTGTAGATCCGGCAGCCCAGATCCTGCAGATCGACCAGCAGGACGTCGAATGTCTCCATCATCTCGTCCGTCGGGCGGCGCACCTCGCCATAGAGGCTGAAGACTGGAATGCCATGCACCGGGTCCTCAAAATCCGGCGACTCGATCATGTTGTCCTGCTTGTCGCCGCGCAGGCCATGCTGGGGACCGAAGGCGGATGCGAGTTTGATGCCGTTGCACGCAGCCAACCCGTCGAGCGAATGGGTCAGGTCCGCCGTGACCGATGCGGGATGCGCCAGCAAGGCGACGCGCTTGCCCTCAAGCGGCCCCCGCAGCTCGGGTTGGCTGAGAAATCGATCGATGCCAAATTTCATGGCTGTCTTGCTGCTGGAATTTCGAACGCAAAGCAATCGGAATGATGGAATCGGTCCCGCCGATCCCGCGATACTCGAAGGGCGATGAGCCCGCAGCGACAATTCAGCAAATTGCGAAAGGCCGGGCGAGAGTATAGGATTTCACAACCCCAGTCCGTCAGTAGGTCACGTGCATGACCAGAGATTGTGAGCGAGTACCTGGCAAGGAGAGACCAGCGACTCTGATCGCTCCCGCAGAATTGCCGGTCTGGGTTCCTGGACAAATCTTGTGCGCAAGCGACCAGCTGGGGTGGAAGGACGTCGGTCAGCGGACCTACAGGTATGAGGGCCAGGACGTCGAAATCCCGCCCATGGATACCTTCATGATCGTGCAATACCGCATTGGCGAGACGCCAATGGACAGGAAGTTCGACGGGCGCTGGACACGGACCCATTGCAGACCTGGCAATTTCTCGCTGCTGTCTCGCTCCGCAGAATCGCAGTGGCATTGGACGGAAAGGGTCGAGGTCTCGCATCTATATTTTTCCAATGCCCTGATGTCGCGCGTTGCAGGAGAGATCACCGGCAAGGATGTCGCCGAGGTTAACCTCCATGACGTTGTGCGCGGGTCGGATCCCATCGTGACTCATGTGGCGAATGAAATCACCCGCGAGGCTATGGATCAGCGCATCGGCGGCCCGCTTTATGTGGAAGCTCTATCCGTTCAGCTCGCCGTGCATCTTCTCAGGGAATATGCGTCCTGCGTTTGCAAGGACCAGGCAGATTCGACGCGGCTCTCGCGAGTCGAGATCGCCAGACTGGAAGAGTTCATTGATGCGCACCTGCATGACGGCGTAACGCTGGAAGACTTGGCCGGAGTTCTTGGAATGGGCGTCTGGACTTTTAACCGGCGCGTGCGGCAGACGCTCGATCGTTCGGGCTATGCATTGGTCGTCGAAAAACGGATTGAGAGGGCCAAGCAGCTTCTGCGAAACGGAGATTTGGCGCTAAAGGAAATTGCCGCTTGCTGCGGATTTTCCGATCAGGCGCACATGACGCGTATGTTCCGCGACAGGCTCGGCGTCACGCCAGGCCAATTCAGAAAAGCCGCCTGACTGCGAAGAACACTTTCGCAGGGTGAGGTTGGCGGGTGCTGCTATGGGAGTTCGGCGCGAGCTGCTTACCTCTGCTGCCCAGATCGTTCAAAGATTTGTAGTCATTCTTCAAGACGGGCGAGCGGAGGCGAACTTACGCTCTGCGGAAGTGGAGGATCCGCCGCGAAGATGCGCGAGCCACGATGCCCGAGATGCGCATCGGACCTCTGCAGCCAACCAGATCGGACATTAGTGAGAGAACACCCATAAGGAGGAGACGGCAAATGGATGTTGAAACCAAGGAAAAGGCTTCAGGCAACGGCAGCTCTGACACCAAGAAACTCGACGCGCTGGTTATCGGCGCGGGCGTGGCGGGGCTATATCAGCTGCACCTTCTGAGGAAGCAAGGGCTTAATGTCAGGGCCTATGACAGCGCATCCGACGTCGGCGGCACCTGGTATTGGAATCGCTATCCGGGTGCGAGGTTCGATTCCGAAGCTTACATCTACCAGTACCTGTTCGACGAAGATTTGTACAAGGACTGGAGCTGGAGCGAGCGTTTTCCGGGTCAACCGGAAATCGAGAGGTGGATGCAATACATCACCGACCGTCTCGATCTGCGCAAGGATATTCAGTTCAGCACCAAGATCACAGAAGCGCACTACAATGAAGACACCAACCGGTGGACCGTTAAGACCGACCAAGGCGAAACCATCGACACGCAGTACCTGATCACGTGCTGCGGAATGCTCTCCGCGCCGCTGGATAAGATTTTCCCAGGCCAGGACAGCTTCAAGGGAGAAATCTTCCACACCGGCCATTGGCCCCATGAGCCGGTTGATTTCGCCGGAAAGCGCGTTGGTGTCATAGGCATCGGGGCGACGGGCATCCAGGTGATCCAGACCATCGCGAGCGAGGCCGAGCAATTGAAGGTGTTCGTGCGGACGCCGCAATACGTCCTGCCGATGCTGAACCCGAAATATAGTGCGGATGATGTGAAGGCGTACAAGGCGCGTTTCAAGGAGTTTCAGGAAGTTCTGCCCAACACCTTTACGGGCTTCGAGTACGATTTCGAAGTCGCATGGGAAGATCTAACGCCGGAGGAACGCCGCGAGCGGCTCGAGAACATCTATGCGGACGGCTCTCTCAAACTCTGGCTCGCCTCCTTCTCCGAGATTTTCTTCGACGAAGAGATCAGCGAGGAGGTCTCCGAATTCGTCCGCGAAAAGATGCGCGAGCGACTGAAACATGATCCCCGGCTATGCGACCTTCTGATCCCGAAGGATTACGGTTTTGGAACCCATCGCGTCCCATTGGAAATGGACTATCTGGAGGCCTATCTCCGCCCCAATGTCGAGGCCGTCGGCGTCAGGGATAATCCGATCGAAGCCGTGGTCCCGGAAGGCCTCAAGATGGCCGACGGCACCGTCCATGAACTCGATATGATCATCATGGCGACGGGCTTCGACGCCGGGACAGGCGCGCTGACCCGGATCGACATCCGCGGCCGAGAAGGCCGCTCACTGACCGAGGATTGGGGCAATGCAATCCGCACCACCATGGGGCTTCAGGTGCACGGCTACCCCAACATGTTCACGACCGCGGTGCCGCTGGCCCCCTCGGCGGCGCTCTGCAATATGACCACCTGTCTGCAGCAGCAGGCCGAGTGGATCAACGATTGCATCCTGTATATGCGCGACCAGGACAGAACGGTCATCGAGCCCACCGCGGAGATGGAGGACGCGTGGGTGGCCCACCATAACGAAACCGCCGACGCGACCCTGATCTCGAAGACCACCGGCTGGTATCTGGGCTCCAACGTGCCCGGGAAGCCGCGCTGCGTCTTGTCCTATACGGGCGGTGTCGGCACCTATCGCCAGAAATGCGATGAGGTCGCCGCGGGCGGTTACCAGGGCTTCGCGATGCGGTAGACGCATCGGAAGTGGGCGGCCTGTCCTGGACCCTGCCGCGCGCGCCCGTCTCCAGCGCGCGGCGGGGTTCCCAGGCCGCTAGCCGCCAGGCCAACCGCTGGTCCACGCCTCCACGCCAAATCTTATCGAGATTTCACCGGCGGAATTTCGAGCGCGAAGCCATCGGAATGATGGAAGTCGGGCTTGCCCGGAGGGTGGGCTAACGCCCAATACGATATTCGCCCGCTCACGTCCTCGATCACCGCCGAGAGACCTAGACGCCACGGCATATCGGCCGGCAGTCCCGCTAAGCTGTTCAGCTCGAGTACGGCCTCTAGTTCATACATCCCGTCGCCGGACTGCGGCTCTATGCGCGGTGTGCCTATCTCGTCCACGACCCGCACGTTTTCCCTGTAATCGGTGAAGGCATAGGCCGCCCATCGCGTCGAGGGCGCAAAGTTGAACTCGTAATAGGCTGGGCCCGGCGATTGCTGGACGAAGGCCTCAAAGCAGGTGTGCCGCCAAAGCTCATCCGCGCGGGCAGGTGCCGTCACGGGCGGCAGGCGCAGAACGCTAATGTCGCCGGTCACCACATAGCGCAGCTGCAAGGTGCCGGGTTTTGAGCACGTGGCCTCCACTTCGATTTGTGTCACGGCTTGGCATCGCGAGTCGGGATGAAGTGTCAATCGCAGGGACATATCGGCAACTTAGCCACGAGGGCGTTGATGTGAGGAAGAACTTCGTAATGACATTTGGGCGTTGAAGTCCGGACTGGGGGTGATTTTCGGCGATGCCCCCTATATGAAACACCGTAATACCTTCAATGCTGCGAGAATGTTGAGAACCATCCCGTGCCTGCACAACTAAGCCGCAGACTGTCCGTCGCGCCGATGATGGCGTGGACCGACCGGCATTGCCGGTTTTTCCTACGGCAAATCTCGCGCCACGCTCAGCTCTACACGGAAATGATAACCGCGGCGGCGCTCTGCCACGGCGATGCGGAGCGGCTGCTGGCCCACCACGAGGCCGAGCATCCGCTGGCACTGCAATTGGGCGGCAGCGAGCCGGTTCAACTCGCCGAGGCGGCGAAGATGGGCGAAGCCCGTGGGTTTGACGAGATCAACCTCAATGTCGGTTGCCCCTCGGACCGGGTCCAGACCGGCCGCTTCGGCGCCTGCCTGATGGCGGAACCTGCGCTGGTCGCCGATTGCGTGAGAGCGATGCAGGACGCGGTCGAGATTCCGGTCACGGTAAAGTGCCGGATCGGGATCGATGACCAAGACTGCGAGCGCGACCTGGACCGGTTCATTGATACGGTTGCAGGCGCGGGATGCCGGACTTTCATTATCCACGCCCGCAAAGCCTGGCTGCACGGGCTTGACCCGAAGGAAAACCGTACCGTGCCGCCGCTGGATCACGATCGCGTCTATCGCCTGAAAGGCTCGCGCTCTGACCTTGAAATTATTTTGAACGGCGGCGTCGAAAGCTTGGACGAATGCGAGAAGCACCTGCAACACGTCGACGGCGTGATGCTGGGCCGCGCCGCCTATCAGGACCCATATGTGTTGGCGGAGGCGGACCGACGGGTTTTCGATAGCAAACAAGAGATCCCCAGCCGGCACGAAATCCTGGAGCGCTTCGAGCCCTATGTGGCCGGCCAGCTTGCCCAAGGCGAGAAGCTGCACCGCATGACCAAACACGTGCTCGGGCTTTTCAAAGGCCAGCCAGGCGCCCGTGGTTACCGGCGCATTCTGAGCGAGGAGGGCGCGGGCGACGACGCTGGGCTCGAGGTGCTGCGCCGCGCGGCCGCAACTACCCGGATCGCAGACATGGAAGCGGTCCCGGTCGCCGCCGAGTGACTTCGTCCGGCGCTTGCGGGGTCTAGCTGTCAGATCTTCTGATTGTACTCCCCGACCTCGGGGTGGGCTGAAAGCTGGCCGTCGATCTCCTTGAAGATCGCCCGCATGGCCTCCTCCGAGGTGGGACTCTCCACCACCACTACGAGTTCCGGCTTGTTGGACGACGCCCGCACCAGGCCCCAGGTGCCGTCATCCAGCACGATCCGGATACCGTTCACGGTGATCAATTCGCGGATTTTCTGCCCGGCCAGCTCGCCGCCATTGGCGGCAACATTCTTAAAGTGTGAGACGACGCGGTCGACCACCTCGTATTTGATCTCGTCGGCGCAGGCGGGAGCCATGGTTGGCGACTGCCAGGTTTGCGGCAGCTCATCCCGCAGCTGGCCAAGCGATTTTTGCGGATTGCGCTCCAGCATGTCGCAGACCGCGAACGCCGCCACTAGACCGTCGTCATAGCCCCGCCCGAGCGGCGGGTTGAAAAAGAAATGCCCGGACTTCTCGAAGCCTACCAAGGCCCCGATCTCGTGGCTATAGCGCTTGATATAGGAGTGCCCGGTCTTCCAATAGGTGCATTTGGCGCCGTTGGCCGCCAGCACTGGATCGGTCAAAAATAGGCCCGTGGATTTCACATCAGCCACAAAGACGGCTCCCGGGTGCTCGCTGGAAATATCGCGGGCGAGCATGACACCCACCTTGTCGGCAAAGATCTCGTCGCCCCGTTCGTCGACGACGCCGCAACGGTCGCCATCGCCATCGAAGGCAAGCCCTAAATCCGCACCTTCCCGTAGGACCGCCTTTCGGACCTCGGAAAGCATCTTCATGTCTTCCGGGTTTGGATTGTAGTGGGGGAAGGAGTGGTCCAGCTCGCAGTGGAGCGGCACAACCTCGCAGCCGGCGGCCTCGAGAACCTGTGGCGCGAAGGCGCCCGCGGTTCCGTTTCCGCAGGCCACAACCGCCTTGAGCCTGCGCTTGAGCTTAGGCCGCCCGCTGAGGTCTGCCATGTAACGCTCTGCGATCTCGGGGTGATAGTGGTAACTGCCGCCAGCCTGGGGCTTCAGTTCACCCTCCAGCACGATCTGCTTCAGCGCCGACATCTCATCGGGGCCGAAGGTGAGGGGACGATCCAGGCCCATCTTGATACCGGTCCAGCCGTTTTCGTTATGGCTCGCCGTCACCATGGCCACGCCTTCGATATCGAGATCGAACTGAGCGAAATAGGCCATCGGCGAGACTGCGAGGCCGATGTCGTGAACCTCGGCCCCGCCCGCCAGCAGCCCGGCGATCAAGGCCTGCTTTATCGCGGCTGAATAGGACCTGAAATCATGGCCGACTACGATACGGGCAGGCACGCCGCGCTGACGAAACAGCTCAGCCAAGCCAAGGCCGACGGCCTGGATCCCCATCAGATTGATCTCTTCCGGGAAGCGCCAACGGGCGTCGTATTCGCGGAACCCGGTCGGCTTGATCAGCGGCAACCGCTCGAAGTCAGCCGAATTGGGCGCGAGATCATGGCGCGGCTTGGGGAACATCGGGTGCCTTTTTGCGGGTTGAAGCACTTCAACACATGGAAGCCCGACCGCCCGCCGTCAATAAGAGTCTCGGAAGCGGTATTTCGAACCGCAGGTCAAGCACCGGATTCCTGCCGCTAATTGGGGTGAGGAAGCGGCAATCAGCCGCGCAAGGTGAGGAAATCACCCGAAAACTCATAGGAGCGCAGCCGGCTTAAGAAGCTCATGCCGAGCAGGCTTTGGTGAAGATCGCCCGGCTGGGCAATGAGCGCATCGACGTTCGAAAGTCCCAATGCGCCAACTTCAACTTGGTTGAGCCGCATCCGTGCCGAATGGGTGAGGCCGTTGGCAGTTCGAACCGGCACCGTATAACTGAGGCCGGCGGTGTCGATGCCGATTTTACGCGCGTCCTGCGAACTCAAGACGATGGTCGCGGCGCCGGTGTCCACCACCATCGGAACCGCGACACCATTCACATGGGTCCGGGCGACGAAATGGCCGTCGCCCTGGCGCCGGATACGTACGGCGTGGCTGTCTCCGGGCTCGGTTTGCACGGATACCGCCATTCCGGGCACCAGTTCGCCGGCGATCCGGTAGGCAAAGGGGACCAAATCGTCCCGCAAGCTGTAGACACCGACAAGAATGAGCGCGAAACCGGCCCAGGTGATTGCGTGGCGGCCTGCCTCGGCGGCTCGGCCACTGTAGTCGCGGATAACCGCGCCTCCGAGATATATCAGCAGCGCCAGCCCGGCGACCAATCCGGCAAAACTGGCGCTGTCGAGGCCCGCAATGGTGCCGGCGTCATGCTGCAGCACCAGAACAAGGCCGGCAACAATCAGCAGCCCGAGCGCAACCCATGGACCCATGGAAAACTCCTATTCTCCGCCGCGAATACAGACCGGACGCCCGATCGAGTTTCCGCGCGGTTGGGAGCCGAACCCCCTAAATATTTAGGAATTGGAAGAGCCGGAGGCAAATTCCGGATGGGCTGCGGCGCTTTCGAGCTGGATTAGGCGCGCGCAGTGCCGCGGCGCGGCCAATTGCTCTGTATTGGGCTCAGGCTCGCGGACTCGCTCGCCTCGGCGCGGCGCGATGGGGCTTCGATAATACGGTCACTCGGAAATGTGGCGATCGCTTCGGTGCCCGTGCCGAGCGCGCTTCGCAACTCGAATGATCCGCCGTGCAAATCCGCCAGTTTCTTGACGATTGGTAAGCCCAATCCGGTGCCGCCCTCGGCAGTTTGATGCGCGAGCGACCCCTGACCGAAGGTGCGCAGAACCCGCGGGATCTCCTCCTCCGGAATGCCGGGGCCGGTATCCTTGATGCTCAAAAACTGGCCGCCGTCCTTGGTTTCGCCAACCGAAAGCGTGATCTCTCCGCCACCTGGCGTAAATTTGATGGCGTTGGAAACGAGGTTGATGCAGATCTGCCGCAGCGCCCGTTCGTCGGCCCAGAGCGGCGCCAGCCCCGGGGCGTAGTCTTCGATGATTTTAAGGCCCTTGTTTTGGGCGCGCAGCTGAAGCAGGCGATGGCAGTCCTGGGCGACGTCGGTCAAATATACCGCGTTCTCGTTGAGCTCGTAATGGCCGGCCTCGATGCGAGAGAGGTCCAAGACCTCATTGATCAGATTGAGCAGATGCTCGCCGCTTTCGTGAATGTTGCCCGCATATTCCTTGTAGGTCGGCACCGCATGCGGGCCCATCACCTCGGTCTTCATCACCTCCGAAAATCCGAGAATGGCATTGAGGGGTGTGCGCAGTTCGTGGCTCATGGTCGCCAGGAACCGGGATTTGGCGACGTTGGCGGACTCGGCCCGCATCCTTGCCTCGTCCGAGATCGATTTCGCCTCTTCGAGTTCGGCGATCAGCGCGTCCTTCTCGGCGCGAAATTCCAGCATCGCCAGAACGGTCGAGTTCGATCCCTTCATCAACGAAATGAAATAGAAATAGAGCCCGACCGCCAGCGCCGCCATTGCCCAGTAGAAGGTGTTGTCGAGCAGCATGAAGCGCAGCACCAGCGCTGTCGCCATCGGCACGGTGCCCGCATAGACGATGGGCATCACGGTGGAGGCGAACATCATGCGAATCGAGATCACCACCGTCATGGCGGCGAATACGAAAATATGCGCGGCCGGATGCGGGCTATAGATATCGATCATGGCGATGCTGGCCCAGGTCACGCCGTACAGGAATTCGGCGGCCGTCAGCTTGGCCTGCCAGGTGGTGACGTCGACATCGGCGCGTCCGCGCTTCAAGAATTGGCGGCAAAGGCAGAGCAGAATTCCCTTCGACATCAGCACCGTGGCAAGCCAGAAAATTAGCTCGCTGCCGGGCGCCCAGAACATCGAGGTGAGCGCAACCACGACCGCCAAAAGGGGAATAGTGAGTGAGGCGCTGAGTTCGTTTTTCACGAACATCGCCAGCAGCTCGTAGTCGAACTCCGGGCGCCAAGATGGCCGATGGGTCAGCCGCTCGCGCATCCCCTGCGCCCGGTCGCCGGCCCAGCCACGCGAACCATCGACAGAGTCTTCCTTGCAGCCTTTGGCCGAAATGGCTTCTGCGCTCATGCCCTACGCGATCACAACTGGTTATGGGGCCGTCCCGTTCAGGCGGCGGCCCGGAGCACACATCGAGCAGCCAGTCTCGGCGAAATTGCTTAATCTGGCGTTTACTTAGTGGAGCCCTTGGGGCGGGCCTGACGGCGGCGCTTGGGAGCCGGCCGGCGGCCCGGAAGCGAGCGTACAAACGCACTCACATAGTCGTCGGCAGGCTTTTCCAGGATCGACTGCGGGCGGCCGTGCTGGACCACTACGCCGTCCTTCATGATCGCGATTCGGTCGCCCAGGAGCAGCGCCTCGTGGAAGTCGTGGGTGATGAAGACGATGGTTTTTTTCAGCCGCTTCTGCAGCTCGATCAACTGGTCCTGCATTTCGCGGCGGATCAACGGATCGAGCGCGCTGAATGGCTCATCCATCAACAGAATGTCCGGGTCCGTAGCGAGCGCGCGGGCGAGGCCCACCCGCTGTTCCATGCCGCCCGACAACTCGTCGGGCTTCGCGGTCTCGTAGCCCGATAGGCCCACCAATTCGATCCAGCGCTCGGCGTCGCTCGCTACTTCAGCACGGCCCATTCCCTGGATCCGAAGGCCGTAACCCACATTCTGCAACACGCTCATATGCGGGAACAACGCGAAACTCTGAAACACCATCGAGACCTTGTGACGCCGGAATTCCCGAAGCTCTTGGGTGCCCATGGAAACCACCGAATGGCCATCCACCAGGACATCACCTCTGGTGGGGGCCACCAATCGATTGATCAAGCGCACCAGCGTAGATTTGCCCGAGCCCGACAGCCCCATCACGGCGAACACGACGCCCTTGGGTATCCCAAGCGTCACGTCGTTCAGGGCAAGTGTGCATCCGGTTTCGGTCCGGATCTGATCCTTGCTCACGCCGTCCTCGAGCAGCGCGAGCGCCCGCTCGGGACGCGAGCCAAAAATCTTCGTTGCATTTTTGAAGGCTATCTTGACCACGTCAGCCCGCCGGTCGGCGCTCCTTGCCGTTGGGCAAGGCGAAGGCCTGGGTTATGCGGTCGAAGATGATTGCGAGCGCGACAATGGCCAAGCCCGCCTCAGCACCCCTTCCGAAGTCGAGCCGCTGAATGCCCAGCAGCACTTCCTGCCCAAGTCCCCTGGCGCCGATCATCGAGGCGATCACCACCATGGCCAACGCCATCATCGTGGTCTGATTGATGCCCTGCATGATGTTCGGCAGGGCCAGTGGCAGCTGTACGCCGGTTAGGAGTTGCAGGCGGTTGGCGCCAAAACTCTTGGCGGCCTCGACCACGGATTTGTCCACCAGACGAATGCCCAGATCCGTGAGCCGGATTAGAGGCGGCGTCGCATAGATCACCGTGGCGAGGATGGCTGGGACCTTGCCCAGCCCGAACAGCATCAGGGCCGGAATCAGATAGACGAAACTCGGCATGGTCTGCATCACGTCGAGCAGCGGCAGCACCAGCATCTGCAGCCGATTGCTAAGCGACATCAGGATGCCGATTGGAATGCCGATCAAGATGCAGATTGCGATGGAGACCAGCATGATCGCCAGGGTCTGCATGGCGAGATCCCAGAGACCGAACAGCCCAATGGCAAACATCGCAGCCATCATGCCGAGCGCCTTCCAGGGGTGGCGGGTCGCATAGATCGCGATCAAGCCGACCACGAGAATGACGATCCACCAGGGGATCGCCCGCAACCCATGTTCCAGGGCGACCAAGACGGTCAGAAGGCTATTTGCGGCGGCCTCGAAACTGTCTCCATAGTTCTGTACCAGCCATTCGATGCCGCTATTCACCCAATCGGCGAGGGGTATGCGGAGGTTTTCAGGAAACATGGAATTCAGCCCGGTTTCGCTGACGCCGGCGCCTATTCGAGTTGCGCCTTGCGGTCCATGGCGCTCAACGCCGCTGTGACCCGCTGCGCTGCGTCTTGGGGCATCCAGGCCGTCCAGACATCTTCACGGGTACGCAGGAAATTCAGGGCGGCGTCGTCGACATCTGCGCCCTTGTTTTCATGGATATAGAGGAGAGCTTTGCCAACCATTTCACTCGACATGCGGTAGTTGGTGAGAAGCGTGGCAATGGCAGGCGCCGTTTCCGCGAACTTGGTATTGGCGCCGGTATAGACGTCGGCCAGGGGATAGGCGCACGCCTTGGCCGGATCGTCATTGTCCTTCAGCGTCTTCCAGATGTTGCGGTTATAGGCGGGTTCCTCAAGCTTCACGGCGTCATATTTGGCCATGATCCAACTCGGCGTCCAATAATAGAACAGGACCGGGCGTTTTCGCTCGAAGGCGGCGGCCACGGCGGCTGCAAGCGCCGCGGCGCTCCCGGGGCGCAAATTGGTATAATCGGGATCCAGACCATAGGCGGCGAGCTTCTTGGTGTTGATGGTCTCGCAATCCCAGCCAAGTTTGCAATTGTAGAACCGCCCCTTTTCCGGCTCTTCGGGGTCGCGGAAGAGTTCTTTGAATCGCGGCAGGTCGCTGACGCTCTTCAGCCCCTTGGCGGGCGCGTTTTCGCCCTCGACCAGATAACGCGGTACAAACCAGCCCTGTTCCGCGTCGGGGAAGTTCACCCCCATTGGTTTGACCTTTCCTGCGCTTACTGCCTTCTCCCATACCTCCGTAAGCTGGCCCGTCCAAACTTCCATCACGATATCGAGGTCGCCCCGAGCGAGGCCCGTCAATAACGGAATCGTGGAGCCCGGCAGACTCTCGCTCTCGCAGCCATAGCCATGCTTCAGGATGAACTTGATCACTTCGACATGAAAGCGGTCACTGTCCCAATCCAGGCCGGCGATGCGCACCGGGCGGTCGACCTCGCATTGCGGCGGGGCCGCATGTGCTGGCGTGGCGCCAAGGACGGCCCAACTCAACGCGATCGACAACATCAAGCGAAGCAACATCAGACGATTCTCCGGCGGCCTTTGCGCAGCCTCCCGTCTCGATCGAACTTCGGCTTGTCTCGCAAGCCCCTTGATCGCATTCGGAAGGTTCCGTTCTTTATAAACATATCATCGAATGTGACCATGCCCATGAACCCTATCCTGCAAGCAGCGCGCCGCAGCCGAGTGGTCGATCTGGTCCTGTTCGGCCTTATCGTCCTGGCATTGCTTGTGGTGGTTGCGATTCTGCCCGAGCCCGTCGTGACGCACCTGGAGGGCAGGGCTAGGGCTATCGACGGCGACAGTCTGGTGTTGGAGGGATCGGAAATAAGATTGCAGGGAATCGATGCGCCCGAGGCGAGGCAAAGCTGCACCAAGAACGGTGCGGCGTGGAGTTGTGGGCGTGAGGCAGCGCGGCAACTGGCGAGGTTGATGCGCAGCGGATCGGTGCGTTGCGAGGCTTATGACAGGGATCAGCATAACCGCTTGCTCGCCACCTGCTGGGTGGGTGACGTCGAGATCAACCGGCGGTTGGTGGAGCAGGGCTGGGCGGTGTCATTTGGGCGCTATCACGCGGCGGAGCGTGAAGCACAAAACGCGAAGCGCGGCCTGTGGGCTGGAGAATTCGACCGGCCCAGAGATTGGCGCGCCGAACATATGGGGAATTGAAGCGGCGCGCCTTGCCCCTTGGTCACGGCTCCATTACGACATCACCAGCGACCCACCAGCCTAGAGGTAATCCATGAAGATCATCGAAACCAGACGGGCGCCGAATCCGCGGCGGGTCCGGGTTTTCTTGGCCGAGAAGGGCATCGATATCGATTTCGAAGAAATCAACCTGATGGAGCTGGAGCACCAGCAAGACTCCTTCGGCAAGATCAATCCCAGACGGCGCGTGCCGGTCTTGGTACTCGATGACGGCACGATAATCTGCGAGACCGTCGCTATCTGCAGGTACTTCGAGGAAATTCAGCCCGAGCCCGTGCTGATGGGAAGCGGCGCGGTTGGCAAGGCTCAAGTCGACATGTGGCAGCGCTGGGTCGAGCTGGACCTGTTCTGGCCGATTTCCCAGGCCTTCCGCCACACCAATGAGCGGATGGCGGTTCTCGAGAGCCCTCAGTTTCCCGAATGGGGTAAGGCAAACCGGCGCCGCGTGACGGAGTTCCTGGGCTTTCTGGACGGGTCGCTCGCTGACAAACCGTTTGTCGCCGGCGAAGCGTATTCGATCGCCGACATTACCGGAATGATCGCAGTGGATTTTTTGGGCGCGGCCTCAATGGAGCGACCGCCGGAGCTGAAGAATCTAGCCCGCTGGTATGCGGACGTCTCGTCGCGGCCAAGCGCACAGGCCTGAGCCCGCCGGTCCGCACGTCGCTGCTGACTGCCATCCATCGAACCATGTGTGGAGCAACGCGTGGCCGAGACACTCGTAACGCTGATCCAGGAAATTAGCGGTTGCCGGCACTGCGTCGAGTCTCCGATCGGTTCACCCTTGCCCCACGAGCCGCGCCCCGTGGTACGGGCGAGCCCGAGCGCTCGAATCTGCATCTCGGGCCAGGCGCCCGGCACGCGGGTGCACGCCTCGGGCGTTCCCTTTGCCGATCCCTCAGGCGTGCGCTTGCGTGAGTGGCTGGGCGTCAGCGAGGACGAGTTTTATGACGAGAACCGGATCGCCATCATCCCCATGGGTTTCTGCTTTCCTGGCTTGGACGACAAGGGTGGCGACCTGGCGCCGCGCCGCGAATGCGCGCCGCTCTGGCAGAACCGGCTATTTGCCCAACTGCCTGGAATCGAGCTGCTGGTTCTGGTGGGCCAATATTCGCAAAAATGGCATCTGGGCCGCGGCTGCAAGCCGAGCCTGACCGAGACAGTGAAAAGCTGGCGCGAATACACCATCCCAGAGCAAAGAGGGATGGCCACGATACCGTTGCCACACCCATCGTGGCGCAACAATGCCTGGCTGAAAAAGAACCCTTGGTTCGGGCAGGATGTCTTGCCCCACTTGCGCCGGGAAGTGCGCCGCTTGCTCGGCTGAAACGACGTCATCCAGACCGCTGGCGGGTGCGCGGCATAGTCGGCCAGATTTCCACAGTTTTAGAAAATTGTTCTAAATCAAGTGATGATGGGCTATGCATGGCAAAATGATCGCGTAAAAAACGCGCTTTGAAGAAAGAAAATACTCATCATGGCCATACAGATCGACAAGACAGACCGTAGGATCCTGGAAATCCTGCAGCATGACTGCACTATGCCCGTTGCTGAGATTGGCCGGGCGGTCGGGCTTTCGACCACGCCCTGCTGGCGCCGCATCCAGAAGCTGGAAGAAAGCGGAGTAATCCAGCGGCGCGTAGCTTTGCTCGACCCTAACAAGGTGAATGCCGGCGTCACGGTTTTTGTGGGCATTTCGACCAGCGAACACAGCCATGCATGGTTGGAGCAATTCCATTCGGCGATTCAGGAGTTCCCCGAAGTGGTGGAATTCTATCGGATGAGTGGGCAGGTGGATTACTTGCTGCGGGTGGTAGTTCCCGACATCGAGAGCTACGACAGCTTTTACAAAAAGCTGATTTCAAAGATTCAGCTGAACGATGTGAGTTCCAGCTTCGCCATGGAGCAGATCAAGAACACGACGGAATTGCCGCTCGCCTACACGCTGGCAGAAGAAAATAAGGCGGCCTAGCCGAGGCCCACGTCAGCTGATTGGGGCTTGGGGAAAGGCGAGCTGTTCGCGGGCCCGCCATTCGTCAGTGACATAATTCACGATGATCGACTTGCGCACGCCCTCGATCGCGCGCGGCTCGAACCCGTGATAGCTGATGTCGGACGGCACAAACACCATTGCCGCGTTCGACGCGAATGGCGTGCGGCCCACGGCCTGCTTGTCTGTGTCGTAGATATCGGTGCCCAAATCGCGGTGCCCTTTATCTTTCGAGACATAGAGCAGCATGGTGAACAGCTTGACGCCGAGATCGGTGTGGGGCTCAAGCCAGAAACCGTCCGTGTCCTGGGCATATTCGATACGCAAATAGCCGCCCTTGATGTCGGTGCCGAACTGATCGGCAATCCGGCCCGTTATGCGCTGGTCCTGAAAGGCATCCGAAATTGCCCTCACGACGGGAAAGCGTTCCTGATTCGCTTGGTCGAAATAGGTGCGCGAGGCGTTGTGCAATTCTCGCTTTCCCGAGACGCCGTCGAGATCGGGAACCTCGAAGGGCAGCTCGTGCACGTCCTCCAATGCCGCTCCGGGGAGACAATCTCGCAGGAGCCAATAGCTGTAAGGCGTATTGAAGCGCGCGCCATCGTTCACGCTCTTCAAGTAGCAGCCAATGACGTCTTCCGATGAGATGGACATGGACCCGTCTGCTCTCCGATTTCGGCGCTGACGCCGCGCGGGCGGCGCCCAAGAGCCAGCATGCAAGTGTTTGGATTAGATTTGAATGCGGTGCTGTGTAGCACCGGCTAGGGGGCAGCGCAATTGTGTGGAAAGGCAAGCCCGCCGCCGGGGCCGGACCGGCGGCGGCTTGATGGTTCTTTAACTGAAATGGACGCAGCTAATGTGGCTCTCGGCGATCTTTCTCGCGATATCGCCGGTTTCCCTCTCAGCCATACGCATAGGCGACTCAAGTCCCGCTTCTGGATTCCTCAGGCAGCTCGCCATCAATTCAAGCATTGATGCATGTACCGCGCGTTCCGAGGCAAATTGCGGCGGATTTTTAGCGAGAAATTTGAGAATCTCCCCGTATTCCGGCATGGATATCCCTCATGAGTCTCGCCCCTGCTCTGCACATAGGATTTATACCTGACGCCTTGTGTCGAAACTTTGGCTCTGCGGGGGAAAAAGCGGGGCAAGGACCAGATGCCCGAGGATTTCCGCGGGCTTTAGCTGTCAAAAGGAAAGCGGGCCAGCACCCGAAATGGCTTCTCCGACCCGGGATCTCCGCACAAGGAAATCGATTCTAGCGTCAGCGGCGGGCCGCAGACGTCGTCGAGATTCGCCGCCAGCTTTCCCATGATTTCATCAGACTGGACCGCATCGAGTGAACCGGTGAGGGTGAGGTGGAACGGAAACTCGGAAAGCATGCGGGGATAGCCCCATTGAGCCAGCATCAGGCGCTGCGTCCACGATAGCTCTGGCTCGGAATGCCGGGCGCGCTCGGCTTCCGTGAGAGGCGCCCAGTAGGAATCGAAGGCGAAGGCGCATTCCGCGTGGAGCGCGCTCAGCGCGAAGACATCGTTCTTGGGAACCAGTGCCAGAAAATCGAAAAGTCTCTCAAGCTGCAATGGGCCGACCTCGACGGGACGACGCCGGGCGGCGAACCGCTGCATTCTGTCGAGAAGCTCATTTGCCGATTTGCCGTCGCGCAGTCGGTAGGGCGAGAGCAGGGTGCCGTGAAACCCGTAATGGCGGGGAGTAGTGGTGATCTGCTCAAGGAGATCGAGACCGAGGCCGCGACAGTCGCGCTGATCGACCGGGTTGCCGGTGTCGGCGTCGTAGCCCAACCAGCTGCGCCCGAATTCCGCCAATGGCGAGCCGTGCTCGGGCGTCCAATAGAGCGCATAGCGCTCGAATTGCGCCTCTTCGCCGGCATTAAGCTGCTGGGTCATGATTTTCGAATCTGTTTGAAGGAGGCGGGTTCGACGCAGACGCAGCTCTGTTGTACGTAGCTCGTCGTCTGCCTAATGTCTTCGATACTCCACACGCCAGGAACCATACATGATCGACCTCTACACATTTGGAACACCCAACGGGCGCAAGGTCACCATCATGCTCGAGGAGGTGGGGCTCAACTACACGCCCCACATCATCGATATCTCCGAAGACGAGCAGTTCGCTCCAGAATTCGTGAAAATCTCTCCCAACAGCAAGATTCCAGCGATCGTCGATCATGACACCGGAATCACGTTGATGGAGTCGGGCGCGATCCTGATGTATCTCGCAGACAAGACCGGCAAGCTCTGGCCCCAGGATTTCGAGAGCAAATGGCGGGTTACCGAATGGCTGATGTGGCAGATGGGCGGGCCGGGCCCGTTTTTGGGACAGGTTCATTATTTCGTCCGCTTCAATCCGGGAAAGTCGGCTTACGCGGAAGAACGCTATGTGAATGAGGGCAAGCGACTTTACCAGGTGCTCGATGATCGGTTGGGCGAAGTCGAATATGTGGCCGGCGACTACTCGATCGCCGATATCGCGATTTGGCCGTGGATTTCGCGCTTCGAATGGCAGACCATCGACATCAAGGCCTATCCCAACGTTCTGCGCTGGTACCTTGCGATCGCCGGCCGGGAGGCGGTGATCCGGGGCCATGCCGTGGCGACCAAGTATCCTGAGATTCCGATGCCTTGATGAGGCCTGGCGCGGTCAAGAAAAGCCACGCGACTGCCACATTGATCGGATGATATGGGCCCATGCAGGCGGGGAAATCGTGATAACGCGGACTCTCGCCAATTAAGCACGACATTTGGGTGAAATTGCCGGAATTGGCGACTGAACCTATTGTTGTCGGCAAATCCGGGGGCGCAAGCCTGATTCGATACTGATGGCCCGAGGTCGTATTCGGGAACGCACTAGAGGACAAATCTGATGAAGCATTCGAACACATCCATCATTCGGCGGCTCACCCGCTTGATGCCGCATGTGCTGCTGTCGGCTGTGTTTTTGCTGGTGAGCATCTCGGCCACTTCGGCGCAGGTCGTCGAGCGCGGCGTTCAGGGTGCGCTAATTGGCGCTGGAATCGGCGCCATCACCGGCGGCGGCAAAGGCGCGGGCAAGGGTGCGCTTATTGGCGGCGCGGCAGGTGTCGCCGTTGGCGCGGTCGAAAAGAACAGGAGAGACCGCTACCGCAATGCGCCGCCCGCTGCCTACCGGTCGGTGCCCCCACCTCGCTACTCCACCTATTCGCAAACCGTGGCAGACGTTCAGCGCGAGCTGTCGCGTCTTGGATACGACCCAGGTCCTGTCGACGGCCAGTTCGGCCCGCAGACAAAGACGGCGATCAGAACCTACCAGGAAGATTACAATCTGGTGGTGGATGGCAGGGCTTCGCGGCCGTTACTGGATCACATGGTTCAGCAGGGCGGTGGACCCACGGGCTAGTTCCGAACCAAGTCATGAAAAAAAGCCCCGGCGGTGCGGCCACCGGGGCTTTTTCTTCGCCAGATGCATTCCGCGGTAACGCCACGGCGATCGTAGCGCCTTAGTTCGTGCCTTCCGCCGCGACTTTGGGAAATCCTGCACGCATATAGGCGACGATCCGCCAGATTTCATCTTGGGACAGGGTTTCCTTGTAGGCCGGCATATCTGTTTCGAACTGCTTACCGCCCTCCGATATGGTCCAGAGCAGGTACTCGTCGCCCGAATGGCGCGGCCGCTGAATCAGATAGGCCAGCAGCGCCGGGGAGGGCGTAAGCCCCTTCGCCGCTTTGCCATCGCCTAACCCCTCATTGCCATGGCACTTGACGCAGTTATTGGCGTAAAGGGCGCCACCTGCCTTGATGTCGGTATCGGTTGGTTTGAGCGGCGATTTCGCGTCACGATATTCGGCTGGAATTCCATAATGCATGAAGGTCCAATGGCGGCGCACGCGAGCCCTGACATCGGGATCGGCGCCGCGGCCGCCGCGCCACATTCGGCGGTTCATCCATCCGGGCGACCAGAAATCAGTGGTCTCTTGCGACATCTGCGCCCGCATATGGCGGCCGTGCCTTTTGCCTTCAGCTTGGGATCCGGAGATTGTTGCAACAAACAGAATGAGCCCGATGCACATAGTCACCAGGAAAGCGTGCGTGGAAATCGCTTTTTCAAACATCCTGGTCTCCGCATTCTCGCGAATGTGTCTGGACGTGTTCGCGTGTTCGGGGCGAAGATCGGCATTGTCAGGCCGGTGCGCATTGAATTTTATCAAAAACTTGAATGTATTGTTTTATCGTCAAACCCGGGCAACGGACCTCACGATCTCCGTCATGTCGCCGCCAAAATCCGTTGCCATTAATGCGCGTCCAGGCCCATTCCTTGCCGCTGCCCGCATTCATATGATTGTCCTTGGCGCGGGCGAATCCATTGGGAGAAACGCATGAGAAAGATCGCCGCGATTACGCTGCTGCTCAGCTTCACGGTATTCGGTCTGACCTTCGCACAAGGTGCCGACGATCCGGTCAAGGCCCGCCACCACTTGATGAAGGAAGTGGTTGGCAAGAACATGAAGCTGATCGTCGCGATGCTTAAGGAGGAATCCGAGCAAGATGCGATCCCCTATGACGCCGCCAAGGCGCAAGCCGCGCTGAAAGCCATCTCCGAAGTGCCGGATAAATTCGTTAAGCTGTTCCCGGAAAACACCAGCATGATGGACGTGAAGACGGACGCGAAACCGGAGATTTGGGACAATAAGGCCGACTTCGAGAAGCAGGCTCAAGGGCTGAAGACCAAAAGCGCGGAAGCAGCAAGCGTGGCTCCGTCCGGCAAGGAGCAGCTGAAGCCGGTGGTCTTCGGCAAGGTCGCGAAGCAATGCAAGATTTGCCACGAAAAATATAAGCAGCCGGACGACTAGCGCTCAGTGCAGAAGAGTTTGGCGGCCGCCGCGATAGGTGGCCTGAAAGGTGTCCCATGCGGCGCTTGATTTGGGCGGTCGTCGGAGTGGTTCTGCTCGGCGTGGCGGCATTTCTGATTCTGACAATGCCCAGGACTATCGACGCCTCGGAACTTCCGCAGCACACGCCCGACGTGAAGAACGGCGAGTACATGTTCTATGCGGGAGGCTGTGCTTCGTGCCATGCAGCACCAGCGCCAAGCGGGAAATGCGATGACCCGGCGATGCCTGACAAGCTCAGCTTGGCGGGCGGGCGTTGTCTGAAGTCGCCCTATGGCACCTTCTATGTGCCGAATATTTCACCCGATCCCGAGGATGGAATCGGCGGGTGGAGCGACATCGATTTTGTCAACGCCATGATGCGGGGCGTTGCCCCCGAGGGGACCCATCTTTATCCGGCCTTCCCATACATGTCGTATCAGCGGATGAGTTACCGGGACATTCTGGACCTCAAGGCCTATCTCGGCACCCTGAATCCGATTAAGTCCAAGCCGCCCGACGATGACCTGAAACTGCCCTATCGCCTGCGGCGGGGCATCGGCCTTTGGAAGCTGCTTTTCATGGACGATCAGCAGTTTCAGCCCGATCCCGCCCGTAGCGCGGAACTGAACCGCGGGGCCTATCTGGTGGAGGGTCCGGGTCATTGCAGCGAATGCCATTCGCCGCGCGATGCGCTGGGCGGCCCAATCGCGAGCGAACAGCTTGCGGGTGGTTCGGCACCCGAGGGCAAGGGCTATATCCCAAACCTTACGCCCGGTTCCGGCGGCCTCAGCAGCTGGAGCGCGAGCGATATCGCCTATGCGCTGAAGACCGGATTTACGCCTGACTTCGATATGTTGGGCGGCACCATGACCAAGGTTCAGGAAAATATGGCGAAGCTCACCGATCAGGATCGGAGGTCGATCGCCGAATTTCTGAAGTCCCTCCCGCCGGTCGACAGTAAACGCCGGGCCACGGACGGCAAGGGGGCTGGGCAATCGGATTCGTAAATGTCAGTTTTGTTTGGCATGGGCCCGGAAATTCAGTGAACCAGGTATCCGCGATATGAGTACACGTCCTGGTTTGATCATGCAGACTGTTGGATTGGCCGCGGTGGCGTGCGCCTTTGCCGCCGCCAGCGCCCTGGTCTCGGCCCAGGACGTGGCCGAACGTCAAGATGTGCAGCTCGCTCCCGTTGTGGAAGTCATTGCGGCGCCCGCCGATCCGGCCGCCGCTAAGGCATTCGAGGCGTTGGAGAGGCGTTGCGCCGCCTGCCACCAGGCGGGTCGGCTGAGCCCGGACGGCAGGGCGGAGGGATTTGCGAATGTGTTGGCGCTGAACCAACTCACAAAGGACCCCGCTCTCGTCCTGCCCGGCAATCCCCATGGTTCGAAGCTTTTCGCCGAGGTCATAAAGCTGCAAGCGCCACATCACGCCCTATCGGATGGTTCTGGCGATCCAAAGGCCTTGGCCGAGGATCTATTCGCGATACATGACTGGATCCAGTCGCTCGGCGCGATGCCCCGCGCCGGCTGTATCGATCGTGAGCCGATCGACATGCAGGGCATGGTGAGCGCGATCGCAGCCGACGTGGATGCCCAGCTCGGCCGCCGCCGCAAGGGCATGCGCTATTTGACCCTTTCACACCTTCACAATGGCTGCGCGAGCGAGCCGGCAATGAACCGCTTTCGCCAGGGCGCGGTGAAGCTCTTGAATAGTTTGAGCCAGGGCAATGCACCGATCGCAATGCGGACGGTCGACGAAGCCAAGACCATCCTCGCGTTCAATTTGGACGATCTGCAATGGTCGCAAGAGGACTGGAACCGCCTGATTGCAACCTATCCCTATGGCGTGCGTCCCAGCTCGACGCTCTATGACACTGTGGTGGGCCAGACGGAGACACCCTTGCCTTGGTTGCGGGCAGACTGGTTCGCCTATACCGCATCCCGTGCCCCGCTCTACTACGAGCTGCTGAAGCTGCCCGTCAGCTATGCCGAGCTTGAAAAGCAGCTCAAGATCGACGTCGCGCAGAACATTGAAAAGTCGCTCGCCGCTCGTGCCGGCCTTCTGAAATCGACGCAGAGCGAGCACAACCGGCTGATCGAGCGCCATGGGCTGGAAGGCGGGTATTTCTGGACCACCTACGATTTTCGCAGCGGCAAGCCGGAACAGAATCTTTTGGAGCGGCCTCTAGGCCCCGCTGGCGCCAACGCTTTTCAGTTCGATGACTCGCAAACGCTGTTCAGCCTGCCCAATGGCTTTGTGGCCTATTTTCTGAGCAACAGCGAAGGGCGCCGCCAGAATAGCGCCTCGCTGGTAGCACCGGCGGAGCCCGGCCTTTCGGATCATCGCAGTCGCAACGCCATCTCTTGCTTCGGGTGCCACGCCCAAGGCGTGCGCCGGGTCGGGGATGAAATACGAACCAAGGTTCTCGCCGGCTCGGATATCTCGGCGGAAGCCCGCAAGAAAATCGAAGCGCTCTATAAACCCGCCGAAGAAATGGAAAAGCTACTGGGTCAGGATGCGGAGCGCTTTAGCGCTGTCATGCGCAGCGCCGGGCTCGATCCCGATCTTGATGCGCCGGAGCGGGGCGTCGAGAGCATCGCTTTCCTCTCGCGGCAATATGGCAAGGTGATTGGATTGCGCGAGCTTGCTGCCGAATATGGCGTCGGACCAGTTGCGCTGGCCGAGGCCTTGCAAGAAGCAGGCGGCATCAGAATTGGTCTTAAGCGGCGGCTCGAGCAAGGTGCGGTGCCCCGAAGACTGGTCGAAAGTCAATTCTTGGACCTGATCGACATTGTGTCCGAAGACGAGCCCATCAAGTTGGAGGTAGCGCAGACCACGGCAGCGGCGCCCGCGGAAAATGCATCAGAGACCGAGCCCATCGATTTCGATCTGGCGCTTATTTCTGACAAATCACTCTACAGGGTTGGCGAAACTCCGGTGCTAACGGTTTCTTCCGAGAGGGATTGTTACCTGACACTGACGAGGGTCGATCCGAAGGGCCGGGGTACGGTGATTTTCCCCAACAAAGCGCAGCGTGATAATTTCCTGCTGCAGGGCACGCTTTTCCGGTTTCCGCCGAAGAAAAGCCCGAACCTTCTGCGCCTTCGGGCAAAGGGCAAGGAAACGATGATTGCGCGCTGCAACGCCGAGGGCGCCAAACTCTCGGGCGGCGAGGACGAATTCAAGCGCCTCCGCCGGACAAAACTCGGTGATTTTGACGATGTTCTCACGCGCCAAATCATTACCGCCGCGAAACGAGCCGAAGGCGGCACATCGGGCGAAGGCGCGAACCGCAAGCCGCTGCCGGCAATCGCCGAGACCGCGATCACCTTTGATGTAGAGTAGGCAAAACGGCGGGAGGTAATCCGGAAATGCAGCGCTTTGCATCGGTGTCCGATCTGGTTCGTGAATGCAGCCCCGAGCGGCCGGTGCTCTGTTTGCGTCCCCACGCGGCGTCGCGGGCAGCGGCCTGGTTCCGCGAGAATTTTCCCGGCACCGTCGTCTATGCGTTGAAGGCTAATACGGCGCCGGAAATCATCGATGCGCTTGCTGGCGCAGGCATCGATCATTTCGATGTCGGATCAATGCCGGAGATCGAACTGGCCGCCCGTATTCCGGGCGCGCGTCTGTTCTATATGAACCCGGTGAAGCCGCGCAATGCGATCGCGCGCGCCTATTCCGAGTTTGGCGTCAGGCACTACGCGCTCGATAGCGAGGCCGAGCTGGCAAAGATCTCGACCGCTACCGGGAATGCGAAAGACCTCGTGCTCTTCGTCCGTATTGCCGTCTCCAATCGCCACAGCGTGATTCCATTGGAAGGAAAATTCGGAATTCCAGCAGATCGAGCGGGCGAATTGCTGATCAAGACCCGTCAGGTTGCGGCGCAGTTGGGCATCACGTTTCATGTGGGCTCCCAAGCCCTGGGAACGGAAGGCTTCGCCGAAGCTCTCGCGCTCACCGAGCGGACCATCCGCGATGCCGGGGTTATGATCGACAAGGTCGATGTCGGTGGCGGGTTTCCCAGCCGCTATGCGGCGGCCGAACCGCCGCCGCTCGAAACCTATATGGACGAGATCAAATCGTCCCTGCAGCTTCTGCCGGTGGCCAAGGGATGCGAGATGATTTGCGAGCCTGGCCGCGCGCTTGTGGCAGAGGCAGAGTCTGTGCTGGTCCGTGTCGATGCCCGAAGGGGCGATCATCTCTACATAAATGACGGCGCCTTTGGCACGCTGTTCGACGCGGCCCATTCGGGCATCACTTATCCTGCGCGGGCGGTGCAGACGCGAAGTGGCGAGCGCGCGGAACTCCAGCCCTTTTCGCTCTATGGGCCGACTTGCGACAGCAACGACCATATGCCCGGCCCCTACCTGCTCCCCGGCGATATTGGCGAAGGCGACTATGTCGAAATCGGTCAAATCGGTGCCTATGGCCGCGTGCTGGCCACGGGCTTCAACGGCTTCGGCAACTATGACGAGGCCATTCTGCTGGATGAGCCCATGGCGACCATGTATCCCGCCGCGCCCGCGAGCTCGGATGCGCGGGCCGTCGGGCAATGACCCGCTGATGCTGGCGACCCGGTCCAAGAATCGGCGGGCCATTGACATTGAATAATGCACAGTCCGATGGATGAATTCCGTTACCGCGCTCCGGCACGTTCATTCCTTGGCGAGGAAGCCTGGGCGGTGGGCTCGGCGCAAGACGCCAGAGCAATCGTGATTCCGTTTCCCCTGGAAGCCACCGTCAGTTCCGGAAAAGGCACCCGACGCGGGCCAGATGCGATCATCGCGGCAAGCGCCGCCCTGGAGGCGTTCGACGAGGAATTGGGGTCTTCGCCGTTACGGTCATTTGGTCTGGCCACCCTCGAGACGCCCCGGATCGCAGAGCCGCTCGAGGCGGCGCTCGATCAGATCGAAAATCTCGTTGGCGCAGCGTTATCGAGGGAGAGGTTTCCGTTGATCCTTGGCGGCGAGCATTCCTTGACCATAGGCGCGCTTCGAGCCTTTGCGGCGCGGTATCCTGAACTCGCGGTGCTGCATTTCGATGCCCATGCCGACCTGCGCGATAGTTATCGGGGCGGGCGCTTCAGCCACGCCTGCGTCATGCGCCGCGTGCTGGAGAATCAGCACCTCAACCTTGTCTCGGTTGGCGTGCGCAGCATCTCCCAAAGCGAGATGGCCTTCCTGAACGCAAACCCGGACCGGATAGCCGTGCACTGGGCAAGGGACCGGGCCGCCTGGGACGTGAGGGAGATCGTGCGCCCGCTGGCCGGCAAACCGATCTATCTGAGCTTCGACGTCGACGCATTTGACGCGAGCCTGATGCCGGCTACCGGCACGCCTGAGCCCGGCGGCCTGTTCTTCGATGACGCCTGCGCCATAATTCGCGCCGCCTCGGAAGCCGGAACGATCGTCGGGGCCGACCTGGTCGAGCTTGCGCCCATCCCCGGAATGACCGCCTGCGACGTTACCGCCGCCAAACTCGCCTACAAGCTCCTCGGCTATGCGCTCGGCCGGGAGGCCATGAGTTGATCCCGGGATTTGTCGTATTGTCTGTGGTATTTCATCGGGCTAGGTGACTGCGGCGAAGCTCAGACTCGGCGGGTGCGGCGATGGCGGCGGTATCGATGATACGAGAATTCACGCGGTTGGAAGCCGCCGGCGGCATCGTCTTGGCGATTGCTGCGGTCGCCGCCCTAATCTTCGCCAATTCGCCGCTGGGCGGGATCTACAATGCTTTTCTCGAAACCCCCGTCGCGGTTCAATTCGGCAAGCTCGAAATCGCCAAGCCGTTGCTGCTCTGGATCAATGACGGCCTGATGGCGATCTTTTTCTTCCTGGTTGGGCTCGAAATCAAACGGGAGTTCCTGGAAGGAGAGCTCTCCAGACCATCGCAAATCGCGCTTCCAGGTATCGCGGCGATTGGCGGCATGGCCGTACCCGCGTTGATTTACGTCGCCATAAATTGGGGGTCGGGGGAAAATTTGAACGGCTGGGCGATACCGGCCGCCACCGACATCGCCTTTGCGCTCGGCGTGTTGGCGCTGGTGGGAAGCCGCGCGCCGCTATCGCTCAAGGTTCTGCTCACGGCGATCGCGATTTTCGACGATCTCGGCGCCATCATCATCATCGCATTCTTCTATACCGATCAGCTTTCGCTGACCGCGCTCGCCTATGGCGCGGTGGCGATCGCTGGGCTTATCGCGGTGAACCTGTTCCGGGTCACTCATGTCGCGGCCTATCTGCTGCTCGGCATCGCGCTGTGGATTTGCGTGCTCAAATCCGGCGTCCACGCGACCCTGGCGGGCGTCATCACCGCGTTGGCGGTCCCGTTGCGGACCCACGACGATGAGGGCCACTCGCTGCTTAGGCACCTTGAGCACGAACTGCACCCCTGGGTGGCCTATGCAATCCTGCCGCTCTTCGCCTTCGCCAACGCCGGCGTCTCTTTTCAGGGCATTGGCTTCTACAACTTCATTGAGCCGGTCAAACTCGGCATCTCGATGGGCCTGTTCATCGGCAAGCAGATCGGAGTTTTCGGGCTGCTGTGGCTCTGCATTCATTATGGCATCGCAAGAATGCCGGAGGGGTCCAATTGGGCGCAGCTCTACGGAGTTTCGCTGCTCACCGGGGTCGGTTTCACCATGAGCTTATTCATAGGCTCGCTTGCCTTCGAGCACACCGACTTCGATACGCCGATCAAGATCGGCGTGTTCACGGGCTCCATCTTGAGCGCGGTTGTCGGTTATCTGGTGCTGCGTTTGGCGCCGAGCCAGCAGCCCGTGCGCGTGGCTGAGGCAGCGTGAGGCAATTCGGAAACTGATTGCGAGCATGCAGCCTAAGGACGAAGGCAACAATCGGTTCGAAGGCGGTAAGAACATCCGAGAGCTTCCGCAATCGTAAAGGGCAACAATCGGCGTTACGCATGGGCGCTGACGGGCATCTTCACCTAGCAACGGATCGTCGATCGCGATATTAGGCCAACCTATCCAGGCTGGGGCCGTCTCCCCGCAGCGACCACGTTCCAAGCACCGAACAAGGATTGCCAGAATGGCCAAGCGAAAACGAGCGCTATCGGAACTCCTTTCACAGGTTCCAACCGCGCTGTTTGCCATGGCCCTTGGCCTGACGGGCCTGGGCGCCGCGTTCCGCTTGGCAGGCGCTCTCTTTGAACTGGCTTGGATGGAGGCCACCGGCGTGGCGCTCCTAATCGTGGCCGCAGCGGTGCTGGTCGTCGACACGGTCCTCTATCTCGGAAAGCTCGTGCACGCCCACGAACACGTAAAGGCGGACCTCGGCGACTCGACCTCGGCCAACTTGATCGCGCCCGCATTCATGGCAACCATGATCATTGGCTCGCAGCTATCGGCCGTGAGCGCAATCGGGCTTTGGCTTTGGGCCGGAGCCACCATCGCCCATCTCCTACTGCTGCTCCATTATGTTGGCCGTTGGGTCACGGTCGATCACGATTCCGACGATCTGAATCCCACCTGGTTCCTCCCCGCAGCCGGCATCATGACGGCCTCCATGGCCGCGCCGGATGGTGTTCCAGCCCCGCCGGTCTATTTCGTCTTCGCGACTGGCCTTACGCTCTGGCTGATCTTGTTGCCCCTTTGCGTGCGCCGCACGATATTCGAGCCGGCATTGCCGCCGCCCATGCGGCCATCGCTGTTTATCTTTGCCGCGCCCTTCGGGCTTGCCGCGAGTTCGTTGATGCGAATTGCCCCCGGCGTTGATCCGATCGTCCCCGCCACGCTCGCCTTTGGCGGCGCATTTTTTATCTTCGCGTTGATCGCGCGGCCGCGATTCATCGCCAAATCCGGCATATCGCTTGGTTGGTGGGGCACGACCTTCCCCGTGGCGACCGTTGCCGCCGCTCTGATGAATCTGGCAGCCCGTTCAGGATCGGCCTTCGAGGCTGGGCTTGGATTGGTTCTCCTGGCGTTCGCCGCCCTCTCCGTGGCCCTTGCCATCGCGGCCACGGTGCGGGTTGCCTGGAACACCTGGATTGGCGCATCCGACGTCGCCGAAAGCGAGATCGCGGCGCTCCGAGGGGGCATGGGCGAGGATTAGATCAGGCTTTCGCGCAGCCGTGACAACTCAATGCAATTCGTAATTGGAGACCGTGGTGGGCGGTACAGGACTCGAACCTGTGACCCCTGCGATGTGAACGCGGTCAGGACTTATTTGCGCTCGCTGGCGCGAATTACCGTCCCTGCGCTAAACAGCTGATGCAACTTGCGAATTTGCTTGCGCTCTTACACTTCGTTTTCCATCCTTATTCCGCCGAATCGCGATGGGATGACGACACTATGGCAACACGGGCCGATCCTGCGAGAGCGCAGGCGACCAAGGCTCTGTCTATTTGTTGCCATTCGCCGCCGCGGCGCTAGCGCCGGCGGGGGGCGATATGCCGAAAAATGCCGAGACGTTGAAGCTCACAAAGCGAGCCGTTGCGGCCGCCGGAGCTGACCCTGATCTCACGCCCAAAGACAATAGGCGAAGACGGTTCATCTGGGATACCGAGGAAAAGGGATTCGGCCTACAGGTGCTGCCCTCCGGTGTGAAATCCTACGTGTTTCGCTACAGGACGCCGGAAGGCCCCGGCGGCTGGCGACCATCGGGCAGCACGACGACTGGGACCTGGAGGCGGCGCGGAACGAGGCCGCTGCCATGCGGGAGGCTTGCCGCGCGGGACGCGATCCTCTGCGCGAGCGTCGACAGCTCCGGCAATCTCGGACGATGGCCGATCTGCTGGATGCTTATGTCGAGTCGGCCCGCTTTAAAGCCAAGACGGAGCAGACGCAGGCGATAGACCGAGGACGGATCGAACGGCATCTCAAGCCGACGCTGGGGCGGGAGTATGCTCACACCCTCACCCGCGATGATGTGGAACGCGCCTTTGCGGCCATTCGTGACGGCAAGACAGCATGCGATGAGACAACTGAAAACCCACGTGGCCGTGCGCGGGTGACGGGTGGGCCAGGTGCGGCGCGAATGGCGATCGACCTGCTTCGGGCCGCCTTCAATTGGGCGAAGGGCCAAGGCCTCGCCGCGGCCAACCCATGCGAGCATGTTGAGACGGGCTCGAGCCGCACCCGCGACGCAATCCTCGAGGACGCTACGCAGCATGCACGGCTCTTCAAAACGCTGGCGCGCATGGAGAACGAGAAGCGGATCCGCGAGCCGGTGGCCGACGCCATCAGGCTCATCGCGCTTACCGGCGCCAGGCGCGGCGAGGTTGCCGGCCTGCTCTGGGACCACGTCGATCTCAAGCGCGGGCTGCTGACCCTACCGCCGGCTGCGCATAAGACGGGCCGCAAGACGGGCGGGCCGCGCGTGATCGGCCTGCCGGCTGCGGCGCAAGCGGTCATTGCCCGGCAGCCCGAGGGCGAGGCGGACGATTACGTGTTCGCGCGCTCGAAGGGGTCGCTCGCCAGCACCCTGTCACACGCATTCGCCGAGGTGCGCGAGGAAGCGGATCTGCCCAACGACATCACGTTGCACGGCCTTCGACACACGGTGGGATCGCACTTGGCGATGCGCGGCGCCAGCGCCCCTGAGATCATGACCGTGCTGGGACATCGGCAACTCTCAACCGTGCAACGGTATATTCACTTCGCCGAAGGCGCCCATCGCGATTTGGCGGAGCGCGCTGCCGCCGTCGCTGTGGCGGGCTTGGCCGAGTCTACTCGCGACGATGCGGCTGAGGTCGTCGACCTGTCGAAGACGCGGGGCAAGAAGTGATGGAGCACCGTCGACGGGAATACGCGCTCGAACTGGCACGTCACGAAAATCTGGGCAAAAGATCTGCCGTTCCCGTCAGCGAGTGCATCGACATAAACCGGCTCAGCCGCGCCTGGGATTACGCCGCGAAGGTCGTACGGCTACATGGTCCCGTGTATCTGCCGATCTTCGAACAGTTTGATCGGGAGTTAGCTCAGCGGGAGAAATGCGTCACGACCGCCCGGCGGACCAACGATGTGATAGCCGAGGAGCTTCGGAAGGTACGGTTCATCGGCGCGGGAGGCACGATAGTCCGGAACTATATCTGCAGACTCCTGAATAAACGGATCGACCGTCGGGGAAGGCCTCGGCGGGAAATCGAGCATCGACGCAATTGGGCGGAACTGTGTGCGACGCTTCCGGGCGAGATTCGCGCTTGCGACCATCCGAAGAAGGAAGAGCTTGCCACGTGGTTGCGCGGGGAAGCCCTGGTGGGAGGATGCTTGTCGCCAAACTTCGACAATGGCGAGCTGTTTGAGTTGCTCATTTGCGCGGCACGTGTACTCGATGGCTCGATTAACAGGCGCGGGCGACTGCGTGGGAAATATTCGCCCACGGCGTACGTCACGCTGGAAACGGCCAAAAAAAATACCGGCGCGCGGCGAGTTAATCCGACTGCATTACGTTTTATTACATCTAACCCATTGAATTCGTTGGGGTGCGAATCCCCATCTTCCACAGCGTCCGGTGGTCTAAGCCTTTGAAAGTCCTAAAGTGTCGACATTCGGCATTTGAAAATTGGTTGCACTTATTTTTCTCCCCGTCACGCAGCGACCGGCGACTAGCACGCTGCTGTCATCACCTTGGGTGTTGCCACAACAAACGACGTTACATCCGGGATCGGCTACAGACGCCGATAGCCAAAGCAGTAGCACTCGACCGAGTTGCCGTTGGACAATGAGATCGTCGCACACTGTCGCGGCCCTTATTGCGTCTTGTCGTTCGAGACCGTGGCGGCGTTGCGCAAGCATGGGTTGACCGTCTAGCGTCTCCAAGATGGGTATCCGGAATGGAAAGCCGCCGGACTTCCGGTACAGAGTTCGACGGCAGAAACAGCCTGAGCGAACAGATCTCTGGCCAAGCTGATTGACAGCGTGAAGGGTGAGGCAACAGCCCAAATCAAATCGGTAAAATGACCCGCATTACCTGCTGCCGCGCCGAAACCAGTCCAGTCCGGCTCGCGAGCGATCTAGGAAATACCAAATGAGATGTGTCATCATTCTGAACGACCCGCCATACGGGTCCGAACGCGCATATAACGGTCTGCGGCTCGCCCACGCGCTACTAAAAAACGACCCGGACACGAACGTCACGGTCTTTCTCATGGCCGATGCGGTGGTTTGCGCGAAGCAGGGGCAGAAAACACCCGACGGCTACTACAACATAGAGCGCATGTTGAAGCGGGTGAACGCCAAGGGACGCGTGCTCCTCTGCGGCACCTGCATGGACGCGCGCGGCCTTACCGATGCCGAGTTGATGGAAAATGCGCGTCGGAGCACGATGGAAGAGCTTGCGGGCGAGATTGGGCAATCCGACAAGGCGCTGGTGTTTTGATGGGGCCGCACCCGTTTGGTTATGGGGGCGTAATGCACCAGGTACAATTCCATGACGTCCGCTTCGGGTCAGGAGCCGACGTTGGAGCCTTCTACGCGGGAGGTCTGCTTTACCCCCAAGAGCGGAGACAGATTCACCTAAACAGGAGCGTTCGCTTCTAGCCAAAAGCTGCCATCAGACCTCAAGCACACACCTGCCACTCCCGCCTCGCTATGCTCATAGTAGTGAAGTAGTGAATCATCTCTACGTTCGCTCCGGTGCGCTGGGGCAGCAACTTCTCATAGCAACTCGCGGCTCGCTCCCAGTCGAACGTAAATCCTGCTAGCCTTGTCAGTAATTTAGGGGGCGCCCCCTGTATAATCCCAATTTTGGATAGGCAGGCTCATGGTCGAGCCGGACCGTGTCATAATTCATCGCCGCAAGGGATTGGACCGGATCAAAACGACTAAACCCCATAGCCGCCGAGCCCAGTCATGCAAAACAAGCCTACGACACAAACAATCCGGCTCGTAAGCCCGCAGGACAAAGGAAAAATCGCCCAGGACAACTCCCGGTTTCTCTGGGAGCGCCGGGCGCAGACTGGTGGAGAGCGGACGGTTTTTTATGCATTGACATTATTTGTTGCGCCATCAGGTCCTGAATCTGAAAAACAAACCAGACCCAAACCGATTCTTATTTGGAATAGCATCACAAAGAACTTTCTCGATTTTCCCGCCCGCGCCAAGGGGTTGAGGCCTGGGATTACCTATTGGTGGCAGATAAGAGCCTTTGACCAGGACGGCCAAATTTTGGGGGTAAGCGACAAGCAAAGCTTTCGGGTAGAAACGAGCTTCGAGAAATTGCCAGCAATAGAGGGGAGACATCCGGAACTTGAGCGTAACGGCTATCTCCTGGCCAATACTTGTACGCTCGGCACCTCTTCGTTGTCGCTGTTCATGGATCAGCTGCTACCCCCTCCACCTAGCGTCTGGGGAAAGCCGGTGAGGGTCCGGGCTCGCAGCGGGCTGGATCAAATGGGTTCTTCTGAACCGACCATCCCCGAAGACGGACCAGGCACGATCGGTCCGCTAGCCATGGTTTGGGGCGGCGACGCTGGAGAGATATATCTGCCCGTTGAATTGGTCGAGCGTTGCTCGGTTCACTGGGATCTGAGTGGGGTCGAGGGCTGCGAAGCCGTCTTGTTCCAGGTGAGCGGGCAGGATGGGTTTAGCGAACCCAGCAATGGAAACGTGATGGAGGACGAATCGGTCGTCAATTATTACTGGGGTCCTCCCCGTATTACCTGTGGAGCGTGGGAATTGAACGGTCCAACTACGTTGGGAACACTGATACCAGCGGACAGGATAAATCTCTTTGATCAAATAGGCGGCAGCGACGGGGTCACGATATTACCCGGCAACTTTGACATCATGCTTCAGCTTCGTGTGATTCCCTGCAATGGAAGCCACGAGCAAGTGGACGTAGCATCCGAACCATTCACGGTTCACGCCGTTCGATGTCCAACCATAAGCGCGGGCACCACGACTTGTGAATGGACCTGGGGGGACAACCCAGGCAGGCAAATCAATTTTTCCCTGCGTTTTGAAGGACGATATCCCAATGTTGATACCGTTCCCGCGCCGACTGCACCCAGCACGTTGTTGATATGGGCCCGCACCTGCGAGAATGTCAGCCTTACAATGAATGGAGAGACTATAGAGCGGCGAAACCTGATTGCGACACATCCAGGGGAACTTTTTGGGGGTGCATGGGAGGCTTTTGTTGTTGAATTGCATGAATGGCCAGGCGAAGGCGAAGTGAATTTCACCCTTTCCCAGGAGTGGCTGGGATGGTCTCTCATAGACTTTCTGGAACCACGAGTTAGTGCGCTGGTTATTCCTGGAATCGCGCCGACATACAATTACTGTGGCGGCGTATATGACGACTTTGACTCTTTGTATGGCCGTGGTGACCTGCCCGAATTAGCCACTCTTATCCCGTTCAATAGGACTGAAATATACACCTGCCGGGAACCTCCCTATTTCGAGCGCGGCCGGGAACTCAGTGGAGTTTCGCAATTCAACGACTTTATGGATCAGACATTCCGCGGAACTCGGAGGGTCATTTTCGATGGGGGACCCCCGGATATATATGACCCCTCGGTGCTTGAGGATGAGGGCACCGAGGAGGTGACCGTCAATTTCGAAACCGGGGGCATTGGAGAAAACAGATATGTAGTGCCGCGGATCGACGAGCCGGTCATGATGCACGAACAAAGGGCTTCAAGGGAATTGATTTGGGAGGTGCGCGTGCTCGACGGCCATCGAGCGGCATTGTTTACCACCAATCGCACTTGGAACATAATGTACGGCAACCGCCGTACAGAACCCGGATGGGCTGGCAGGTCGCGCTTTGAGCGGCGCCGGATGGAAATATGGCTTAGTATTAATGTCGGATACACTTCAGAATATCGAGAAATATACGCAGATATACATTATGATTTGACGGCGGATTAGCGGGGGCACTGATCCAAACGGTCCAGCTTGGGGGTCGCCAATGTCTGCCTTGGGTCATTTCCAGAAGCTATAGGCACCCCAGCCCAAAATTCGCTCTTAGCCAAAAGCAGACTTCGGCTGATGATACGCCGCCGCCATAGAATCTGAATTCCCAACGCTGAAGCCGTCGAGCAGCGTGACTGCGATCAACGCTGCTGCAGCTTCTTCTCGATAGCATGGATAGACTTCGCCGGGCATTCAGAACCAGCGGATGTGCGGGAGTTTGTCTGAGCGAAGCACACATCGGCAGCAATAGCGGGCACAATGAACAGTACAATATGGTTGAGAACGAGCTACTGGGCGGGGGCCGTCGCCGATGTGGCGATTGGAGTCCTTACGCTGATACCCAGTAGAATGGGGGAAACCGAGTTCAGATACCCGATGGGGCTTGCCGCCTCGTTGATGTTCTGCTGGGCGGGTATCCTGATTTGGGCAGATCGTATGCCGCTGGAACGGAGGGGCGTTCTTATACCTACTATGGCCGTTATCGTTGGTTTGGTAGCCGCGGGTGCTTACGCAGTTGCCTCCGGCATTTTTCCGCTGCAGAGAATCATACCAACCACCGTACTGGGCTGCCTTCTGATTGGTCTGTTCAGTTTCAGCTATTTCAACGCAAATTCAAAGTAACGGGCTGCCTCGAATATTTCTCCCCAATACATATCGGCTGACTTCGTTCGGCACTCGAATCTGATCTTGGATTTATTCATTCAATGGCTAATGCTTGAGGAGATGGCTGCCGCCATGCTGTAATTCTGGCAATCACGGCCCCGGAGGAGACGAATCCGTGCTGCAGTTCAAATGGGCAGCGTTGGCCGCTGTCCTCATCTTAGTTGCCTGCGGGGCACAGCAGCAGGCTCAAGCAACGCAGGAGCCCAAGGCAACCCTGATACGGCTGAGCCAAGAGCCTTGCAACGCCCAAGGGGCCGGGGAAGCCCGATCCACGGCGACAGATGCCGCCAAGCAGCCTGACGAGCCCCCCCAAGACCCGCAGGGAACGCCGGACTTGGGCAAGACATCTGTGGAAATAGAGGTCGAGCGGGACGGCGACAAAATTAACTGGAAGTATAGCGCGCGTGGCCATCGAAGTTGGTTGATCATGAGTGCGACGGTGGGCTCGGCTCACTGGTCAGACACTCGCAAGCTTTCCTCTTATGGAACCGGGGGGAATGTCTCGGTGCCCCATAATGTTGGCGTGGACTTCAGCGCCGCCGTTGACGACTCGCCGTGGGACTATGGCGGCGGCATTCGAATAGAGGTGAGCGGACACTTGCGACCGGGGGAGAGCTCTGCCCGTGCGGGCTGCTCCCTATAGGGTTCGCGCGCTGCCATACCGGGAAAAGGCCCGATTGTTCTGGCCTTTCGTTGAGGGTGCAAGACGCCGCAAAATCGCTTGAAGAGGCGCTTCGCAAGCATGTCGGGGTTTTTGCTACCGACATCGGTCCCCGCTCGCCATTTCACGGAGACGGTCTTCAGCGAGCCGAGCGGTATATAAGGGAAACCTTGGAGGACGCCGGGCTCGAAGTCACCGAACAGCCTTATCAATACTACGGCCAGCGCGTCGCCAACCTGGTTGCCAGGCCTCCCGGCGCTGCCAGGTCATCCACTTACTATGTCGTGGGCGCACATTACGACACCGTGCTCTCGTCACCGGGCGCGGACGACAATGCGAGCGCCGTCGCAGTAATGTTGGAGTTGGCCCGACGTCTCTCTGCGAGCGGATCGTCGGCTCCGATACGTTTGGTTGCATTCACGCTGGAAGAGCCGCCGGCCAACATGACCGGGCAGCAAGGTAGCCGGGTCTTCGTCGAGGAGTGCGCCCGCTGCCGCGATAGAGTGGCGGGGGCAATCGTCCTGGAAATGGTCGGTTACACGAGCCCGCGTCAGGACTATCCATTTGTTCTTCGCTGGGCAGGCTACCCGAGCCAAGGCGACTTTATCGGGATTGTGGGAAACTGGGGCTCACGGCGGATCGCCCATTCAGTTCTGAAGGGGTTTCGCAGAAACAAAAACCTACCGGTCGAATCGCTGTCCGTGCCCTTCAATGGCCACATCTTGCCTGAGACACGTCTGAGCGATCACGCGTCCTTCTGGGACGCTGGACTACCGGCACTGATGGTCACCGACACGGCCTTCTTCCGGAATCCGAACTACCATCTACCGAGCGATACCCCCGATACCCTCGACTTCGAATTCATGGCCCAGCTGGTACTGAGTCTCGAGAATGCTGTCGAAGAGTTGGCCAGGATGCCATCGGGCGATTGAGATCGGCCTGACATGTGGTCAGGCCGAGCTTATCTGCGCAGCCTGATATTCGCCACGCTTCGGTATTTCTTGGTGTTTACGTCATAGCGGGTAATGCTGACCGTCTGGCTCCGGCCCGAGACCTTGATGTTCATCCGGCCGCTGAAATTCACGCCCAGGATGCGAATGAAGATCGAGTTGCCTTTCACAGATCCCGACACGCCGCCGCTATAGTTGAAATGCGACTCCTTCCAGCTGCCGCTAATGTTGTTGCCTTGAACCCGGAAACTGCCTGACACGTTAATGCGGTAGTCGGCGCCGGCACACCTGACGCTCTGCGTGACAGTTGTGGCCTTTACGTCATATTTGACACGGCAACTTATGCGCTCCCGTGCACCCTTGGACGGCGAGGCGGTGCCGCTCCCGCGCCAAGTGCCTTTCAGCTGCCGTATCGCGTCGGGGAGCGCTAGGGAGCTTTCGATCATCGCTCCGTTGATGGCGCCACCCACCAACAAAACCGCAGCAAGCTGCCATGATCGCCGGGTTAAACGGATGGCCATCGGGCCTCCTTTTTTGTTTGCCTCGCCTCCCACAATATTTTGCGCTCAGCCCGCGGTTAAATACGAGCGTTGATCTCGTAACATCGCTCGACATTTGGGCTTGGTGTTACGGCTTCGCGGCGGAGGGGCGTATTCAAATATCCTCGTCATTGAAATTGAGCCGGGGTTAGTCTTGTCGCGTTGACGTGGATCAACGCTGTGCAGCGGCGCCGACGGCATCCTGTCGGGTAGCTCCTCAACATTGCCCTCGCAATTATTTGCACCTCTGTTCGCCGGCGACCCGCCGACCGGATGAGGGGGGATAAAGAGACGTGACTATGCCCGATAAGATCACACTGAGCGTCATCAAGGCCGACATCGGCGGATATGTCGGTCACTCTAGCGTCCACCCCGAGATTCTGGATTACGCGCGCGAGCGCGTCGCCGAAGCTACAAAGGATGGACTTTTGGTCGATGGCTACGTTACCCGCTGCGGGGATGATCTGCAGCTCATCATGACCCATCGCAAGGGTCTCGATCATCCGCAGATTCATGAATTCGCCTGGTCGGTATTCAAAGAGGGGACGGAGATCGCCAAGCGGCTGAAGCAATATGGCGCGGGCCAAGACCTGCTCAAGGATGCCTTTTCCGGCAACGTGAAAGGCATGGGCCCCGGGGTTGCGGCGTTGGAATTCGTAGAACGGCCGAGCGATCCCGTCATCGTCTTCATGGCGGATAAAACCTCGCCCGGCGCCTGGAATCTCCCGCTCTGCCAGATTTTCTCCAACCCATTCAACACCGCCGGACTTGTCATCGACCCTACTCTGCATGAAGGCTTTTCATTCGAGATCGTGGACCTCATCGAGAACAAGGAGATCACACTTCACTGCCCGGAGGAATATTACGACATGCTGATGTTTGTCGGGGCGCCTGGCCGGTTCATGATCAAAAACGTAACTCGCCGCTTCGACGGTGAGATCGCGGCGGCGGCCTCGACGCAGCGCTTGAGCCTGATCGCCGGCAAATATGTGGGCAAGGACGACCCCGTTCTCATCGTGCGCTGCCAGTCCGGATTTCCAGCCGTCGGCGAAGTTCTCGAGCCCTTCGCATTTCCGCATTTGGTTGAGGGATGGATGCGAGGCTCACATCGCGGCCCGATTATGCCGGTCGCCTTCGACGACGCTAATCCGTCGCGCTTCGACGGTCCGCCCCGCGTTATCGCGGCAGGCTTTCAAATCGCGGAGGGAAAGCTGATTGGACCGCGCGACATGTTCGACGATCCAGCCTTCGACAACGCGCGCAACAAGGCGAATACGATAGCCGATTATCTGCGCGCCCACGGTCCGTTCGAGCCCCATCGCCTTGGCCTCGAGGACATGGAATATACGACCATGCCGAAACTGATGGAAAAGCTGGAAGGGCGCTGGGAGGCCCTAGCGGACGCAGACCAACCGGCTGCGGCAGAATAAAGCGAGCCATCCGCCCTTCTTTCGAAGCGACGTTATTCGGCGGCTTGACGCATCTCTTTACCTGTCGCGAGCGGCGGGAACTCCTCCGGCGTCAGCGTCTCTTTTTCGAGCAGCAGCTTGGCGCCCTCCTCTAACGTCTTTCGGCGTGCCGTAAGTACCTCGGTGGCCTTCTCAAATGCCTCGTCAACGAGCTGCCGCACGGCTGTATCGATTTCCCGCGCCGTTGTTTCTGAGTAGCCCTTGGGACTTGTCGCAATGCCTGCGCCATCCAGAAAGGCCTGCCGTTGCTGTTCGTAAACGGCCTGACCTAGCTCCTCGCTCATGCCGAACCGGGTCACCATTTCGCGGGCTATTTCGGTAGCCTTGTCGAGATCGTCGGCTGCCCCCGTCGAGATTTCATCGAAAATCAACGCCTCGGCGGAGCGCCCACCCAGCAGCACCACAATCCTATTCTTCAGTTCGGAACGAGAGATCAGAAACCGGTCTTCGGTCGGTCTCTGCAGAGTGTAGCCCAGCGCGCCTATCCCCCGAGGGATGATGGAGACCTTATGTACCGGATCGGTACCGGGGAGCGTCGCGGCGACCAAGGCATGTCCCATTTCGTGGTGGGCGACAATTTCTCGCTCGCGCTCATTGAGTACCCGCGAACGCTTTTCGAGCCCGGCGACAAGGCGCTCCACGGCCTGGGTAAAATCATCCATTCCTACACTATCGGCGCCGCGGCGTGTTGCCACCAGAGCTGCCTCATTCACTAGGTTTTCCAGATCCGCGCCGGAAAAGCCGGGCGTAATGGCGGCCACTTGCTCGAGATCCACACCGGCCTCCACCTTTACCCTCTTCGAGTGCACCTTGAGTATTGCCACGCGACCCCCCTTGTCCGGGCGATCAACAAGCACTTGGCGGTCAAAGCGACCAGCGCGCATCAAGGCTGGGTCAAGAATTTCCGGACGGTTGGTTGCCGCCAAGATCACGACACCCTGACGCGGGTCGAAGCCGTCGAGCTCGGCCAGGAGTTGATTGAGCGTTTGCTCTTTTTCGTCGTGGCCGCCGAATCCGGGTGCACCGCCGCGAGCCCGACCCAAGGCGTCCAATTCGTCGATGAATATGATGCAGGGCTTAGCCT
>Ga0209633_10000054_pt1 | contig 136841 bp, 120 predicted proteins | sample Cruoilmetagenom1_FD_187290 | JGI IMG/M metagenome (GOLD analysis project Ga0209633, IMG submission 187290) | Oil polluted marine microbial communities from Coal Oil Point, Santa Barbara, California, USA - Sample 1 (SPAdes) (version 2) | ecosystem: Environmental > Aquatic > Marine > Oil seeps ... | reverse complement strand
TACCGGCACCAATTACAATTAAACCTGCTCCTACGATACTTGGAATCTCCATAATATATATAAAATTAAAAATTAAACATTCAAATTATTAATGTGCTTCATCATGTTCATGATCTTCAACTGCAAAGCCAAAATATAAGGCTGACAACATGGTGAAGATATAAGCTTGTAACGCTGCTACTAAAAGCTCAATGATTGAAAGGAAAAAAGCAAGAAAAAATGACAAGCTACTTCCGAACCAATTTTTATATAGAAACATCAAAGCAATAATACTCATTAATACTACGTGGCCTGCCATAATATTGGCGTACAAACGTATCATTAATGCAAATGGCTTGATAAATACTCCTAACAATTCTATAGGAGCTAATATTATTTTCATAGGCACTGGTACTCCAGGCATCCAGAAAATATGTTTCCAATAGTTTTTATTACCTGAAAATTGTGTGATCAAAAATGTTAATAATGCCAATGCAGCAGTAATTGCTAAATTTCCTGTAACATTTACACCTAGAGGCGTTAATCCAAATAAATTTAAAAACCATACAAAAAAGAATACAGTCAGTAAAAAAGGCATAAATCTTTTATATTGAGGATCACCAATATTGGGTTTGGCAATGTCATCACGAATATAAATTACGATGGGTTCGAAAAAACGACCTGCACCTGTTGCAATTGGCCCCTTACCAAATGATTTTGCTAAGCCACCAAAAAGTAATAGCATTAAGACACCTGTTACGATAATCATAAATACGCTTTTTGTTATTGAAAAATCTATGGGTTTTGCATTTGTTGGATGATGATGGTCATCTAGTGCTATAGTACCTTCAGCATCTGTACTGTATATTTTGTTATGATAAAGTTTATAATAGTTGCCTTTGCTTTCTGCAACCGTTTCACCATGATGAAATTTTGACGAAGAAAATAGATGCAATCCATTATCCCATAAAATTATAGGTAGTGGGAAACCATAGGATTTATTATTCTCCTTATCATAGGTGAAAGTGAAATCATGAGAATCTTTAATGTGATGATCAATAAATTCTTTACGCTCTTGCTTTCCAGCTTCTTCAGTACTTAACTCAGTAGCTTTTTTGTCATTTTCATTATGCTGAGCATTTGTAATTACCGAAATCAATAATAAAAATGAAGTAAGTAATTTAAGTAACGTTTTTCTTTGCATATCACTCGAGTAATTCAGTGTATTTAAAATCCGTGCAAAGATACTATTTTATGTCAAATTCAAAAATAATTTTAAATTTTTATTTGTGTTTTTTTACCTTTAAGGAGGATACATTTGTTACTTTAAATTTTTAAGCAAATTAACTAATGCAGTAGTTTCAATGATAAGACAAATTATATATGGAATAAAAAATGCACTGAACTCTAATTTACTTATTGTACCATCAGCTCTATATGAAGCATAAAAGAAAAGAAAAAAGAATAGAAATTTTAAAAAGCTACCTGCCATAAATAAAAACCCTAACTGATTTTTGAGTTTTATTCTAAAAAAATATAAAAATATGTAAATGCTTAAAGCGAGTATGTAATTTAGAATGTAAGCCAGGATAATTTTATTGTCAAAAAGAGGTAAGTTGCTGTAGCTGAGGTATAAAAGATGTAGCGCGAAAATTATAGAGATACTACCAGTAAGTAAAACTATAAAACGCTTTAGGGGAGCAATCATATTTTACTATTCGTTATTTATTTTATTTAATTGTTTAACAATACTCCAAATGGAAGCAATCAAACCAACTAAAATAAGTACTAAAGTGAATATTTTTTTTTGCATTAAAAATTTGGTATCTAACCAATTTCCAATATAGACAGCAAGATAAATAGTCGCTCCTAATTGAAAAGCAATACTCGTAAAACGAACATATTTATTAAGCGATTTTTTCTGCTTTTGGTTGTTCATTTTTTAATGCTTTAATAGAGCCTTTCATGTTACAAGAAGCATTAAATGTAGCACCTGGTTCTACAGAAAGTTTGCCTAAAACAACTTCACCAGAAATATGTGCTGTTGTTTTTAATGACAGTAATTGATCAACATTTAAGTTGCCAGAAAATTTTCCTTCAATATCTGCATTGGTACATTCGATAGTTCCATCTACAGAACCTTCTTGTCCGATTACAACTCTACCTGAAGTCTTGACGTTGCCTTCTACTTTACCATCAATTCTAAAATCTCCTTCAGATTTGATATCTCCTACAAAAGAGGTTCCTTTGCCAATAATGTTACGTGCTAATACTTGGTTTGGGTTTGGTTTTTTTTCAGAAAACATAATTTTTATTATTTTTTTAGTTTACACTCCGTTTAACATTTAAATCTTTTTCATAGTCAAAGTGGGGAATAACTATTTTCTTTTTATACTAATTTATTTTTTATCTGTATCTGTTGAAGCATTGTTTAAACCACCTAAAATTTTGACAGCATGTTTGCCTTCTTCAGTATTTGGATAATTAATAGCAACATAATTTAAAGCATCTTTAAAAGCAACAACTCCTATTGTTTTCATTAATATATAAGCTTTTAATAATTCAAACTTAGGAATTATAGGTAAATCTTCAAATTGTTTAATTGCATTTTCAGATTTTTTCAAAGCATCTTCATAACGATAATAATCATAATCGCAATACGCATCATTATATACTGCTTCTGGCGAAGTATCCTTTTCATTAGATGCAAGAACGTGTTCCGGATTTAAAATAATAGCTGCATATCTAGAATCTGGATAATTGTTAACGATTGCTTCTCTGTATTTATTGCTTTTGTCAACATTAAAATTTGTATATATTTTATACAAGTGATAATTAATTGGTAGAATTAAGTTTTCTTTTGGATTGAAACTTAATAGTTTTTCCAATCGGTCTGCAGCCAACTCATATTTTTTGAACTGCTCTTTATAAATTAAACCTAGCTTAAAATAAGCATCATTCCTTTGTGAGGTGATGCTGTCGATTTTTCTTTTTTCGGTAGGAATTCTACTCAAATAATAATCAAGTTCATACTTTTTAGAATCGTCAAAAGTATTTGCAGCAGCTAAAATTTCTAATTTTTCTTTCGTTTTAGTGGCGGCTTTTTTAGTTGACAATCGCCAATTATCTTCCAAGGCTCTATTGCCCCATATTTTACGAAACTCTTGCTCGCCAAAACCAGCAACTTGAGTGTTGTAAAAATAAAATACACCACCCTTTGAAGCATCTTTTGAACTGTCATCATTAAAATTACCAAAACCAGAGGTTACAATAGTCTCTTCTAATTTTTTCTTAGCTTCTTCTTCCGCCTTTTTTAGTTTGTCAATATATGTTTGATAAAATAGCTCTTGTTCTTCTTTGGGTAAGTCTACAATCTTTACAATGCTGTCATTTCTTTTAGCAATGTTCTCATATAATATTACTTCTTCTAGGCTTTTACGCTTTCTAATGATACGTCTTATGCGTTTTACGTTTTTGTTTTTTGTGATTTGGATAACACTATCATAATAGGAACCCGCAGGTTGGAATTCTGCTTTATCAAAAAGAATATTACCTAATTGTTCGTAAGACAATTCTTTTTGAAATTCTTTAACTTGTTTTGTTCGTAGTGAGTTCTCGAAATTAACAATAGCTTTTTCGATGCTATCATTTTGAAGTTCGACACGTCCTTTTTGATAAAAAAGTTCATCAAGAAAAGGCCGATTATCCCGATCTTTAATTAGTTTGTTTAGAGTAGAAAACACTAACTCTGTGCTGTCTTGTTTTGAATAATTTTTAGCTCTATCTATATAAGCATGCACCTTATAGCGCAGTGGTGCCTTTTTATTATTTGCCAATGCCTCAAAAGCCATATTAGAGGAATCGATTTTTTGTTGACTTCTGTATAATTGACCTAGAATAAATAAGTTACGAGCTTTTAGTTTCGTATTGTCAGAAAAGAAAACAGCACTATCCAAATGTCGAATGACCAAATCGGTACTATCTAACGATGTGTAGGCCATTGCCATGGCCGTATGTGCATTTTCAATAATTTTTAAAGGAAGGTATTCGTTTTTTAAAAGAATTTGCAATGTTTCTAGCGCCAATCGTTCGTTTTGTAGCCGTACGAGTGTTTTAGCTTGCCAAACTCTAGTTTCATCTCTTAAATCGCCATCGGTATAATTTTCTAAAACAAAATTAAAAGCCTCTAAGGCAGGTACAAATCGTTGTGAATAGTAACGTGATTTACCCAACAATAAATAAGCATCATCTATTTGACGATTACGTTCTTTGCCGTTAATATCCATCGAGTGTTTTTGTACAGCTTTAATAGCTTTTTCTTCAGCTTTATCAAAGCCCTGAGCTGTACTTTCACTATCTTTTGATTGTTGTTTTTGTTCTAAGGTTGGAAGTTCTAATTTTTCTTCTTCAATTTTTAGAGGCTCAATTGGTAATAGCTCCCAAAAATTATCATTATAATTATCATCTAAAACTTGTTTTGCCTGATCAAAGGCAACATTACCATTATAGAGTACATTGTATTTTGTAGACAGCGAATGTAGGTTTCTATTTACAAAAGTATTTTTTTTAGTTGAACAGCTAAAAAATACAACTAAGAAACAAGTAAAAAGTAAATATGTAAGAATCCTTTTTTTCAAAATAGTATTGGTATATGCTTAAAACTAAATTTGGCACAAAATATTGCGAAAGCAAAAGTACAAAATAATCTTATTCTATACCTGGTAGATAAAGCGACTTTCTAAAGTAGTGAATTATAAGTTTTAATTAGATAAAATTAATTGTAAATGAATTCTCCATACTCACTTTTAATGGTCAGTTTTTTTTCAAGATTGCCATCAGTATTGTATGTCTCCACACGTCCCACTATTTGAGCCTCTACATTAAATGAATTCGAAATTGCAATAATATCATCCGCAATTTCTTGTGGAACATACAATTCCATTCTATGACCACAGTTAAAAACCTGATACATTTCTTTCCAATCGGTATTCGATTGTTCTTGAATTAACTTAAAAAGAGGAGGTACTTCAAATAAATTATCCTTTATTATATGAAGATTATCAATAAAATGTAGAATTTTGGTTTGAGCACCACCACTACAATGCACCATCCCATGAATTTCTTTTGACGAATACTTCGAAAGAATTTCTTTTATAATAGGAGCATAAGTTCGCGTTGGAGAAAGCACTAATTTTCCAGCGTCAAGCGAAACATCGGCAATAGTATCGGTTAATTTTGTCTTACCAGAATAAATCAAATCTTCGGGAACAGCATGGTCAAAACTTTCAGGATACTTTTCTGCTAGATATTTTTCAAAAACATCATGACGTGCAGAAGTTAGTCCGTTACTACCCATGCCTCCATTATATTCCTTTTCATAAGTGGCTTGCCCGAAAGAAGCCAAACCAACAATTACATCGCCAGCTTTTATATTCGCATTATTGATAACTTCACTTCGTTTTATCCGAGCAGTTACAGTAGAATCTACAATGATGGTTCTTACCAAGTCACCCACATCAGCCGTTTCACCACCGGTAGAATGAATAGTTACACCGAAGCTTGCTAAATCTTTTAATAATTCTTCAGAACCATTAATAATTGCTGAAATTACTTCACCCGTAATTACATTTTTATTTCTACCAATGGTTGATGATAGTAAGATATTATCTGTTGCACCAACACATAATAGATCGTCAATGTTCATTATCAATGCATCTTGAGCAATACCTTTCCATACTGAAATATCACCTGTTTCTTTCCAATACATATAGGCTAATGACGATTTCGTACCAGCTCCGTCAGCATGCATTACAATGCAATAATTATCATCATTTGTCAAATAATCTGGTATAATTTTACAAAATGCTTTCGGGAAAAGGCCTTTATCTATATTAGAAATAGCTTTATGTACATCTTCTTTTGAAGCGGAAACACCTCTAAGGTTATATCGATTGTCTGACATTTAGTTGTTTTTATCCGTTAAATATTATGTAGCAGTTTCAATCAATAATTAATTCCGCGTTTTGTTTTGCAATTCCGGAAATAAGCTTAATCCTGTTGTTGCTCAATGATAATTTATTATACATAGTTTCCGATTAGGAAATCTCGAAGCAATAAACTATATCCTTAGTGAGTACAGTATTTATTCTATTCCGTATTTTTTGATTACTTGTTGCCTGATTTTTTCATCAGCAATATCAATTCCTTGTTGGCTACCAAATATTTGATAATTATATTTTAACCAATATACTCTATCCAATAACATTTTTAAGGTTGTATTATTTAATTCTTTACTTTCAACCGCTTTATGAATAATAGGTAAAAACTTTTCCATCATTTCTAGATTTGAATGTTGTATCACTGCCCACATCACACTATTAAACCTTTCTCCAACCAACGATTTGCCAATATATGTTTTGTACTTACTGTATAAAGAGTCAATTAGGATTTCATTTTTTTTGTCTAATTCTGGTTGTTTTAATTTAAATATTTTTTCATCTGCTTTACGGTACTTTTGATCATCAAGCTTAATTTTTTGAATTAACTTGACCAGACCATTATTCAGTTTATTTTTGTCTATATATTTATCTAAGTCAAATTTGACATTATCTGAATTTGCTAAATTTTGTGTACATTTAATTAAGTATTCATCATAGAGTTCTTTAATATCTTCATAAAATCTTGCTCTATCTTTAAATGATTTTAAGTATTCACAACTTCCATCAGATTCTGCCATTTTTTTGAAAGCGATTGACCAAACATCTTTACTTTCTTTTAGTGAATAAAAAGCTGTAACTATATTCCAATAATCAGCAACATTGAATTTGCTAATATTATTTTCAACTTGTTTTTTTGTTTCGGAAACAACCATTTGCCCAAATGAAAAACTTTTATCAGAGACTCCTTCTTTTTGAGTTGGTAAGTACTTTAAAAATTCTTTTTCGAAATTTTCATATGTAAACTTAATTTCATTAGTTTCTTGTCCATAACAATTCAATGAAATAAAGAGTGTTAATAATATTACTATTCTGTTCATTTTCATTCTTTTTATACCTAACTATTCTGTAACCAGAATAATTTAATTTTTTCTTCCTTTAATTTAAAAGATATAATTTTTTCTTGCCATAATCTATCACCGCTTTTCCTTTTTCTAAAATATCAGCACCAATTATTCCGTTTACAGGGTTTGCGTCTTGTTTGGTTAATGCATTATTGATATGTGTTAGATCTAACAAAACAAGGTGTACTTTTTTTAGTGTATAATCACCAATTTTGATTTTATTTTTTTTAGAGATTTGAGTGTCAATTTCTCCTTCACCAGCCCCAGCCGCTTTATGATCTGAATCTTCTGTAATGAGATTGAATTTTTTAATTTCGTCAAAACCAACACATGAGTTTGAAGCGCCAGTATCTAAAATAAACCGACCTTTTTTACCATTTATTTTGGCTTTAATTTCAAAATGATTGGTCGCCGTTTTTTTTAGCTTAATACAATGGTAATATTTATCAGCTAAGAATTTTTTAAGACTCATTTATAGTACCGACTTAAATTGTTCTAAAAACCGAACATCATTTTCAAATAACATTCTAATATCTGGTATTTGATATAACAACATGGCAATACGTTCTATTCCCATTCCGAATGCAAAACCACTGTATTTTTCAGGGTCAATATTAGTATTTTTTAACACATTAGGATCTACCATACCACAGCCCATAATTTCTAACCAACCTGTGCCTTTGGTAATTCTATAATCAGTTTCTGTTTTTAATCCCCAATAAATATCAACTTCTGCACTAGGTTCGGTAAAGGGAAAATACGAAGGACGCAATCTGATTTTAGATTTTCCGAACATTTCCTTTGTAAAATAAATCAATGTTTGTTTTAAATCGGCAAACGAAACATCCGTATCTATATATAAACCTTCTACTTGATGGAAAATACAATGTGAACGTGCCGAAATGTCTTCATTTCTAAATACACGCCCTGGAGAAATGGTTCGAATAGGAGGTTCATTATTTTCCATATATCGAATTTGTACAGACGAAGTGTGTGTACGTAATAACATATCGGGATTTTTCTCTACAAAGAAAGTGTCTTGCATGTCTCTTGCCGGATGATACTCTGGTAAATTCAACGCTGTAAAATTATGCCAATCATCTTCAATTTCCGGGCCTTCTGAAATGGTAAATCCAATACGAGAAAACACATCAATAATTTGATTTTTAACGATAGATATCGGGTGACGGGCACCCAATTCAATAGGCTCAGAAGGTCTAGTTAAATCACCATATATATTTTTATGTTCGGTTGCACTTTCTATAGTATTTGTTAGTTCATTAACTTTATTCTCAGCAGATTTTTTTAAGGTATTTAATGCTTGTCCGAAATCTTTTCGTAATTCAGCATCAACATTTTTAAATTCAGCAAATAAATCTTTCAACAAACCTTTACTGCCTAAGTATTTTATTCTGAAAGCTTCAATTTCATCCTTAGAAGTAGCTTTAAAATCTTTTACTTCATTAATTAAATTATGTACCTTATCTAACATTTGATTTTTAGTATTAGATTGCAAATTTACTATTTTTGACCACATTACCATACATTTAATAAAATTTCAGAGCCTTATATCATACTCACATCTTTTAGTAAATAAGAGGAGGTTCTTGATATGTTTGATTCTGATGTTTTAATGTATTTTGTATACTGAAATACAATTGTTATTTCTTCTGTGAATTAGCGCAAAAATTAAATGTTTTATAAGAGTGCAAATTAGTAATTGAAAAAACAATTTTTATATATTTCAAACGTTTTCGTTTGTAACATTATTTAAAAATAAATATATGTTTTTAAATTAATAATATGACAAGTTTAATTACTTTTGTATCAATTAAATTGTTAATTGAATAAAAACAACCTAATAAAATTATGGAATCAAAAATAAATGCATTTATGGACTTGGTTAAACAACGTAATGGCCATGAACCAGAATTTTTACAAGCAGTAGAAGAGGTAGCAGAAACAGTTATTCCTTATATAGCAAGTCAAGAGATTTATAATGGTAAAAATATTTTACTTAGAATGGTTGAGCCAGAAAGAGTTTTGATGTTTCGTGTTCCTTGGGTTGATGATAAAGGAGAAATTGTTGTAAATAGAGGTTATCGAATTCAAATGAATTCAGCAATTGGACCTTATAAAGGAGGTTTGCGTTTTCATCCTTCAGTAAATTTAAGTATTCTTAAATTCTTAGCTTTTGAGCAAGTGTTTAAAAATGCCTTAACTACATTGCCAATGGGTGGTGGTAAAGGAGGCTCTGATTTTGATCCTAAAGGAAAATCAGATGATGAAATTATGCGTTTTTGTCATGCTTTTATGTCTGAATTATCTCGTCATATTGGTGCAAATACTGATGTACCTGCAGGTGATATTGGTGTTGGTGGAAGAGAGATAGGATTCTTATTTGGAATGTATAAAAAATTACGCAACGAATTTACTGGTGTATTAACTGGTAAAGGAATGACTTGGGGAGGTTCGTTAATTCGTCCTGAAGCTACCGGTTATGGTACAGTCTATTTTGCTCAAAGTATGCTTGAAACAAAAGGAGATACTATTAAAGGTAAAACTGTAGTGGTTTCCGGTTCAGGTAATGTGGCTCAATATGCTTGTGAAAAAGCAACACAATTAGGTGCTAAAGTGGTTACTTTATCTGATTCTTCAGGTTATATTTATGATGAAGATGGTATTGATGCTGATAAATTAGCATTTATAATGGAATTGAAAAATGTAAAACGAGGTAGAATTAGCGAATATGTTGAGAAATATCCAACTGCTAAATTTTTCGCAGGGAAAAGACCTTGGAGTATTAAATGTGATGTAGCTATGCCTTGTGCAACTCAAAATGAGTTGGACGGAGATGAGGCTAAAACATTATTAGGCAATGGATGTATTGCGATAAGTGAAGGCGCAAATATGCCTTCTACTCCAGAGGCAGCTCATACTTTCCAGGCAGCTAGAATATTATATGCACCAGGAAAAGCTTCTAACGCTGGAGGTGTTGCAACTTCTGGTTTAGAAATGTCACAGAATTCATTACGAATTAATTGGACTCGTCAAGAGGTAGATGAAAGACTTCAAAAAATCATGTCAGATATTCACGATTCATGTATTAAGTTTGGTAAACAAGAAGATGGATATATTGACTATGTTACAGGAGCAAATATAGCTGGTTTTGTTAAAGTAGCAGATGCTATGTTAGCCCAAGGAATTGTTTAGTTAGACATTACAATTCTAAATATATTTTTTAAAATAAGAGGTTGCTAGATAGCAACCTCTTATTTATTTAAACTATTAATGTTTTAAAAAACACTAAAATTTATGGTTAAAATTATACCTTGCATGTATAAATAAATGCGATTTATAAAATGACTAGGAATTCATTGCCAAATTTAAAAAGTTACGAGTTTGAGGAAGTAGCATTTAACGAATTAATGCAAAACAGAATCAATAAAATTCTTATCGTTTGTTCTAACTATGATTTTTATATGTTAGAAGAAGATGGTAGAATTGATGAACGCATTTTTAATGAATATACCGCTTTAAATTTAAGGTATCCACCAAGTTTTATACATGCCAATTCTGCTAAAAGGGCTATAAAAATATTAAGTACCGATAAAATTGATTTGGTTATTACTTGGTTGGATATTGGTAATTACAAGGTGTTTGAAACTTCCAAACTAATAAAAGAATCCTTTCCAAATGTGCCTATAGCTGCCCTTAGCCACTATTCTTCAGAACTTAGAAAAAAAATAGTAAGAGCTAATATTGGAATAATTGATTTTGTTTTTCATTGGAATGGTAATGTTGATATTTTTTTGGCAATTATTAAGCTTACTGAAGATAGAATGAATGCCGAAAAAGATATAAATCAAATAGGCGTTAAAGCAATTTTATTGGTTGAAGATTCTCTTAGGTTTTACTCAAGATATTTGCCAATTATCTATAAAATTATTTTGAAACAAACACGCTCATTTATGTCTGAAGGACTAAATGAGCATCGTGCTATGATGCTGATGAGAGGTCGTCCAAAAATTTTATTAGCAACCAATTATGAAGAAGGATTACATTTATTCGGGAAATTTAAAAATAATCTTTTAGGTGTTATTTCAGATGTAAATTATTTTAAAGATGGTAAACGCGACCCCAAAGCTGGCTTTCAATTATTAAAACATGTAAGAAGTATTGAGCGTTATTTCCCCTTTTTAATACAGTCTTCTGACCAGAAAAATGAAAAATTCGCGTTGGAATTAAAAGGAAAATTTCTATGGAAACATTCTGAGACTATTGAAGAAGAATTGAAAAATTATATCAACCAATATTTTTCATTCGGTGATTTTGAATTTTGGGATCCCGAGCAAGAGAAAGTCTTAGTTACGGTAAAAGATTTAAATGGTCTTCAAAAAGCGTTAAGTTGGGTTACAGATGATGCCATATTATATCATGCTATACGAAGTGAGTATTCAAAATGGTTAAAATCTAGAGCTCTTTTTCCGTTAGCTGACTTATTTAGTAAAGTAGAATATGATGATTTTGATGATACTGAAAAAATAAGAGAGTTTTTAATAAACGCCATTAAAGTTTATCGTGTTTATAGATCAAGAGGAATCATTTCAAAATTTAATAAAGACAAGTATGATGAGTATTTAGGTTTTGCAAGAATTGGTGATGGAGCTTTGGGAGGTAAAGGAAGAGGATTGGCTTTTATAGATTCATTTTTAAAAAGAAATAAACTTTTTAATAAATACAAAGATGTATTTATTTCAATACCTAGAACTGTAGTTTTAAGTACAGATGTTTTTGATGAGTTTGTCGAAAAACATAAGTTGATAAGTTTTGTTGCGAAAACTAAAGATGATAATGAGATTCTAAATGAATTTATTTCAAAACCATTACCACAATGGGTAAGAGATGATATTCAAGCTTTTTTAAACGTCATAAAACGTCCTATTGCTGTTCGTTCTTCAAGTGTTTTAGAAGACTCGCTCTATCAGCCATTTGCTGGTGTTTTTGCTACATATATGATTCCTCAAACAAATAAAAAGGAATTGTTGAAAATGACTACAAATGCCATAAAATCGGTAATTGCTTCTTCCTTTTTTCAAAATAGTAGATTATATTTAAAAGCAACATCTCATACAATTGAAGAAAGTAAAATGGCCGTTATTTTACAAGAAGTTACCGGTAAACAATATGAAGATGTTTATTATCCAAATATATCTGGAGTGGCTCGTTCTATTAATTTTTATCCTTTAGGGAATGAAAAACCAAATGAAGGGATTGCTAATATTGCTTTAGGTTTGGGTGAAATTATTGTAGGTGGTGGACAAACCCTGAGATTTTCTCCATTCCATCCGAAAAAAATATTGCAACTATCCTCTCCAGGTTCAACCCAAAGAGATACTCAAAAATATTTTTATGGATTAGATATGGACCCTGCTAGTTATAAAGTTTCTACAAGTGAAGCAATCAATAAAAAGAAAATAACAATTAGAAACGCTAAAAAACATGCCTCTTTAAAATTTGTGGCCTCTACATATGACTTACAGAACAATATTATAAAACCTGGAGTTATGCATGATGGCATTCGTGTAATCACTTTTGATAATGTATTGAAATACGATACATTTCCATTGCCAGAAATTTTGAAGGATTTGTTACGTATCGGGCAAAGAGAAATGCGAAGCCCAATTGAAATGGAGTTTGCAGTCAATCTCGATGTTCCTAAAGGTCAGCCTAGAATTTTTAGTTTTTTACAAATTAGACCAATAGTTGAAAGCAATCAAACCTTTAGTAAGCTTCCTGAAGATTTTAATGTTAACGATAGTATTATCTATTCTGAATCAGCATTAGGTAATGGAAAATATAACGATATATACGATTTTGTTTATGTAAAACCCGAAACGTTTAATTCTGCGAATACACAACAAATTGCAAAAGCTGTTGAGCAAATTAATGAAAAATTTACTGAGCTAAATAAGCATTATATTTTAGTTGGTCCAGGTAGATGGGGTTCTAGTGATCCTTGGTTAGGAATTCCTGTAATTTGGTCACAAATATCTTCAGCTAAAATAATTGTTGAAGCTGGACTAAATGATTATAGAATAGATCCTAGTCAAGGAACTCACTTTTTCCAAAATTTAACATCTTTTAAAGTTGGCTATTTAACAATTAACCCATTTATGGATGATGGATTCTTTGATTTAGATTATTTAAACAAGCAAACTGCTGTTTATGAAGATACTTATTTAAGACATATTCAATTTAAAAAACCGTTAACAATTATTATTGAAGGCAGTAACAATAAAGCAGTAATTTTTAAAGAAGAATACAAACCGTCAGATGTAAAAAATGTGCTGGAAAGCTCACTAGATGATTTACCACCAGAAGGTTTTATATAGCTACTAATTCCAAAATTCAAGATTGTAATAGTTTAGTGATAAATGTTGCTAATATTAAGGCTAACTAATTCCTTTTTTTGATAAAAATTGAATTTTATATTAGTAATTTTGCGCTAGATTTTAATTATATTATTTATAGAATAAATTATTAGATTATGAATGTAAAAGATATTTTAACAAGCCTTGAAACCAAACACCCAGGTGAAAAGGAATACTTGCAAGCAGTACATGAAGTATTAGAATCTATTGATACAATTTATAATGAAAATCCACAGTACAAAGCGGCTAAAATTATAGAACGTTTGGTTGAACCAGATAGGATTTTAACTTTTCGAGTTACTTGGGCTGATGATGAAGGGGAAGTACACGTTAATATAGGTTATAGAGTGCAATTTAACAATGCCATTGGTCCATATAAAGGGGGTATTCGATTGCATCCAAGTGTAAATTTAAGTATTCTTAAATTTTTAGGATTCGAACAAATATTTAAAAATGCATTAACAACGTTACCGATGGGAGGCGGAAAAGGTGGATCCGATTTTAATCCGAAAGGAAAATCAGATGCAGAAATTATGCGCTTTTGTCAAGCCTTTATGTTAGAACTATGGCGAGTGATTGGTCCAAGTACAGATGTACCTGCTGGAGATATTGGTACTGGAGGTAGAGAAATAGGTTTTTTATATGGCATGTATAAGAAATTACAATTTGAAAATACAGGTGTTTTAACCGGCAAAGGATTAAATTGGGGAGGTAGTCTAATAAGACCAGAGGCTACAGGTTTTGGAGCAACATATTTTGCTAAAGAAATGCTCTCAACACAAAACGATACGTTCAAAGGAAAAACAGTTTGTGTGTCTGGATTTGGCAATGTGTCTTGGGGTGTAGCACTTAAAGTTACAGAACTTGGAGGCAAAGTGGTTACTATTTCGGGGCCAGATGGTTACGTTTATGATGAAAAAGGATTAGATGCCGAAAAAATTGAATATTTATTAGAGTTAAGAGCGTCAAATAATGATATTGTTTCTCCATATATAGAGGTTTTCCCTGAGGCTAAATTTATTGCAGGTAAAAAACCTTGGGAGGTGCCTTGTGATATAGCTATGCCTAGTGCAATTCAAAATGAATTAAATGGAGATGATGCCCAGCAGTTAATTTCAAATGGTGTAAAGTATGTTGTTGAGGTGTCTAATATGGGATGTACTCCTGAAGCAATTGCTTTATTTCATGAAAACAAGTTGCCTTTTGCTCCCGGTAAAGCAGCGAATGCTGGTGGTGTAGCAGTTTCTGGTTTAGAAATGTCGCAAAATGCCATGAAGTTAAATTGGACAACTGATGAGGTTGATGCAAAATTACTTCAAATTATGTCTTCAATTCACGTTGCTTGTTTAAAATATGGAACTCAAGAAGATGGTTTTATAGATTATGTTAAAGGTGCTAATATTGCGGGCTTTATAAAAGTTGCAGATGCAATGTTAGATCAAGGAGTGGTGTAAGAAGCCTATTCTGACCTCGCGAATCGAGGAGGATATTGACTAATGAAAAAGGTTGTCTATTGTATAGGCAGCCTTTTTTATTACAAGAAATTAAAATTTAATTCCAACTCCAAATTTTAAGCGACCTCTGTTAGCTTCCATTGCTTGGTTAAAATTCTTATTAATAAGCTTATACTCATATAATATTTCTCCAAAAAAAGCATCACTAAAATCATACTGTGTACCTACTCGAGTTAAAACACTAAAATTAGATTGACTCGGTAAATAAAAATCATCTTTTAGAAAAGTATATCTCAATTTAGGGCCGCCAAAAACTTTCCATTTTTTTGTAATATTATAATTAAAAGATATGGGGATAAGTTCTAATTCATTAAAATCATGAGCATTAGAAATTGCCAATTCATTTTCTAAAGACCATTTTTCTGTTAGCTTTGTAATATATGATAATTCAACTCTAAATAAATTTTCATATAAATTAGCTTTAGGTTTTTCTTTTTCTTGAGAATATAATAACTGTGTAAAAAGTAATGTGAAGAATATTAAAACAAAATTTTTCATAACTGCAATTAATACAAATAACCTATTAAAAACAAGGGTATTGCAAAACTTTAAGCATAATTTAACGTAACTTTATTTAATAGTTCTGACGGGTCAATTATTAAAAACTTGTTAATTCTTTTTTTCCGTAATTTTATAATGTGAATGAAAATGAACAACATCGAAAAATAATCCATGTAGATATGGATGCTTTTTATGCTTCTGTTGAACAGTTAGATAATCCTGAATTAAGAGGAAAACCATTGGCTGTTGGCGGTGGGGGAGATAGAGGTGTAGTTTCTGCAGCTAGTTATGAAGCAAGAAGATTTGGAGTTCGATCAGCCATGAGTGGTGTTTTGGCAAGAAGAAATTGCCCACAACTAATTTTTGTAAAACCTCGTTTTGATCGCTATAGTGAAATTTCAAAAGCAATCCGCAAGATATTTTTTGAATATACAGATTTGGTCGAACCTTTGTCATTAGATGAAGCATACTTAGATGTTACGCAAAACAAAAAGAACTACCCGTCAGCTACCATTCTTGCCCAAGAAATAAGGCAACGTATTTTTAATGAGTTAGGTTTGCATGCTTCAGCAGGTATTTCTATCAATAAATTTGTTGCAAAAATAGCCTCTGACATCAATAAGCCTAACGGACAGAAAACTGTGCCACCAGAAGACGTAATTTCTTTTTTAGAAGCCTTAGATATTAAAAAATTCTATGGTGTAGGAAAGGTTACAGCTGCAAAAATGTATAATTTGGGTATTTTTACCGGGAAAGAACTAAAAGAAAAGTCCGTAGAATTTTTAACTGATCACTTTAAAAAATCAGGATCCTACTATTATAATATTGTTAGAGGAATCCACAACAGTCAAGTAAAAACAGATAGAATACAAAAATCTGTTGCAACTGAGCATACTTTTCGTACAAATTTGACGTCTGAAGTATATATGTTAGAAAAGTTAGAGCGTATTGCTAAAGAGTTAGATAAAAGGCTAAAAAAAACAAAGATTTCAGGTAAAACGATAACATTAAAAATCAAGTATAGCGATTTTACTTTGCAAACCAGAAGTAAAACATTACAGTACTTCATCAATGATAAAGACTTGTTACTCGAAGTGGCTAAAGAACTATTATATCAAGAAAAAATGCATAATTCAGTGAGATTATTAGGGCTTTCTTTAACGAATTTAAATACGAACATTAAAAGGAAAGAAGAGGTGTTTGACATCCAATTAAAATTGGAGTTTTAAACATGGCTTTGGAACAATTTTTGCAGTAATTAATTGTGTAAATCATTTATTATGAAGAATTTAATTTATGTAATATCAATTTTAGGCTTTTTGATAGTTAGTTGTGGTGGCCCAAAAAAAAGTGTTGCTACTACTGATAATCAAAAAGAGGAGCCAGTTAGAATTGCCAATGATAGTTTGGAGTATGAAATTATGATTATTGATGTAGGCTTTACTAATTATTTAGCAACAGCGAAACCTGTAAGTTACTACACACAAAGTTATTTAGAAGCAAGAAATAGAATCTATGTAGTAGAATGGAATAATAGAGCTAGAAACCTAACTAGATACAACGCAAATATTTATGAAAATGTAATTGACTACCAACCAAATATTGATTATGGCATGGAAGTCAATTATAAATTATTTCAGTATTTTCAATTTGCACAACGCAAATACAAAATGAGGCTTGGAAACTTTAGGGTTCAATAACTGGTGGTCCGCCAGCTAAAATCTCATCATTTGCATAATCAGCGAATTGCTCGAAATTTTTTCTAAAAGCGCTGGCAAGTTTATGAGCTTGTTTATAAAACGCTTTATCATTATTCCATGTAGTTCGTTGACTTAAAACTTCACTAGGTACATTCGGACATTTTCTAGGTTGAGCAATGCCAAAAACAGAATGGATATGATAATTTTCTTTAGAGTATTCGCCAAATTCCCCATTAAGGGCAGCCGTAATCATTGCACGCGTATACTTAAGCTTAATTCTGCTTCCTACTCCATAAGCTCCGCCTACCCAGCCAGTATTCACAAGCCAAACATTTACATTGGCCTCACTCATTTTTTTACTTAACATCTCTGCATATTTAGTAGGATGTAATGGCATAAATGGAGCGCCAAAACAAGCAGAAAAACTTGGTAGAGGTTCGTCAATTCCAGCTTCAGTACCTGCAACTTTTGCAGTATATCCGGAGATAAAGTGATAGGCCGCTTGTCCTGGAGTCAATTTTGAAATAGGAGGTAAAACACCAAACGCATCAGCAGTTAAGAAAAATATATTTTTAGGATTGCCGGCTAATGACGGCACTTGAATATTATCTATATGATCTATCGGATAACTAACACGTGTGTTTTGAGTAATAGAAACATCTGTAAAATCTACCTCGTTAGTTCCTTCTTTAAAAATAACATTTTCTAATAATGCACCACGTTTAATAGCTCTATAAATATCGGGTTCATTCTCTTCAGACAAATCAATTACTTTTGCGTAGCAACCACCTTCGAAATTAAAAATAATATTGTCTTTTGTCCAGCCATGTTCATCATCACCAATTAATTTTCTATTCGGATCTGCAGATAATGTAGTTTTACCGGTACCTGATAATCCAAAGAAAATAGCTGTTTCTCCATTTTCACCTACGTTTGCAGAACAATGCATCGGAAAAACTTCTTTCTGAATGGGTAGTATAAAATTTAATGCAGAAAATACACCTTTTTTGACTTCTCCAGTATAACCAGAACCCCCAATTAGAATTATTTTACGTTTAAAGTTTATTATCGAAAAATTATGTTGTCTAGTTCCATGTTTAGCAGAATTAGATAAAAAATTTGGTGCCTGTATAATAGACCATTGTGGTATAAAATCTTCTAAATCTTCTTTATCAGGTCTAATGAACATGTTATATGCAAATAAACTTACCCAAGGTAATTCTGTTATAATACGAATTTTCAACTTATACCTTTCATCTGCACAAGCATAAGCATCACGTACGAATAACTCTTTGTCTGATAGATAATCAATTACTCTGTTATAAAGAACTTCAAATTTATATTCATCAAATGGTAAATTTATGTTTCCATCCCACCATACAGTATTTTCAGTAATTTCATCTTTTACAATAAATCGGTCTTTTGGTGATCTTCCTGTAAATTCACCTGTATTTACTGCTAATGCTCCTGATTTAGCAATTTTCCCTAAGTTGCGCTCTAAGGTTTCTTTTACCAGCTCATCTGGACTTAAATTCCAATGAAATGTAGCATTATTTAAACCAATATGTTTCATGAGTTGTGTTGATTAAAAATGATGGACAAAATTAAGTATAATTATTTTTAACGAAAACGTTTTAGTAGATTTTTTATTTTAAATAAGTTCTAAAAACAAAATTAACGCTTTTTTAGAAAATTTAAAAACATTAAAAACCAACCAATTATAAAAAGAAGGCCTCCAAGAGGGGTGATAAACCATATGGATTTGGGATCAATTCCACCTGCAGTGATCGCGTAAATCGATCCTGAAAAGAATAAGATGGCGATAAAAAATAACAAACTGATCAAATTTTTGGTTTTTGTGGTAAACTCGTAATAAGTATTTACAAACAATAATACGATAACATGATACATTTGATATCGAACTCCTGTATTAAAACTTTGCAAGGCATCAACCGTTAATGTTTCTTTTAATGTATGTGCTCCAAAGGCACCAAGTATAATTGCAATAATACCAAATAAAGCTGTGATAGATAAATTTCGTCGCATTCGTTTAAATTTTGAATAAAAGTAATGTATTATTAATAATGCTGTCTGATTAAAATTCAAAAAATTTCTTTAAAAGGGAAGTAAATATTACTTTTAGGTGATAGTTTATGTAGTTTCTTAATTAAACATTTTTCCATCGTAAAATTGTGGTTATAAATCTTAAGATTAAGAAAGTACCACTATTTTTTTTACAACGTAGCTGTTTAAATTCTTGTCTGAAAATTATATATATTAATGTATATTTAAACAATAAATTTACAAAGATGAAAGATCAAAAGAAAAATTTGAAAATAGTATTTCGATCAACTTTCATTCATGAAATACATTTGGCCAAATCTAAACTTGAAAATGAAGGTATTAATAGTTATTTAATTGATGAAAACCTCACATACACTATAGGAACGGCCTTTGTAGAAGAATATAAATTAATGGTAAATGAAGAAAATTTTGACAAAGCACATACTGTATTAAGTTTGTATAAAACATAGCTTTTTTTTGAGAGAATTTACGTCAATTTTAGTACTTTCGTTTTAAATATAAATGTATTTAGATTTTTTGTTGGCAACTATTAATTTAAAGCTTAGTAACCTAGCATATTTTTGAATTTTTAGTTGAAAGAAAAGCTAAGATATGTTCACTTAACAAACAATATGAGAAAAATTTTGGTTATTGGTGCTGGTCGTTCATCATCATCATTAATAAAATATTTATTAGATAAATCTGATAAAGAAAATCTACAAATAATAGTTGCTGATGTTTCAAAACAATCGGCTGAAGATAAATTACAGAATCATATTAACGGAAAAGCAATCGCTTTAGATGTATTTAACGAAACCGCAAGGAATAATGCTATTCACAATGCTGATATTGTAATTTCAATGTTACCAGCTCATTTACACCTTGAGGTTGCAAAAGATTGTCTGACTTATAGAAAAAATATGGTTACTGCATCCTATATTTCTAAAGAGATGAAAGCTTTAGATAATGCAGTCAAGGAGCAAGGTTTGATTTTTATGAATGAAATAGGGCTAGATCCGGGTATTGACCATATGAGTGCCATGCAGGTTATTGATAGAATTCGAGATGATAATGATGCAAAATTATTACTATTCGAATCATTTACAGGAGGATTGGTAGCTCCGGAAAGTGATACGAATCTATGGAATTATAAATTCACATGGAATCCTAGAAATGTTGTGCTTGCTGGTCAGGGAGGCGCTGCAAAATTTATTCAAGAAGGAAAATACAAATACATTCCGTATCAAAAATTATTTAGGCGCACAGAAATGTTAAATATAAATGGGAGCGGTAAATTTGAAGCTTATGCAAATAGAGATTCATTGAAATATCTCGAAGTTTATGGTTTGCAAGATGTTCTAACATTGTATAGAGGCACGATTCGACGTATTGGTTTTTCTAGAGCATGGAATATGTTTGTACAGTTAGGAATGACTGATGATAGTTATATTATGGAAGATTCTGAAAATATGAGCTACCGTGATTTTACCAATTCCTTTTTAGTCTATAATCCGTACGATTCTGTAGAGCTGAAATTACGATCTTATCTTAAGATTGATCAAGATGATATTATGTGGGAGAAATTATTAGAGTTAGACATTTTTAATCCGAATAAAAAAGTTGAAATCAAAAATGCTACACCTGCACAGATTTTGCAAAAGATATTGATGGATAGTTGGTCATTAGAAGAAGATGATAAAGATATGATTGTGATGCAACATAAATTCGGGTATGAATATCAAGGAGAAAAACGTCAGATAGAGTCTAGTATGGCGGTTATTGGTGAAGATCAAACTTATACTGCAATGGCAAAAACTGTAGGATTGCCAGTAGCTATTGCAACGCTAAAAATATTAAATGGTGAAATTAAAACCCCTGGAGTTCAGTTACCAATTACGAAAGAAGTTTATGAGCCTATATTAAAAGAATTGGCTGTTTATGGCATTAAGTTTAAAGAGGTAAAAGTGCCTTATCTAGGTTATAATCCAAATAATGTTACAGGTTGAAACTGTGAAAAAGAACTTAAAAAAAGAATTAATTTACGGATGCATGGGTTTAGGAGGTGATTGGGATACGAATGCACTAACTATTGACGATAAAATAACTGCAGAGAAAGCAATTGATGCAGCATTAGAATCTGAAATTACCGTTTTTGATCATGCAGATATTTATAAATTAGGAAAAGCTGAAACCCTTTTCGGAAAAATATTACATAAAAATTCTTCTTTAAGAACTAAGATAACACTACAATCTAAAGCAGGAATTCGATATCGTGAACTTGGAGATTCAAGTAGTTATGATCTAAGTAAAAAGTATCTGTTACAACAGGTGGATGTTATTTTAAAACGTTTACAAACGGATTATTTAGATACTTTTTTACTGCATCGACCTGACCCTTTATTGAATCCTGAAGAAATTGGAGAAACATTCAGTATTTTAAAAAAATCAGGTAAGGTCAAAAGTTTTGGTGTAAGTAATATGTCTATACATCAGATACAGCTGATTCAAAAATATTGTGATGAACCATTGGTTGCTAATCAAATACAATTAAGTTTAGCACATTCATTAGTGTTAGAAGCTGGAATTTTAGTTAATACAGCCAATACTGCTAATTTCAATGGAGTAGAGGGCTTATTAGAATATGCTCAAACATACGGTTTAGCTATTCAAGCTTATAGTCCATTGGACGGAGGTAGATTTACCGGTAATTATGACTTAACATCAGATGATGATAAGTTAACAATACAATTAGTAAATCAATTGGCCGAAAAATACAACACTACTGTTGAAGCAATTGTGCTAGCATGGCTTTTTAAAATTCCGGGTAATATTCAGCCTGTGATTGGCACAACTAAAAGTAAAAGAATTAGAGCTTGTAAAGATGCTGTTAGCATAGAATTATCTAGACATGATTGGTATAATTTGTGGGTCACAGCCAGAGGTCATAAAATTCCTTAAATTAAAAGACCATACTTTCAAATAAAAAATTTTCATTAACTTTTTACGAGTTTACGATTTTCACGGCATTTTATTTTTTGTGTATATTTAGCGTCAACTAAACCTAAATTGCATGAATTCAACTACCGGAATTATATTAGCCATATCATTGATTATTATAATGTTTGGTCTGGGTTTGTCGCTGACTATCAGAGATTTTAAACGCATTTTTATTTATCCAAAAGCGATATTAATTGGTTTGACTAGCCAAATGATAGTACTACCCTTATTGGGGTACTTTATAGCAATATTTTTCGGATTGTCTCCTGTTATTGCCATCGGAATCATGTTGCTAACAGCTTGCCCTGGAGGTCCTACTTCAAATATGATTACATTTTTGGCAAAAGGGGATTTAGCTTTGTCAATATCATTAACAGCTTTTGCAAGTATGCTTTCTATCATTACCATACCTTTAATTATACAGTTTGCTCTGACAGAATTTTTAAGTGAAAGTCAATCTGTTCAATTAGATACATTGTCAATGATTCAACAGATGTTCGTAATTGTTATAATTCCGGTTAGTATAGGTATGTTCGTAAAAGCCAAAGCCCCAAAATTTGCTACGCGCATGGATAAGCCGGTAAAAATTGCTTCTGCACTTATTTTTGTATTAGTAGTAATTGGTTTAACCTATTCAATTCGAGATGTTTTTTTAGAATATTTAAAGGAAGCGGGCTTGCCTGCAATAGTTTTAAATATCTTTACAATGTCTGTAGGTTTTTTATTAGCGTTTATTTTTAAATTACCAAAACCTCAAGCTATTAGTATTTCGATCGAATCAGGTATTCAAAACGGAACATTGGCGATTACGATTGCTACTATTACATTGAGCAATCCGGAATTCGCAATTGTACCCGTAATTTATGGATTACTGATGTATGTTACCGGAACTTTAGTAGTACTTCTGAGTAAGTTTTATCTTGGCGAAATGAGATAAATTAGGAGTCCATTTTAAGATAAAAATCCTTTACTAAAGCAATATATTCTTTCGTGTATTGATGACGCTCAATTTCAATAATTAATGTTGTTCGCTCTATTTCATTTTCGCAGAAAGAAAATTCTAATAAACTTCGTTTTATTTCTGATGATAAATTGCCTTTTACATTGCAAATTCTAGTTGGGTAAAGATGGTGTTTTTTTGCTAAAATAATAAATTCATTTTCTTCTTTAAAAGGAATAATTACTGAGAAAGTTCCATTTTTGGATAGTAATTTTGAAACTGAAAATAATAATTCTTCAAAGGATAATGAAGAGGTAAACCGCGCTTTGTTTCTGGACTCATTTTCGGCTTTGTATTCGTCAGTATAAAAAGGAGGATTGGCAATGATCAAATCGTATTTTTCGTCTATTTCCTGAGTAAATTCTTCTAAAGAAGCATGATAACAAAATAACCGATCTCCCCAATCACTATTCTCAAAATTTTCAACGGCCTGTTCAAATCCACTGTCGTTAATTTCTATAGCATCTATAGTTGGTGCGTCGCTTCGTTGAGCTAATTGTAAAGCAATGAGTCCGGTACCTGTACCAATATCTAATATTGAGTTTGGATTATTTTTTAGTGAAGCCCATCCACCTAATAATACCCCATCAGTACCAATTTTCATGGCACATTTATCTTGATGAATAGAGAATTGTTTGAATTTGAAGGGTTTGCTCATTCAATTATTTTTAAAATGTCACCTTGAGCGCAGCCGAAAGGTTAAGGGTTTCGACTGCGCTCAACCTGACAAGTTACTTAAAGATACATTTCAATCAATCCATTAGGAGCTTCAATAACAATAGTTTTATTCTTACGATCGACCTTTTTAATAAAATTATCAATCATAGGTATCAAGATTTCGGTGTCGCCATTTTTAATTTCAAAAAGTGGTTGTGCTGTACTATCATTAATACCTGTTAAAACACCTACTTCTCCAAAATGAATATCTTCAATAGTAAACCCAATCACCTCGTGGTAGTAGAATTTATTTCCGGTTAGCTTAGGTAATAAATCTAGAGGTAAATATACATCAGATTTGAGTATTGCATCTGCATCTTGTTCTGTTGCAACATCTTCAAATTTTACACGAAGCTGATTCCCTTTTTGTAATAAACTTTTTGTAATAAAAAAGGGAAGAAAGTTATTACCTAAATCAACAAATACAGCATCCATATTAGCATACAATTGAGGCTCATCGGTATCTAATTTAATAACAACTTCACCTTTAAAACTGTGCTTTCGTACAATTTTACCTAAATAAAAACAATCTTTTTTTTGCATGATTTTTGAAAATAAAAAAAACCTGACAAATGTTTGTCAGGTTTTAAAGATATAAAAAGTATTTTTTTTATTCTTCTTCGTTAGTAGTTTCAGTATCAGAAGTTGTTGCTTTGTTAGCACCTTCTTCTTTTGCTTCAGCAGCAACCTCATCAATAGTTTGAGGAGCCTCATCAGCAACTTCTTCAGCTTTATTAGCAGCCTCTTTTGCATCAGATTCAGCTTTTATAGCTTCATTTTCTGCTTCTTGTGCTACAGTTTTACGTTTTTCGTTTACTTCTTTTTCAATTTCTAAAGCTTTTGCTTTAGCGTCGGCTTTTGCTTTTGATAATCCATCAGCTTTAGCAGCAATTTTATTGGCTTTTTCGTCTAACCAAGCATTGAATTTTTCATCTGCTTGCTCTTCAGTTAAAGCACCTTTACGAACACCACCAACTAAATGATTTTTTAGCATAGCTCCTTTGTACGATAAAATAGCTCTTGCAGTATCTGTAGGTTGTGCTCCATTTTGAAGCCATTTTACAGCACCATTAAGATCTAAATCTATTGTTGCAGGGTTTGTGTTCGGATTGTAGGTTCCTAATTTTTCTAATAACCTACCATCTCTTTTTGCACGTGCATCAGCGGCAACAATCCAATAAAATGGTTTGCCTTTTTTACCGTGTCTTTGTAGTCTAATTTTTACTGACATTTTTGTTAAATTTTAAGGTACTCGACCTTGATTATTAATTTGTACTTTTATTAAGTGGGCGCAAATATACTAAGTTTTTTGTTTACAAAACTCTTATTATCTATTATTTTAATGAAACTCTTTTTTAAGGTGATTGTAAAACCAACTCAAAATTGTAAGTTGAACTAATCCGCTGAAAAGCGGGGTCTTAAAAGATGTCAATCTAATAGCTTTTAATTTAATAATTCAACAGGTGCACCTTGTATCTCAAGGCTTTCAAATCTGAAGTTTTGTGAGTCTTATGTTGTTATTGATGATGCTAAATTTAAATAAAAATGTTTTACTATTATTTTTTATAGATATTTGTATAAAATTTAAATGTATGAATGTATTAGGAATTATTCCTGCACGCTACGGATCAACACGATTAGAAGGTAAACCATTGCTAGATATTTGTGGTAAACCAATGATTCAACATGTATACGAACAGGCTAATAAATCATTAATGCATGTGGTTGTAGCAACTGATGACGAACGTATTGTAAAAGCTGTTCAAGATTTTGGCGGAAATGTAGTAATGACATCACAAGATCATAATACTGGAACGAACCGTTGTTTAGAAGCGTATCGAGTTTTTACAAAACGGCATGATTTAAAATTTGATGTAATCATTAACATTCAAGGTGATGAACCTTTATTAGATCCTGAACAAATTAGATTATTGATTTCTTGTTTTGTTGGCAGAAAGACTCAAATGGCAACATTGGTTATTCCTGTTAAAGAAAAAGAAAACCTTTTTGAAGGTGGTGTTTATGTCGTTATTGATAGGTTAAAGAATGCTTTATATTTTAGTCGTTCTGTTATCCCTTTTGTGCGTGATACTGAAAAATTAGATTGGCAGAAAGTACATACTTTTTATAAACATGTAGGTATGTATGCATTTAAACCAAAAACATTAATAGAGTTTGCCAGTTTACAACAAACCTCATTAGAATTGGCAGAATCTCTCGAGCAAAACAGATGGCTTGAAAATGGTAAAAAAATAAGAGTTGAGATTACTGATATTGAAACTATGGGTGTAGATACTGTTGAAGATTTAGAGAGAGTACGATCGATTATAGGGTGTAATAAATAATACATATTCGCAGAGAATGATATGAAAACATAAAGAGTGCAACAATTTAACTTAGATTAAATTTTTGCACTCTTTAGAATGTAGCTTAAACAGGTTTTTATTAGTTCACAAACTCTTCAAAAGTTTTCAATTTTAACTCTTCTAAGAAATTTACTTTTTTCTTAATTTTTGCATAGTCCTTTGAAGCACTATTAAAACGTTCTTCAATAACTTTAATATTTTCTAATTCGTCGGCAGATGGTTTGTCATAACTATTTGCAATCTTACTAAATATACTTGCTATTTTTTCTCTTAATTGAGGTTCTGCAGAATCTGTATAATTATCACCTGATGTAATTACAAGGCTTTCTTTTAATTTAGTAAGTTTATCAACTAATTTCGTATTTTTTAAAGTGGTAGCTTTTTCTACAATAGCATCTAATTCATATACAATATATGCAAGATTTTGAGTCATATCGTACATTTTTTTAGTTGTCTTATGTTTAAAAACACGATCTTCTTTAGTTAAACTTGAATTCTTATCATATACTACTTCAAATTCATGCTCAAAAGTTTCTTTTCCCTTTTTTAGAACTGCCTTATATGTTCCTGCAGGAACAGTTGGAGAAATAAAACCATCTCTACTAATGGTTTTTGCTTTTGCAATTTTCGGTTGATTTATTCTGTAGTTCCAGTTAACTATATTGACTCCTTTAGTTTTACTAGGTCCAATTTTAGAAATTACATTACCGTCTATATCCTGAATTTCTAAAGTCATTTTGCCAAAAGTATGCCGTTTCTTTAAGTAGTATTTTAATCGTACAGAACGAGTTGGGTTTTGACCAACAAAAGCTACTTCTTGTCCTGCTCGTGAGGCAAATCCACTACCTTCGTATATAGTTGTTGGCTTATTTTTAAAGAAATGAACATTTTTAGAGAGTGTTTCTTGATCAATTTCCCTTAAGGAAGAAATATCATCAATAATAATAACACCTCTACCATGTGTACCCATCACTAAATCATTCGTTTCTTTTTGTAAGTCAATAAAATGAACAGCTGCTGCAGGCATATTATTTTCAAATTTATACCATTTTTTTCCACCATTTATAGTTATATATAAACCAAATTCGGTTCCTAAAAATAATAAATCTGGGTTCTCATAATCTTCTTGAATGTTTCTTGCAAACCCTTTAACTTCATCGGTAATAATATTGGTCCAAGTTTTTCCAAAATCAGTAGTTTTATACGCATATGGATTCATGTCATTCATCGTATGTCCGTCAAAAACGGCATAAGCAGTTGCTTTATTAAAAACACTTGCTTCAATATGATAACACCAAGTGTTTTTTGGCAGTCCTTTTATATCCATAGAAGTGTTAGTCCATTTTTTTCCACCATCTGTGGTTACTTGCACATTTCCATCATCTGTACCAACCCAGATTACATTTTCATCTAATGTAGATTCTGCAATCGTAAAAATTGTGGTGTGATTTTCGGCTCCTGAATTGTCTCTTGATAAGCCACCCGAATTTTCTTGTTCCTGTTTAGTCTTATCGTTTGTGGTTAAATCTGGCGAGATGATTTTCCAAGTATTGCCCATATCCTCAGATTTATGTAAAAACTGACTTCCCATATAAAAACGATCTGGTTGAAGGGTACTCACGGCCATTGGTGCATTCCAATTAAAACGTAATTTTGGAAACCCTCGTTGTGCTAATGGTTGTATCCTTTTTACTTTATCTTTATCGGCATTATAACGCCACACCTGTTCTGCTCCTTGCATTTCAGAATAAATAATGTTTTTGGAAGGATGTTTTAATACTCTAAAACCATCACCGTAGCCTAAATTGTTCCATTCTCTACCTTGAATTCCTCCTTTAGAAGAAGAAGGTCCATACCAAGAACCATTATCTTGCAGGCCACCATACACATTATAAGGAGTTTCATTATCAACACTTATGTGGTAAAATTGAGACAAAGGTAAATTTTCTACAATCTGCATAGTTGTTCCGCCATCTAAAGAACGATAGATACCGCCATCGGTGCCACAATACATTCTGTCTGAATTATTCAAATCAAAAGTAATATCATGAATATCACCATGCATATTACCCAAATTTTTAAAAGTTTTTCCACCATCTCTAGAAATTGAACCAAAAAGCCCTGCTTTAACAACTACATCTTCATTTTTAGGGTCTACTACAATTCTTGAAAAATAAAATGGTCTTACAGTAATACCAAAATCATTATTTAATTGTTTCCACGAATTACCGGCATCATCACTTCGATACAATCCTTTCTTTTCATTCTTCTCTGCTTCAATAACTGTATATAAAATCTTTGAATTGCTTGGTGCAATTGCTATGGCTAATCGTCCTAATTTCCCATCAGGGAAACCATTATGAATTTTATTCCATGTTGCTCCACCATCTGTAGATTTGTATAAGGCGCTTTTATCACCTCCTGAATCAAAAGACCAGCCTGTACGTCTAAATTCCCACATAGAAGCATATAGAGTAGTTGGATCATTAGGATCCATCGCTAAATCTGCGCAACCCGTTTTTTGGTCAATAAATAACGATTTATTCCATGAAGCTCCACCATCTGTAGATTTGTAAACGCCACGAACATCACTATCTCCCCAGAGAGCACCCAAAACGGCAACATAAATTTCTTGAGAGTTTTTAGGATTGACAATTACATTTGCAATACGCTCTGATTTTTCAAAACCTATTTTATTCCAATTAGTTCCACCATCTGTAGATTTGTATAATCCGTCTCCAATTGAAACACTATTTCGAGTCCAAGTTTCACCAGTGCCCACGTAAATGGTTTTGTCTGGGTCGTTAGGGTCAAGTTCAATAGCCCCAATAGATTGGCAATAGTCATCGAAAATTGGTTTAAACGTAACGCCGCCATCATTAGATTTCCAAACGCCACCACCTGCTGCACCTGCAAAGATAATGCGATTGTTTGTTGGGTGATTTTCTAAGTCGTTTATTCGACCACTCATTAATGCCGGACCAATATGTCTTGCACTAATTGCTCCAAAAAGCTCTTTACTTTTTAAGGTAATTTTGTCTTGTGCTTTTATACTTGAGATAGAAGAAATTATAGCTACAAATGCAATTATTAATTTTTTCATAAAAAAAGGTTGGTTTAAATATAAATCCTCAATAATTTAATATTGAGGATTTTTATAATTGATTATTTATTCTTTTTTTTCTGTAATTTCTTCAGGAAAAGTAAACACACTTTCTTCAACCGTTGGATTTAATTCTACTTTAGAAATTGTCATAACCATTCCCCCGGGTTGACCTTTTGCACCCATAGTCATAGAATGCGCAAAGTACAAACCATCTACTTCCTGATAATCACTAAAAGTTACTTGAGATACCATTCCTTTACCCGGTCCAGATAAAATTTCTTGTTGCATTGCAATTGGCACATAATTTTCTGTATCAAAAAAATAGAAAGAAATATGATCTACTTTTTTTTCATCAATAGTTTTTGGCGTTTGTGTTAATTTAATTTTAAAAGTTTCTGTACCGTCAATAGTTTCTTTGCCTTCATAAACCACATCATACCCTTTTTCTTTATAATCTAAAAAAGGGTCAGGAAAATCTTTTACAGTTAATTTATGATTTGCTGTATCTTCTGCAGGCGATTTTTCTGCCTTCATAGTCATTTGGTTTGAGCCCCATAAAGTTTCACCATCAAAAACACCTTGATATAATGTTTTCCCTTGTAAATCATAAGAAGTAAATTGTTTTCCACCTTTTAGTCTAATAACTTCAACTGGTATTTGCATACCACCTTGATTTATGCTAATAGTTAGCTTAATTCCATCTAATTTTTTAAAATTTTCTTTTCCACCAATATTTTCAAAATAAGTGTCTAAAACTTCATCAGCTGTTTGGCCATTTATAGTAAAACTTGCACAAATAACTAATACGAGTAGTGTGATTTTTTTCATTTTTCTGTTTTTAATTAATGATATGTTAAATAAGTATGCCAAATTACAAAAATGTTACGTTTTTTTATAAATAAATTTTTATCAGAAACTGTTAATAAAAAAAATGGTTAAACAACTCCGTAAAACCTCGAAATAAGTATTTTTAGGCTTCCTAAGTTTTTATTAAAAATTTCGCAATTAATGTACCTAATATTCGACACCGAAACTACCGGTTTGCCAAAAAAATGGAATGCTCCACTTACTGATACAGATAATTGGCCACGGTGTATTCAAATAGCTTGGCAGTTACATGATGAGTTGGGTAAATTAATTGAATCTCAAGATTTTTTAATTCAACCAGACGGATTTAACATTCCCTATGATGCAGAACAAATTCATGGTATCTCGACACAATTAGCACAAGAAAATGGGAAACCGTTGGTTGAGGTGTTAGAATTATTCAACGAAGCATTAGCCAAAACTAATTTTGTGGTAGGTCAAAATGTAGGTTTTGACTTGAACATCATGGGCTGTGAATATTACAGAAAAGATATTGAGACAAAACTTAATGATTTACCGAAATTAGATACTTGTACAGAAGCTACTGCAAAACTGTGTCAAATACCTGGAGGTAGATATGGCAAGTTTAAGCTACCAACATTGACCGAATTACATCAGCATTTATTTAATGCTCCATTTGCTGAAGCTCATAATGCCACTGCCGATGTAGAAGCTACTACACGATGCTTTTTTGAACTCATTAGAAAACAAGTTTTTAAACTTGAAGAGTTAGATGTTACACCTGATTATTTTGAGGAATTTAATGCTGAAAATCCGAAAGAAATTGAATTGATAGGATTAAAGCATATTAATCTGAAAAAGGAAAGTTCTAAATTAAAACAGAAAGTAGTAGAAGAAGCTCCTGATGATACGGATGGGCCGAGTGTTACTTTGAATGATCTGAAAGATTATTCTTTTTCTCATTTACACAACCATTCTCAATTTTCAATTTTACAATCTACATCAAGCATTGCTAAATTAGTCCAAGCTACTGTTGATAATCAAATGCCGGCTGTGGCATTGACAGATACAGGAAATATGATGGGTGCTTTTAATTTTGTAAAGGAAGTTTTAAAACATAATAAAGATGCTGAAAATCCTATAAAACCAATTGTTGGGTGCGAGTTCAATGTTTGTGAAGACCATCAAAATAAATCTACAAAAGATAATGGCTATCAAATTGTGCTACTAGCCAAGAATAAAAATGGCTACCATAATTTGGCAAAAATGTCATCGATAGCATACATAGATGGGTTCTATTATGTACCACGTATTGATAAAAAAATCATCGAACAATACAAAGAAGATATCATTGTTTTGAGTGGTAACATGTATGGTGAAATTCCCAATAAAATTTTAAATATAGGTGAAAAACAAGCTGAAGAAGCACTGTTGTGGTGGAAAGCAACTTTTGATGATGATTTTTATTTAGAATTAAACAATCATCATCAAGAAAATGAGCGACATGTTAATGAAGTAATACTTGCCTTTTCTAAAAAACATGATGTAAAAGTCATCGCAACAAATAATACTTTTTATCTCGATAAAGAGGATGCTGAATCGCATGATATATTATTATGTGTAAAAGAAGGTGAAAAACAAGCCACACCAAAGGGTAGAGGTAGAGGTTTCCGTTATGGAATGCCGAATGATGAGTATTACTTTAAAAGTCAGGATGAAATGAAACAACTGTTTCAAAAAACACCTGATGCTATTATGGACATTCAGGAAATTGTAGATAAAATTGAAATTTATACGCTTGCAAGAGAGGTTTTGCTGCCAAAATTTGAAATTCCTAGTGAATTTGTTGATTCAAAAGATGTTGAAGATGGTGGTGTAAGAGGTGAAAATGCCTATTTAAAACACCTCACTTTTGAAGGTGCCAAAAAACGTTATGGTGAATTAGATGAAGAAACGATAGAACGCTTAGATTTTGAGTTAGAAGTAATTGAGAATACAGGTTATCCGGGTTATTTTTTAATAGTGCAAGATTTTATTGCTAAAGCTCGAGAAATGGACGTTTCTGTTGGACCTGGTCGTGGTTCTGCAGCCGGATCGGTGGTCGCTTATTGTTTATGGATTACCAATATTGATCCTATACAATACAATCTTCTTTTTGAGCGGTTCTTGAATCCTGATCGTGTTTCATTACCTGATATTGATATAGATTTTGATGATGAAGGTAGACAGAAAGTAATTGATTATGTAATTGATAAATATGGTGCTAATCAAGTAGCGCAAATTATCACATATGGTACAATGGCTGCTAAATCTTCTATTCGAGATACCTCGAGAGTGTTAGATTTGCCATTGCACGATGCTGATAAAATTGCAAAATTAATACCGAACACCAAACTGAATACTATTTTTGGTGAAGATGAAAAAAGTATTGCTAAAATTAAGGAACTGAGAAAAGACGAGATATTAAATGTAAATGAGCTGCGCAATTTGGCTGAAGGCGAAGGTTTAGAAGCACAAATGATCAAGCAAGCAGTTTCTTTAGAAGGTTCGTTACGTAATACAGGTACACATGCTTGTGGTGTTATAATTACACCTGAAGATATTACAAATTTGATTCCCGTAGCAACGGCAAAAGATTCTAATTTATATGTAACGCAATTTGATAACAATGTAGTTGAAGATGCTGGCCTGCTAAAAATGGATTTTTTAGGATTAAAGACGTTGACTTTAATTAAAGATACTTGTAAAATTGTTAAAGCACTGCATGGAAAAATATTAGATCCAGAGGAATTTTCATTAGAAGATGAAAAAACATATGAACTCTTTCAACGTGGTGAAACGGTTGGTATTTTTCAATATGAATCGCCAGGGATGCAAAAACATTTAAAAGCATTAAAACCTACTGAATTTGCTGATTTAATTGCCATGAATGCATTGTATAGGCCAGGACCGATGGAGTACATTCCGTTGTTTATCCAGCGGAAGCATGGTATTGAAGCTATAGAATATGACCTTCCAGTAATGGAAGAGCATTTGAAAGAAACGTATGGCGTTACAGTATATCAGGAACAAGTGATGTTACTGTCACAAAAAATAGCAGGATTTACGAAAGGTGAAGCCGATGTGCTTCGTAAAGCAATGGGTAAAAAGATTTTTGCTTTGCTGCAACAGCTTAAACCAAAGTTTATTGAAGGTGGAAAGGACAATGGACATCCAGAAGAGGTGTTAGAAAAGATATGGAAAGATTGGGAAGCTTTTGCTGCTTATGCATTTAATAAATCGCACTCAACTTGTTATGCATATATTGCTTATCAAACAGCCTATTTAAAAGCACATTATCCTGCTGAGTATATGGCTGCCGTATTATCTAATAATATGAGAGATGTTAAATCGGTTTCTTTCTTTATGGATGAATGCAAACGTGCAAATATTGAAGTACTCAGTCCTGATATCAATGAATCTTTTTACAAATTTGCAGTAAATAAGAAAGGCGCTATTCGGTTCGGAATTGGAGCAATTAAAGGTGTTGGTGCTAATGCAGTTGAAGCAATAGTAAAAGAACGGAAAGAAAACGGAAATTATAAATCTATTTTTGATGTTGCCAAGCGTGTAGATTTGAGATCAGCAAATAAAAAATCTTTTGACGGATTAGTTTTAGCTGGCGGTTTTGATTCGTTTACTGATACACATAGATCACAGTATTTTGAATTAGACGAAAGAGGACAAACATTTATTGAAAGAGCCATTCGTTTTGGTAATAAATTTCAAGAGAATGAAAATTCTGCTCAAGTTTCATTGTTTGGAGAAACTTCTGAAGTGCAATTTGAAGAACCTAAAATTCCCGAATGTGAAGAGTGGGGAATTATGGAAAAATTGGCCAAAGAAAAAGAAGTAATCGGTATGTATATTTCTGGGCATCCGCTAGATGATTTTAAAACAGAAATGAAGTATTTCTGTAATGCGCCGATCAACGTTTTTAATAATCTGAATGATCTGTTAAATAAAGACATAACTATTGGCGGTATTGTTACTGATGTGCAACATAGAATTTCAAAAAACGGAAAAGGTTGGGCGGCATTTACAATTGAAGATTATTCTGAGGCACATGAATTTAGAATGTTCGGTGAAGATTATTTAAAATTTAAACATTTTTTAATACCGAATTCATTTTTGCATATCAAAATGTCTGTCCGTCCAGGATGGAGAGAAGGTGATGTACGTGTACAATTTAACGGAATACAAATGTTGCAAGATGTACTCGAAGCGCTCGCTAAAAAGTTGACCCTACAGTTAAATATTTTGGAATTAAATGATAAAAAAATTAACTCTATTGAGGAAATTGTAAAAGAACATTCAGGTACAGATCTCCTAAATTTTGTGGTGTACGATATGGAAGATCAGTTAAAAGTACATATGCCTAGTAGAAGTTCTAAAGTAAAAATAACTCAAGAGTTGTTGAATGAGTTGGATGAATTAAAACTGTCTTATAAGTTGAATTAATATTTCTTGTCATTCCTGCGTAGGCAGGAATCTAGGGCTTATGTATTTCTGGATTCCTGCCTACCCAGGAATGACAAATGTTTATCTATACTGTTCAAAAAAAGTATTAATCTTGGTAGCCATTTCATTAAAGTCAGCACCAAGTAAGTCATGTCCAACATTAGGGAATAATGTATAATCTACTGGTACGTTTACATTGGTTAACTTATCTCTTAAACCTGTTGCTTGACTCACAGGAATTAAATCATCTGAATCACCATAAAATAAAATCGAAGGAGCATCTAGGGCATCAACATGAGTAATCGGACTTGCATCTTCATATAAAGAAGGGTTATTGGCAAATGTATCACCTAAAAACTGTTCACCAATTATTTGAAATTGAGTATTTGTAGAATTTACATAGGCAGGGTCTAAAAAATCTGTTGGTCCGACAATTGAACAAACAGCTTTTACATTATGATTGGTGTCTGTTTTATATGAATATAAAAGTGATAAATGCGCTCCGGCACTCACACCAATAAAGAAGTAGTTATTAGAAATTTGATAATCATCCTTTTTCGATTCTAACTCTGAAATTAAAGACGAAAGGTCATTAATTTGAGTTGGATGTTGATTCGAAGTAGGTGTTGCTAATCGGTAGTTTGTATTTACAATGGCAAATTCTGAAGAGGTATTTCGCGCAATAGATACCAGTAAATTCATATCGGTTTTATCTCCTGCTGACCAAAATCCACCATGAACCATTACAATGACAGGAGTATCAGTTGTCCTATCTTTAGGTAAATAGATGTCATAATCTTGTTTTGCTTCATTTCCGTAAGTCTCATTTAAAAACTGAGTTGCTTCTAAAGAAGTTGGTATTATTGGTTCGGTATCATTCGAGCAAGAATATAAAAATAGTACAATACTTAAGAAAAGTAATTTAGAGGCTTTGTATAACATTGGGATAGTTTTTGATTTGTAACAAAGCATCAAAAGTAATGCCAAAAAATGAGTTAGATACTAATCAAAAAGGTTATCAGGATTAAAAGGAATATCATCATCCGGGTCGTAGTCATCATAATTCACACCAGGAGGGTTGAATAGACCCCAACGATCTATCGTATAATCCCATTCATCAAATGTTTTTACCCATTCGGCAAATAAAACACGAAATTCTTCAATTTCATCTCGTAAAAGTTGTAAAAAGTCACCTTCTGGGTAACCACATAACTGTAATCCGGAACAGCTGGTTAAAATTTCACGTGTTGCTCTTCTTATTAATGCGGCATTTTCCATTCTAATATCATAAATATCGGCTGATTCTGCCCCGGCGATCTTTGCAGGAAGAGCATAAGAACTTTCTATAATGTGGTGCGCATAGGTTTCAAGCATTTCACCTTCGGCTTCATCAAGTTCGTCATAATCATCCTTAGAAATTGTACTGCCAATTTTGCTGCCTAGTTGCATAATTTCTCTAGCTTTTTTATAGACTGGCATTTTTGCAATTTCTTCGTGCGATTTTCCTTCAATATCGTCGTCGTCAAACATATGGTAAGATTTTCTCCTATTTATTAGTTAATCTAACGGCTTTTTATTGAAGTTAGTGCCTGAAAATAGAAAATATAGAAAATAATGAATATTGCAGTATTAGTGTAAATTATCAAAAATAATGAGAATCAACACTTTATGTCATCCTCATCTTTCGACTTCGCTCAAGATAAACAGCAGTAGGGGTCCAAGTATAACATGTTCTGGATTCCTGCCTTCGCAGGAATGACAAAATAGTTACATTTTTTCTAACCTCTAATTTTTTACTTTACCTAGCAGGGTTTCAAACCCTGCTAGGAGTAATCTTACTTATTCAATTTTGACTCTCACGCCTTCACTATGACTACTAAACTCAGGAGCGTACATACTTTGTATAGTGGTAATGCCATTTGAGAAATCACCTCTATTATTGACACGTAGATCATATTCAAATACATAGACGCCTTTTGGTAAATAATCAAAAAAGAAATTGGTAGCGGCGTCTTTCGTACTTTCATAATAGCCTAAATGGTCTTGATATTTATATCGAGATAATACATTTAGGGGTTCAAAACCTGCTGCCCTCATATCTTTCATGTGCACAAATTCCATTGCCCTATCTACTTTGAGCTCGATACGTACACGTACTAAATCGCCTAATTTCAATTGCGTTTTATCATTTATTACAGATAGTTCTTCACCTTTGTCAGTATTCTTTTTAAGGAATAATTTTTTAGATAGTTTCAACGGGGTTTCCGCTGAGGTAATCTTATCTAAATTTTCAAAATATTGCCAATACATAGCTCCCCAAGCAATACCTTCAGATTTTTTACTAAGTTGAACCGTTGCCATTTCAGGTGTGATCTCGGTACCTGACCAAGATGTTTTAAAATAACCTGTTCCAGCTTCTACTTTGGAAGCTTCTAAAGCTAATGGGTCAATTTTTTGATTGCCTACTTTAATATCTACAAAATCGGTAACTTCCAACCAATTAGTACCTTGTAACAACAAGGCATACACCGCCTCTGTAGTTGCTTTAGTAGTTTTCCAACGATTGGTTTGTTTGTTTTTTAACAACCATATTTTTAGATTATCAATGGTTTTTGTATCACCTTCTACTTCCGTAAAGGCTTCAATTAATAGTGCATGGGTTTCTATTGGCGCTTGATACCAATACCAACTGGCGATATTATTTTTCCAGTACATACCTAGTTCATCACTCGTAATACTATTTTCTTTTAATGAAGCGATTACCTTATTTGCTATAACCGTATTATCATTTCTTTTTGCAATTAAAGCAATCATCCCTTTGGTATATAAATTATAATTTAACCAGTAGTTATAAGTTTGATTTGTATAATAATCTACCGCTTTTTGAACTCTTTTAGGAACAGCTAAGTCTTTATAAAAACTACGCATATATAAATATTGAACCTGAAAATGACTGGTGTGATTACTGGCTAAAAACTCTTTTTCTTTTTTAAGTCCTGCTGCTTTTGTTTTTGCTCTTTTTCTGATGATACTAGCTTGTTTTAAAAGTTGATTATAATCATCTAGAATTTCATCATCTAAGAATTTAACCGCTTTGTTAAGCATTTGCACTTCGACTCCGCTCAGTGTGACATTCAGTTTTTTTAGGTGTCCAAATCCTGAAGCAATATGCTGTGTGATATATCTATTAGGATAACGGGAACCTTTAAACCAAGGAAAACCACCATTGCTCATTTGCATCTGACGTAGTTTTCGAGCTGCCGATTCTAATTCATTTTTCATTTTATTCAAATCAAATAACAAAGCAATACGCTTTTTCTGTTCTGTTTCTGATTGTGCATCACGTAACCAAGGAGTTTCTTGAATGATCATTGATTTAAACTCTTGGTTTTTCTCTAAATTAGAAAGTAGTGCATCAGAATTCTTCCATTGATTGAATACTTCCTGAATACGTGGATTCGAATTCGCAATATGACTTGCTAATGCATTGGCATAGTAACGTGAGAATGTCTGCTCAGAACATTCATATGGGTATTCCATCAAATAGGGCAGTGCCTGTACCGCATACCAAGCTGGATTTGAAGTTACTTCTAAGCTAAGGTTATGATGTTTTAGTGTGGTTGACGTATTATCTTTTAACTTATCTAATGTAAAAGTTTTTGTCTGATTAGAACGCAACCACATCGGTAAGGTTTCAGTAACTAACATTCTATTTGATAAGACAGGTAAGGCATTTTCTTCGCCATCTGTATAATCACCTGCTTTCGCAAGAATCTTGTACTTTACAGCTTGTACATCATCGGGTATTTGTAATGACCAACTTACATTTGCATTGCCTTTGGCATCAACAGTAAAACTTTTTTGATTGTCTGCATTTCCTAATTTGGCATCAATAGGTTTGTTTGTCAATGCATCAAATAATTGTAATTCACTAACACCACTCAAACTTTTATCTGTTAGATTGGCAATTTTTGAAGCAATGGTAATATTGTCTCCTTCACGTAAAAAACGAGGCGGATTAGGCAATACCATCAACTCTTTTTGAGTAACTGCTGTGAGCTGTTTGGTAGCCGAAGCCATGTCTTTGGTATGCGCCAATAATTGTAATTTCCAACGTGTTAAACTCTCAGGTGCTGTAAAATTAAAACTCACATTACCCTCTTTGTCTGTTTTTAGATGTGGAAAGAAAAATGCTGTTTCTTGTAGGTTTTTACGTGCTACAATATCATTTAGTGATGATTTTTCTTGTTGAGGTTCAATGGGTTTATCTGTTATATTATTCTGAATTGAATCGTCTTTTGAGTTAGCAGAAGCAAGATCACCCTCAACTATTTCTGATTCTTCGGTAACAGCCATTGTTTCTGGAGCCGGCACTTTTTTATTTCTTGAAAGCTCTTTCCTTTCACTCTTAGAAACCATTCCTCTTAACCTAATTGCTCCATAACCAAAATTGAATCCAAACCAATTTAACTCATCATAACCTTGATAAGAATAACCATAATAGGGATGCGATTCTTGGTGTACATTAAAATTTGCATTGCCAAAACTATGACCCGCATTACTATGATTATATGAATAATAATACTGTTGATAAATAGGATTAAAACCCCAGTGATGGTGTTGAAATTGATCTAAAGAAGAATCATACATTGAGGCTAATACTTCTGCCGCTACTTTATCACTTTTCGATCCTTTGAGTTTAAAACTCCAAGTTTCTTCTTGTCCGGGTTGTAGTTTATCTCTAAAAGTTGTGGTTTCAATAGACAATTGATGGGAAGCATAGGGCACGCTTATGTCTTGAGTTCCGTTTCCAAAACTATTATAATTAACCCATTGATAATATATGGCAAATCCGCCTATGTCTTCTGACGTAACAGGTATGTTTAGCGTTTTAATCTCATTAGAAAGTTTTACAATTTTGGTTTCAACAATTCGGTGGTTTTTTTCAATGGCGACGGTTACTGTTATGTCATCAGAAGAAGACCCTATTGTCAATACTACATTGTCATTAGCTTCATAGTTGTTTTTGTCTGTTTTTATTGAAAGTAATTTATTGTCAGCAAGTGTTTTGTCTTTATTACTATACACATTAAAATGCTGTTCATCTTTTACATTTTGTCCGAATTTGTCATTGCATGTTAAGACTGCTATATATTTACCAGAAATCCACTTTTTGATGTTGTTTAGTTTAATTTCTTGCAACTTTTCTGTGTTGAAATCAGATTCAAAAACTAAGTTTCCTTTTTCCCAATTGGTGACATCACTTTCATTTTGATAAGCATCATGTGGAAATAGTTGTAAGAATTCTTCCTTTGAAAATTCTTGATAATCGGGTGCGGTCCATGGTCGTGTACGCAACACATTTTTAGGCGCTTTGAGTTTGTAAATTTTGACTTTTCCTTTTGTAGCAACAAATTGTCCGTTAAGATTATAAGTACCGACAATTAGTGTATGATCCTTTATAGATTTATCAATTTTATCATTAATTCTAATATTCGCTTCGAGTGCATGATAACCAACTTTAACATTCGTTTCCGTACTTCGAGTTTCACCGTTTACATCCGTTATATCGGCAAATAATTTATAATTAAAAGTAGGTTGTGTTTCTTTTTTTATGGATAGATCAGGTATGGCATTAAAGGTAATTTCAAAATTACCAGAAGCATCTGTATTCGTTTCTCCATGTGTAATTTCAAGTTCATCACTAGAAATAGCTCGGCGGTAGTGCCAATACCATTTAGGATATTGGGCTGTACGTACTACTCGATATACAACTTTTGCATCGGTAATCATACTTCCTGCATAAGCAGTTGCAAAACCGTTTACCGTAATGCTATCGTTTAATTTATAAGTTTCGGTTACAGGTTTAAATTCAGCTTCAAATTTTGGGTGTTTATATTCTTCAACAGAAAAATAATGACTACCCTCATAAGTTTCTAGCATAAATTGTCCTGTTAATCCACTTAATGGTAATAGAAATTCACCACTAAACGAACCAAATTCATTGGTTGTAAATTCTAGCGTTTTTACATTTTGATAATTTACATCTTTAAGAGTGACACTAATTTTTATATTTTCAACACTGGTTGCTTTATTGTTTTTCGAATTTACAACGATGCCTTTAAAATAAACCGTTTGGCCTGGGCGATAAATACTTCTATCTGTAAATAAATAGGTGTTTGTATTGGCAATGTTTTTGTTGTTATTATTCTTATACAATTTATTTAGGTAAAAATCGCCAAAAATGGCCTTGTCTTCTTTGTGACTTACAGTTACCACAACATTAGAGTGTCGTTGTTTTACAGCAAAAGAAACCTGTCCTTTACTATCTGTTGTAAGAGTTTTGTTAATCAACTTATTATACCTACCTGTATCATAATTTTTTATATGAACGGTCGCTCCGGCAATGGTGTTTCCGTTATTTCGATTTACAACTTGGTAGTTATAGCTTCCCGAATCATTATTTTCAATTAAAGTAAGATCAGTAACCTGAATAAAACTATATGCAAAAGTATTTTTAGAGGTATAATCTTTTTTGGTAGTCGCAAAAACCATATAACTCCCTTGCACCAATGTTGGCAGTAGTACCTCGGTTTTATGTTGCTGATAATCATTTTCATTACGGAGTTTTGTATCCCAAGTCTTAATCACTTCTAGTTTATTGATAAAAGAAATTTTAGCAGAATCTTTGTAAATTTCGGATAACTTTTTTTGCTGTTTTTTAGTGATTTTGAGTGCTTTAAAATATAATTGATTCGTATTTTTATAATCAATTAATAATCGAGAAGGTTTTAGAATAGGAATAAATTTTTCAGTTGTAATTTGTAATTGTTTACTCAGAATTTGACTTTTTAAACCTTTGCATTTTTCTGTTCCGTTAGACCTTGGAAATTTAGCTATGGTTTCTTCACAAATTTTCAAGGCTTCTTTTCGTTTCCAACGATTGTCTTCTTTTTCTAATGGAACATAACTATTGGCTTGTTCATTTAAAAGTAAAGCAATTTTGTAATCGATTTCAGTAACTATTTTATCATTTTGATAGGTTGCTTTGAGCTCTTGTAATGTTTTTAAATACACAACATCTTTATCATTGAATACAGCATTATTTCTTACAAAATCTATGCGATCTAAGGTTAGCATTACTAATGCATTAGGGTCCTGATCTCTAAAGTGAAATAGGGTTAGGTTTTTATAAATATATAAGGCATGTAATTGCTGTGATAAACTGTCTTTTGTATTTAGTTCAGTTTTTACAAACTCATCATTTGTACTTAATAATTGAGGGTCATCAATTTCAAATTTATAAGATGGTCTTTTTAAGTTACGTTCGTCGTTCTTATAAAATTCAATGGCTCTATGTGCTAAAAAATCATATACACTTGGTCTGTATATTTTTGAACCTTTCTGAAGATGTAATATGTCTTTAAATTGGCTTAAGTCAGCTTGTTGTGTTTGTAATGCGTTTTCTAATGATTTTTGATAATGGAGATGTGTTTCTTCGAAAATAGTTTGCAGATCCCATGTTCTAAAATCAGTTGAATCAACCTTTTCTGAGGTATTCGTTCGATTATAAAATTTCCATCTATTTTGTTGAAAATACTGCCAATAAATATCTGCTAAGATACTTTCTAAGATGTTTTTTGAAGGATATTTTGCTTTGGTAATTTCACTTTTTATAGTATTGATCACTTTTAATTGTGCATCTTCTTCTAGCGTCAAGGCATACTTTGATTTATAAAGTAATGTCTTAATTAGTTGTGGACTATTCTTTGTACGTTTTGCTTTTTTATAGATTTTTTCTACTTCAGCTAAAGCGGATTTAGGTAAGCCTTTAGATTCGAATTGTTTAACTAATTTCCACTGTTCTTTACAATCATCGTACTTGCCGGATTGTGCTTTTATAGTAGTAGAAAATAGTAGAATCATCATTAATATTGAAATTGATTTTTGCATAATAGTATTTTATAAAGCTCAAATTACTTTCAAAAAAGTATGAATCACAATCTAAAATGAGTAAACAGGTTCTCTTTTTAGGTGAATCTTACTTTTGAATGAGTAAGGTTAAAATTACAAATCTCAAATTACAAATTACAATTTTAATATAATAATTATTGATATAGGGAATAGTTGGAATTTGAGTGTAGAATATTGGAATTTCATTTGATTGTTTTGTATTTTTGAGTTTTATAATCGTCATTGCGAATTCCGACTAATCTGGATGTGGCAATCTGTTTTTGAGATATGCAGGCTTAAGCTAGTCTTGAACGGCAGACGAAAGACTCGTTTTGACGTAATCTTGTTTAAATGAACATACATTTTATTGCAATTGGTGGAAGTGCTATGCACAATCTAGCCTTAGCCTTACAACAAAAAGGATATAAAATTACAGGTAGTGATGATACCATTCACGAACCTTCAAAATCGCGTTTAGAAGCAAAAGGCTTATTGCCGGCAGCGTTTGGATGGTTTCCTGAAAAGATACATGCTGAGCTAGATGCTGTTATTTTAGGGATGCATGCTAAAGCGGATAATCCGGAATTATTAAAAGCGCAGGAATTAGATCTGATAATCTATTCATATCCTGAATTTTTATATGAACAGTCTAAAGATAAAACACGTGTTGTTATTGGTGGTTCTCATGGTAAGACTTCTATAACTTCTATGATTTTACATGTATTGCATTATCATGAAAAAGATGTTGATTATATGGTTGGGGCACAATTAGAAGGCTTCGATACGATGGTACATTTGACAGAAGCAAATGAATTTATGGTGTTAGAAGGTGATGAGTATTTGAGTTCGCCTATTGACCGTCGTCCGAAATTTCATCTATACAAACCAAATATTGCTTTGTTGAGCGGAATTGCCTGGGATCATATTAATGTCTTTCCAACATTTGATAATTATCTAGAGCAATTTAGAATTTTTATTAAAAAAATGACTAACGGGGGTATTTTAGTTTATAATGAGGAAGATGTCGAGGTAAAAAAGATAGTAGATGAGAGTACACATCCTATTAAAAAATACCCTTATACTACTCCAGAGTATACCATTGAAAACGGAACCACTTTTTTAGATACTTCTGATGGAAAATTACCCTTAGAGATTTTTGGAAAGCACAATTTACAGAATCTTGCTGGTGCAAAATGGGTTTGCCAACATATGGGTATTAATGAAGATGATTTTTATGAAGCAATTAGCAGTTTTAAAGGAGCTAGTAAACGATTGGAAAAAGTAGCCGAAAACAAATCGACTGTTATATTTAAAGATTTTGCACATTCGCCAAGTAAAGTAGAAGCAACTACGAATGCAGTAAAAGAACAATATGCTAACAGAACTGTATTGGCTTGTTTAGAATTGCATACCTATAGTAGTTTAAATGCGGAGTTTTTGAAAGAGTATAATGGTGCTTTAGATGCTGCTGATAAAGCAGTTGTTTTTTATTCACCTCACGCTGTGGAGATTAAAAAGCTAGATAAGGTTTCAAAAGAACAAATTGCGAATGCTTTTGAGCGTGATGACTTGATTATTTATACAGATCCAACAGAATTCAAAGAATTTTTATTTTCGCAAAATTTAGAAAATACGGCTTTACTTTTAATGAGCTCTGGTAACTATGGAGGGTTGGATTTTGAAGAATTAAGAAAATTGATTTAATGTCATTCCTGCGTAGGCAGGAATCTATACTTGAGATTATCTGGATTCCTGCCGACGCAGGAATGACAGAAGAAGTAAACTCTCGTTTTTGTGAGTGAATCCCGAGTAATCGGGGAAACCCTTATCGATTATGAGACTGCCACATTTTATTTCAAAAAATAAAATTTGCAGTGATATTTAATCTAATCCTCACTAACTTTCAATACCAATTTCCCCATTTTTTCACCTGAGAATAATCGTAAAAAGGTTTTATGAAAATTTTCAATTCCTTCATAAATATCTTCTTTAGATTTTAATTCTCCTTGTTGCATCCATTGCCCCATTTGCTGTGCTGCTTTTCCGTAGTCTTTGGCGTAATCAAAAACGACCATCCCTTTCATAGATGCTCTGCTTACCAATAACGATAAATAATTTGCAGGACCTTTTACAGCAGTAGTATTATTGTATTGTGATATTGCTCCACATATAACAATTCTTGCATGCATGGCTAATCTACCTAATGCTGCATCTAAAATTTCACCACCAACATTATCAAAATATACATCTATCCCTTTAGGGAAATACTCTTTTATTTTGACTTTAATATCATCATTTTTATAATCTATAGCGCCATCAAAACCTAATTCATCAACTAAGTAGTTGCACTTATCTGCTCCACCGGCTATACCTATTACTTTGCAATTCTTAATTTTTGCTATTTGTCCAACCACACTTCCTACTGCACCGGCAGCTCCCGATACTAAAACAGTATCTCCTTCTTTGAGTTCGCCCACTTCTAAAATTCCGAAGTAAGCAGTCATTCCCGACATTCCTAAAGTGCCTAAATACATAGGTAACGGAGCTAATGAAGGGTCAACTTTATGATACCCTTTGCCATCAGTGATAATATATTGTTGTACACCTGTCTGTCCGTAAACATAGTCTTCTTCTTTAAAATTAGGATTGTTTGACGCGATAACTTTACCTACGCCGCCCGCTCTCATCACTTCATTTAGTTGTACTGGAGGGATATATGATCTGGTATCATTCAGCCATCCTCGCATTGCAGGATCTAATGATATATATTCATTTTGTATTAAAAATTCACCTTCTTTTGGTTGAGGTATAGTTGTTTCAGTTAATGTCCAAGTATCCTTATCTGGTAAGCCTACAGGCCTTTTTTTTAGTACTAATTGTTTGTTTTCTGCCATGGTTATTTTATAAATTTTTGACTACGAGCTGAGATTGACTCCGATAGGTATCGGGAATGCCAACTAATAATTATTCTTTATACCCAAATCTACGTAATTGATTTTTGTTATTACGCCAATCTTTATTAACTTTTACATAGAGTTCTAAAAATATTTTTTTACCGAAGAATTTTTCTAAATCTCTTCTTGCTTCAGAACCTACGCGTTTTAATGCAGTGCCTTTATGACCTATAATAATTCCTTTTTGAGAATCGCGTTCAACCATAATTATAGAACGAATTTTAATAATTTTTTCTTCTTCATTAAAGGCTTCGGTTTCTATTTCAACGGAATAGGGAATCTCTTTTTTATAATGCATTAATATCTTTTCACGAATAGCTTCATTGACAAAAAAACGCTCAGGTTTATCGGTTAATTGATCTTTTGGATAAAAAGCCGGAGACTCAGGTAAGAGTTCAAGTATCTTTTCAAAAACGTTTGTTACATTAAAATTTTCTAATGCCGAAATCGCATATATAATTGCGTTCGGTACTTTTTCTTGCCAATAAGTTATTTTTTCTTCAACTTCCTCTTGAGAGGATTTATCTATTTTATTAATTAATAAGATTACTGGAATGTTGGCATTCGTTATCTTACTAAAAAACCCTTCGTCTTTTAATGCTGTTTCACCAATTTCAACCATATAGATTAAAATATCAGCATCCTCAAATGCAGACTTTACAAAGTCCATCATAGAAGATTGTAATTCATAAGCAGGTTTTATGATTCCAGGGGTGTCAGAAAATAATATCTGAAAATTATCGCCATTGACAATGCCTAGAATACGATGCCTTGTGGTTTGAGCTTTTGAAGTGATAATTGACAAACGTTCACCTACAAAAGCATTCATTAATGTTGATTTGCCAACATTTGGATTTCCGATGATATTTACAAACCCGGCTTTGTGTTTTGACATAAAGGATTAAGATAATTTGTGAGCTGCAAATATAAGTTAATTTAGTGAGTGGTTTTATTAGTAATAAAATTGCTCATTGAACATAGATGACGCAGATTTTATATGAGCTAAAAATGATATTTCTAGATAAAATCGGCGAAAATCAGTTTAATCTGCATCATCAACGTTCTATTTATCATTTAGATCAATGCATGGAAAAGCCCAATATCAAATATAGAATTGTTGTAATAGTACCTCCTATTAAGGCATAAGGTAATTGAGTTCTAACATGATCAATATGATCGCTTGCTGATGCCATTGATGAGATGATCGAAGTATCTGAAATTGGCGAGCAATGATCACCAAAAACTCCTCCACCTAATGTAGCGGCAATAACTAACGTTAAATCTGACCCATGTGTATTCGCCATAGGAATGGATATTGCCAACATAATTGCAAAAGTTCCCCATGACGTTCCTGTAGAAAATGCAATAAACGAACTAATTACAAATACGACGGCAGGCAAAAACTCCGGCGAAAGCCAATCTTTTGACCAGTTGGCAACAAATTCACCTGTACCCAATTCATTACAGGCATTACCAATAGCAAAAGCGAGTAACATTAACAACGCCAATGGCATAAGTTCACTGATACCTTTTAAAACCAAGTCAACCATTTCTTTAGTTTTCATAATACCTTGTGCACGATATAAAATCATTGCTACAATTAATGAGGCTATTACAGCATATAGTACAGAAGAAGAGCCAGAACCTTTGCCAATGGCTTGGGATAAATGATTACCAAAAGAAGAATAATTAGTAACCTCACTCCATCCGGTATAAGCCAGATTTATAGGCATCATTAAGACCATTGTTAATAAAGGTATTACCATATTATATGATTTTGCTTTGATACCTTTTTTTGGTTTAAAGGAGGTAATGGTTTCAGATATCATTGGTTTAGCACCATCATTTAGCAGTTTACCAGTTTCTTTAGTTCTTTTTTCGGCTTTAGCCATGGGGCCAAAATCTTTTTTAAAAATGATTATGATAAATACCAGTAGAATGGCCAAAATAGGATAGAAGTTATATTTTATGGAAGATAATAATGTTGAAAAGGGACTTTCAATTCCATACGTAATTAATAGACCCATTATAAAAGCACCCCAAGCATTCATGGGGATTAATATTGAGGAGGGAGCTGAACTGGAATCAGCTATATAAGCCAGTTTTTCTCGAGGTATTTTTAGTTTATCAAAAATTGGTCTGTATAAAGTACCAACAGTTAACGAACTAATGCTTGTTTCTACAAAAAGTAATAAGCCTGTGATTGTCGCTAAAATTTGCACAACCACTCTACTATACCCACGTTGCTTTTTCTCAAAATAATCTATCAATTTATTCACTCTGTTTATAAACCCTTCAACCCCTTTTGAATATTGAATAAATAATAAAAGAGCACCCACTAAAGCACTAAACATAATAGTTCGTGTTTGTCCGGCATCGTTAAACACATTAACCATACCTTCAATAGTTGCTAAAGTACCATCTAAAAAATTCCAATCATTTATAATTACCCATGCAAACCAAATACCAAAAACTAAGGCGACGTATACTTGTTTAGTTCTTAAAGCAAGAATAATTGCTACGACTGGAGGTAAAATAGAAAGGAATCCGTAATTATCCATAAGGGTTGTATTTTTAAAGAGATTATTATTTTGATAAATATAAAAAAAAACAATTGGACTTAGTCATTATTTTAGATAGGGCTCTAAAAAATGAAATATGTATTTATAAAAAAACCTTCCAGTTTTCTGAAAGGTTTCCTAGTAGCGGGAACAGGATTAACTCGCTTTGCTCGTTGGACCTTAAATGGAATTTTGCCTAACAAACCAGATTTGATACTCAAATCTATTTCTTTTTTTGTTCTATAAATTAGTGAAGCGAGCTTCAGAATTTCATCCACAAAAAAACCAGACACTTTAGTATCTGGTTTGTAGTAGCGGGAACAGGACTAACTCGCTTATATTCGTTGGACCTTATGAAGTAACTTCACAAAGAAAACCAATGTTGCTTCGCTACCTTATTTTTTTATGTTCTTAAAAACTTTGATGCAGACATCAGTTTTAATAACATAAAAAAACCTCTTAAAAAATTAAGAGGTTTTCTTAGTAGCGGGAACAGGACTCGAACCTGTGACCTTTGGGTTATGAGCCCAACGAGCTACCTACTGCTCTATCCCGCGATGTATGTTTTAAAATCAGATAAACTGATTTGTTATATTTTCTAATTTAAGTACTAAACCGGTAGGTACCCTGTCCCGTACTTGATATGGGATACTGCTCTATCCCGCGATATGGACGGCAAAGATACATAAAATTAGAATATTAAAAAGTATTTTAAGATAAAAAAAAGAGCCAAACAAAGATTTGTCTGACTCTCAATCACTTGAATTAGTAATTTTATTATTTAAAAAGGTTTTTCAAGGTTTACCTTGGATGTCAATCAATCATTCATTCTCGCAAAAGCTGTTCCGAAACCATGTGCCAAGTATAAAATTTTGAATATTTATACTATCTATTCATTGACATTAAGAATTCTTGATTATCCTTAGAGAATTTAATTTTTTCACTAATAAATTCCATCGCCTCAATAGGGTTCATATCAGCTAAATACTTACGTAAAACCCACATGCGTTGAATAGATTTTTCATCTAATAAAAGATCATCTCTACGCGTACTTGATCTGACTAAATCAACTGCAGGATAAATACGTCTGTTAGAGATATTTCTGTCTAACTGTAATTCCATATTACCAGTACCTTTAAATTCTTCAAAGATAACTTCATCCATTTTTGAGCCGGTATCAGTTAAAGCGGTAGCGATAATTGTTAAAGAACCGCCATTCTCTATTTTACGAGCTGCACCAAAAAATCGTTTTGGCTTGTGCAATGCGTTGGCATCAATACCACCAGAAAGTATTTTACCAGATGCCGGAGCAACGGTATTATAAGCTCTTGCTAAACGAGTTATAGAATCTAATAAAATAACTACATCGTGTCCGCATTCTACCAATCGTTTTGCTTTTTCAAGTACTATATTAGCAACACGTACATGTTTGTCGGCCGGTTCATCAAAAGTTGAAGCTACAACTTCACCTTTTACGTTACGCTGCATATCTGTAACTTCTTCAGGACGTTCATCAATTAACAAAACAATTTGATATACTTCAGGGTGATTGGCAGCTATTGCATTAGCAATATCTTTTAATAATATTGTCTTACCAGTTTTAGGCTGAGAAACAATCATGCCTCTTTGACCTTTTCCTATAGGAGAAAATAAATCTATAATTCTAGTTGATGCAGAACTACCTTTTTCAGCAAGATCAAATTTTTCATTAGGAAATAACGGAGTTAAGTGTTCAAAAGCTACCCGATCTCTTACGATACTAGGATTTAAACCATTAATTAAAGACACTCGTATTAAAGGAAAATATTTTTCTCCTTCTTTAGGTGGTCTTACTATACCACGAACGGTGTCACCTGTTTTCAATCCAAATAATTTTATTTGAGATTGAGATACATAAATATCATCAGGAGATGACAAGTAATTATAGTCAGATGATCTTAAAAAACCATATCCATCTTGCATTATTTCTAATACACCTTCACTTTCAATAATACCGTCAAATTCAAAATCAGGATCTCTGTATTTTCCTTGCCTTCTAGCTGTATTGCCTGCTTGTTTTTGTTGTTTAGGGTTTGGATTTTTTTGATGAGAACCGTTTTGGTTATGGGTTTTTCTATAATTCTTTTGACCCGAATTGTCTGACTGTGTTTTTTCAGAGTTCGTTGCAGTTTGTTTTGCCTCTTTTGTAATTTTTTCTTTTGCTACAGGATGTTTTTTATCAGCAGCAGTTGGGTTCGTTTTAACAATTGGTTTTTTTGCCTCAACTTTAGGAGCGTTTCTCTCTTGGCTAGAAGTCTTTTTGTCACTTTCTGACGAAGGGCCTCTTTGAATCCGCTTTCGTTGTATTTTCTTTTTAGAGTCTGCAATTTCTTGAGGAGGAGGATTAGAAGCTTGTACGTCTAATATTTGGTATACTAAGTCTAGTTTTTTTAATTGACGAAATTTTGGCACACCAATTTTTTCTGCAATTTCCTGTAATTCAGGTAGTTTTTTTTGTTTTAACGATTCAATTTCAAACATTATAAATAAATGTGATTAGATTAATTTAAGGGTATTTCCTTTTTTAAATATAAGAGTTATATAAAATATGTCAGTTGATATGTTATATTTTGAATATTGTAAAATGAAGTAGATTTACAATATGCTGTAAATGTGATGCAATTATACAAATTATATTTTATATACAACTTTATTTCTTGAAAAGTTTAATGTATTTTTGCAAATCTAATTTACAGTATATTATATGATTCAGCGTATTCAATCTTTATATTTATTTCTGAGTGCCATTATTTCTTTAGGATTAACTTTTGTTTTTTCTTTGTGGACTACGATTGGTAATATCGAATATTATGTAATGAAGTTGTTCGTTGAGAGTGTAATTACAATAAAAATAATACCATTTTTGTTTATAGTGTCCGGTGTATTGAGTCTTATAAGTATATTTTTGTTTAAGAAGAGAAAGGACCAATTTGTTATAAACCGAATTAATATTTTGATAAACCTTATTTTATTAGGATTATTGATTTATCATCTACTAACGTTATCTGGAGAGACTCAAGTTTCTGAGAAGGGTATTGGGGTTGGGCTTCCTATTATTGTCATTGTATTGCTAGTAATGGCAAACAAGGCAATAAAAAAGGATGAAGACCTTGTAAAATCTGTAGATAGATTGCGATAATGCTAACATCTTAGTTATATGTGTGTAAAAACCTATCGAATTTCGATAGGTTTTTTTATTTTATTCTTTATTCTTAAATCTGTTGACATATAAATGACACTCATGGTTGGATGAGGTGGTGGGAGTTTACTAAATGAATGTAGAACTAAATAAAATTAAGCATGACGAGATGTAAACTTAGCACATGTTTAAATAGATTTAGTATGTTACTCATAATGAAAAAAAGATTGATTATAAATGGTGGCTTTGTTTAAATAACACTATTAAAAAGCAAAACAGCCAAGCAAGGAACTTGGCTGTTTTAAATTTTTGCAAAAAATCATAGAAAACCATGAATTTAAAAAATACCTATTTGCTCTATTGACAGGCATTCATTTTTGCAATAATTTTGGAGTATCAATTGTCGCTAAACACTTATATACATACTCCTGAAATAAGGGGAGAAAGGAAGGGGAGAAAGGTGAGGAGCTAAAAGCTGAAATCAGCATTTAAAAATTGCTTCTCTCCTTACTATAAATAGGAGTTTCCATTTCTCATGTGCTAAAGTAATACTTATTTTGGTTTATCCAAAATAAAATTACATTTGTTAATAAATCTCTATATGTCACACAATAAGACAGTTACATATTTGAAAGAAAATATTTATTAACAATCACAGTGCTTTATTAACAATTTTTCTCGTACTTTACTCCATCAAACGACCAAAACTAGTGGTTTCTGGGTAGTAATTAGTGGTTTCTGGGTATTTTCAAAACTCATTGTTTTCACTATTGTTTTTGCTTGGTTATGACTATACTTTTGAAGCGTAGATAAAATCAAAAGTTTTATAAACAACTCTAATAATTTATTAAATAACTCTAAATCCCCTAATCATGAGAAAACTATTACTCGCATTGAGTGCGGTATTGGTATTAGCTTCTTTTACCAGCAACCCAAACAAAACAATCATTTTAAAAGACATTGACGGTACTTTATTACAATCTTTTCCTGTAATAGAACAAGTGAATGGTGAATATACAGTTACTTTTACTGTTGATGCTATGACTACCGTTATTTCTAATACAGATGCAGAAGGCACACATATAAATTTAGTTGAAAGCAGTAGTAATTCAGGTGTTACTGCAACACACACTTTAAAATTTAACGCAAAAAATATCGATTTTAATCATTATTTTGATGGTAATATTGATGTAGCTTCTATAGGTGAAGATTCTAATAACGTAGGGTTTATAAGAACTAAACCCCGCGGTACAATTATGTAATAAGAATTTAGTTATAAGAAAAATCCGGAAGTAAAACTTTCGGATTTTTTTTTCTTTAATTTATTATATCGTATACAATATTAAACAAACTTTTAAGTTTAAATTTAGAACAAATATTGGAACTTAAATTTACCATGATAGACGAAGAATTGGCAGAGTTTTTAAAAGACGATAAAATAACAGTACACATAGCCGATGATCATCAAATTTTAATTGATGGTGTGATTGCTGTATTGGGTTTAGAAAAAGATATAGAAGTGGTTGGCTATTCTTTAAACGGACTTCAAGTATTAGATTGGTTTCATGAACACTCTGCCGATGTATTGGTACTTGATATCAATATGCCAAAATTAGATGGCATCGAGGTGCTTAAAAAATTTCAAAGCTTCGAAGATGTACCTCATATTGTAATTCTATCTAGTTATGATGATGTTAAGTTGATTAAAGAGGTATTAGGCATGGGTGCTAAGGGTTTTGTGCCTAAAAAATCTGCAGGAGAACATATTGTACAAGCCATCCGTAATGTATCCAAAGGACAACAGTACTTTAGTGAAGAGGTCAAAGAGAAGATGATGAAGACTTTGATGGGGAAGCCCATGCACGACAAAACGAGTCCGGAAGGAATGTTGATGAATTCGTTAACGAGAAGAGAATATCAAATACTTAAACTCATTGCACAACAATATACTACGAAAGAAATAGCCGCAGAATTACATGTAAGCGATAGTACGGTGGAAACTCACCGCAAAAATCTGATCAAAAAAGTAAATGTAAAGAATAGTGTAGGGTTAGCTATTTTTGCCATGAAAAATGAAATTATTTAAGTTGCCTTCTTAAGTTTATTTCTACTCTATATAAAACAAATAATGTCTCTCAATAAATTAACATATAGAAAATTAATAATTTTATCTGTTTCTATATACATTATGCTTAATGGCTTCTCAAGTTATTCGCAGAGCGAATCTACAGAACATCAATTCCAAGAAAAGCTTAAACAGATAGAACAGCAAATTACTAGAAAGGAATACAATGAGGCATTAGCAACTATAGAAGAGTTGGAATCGTATTCAAATTATAAAATTAGTGATGTTAATAGGTTAAAAACTAGGCTTTTAAAAGCTAAAAATTTCTACAGGAATAATGAAGAACAAGAAAAAGTCATCAATTTATTATTAGAAGGATTAGATGAATTAAATCGTAAACCTGAATTATTTAAACTAAAGATGGAATATTCATCTTTTTTAGGTGAAATTTTTAAGTCGGTTAAAAATTATGCTAAAGCTAAATATTATTATAAAATTTCATTACATGAATCTAAATTAAAATCAGATACAATTACTATTTTGAAATCGTGTTTAGAAATAGGATCAATTTTTTATAATGAAAGAAGAAATGATAGTGCGACGTATTATTATAATAAAGTGATAGAATACCCGATGACTATTAATACTAGTAAAGAAATTTCAAAGGCGTATAATAATTTAAGTGTAATCTATTTAAACGAAAATAATTTTGCTTTGGCTGAAGAATATGGCAACAAATTTCTAGAAATTATAGAACAGCAAAAAGATACTCTTGTATATGCTATAGCTTTGGGGAGTTTAAGTAATATTTTATATAAAAAGAAAGAATATCATAAAGCAAAGGATAACTATATAAAGGCGTATAATACAATTAATTTTTTAAAAAGTGAAAGGGCTTTATTGTTTAAAGAGGATCTTCTCTATAATTTGGCCTACGTAAATGAGCAATTAAAAGATTTTGAAATAGCGTATTATTATTTAGAAGAAGCTACAAATTTAACCGATAGTCTAGCCGAAGCCAATGTAGCTCAAAATATTTCAGAAGTAGAAGCCAAATACAATGTGGCTAGAGAAGCACAAAAAACAGAAGAAGAAAAGTCGAAACGTTTAAGAACTCAAGTTTTATTCTACGGTTCAGCGATAACCTTTTTGATAATTATGGTGTTGAGTTATATATTTTATAGAAATTATAGATTAAAACAGAGAAGTAAATTTGAGCAAATAGAGAATGAGTTACAAACTAAAATAATCAATGCTACCATTGATGCTAAAGAAAAAGAACGTAAATCTATTGCAGAAACATTGCATGATAGTGTAAGTGCTTTGCTGTCATCTGCTAACCTACATTTACAAGCGACCAAAGCACAATTAAGAAAAGATGCCCCTAAAGAGATCACAAAAGCGCAGTCAATAGTCAATGAAGCCTCTGTAAAAATTAGAGATTTGTCGCATGAATTAATTTCATCTGTATTGTTAAAATTTGGATTGGCATTTGCTGTACATGATATGTGCCAAAAATATTCCAACTCTGAGTTGTCTATACTTAGTGATGATAATGGCATCAAAAGATATGAGCAAGATTTTGAGATAAAGATTCATAATATTATTGAAGAATTGATCAATAATATATTAAAACACAGTAAAGCCTCTAATGCAACTATTATGTTAGCCCACAGAGCAGATGATAAATTAGGCATTCGAATTAATGATGATGGTATTGGCTTTGATATAAAAAAGGCGAAGTATAAAGACGGACTAGGTTTGAGTCATATTAATGCCAGAATTAAAGTAATGAAAGGAGTCTTTACGGTAGAATCTTCAAAAGAAGATGGTACCAGTATTTTTATTTTGGTACCTATACAATTTAAAGAGGAGGTTGCTTAACTTCTTTTTTCCAACTCAATAATCTCTAAATTTTCAATCTTGTCATTGTTAATTTCAAAACGTAATAGTGTTCTGACCTGATGAAAACCATGTTTTCCCGAAGCTCCCGGATTTAAATGTAAAAGATTTAATTGTTTGTCAAATACTACTTTTAAAATATGCGAATGCCCAGAAATAAAAATTCTTGGAGGGTTTTTATGTATTTCTTCTTTTACCCTACTATCATAACGTTTAGGATATCCACCAATATGTGTTATCCAAACTGAGACATTTTCAATAGTGAATTTAGCATCTAATGGAAACTCAGACCTGATTTCACTATTGTCAATATTACCATATACTGCCCGTAAAGGTTTTAGCGCCTTAATAGTATCGGTTACTAGTATGTTGCCAATATCTCCTGCATGCCAAACTTCGTCAGATTGTTTTACAAATTTTAGTATTTGATTATCAATAAAACTATGTGTATCAGAAAGTAATAGTATTTTTTTCAAAAATTGAGTTTTATTTAAGAACTAAAAAAAAGTGATTCCATATCTTTGCTATTCAGCAAAAATACTATTTATTGAGATACTTTATCGAACTTTCATACAACGGCAAAAATTATCACGGCTGGCAAATACAACCAAATGCGGTTTCTGTACAAGAAATAGTGACAAAGGCATTATCAACCGTTTTAAGAGTTAAAGTTGATATTATGGGTGCAGGCAGGACAGATGCTGGTGTACATGCCCTACAGTTATTTGCACATTTTGATATTGATTTTAAGTTAGACGAAGAAGAATCTAAGCATAAATTGAATGCCTTTTTACCTGATGATATTGTAATAGCGGCTATTTCTTTAGTAAATGATGATGCACATGCTAGATTTGATGCTACGAGTAGGAGTTATGAATATAGGATATGGCTGGGTAGAAATCCGTTTTTACTTGATACAACCTTACAACTGTATCAACAGAAATTAGATATTAAAAAAATGAATGAAGCAGCTGCCATTTTGTTAGAATATACTAATTTTAAATCCTTTTCTAAATCTAAAACTGATGTTAAAACGTATAATTGTAACATTATAGAAGCAAAATGGGTATTAGACTCTAAATTATTAACTTTTCATATTACCGCAGATCGGTTTTTAAGAAATATGGTAAGAGCAATTGTGGGAACGTTAATAGCAGTTGGTTTGAATAAAAAAACAAAAGAAGATCTAGTTGCTATTATAAAAAGTGAAGATAGGAGCAAAGCAGGCGTTTCTGTACCACCTCAGGGATTATTTTTGACTAGGGTAGCTTATAAGAACGAAGTGTTTAATAGAGCGTAGACCAAAGAAAAGATATAAAAGGAGATGTAGTAGTTAGATTCTATTTTTCAAATAACAAATAATAAATAACCATTTATGAGTGAAAAAGTATCCGGTAAGGCTTTTGATTTAAAATTGTTTAAGCGATTAATGAGCTATGTGAAGCATTATCGTTTTCAGTTTTTTCTTTCAATCGGATCCGTATTATTTATTGCTGGTTTAGCGGCTGTGCGACCTGCATTACTTAGGCAAATTGTAGACGATTATATCATAAATAAAAATGCAGAACAATTATTGAATTTTAGTTTGATAATGTTTGCTGTTTTATTATTTGAGGTGTTATTTCAGTTTTTGTTCATATATTTTACTAATTGGTTAGGGCAACATATCATTAAAGATATTCGAACCCAATTATTTCAGCGTATGCTACGCTTTAAAATGCAGTATTTTAATACTTCTCCAGTAGGTAAATTAGTTACCAGAGTTGTTTCGGATATTGAAACCATTGCCAGCATTTTTGGACAAGGTTTATTTGTGATCATTAGTGATCTATTAAAGATAGTAGTTTTAATGGGAGTTATGTTTTGGATAAATTGGCGTCTCGCGCTGATTGTTTCAGTCGTATTGCCAATAATTATTTATGCCACGAAAATTTTTCAAATTAAAATAAAAGCAACTTTCCAAGATGTTAGAAGCCAAGTAGCGAATTTAAATAGTTTTGTGCAAGAACGCGTAACCGGAATGAAGATAGTTCAATTGTTTACTCGTGAAAAAATAGAATATGACAAATTTATGCAAATAAACGAAAAGCATAAAAAAGCACATATTAGAACAGTTTGGTACTATTCTATTTTCTTTCCAATAGTAGAAATTTTATCTTCTCTAACTTTAGGAGTTGTTGTTTGGTATGGAGGCCTAAAAGCAGCAGTAGATGGTGCAGCCTCGTTTGGAGATATCACTAGTTTTATAATGATAACAAGTATGTTATTTAGGCCTTTACGACAAATTGCAGACAAATTCAATACGTTGCAAATGGGTATGGTTGCCGCCGAAAGAGTTTTCAATGTGTTAGATGTTGATGCAGAAGAAATAGATTCTGGAACAGTAATAGCTAAAAATCTAAGAGGTGATATTAATTTTGATAATGTTAATTTTAGTTATATAAAAGACCAACCTGTTTTAAAAAGGATTTCATTCCAAGTAAAACAAGGGGAAACCGTTGCAGTTGTGGGTGCCACCGGAGCGGGAAAATCAACAATTATCAATTTATTGAATAGGTTTTATACTATTGATTCTGGAACTATTTCAATTGATAACACAAACATAAGCCAATTTACCTTACACTCATTAAGAGACCAAATTGCCGTAGTGTTGCAAGATGTATTTTTATTTTCAGAATCAATTTATAATAATATTACGTTGAATGATAGTAGCATAACTTTAGAAGAAGTAAAAGCTGCTGCTAAAAAAATAGGTATTCATAATTTTATTATGAGCTTGCCAAATGATTATCATTACAATGTAAAAGAAAGGGGTAGTATGTTATCTTCTGGGCAACGGCAATTGATTGCTTTTTTACGAGCATATGTTAGTAAACCAGCTATTTTAATCTTAGACGAAGCAACATCTTCAATAGACTCACAGTCAGAAAAATTGATTCAAAAAGCAACGGATACTATTACTAAAAATAGAACTTCAATTATTATTGCGCATAGATTGGCAACTATAAAAAAGGCGGATAAAATTATTGTAATGGAAAAAGGAAATATTGTTGAACAAGGTACTCATAAAGAACTATTACAACAGAAAGGATACTATAGTAGATTGTATGAAATTCAATTTGAAACGGCTCAAGCAAGTTAATGGTGCTGATTAGATTTTAAAATGTGTTCTCTAGATTAGAATACCACTTATTCTAAATCTTCTTTAATTAGTTCAATCAAATGATCGGTGTCATCAAATAAAACAAATTCACCATTTTTAATATAAGAAATTTGTCCGGTTTCTTCAGATACAACAATTGCCAATGCATCAGATCGCATTGTTACACCAATTGCAGCTCTATGACGTAAACCAAATCGAGCTGGAATAGTGATGTCTTTTTCAAGTGGTAATATTACTCTTGTCGCTGTAATTATATTTTCTTCTATAATAATAGCACCGTCATGTAACGGACTGTTTTTATAAAATATACTATTTAACAATGGTACATTCACTTCTGCATGCATCTCATCACCAGTCTGTTTAATTAGATCTAGATTGTTATTTCTTTCTAAGACTATTAAAGCACCAGTTTTAGCTTGTGACATCATTTTGCAAGCAGTAACAATACTTTTAACATCAGTGGTAGTAACAGAAGTATCAGATTTTAAAAATTTTAATCGTTTCATAAAACCTTTTTTTGATGCAAAATTGGTAGAACCAACCATGAGTAAAAATTTTCTAATTTCTTGTTGAAAAACAATAATTAAGGCTATAAAACCACCACCCAGAAATTTTCCTAAAATATCACTTAGCAATTCCATTTGTAATGCAACAGTCAGCTTCCAAATTAAATATACAATGGCAATACCTATGAATATGTTGATTGCAACAGTACCTCTAACTAATTTGTAAATATAATAGAGTAACAATGCTACTAAAACAATGTCTAGAATGTCTAAAAAACTAAAATCTAAAAAGTTGAATGCTTTCAATAGTAAGATTTTTTGTAAAAATACTAATTATTTATTCTATTATACAAAACCTTTTGTAGTTTGACTATATTCGTAATTTTATTAGGGATCTTCTTCTAATATATATTGAGGATATTTTTATTAAGCAAGCAAAAGTTACCGCTTTAAATTCTCTACAATTTTAATAGCTTCATTTGCCTCTTTCACGTCATGAACACGTAAAATAGTAGTCCCATTTAATAATGCAATAGTATTGGCAACTGTTGTCGCATTTAGTGCTTTTTCTGGGGTCGTATCTAATAATTTATACAACATCGATTTTCTGGAGACTCCAGTTAAAATGGGTAGATTTAAACTTTTAAATAGAGCCAATTTTTTAAGAAGTGTATAATTTTGATCTAGGGTTTTTCCGAAACCAAATCCAACATCAATGATAATATCATTAACACCAAAAACTCTTAACTGATTTATTTTATTGGAAAAATAGAGAATTATTTCATGAACAATATCCTTATAAACAGGGTTGCTTTGCATACTTTGCGGAGTGCCCTGCATATGCATCATAATATAAGGTACTTGTAATTTAGCAATGGTTGTAAACATGTCGATATCCATTGATCCTGCAGAAATATCATTCACCATGCAAGCACCACTAGTAATAGATTCTACAGCAACCTTACTTCTAAAGGTATCTATAGAAATTAAAATTTCAGGAAACTCTTTTACCAATAATTCTATGACAGGAACAACTCTTTTTAGTTCTTCATCTTCGTTTATATGTTTTGCATTTGGTCTTGATGAATAACCGCCTACATCTATAAACGTAGCTCCTTCGTTTAACATTTTTTCTGTATGAAGAAGAATTTTAGCATCATTATTAAATTTGCCTCCATCATAAAAAGAATCTGGAGTACTATTTAAAATACCCATTACTTTTGGTGAGGATATATCGATAAGTTTTCCATTACAGTTTATATACATATTTAGTAGATTCTATTGATAATATTTGAGCTCTTAGATTATATTAATATCATGAATGTTGTTGTGCGAATTGTAATTATCACTGAATACTAAACATAGAAATTACTTTTTAGCTACTGTGTTTACCACTTTAGATACTTTCGGAGCACTATAATTGTTCATGTTGAATATTAATTCTTCAATAGAACTGCTCACAATTAACATATCTCTATTTGCGGGTTTTAAAAAACCTTCTCTTACCATTATGTCTAACTGTTTTAATGTGTGGTCAAAAAAACCATTTGTGTTTAAAATACCAATGGGTTTATTTTCAATACCTAGTTGCCCTAGAGTTAATGCCTCAAATAGTTCGTCAAGTGTTCCAAAACCTCCAGCTAAAGCAATGTATCCATCAACAAGACGACTAATTTTGACTTTCCGTTTTGACATTTTTTTCGTAACTATCATTTCTGTTATTGTAGTATGTGCTACTTCTTCATGCCGTAACAAATTTGGTATTACACCAATAACTTCTCCTTTTTTTTCTAAAACAGCATCAGCCAATACACCCATCATACCTATTTTGCCTCCCCCATACACTAAGCCAATATTATGTTCAGCAAAATAATGACCTAATCTTTTTGCATCTTCAGCATAAATAGTGTTAAAACCAATACTCGATCCACAAAATACAGCAATACGTTTCATGTGTTTATATTTTATAACATTTGTAAAAATAAATAAATGATTGAGATTATTTACTAAGTTTTTTTATATTTTCGTCCCAATAACTATCAGAAGTGAAATTAAATAACCTTTGACAGATTAATATAAAAGATTATATGCAAAGAACCTCTAAACAATATGATGTTGTAGTAACACAATGTCGTGATCTCTTTATTAATAAGATGAAAGATTATGGCAGTGCATGGCGTATTTTACGATTACCATCTTTAACTGATCAGATTTTTATAAAAGCTCAGCGTATTAGACAATTGCAAGAGAATGAAGTCCAAAAGGTTGATGAAGATGAAATACCTGAATTTATCGGCATTATAAATTATTCAATTATGGCGTTAATACAGTTGGAAAAAGGGATTGCTGATGGGCCTGATCTGAATGTTGAAGAAGCCACGCAATTATATGATAAGCACCTGCAAATTACCAAATCGTTAATGGAAAATAAAAACCATGATTATGGTGAAGCTTGGCGCGAAATGCGTGTTAGTTCGTTGACTGATTTGATATTGCAGAAATTATTAAGGGTAAAACAAATTGAAGACAATAAAGGAAAAACATTGGTTTCTGAGGGAATTGATGCTAATTATCAAGATATGATCAATTATGCAATTTTTGCATTGATTTTAATGGGTGAGGATATATAAAATAATTACCATTTCTGCTTTTGCAGGAATGACATAAAAATATGAAACGAGCACGTTGTAAGCTTCTCGGTTAAGAAAATCATCAAAAGCAAACAGCGTGTGTCCGTTACAAAATAATAAGTATTAACACATGAAATTTTTAACTCATATAGCTCGAATATTAGTTGCAGCAACTTTTATTTTTTCAGGATTTGTTAAGCTAGTTGATCCCTTAGGTTCTGCCTATAAATTTCAGGAGTATTTTGGTGCAGATGTGTTGAATTTGGAGTTTTTAATTCCGTATGCTTTGCCATTTTCTATATTTTTAATTCTGGCCGAGATTATATTAGGTGTAATGTTACTTGTTGGTTTCAAATCAAAATTTACCGTTTGGAGTTTACTGATTTTAATTTTAGTGTTTCTGTTTTTAACATGGTATTCTGCATATTATGATAAGGTTACTGACTGTGGATGTTTTGGAGATGCGATTACCTTAACACCTTGGGAAACCTTTTATAAGAATATTGTATTGGTATTTTTGATAGCTTTCTTGTTGTTTAATTTAACATATGTTAAGCCTGTTTTTAGTGAAAATTTGGCTAAATGGATTTCTTTCGCATCGTTTTTTGCATTTCTATTTATTACCTATTATGTACTGGTACATTTACCTATTATCGATTTTAGAGCCTATGCTGTTGGAAAAAATATACCTGAAGGAATGATTTTTCCTGAAGGAGCAAAACAGGCAGTTTATGAGGATACTTGGACTTATAATGTCAACGGAGCAGATCAAGAGTTTACTACTGAAGAAAAACCTTGGAATATTGAAGGAGCTACATTTGTGGATAGAAAAACAAAATTAATTGAAAAAGGATTTGTACCACCTATCCATGACTTTACCATGGAAAAAGATGATGTTGATTTTACTGAATTTTTAATGCAAAAGGAAAAATTAATGTTAGTTGTTATGTATGACATAGCTAAGGTTGATAAAAAAGCACTTTCAAATGTGAAAGAAATAAGTACAAATGCCTTGCAAAATGGATATGATGTTTATGCGTTTTCAGCATCAAACCAAGAAGATTTTGATGCTATAAAAAATGAATTTAAGTTAGATTTTGACTTGTTATTTTGTGATGAGACAACATTAAAAACGATTGTTCGTGCCAATCCAGGTATTGTTACTTTAAATAAAGGGACAGTAACCGGAAAATGGAATGCAAATGATGCAAATCGCGTAAAGTTGTAAAGTAACTGAGATTCAATTCCGATCCCAAATACTCGGGAAGGGAAGATTATCTAAATCAAACGATGATTCGACTTTAGCTTTTCTTGAGTGGCTGTCGTTAAGGTCAACGAGATATTTATGATCTTAAAATGAAACGAATGTTTAATCCTATAAAGAAACCAAGAACAAAATGAAGCAATTACTATTTGTATTTATAGGAGGAGGTTTTGGGAGTGTAGCCAGATATTTATTAGCTAAATATTTAAATAATACTGCGGCAGATTTCCCTTATGGCACTTTTTTAGCAAATATTATTGGAAGTTTACTAATAGGGATCATACTTGGTTTCGCAGTTAAAAACAATACGTTGTCTGAAAACCAAACCTTATTGTTGGCTACGGGGTTTTGTGGTGGGTTTACTACCTTTTCAACGTTTGCCTATGAAAACCATCATTTTTTAAAATCAGGAGATTTTATAACATTCTTTTTATATACGACAGCCAGTTTTATTGTTGGTTTTTCGGCAGTATTTTTAGGGTTGTATTTAACAAAATTAGCATAATATTAAGTTGTAAATATCGTTAAGTTATAAAATACATTTATGACTTTTTATAGATCCTTAGCTGCACTATCTTTTCTTTTTTTATTCTCATGTCAATCAGAAAATGATGATGTTCCTCAAAATCAAAGTATTGCCAAATTTACACCTCAAATGTCATTTGATTGGGATTTAAGGAGCGATTTACCTGTAAATTCACAATATTCTGCCGAGGTTGTTGACATTGATGCGTTTGATAATTCAGCAGAATTAGTTGCTGAACTACATAGTCAAGGAAAAAAAGTGATTGCTTATATTTCTGTAGGATCTATTGAGAATTGGCGGTCTGATGCAGCAGATTTTCCTACATCAATTATCGGAAATAATTATGATGGCTGGGATGGTGAAAAGTTTTTAGATATTAGAGATATTGATGCTTTAGCACCTATTATGAGAGCTCGTTTAGATATGATTAAAGCAAAAGGATTTGATGCTGTAGAACCAGACAATATGGATTCTTACACTAACAATACAGGATTTGATATATCAGAACGAGATGTTATTAACTATTGCAAATGGTTATCTGATGAAGCACATAATAGAGGGTTATCTATCGGGCAAAAAAATGCTACAGAATTAGCCGACCAACTAGTAGATTCTTTTGACTGGATATTATTAGAAGACGCTTTTGAGCAAGGTTTTCAAGAGGAAGCCCAAATATATATCACTAAAAATAAAGCTGTTTTTGCAACAGAATATACAGATGAAATTAGTGAAAGTTATTTTTTGAATACGGTTTGTCCGCAAGCAGCAACACTAAATTATACAGCTATATTAAAGCAACGTGAACTAAACAGTTTCGTTGTTACCTGCAATTAATAACACTTCTAAATATAATTATTTTCTGTTCGAGTACTATTGGGATCTTATTTAAACTGAGGAACTTTCCTATGTTTAGTGGCCTGCTCATAACTGTATGCTAATCGTATCAATGTCGGCTCACTATACATTCTTCCTAAAAATTGTAATCCGGTAGGTAAACCTTCACTGGTAAAACCCATAGGAATTGTAAATGCAGGCTGTCCTGTATGAGGAGCAATAACTTGATTATTATCGCCTAAATATTCTTCTTCAAATTTGTCAATATGCGCAGGTTTATTGTTCCATGTAGGATAAATTATAGCGTCTAATTCGAGTTCATCCATTTTATCTTCAATAGCTTTTCTAAAAGCCAACCGTCTGACATCTGTATAAGGATCTTCACATAATATATCTTTATCTTTTTCTCTGCCTGAGTTTTTAGAAAAATAACTGAGAATCTTCTTTGCGTACTCAGATTTTGTTCCAATACGTATGATGTCGTCTATTGTTTTAACGGTATCTCGTTTTACATATTCAGCTAAATAAGCTTCAATATCTTGCCTAAAATTTGCACACCATTGATTCGTTTTTAAGCTATCAAAATCCTTGATATGAATATCAATAACAGTAGCACCTAAATGTTGTAAATCTAAAATTGATTTTTCAAAATGATTATTTATTTCTTTATCAGGATTGTTTTCGCTTAATTGTCTTAAAATACCTAATCGAGCATTTTTCAAACCATCAATTTGTAGATATTGTTGGTAATTAGTTTCGACTTTTCTTTTATTATAGTTGGTCATTTTATCATTTGAATCATATCCAGCAATCACTTCCAATACTCTAGTAGCATCTTCAACAGTTCTGCACATGGGTCCGGCAACATCATTTCGCATGTATAAAGGAATAATACCACTTCTACTAACTAAACCTAGCGTAGTTCTAAAACCAACCAAGGCATTGTGAGAAGAGGGGCCTCTAATAGAATTGCCAGTATCTGTACCCAAACCAATTGTTCCGAAATTAGCTGCAATTCCTGCACCAGTTCCACCACTTGAACCTGCGGGGACAAATTTTAAATTATATGGATTGTGCGTTGTGCCATTAGTAGAACTTTCTGTATGTTTTGCACTAAAAGCCCATTCTGCCATATTTGATTTTGCAATTATAATAGCACCTGCGTCAACCAACTGCTGTACAACAAAAGCATTGGCTTCAGGTATAAAGTTTTGCAAGGCTAATGCACCGGCCGTAGTAGGCATTCCTGCCGTATTATAATTATCTTTTACAATAAGCGGAATTCCATGAAGAGGCCTTAATCTCCCTGTTTCTCTAAATTCTGAATCCAGTTTTTTTGCTGTAGACAATGCGACATTATTGATGTAAGTAATAGCATTGACTTTATTATCTAAACTATCAATTCTATTAATATAAGCAGTTACTAATTGCACAGCGGTATAATCACCTTGTTGATAAGCACTATGAATTTGAGAAATTGTAAGTTCATCTAAAAGTATAGTTGTGTTTTCAGGTGTGGAATTTGTGCATCTTAAAAAAGATAAACTAATAGTAATTATTAGGAGGTTGATGAAAAATTTATTTGTAATCATCTATTTTTAATATTTGATTAATTATATTACCATTAGATAACATTCCATTAATATCCGGCAGCCTGACCATCTTTTCTAGATTCTGAAGCGCCATAATAAATTCCATTTTCAGCATCCCACATAATGGCTTGATATCCGCCATAACTGCCTAAACCAAATCCAACTTTATGACCTTTTTTCATCAATGCCCTTATCATTTCATACTCGAACCCTGACTCAAGTAAAATTTGACCTCCATCTGTCATCTTACCTCCTGTAGGTTCAGTAGAACCAGTATGTTGCATTCGCGGAGCATCTCCTGCGGCTTGTAGATTCATTCCAAAATCAATCAAATTCATAACAATTTGAGCATGACCTTGAGGCTGCATAGCTCCTCCCATTAGTCCAAAACTTACCCAAGGTTTTCCGTTTTTTGTGATAAACGCAGGAATAATAGTATGAAAAGGCCTTTTATTTGGTTCAATTACATTATAATGTCCTTTTTCTAATGAAAACAATTCTCCTCTATCTTGTAACATAAATCCTAATTTTGGAGGAACCATACCTGAACCCATTCCGCGATAATTACTCTGAATAAGCGAAACCATATTGCCTTCTTTATCTGACACGGTCATATAAATTGTGTTGCCTTGTTCTAGTTTCCCGGCATCATACGTCCTAGCAGCATTTTTTTTGATTAATTTTCTTCGTTCATCAGAATACTCTTTTGATATTAATTTATCAACGGGTATTTTATTGAAATCAGGATCAGCATAATATTTTGCTCGATCTTCAAAAGCTAATTTTTTAGCCTCAATAAAATGATGAACATACTCCGGGCTTCCAAATCCCATATTTTTAACATCATAACCTTCCATAATATTGAGAATCTGAAGAGCAGCAATGCCTTGCCCATTTGGTGGAAGTTCCCAAACATCATAACCTCTATAATTGGTTGACACAGGTTCAACCCATTCAGAAGTATGATTTGATAAATCTTTCTCGCTTAAAAAACCTCCTTGTTTTTGTATAAAATCAGCGATTGTTTTTGCTACTTGACCTTCGTAAAAAGCTTTTTTACCACCTTTAGCAATTTTATCATAAGTATCACCTAAAAAAGTATTTTTAAAAACCATTCCCTTTTTCAACGGCATTCCATTAGGCATATATGTTTCAGCAAAATTTGGATAATTCTTAAATCTTTTTGAGGTTCCAGTCAAATAATAACCAATAAGCTCTGTCACTGGAAATCCTTCTTGCGCATATTTAATAGCGGGAGCAAGAATATCGTTCATTTGCATAGTCCCGAATTTACTATGCATTTCAAACCAACCATCAACACAGCCGGGAACACTCACGGGTAGAGGTCCGAATGCCGGAATTTTGGTCATGTTATTATCTTGAAAATATTTTAGGTTTAATTTTTCAGGAGAGCGGCCACTAGCGTTTAAGCCGTACAATTTTTTATCCTTCGCACTCCAAATTATAGCAAATAAATCACCGCCAATACCACTACCTGTTGGTTCCATCAATCCTAATGTTGCATTAGCTGCAATTGCGGCATCAATGGCATTTCCTCCTTTTTTTAGTATATCTATACCTACTTGCGTGGCTAAAGGATGGCTTGTAGCTACCATTCCGTTTTTTGCAATAACTTCAGACCGTGTAGCAAAATTGGGCCCTGTAATTCGATCTTGAGCCTGAATTGTTGAAGTGTTTAACGTTATTAATAAACAGATTAGGCTAAGTATGACTAAAAATAATTTCTTTGTTTTCATTTCATGTTGGTTAAGAGTTGTTCAAACTTCTGAAAGTACAAAAAGTGAGAATAAATTTACTAACTTTTACTTTTAACGCCAAACTCTTATAGCGTATATTTAAAATAATAATTTTAGAAAGGTAAGTTTTTAAGATCTACGTTTCCTCCCGATAATATCAAACCAACTTTTTTAGTTGAAAACTCTTGTTTTGATTTTAAAATTGCTGCAAGAGTAACAGCACTTGAAGGTTCCACAATAATTTTCATCCGTTCCCAAATAAGTTGCATAGCTTGAATTATTTCTTCTTCAGTAACTCTAATAATTTTTTCAACATGAGTATTGATGATATTAAAAGTTATATCACCCAATGAAGTTTTTAATCCGTCAGCAATAGTGTCAGTAGTTAGATTGTGTTCTATGACACCACTTTTTAACGAACGATAGGCATCGTCAACATTAAAGGGTTCAGCGCCAATTATTGTACAATTGTAGTCAATGGCACTTAATGCAACACCTGAAATCAATCCTCCGCCACCAACCGGAACTACAATAGCATCTAACTCGGGTTGGTCTTCTAACAGTTCTTTTCCTGCGGAAGCATTTCCTAATATCACATTAAAATCGTTAAAGGGATGTACGAAAGTAGCCCCTTTTTCTTCTTGAATTTGAGCTGCAGTTGTTTCTCTAGCTTCTAACGTAGGTTCGCATTCAGTAATAATACCACCATAACCTTGTACGGCTCTTTTTTTTACTTCGGGAGCATTACTGGGCATTACGATATAAGCAGGAATATCTAAATTTTTGGCAGCTAATGCTAATGCTTGCGCAAAATTACCCGAGGAATGAGTGACAACACCTTTTTGTTGTTGTTCATTATTTAATTGCAAGATGGCATTGGTTGCACCACGCATTTTAAAAGCACCCATTTTTTGAAAATTCTCACATTTAAAGAACAATTTTGCTCCGGTAATCTCATTAATTATTTGTGAAGTAAATATTGGAGTGCGATGAATATATGGTGAAATTCGTTGGTGAGCCTGTATGATGTCTTCTTTGATATTCATTTTAAATTTAATGTTTTCCGAAATCTTTTACTCCAGCCTTTATGGCCACTGATAAATCATTTTCACGTGGAGGAATTGGACATGAATATTTGTGATTATAAGCACAATATGGATTGTAAGCTCTATTAAAATCAATAACAATAGTATCTCCTTCAGGAATCTCTAAATCTATGTATCTGCCACCACCATAGGTTCCATTACTATTTGTTAAATCGGTAAAAGGAATGAATAAATGGTTTTTATATTCAGGCATTTTAATAAGGTCTTGATTTTGATAGATATGGAGCACTAATTCTTTTCCATCTATTACAAACGTTGCCTTTCCATATGTTTTATAAATTGGTTTTCTTTCAGTAGTAGTTGGCATTTCAAAAAATATAGGATTTTCATTCAATTCAAATTTCGCATTGATTTTATAGGTAGAATCTATAGTAAAAAAGTCTAAAGCCTTAAACTCTTTTAAATCTTTTTCGATTAAAGGAGACTCATCTTTATCAGCATATTTTGTATTCAATTCAAATTGAAACTCTTTGATAGATGCCGTGTAATCATTAAATATTTCTTTTTTTTGTGAGCATGCCGCCAAAGAGACCAATAAAATTAATAAAAGGCTATGTTTTTTCATAAATTCAAAATTTAAGACGAAGATAAGAATTAATTAAATTTTTAAATAAAAAATATTTTGTAGTTTTGGTTTTTCAAAATAATAAGTAATAATGTATTCAACGAGAAATAGTGTCCAAATTAAGTCTTTTTCAAAGACCACTAGCCGGCGTGTTTATTTGTTGTAACTATCTCACTATAAAGAATAACAATACAAATTATACCCGGCTTAAAGCCGGGTTTTTTATTTTTATAAAACAAAGATATGGTTAAAAAAACATTACAATTATATAAAGATTCTTTTATGGGGTTGTCACCAGAAATATGGTGGTTGTCTTTAATAACCTTTATAAATAGAGCAGGAACCATGGTGATTCCGTTTTTGGCAGTATACTTAACTAAACATTTAGAGTTCTCATTGCCGCAAGTGGGAACAATAATGAGTGCTTTTGGTATAGGTTCAGTTTTAGGTTCATGGATTGGAGGAAAACTTACTGATAAAATTGGTTATTATAAAGTGATGTTTTGGAGTTTGCTTTTGACAGGATTTTTATTTATTGCTTTGCAATATATTACTTCTTTTTGGGGCTTTGTAATGGGAATACTTTTAATCATGACCGTTGCAGATACTTTTAGACCTGCTTTATATGTTTCGTTAAATGCTTATAGTAATCCAGAAAACCAAACGCGTTCATTAACGTTGTTGCGTTTGGCAATTAATTTAGGGTTTTCATTTGGTCCTGTTTTAGGAGGATTGATTATTTCAGGATTGAGTTATAAAGGATTATTTTGGATAGATGGGATTACCTGTATTTTAGCAATCGTGTTGTTTAAAATTGTTCTTAAAGATAAAGAGTTTATAAAAAAAGAAGTTGAAGAAGTTCGTACGGATAGTTCTATTTTTAAAGATAAACCCTATTGGATTTTTTTAGGAATAGTTTTTTTAATGGGTTTTACTTTTATGCAATTATTCTCTACCATGCCTCTGTATTATGTAGATGTTTATGGTCTAACAGAATTTCAGATTGGTTTATTAATGTCTTTGAATGGAATGTTAATTTTTCTGACAGAAATGCCTCTGATACATAAGTTAGAAGGAGCATCGGTAAGTAAAGTTCAAATTATTTTATGGAGTTTGATACTTTTTGCTGCTAGTTTTTTTGTGCTCAATATTTCTTATGGAATAAGTATATTAATAATTAGTATGGTTATTATAACTGTTGCTGAAATGTTGGCATTTCCGTTTGCAAATGGTTTTGCAATGACGAGAGCTGTGAAAGGAAAAGAAGGTTTGTACATGGCATTATATACGATGGCATTTGCTTCGGCACAAATTTTTAGCGCAAAAACAGGTATGGAAGTTGTTGATAGGTTTGGTTTTAATGCAAACTGGTACCTTATGGGTTCTTTAAGTTTAATTGCAGTTTTATTGAGTGTTTGGTTAAAAAAGACGTTGAAATCTTGATAGGTTTTTTAATTGATACATGAGAATATTTAATAATTACTTAGCCCATTCAGGATGTACATCTAAAGCAATATTAAAAATAAAAGTTGCCAGATAATAGGTAGCCAGAGTTACTATCATAATACCAATAATATTTAATGCAAATCCAGTTCTTGACATATCAATTACTTTCAGCCGTTTGGTTCCAAATATAATAGCATTTGGCGCTGTTGCTGAAGGTAACATAAAAGCCAATGACGCTGCAATAGTTGCAGGAAGCATAAATAATAACGGGTTCATTTCGATACTCATTGCTAATCCTGCCAGAACAGGTAAAAAAGTTTCTACGGTAGCCACATTAGAAGTTAATTCTGTTAAAAAGGTAATTAGTATCGTTACTGATAATATAATGATGAACGGATGTACATCTTTAAGCCAAATAAGCTGGTCTCCAAACCATTGCGATAATCCGGATTCTTTAAATCCGCTAGCCAATGCAAAACCACCACCAAAAAGCAAAATAATTTCCCAAGGAATACCTTCTGCGGTTTTCCAGTCCATTATAAATTTTCCTTTTCTTGAAGGAATTAGAAATAGTAGAATTCCTATGGCAATAGCTACGGTTCCATCATTTAAAAATTTGGGATTGTTAAACAGATTTGACCATCCCCTAATAGTGAAAGAACCCATTACGATATCTGCTCTAGTGAACCATAATAATGCTAACAGAACAAAAAGTACTGCTAATATTTTTTGCTCTATAATCCATGGGCCTAATTTATTATATTCGTCTTTTATGGTTGAATTATCTATGGTCGTCCAGTCTGCAGAATCACGTTTTACAAAAACAAAATATAAATAACCGAAAGTGATTATAAATAACACTACAACTATGGGGAATGCATAAAAAAACCATGAGGCAAAAGAAATATCGGGTGCATTCGGAAAATAGATGGTAAAAATTCTTGCAAAAGATAGGTTAGGAGGTGTTCCTACTAGAGTTGCAATACCACCAATAGAAGCACTATATGCCACAGCAAGTAATAATCCTGTGGAAAAATGATGAACATTTTCTTTATGATTTACTTCTTCTAACTTTAGAACAATAGACAGTAAGATAGGTATCATTAACATGGTGGTTGCAGTATTTGATATCCACATAGAAAGAAATGCGGTACCTAACATAAAACCTAGCATTATTTTTGCCGGACTATTACCTACAACCAATAATAATTTTAAAGCTATACGGCGATGTAAATTCCATTTTTGCATAGCAAGTGCAAATAAGAATCCGCCAAGAAATAAAAAGATAATATCATTAAAGTAATTAGAAGCTACAACTTTACCATTCATAACACCAAGTATCGGAAATAATACTATTGGTAATAGAGAAGTGACCGCTAATGGAATCACTTCTGTTACCCACCATAATGCCATTAATAGAGCAACTGCTAAAGTATAGGTTATAACAGGTTTGTCTTTGTCTAATTCTACAAAAAAAACGAAATATAAAAATAGAATTGGTGCTAATAAAAAAATAAGATATCTCAATTTTTGACCTCTTGTTGAAATTTTTGGTTGTGTCATGCTTATTTTAAAATTGAAAATTCAATCGAGGATGATGTGAAAATTGTATGTGTTTGAGTTTTAAAATCTTCTTCCTTTGCTTTGAAAATATTTGGCACATAAGTTTGTGGATTCAAATCAATTAGCGGAAACCAAGTACTTTGCACCTGTACTTGTAATTTATGTCCTTTTTTAAAGGTATGAAACACATCTTGTAATTTGATAGTAACATCAGTAGGTTTATTCGGAACAGAAGGTTCAGGTTTAGAGAAGCTATTCCTAAATTTACCACGCATTACTTCGCTACGTACCATTAAATGATAATTACTCATTTTTAAATGATCTTGCATACCTTCTTTTTGCTCTTGAGCATCATTTGGATGTACGTCAATAATCTTCACAATCCAATCAGCATCGGTACCCGTTGTAGCAACTTTTAATTTAGCCAAAATATCTCCTGCCAGTGTTAGATTTTCTTCTAATACAGGAGTTTCAAAGACTAAGACATCGGGTCTTCTAGCAGCAAAGCGCTGATCGTCAGTCATATATTTTCTCGGTGTAAAGACTGTTTTTATGTCTTCAGAATAGGGGACAGGACGTTTAATGTCACTTATAAATTTAATAGGTTTGTTAGAAGTAAAATCTGCTGTTAGTTCTTGATTATCTGATAAGAACATTTCTTTTTTTGCAGTATCCTTTGGTGGCCAACTATCATACATTTTCCACTGTTTTTTACCAGAGTCAAATACATATGCTTCCGGTAAACCGGAATTTAGTGTGCCGTCATTTTTTAAGAAATGATTAAAGAACTTTGTTTCAATTTTTTCTTGGAAAAATTCAGAAATTGAATCGCCAAAATAATAATTACCAACGAAGTTTTTACCTTTACTTCGAGCCCAAGAACCATGATCCCAAGGGCCAAAAACGAGTGTGTTGTAATTTTTAGGATTATATTCTTCAATGGTTTTATAAGTTTCTAACGGGCCATATAGATCTTCAGCATCAAACCAGCCACCTACAATCATAGTTGCTACAGATGATTTAATACTTTTTAAATGTTGAATAATACCTTTGCTTTGCCAAACACTATCATAATTAGGATGTTCTTTGAGTTCTTCCCAAAAGAAATCATCAACCTGATCATTATTCTTCAAAGAAGGATTATCAACAGTTTCATACTGAAAATATTTATTCAAATTACTTAGTGGACCAGCGTCTAAAAAGAATTGATATTGATCTTGTGTTTTTAGATCTGGCAGCTTATACCAAGCAGTATCAGATGGCGTATTTTTTTGAGTGCCAAATAATGAAGTAGCTCTGAAATAACTTAATAAGTAAGCTCCGTTATGATGGAAATCATCAAAAAAGAAATCACCTATACAGGCTTGAGGTGAAGCAGCTTTTAATGCAGGGTGTGCATCAATAGTAGAGTATGTGGCATAAAATCCGGGATATGAAATTCCCCAAGTGCCCACGTTACCATTATTATTTTCGACATTTTTTACCAACCAGTCAATAGTATCATAGGTATCTGAACTTTCATCAGTAACAGAGTTCGAATTTTTTTTAGGAATATAAGCACGCATGTTATCGTAGGTGCCTTCACTCATCCATCGCCCGCGTACATCTTGATAAACAATAATATTACCTTCTTTCATTAAGTGGACATTTGGCCCAATTTTTTTACGAAATTTACCTTCTCCATAAGGAGCGCAGCTGTAAGGAGTACGCATCATCAAAATAGGATATGTACTATTTTTATCTTTCGGCGAATAGATAGTAGTATGCAATTTAATACCATCACGCATAGTTATAGTTACTTCTTGCTTGTCGTAGTTGTTTTTTACATAAGTATCAGCGGTTTCTTTCGTTTTTAAAGAGGTAATTTTTTTACAAGCTGTTATTGAGATGCTTAATAAAAGGAGAATAAAAAGGCTACGGATAAATAACTTCATAAATTGAATAGATTTACCGTAAATCTACAAAAGAAAATGGAAATATTCAGTTAACTTCTCGACTGCGCTCGAGGAGACATTAATGATCAGGTTGAGTATTATTGAGAGCAAAAGATATTTTGTCTCGAAGATAGCAAGTGTAACTTGTCAAAACCTTCATCATCAAGAATAATATGATAGATACTATTTTGTTTATTGAACAGAAGTCTGAAGTTACTCCCCAATAGTACCAAATTCAACACCTTCAGAGTAAGCAACTTTAATATTGTGTTCGCTAAATGCTTTTTTAATACTTTCATAGGAAGCAAAAGTAACATCCCAATAATCATTGGGTATGGCATAAGGACGCACTGCTATTAGAATGGTATGACTATCAAAATTTTCAATACCAATTTCAGGTTTCGGCTCTTTTAATATTTTCGGAATTGTAGAAAGTGCTTCAGTAATGATACTCTTTATTTTAGGGAAGCTTTCTTCATATGGCATGGTAATACTTATTTCTAAACGAATCATTCCTTTTTTAGAATAATTAGTAACTACATCATCGGTAATTTTTGAGTTAGGAATAATTAAGGTTTTATTTCCCGGTGAAATTATAACAGTATTAAAAACACCAATTTCTTCTACTTTACCAAATTTATCTTCAATTTGAATCCAGTCACCAACATTATATGGTTTTAAGGATAATACAATGAGTCCAGATGCAAAATTACCTAAACTACCTTGCAATGACATGCCGATAGCAAAAACCGAAGCAGCAATGATAGTAGCAAAAATGGTCAATTCTATACCAACAATACCGGCTACAACTATGAGTAGCAAGACTTTTAATGATACGCTGACAAGTGACATTAAAAAAGGTCGAATACTGGCTGACATGCCACCTTTTTCTAAAGCAATTTCAAACAACTTTATTAGCTTTTTAATGATCTTGAAACCAATCCAAAGAATTGCAACAGCTAATAAAATTTTAGGCGCGAAAAAAACTATTTTTTCTTGTGCTATTTGAAGATATTCATTGAATTTGTCCATGTAAAAAAATTAGGCTGCAAATGTATAAAAAAAGAATCTGATTTTAAGTAAGGTAAGAAATCTAACCTATTATTAAGATTCTTAGACTTACAACTAAATCATGAGATGCCAAACTCGCTTTGCTCTTTGGGATAAGCGATTCACACCACGCCAAAGGCGTGGGTTCTCTGCTTACATATTTCTTCTATATTGACCTCCAACACTAAAAAGAGCATGTGTAATTTGACCCAATGAACATACTTTTGTTGCTTCCATCAACTGTTCAAAAATATTTTCATTAGTAATCGATTTCTCTTGTAATAATTGAAGCTGTTCTACTACCTTTTCAGCATTCCCAATATTTAAGTTTTCAACAACTTCAATTTGATGTTTTTTCTCATCTTCCGTAGCTCTAATTACTTCCTTTGGAATAACTGTTGGTGATCCTTTACTACTTAAAAAAGTATTTACACCAATAATCGGAAATTCGCCTGTATGTTTTAAGGTTTCATAATACAAACTTTCTTCTTGAATTTTAGAACGTTGATACATAGTTTCCATCGCACCTAAAACACCACCACGTTCTGTAATTCTATCAAATTCTACCAATACAGCTTCTTCAACTAAATCAGTTAACTCTTCAATAATAAATGCACCTTGAATTGGATTTTCATTTTTTGCTAAGCCTAATTCTTTATTGATAATTAGTTGAATTGCCATTGCTCTACGTACAGATTCTTCTGTTGGTGTAGTAATAGCTTCATCATAGGCATTGGTATGTAATGAATTACAATTGTCATAAATTGCATAGAGTGCTTGTAATGTAGTTCTGATATCATTAAAGTCAATTTCTTGTGCATGTAACGAACGACCTGATGTTTGAATGTGATATTTGAGCATTTGAGCTCTTGAATTGGCGCCATATTTTAATCTCATGGCTTTTGCCCATATTTTACGAGCAACGCGACCAATTACTGAATATTCTGGATCGATTCCGTTTGAGAAAAAGAAAGATAAATTTGGACCGAATTTATTGATATCCATTCCACGAGACAAGTAATATTCTACATAAGTAAAACCATTAGAAAGTGTAAATGCTAATTGAGAGATAGGATTTGCACCAGCCTCTGCAATATGATATCCCGAAATTGAAACGGAATAAAAATTACGCACATTATGCTCAATAAAATATTCTTGTACATCACCCATTAAGCGTAAGGCAAATTCAGTAGAGAAAATACAAGTGTTTTGTGCTTGATCTTCTTTTAAAATATCTGCTTGAACCGTACCACGTACTTTGGTTATCGTTTCAGCTTTAATTTTTTGATAAACTTCAATTGGGAGTACTTCATCACCCGTAACTCCAAGTAGTAGTAGACCTAATCCATTATTTCCTTCAGGTAAGTTACCTTGATATGACGGTCTGTTAACACCTTTGTTTTTATAAATAGCAACAATTTTTTTCGCTATCTCTTTTTCTAGATTGTTTTCAAGAATATATTTTTCACATTCTTGATCGATAGCAGCATTCATGAAGAAACCTAATAACATCGGAGCAGGACCATTAATGGTCATTGAAACAGAAGTCATCGGATTTGTTAATTCAAAACCAGAATATAATTTTTTTGCATCATCTAGACAACATATCGATACACCTGCATTACCAATTTTACCATAAATATCTGGTCGTAAATGAGGGTCATTCCCGTAAAGGGTAACCGAATCAAAAGCGGTAGAAAGACGTTTAGCATCCATATCTAAACTTACATAATGAAATCGTCTGTTGGTACGTTCGGGTCCACCTTCGCCTGCAAACATACGAGTTGGATCTTCTCCAGTACGCTTAAACGGATAAATACCTGCTGTAAATGGAAATTCGCCAGGTACATTTTCCTGTGATATCCAATACAAAACATCACCCCAAGCTTCATATTTAGGTAAGGAAATTTTAGGAATTTTTAAATGTGATAGCGATTCTGTATGGGTTTGAATATTAATTTCTTTATCACGGACTTTAAATGTGTAGACGTCGTTTTTATAAGATTGTTTTTTGTCTTGCCAATTGAGAATGGTTTCCCAGTTATGTGGGTTTAAATCCATTTTAACACGAGCAAATTCTTTGAAGAGGAGTTTTAAGAATTGTAATTGAGATTCATCATCACTCATACCTTCTTGAGAGCTCGGGAGAAGAATTTTCTCTTCATTCAATCCTGTACTTGTTAGAAGGGAGTTCTCTCCAGAAGCACCAGAAGCACTAGAACGAAAATTTGAATCAACATTGGCAACTGAACAAATCGTTTGGAAAATTCCGTATAATTTTTGGGCTATTTCTTTTTGTTCTTTAGTTGTTTTGTCATAATTACGATTGTTTTCTGTAATTTCTGATAAATAGCGCGTTCTATTTGGAGGAATAATAAATTGTTTTTGACTCATTTCTGAAGTAGCTTGATAACTACTTTCTATTGCCATATCAAATTTAGCTGAAATGTTATCAATAATTGCGCGGTACAAATTATTCATTCCCGGATCGTTGAATTGTGACGCAATTGTTCCGTAAACAGGCATTTTATCCATAGGAGCATCCCATAAATTATGATTGCGCATATATTGCTTTTTTACATCGCGTAAAGCATCTAGAGCACCCCGTTTATCAAATTTATTTAAGGCAATTAAATTAGCAAAATCAAGCATGTCAATTTTTTCTAATTGAGTTGCAGCACCATACTCAGGTGTCATTACATATAAGGAAACATCAGAGTGGTCTAATATTTCTGTATCTGACTGGCCTATACCCGAAGTTTCTAAAATAATTAAATCATAATTAGCCACTTGCAAAATTGAAATAGCATCGCTTACATGTTTTGATAATGCTAAATTAGATTGACGTGTCGCTAAAGATCGCATATAAACACGATTATTTTTAATAGCATTCATTCGTATTCTATCACCTAATAAAGCACCTCCCGTTTTTCTTTTTGAAGGGTCTACAGAAACAATGGCAATTGTTTTTTCTTTAAAATCGGCTAAATATCTTCGAACTAATTCATCTACTAATGAAGATTTTCCAGAACCTCCAGTACCAGTGATTCCTAGAACCGGAGAAGAAGTCTCTTTTCCTGTTTTTATTGCATGGGAAAATTCCTTAAAAATAGTTGTGAAACTTTCAGGTTTATTTTCGGCAATACTGATTAAACGAGCAATGGTATTTATGTCTTTATTTTTTAAAGCTTCTTGTATCGTCTTTTCTTTGGGAAGGGTTGGGGTTGGGTTATCACATCTTTCAATCATATCATTTATCATGCCTTGCAAGCCCATTTTACGGCCGTCATCTGGAGAGTAAATTTTGGTAATTCCATAACTCATTAAATCCTTAATTTCTTCAGGGAGAATGACACCACCACCACCACCAAATATTTTGATTTGCGGAGCACCTTTTTCTTGAAGTAAATCAAACATATATTTAAAATACTCATTGTGTCCACCTTGATAGGAAGTCATGGCAATCGCGTTAGCATCTTCTTGTATAGCTGTATTTACAACTTCTTCAACACTGCGATCATGTCCTAAATGAATAACTTCAACGCCTGTAGCCTGTATAATTCTACGCATTATATTTATGGCAGCATCGTGGCCATCAAATAGCGAAGCGGCTGTTACAATTCTGATTTTATTATTGGGAATATACGGTTGAATTTGCTCCATTTTAACTTAGATAATTTAATGGTGCAATTTACAATTTAAATGGTTCTTTGATTGAAGTATTTTAAAAATGTCCAAAATTTTCGATCTTCCAAATAATAAAGGTTTTCTTCATTTTGGTAGGCTTCTTTTTCAAAACTTATAGAATGATATGCTTTTTTCCAATTTCTTAAACGGATAAGATGTATTGAAAATTCAATAATATACCATAAAAAGAAAAATACCCAGAACAATTCTAATTGCTGCTTCAAGTGAATTCGTTCATGATTTATCAATACAGAATTATGTGCCAACGATTTGTTCTTTAAAAAAATAAAAGGATAAATGGCCATACCATTATAATTCTTCGGTACCAAAAATTTAAATATTAAGATCATAGCAATGAATCTGTATACATTATTAAGGTAAATCTACTACATATTTTTCACTATATTTTAGTGTGTAACTCTTTAAAATAATCCAAGGCTTTCAATAACATTGAACCATGCCAGCTAAACATTTCTCCATCCACAAAAACAAACTGACAATCTATATATTTTTTTAATTTTTCTACATGCTCTTGTTTAAATGGAAAAGGTTCTGATGGTAGTATTATCAATTCAGGTTTTAATTCAGGGTTTAAATTGGCTAAATATTCTATATAAACTTCAAGATATCTATCCGGTGTATTTTCAAAAATATTTTCAAATTTATTTAGTTTCAAAATACTATTAATGTAGTTATTACCCCCGGCTACCATCCAAGGTTTTGTCCAAATAAAATAGGCAACTTTTTTTGAGGGATAATTTGAAATGAAAGTATTAAAACCTTTCAGTTTAGCTTCAATTCTATTTACCAGTTGATCAGCTTTGGATTTAATGTTAAATAGTTCACCAAAATCAAATATCATTTTGAAAGAATCATTAATTGAGGTAATATCTGAAACATATACTGAGAATTTTTTTTCTAGTTCATTGACCATCTCTTCAGTATTCTCTTCTTTATTACAAATGATAATATCAGGGTTTAGCATTATAATTTTTTTGTAGTTCACTTTTTTTGTGCCACCAACAATAGTTTTCGAGCTTTTTAAATGTGTTGGATGAACACAAAATTTAGTTATACCTATGATATTCTCTTCTAAACCTAAATCAACTAATAACTTTGTTTGGCTTGGTACTAATGATATAATCCGTTGCGGATAATGATCTAAGTATAAATTTCTATTTAATTGATCTTTAAAATTCAAAATTTGTTTGATTTCCAGAAATAGGGTGTAAATAAAATCATTACGGTAAATAATTCTAATCTACCTAAAAGCATTAAAAATGCTGACCACCATTTGCCTAAATCAGGCAAACTATTATAATTATTAACGGGGCTTAATTTACCAAATGCCGGACCTACATTACCTAACGATGATGCTGAGCTACCAATTGCCGTTATATAATCTAGACCAAGTATTCCGAAAATCAAAGCGCCAAATGAAAATACGATTAAATATAAAATAAAGAAGGCCATAATATTAAATACAATGTCCTGTGATACGGTTTTATTATTATATCGAACAGGAACAATAGCATTTGGATGAATAGATCTTTTAAATTCTAAAAACCCGTTTTTTATCATGATAATGTGACGTACAAATTTAACGCCACCTGAGGTCGATCCGGCAGATGCACCAAAAAACATTAAGAAAAAGAATAATATTGTTAAAAAAGGTGTCCATAGCGTAAAATCGGCTGTAACAAAACCAGTAGTAGTGATTACAGCTACCACTTGAAATATAGCATGCCTAACGGCACTTTCAAATTCACCAAATACCATTGGGTGGGCTATTAATTGAGTTTCTGTTGGTAATTGAGAAACATCCGCTTTAAAATAAACTATCAAAGCAACTATTATTGTGATGCCAATTATATTTAAAAAGTATGTTTTGAATTCTTCATCATGTAAAACTTTGCTAATTTTTCCTTTAAAAGCAAAATAACTCAAGACAAAATTTGTACCAGCTAAGATCATGAAAAAGGTAATAATATATTGAATTATTGGTTGGTCATTCCAATGAGCAACACTTGCATTTTTTGTTGAAAACCCACCGGTTGACAATGTACTCATTGCGTGGTTGACAGCGTCAAAAATATTCATTCCGGCAAGTTTTAAAAAAATAGCTTCTGCAATGGTAAATCCAAAATAGATATACCATAATCTCTTTGCTGTATCTGTAATTCTTGGATGTAGTTTGTCGGCAGATGGACCTGGTGCTTCAGCGGCAAAAAGTTGCATACCACCTATACCTAAAAGAGGTAAAACAGCAATAGTTAACACGATAATTCCCATGCCACCAATCCAATGTGTGGTACTTCTCCAAAACAAAATACCTTCGGGCATACTTTCTATATCATCTAAAATCGAAGCACCTGTAGTGGTATACCCTGACATAGTTTCAAAAAAAGCGTTCGTAAAAGATGGAATAGATTCAGTAAATAAATAAGGTAAAGAGCCCGATAATGACATGAAAATCCATCCTAAAGTTACAATAATATAACCTTCACGTTTTTTAACTTCCTTTTTAAATCCCTTTGTAGCAAACCTAAATAATAAGCCTATTATTATAGTAACAATTCCGGCATATACTATTCCTTTTGACGCACCATCTTTATAAATAAGGCTAATTCCGCTAGAAATAAACATAAATAAACCATTAAAAATGAGTAAAAAACCCATCATTTGAAAAATGATTTTTACATTTAAATTTTTCATTAGTTAGCTGCCTAAATTAAAATTTGATTCATTAATCGAAAAACTTTTCAATTTTAGTTACATCTTCTGTTAAACAACAGACTACTACTTTGTCACCTGCTTGAATTTGAAAAGCGCCCAAAGCAATAAATCCTTTATTATCTCTTATAACACCACCAATGGTTGCTTGAAGAGGAAAGTTTAATTCTCTAATAATTTTACGAGTTATTTTTGAATTTTCACGAACTTGAAATTCTAAAATTTCAGCATCAGGATTATTAAGTGTTGCTATTTCTAGCACATCGCCTTTTCTAATATATTTAAAAATACTATTGGCGGCTAATAATTTTTTATTAATAATAGTATCAATACCAATAGAATGTGAAAGTTTAGAATAATCAACATTTTCTGCTAAAGCAATCGTTTTACCTACTTTTTTAGATTTTGCTACCAAACAAGTCATAATGTTTGTTTCCGGGCTGTCAGTAGCACCAATAAACACATCCATTTCCTCAATATTCTCTTCCTGTAATAATTCAAGGTCTCTACCATCACCTAAAACAACCAGGGCATTTGGTAATTCATCTGCTAATTCAAATGCTTTAGCTTTGTTTATTTCTATAATTTTAATGTTCAATTTTTTATCACAAAGTTCTTTAGCAGTTCTTTTTCCTATTGAACTACCGCCTACAATCATTACATTATGAACTTCTTTTTTTATTTTACCGGTAAGTTTATACAATTCATTTACTCCTTCTTTAAGTGTAATAAAGTAGGCCAAGTCACCAACTTTGAAAACGGTATCACCGCGAGGAATCTTTATATCATCGGAATTTTGACATTGTACAGCAATTGGCATGAAATGTATTTCAGGAAATGTAGCCGCAGCTTCTTTTACAGACATACCAACAAAAGGAGCAGATTTGGATAAAATGATACCCAATAAACTTAATTCGCCTTGATCAAACTCATGCATATGATTAAAAGCAGCTTGATTAAGTAGCATCTTTATTTCATTAGAAGCTAACTCTTCAGTCGAAATTAGCTCATCAATGCCAAATTGAGAAAAATTAATTTCATCTTTATTGTCAATAAATTCTGAGTTATTTATTCTCGCAATAGTTTGTTTTGCACCTAATCTTTTAGCTAACACAGAAATAGTAATATTTACTGTTTCATTTGAAGTTACTGCTATTAGTAAATTGGTATTAGCAACGTTGGCATCTTTTAATATAGAAATTGAGGTGGCATTTCCTTTCATTACTCGAATGTCTAATCGAGTATCGGCATAGGTTAATCGTTCCTTAATTTCGTCAATTAATGTTATGTCATGAGATTCAAAGGATAGCAACTTTGCCAAATGAAAACCAACCTCACCAGCTCCTGCAATAATTATCTTCATTAAGAATTTAATTTAAAGTAATAACAAATGTATTATTTTTTTCTTTTATATCTTTAGAGAAATTTTGTTAAATGGGTGCAAAACATAAATCTTTTTCAATAAAAAACTGGAAAGAAGATGATAGACCAAGAGAAAAATTAGTACAGAAGGGTAAAAGTTCACTTTCAGATGCTGAGCTTATAGCCATACTGATCGGATCGGGTAATAGGGAGGAAAGTGCTGTGCATTTAGCCAAACGAATATTAACATTTACAAACAATAATTTAAATGAGTTGGCCAAACTAACGGTTAACAATTTGAGTGAGTTTAAAGGTATTGGTGAAGCCAAAGCTATCGCAATAATTACAGCATTAGAATTGGGTAGAAGGCGTAGATTAGAAGAAGCACTTGAAAAACCAAAAATTGCAAGTAGTAAAGCCGTTTTTGAAATTATGCAACCAATTATTGGTGAATTGAGTCATGAAGAATTTTGGGTGTTGTATCTCAATAATTCAAATAAAATAATCTATAAAAATCAATTGAGTAGTGGTGGAATTACAGGTACTTTAGTAGATGTTAGAATCTTATTTAAAAAGGCATTAGAACTATCATCGGTTGCAATTATTTTATGTCATAATCATCCTTCAGGAAGCTTAAAACCTAGTAATTCTGACTTAGAGATAACAAAAAAAATACAAGAAGCGGGTAAAAGTTTAGATATAAAAATTTTAGACCATTTATTAATTACTGAAAAAGCGTATTTTAGCTTTGCAGACAGTAATTTATTATAAAATAATGCTTTTAGTTTATACACATAAGGTTACACCAAGACTAACCTACACTTTTAAACATTTTTTTACTAGAATTTTAAAAATTCAAGTTGATTTTACAACCAAAGTCGAAGAGTTTATTGCACATAAAGACTTAAAGCTGTCTTATGCGAAACATCCTTTAGGAAAAGAAATTTTCATTCGAAGTACTAATTTATTATTTGAGCAAGGTATCAATGATATTGAAATGCATATGGGTAAATGGGATGATACAGTTTGTTTCTTTCATTCGCGTCAAGACGCAACGATTCCGTTTGATATTTTTGCCGCAACTTTTTATTTAGTAAGTAGGTATGAAGAATATTTACCACATGTAAAAGATAAATATGGGCGTTTTATAGCAGAAGAGAGTTTAGCTTATAAGCATAAATTTTTAGAGAAACCCTTAATTGATATTTGGGCGTATAAATTTAAAGCCTTGTTAAAAGAAAAATTTCCCGAATTTCAATTTACAGAAAGAAGGTTTAAGTATATCTCGACCATCGATGTTGATATTGCTTATAGTTATAAACATAAAGGAATTATAAGAACGATAGGAGGTTATTTTAATGATTTAACAAAGTTTAAAGTGTTAGATTTATGGCATAGAACACTTGTGTTATGGGGTTTTAAACAAGATCCGTTTGATACCTATGATGAATTACTTGATTTTCAAAAACAATTCAATATAAGTACTATTTTTTTCTTTTTAGTGGGCGATTATACTACTTATGATAAAAATATTTCGTCTAGAAATACAAAGTATAAATCTTTAATTAAGTCTATTGCCGATTATGCTGATGTAGGATTACATCCTTCATATTTTACAATGAAGAATGAAGAAATGTTAAAGAAAGAAAAACTAAGATTAGAAAATATTCTAAATAGACCCGTAATAAAATCCCGACAGCATTTTTTACGTTTAGATATGCCCGAAACATATCAACATTTAGTTAACTTAGAAATAAATGAGGATTACACTATGGGATATGCTGCCCATTATGGATTTAGAGCAAGTACATGTACTCCGTTTTATTTTTATGATTTAGATTATGAAATTCAGACACCCTTAAAAGTGCACCCTTTTGCTGTAATGGATGGTACTTTACGTGATTATTTAGAACTATCAAATAAAAGAGCTTATGAAGTAATCATGAGATTGGCCCAAGAAGTAAAAAAAGTTGATGGTACTTTCATCACACTTTTTCATAATGATACACTTAGTAATAAAGGAAGATGGCGTCGATGGAAAAAAGTCTATATAGATATTTTCAAACAAATATCTGCAATAAGTGAAATTTAATAGTGCGAGAACCTTTTAAAATGATTCAACATTTAACTAGAAGAATAAGAAAAGAGATTATAACTGTATTTTAGAACAGTCAATAATATACCATAAGGTTATTTCTATAGTTGTATAGATAAAAATAAAAGTGTATATTTGAGAGTAAACTTTTTTACGCTCTAAAATCTAAAAACAAGCCTTATGAAAACAAAATTAGCTATGCTATTGGCATTATTTATTATTTTTTCTATTAGTGGTCAAAAATTAATTCCAATTGATGGTCAAATAAGTATTCCTTTTTGGGAAGGAACATCTGGAACTTTCTCTACTATTTATAGGACTGGAAATGTTTCAATTGGAACAGCCATTAGTGATGGTAATCTTACTGTGTATAAAAGTGACATTCCTAAAATTGTATTAAAAAATAGTATTGGCTCGTTGGAAATAGCAAGGGCTGGTTGGCAGGGTGCTTTTCATTCGAAAGCAACTCCAGGGACTACAGTCTTGAGAACCTTGGGACAATCGCATAATATGATTTTATCCATGCCTAATAATAATAATGATGGAGGTTCATTCATTAGATTAGCAGATGAACTTAACAACAAAACTTTTATTGTTTATAATAATGGTAAGATAACAATGGGTACAGAAAATTATGATAATGAAAATTATAATTTATATGTTAAAAACGGAATAAAAACAGAAAAAGTAAAAGTAGAAATTGCAAGTGTTGGTGGTTGGGCTGATTATGTCTTTGAAGAAGGATATTATTTAAGACCACTAGAAGAAGTTAGTGACTATATAAAAAAATATAATCATTTACCAGATGTGCTTTCGGCAGAGGAAGCAGTTAAAAATGGTGTAGAATTAAAGAGTATGAATGTTTTGCTGTTAAAAAAAATAGAAGAATTGACTTTATATACAATAAATCAACAAGAATTATTGAATAAAATGCAAAAAGAGATTGATGAACTAAAGAATAAATAAAAAACTAAAGATTTAAATCATGAAAAATTTAGTAATTATTTTGTGTATTTTTATATGTACATCTTCTTTTACACAAGAAAGGTATGTTAAAGATGATTTACAAGAAAAGAAATCTGTTTTTGCTTTTTATGTTCGTATATCTAACTCAAAAAATGTACCTCAGATACTTTCAAAAACTGAAAAAAGAACTGTTTTAAAACATAAAAACCTTAAAATACAAAGTGTTTTTAATAAGTATAAAATTTATGATTTTATTAGGGCATTCCCTACTGCAAAAACTCAATCCTTGAGAGAAGCTTATTTAATTAGGTGTAATAGTAATAAACTTTTGCATGAACTTAAAGCTAAATTCCCAACAGATTATATGTATTTTGAGAAGGTGATTGATGAAACTATATTGTTATCTGATGTTAATAATTATAATGTATTATACACCCCTAATGATTATGGCTTTTCCATCCCCCAAACTGATTTAGATTTGATCAATGCACAACAAGCTTGGGATTTCACCACTGGGAATCCAAATTTAAAATTGGGGATTACTGATACAGAATTTAATATTTATCATGAAGAATTAGAAGGGACAATAAACCGAACCGGCAACAATTCCACTAATTTACATGGTTCTGCAGTAGCATTAAACATGGCTGGTAATACGAATAATGGCAAGGGATTAGCGTCAATTGGTCATAGCTGTTTTATAGAAGCAAATACAAGTTTATGGAATATGAATACATTGCTCCAAATGTCTCAAGCTGGGATAAGAGTTATTAATGGTAGTTGGTCAATAGGTTATAGTTTTAATCCATATTACCAAGAAGTTGTAAATGAAATATACAACAATGGTACAACGTTGGTTTTTGCTGCTGGCAATACTCAAAATAACACAAGGAAGGTCTATCCAGCTGCATACGATAATGTTATATCAGTAACTTCTATTCATCATAAAAACTTTATGCAACCTACCTATGATGAAAATCATAATTTTACAGGAAATGTTCTTAGAAAAATTGATACTCATGATAATACATGGGTTTTGGAACAAATACCAGATGGGAGTCATAACCATTCATATGCTGTTGATTTGGCTGCACCGGGTTATGAGGTGCCAACAATTAACTGGAATGGTGTTGGTTATGGTGTTGCAAATGGTACTTCTCATGCAGCTCCTGAAGTTGCAGGAACCATTGGACTAATGTTATCTGTTAATGACGCCATAATGACTGATGAAATAGAAAGTATACTAAAATTAACTTCTGCGGACATTTATAATATACCCGAAAACAATAATTATATTGATAAACTGGGTGCAGGAAGACTCGATGCAGGTAAAGCCGTGGAGATGGCATATAATATGGCACAACCGCAGGGGATTGTTGATGTTGAAAATCGAGATTTTTACCGTGATTGGAGTTTTGAACTAAAAAATGCACCTTATCAAATTAACATTCAAAATCAAATATTTAGAGATACTATTAAAGTAGACTTTATAGCAAGAAATAATATAGAATTAGAAAATACACTTATAGAGCCTAACAGTTTAGGTTATACAGTTTTATCAATTGACCCCAATATTCCATTACCTTTAGTGCCAAGTTCAGTTAGCCCTATTATAACTAAGTTAAAATCACATAAACCCTCTTTTTCTGAAAAGAGTATCTATAAATTAGAATATTTTTTAGTTAATGATAATCGTGAAGATCTAGTTTTAATTAATGATAATAACTCAGATGAAAAACTTGAAGTGCCTTACATTGAGTTTGAAATGAACTCTTTAAGTAATCAGTTAGAATTGCCAATAATTAGTGGATTTTGTAATATAACCGAAGCAATTTATAAAGATAAAGGAAGTTTTTTGGAGGTTAATTCAAGAGGAGAAACTACTTTAACAGATTGCAATAATAATGCGCAAGAATATCGTTTTTTTAATATTGTCACGGGCTTTATCTATGAGCAAGATCCTTCTAAAAAAGTTTATTATGAATTATCTGAAGATAAAAATGATTTATGGCTGTGGGTCGAACCTAATGAAAAGTTGTTTTTCACAAAAACAACTTTCAGAACTAATGAAAATGATTTAAACAATTTAATTAAAATTTTCCCTAATCCTGCTAGTAATTATCTACAAATTGAAACTAAAGGAATAGAAATACCGAAAGTTACAATTATTGATTTACAAGGAAAAGAAATTTTAGTTAAGACAAATAATCTAGACAGAATAAATGTATCTAACTTATCAAAAGGTGTATATTTTATTAAATTAAATACACCCAACACAACAATAACTAAAAAAATAATTCTTCAATAATGCTTATTTAAAATAGACTTAAAGATTTCTGATCACTACTTGAATCGAGTAAATATAAGGTTGAGCCAATTTTATCATATTATTTCGAAATAATTTTTTGAGAGATATATAGATTTATTAGTTATTTTGTGGAATATTCAAACTCAAACCTTTTTAATGATTATTTACCTTAAAAGAAACCAAATCGATATTTTAAAGTACAATGAATGCGTTTCAAATTCTTTTCAAAGTAGAGTTTATGCATATAGCTGGTATTTAGATATTGTCTGTGATAATTGGGATGTGCTAGTTAAAGATGATTATCAAGCAGTTATGCCGTTACCTAAAAGAAAAAAATATGGCATTCATTATATTTATCAAGCACCATGGGTACAACAGTTAGGAGTTTTTTCTGATGTCATTGTTGAAACATCTTTAGTTGATCGATTTATTAAGAGTATTCCTAGAAAATTTAAGCTAATAGATGTTTGCTTAAATTCAGAAAATAGTACTGACTCAAGCCATGCACAATTAAAAGATAACTATATTTTACCTTTAAATACAAACTTTAATAAGATCAAAGATAATTACAACAAGAACAGAAAAAGAATTAGCAAAACGGACTTTAGTAATTTTAGGATTGATAAAAAAGGAAATATAAGCGAGTTTTTAAGTCTATATAAAATGCAAGAGGTTAATTATAAAACCCATAAGGATTCTTTTGAAAAACTTCAAAACCTATTAAATATTTGTAATAATCATATTAATATTTGGAATGTTTATAAAAATGAGAATCTAATTGCGGGTTTGTGTTGGATAAAAGATCATCATAGAATTACATATTTAGTACCAATAACTACCGACGAAGCTAAAAAAGACAATATACCGACTTATATTGTAAATGAATTAATTAAAGCACATATAAATACAAATTATACCTTAGATTTTGAAGGGTCAATGGTAGAAGGCGTAGCCAAATTTTATAAAAGTTTTGGAGCTGGAAAAGAAACCTATTTTCATTTGAAAAAGTATATTATATGAAGCTGATAAACAATAATATAAAAGTTTGTTTCTTAGCGGATAAGCATGATTTATTTGACGATAGAATATATTGGAAAATGGCTGTTCCGTTAAAAAATAAGGGATATGATGTTTATTATGTATTGATTAGAGATGAAAATAAAAAGGGTATAACAAAAGAAGGTATAAAATACGAAATTTTAAAAATAAAAACTTTCTCTAAAAATCGTTATTTAAATTTTATTCTAAAAAATTTAAATCCATTCAATAATTATAAAAATATTTTAAAAAAGGCAGCAGAAATAAATGCAGACATTTATCATTTTCATGATTTATGGATCAATAGAATTGGTAAACCGTTAAAAAATTTAAAGCATAAACCTGTAGTGTTTTATGATGCTAGAGAACCCTATGCGGAAGATTATATGTCGTTTATAAAAACCAATGGAATAGTTAAAACTGTAATAATGATTTTTTCTCACTTGGTAGATAGATGGGAAAAGAACAAGGCTAAAATTTACGATTTGGTAATAGCAAACGAAAATATTGTAAGGGATAATTTTAGTAGAAAATTAGGAAACGATAAAGCAGTATCTATATTTAACTTCACCGATATCTATACAAATTATGATGGATTGTCATTAGCAGAAAAAAAATATGATTTTATCTACTGTGGTGGAATAACAGAGTCTAGAGGGGCAATGAAAATTTTAGAAGCCACAAAAATTATAAAAAAAACTATTCCAAAAATAAAAGTAGTATTTGTAGGTAGATATACACCTAATACATTGAAGTTAAAGCTTCAAAAATTTGTAAATAGTAATGATTTAAAAGATAATGTTCAATTATTTCCATTTGTAAAATATGATAAGGTAAGTAATTTTTATAACAATAGTAAGGTTGGATTAATAACCTGGCTGCCTGTTAAAGCATTAACCATTAAAATGCCTATTAAAATATTTGAATACATGGCTTTTGGTTTGCCAATAATTGGAAGCAATTTTGGGCATATAAAAGAATATATTGAACAAGAAAATTGTGGTATCATTGTAAATCCCAATAGCCCTGAAGAGATTTCAAATGCCATGATAACACTTTTGACAGATACTGAAAAATATGATGTATTTAGTAAAAATGGGCGAAAAGCAACACTAGAAAAATATAAATGGGAAAATGAATTTAATCGTCTAGTTAGTTTTTATGCAAAAGCATTAAATGAAAGAGAAAAGAACATAAAAAATGTCAAATAAGAATAATTCTTTTTTAAAAGATTTCAGCTGGTACTTTTTAGGTTCATTTGTGCCATTATTGATCGGTTTTATAAAGACACCCGTTTTTACACGACATTTTAGTAAAGAAGAATATGGATATTTGGGTTTGGTTAGTTTGACCTTTACTTATTTAGGAATGTTACTGTTCTCATGGATTGGATCATGTATTTGGAGGTATTATTTGAAATATGAAACTGAAAAAACATTGAAGACTTTATACTCGAACTTATTATTCCTTTATAGTCTCTCATTTATAGCTTCACTGATTATTTCCGTACTATGGTATTTGACAGTAGAAAATTATTTAGTTAAGCAACTTATTTTTTATTCTTTTCTCCAATTAATTTTGAACCAATTATTCCTTTTTTATATGGTTATTGTTAGATTAAAAGGAAAATCCGAGTTTTATACAATTTTACAATCAATTAAAGCTTCTTTAAGCATAATAGTGGCGTTGATTTTAGTTTTTAATTTTGATGTAAATATCAGTGCATTGATTTCTAGTTTGGTTATTATTGATGCATTAGTAATTCTATTTTTAGCAATAGTTAATCCGGTAGAAATATCGTTTAATTATAAACTTGTTAAAAAAGATGATTTAAAAGAATTAATTATTTATGGCAGTGCAGGTTTAATTATTAATATTGGTTTTTTAGTAATCACATCAAGTGATCGTTATTTTATTTATTTATTGAGCAATTTAGAAACAGTTGGAGTTTATGATCAGGTATATAAAATAAGCCAAATATCAGTGGTAGTTTTAGTTACTATATTTTTCAATACAATCAATCCTACTTTGTTAAAAGAATTGGAATTGAATTTTGATAATTCTACTTATTTAACTCAAAAGTATATAAAGGCTTTTATTATTTTTGGATTACCAGTAATTATCTATTTAAGTCTTTTTTCAAAAGATATTGCAAATATTCTTTTGGGAGAAGAGTTTAGAGTAGGATATACTATAATGCCTTTCATTTTTTTTGCTGCCTATATGCATGGACTTTCAAATTTTTACGAATTACGATTAAAATTTTCTAATAAATTAAAAAGATTGAGTGTAATTATAATAAGCGCAGCAGTATTAAATGTTATTTTAAATTATATTTTTATAGGGCTATATGGTTATAAATGGGCAGCAGTAACAACTGTTGTTACATATATTTTATTAATTTTAACATTCCATATTTTTGATGTGCAGGTCTTTAAATTTAATAGAATCGATTATAAAATTGTATATCAGATTATTCTATTTTTACTATTACAGATTGCGATTTACTTTTCTTTGAATAGTCTGTTTGAATTAATTATTGTAGTAAAATTAACTATAGCCTTACTATTTATCTTATCTTATATTCTTGTTTTTAAAAAACGCCTTTTGAAGACTGAAATACCTATAAATATATGAATATTGAACACATCTTTTTCGATTTAGACCATACCTTATGGGATTTTGAAACAAACTCTGCCAAAACATTTGAGTTTATTTTTAAGAAAAGTAAAATTGACGTTAAATTGAATGATTTTTTATTTCACTATGTGCCTATAAACCATAAGTACTGGAAACTATATAGAGAAGAAAAAATAAGCAAACCTAAGTTGCGATATGGTAGATTGAAAGAAGCTTTTGAGAGGTTAGAGTATACGATATCAGATGATTTGATACACCATTTGTCTGAAATATATATTGATAATTTATCTAATTACAACACTTTGTTTGATGGCACCGTTGATGTGTTAAATTATTTATTACCAAAATACGAACTACATATCATAACGAATGGATTTGAAGAAGTACAGCTAAAAAAACTAAAAAAATCAGAGATATTACATTTTTTTGATAAGATTATCACTTCGGAAAGTGTAGGAGTTAAAAAACCAAATCCGATTATCTTTAATCATGCACTAGAAATTGCCAATGCCGAACCAAAAAGTAGTATGATGATTGGCGATAATTTAGAAGCTGATATACAAGGAGCTCAACAAATAGGTATGCAAACTATCTTTTTTAATATTCATAATAAACCCGCCAACAATGGGACTATAAGTGTTAATAACCTTATAGAAATTAAGCAATATCTATAGTTGGAAATCGTTTTTTTATAAATGAAGTTCCCCTTTCTAATATGTTGTTTTGTATTTTTTTTATATACCTATGTTTTAGCTCAAAACAAACAATTTTTATACGGATTTCAAGATATTCCGCAGTCACTTCTTGAAAACCCGGGCGGTGAAGTAAATTATACTAAACATATTGGTATTCCCTTTTTATCTGGTGTTTATGCGAACGCCGGTACAAGTAATAACTTAATAAGTAACTTATTTTCAAATGATGGTGTGGCTATAGAGGATAAGTTTCAAAGCATCATTTTTAAATTAAACTCAAAGGATTTTATCAGTATAAATGAGCAATTAGATATCATCAATATAGGTTTTAAACTTAAAAATGATAAAGACTATCTCAGTTTTGGCTTTTATCAAGAGTTTGATTTGATTAGTTATTACCCTAAAGATTTAGCTGTTTTATTCTATCAGGGGAATACTGATGGTAACGGAAATATTGACTTAAATCAGCGTCACGATATTAATGATGCACAATTTAAAAGTGAAATAATTGGGGTTTTTCATATTGGAATCTCAAGAAAGATAAGTAAAGAATTAAGTATTGGTGCCAGAGCTAAAATTTATTCTGGGGGTTTTAATGTACAATCTTTAAATAATAGCGGTAGTATTTCAACAAGATTAGATCAGGATAATAACTATCAACACTTATTAAATGATGCCGTTGTCACGTTTCGTAGTTCTGGGATTACTGGAACTTCAAGGAAAGATTTTATTACAGATGCAGCAAAAAACATATTTTTTGGCGGTAATCTAGGATTGGGTCTTGATCTAGGGTTCACCTATCATTTAAGGGATAAGATGACCGTTTTAGGAAGTATTTTAGATGTAGGCTTTATTGCATATTCGAAAGATGTTACTACGTACAAACTAAAAGGCGATGTTGAGATAAATGATATTGGTTTAATCAATCCTCCAACAGGTCAAACGATAGATTATTGGGATGTGATAGGAGATGATATTTATCCTCAAATTCCAGTAAACACTTTACAATCAGCCTATGTCTCATTTAAATCACCCAAAATAAATACAGCACTTCAATACAGGTTTGGGAAACACTATAGACAAGCCACTTGTAGTAGCGCGTCTTATTCCCCTCAAAGAGGTTATCAAAACGAAGTTGGGTTACAGATTTACACTATTTTCAGACCCAAACAACCACAATTAGCCACCACTTTGTTCTATAGTAGAAGTGTGACCGATTTTTTAAAGGCTAAAATCACGTATACAGCAGATTCACATTCATTTTCAAACATAGGTTTAGGGTTCTCTGCACAAATAGGTAAATTTAATATGTATGCAAATGCGGATAATTTACTGGGCTATAATGATATTTATAATACTAAAAAAATAGCTTTTGTTTTCGGAATGAATTTGATTTTTGTCGAATGACACTTTTTATAAAAATTTATACTTACCTTTAAACTCATAGTAAATAGTATTAAAATTATCTGATTATGAACATTAAAAAGACGTTGATTCTTGCTTCAATTATTATCTCTAACACATTATTTAGCCAACAAACATTAAATGATTATAAATATGTGATTGTCCCTAAAAAGTATGATTTTTTAAAATCTGAAGATCAGTATCAATTAAATTCATTAACTAAATTTTTATTTAAAAAAGAAGGGTTTACCACTTTATTTGATACTGATAGTAGGTCACAAGAATTAGCCACTGATGCGTGTTTAGGACTAACATCTAGAATAAAAAAAAGCTCAAACATGTTTTCGACAAAGTTAGTGATTGAGCTATTAAATTGTAAAAATGAAGTTGTACATACGAGTTCTGAGGGCAAGAGTAAACTAAAAGATTATAAAAAAGCTTATCAAGAAGCTTTACGAAATGCTTTTGAATCTATTGAATCATTAAATTATAAATATAATCCAGTAAAAAAATCGGTTGCTGATAAGACTAAAGAAGTTGTTGTTGAAGAAAAGCCTACAGTTATTGAAAAAGAAATAATTCCTGATAAAGTTGAAATAGGTGTAGAAGAAGTACCAATTGAAGTTGTAGAAGATGTTACTGCTGTTACAAAAGAGGTAACTGAACCAAAAAAGGAAATTATTAATAAAGCTATTCAAGAAGAAGAAACGGCTATAGATTTATTTTATGCGCAAAAAAATAATCTAGGTTATCAATTGGTCGATAGTACACCTAAAGTGGTGTATATATTATTAAAATCTAGTAAAGATGATGTGTATCTTCTAAAAAATAAAAAAGGAATAGTATATAAGGAAAATAGTAAGTGGATTGTTGAATATTATGAACTAGACAAACTAGTTCAAAAAACCTTGGCTATTAAATTTTAATTCCAAAAAGGAAAATCGTTACATGTTCAAGTGAGAAAAACAACTAATAATCATATTTATCCTTCCAACGTTTTTTTAGAAATTCTCTAAAATTATTTTCTCTTGCATTATTACCTGGTTCATAAAATTTAGTGCTAGCAATATCATCAGGTAAAAATTCTTGATCTATAAAATTATCATCATAACTATGTGCATATTGGTAGTTTTTTCCATAATCTAGGTCTTTCATTAGCTTGGTAGGTGCATTTCGTAAATGCAAAGGGACTGACAAATCGCCAGTTTCTTTAACCAATTGCTGTGCGTTGCCAATGGCTTTATATGATGCATTACTTTTAGGAGAATTTGCTAAATAGATAGCACATTGACTTAGAATGATTCTCGATTCAGGATTGCCAATCATTGAAACCGATTGAAAAGTAGAATTGGCCAATATTAAAGCTGTAGGATTAGCATTACCAATATCTTCTGAAGCTAAAATTAACATTCGTCTGGCAATAAATTTGACATCTTCACCACCTTCTATCATTCTAGCCAACCAATATACTGCAGCATTTGGGTCACTACCACGAATAGATTTTATAAAAGCAGAAATAATATCATAATGTTGTTCCCCCGTTTTATCATATCTAACAGTATTATTTTGCACTTTTTCTAACACTTTAGAATTGGTAATAATGACTTCACCATCTTCAGTATTTACGATGAGTTCAAAAATATTCAATAATTTTCTGGCATCACCTCCCGACAATTGCATCAGTGCATCAGTTTCTTTTAGTTTAATTTTCTTTTTAGAGATGTTAGTATCCTCTTTAATGGCTCTATTTAATAAAGCGATCAAATCATCTTTGTCAAATGAGTTTAGAATATAAACTTGACAACGAGAGAGTAGGGCAGGTATTACTTCAAAACTTGGGTTCTCTGTAGTTGCACCGATTAAAGTAACCCATCCTTTTTCTACAGCTCCCAACAACGAATCTTGTTGTGATTTACTAAATCTGTGAATTTCGTCAATAAACAATATAGGATTCTTAGTAGTAAATAAACCGCCACTTTGTTTGGCTTTATCAATGACTTCTCTAATATCCTTAACACCAGAATTTATCGCGCTAAGTGTATAAAACGGTCGTTCAGATTCATTAGCAATAATATTGGCTAAGGTAGTTTTACCAATTCCGGGAGGTCCCCAAAAAATAAGTGAAGGAATTACACCACGTCTAATATGCTGAGTTAAAGCACCATTTTTACCCACTAAATGCTGTTGACTGATATAATCATCAAGTTTCTTTGGGCGTATGCGTTCTGCTAATGGGATGTTCATATAACAAAAATAGAGAATATCAATCTTATATTTCAAAATAGAACACAGATAACATAGATTTTTATGATTTTTTATCGTTTTGCTTCTTGAATTCAGCGAAAATCTGTTATATCAGCGTTATCTGCTATCCATTTTTCATGACAATTTGTACTATTTTGCATAAAAGGGTATATTTTTGCTATAGGTTGAATAAATAATTAAATTTTATATAAGTTTCTCCTCGTAAGGGAGGTTTGGAAGTGAATGAATTTACAGGAAGAACATAAACAATTTAAATTTTCTCCGATGGTAATAGCCTTTCCATTATACTTTGTATTAGTGTTATGGATCGTTTTTTGGATAGAAGGAAACTATAATTTATATCTAAATAAATATGGTTTATATCCTAGAACGTTTTCCGGATTAAGAGGTGTCTTATTTTCCCCCTTTATTCATAGCGGGATAAAACACTTATTTAACAACTCACTACCTCTTTTTATACTGCTCATGTCATTATTCTACTTTTATAGGAAGATAGCTTTTAAGATCTTGTTATATGGCACTTTATTAAGTGGTTTGTTAACTTGGATTATTGCCAGAGACGCATATCATATTGGTGCAAGTGGTATTGTGTATTTATTGTTCAGTTTTATTTTGTTTAGCGGACTTATCCGTAAATATTATAGACTAATTGCAGTATCTTTAATAGTGATCTTTTTATATGGAAGTATGATATGGTATATTTTACCCATAAAGGAAGGAATATCTTGGGAAGGACACCTGTCAGGTTTTGTTGTTGGCTTGCTGTTCGCTTTTATATACAAAAATTATGGGCCTCAACCATTACAATACGATTGGGAAGATGAAGCGTATATAGATGAAATGGAACTGCATAATGAAGAGGAGTAAAATTTAACAATAATTTTTCGTGACAGTAGATGGTTTGTTAGTTTTGAATACTGAATACTGAATACTGAATACTGAATACTGAATACTGAACTACTGACGCTGCCTTACCACTTCATACAAAGCTACGCCACATGCCACAGATACATTTAATGATTCTATATCACCCAAGAGAGGTAATTTAGCTTTGGCATCGGCAATTTTTAATATGGAAGGAGTAATACCTTTATGTTCAGACCCCATAATTAAGGCAGTTGCTTTTTTAAGATCGATCTGATAAATAGTATCGTCTGTTTTCTCAGTAATAGCTGCAATTTGAATCCCTTCAGCTTGAAGTTGATATATCGCATCTAATAAGTGATTTACTTTACAAATAGGTATTTTAAAAGCTGCACCTGCAGATGTTTTTATAGCATCTGCATTTAAAGGAGCGCTTCCTTGGCTTGATATAATTACCGCATTTACCCCAGTACATTCAGCAGTGCGCAAAATTGCCCCAAAATTACGGACATCAGTAATTTGATCTAATAAGAGATAAAGAGAATTTTTATTTTGATTTTTCTCTAGAACAACTTCAAGATCATAAAAATCAATTGCAGAAACCTTCGCAATGACTCCTTGGTGATTTTGATGTTTAGATAAATTATTTAATTTCTCTACCGGTACATGGCTTATAGAAATAGAATGTTTTTTTATCAAGCTATTCAATTCTGAAAACAAATGCCCACTTAATCCTTTTTGAATATATACTTTTTCAATAGTCTTACCTGAGGTTATGGCTTCTATGATAGCCCTAATGCCGAATATATTTTCATTTTTGTTCATAATGCAAATGTAAACTAAATAGAGCCTATAAAAAAACCGCCTCATAAAGAGGCGGTTTTATAATATTATCTATTTCTTGATTTACTTTTTTTCAAGTGAATTAAGAACAGTTTTAGCTCTATAAGGTTTACTTAATTCTTTTACAGATGGGCTCTTTTTAAAGTTATAAAGATCTACATTCTCTATAGATGATGTTGTAGAAGCCTTAACAGCAAACATTGTTTCCGCAGAAACTTCAATTTTAGTTGCTCTCTTTATAGGCGTACTTTTAGTAACTGTAGGAGTGTAGTCATAAAAAAGATCTCCAAAATAGTTGCTACCATCAAAGCCATTATAGTCGCCAAAATCAACGTCAACATCAATACTTCCATCTGAGGTGTCATAAAAACCAGTAAGGTTAGGTTCAGCAAAATCATACCATGCATTCCAGAATAAATCTAAACCACCTGAAGTGAATAAAGATTGTTGAGGATTTGGTTCTAAATAGATAAAACCAAAAGAGTCAGGTCCGTCTAAATCATTTCCTGAGACAGCCTCATAACGAACTTTAAATGCAAAAGAATCATCCCCGTAAGTTTGATCAAGTGCATTGAAAAATTCACTTTTATCTCCGTCTAAATTAACTGTATAAGTTCCTGTTAACGGAATTGGTAGTCCAAACCCGGCAAACCCAACATTGTCTGTTAATGTATAATCAAAATCTTTAGAAGTAAGACCACCAAAAAGTTGACTTAATTCATATTCCGTAGTATAATCATCAGTTGCCCAAAAGTAAGCTCCAAAAGCAGCTTCTGCTACAGGTTTTCCAGAAACATCTCTAAAAGTATCTGCATCAAAAGAAACAACATAAACTTCATCTTCTACTAAAAGGCCTGGATTAAATCCAATAAACACATTTTGAACTTGAGAAAAACCACCACTAATTACAATATTTTCTCCTGATCTAGTACCTGTTAAAGTAACATCTCCCGCGTTATAAAATACAGGTTCAGAAAAGTTTAAAAATACATTAGTACTAGTAGGATCATAAAAACCGGTGGCATTTGTAGGAACAGAATTACCCGGTGAAAATACAGGATCCATAGTGTCAGGTGTTGTAAATGACTCTACCTTAGTTGCTTCAGAAATAAAGTCATCATCACTTTTATGAATGGCATATATTTTATATTCATATCCTCCAAAAAGATCAGTATCTACAGTAAATTTTACAGGAGTAGATCCATCTACATCGAAACTACCAGATTGTAAAAGACCAGCTGCACTACCACTGTGAACCTGAGTTGATGTTGGCGCACCAGAACTAGCTGTTGAAACCACATAATACCCCTTGCCTGAAGCAGTTGGCGTATAAGTTACTTCAAAACTATTATCGGTTGCAGTTGCAGCATCAACCGTAAGTGTAAAAGACTGTGGTTGTGTATAAGATGCAGGAACATAACCTGTAATTTCATCATTTGTATCACAAGAAAAGATTAGCGAAACAAAAGCTACAATTCCTATGATATTTTTTATATTATATTTCATAATTAAAATTTGTTTAATCGTTTAATTTATAGTTATAGTTTCAGAAAAGCTTCTTAAAACACCACCACCTTGCAACAAATCATAGGTTATAACCATAGTTTCTGTACAAGACGTATATGTTCCCGTTCCTCTTACACTATAATCATCTTGTTGATCTCCTAGCCAAGTTGTAGTACATAAAAATTGTTCATCAATTGTAAAATCTCCTGTAATTAAGTCCATTTGAACAATTACCGGATTACTAACAACAACAACTTCATTCCAAAAAGCGGTATCTGTTATCCAACCATAACCTATTCCTTCAATTAATAAGTTAGTACCATCGAAAGAAGTTGAAATTTGACTATCATTTGGACCCGCTTGCGATGCAGGAACATTATCTACTCCAGTCCAAGAGGCATCTCCTAATCCTTGAAGACTAAAAGCACAATCATCATCTTGTATCGTTAGGGTCATGGTAGTTCCATTTCCAGCTGGACCAGGAAACCCTAAGCTTGCAGTTGAACTATCTAGCGTTATTGTTAGAATTTTATTTCCATCTTCAACTATATTGTTTACAGGCATTATTTCTATTTTATCAGAAAAAACACCAGCAGCAAAAGTAAATTGAGATTTACCATCTAGTATAGTATAATCAGTGCCTGCAGTAGCCCCAGAAATTGAAAAATCAACTGTTATTGGAGAGGTTGCAGCAGCTGTAGCGTTAGAATAATTTACCACAACTTCAATAGGAGTTGTCGATGCTTCAGAAAGATTAGCAGATGACCCAGCTATTGTTACGAAGGCATCATTAGGGAACGAAAGCGGATTGAATGTCGTTTCTTCTTCATCACAAGCAATTACTGTAACTGAAAGGACAAAAACAACACTTAAAAATTTTAAAATATTTTTCATAATATTAAATATTAATTTAATTAATAGCCTGGGTTTTGTGCTAAATTAGTGTTAGCATTAATAGCATTCTGAGGTATAGGTAATTGAAATCTATGATCTCCAGCATCTAATGTAGCAAATACTGGCGCTATACCACTACCATCAGCGGCATCACCAGAAGTTGCATCTCTATTAACGGCAAGCCCTTTTCTTTTTAGGTCATAAAAACGATGACCTTCAAATGCCAATTCTAATCTTCTTTCAAATGCAATTGCATCCTTAAGTGATTGACCTGCTTCAACGCCAGTTGTAAATCCTGTATATCTTTGAGATCGAACAGCATCAAGTGCCGCCAAAGCCGCTACATCTTGACCTCCCAATTCGGCCAATGCCTCTGCTTTATTAAGCATAACTTCAGCCATTCTCATGATTTTAGAATTTACAATATTATTTACCTGCCCGGTTTTCCCAAAATATTTTGCTATATGATTATAATCTACACCACTGAAAGCACTGGTAGAGATATATGCAGATGTTCTTATATCAGTACTAGAAAACATTTGATAAAAATCAAATGAAACTACATATTCAGACCTAACATCTCCTGTATTACCGTTTGTTTGTGAATATTCAGTGCCAATAGCTACACCATCAATAATTCTGATTAAAAATTGAGTTATAATTCCATCAGAATTTTCATCTTTCCATACACCAGAAAAGTTAGCTCTTGATGCTACTGAACCACTAACATTATTGGCGGCATTTACTGCATTTTGCCATTGCCCCATATATAAATAAATTCTAGATAGTAATGCATTTACAGTGTTTTTATCAAATCTACCGCTACCATTTGAACTAGAAATTAAACCTTCAGCAGTTGTTAAGTCAGTAATAATATTTGTATATACTTCATCAACCGTATTTCTAGTAGGTTTTTGTAAAGGATCTACAGTTGTTACATAAGCAACTCCCAAAGATGATCCTGCACCTGGAGATTGGGTAGGTATTTGAGCATAATTTCTAACCAAATCAAAATGAGCAAGGGCTCTAGCTGTTAGAGCTTCACCCATAACATTATTTTTAAAAGCTCCGTCAGATAAATTATCAATATGACCTAAAATGTTATTGGTCTTACGAACAATTTTATAAGCATCGCCGTATAAATCGAAAGATGAATAACCATCAGCATTATACAACCAATCATATAAAGTTCTTTTTGACTGACGACCATTTTGGTTGATAATTACATTATCTGACAAAATATCTGGCACAGAAAACATATCTGCCCCATAATAATCATCTATATTATCAGTACCGTTAGATGGACCATTATCTATAAATCCGGCATAGATACCTCGTACAGCATTTGTAAAACCTTCAGGTGATGAAAATAGAACATCATCACTAAGTGCATTATATGGGTTATTTGTTAGTTCATCGTCACAAGATAAAAATGTACCGAAACTAATGAATAGCCCTATTGTTATTATATATTTTTTCATTTTTATAATTTTTTTTGATTAAAATGTTATGTCAAATCCTAACAAGAATGACCTTAAGGTAGGATAACTATTAAGATTATAAGCTCCAGGAACAAACCCTATATCGTTAGGGCCAATTGTTTCATCAGAGCCAATACCTACTTCTGGATCTCCTTTAAAGTATGGAGCGTATGTCCATAAATTTTGAGCCTGTACATATATGTTTAGACCAGTAAAAAATGATTTTTCGTTCAACCATTCTTTAGGTACATCATATCCGAATCTCAAACTTCTTAAACGAAGGTAAGAACCATCTTGTAAAAATCTATCTGAAGTTTCAGAAGTATTTAATGGGTTTCTAGCATCAGGTAAAACATTAGTATCACCAGGGTTTCTCCAAAAATTAAATGCATCTAAACGTTGGTTATCTCTTATAGAGTTACCATCTGTAAGATGTTGTGCTTCCTGATTATTATAGATGTAATTACCATATTTGAAATAGAAATTAGCAGATAAAGCAAAACCTTTATAATCAAATAATGTATTAAAACTTCCATCAAAATCTGGTGAAACAGTTTTACCTGTTAAAGCAACGGCATCACTTGGATTGTAGTTTTCAGTAACATTATCATCTTTATCATAATATAAAGCTCTACCATTTGCAGGATTAACACCGGCATATCTAACTAAATAATGTGTATACACTTCTTCACCTTCTTGTAAAATTAAGTTATACGCAGATGGGATATAGTCAGCACCTCCAGGTAACTTATCTACGGTGCTTTTTACAAAGGCTATCGAGCCACCTAGCGTCCAAGTAAAATTTTCATTTTTTACAACATCACCACTCAATTCAATTTCAATACCAGTAGAGGCAAAGTCACCTAAGTTAACATATCTACTTGCTGGACTACCTGGCTCACCAGACTCTTGTGCTAGATTTTCTAAAAATAACAAATCAGATGTTTTAGTGTCAAAATAATTTACAACACCTCGTAAGCGGTTGTTCATTAACGAAAAATCAACACCTATATCAAGAGAGGTTTTAGATTCCCATTGTAAATCTGGGTTAGCTACATTATCTGGGTAAGCTGCAGAAGCTCCATTATAGTTACTAAATCTATTAGTACCTAAATGACCATATCTACTTGGTAGCCTATCGTTACCTAACGTACCATAAGAAGCTCTTAATTTTAAACTATTTATAAATTCACTATCTTCAAAAAATGTTTCTTTATGTAAGTTCCAAGCAGCACTCACTGCCCAAAAATTTCCATATCTGTTATTTGCACCAAACATTGAAGAACCATCTCTTCTAAATGAACCTGATACAACATACTTTTCAGCAAAATTATAATCAAGTATACCACCAATTGAAAATCTAGTTAACTCATCTCTATAAGTAGTAGCACTAGTTGGTTCTGCTGAATTATCTTGTGTGTTTAAGTCAGGTGTAGGGAAACCTTTACTACCCAAACTATATGACCTGAAATTATTATTAAAGAATTCAGAAAATACAGTTACCCCTACATTATGCACTTCATTAAAAGAATTAGTATAATTAATTTTATTTAATAAATTATATGTAAAACTATTATTACCATTATCTCTTTTAGAACCTGGTGCATTTGCGTCACCAACATATCCATCTAAAACCGAACCTGGTTGATTATAATACTCACCTCTTAAAGTTGTATACGTTAAACTTATTTGAGGTGTGTATACTATATTTTTAATAAATTTCATATCAGCTGAAACACCTCCCATAAACCGTAATCTTTCTTCTAATTCAGGGTTGTTTCTAATTGCTTCTGCAATAGAAAAACCTGAATGTGTTAAGTTGTATATTGGGTTTCCATTAGCATCTAAACTTGGGTTTCCATCACCATCCAATTGAAATAGTGGTTCATACGCATTATAAGTATAGATAGCCGAAAATGGATTTTGTACATTGTTTCTATCTCTAGGTTCTTTTGACAATGTATGAGATACCGCTGTGTTAATTTTAAGAGATAGCCATTCATTAGCTTCAACACCTAAATTTACACGACCAGTCAATCTCTCAAAACCATCTTGACCTTTGATAATACCATTGTCTGATTCAGATTTAAAAGAAACAAAATAATTAGTATTTTCACTTCCACCAGATATTGAAAGACCATTAGATTTGATAAATCCATTCTTTAATAAAGTATCTTGCCAATCATGGTCAAGTGCAGCTAAATCATCCCATTCACTTTGCAATATAATGGTTGAGCCAGGTCCACCTCTACCTACTTCTCTTTCATACTCAAGTTTTTGTTGAGCATTCATCATGTCAAAATTGTCTTTTATTTTTTCAGAAAATCCGACTTGAGAATTAAATGAGAACTGTGCTTTCTTATTTTTACGACCTGTTTTGGTTGTAATTACAACTACACCATTAGAGCCTCTCGATCCATAGACTGAAGCCGAAGCGGCATCTTTTAAAATGGAGATTGATTCAACGTCAGTATTGTTAATTAGGTTTAAATGAACCTCATCTACTGGGATACCATCAACTACGTATAAAGGCTCTTGTCCACCGTTGGCAGATCCAATACCTCTAATTCTTACGAAAGCATTATTTCCTGGTTTGCCATTTGCGGCTGTAACAACTACACCTGCGGCTTTACCTTGTAACGCATTAAGTACATTGGTTGTAGCAGACACTTGTGATAATTCATCACTTGTAACAGTAGCAATACCTGCTGTTAACACATCCCTACTTTTCTGCGCATAACCAACAATGACAACTTCATCAAGAATGTTATCAGCTAGCAATAGTATATCTATTGTATTTGAGAGGCCAACAGTCTTTTGTTGAGTTGACATTCCTACAAAACTATAGACCAATACATCACCTGTATTAGCTTTGATAGTATAATTACCATCAAAATCAGTTTCAGTACCGGTAGTACTTCCTTTTATTATGATACTAACTCCTGGTAGCGGGCCTGTTTCATCAGTGACTGTACCAGTGATAGTTTTTTCTTGTGCAAAAGTAAATTGCACGACAAACGCTAGTAATAGCGTTAAAATTCCACTAAACTTTGTTTTCATTGTATGTTATTTGAATTAATTGTTGCCAAAAGTCTTAATAATTTGTTAATAAAACAAATTTTTTTATACAATAAGTTAAAGAAAGGTTAACAAAGGATGAGATTTTTGACAAAAGTTCATAGTTTAGATGGAATAATTAAGAAAAGGTTGCGTTTTTAACGTTAAATAAATAATTCAGCTTATATATTAATAGAGAAAGAATCGTTTAAAGTTATGATATTCCTAAATTTTTATAATCTTTTTATTTGCTATTTTGTCTACAGAAAATATTTTAATTATATATATGCCAGATGATAAATTCTCAGTGTTAATATCATTCTTATTGATGTTGTTTTTTATCAATTTACCTAATGAGTTATAAATTTCTATTTTAACAATTTCTTCAATAGAAGTAATAGTCAGTTTATCTGTGACCGGATTTGGAAATATATTAACTTCTGTTAATTCGCTTTCTTCTATAGCCAAAACACTGCAGTTACTTAAATCAGGATTTAACTCAATAGGAGCACTCGGCGTAAGATCTTTTCCAACAAATGCCGAATATTCTTGAGGATATTTTTTTACCCTAAAAATGCTATTGCTTGAGGTACTAGGATCATCACCTTGAGTCATTATTCCTGTTGCTCCAACAGGGTTGATATATTCCCAAACGATGTTGTTGTTTGAATCTATTTCAAAGAAATAACCTGAAGTACCTTCACAAATTAGAATATTTCCATTCGCAATTCTCTGAGCACCTGATAGAATGGCCGAATAAAAATCGGTACTTACTGGGGCGGTATATATATAGTCTGGATTTGTTGGGCCATAGGCAGAATTGGCAGTGTACGAATAAACTCCAGGAGCGCTTACTGGTGGATTTATGATGTCAATTTCAGAAAAGCTTGGCGTTCTATTCCAACCATTATTAAATACAATTATTTTACCTGCATCTGTTAATCCTTCTGCAATCCAATGTGGATGATGCTGGCCAAAAAGTTTTTGATCATCAACTGTACCTTGTTGGTAGGCAATAGGATTACCCCATCTATATAAAAGATCTCCTCCTTTTTCGTAAACTCCACCTGAGCTTGTGGAGGCTTGAGAAGTTGTTGTTGAATGATCAATAATATAAAATTCATTAAGAAAACGAATACTAATTATAATTTGGTCTAATTGAGCGTTGTATTGAACAGAATTTGCGTGCAACCAATTTGCACTTCCAATAATTGATCCACCTAAATAATTTATATCTAGCCTTTGTGGATTATCTGCTATCACTCCAAAGTTATCTTTAGTATTATCAAAATCTTGAATTAAATGATCTTTGATATCCCATTGCCAAACAATATTTGCATCATTGTTATCAACAGGCTCTAATTCAAGAATTTGCTCATTATATAATTGGGTTCCAAGGTTAACCGGATCTCTTCCAAGTTGAATAGCCTCAGTGTCTGTTAAAATAGATGCGGCGAGTATTAATACATTACCATTTGGCATCGGAAAAATATCATGATGTTGAACTACATTTTCTGTAGAGTATTCATATTCCCAAAGTAAATTGTTGTCCCAATCAAATAATTCTATTCTTCCACCAAAACCTGGTATTGCAATGTTACCTGGATTTGGAATATTTGCTGCTCGTAATAAATTACCATTTTCTAAAAGATAAACTGATCTTCCTGAGTTAAAATTACTAGTCCACTGATTTACTACTTCTCCACAATTATTAATTAAATAAGTTTCTTTCAAATATGTAAATAATGAATATCCATTAAGTGCATCAACAGAATTTGATAACACTCCAATCGTATTTTGACTTGAAACAGATACTGAAATAAATAAAGTAAAAGAGAGAAATATTTTAAGGAGTTTCATTTTTATTTATTATTTTAATTGTATAATAAGTATTGTGTTAATTTAAATATAATATTATTTGATTATAACCTTCCATGAGCTATTGTCTGATTTTAGAATATATACTCCTGGAGATAAATTACCTATTTTAATTCTAGAACTATTATTTTCTTTTATAAAATAATGCTCTAAAGTAATTAATTTCCCTAATAAATCGAACAATAAAAATTCTTGATTCTCCTTAGTATTTGTAACGGTAATTTCGTTAAATCTGTTAACAGGATTAGGAAAGAAAGCCATTTCAGATCCTGAGTCAATATCAATAAGGTTATTAAAATAAGCTTCAGCAAAATTAAAAGCTTCAATACCAATATTTTCGCCAATTATTCTACCTGGAATATCATCCATAGGTGGATGAATTCCCCCCCAAATTCTAGACAAGCTACATTGATCTGAAGCATCTCTGTATGTTGCCCATTGCAAGGTTATATCTTGACTTGGACCTTCTTCAAAAACAAGAAATTCATTTTTTTTGGCTAAGAATTCTCCCATTCCACCAGGGAAAAATTCAGTTCCAGTTAATTTTGTCAATACCTCGGCTGCTGCTCTAGAATAAGTAGAATGGCCTGATACATATCCGGCAAAAGGAGGAGTTACAAACGAAGGTCTTTGATATGGCCACCAATTCTCTACCAAGATCCAGCCAACGCCAGCTGCATCTGTTTCAGGATTATTTATATAATCGTGACCTCTCCATGTTTTAGCTTTAATCTTGCCAACATGTTCTTCATTTGGCCCGGCGAGTTCGTCATTTGTCTCAACTACTTCTATAAAGCCTTCCATTAAGGGAATACCATTCTCATTATAATTATTTAATGAACTATCAGAGCTTTGCCCCATATCTGCCATATATCGAATTGCTGAGATCGGTCTAATATAATCGTACCATCCTTTAATTCCCCATGACGAAATGGCTGAGTCATGCATTGCTCCACCCAAAATAAAATAAGATTTAATGTCCCATTCTAAATCACTTAAAATTTCACCTTCCCCTTTCATTCTTTTTTCAAGCAAAGGATTATCGTTAACATAATTAAGAAGTACAAACCAATGACCAGGCGGCGTTTCTGACTCTGGCCCATCAGCCCAAAATTCTGCGAGTACTCTTGCATAATCACCTCTACGAACTATTTGTGATGTATATGGTGCATTTGTAATTGGATTTAAAGGATGACCCTCTCCAATATCTCCACCATCTATTGTTTTGTAAAAATTATCAAAATTCGCAAAGTCAGTTGGGAATGAAGATGATGATATATTGCCTATAGAACTAGGGGATATATCCCATAACACACCATCATCTGGAGACAAGTGTGAACCCCAAACAGAAACTAGTGAAAACCCCCATTTATAAATGTCATTAGATTCGGTATCTCCCATGCCAATATACGGTGGTGCACCCGGATCATGATATACTCGATAAGTGTTAGACTCTCTACTGTAATTAGTTAATACATTATTATTTAATGCAAATGGAGATGAATTACCCCATTCCGGACTCAAAAAATCTGGTGTATTATCACGAATAATATTTCCACTTTGATCTATAAAAATTTCAAGTGCAAGAGGTTGCCATCTATTAGGATCTGTTATGGTGCTATTACCACTAATGGCGGGAGCTAAAGGATCATTTACGGGTTGGTAGTATAAGTTCGCATAGTCATTAGCCTCATTTGAACCATCTTGTAATCCATATTCAATAATTTTACTTCCAATATAATTTCCTAATGCCGCTGGGTCACCATCTGAATAATCAGTAGAAGTAATGTTGATGTCATAGTCTAATAATACCATTAAATCATCTATTTGAAACAAAGTTGTTTCAGCATTTGGAGAATTCCTGAAGCGATGTTTTAATATTCTATATGCAGCATAACTTATAGTTTTGTTTAAACTAACTAAGGTATCGGTTGGTGAGATAAATTCACTAAACTCAGTCCTAAAGCCATTAACCTCTTTACCTATAAAATATGTTTGTGCCTCTTTATTATAGATGGCCCATGCATCGTACATTGCAATACTCGTATGAAACAAATTTCGAGCATGAACAGTAGGTCTAGCAAAATCACCTCTAACTGCCTGAAGCTGGGCTTCATTCCAAAGGCGTGCTACAGATTTATTAGTTACTTCTGATTGTTCTAAATTTACTTCAAATGAAACGGTTTCTGAAACACAGATTTCATTTCTGTTTACTACAGAAACTATTCCTTGTGTACCAACATCCCATATAACAGATATAGTATTTGTACCTTGGCCACTTACTATTTCACCATTAACTACAGTCCACTCGAAGCCATCACCAAAACTTGGAGCATAATTATATGTTTCGGTGGTTAGAGGACTTGAAACTGAACTGCCTGAGATTGATCCAGCTTCTAAAAAAGTACATGTACCATCATTTGTTGTTGCATTTGGGTTATAACTGCATGAGTCTTCAATAGTACATCCGAGAATTTTTACAGCAGTATTATTATTTTCAATTGTAAGGCCACTACCTTCAATAACTTTAATGGTCTTATTAACTGGAATATTATAATAAATTTCTTTTGAACCCATTGGCCAAGTAACAGAGATACTATCAATCATAACTGAATTTGCTAACCCGAAATGTTCAGGTTTAATTGACTGTGACTGATAACCAGACCCATGAATGAATCTGAATTGACCCTGACCATTATTATGATATAACGCAATTTTTGCCCCAATGGCATTTTTATTTGATACAGTTCCTTCTAGTTTCAATTTAAGCCAGGAACCACTAATATCATTTGTGAAATGAGGATCAATACTTGTGTTTTCATAAAAGAATGGAAAACTTTCAAAATTTGAAACGATTAAATCTAAATCACCATCATTATCATAATCAAATGATACTGTGCTTCTGCTATTGGAATTTTCAATGGGTTCACTAGTCATATTTGTTTCTTCAAAACTCCTGCCATTGATACTATTGACGTTTTCGAAATAACTATTAGGAACTCTAGTTCCAAGTCCATTTGCAATATAAAGATCTTCATAACCATCATGATTAAAATCTGAAAAGAGAGCTCCCCAAGCCCATTTCGTATCATAGATACCTAAACTTTCGGCTCTTTTTTCGTAAGAATTATTTCCAATATTTACAAAAAATTCATTTTGTTTAATATTCGTTACTAGAAGGTCGAATAAGCCATTATTATCATAATCGCATGTGGCGAGACCCATACCATCAAAGGGGTTTTCAATGCTATATTGGGAGGCAGCTTCAACAAAGCCATTTCCGTTTTGATTTATTAATAAAAAATTATTTTGATCAAAATCATTGGCAACATATAAATCTATATATTCATCATTGTTGGCATCGATTGGGATGGCAGAAAAACTGTTAGAATTACCACCTAGATTTGTATCTGAGATAAGCGTAAACGAACCATTTCCATTATTTTGATATAGTCTATTGTCATTCGATAAGCTATAATCGCATATATAAAGATCTAATAAACCATCGTTATTAATGTCTATCCATAAAGCTCCTGCAAAATAACAATTTGTACAAGTATCAACTATTCCAACTTCTGATGTGACATTTGTAAAGGTACCATCTCCATTATTATGATAAAGTTGACTTTGTAATGCATTAGATAAGAAAATATCTGGATAACCATCATTGTTGTAATCACCCCACGAAGCGCCTAATTTGTTGCCAACGTCCATAAAGGATGCTATGTCAATCGTATGCGCAAACCCTTGGGAAAACCCTGATTCAATAGTTACATCATCAAAACTTCCATCATTATTGTTCTTTAACAATCTACTCCATGTCTTGGGGTCATTATTATTAAAAGTGGCTTCACCAACAATAAATATATCTAAATCATTATCTAAATCGAAATCTGCAACAGCGATTCCGTTATTATTAGATATCTCTCCAAGATTAGCTTGAGTTTCTATTCTTCTGAATTGTTGAGCATTACAATTTAGATACAAAAGTAAATAACAAACTAAAGTTAAAATGTGAGAATTATACTGTGAATTGTTTTTCATATTTATGGTGTATATTGAAGGATATACATTATAAAAGTATTAAATATTTAAATGTGTCACTATTGAAAATAATTTTTAAATTAGCTAGTTGGTTGTAGTATTATTAGGTAGTTTATCTTCTCTTTTGAACAAGTTTGTATAAACCAATATTTGAGCTAAATGATAAACATAAAAAGCCACCTAGATTAAAGATGGCTTTTTAAAATGAATTTAAATAGATTCATTATATTCTAAAATCTATCACTTATTTATTATTCATTACATAGATTCAATACAATTTCACCAGGCACTGGAGAAGGCCCTCCAGTAGCTACTACATTACCGCTTGGCGCAAAAATTGTGAATTCAACTTCAGAAGGCCAGTCTCCAGCAACATAAGAAAATGTTAGTGTACTTGTACCTACTGGGACATTTACTGTATGTGTAACATTTGTGTAAGCTGGATCACCAAAATTTCCTCCCACATTAGTGGCGCCCCAAAAATCTGGAACAATATAAGGAGTTTCAACACCATCAATTGTTGCAACAACTTGTGAGCCTTGCCAGCCATCACCATAAGTATCTATTAAGTTAAGTACCCAATCACCAGATGGAGGTTCAGGTAAAAGACAAACTACTAAACCAGTATAGGCCAATGGTGAAGCAAAAAATAATTCTCCAGTTAAACTGGCTCCAGTATTTTCCAGATTAAAGACTCTACCATCTACCATGGTAATTTCAATTAGAAAAACGAATTCATCTCCACCATCTACTAAACTTACATCTAAACCTAAAGATGCAAGAGCTGAAATAATAGGAATGTTAAACGTTTTTTCAGGTAAACCATTTGCATTAGTAGTAAATGTTGAAACATCTGCAGTTTCTACCAAAGAAGGTCCCGTTGAATTATCATCAGGTGTAGTTGGATCACCATCTGTAGTTCTATCTACAAATTGAACCAGTACAGAAACGTTCGCAACATCACCTTGAGAAACTAACTCACCGGTAACCGTATAAGTTGAACCCGCAATATCGGTACGATTTATAATACCTCCATTATCAACTGTTCTAAAGATCGCTCCTTTCTCTATTTCAGCATGTTCTGGAAAACGTGCTTTATCCTCATCTTCACATGATATAAAACCTACCATTAAAAGACAAGATACTAACGAATATTTTAATATTTTTATCATAATTTATTTTTTTAAAAATCTAAATTAGCTGAATTTGTATCCCAAAAAACTTTAACAGCCTGATTTTGTTTAGGGTTAATATTAGGATTATTATCAATTGCCACAGATGGGTACTTAAAAGAGCGAATAAAAGCTCCAGGGCTAGAAGTTTCTGTAGGTTGTAAACCTAAAGGCATTCCAGTACGTCTGTAATTATTATATGCTTCTACTGGATTACCCCAAGAAGCTATATAAGCTTGTTTCATAACAATATCAAGTTTGCCAGTAGCATCGGCTGCACCATAGTCTGCCATGATATCAGCAACATAATCATCAACATCTGATGAGGTTGATGCGAATGAATTATCAGCAGTTGAAGGATCAAAATTTAGTACCTTATCAAATGATGCTCTCATACCAGCTTCTAACATAGCAGCTGCATCATCAGTTGTTCCTAAAGTTAAAGCCGCTTCTGATCTTATAAAATAAACAAAAGAGGATTGCACAATAGGTAATATACCAGCACCACCCATTCCGGAAGTTCTTGTAGCAGCAGCAAAAGCATTATCATCAAACTGACCACCAATAGGATAAGTACCCCAAGTTGTTATCTTATTAGAATCGGATGGTAAACCTTGAGCATCACCATGTATTCTACCCCAATAGCCATCGCCTATAGAAGTGCAAAATGGATCTACCCCAGGTGTATAATGAAGCGGGAAAGGTTCTGCCAAACAAGGAAAATCAAAAACTCCTTGCGCATCATTGTCAGGATATTCACCTACTTGTCTGTAAAAATAATATCTAGTTCTTGGGTCTTGACTGTTAAAACCGTGAACCATCAAATTCATAAAATACAATGACATATATTCTCCACTAGGAGCATTTTCATAATTGTCAACAAATTGAGGATGTCTAATATCAGGAGCAGATGCTTGTGACCCAAAAAAGACACTGAAATCTTCACTTTCACTTTCTATTAGATCACCATCAGCCAATAGTGCATTTATTGCTGTTAAAGCATTACCATCAACTAATCTTGTATTATTATAAATTCTTAATTTTAATGTTTTAGCAAGTGTAATCCATTTATCAAGATCACCATCATAAAACAAATCATTTTGAATAGATGCTGATGCTGTACCTTCTAAATTAGAAATAGCATCATTAAGTAAAGATAATGCAGTAGCATAAATTACTTCATCATCATCTAATGAAGGATTAAAATTTTCTGCACCTAGACCAGCTTCACTATATGGTACATCACCAAAATAATCAACAAGAGTTGTAAGTGTATAAGATTCTAATATTTGTGCAATTCCCACATGATGTAATAAACCACTTTCAGTTGCACTAGACTTAATTGTCTTAATATCAATTAAATGACCCGCATAAGCTTGTCTCCAAACATCATCAAAATCACCTGGTTCCCAGGCATTTTCATATAATGGTCCATACATATGCATCATTCTAACTACTTTCATACCAGCTTGAAAACCGGTACGATTATCACCATCCTCTTCACTAATCCACTTAGAGAAATTTAGCATCGCACCATTTAACAAAAGGTTAATATCAGACGAATCTGGCGAAGCATTATTTGGATCTGTGTTTATGTCTAAATCTAATGTTTCACACGAAATTAGTGAGAAGAACATTGATAAAAGAAATACAGATATTTTATATTTTGTATTCATAATTGTTTTTGTTTTATAATTAAAATGTTGCTCTAATCGATATTCCATATCTTTTAGAAGTTGGCCCAGTTAACAAATCAAAACCTCTTGAATTGCCAACACCTTCACTTGATACAGAAGGGTCAAAATTTATAGAATCGGGAAAGTTAAATGCCTTAAACCATAAATTACTTCCTGTAGCAGTTACAGATAAACTTCCAAAAGGAGTTTTTTCTAAAATCTTATCGCTGAAATTATAAGCTAGAGATACTTCTCTTAATCTTAAATTAGTAGCATCGTAAACTTTAAATTCGTCTTCGCCTAAATTTTCCCAATAATGATCGTTAGCAGTTATTTGAATGGTATTTGGTGAACCATCTTGTCTAACGCCAGGAGCAACAACAGGAAGTGACCTGTCAAATCCTGTTTCACCAGCTTGGCCTCTAATTAATAATGTATTTGCTGTTGCAGAATACATATCACCTCCATGAGTATAACTCCATTGCATAGAGAATGTAAGGTTCTTATAGTTAATATTATTGACCCAAGTCATACGCCAATCAGGATTAGGGTCTCCAATAATTCCAAGTTCGTCTTCTAACAAGTATAAACCATCATTCCCAACTATAGGTTGGCCTTCATCATTTCTTTGTACTGGTGTTCCCATTAAAACATTAAAAGGCTGTCCCTGTATTGCAAAGTTTCCTAAGTTAGAAAAAGGACCAGATAAAAATAATTGATCGTCTTCACCACCTGGAAGTTCTGTCACAACACTTTCGTAAGTGTCATAATTTAAGATAAAGTCCCATTTGAAATTATCATTTACAAAAGGAATAGCATTAAATCCAACTTCGATACCTTCTGTTTTTAATTTACCAGCATTAATAGCTGTTACTGAAAAACCAGAAGCAGGATCTAATCGTTTATCTAAAATTTGATCTGTGGCTTCTTTAGAATAGATACTTCCTTCAAACCCAATTCGGTTATTTAAAGCTTTTAATTCAATTCCAAATTCTAATTCAGTAACCAATTCAGGTGTTAAGTTTGGGTTTCCTAATCGATTAACACCACTGTCATTAATATTTACCGGGCTACCATTAATATTTACAGCGTTACCATTTGCATCTAACCAAGCCTTAGCAGCTACACCTAAGCGATCTTTAGTAACGAAAGGATCTGCGAAATTCGCAGAACTACCATAACCAAATCTAAGTTTTAGATAGTTTATACCATTTGTGCTTTTTAAACCAGCAAAAGCACTAGTTGGAATAAATGACAAACTTGCACTAGGATAAAAAAGTGTATTGTTCCCACTCTCATGAGTTGAAGCCCAATCATTTCTACCTGCTACGTTTAAATATGCAAAATTTTTGTAACCAAATGTTGCTGAACCAAATGCACCATATACATTCTCTTGAGATGTAAATAGGTCAGTTGCATTTCTATCTTCAAAATTATTAGCAAAAAATTTACCATAAACTAATTGTATATCATATCTCACGTTAGATGATGTAAGCGTATTTCTTCTGGCATTAAAACCTGCATCAAAAGAAAAATTCAAATCTTCGCTAATATCTTTATTCAAGTTAACTAATAAGGAATGATCCCATATTTTTCCAGTGTATCTTGATTCATAATATAATCCATTTGGAAGATTAATACCACCTTTATTTACTTTAAATGATGATGTTTCATTATAACCATCAAAACCAGTTCTCCAAGTAGCAGATATCCAATCATTAAATTTATAAGTACCAGCCATATTGAAATATACTCTATCAGTAATTTCCTGATCTATTTCATTTTCAGCTGTCCATCTAGGATTTTGAATATCATTACCAGAACGATAATATACACTTCTATGTTGATCATCTTCAAAAGGAAGCCCCATTAAATCTACAGAACGAGGTGTATAAAGTACATTTGCAAATACACCAGAACCACCATCACTTACATTACTTGCTCCAGTACTTGAAGAGTTTGGAGGACTCTTTTTATTTGTGAGTACATAATTCATGGTCCCACTAAATGTAAAATTATTAGTTAATTTTGCAGTACCACCAACACTAAAGTTATTTCTTCTCAACGTATTGTTTGGAGTAAATCCTTTTTGGTCATTATGAGAATAAGACATATTAAAAGAAGCGTTCTCAGTAGACTTTGAAATATTAATATTGTTTACAGCAGTATAACCTGTCTCAAAAAAGTTTTTTGCACTATCGTAAGGTTTATACTCATAAGTTGTAACGCCAGCAAACTGAGGAAATGAAGTGTTAAAATCACCACCACCAGATTGAGCTGCATTATAAGAATTATCTGAGTATACATGTAATACTTGAGTGAAAGGAGTTGTGAATTCAGCTCCCCAGTTACTAAAGGCTTTACCCAAACTTCCTTGCCAACCACCACCATATCTATTTTGATAGTCAGGAGTAGAAGATATTTCCTCAACAAAGTATGAAGAGTTTACTGAAACTTCAAAGCCTTTGGCGGTGTCACCAGAACTACCAGATTTGGTTGTAATTAAAATCACACCATTTCTTCCTTGTTCACCATAAAGTACTGTAGCACTCAAGCCTTTTAACACACTCAGCTCAGCAATGTTATTAGGATCTAAGTCTAACAATCTACTAGCAGAATTATTTCCAGATTCAGTAGTGGAAAAAGTACTGGTTTCATTAGTAGCGTTTGAAAAAGGAACTCCATCAACAATAATTAAAGGCTGGTTACTACCAGTCATTGTTGAAAAACCTCTAATTGTAATATTAGTACCACTACCTGCAATACCACTACCTCCCAAAACATCAACACCTGCAATCTGACCTGAAAGAGCTCTTGCAACATCAGTTTCTGGTCTTTTCGCAACATCATCACCTTTAATGGTGGTTACGGCGTATCCAAGAGCTTTTTTCTCTCTTCTAATACCTTGTGCAGTAACTACTACTTCTTCAAGTACATTGTCAGCTTGCATTACCACATCTATAGTATTTGAAGCACCAACAACAATCTCTTGACTTGACATACCAACAAAACTAAATTTCAGTATATCACCAGTGTTTACTTTGATAGTATATAAACCATCAAAATCAGTTTCAGTACCTGCGGTAGTACCTTTTATTATAACACTAACTCCTGGTAGAGGTCCTGAATCATCAGTGACTTTACCCGAGATAGTTTTTTCTTGTGCAAAAGTAAATTGCACTACAAACGCCAGTAATAGCGTTAAAATTCCACTAAACTTTGTTTTCATTGTATAATTATTTGAATTAATTAGTGTCAAAAATCATAATAAATAGTTAAACAACCAACTTTTTAACATTAAAATTTCAAAATAAAGTTAAATAAACGTTAACAATTATGTAATGTACTCGTATTTAAGACGACAAAAGTCAACTAGGGTTGCGTTAAGATTTTAAAAAAAACTAATAATTTTAATATGAAACCTTGAATTATTAAAATCAAAAGTCTGATTTGAAAATTTTCCAATAGCGTAACTGAGATTTAATATGCCGAGCTTTGTTGTGAAGGCATAACCCAGACCTAAACTATAAATCTGGGAAGAATTATTTGTAATTTCGTTGTCAATATATCCGATATCTGTAATGGAATATAAATAGGAAGAATAGTTAGTGTTAAACCTATACTCAATATTGAAATAACTATAAGTCGATGTAAAGATACTTTCTTCATTAAAACCTCTTATGCTATTTACACCTCCAATCCTGTATAATTCATTTGTTAAAATGTTATCAGAAAATAATGTGCTTGTTTCATTTTGCAAGAAAATATGATTCTTAAGATTTAAACTCCATAAATAAGCCGATTTTAAATAAATTTTTGATTGATTAATGGTGTTTTCTTCAAGCTTTCGTTTTCCTGTAAGCAGTTCACTAAATAGACTAAATTTGATTGGGAATAATGGGTTGCTATTTAGAACTATATAATCATAACTAATGCCGTAATGAATAGTGTTGAAATCGTTTATATCTGTGCTGCCAGAGTTTGTTAAAAGATTTGAAGATGTTTCTGAATGTAATGAGATGCCAATTGAATTTCGTTCATTTAGAGAATAAGGTAATAGAAAGGATGTTTTGGTGTTTATAAAAGTAGAATCTTGTTTGAAAATATTTAGTGCTAATTTTGGCGATAACCTAGAATTGAAAATATAAGGTAGAGTAGCGTCTAAATTAAAAACTTGCCGCTCATTACTGTTATTTTTCCAGTATAGCGAAAATGATTCTCCATTATTAAAGATGTTTCGTAATGATAAATCGAGGTAGCCATTAAATGAAATTCCGTTTCCATCCTCTTTGGAAGTGAATCCAATTAATCCGTCAAATTTATTTGATGCTTTCTTTTTTAAATATAAATATATTATGGTAGAGTCTTTCGTAAATAAAATTTCAGGCGGTTTTATTTCTGTTACAAATGGGATAGTATTTATTAATCTTGAGATTTTGTCTAATTCATCTTTATTAAATAGGGAACCTTTTTTTACATTCAAATAATAGCGTAGATATGTTTCAGGAAAATTATCGTATCCACTAATAACAATATCATTAATTTTTCGAATATTAGATTTTTCAATAGATAGGTATCCATGGATTAAATCCTTTTTTACACTAATTGTTTTTAAAGCAACTTGAGTAAAAGAATTTCCTTGCGCTTCAAAAATTCCAACAATTGCATTTAATGCATTTGGTAGATTTTTAATTGGTAAATCAAAATAGGTATCCTTAGCAGATGGGACTATGCTAAAAAGTTGTTCTTTGCTTATATCTTTATTCGAATAATAAATTCGAACAGTCTTATTGAGATTTCCTAAATTAAATTGAGCGTGATAAATAGAATCCTTTTTTATAATAGAGTCTAAAGTAGAATTTAAAAAACCATTTTGTTCAAGTTTGTTTTTTACTGAATCTAATGAACTGATTAAAGAGGTCTCAGAAATATGTTTTTTTTGATATTGAATAGAATTAATAAAAATAGAATTTATACTATCTTTTGAAGAAATTTTCAATGTTAATTTTTGACCATGAATAGATCCTAAATTCCATAAAAAAAATACTATATATATATATGGTGTAAAATTCTGTTTCAAAACTCTTTAAACGAAGGTAATTTTTTTTCATCAAAAATTTATTAAAAACAGCTAAAAAAAAACAGGAAAGTTGCCAGTGTTGTATTTAAATTCAATATTTCTTTAATTTCTGCCTTTCGCAAAAACAAGTAAAAAGTAGTGGGTTAAACATTTGTTTTAAAGTATTTTTAAAATGATGATAAAATTTAGTTAATACCTGTTTGAATAACAAGAAATTATTTATACATTTGCAAACTCTTAAAAAATAGAGATTTTAAGAAATTAAATAATAATTAATTTATATGCCAACTATACAGCAATTAGTACGCAAGGGAAGAACCCAAATAACTAAGAAGAATAAATCGGCTGCATTGAATTCTTGTCCACAAAGAAGAGGCGTATGTACACGTGTTTATACAACAACACCAAAAAAACCTAATTCAGCTATGCGTAAAGTAGCAAGGGTAAGGTTAACAAATGGTAATGAGGTAAATGCATACATACCCGGTGAAGGACATAATCTTCAAGAGCACTCAATAGTATTAGTTAGAGGTGGAAGAGTAAAAGATTTACCTGGAGTTAAGTATCACATCGTTCGTGGTGCATTAGATACTGCAGGTGTTGAGGGAAGAACACAGCGCCGTTCAAAATACGGAGCTAAACGTCCTAAAAAATAATTTTTAATACTTTAATGTAAGAAGTAATGAGAAAAAAAATAGCCAAAAAAAGGATTCTTTTACCAGATCCTAAATTTAATGATCAATTAGTTACGCGTTTTGTAAATAATTTGATGAAAGATGGTAAAAAATCTACTGCTTTTAAAGTGTTTTATGATGCTTTAGAATTAGTTGAAGAGAGAAAACAAGATGAAGAAAAATCTTCATTAGAAATATGGAAAGAAGCATTGTCAAATGTAATGCCACATGTTGAAGTGCGTAGTAGAAGAGTAGGTGGAGCTACGTTTCAAATTCCTATGCAAATTAGACCAGATAGAAAAGTGTCTATGGCAATTAAGTGGATGATTTTATTTGCTAGAAAACGTAATGAAAAATCAATGGCTCAACGTTTAGCTGGAGAAGTTTTGGCTGCAGCAAAGGAAGAAGGAGCTGCCGTTAAAAAAAGAACTGATGTTCACAAAATGGCTGAGGCGAACAAAGCATTTTCACACTTTAGATTTTAATTAGAAAATGGCAAGAGATTTAAAATATACTAGAAATATTGGTATTGCTGCGCATATTGATGCGGGTAAAACTACAACAACAGAGCGTGTTCTTTATTATACGGGTGTTAGTCATAAAATTGGTGAGGTGCATGATGGTGCTGCTACAATGGACTGGATGGAGCAAGAGCAAGAACGTGGTATAACAATTACTTCTGCTGCAACTACCTGTACATGGGAGTTTCCGACAGAAAATGGTAAACCTGTTGATGACACTAAAGGGTATCACTTTAATATTATTGATACTCCTGGTCACGTCGATTTTACAGTAGAAGTAAACAGATCGTTGAGAGTGCTTGATGGATTGGTTTTCTTATTTTCAGCTGTTGATGGTGTTGAGCCACAATCTGAAACAAACTGGAGGTTAGCCGATAATTACAAAGTGCCAAGAATTGGTTTTGTTAATAAGATGGATCGTCAAGGTTCTGATTTTATGATGGTTTGTAATCAGGTGAAAGAAATGTTAGGCTCAAATGCTGTGCCTATTGTTTTACCTATTGGTGAAGAAGGAGATTTTAAAGGAGTAGTTGACTTAATCAAGAACAGAGCTATTGTTTGGCATGATGAAAGTATGGGATCAACTTTTGATATCATTGATATTCCTGAAGAGTTAAAGGAAGAAGCAGCTAAATATAGAGGTTTATTGATTGAAGAAGTAGCAAGTTATGATGAGAATCTACTTGAAAAATTCATGGAAGATGAAGATTCAATTACAGAAGAAGAAGTACATGCTGCCTTAAGAGCTGCTGTAATGGATATGGCTATCATACCAATGATATGTGGTTCTGCTTTTAAAAATAAAGGTGTACAATTTTTACTAGATGGTGTATGTAGATACTTACCGTCTCCAATAGATAAAGAAGCTATCGTTGGTACAGATCCTGATACTGGAAATGAAATTTCTCGTAAGCCGGATGTAAAAGAACCATTTTCAGCGTTAGCATTTAAAATTGCGACGGATCCTTTTGTAGGACGTTTGGCCTTTTTTAGAACTTATTCTGGTAGATTAGATGCAGGTTCATACGTATTAAATAATCGTTCAGGTAAAAAAGAGCGTATTTCACGTATTTATCAGATGCACTCTAATAAACAAAATGCAATAGATTATATTGAAGCAGGAGATATTGGTGCGGCAGTAGGATTTAAGAGCATCAAAACCGGTGATACACTTTCAGATGTTAAGCATCCAATTATTTTAGAGAGTATGGATTTTCCTGATCCGGTAATTGGTATTGCAGTTGAGCCTAAAACAAAAGCTGATGTTGATAAATTAGGAATGTCTTTGGCTAAATTGGCTGAAGAGGATCCAACATTTACTGTGAAAACTGATGAAGCTTCGGGTCAAACGATTATTTCTGGTATGGGTGAACTTCACTTAGATATTATTGTTGATCGTTTAAGACGTGAATTTAAAGTAGAAGTAAATCAAGGTCAACCACAAGTTGAATATAAAGAAGCTATTACTAAAGTTGCAGATCACAGAGAAGTTTATAAAAAACAATCTGGTGGTCGTGGTAAGTTTGCAGATATTGTATTTACAATGGAGCCTGCTGAAGAAGGTAAACCAGGTCTTGAATTTGTAAACCTTATCAAAGGGGGTAATGTTCCTAAAGAATTTATACCATCTATAGAGAAAGGTTTCAAAATGGCAATGCAAAACGGTCCTTTAGCAGGATTCGAAATGGATAGTATGAAGATTACATTAAAGGATGGTTCTTTTCATCCTGTTGATTCTGATGCATTATCATTTGAATTAGCTGCTAAAATGGGATATAAAATTGCTGCTAAAGCTGCTGGAGCTGTATTGATGGAGCCTATAATGAAGTTAGAAGCGTTAACTCCAGAAGAAAACATGGGTGATATTGTTGGTGATTTGAACCGTCGTAGAGGCCAGGTTAGTGATATGTCTGATAGAGCAGGGTCTAAAGTTGTAAAAGCTACTGTACCTTTGTCTGAGATGTTTGGATATGTTACTTCATTAAGAACATTGTCTTCGGGTAGAGCGACTTCAACGATGGAGTTTTCGCATTATGCAGAAACACCTTCAAATATAGCAGAAGAAGTAATTAAAAATACACTAGGTTAATTTTTATAAGATGAGTCAAAAAATTAGAATAAAATTAAAATCTTACGATCATAATTTAGTAGATAAATCTGCTGAAAAAATCGTTAAAACTGTAAAGAGTACTGGTGCTGTTATTAACGGACCAATTCCGTTACCAACTCACAAGAAAATATTTACGGTATTGCGTTCTCCACACGTAAACAAAAAATCAAGAGAACAGTTTCAATTAAGTTCTTATAAAAGATTATTAGATATTTATAGTTCTTCATCAAAAACAATTGATGCTTTGATGAAACTAGAATTGCCTAGTGGTGTTGAGGTTGAGATAAAAGTGTAAAACACTTTTATCGAAATTCCCACGAAGGTGGGAATCTCATGAAGAGATTCCGTGACTTGATAATTAAAAGACAGGAAACTCAAGAAGCAATACGAAATCATGTTTTCGTAGAATTGAAAAGATCTTGATATATATTCAAGACAAACATGTCCTTAGCAGTTGGCGAGGGAAAAACGGTAAAAATACATTCAGGGTTGAAGTATTTTGACCCTGTTTTTTTGAAATATAGTTACATGTACTGTTGCATATCAACAGAGAGTGATAGTTAAATATAAACAGATACTGAAACGAGTTCAGTATATAATTAAATTAATAATAATGTCTGGGTTAATAGGAAGAAAAATAGGAATGACCAGTATTTTTGACGACAATGGGAAGAATATCCCTTGTACTGTCATAGAAGCAGGTCCTTGTGTAGTTACCCAAGTCAGAACCACAGCGGTTGACGGTTATGAAGCGTTACAACTTGGTTTCGATGACAAAGCAGAAAAGCAGACTAATAAAGCGTTAAAAGGACACTTTAAGAAAGCTGGTACTTCTGCTAAGAAACGTGTCGTTGAGTTCCAAGGGTTTGAAGCTGAGTTTAAATTGGGAGACACAATTACAGTAGATCACTTTGAAGAAGGTGAATTTGTAGATGTATCAGGTACATCAAAAGGTAAAGGTTTTCAAGGAGTTGTAAAGCGTCACGGTTTTGCCGGTGTTGGTCAGGCAACTCATGGTCAACATAACCGTTTAAGAGCTCCTGGTTCTATTGGTGCTGCATCTTATCCTGCAAGAGTATTCAAGGGTATGAGAATGGCTGGTAGAATGGGTGGCGATAAAGTGAAAGTTCAAAACTTAAGAGTTTTAAAAGTGGTTGCAGAAAAGAATCTTTTAGTCGTAAAAGGTGCTGTTCCTGGTCATAAAAACTCTTTTATAATCATACAGAAATAATGAAGGTAGCAGTAGTAGATATCAACGGGAAAAACACTGGAAGAAAAGTTGAACTTTCAGATGCTATTTTTGCAATAGAGCCAAATAAGCATGCAGTTTATTTAGATGTGAAACAATACCTGGCAAATCAACGTCAAGGAACACATAAAGCAAGAGAAAGAGCTGACATAAAAGGAAGTACCAGAAAGATTAAAAAACAAAAAGGTACAGGTACTGCTCGTGCGGGTAGTATTAAATCTCCAATATTCAGAGGTGGTGGTAGAGTTTTTGGACCAAGACCAAGAAACTATGGTTTTAAATTGAATAAAAATTTAAAACGATTAGCTAGACAATCTGCATTGTCTATAAAGGCGAAAGAGTCGAACATTGTTGTGTTAGAGAACTTTGCTTTTGATGCGCCGAAAACGAAAGATTTTATCAATATTTTAAAGGCTTTAGAGTTAGATAATAAAAAATCTTTATTTGTATTGGACAGCTCAAATAAAAATGTATATTTGTCGTCGCGCAATTTAAAAAACGCTAATATCGTAAGTGCTTCTAGATTAAATACTTACAACGTTTTAAACGCAAATAAAGTTGTGCTTTCAGAAGCATGTATAGAAGAAATCGAATCTAATTTTAGCAAATAATAAGTTATGAGCATTTTAATAAAACCTATTATTACAGAGAAAGTTACTGATCAAAGTGAGTTGTTTAACCGCTATGGTTTTGTAGTTAGTATGAGAGCTAATAAGATTGAAATTAAGCAGGCCGTTGAGCAAGCTTATGGAGTTTCAGTTAACAAGGTAAGGACAATGAATTATCCTGTAAAACGTCAAACGAAACATACCAAGAGAGGTGTGGTTACAGGAATGAAGGGTGCTTATAAAAAAGCAATTGTCGAGTTATCTGATGGTGATAATATTGATTTTTATAGCAATATCTAAGACGAAAAAAGATGTCATTAAGAAAATTAAAACCAATAACGCCAGGTCAACGTTTTAGAGTCGTAAACGACTTTGAAGAAGTGACTACTAACAGGCCAGAAAAGAGTCTATTAGCAGCAAAGAAAAGATCTGGAGGAAGAAATAATGATGGTAAAATGACGATGCGCTATATTGGCGGTGGTCATAAAAAGAAATACCGTATTATTGACTTTAAAAGAAATAAAGATGGTATTCCAGCTACAGTGAAAACTATTGAATATGATCCTAACCGTACGGCCTATATTGCATTATTAAATTATGCTGATGGTGAAAAACGATATGTCATAGCGCAAGCTGGATTAAAGGTTGGACAAACAGTTGTTTCTGGAGAGAAAACCGCTCCTGATGTTGGAAATTCAATGTCTTTAAATAATATTCCTTTAGGTACCGTAATATCTTGTATTGAATTACATCCTGATCAAGGAGCTGTTATAGCTCGTAGTGCAGGTTCTTTTGCCCAATTAATGGCGAGAGAAGGTAAATATGCAACAATTAAATTGCCTTCAGGTGAAACTAGATTGATTCTAGTTACTTGTAAAGCTACCATAGGTGTTGTGTCTAATTCTGATCATCAATTATTAGTATCAGGTAAAGCAGGTAGAAGTAGATGGTTAGGTAAAAGACCTCGTACTAGAGCAGTAGTTATGAATCCTGTAGATCATCCAATGGGTGGTGGTGAAGGTAAATCTTCTGGTGGACATCCTAGGTCTAGAAATGGTATTCCTGCAAAAGGGTATAAAACACGTTCTAAGACGAAGGCGAGTAATAAATATATTTTAGAACGTAGAAAAAAATAAGAAAAAAGTATGGCACGTTCATTAAAAAAAGGACCTTATGTTTTCCATAAATTGGATAAGAAGGTACAAACAAATATTGAATCTAATAAAAAGTCAGTTATTAAAACTTGGTCAAGAGCATCTATGATAACTCCTGATTTTGTTGGACAAACGATAGGTGTACACAATGGTCGCCAATTTGTTCCAGTATATATAACTGAAAACATGGTAGGTCATAAATTAGGAGAATTTTCACCAACACGTTCATTTAGAGGACATGCAGGTGCAAAAAATAAAGGTAAAAAATAGTAGGAAATCATGGGAGTTCGAAAAAAATTAAGAGCACAGCAGCTTAAAGAAGAGCGTAAAAATAAATTTTTCGCGAAATTGAATGGCTGCCCTACATCGCCAAGAAAAATGCGTTTAGTAGCTGATTTGGTTAGAGGAGTTGAGGTTGAAAAAGCACTTCAAATTCTAAAATTTAGTCCTAAAGACGCTGCACGTAATTTAGAAAAGTTGACATTATCAGCAATTGCAAACTGGCAAGCTAAAAATGAAGATGCAAGTATTGAAGATGCAGGCTTATTTGTAAAAGAAATATATGTTGATAGTGCAATGATGTTAAAAAGATTAAGACCAGCACCACAAGGACGCGCACATAGAATTAGAAAGCGTTCTAATCATGTTACTATGGTTTTAGGTGTTAAAAATAATTCAAGCAATTCGTAAATAGTATGGGACAAAAAACTAATCCAATAGGAAATCGTTTAGGAATTATCAGAGGATGGGAATCTAACTGGTATGGTGGAAAAAACTATGGCGATAAACTTACTGAGGATGATAAGATAAGAAGGTATATTCATACTAGATTAGCAAAGGCTAGTGTTTCTAGAGTCATTATAGAACGCACGCTTAAATTGATAACAGTTACTATCACTACGGCACGTCCAGGTATCATTATTGGTAAAGGAGGTCAAGAGGTAGATAAGTTAAAAGAAGAGCTTAAAAAAATTACTGGAAAAGAGATTCAAATTAATATTTTTGAAATCAAACGTCCAGAATTAGATGCTTTCTTAGTAGGAACAAGTATTGCTCGTCAAATCGAAAATAGAATTTCTTATAGAAGAGCAATTAAAATGGCTATCGCTGCTTCAATACGTATGAATGCAGAAGGTATTAAAGTTCAAATTTCAGGACGTTTGAACGGAGCTGAAATGGCACGTTCAGAACATTACAAAGAAGGTAGAATTCCATTATCTACTTTTAGAGCAGATATTGATTATGCACTTGTAGAATCTAATACAACTTATGGGAAAATAGGTGTTAAAGTATGGATTATGAAAGGTGAGGTTTATGGTAAAAGAGATTTATCACCATTAGTTGGCTTGTCTAAAAAACAAGGTAAAGGAGCTAAAGGTGGCGGTGGAAGAAAACCTCAAAGAAGAAGATAAATTTTTTAAAGTTTAGAAAATGTTACAACCAAAGAGAGTAAAATATCGTAAAGTACAGAAAGCGAAAGGTAATATGAAAGGTATTTCCGGTAGAGGTCATAGACTATCTAATGGAATGTTCGGAATAAAATCTTTAGATCAAGATTTATTGACTTCACGACAAATTGAGGCGGCTCGTATTGCAGCAACGCGTTATATGAAAAGACAAGGTAGTTTATGGATTAAAATTTTTCCAGACAAACCTATAACAAAGAAACCTTTAGAGGTACGTATGGGTAAAGGAAAAGGAGCTCCAGAGTATTTTGTAGCTGTAGTAAAACCAGGCAGAATATTATTTGAAGTAGGTGGTGTACCGATGGATGTAGCTAAAGAAGCATTGCGTTTAGCAGCTCAAAAATTACCCGTTAGAACAAAATTTATAACAGCAAGAGATTACGATACTAACGCTTAATATTAAAGAAGATGAAACAATCAGAAATTAAAGAATTGTCTGTGGCTGAATTGCAAGAAAAATTTGCAGCGTTAAAGAAGAATCATACAGATCTAAAAATGGCTCATGTGATTTCTCCTCTAGAGAATCCAATCCAATTGAGAGATTTAAGAAGAACTGTTGCCAGACTTGCTACAGAATTAACTAAAAGAGAAGTACAATAATTGTATTCGTAATTACAAGATGGAAAAAAGAAATCTTAGAAAAGAAAGAATAGGAGTTGTATCAAGTAACAAGATGCAAAAATCTATTGTAGTTAATGAAGTTACTAGAGTAAAACACCCTATGTATGGTAAGTTCGTGTTGAAAACAAAAAAATATGTTGCGCACGACGAAACTGACGATTGCAATATTGGCGATACAGTTAAAATAATGGAAACACGTCCATTAAGTAAAACCAAACGTTGGAGACTAGTAGAAATCTTAGAAAGAGCTAAATAATTATGTTACAACAAGAATCAAGATTAAAAGTAGCCGATAATACTGGTGCTAAAGAAGTATTAGTTATTCGTGTGCTTGGCGGAACAAAAAGGCGATATGCTTCTGTAGGAGATAAAATTGTAGTTTCTGTAAAGGCAGCTACACCTAACGGAACTGTAAAAAAAGGACAAGTGTCTAGAGCTGTTGTTATTAGAACTAAAAAAGAAGTACGTCGTAAAGATGGATCTTATATTAGATTTGATGATAATGCATGTGTTTTATTAGATGCTACTTCAGGAGAGATGAAAGGAACACGTGTTTTTGGACCAGTAGCAAGAGAACTTCGTGATAAACAATTCATGAAAATTGTATCATTAGCACCTGAAGTGCTTTAATTAAGTTTACAAATTATGTCAAAGTTAAAGATAAAAACAGGAGATACAGTTAGAGTAATGGCTGGTGACGATAAAGGTCAAGAAGGAAAAGTTGTTAAGGTTCTAATAGATAAGAATAAAGCAATAGTAGAAGGTGTAAATATGGTATCTAAACACACGAAGCCTAGTGCTCAAAATCCTCAAGGGGGTATTTCAAAATTTGAAGCTCCAATACACATTTCTAATTTAATGATATTAGAAAAAGGTGAAACCACTAAAGTTGGTTTTAGAATGGATGGAGATAAAAAAGTTAGATATTCAAAAAAATCTAAAGAAATTATTTAGTTATGGGATACGTACCAAGACTTAAAGAAGATTATACTGGCAGAATTAAAGCTGCTTTAACCGAAGAGTTCGGTTATAAAAATATAATGCAGGTTCCTAAATTACAAAAAATTGTAATTAGTAAAGGCGTTGGAGCAGCAGTTGCTGATAAGAAATTAATAGAATATGCTGTAGAAGAGCTAACAAAAATTTCTGGTCAGAAAGCAGTTACAACATTGTCTAAAAAAGATGTTGCAGCATTTAAACTTCGTAAAGGAATGCCGATAGGTGTTAAAGTTACCTTGCATGGTGATAAAATGTACGAATTTTTAGACAGATTGGTTACAGCATCATTACCTAGAGTTAGAGATTTCAGAGGTATTAAGGCTACTGGCTTTGATGGTAGAGGAAACTATAACTTAGGTATTACAGAACAAATTATTTTTCCTGAAATCAATATTGATAAAGTGAACAAAATTGGAGGTATGGATATCTCGTTTGTAACTTCTGCAAGTACTGATAAAGAGGCAAAATCATTATTACAAGAATTAGGTTTACCATTTAAAAAGAATTAAGAGATGGCAAAAGAATCAATGAAAGCCCGTGAGGTTAAAAGAGCAAAAACAGTAGCTAAATATGCTGAAAAAAGGAAAGCTTTGAAAGAAGCTGGAGATTATGATGCACTACAAAAATTGCCAAAAAATGCATCTCCAATTCGTATGCACAATCGTTGTAAATTAACAGGAAGACCAAAAGGATATATGCGTCAGTTTGGTATTTCACGTGTTACGTTTCGCGAAATGGCAAATAAAGGGTTAATACCAGGAGTAAAAAAAGCCAGTTGGTAAAATTATAAATTGGTTTCAGGTTTAATCTCGAATACTCGAAGTTAAATACCAAAACCGCAAATTAATATATATGTATACAGATCCTATAGCAGATTATTTGACAAGAGTAAGAAATGCTGCAAGTGCAGGACATAGAGTAGTTGAAATTCCAGCTTCTAACTTAAAAAAAGAAATTACCAAGATTTTATTTGATCAAGGCTTTATCTTAAGTTATAAGTTCGAAGAAAATAAAGTTCAAGATATAATTAAGATTGCTTTGAAATATGATAAAGTAACAAAGCAACCTATTATTAGAAATATACAAAGAGTAAGTAGACCAGGTTTACGTAAATATACAAGTGCTTCTGATATGCCAAGAGTTTTAAACGGTCTTGGAGTAGCTATAGTTTCTACATCGAAAGGTGTGATGACTAACAAAAAGGCACGTGAAGAAAACGTTGGTGGTGAAGTTTTATGTAACGTATATTAAAAGTTTAAGAGATGTCAAGAATAGGAAATAATCCTGTAGCAATTCTAGAAGGAGTTACAGTTGATATAAAAGATAATATGGTTACCGTAAAAGGGAAATTGGGAGAAATGTCTCAAGAATTCTCTAATGTAACTATAAAAGTTGAAGATGGAAATGTTCTAGTAACACGCCCTTCAGATAATAAAGAAGATAAGGCAAAGCATGGTCTTTATAGATCTCTTATGTTCAATATGATTGAAGGTGTTTCTAAAGGTTTTACGAAAGAATTAGAATTGGTTGGTGTAGGTTATAGAGCTAGTAATCAAGGTCAAAAATTAGACTTGGCTTTAGGATTTTCACATAATATCGTGATGAATATAGCTCCTGAAGTAAAAATTGAAACAATCTCTGAAAAAGGAAAGAATCCAATAATAAAGTTAACTTCTTTTGATAAGCAATTGGTAGGTCAGGTAGCAGCGAAAATTCGCTCTTTTAGAAGACCTGAACCGTACAAAGGTAAAGGAGTTAAATTTGTAGGAGAAGTATTAAGAAGAAAAGCAGGTAAATCTGCATAATCATAAATCGAGTAAATCGTAAATTATTATGGCATTATCAAAGCTTGAAAGAAGACATAGAATTAAGCATAGAATTAGAAAAATTGTTTCTGGAAGTGCTACTAAGCCAAGGCTTTCAGTATTTAGAAGTAACAAAGAAATTAATGCTCAATTAATCGATGATGTTGCAGGTACTACGTTAGTTGCTGCTTCGTCTAGAGAAAAAGGAATTGATTCTCAAAAAGGAACCAAAATAGAAATTGCTGCCCTTGTTGGTAAAGCATTAGCAGAAAAAGCGTTAAAAGCCGGTATTGAAAATGTTGCATTTGATAGAAATGGTTTTTTATACCATGGCAGAGTGAAAGCTTTAGCTGATGGAGCAAGAGAAGCAGGATTAAAATTTTAATTAGAGATTATGAGTAAAAAATACGGAAACGTTGAAATAGTAAAACCAAGCGGTTTAGATTTAAAAGATCATTTGGTTGGAGTACAAAGAGTTACTAAAGTAACAAAAGGTGGTAGAACTTTTGGTTTTTCTGCAATTGTTGTAGTAGGTAATGAAAATGGAGTTGTAGGTCATGGTCTTGGTAAATCTAAAGATGTTGCTTCAGCAATCGCAAAGGCAATTGAAGATGCAAAGAAAAACTTAGTAAGAATACCAATAATTAAACAAACAATACCACACGAGCAAAAAGGTAAATTTGGTGGAGCTAAAGTTTTCTTGAAGCCCGCATCACATGGTACCGGTGTAATCGCTGGTGGTGCTGTTCGTGCAGTATTAGAATCAGTTGGTGTACATGATGTATTATCGAAATCACAAGGTTCATCTAATCCACATAATGTTGTTAAAGCTACTTTTGATGCTTTATTACAATTGCGTGATGCAAATACAGTGGCGCAACAAAGAGGTGTTTCTTTAAATAAAGTTTTTAACGGATAAATTAAAGGCGAGATGAAAAAAATAAGAGTAAAACAAGTACGTAGTCAAATTAGACGCCCTCAAGATCAAAAAAGAACGTTGGAGGCATTAGGATTACGTAAGTTAAATCAAGTGGTTGAGCATGATGCATCAGCAACTATACTTGGAATGGTGAATAAAGTTAAACACTTAATTTCTGTAGAGGAAGTTAACTAAGATAAAGTTATGGAATTAAATAACTTACGACCTGCAAAAGGTTCAGTAAAAAATAGCGGTAAAAGAATTGGTAGAGGTCAAGGTTCTGGTAAAGGCGGTACAGCTACTAGAGGTCATAAAGGAGCAAAATCTCGTTCAGGATATTCTAAAAAGATTGGTTTTGAAGGTGGCCAAATGCCTATTCAAAGACGTGTACCTAAATTCGGCTTTACAAATATAAACCGTAAAGAATACAATGGTATTAATTTAGACGTGTTACAAGCAATGGTAGATAATGGTAGAATTAAAGATACTATTACTATGGATGTGCTTATCGAAAATAGATTAGCTCGTAAAAATGATTTAGTGAAGATTTTAGGTAGAGGAGAATTGAAAGCTAAATTAAATATTACTGTGCATAAGTTTACAGCAACAGCAAAAGAAGCAATTGAAAAAGCAGGAGGCGAAGCGGTAACTTTATAAAAGATTATTACGTATAAATGAAAAAATTTATTAGTACCATACAAGATATTTGGAAAATTGAAGAACTTAGAAATAAGATCTTAATTACACTTGGCTTAATGGTCGTGTATCGTTTAGCAGCTCAAGTTACGTTACCAGGGATTGATCCTTCACAATTAGCAGGTCTTCAAAATAAGACTAATGATAATAATTTATTAGGATTATTAAACATGTTTACTGGTGGGGCATTTGCTCAGGCTTCGGTTATGGCATTAGGTATTATGCCTTATATCTCGGCTTCGATTGTTGTTCAGTTAATGGGTATTGCAGTACCATATTTGCAAAAATTACAAAAAGAAGGAGAAAGTGGTCGTAAGAAGATAAATCAGATTACACGTTGGTTGACTATTGGTATTTTGTTATTACAAGCACCAGCATACATTGGTGGTCTACCTGCTTTAGGTATTCCTGAAAGTGCATTTTTATTAGGAACTGGTCCAATGTTTTGGTTTTCATCAATTCTATTGTTAACCACAGGAACCGTTTTTGCCATGTGGTTGGGTGAAAGAATTACTGATAAAGGTATTGGAAATGGTATTTCATTATTAATTATGATAGGTATTATTGCAACATTACCTTCAACATTTATGCAAGAAGTTACCTCTAGAGTTACACAATCTACTGGTGGTTTTTTAATGGTGTTCATTGAAGTTATTATATGGTTAGTAGTGATTTTAGCGAGTGTGCTTTTAGTGACGGCTGTTAGAAAAATAGCGGTTCAATACGCTAGAAGAACTGTTGCAGGTAATATTCAAGATGCAGCAGGTGCAAGACAGTATATTCCTTTAAAATTAAACTCATCTGGTGTAATGCCAATTATATTTGCACAAGCATTAATGTTTGTTCCTCAGCTTTTAAATAGTGCTGAGAATGAAATTATTAAATCAATTGGAATAGCATTCCAAGATATGTTTGGTTTATGGTATAATATTTTATTTGCGATATTAATAATTATTTTTAGTTATTTCTATACAGCGATCACAATACCAACTAACAAAATGGCAGATGATTTAAAAAGAAGTGGCGGTTTCTTACCAGGTATAAGACCCGGTAAAGATACGGCTGATCATTTAGATACTGTATTATCTAGAATTACATTACCAGGATCAATTTTCTTGGCATTGTTAGCAATTTTGCCGGCACTAGTAGTTAAAGCTGGAGTACAACCAGGATGGGCCATATTTTATGGTGGAACATCTTTGTTGATTATGGTTGGGGTTGCTATAGATACAATACAACAAATAAATTCACATTTATTAAATCATCATTATGATGGTTTAATGAAAACTGGTACTAAAAGAAAATCAGTAGCATAAGTATATAAGTATGGCTAAACAAAAAGCAATAGAACAAGATGGAACAATCAATGAAGCATTATCAAATGCAATGTTTCGTGTCGAGTTAGAAAATGGTCATATAGTTACAGCACATATTTCTGGTAAAATGCGTATGCATTATATTAAATTGTTGCCAGGTGATAAAGTGAAATTAGAAATGAGTCCTTATGATTTAACGAAGGCTCGTATAACTTACAGATATTAAAAAAAATAAAGATGAAGGTAAGAGCATCAGTAAAGAAAAGAAGTGCCGAGTGCAAAATTGTACGTAGAAAAGGCAGGTTATATGTAATTAACAAAAAGAATCCTAGATTTAAACAAAGACAAGGATAATTATGGCAAGAATAGCAGGTATTGATATACCAAAAAACAAAAGAGGTGTTATTTCACTAACTTATATCTATGGAGTAGGTAGAAGTAGAGCAAAAGAGATTTTAGCAATTTCAAAGGTTGATGAAAACACAAAAGTTCAAGACTGGACAGATGATGAAATTGGTAGAATAAGAGAGAATGCAGGTACATATACTATTGAAGGTGAACTTCGTTCTGAAACTCAGTTAAACATTAAACGTTTAATGGATATTGGTTGTTATAGAGGTATCCGTCATAGAGTTGGATTGCCTTTAAGAGGTCAAAGAACAAAGAATAATTCTAGAACAAGAAAAGGTAAAAGAAAAACTGTTGCTAACAAAAAGAAAGCAACTAAATAATAGCGTATAATTATGGCAAAGACAAGTACTAAAAAACGTAAAGTTGTTATTGATGCTATCGGTGAAGCTCATATTAAAGCTTCATTTAATAACATAATTATCTCTTTAACGAATAAAAAAGGAGATGTGATTTCTTGGTCATCTGCAGGTAAACAAGGATTTAGAGGTTCTAAAAAGAATACTCCTTATGCTGCTCAAACTGCTGCTGAAGATTGTGCTAAAGTAGCACATGAAGCTGGACTAAGAAAAGTAAAAGTGTATGTAAAAGGACCGGGTAATGGTAGAGAATCTGCTATTAGAACTATCCATAATGCGGGTATTGAAGTTACAGAAATTATTGATGTTACTCCATTACCACATAATGGATGTCGTCCACCAAAAAGAAGAAGAGTATAAATTGACTTCGTTAATTTTCAAGCTGAACTCGTTTCGGCTTCCTTTAACATATATAGGAAATAATATTAACAGATGCTGAAACGAGTTCAGTATTATATTTTAATCAAGTAGGAAAATAGATTATCGAAGGATAAGCCTTAATTCATAATCCCTGCTTTAATAACTAAGAAATGGCAAGATATACAGGACCAAAAACTAAAATTGCTCGTAAATTTGGCGAAGCAATATTCGGAGATGATAAATCATTCGAAAAAAGAAATTTCCCTCCAGGACAGCACGGTAATAACAGACGTCGTGGTAAAAAATCAGAATATGCTGTCCAGTTAATGGAAAAGCAAAAAGCAAAATATACCTACGGTATTTTAGAGCGTCAATTTAGAAATCTTTTTAAAAGAGCTTCTAGAAGTAAAGGTATTACTGGTGAAATCTTATTACAATTTTGTGAGTCTAGATTAGATAATGTAGTATTTCGTTTAGGTATTTCACCTTCTCGTAGTGGTGCACGTCAATTGGTATCTCACCGTCATATTACTGTAAACGGTAATTTGGTGAATATACCATCATACGATTTAAAAGCGGGTGATGTTATTGGAGTTAGAGAAAAATCAAAATCACTTACAGCAATAGAGAGTTCTTTAGCGAATAATAGTGCTGTATATGAGTGGTTAAATTGGAATGGTGATACTATGCAAGGTACTTTTGTAGCTGTACCAGAAAGAATTCAAATTCCAGAAAATATTAACGAACAGTTTATTGTAGAATTATATTCTAAATAATTAAAGATAACAGCAAAACTTATGGCAATTTTAAATTTTCAAAAACCCGATAAAGTTATAATGATTGATTCTACCGATTTTGAAGGTAGATTCGAATTCAGACCTTTAGAACCAGGATATGGTTTGACAGTTGGTAATGCATTACGTAGAGTTTTATTATCTTCTTTAGAAGGATATGCAATTACATCTTTAAGAGTTGAAGGAGTTGAGCATGAATTTTCTACAATAAAAGGTATTGTTGAAGATGTAACTGAAATTATTTTGAATCTTAAACAAGTACGTTTTAAGCAACAAATAGAAGATACAGATAATGAAACAGTTTCTGTCTCTATTACTGGCCAAGAACAAATGACTGCTGGAGATTTTCAAAATTTTATTTCTGGATTTCAAGTGTTGAACCCAGATTTAGTAATCTGTAATATGGAAAAATCAGTAAAACTTGACCTTGAATTTACTATAGAGAAAGGAAGAGGTTTTGTTTTGTCTGAAGAGAATAAAAAAGCAAATGCTCCTTTAGGTACTATTTTTACTGATGCAATTTACACTCCTATTAAGAATGTAAAATATGCTATTGAAAATTATCGTGTTGAACAAAAAACCGATTATGAAAAATTAATTTTTGATATCGTAACTGATGGTTCAATTAACCCTAAAGAAGCCTTAACAGAAGCTGCAAAAATACTAATTCATCACTTTATGTTATTCTCAGATGAGAGAATTACGCTTGAGGCTGATGAAATTGCTCAAACAGATACTTATGATGAAGAATCACTTCACATGAGACAATTGTTGAAAACTAGATTGATTGATATGGATCTTTCTGTTAGAGCATTAAACTGTTTAAAAGCAGCAGAAGTTGATACATTAGGAGATTTAGTATCTTTTAATAAAAATGACTTAATGAAATTTAGAAACTTTGGTAAAAAATCATTAACTGAATTAGATGAGTTAGTGAATGTAAAAGGGTTGTCTTTTGGAATGGATTTAAGTAAATACAAATTAGATAAAGAATAAATTTTCATAAAAAATAAATTCCAAAATCTAGAAAGAGATAACTTGTATTTTGAGTTTTAACTTCGATTAAGAGTGAAAGTTTTAGTTGTTATTTAGGATTTAAAAATTGGGATTTTAATAAATAGAGATGAGACACGGTAAGAAATTTAACCACTTAGGTAGAAAAACAGCGCATAGAAAATCGATGTTAGCAAATATGGCTTGTTCATTAATTGAACATAAGCGTATTAATACAACTGTTGCTAAAGCTAAGGCTATAAGACAATTTGTCGAGCCTTTAATTACAAAGTCTAAAAGCGATACAACTCATAACAGAAGAATTGTATTTAGTTATTTAAGACAAAAAGAAGCAGTTACAGAATTGTTTAGAGAAGTAGCAACTAAAGTAGCTGATAGACCGGGAGGATATGTAAGAATTATTAAGCTAGGTAACAGACTTGGTGATAATGCTGATATGGCGATGGTAGAGTTAGTTGATTATAATGAACTATACAATCCTAATGGTAAAAAGAAGAAAAAATCTACACGTAGAAGAGGTGGTAAGAAGACTTCTGAAGCTGTAGTAACTCCTCCAGTTGTTGAAACAAAAGCTTCTGAAGAGGAAGAATAGAAATATGTTAATAAATAAGATATATGAAAGGATTAGCTATTTTAGTTTATCCTTTTTTTTATGTTATTTTTGAAAAATCAAAAAAAAGATATGAAGTATCTAGCCAGAAAAAAAGCAATAGTATTATTAGCAGACGGAACTCAATTTGAAGGTAAATCAATTGGTATTGAAGG